>CABFVK010000001.1_pt1 | contig 476928 bp, 495 predicted proteins | sample 7065491 | NCBI WGS metagenome assembly CABFVK01 (sample SAMEA5704812, study PRJEB33009) | decomposition metagenome | isolation source: culture collections or soil
CCTTGATGGTCCTGGCGCAGCGCGGATAGCTCTTCGGATCGGAGGGCATCGGCGCCCCCCGCACCCGAGGCGGCCGCGCCGATGCCCTCCGATCCGAAGAGCTATCCGCGCTGCTCCAGGACCATCAAGGACCATTGCCGCCAGTCGCGATGAACCATGGCCGGGGGTGCGGCTTGCACGCACCTCCGCCGTCTTCGCCGCACCCGGTGACGGTTTAGGTTGTATCGCGCGCGTCGCCTTGCCTAAGCTTCTCCCGATATCGGGAGAGACCAATGACCATCGACTTCAAGGACCGCGTCGCCATCGTCACCGGTGCGGGGGGCGGCCTGGGCCGCGCCTATGCGCTCGAGCTGGCGAAGCGGGGGGCGAAGCTGGTGATCAACGACCTGGGCGGCGCCCGCGACGGCACCGGCCATTCGGACGCGGCGCTCAAGGTCGTCGAGGAAATCGAGGCGCTGGGCGGCGCGGCGATATCGAATGGCGGCAGCGTGACCGATTACGACCATATGGTCGCGATGGTCGAGGCGGCGAAGGCCAAATGGGGCCGGATCGACATCCTGATCAACAATGCCGGCGTGCTGCGCGACAAGAGCTTCGTCAATATGGAGCCGGCCGATTTCCGCTTCGTCGTCGACGTCCATCTGATCGGCTCGGCCAATTGCACCAAGGCAGTGTGGCAGACGATGCGCGACCAGAATTACGGCCGCATCCTGATGACCGCTTCGTCTACCGGCCTGTTCGGCAATTTCGGCCAGGCGAATTACGGCGCGGCCAAGCTCGGCCTGGCCGGGCTGACCAAGACGCTTTACCTCGAGGGCGCCAAATACGGGATCAAGGTCAACACGATCGCCCCGGTGGCGGGCACGCGGATGACCGAGGACCTGTTCCCCGAAGAGGCCTTCAAGGCCTTCGCCCCCGAGAATGTCGCCCCTGCCGCGCTGTTCCTCGTCTCCGAGGACGCGCCCACCAACCAGATCGTCGGCGCGGGCGGCGGGGTGGTCCAGGCCGCCTATGTGACGCTGACCCAGGGCGCAAGGCTGGCGGCGCTGACCCCCGAGGCAGTGCAGGCGCAATGGGCTCAGATCACCGACCGGACCGGCGAGATCGTGCCGGGCTCGGGCAGCGAGCAGACGATGCTGATCCTGAGCAAGCTGCAACAGGGCTGAAGCTCCCCTTCCTTCCAGGGAAAGGTGCGGCGCACCGCTTCACCGTATTGCATCACTAATACACATATGGTACAACCTCCGCACAGGAGGAAACTGCCATGTACAGCGAGAGCGATCTGGCCAGTGCCGTGGAAGCGGGGGCGCTATCCCCCGCCGCCGCCAATGCGCTGCGCAACTATGTCGCCGAGCGCCGAGCGGCGCCCGCGGTGGACGAAGAACATTTCAAGCTGCTCACCGGCTTCAACGACATCTTCGTGGCGATCGCCGCCGCGCTGATCCTGGTCGCCGCGGCCCGCATCGGCGCCTATTTCGGGGTGATGCTGATCGGCGCGGGGCCGGAAGAGCGCGTCGTCGGCGGCAACATGATCGGCGGGGGCTTCGCCGTGGCGGCAACGAGCTGGATGCTCGCCGAATATTTCACTGCGCGCCGCCGCATGGCGCTCCCCTCGATCCTGCTGACGTTCGGCTTTGTCGGCGGCGTCGGGGCGTGCCTCTCGGGCATCTTCGCCGCCAACATCCCCTGGATCGAGGAGCAGATGCACCTGGCGAGCGACCTGCAGAAGCAGCAGCTGGCCGGCGGCGTCGCCGCGGTGGTGGGGCTGCTGACCGCCGCCGCCACCTGGATCCACTGGAAGCGCTTCATGGTGCCGATCACCGTGGCGGCCGGCGCGCTGGCGCTGGTCGGGGTCGCCGTCTCGCTGGTGCTCGCCTTCGTGCCCCAGGCCAAGGACTGGGTGAACGAGATGCTGCTGGTTGCGGGCGTGGCGATGTTCTTCTTCGCGATGCGCTGGGACATGAGCGACCTGCAGCGCCGCACCCGTCGCTCGGATGTCGCCTTCTGGCTGCACCTCGCCGCGGCGCCGCTGATCGCGCATCCGGTGTTCCACATGCTCGGCGTGTTCGACGGCGAGGTGACCGGCCCGGTCGCCGCGGTGGTGATCGCGCTCTATGTGGCCTTCGCCTTCGTGGCGCTGGCGGTCGACCGCCGCGCGCTGCTCGTCTCCAGCCTGATCTATGTGCTCTGGGCGATGTATGCGCTGTTCCAGGCGACCGGTGCGGTCGAGCTGGCGGCGGCGCTCACCGCGCTGGTGATCGGATCGGCGCTGCTGCTGCTTTCCGCCTTCTGGCAACCGGTGCGCCGCATCGTCGTCGGCCTGCTCGGCGGGCTCGAGGAGCGGCTGCCGCCCACTCAGATCGTGACGGCCTGATCCTGACATAGGCCCTTCACGCGGAAAGCAAGGTCCCCAGCCCGGCTTTCCAAACCCTGCCCCTCCCGTGCCCCCGGCACGGGAGGGGTTTTCCCGTCTAGGGCTGCTCGATCGCCGCGCCGGGACGGGCGCTGATTGCAGTGCCGACCGAGGAGACGACGATCAGGCAGACCGCCAGCCACTGGGTGCCGGTGAGCACCTCGCCGAGCAGCAACAGCCCCATCAGCGCGCCCACCGCAGGCTCGGCGCTGAGCAGGGTGCCGAAAGTGTTGGCCGGCAGCCGCGGCAGCGCGATCATCTCGAGCGCATAGGGGATGGCACTGGAAACGATGCCGACGAGCAGGCCGAGCATCAACGCCTCGGGCCGCAGCAGCGCGGCGCCGGCATGCGCCACGCCGACAGGGACGGCGAGCAGGGCCGCGATCAGCATGCCCCCGGCCGCGGCGGCGGGTCCATGCGCCTGGCCGGCATGGCGGCCGGTGAGGATATAGGCCGCCCAGCAAGCGCCGGCGATCAGCGCGAGCGCGACGCCGCGCCAGTCGAGATGCGCGGCCCCCTTCCAGATCGGCAGGAGCAGCAGCAGGCCGAACACCGCGATCCCGATCCACAGGAAATCGATCCGGCGGCGCGACGTGAGCACCGCGACCGCGAGCGGGCCGGTGAACTCGATCGCAATGGCGATGCCGAGCGGGATGTAGGACAGGGCCTTGTAGAAGCTGAGGTTCATCACCCCGAGCACGAGGCCGTAGCCAAGCAGCGAACGCCAGCCGGTGTCGAACCGCAACCGCCACGGCCGGAAGATCGCCGAGAGGATCGCCGCGCCGACGATCAGGCGCAGCGCGGTCGCCCCTTCGGAACCGACCAGCGGGAACAGCTGCTTGGCGAACGTCGCGCCGATAGTGACCGACAGCATCGACAGGAACAATGCGCCGAGGCCGACGGCATCGAGGCGCGGGGAAAGGGACCGGGGGGCGGCAAGACTGCTCATCGGACGATACTCGAACCGGATGTGGAAGGAACGCGCCGAGAGATAGGGGTTTCCGTCGATAAGAGCGGTTTATCTTTGCGGTTATGCGATAAACTTTATCGCCCTATGCTGTTGCGATGACGAAGATTGAATCGCTCGATTCGTTCGACCTCAAGCTGCTCGAATTGCTTCAGGTCGATGTGCAGCAGCCGGTGGCGATGCTGGCGGAGAAGGTCGGCCTCTCCGCCCCCGCCTGCTATCGCCGCATCCGCCGGCTGCGCGAGACCGGCGTGATCGAGCGCGAGATCGCCGTGGTGCGGCCGAGGACGCTGGGCTGGCCGCTCTCGATGATCGTGCTGGTGACGCTGGAACGCGAGAATGCCAACACGGTGGCCGAGATGTTCGAGATCTTCCGCGCCGAGCCCGAAGTGATGGAGGCCTGGAACGTCACCGGCGACCATGATTTCGCGGTGCGGGTCATCGCGCGCGACATGGAGAGCTATGACGATCTGGTCCGCCGGCTCTTCTCGGCGGACGAACGCGTGCGGACCTTCGAGACGCTGGTGGTGATCCGCGAGACCGGGGGGATGAGCCCGGTCCCGGCGGCCTGGGAGCGCTGATCCGGGCGATTGCCGAAAGCGCGCGGCGTCAGGCGCCCTCGACCCCGGCCTTCGCTATCACCTCGGCTCCGGTCATCCGTTCGCGCTCGCCGGCGAAATCATAATAGCCCGGCTTCTCGTCGATGAAGATCTCCTCGCCCAGGTCATAGCCGTCGAGGCCCTCGAACAGGCCGGCCTGGAAGGAATAGCCCGATTGCGGCCGGTAGAAATAGAACAGATGCGTGCCGCAGGTCCGGCAGAAGCCGCGCTCCGCCCAGTCGGAGGACGGATAACGCACGACATGCTCGGCGCCTGCGATCTCGGGATCGGACACCAGCCTGAGCGACAGAGCGGGGCCGCCGCCCCAGCGCCGGCACATTCCGCAATGGCAGGCGCCGATATGCGGCTCGGGCGGCGCGATCCGCACCTGCACCGCACCGCACAGGCATTTGCCCTCCAGCTTCACGCCATCCGTCACCACAATCTCCTCTCGATCAGCCTGCGGGCATAGCGCGGCGCGGAAGCCTCGGCCATCCCGCAGGCAGGACGGGCACGGGGACGATGCGGGGCAGGCGCCCCCGGTTCTCCGCCAATGCCTCACAGGCCAAGCCAGGCGTTGTCGACGAGCAATGGCAGCGCCCAGCACCCCGGGATGGCGACGATCAGCAGCACCGCCAACCGGCGACAACGCCCACCGGCCCAGAACAACCAGATCCAATTGACCAGTGCGAACGCGCCGAAGACAGGTGCAGCTTCGACGAACCAGGCAAAGCCATCCGGCACGTCGGTGCATTCGGGCTCGATCCAGAATTGCGAGGCCAGCGCCAGGAAGAGGCAGATTCCGACGGCATTGGTCAGGAACAGGGCGAGCGCGCGCTGGGGCATGCGGGCGGACTGGCAGGTTGCGGTGCAGGCATGATGCAGCGGGTGCGGGTTTGCGGTGCGGGCCCGCCCTATTCCTCAACCAGCTTCATCAGCCGCCGTTCGACCGGAGCCAGTACCGGGCCCAGTTCGTGCCCGCGCTTGAGGATCATCCCGCTCTCGTTGACCAGTGCCCACATGCCCTGGCGGTTGCGCAGCGCCGGGCGCTTCTCGATCCGGTATTCCGGGCGTTCGGCGGCGCGGCGAAAGGCGGCGAAGATCGCGGCATCGGTGTCGAAGTTCATCGCATAGTCGCGCCAATGCCCGGCGGCGACCATGCGGCCGTAGAGATCGAGGATGCGGGTGAGCTCCGGGCGCTCGAAGCCGACCTGGCCGGGACGTCCGATGGGGAGCGGAGTTACGGTACCCATCTAGGCGCTGTCGCGCTGCTCCCCCTGCTCGCGGCGCTCGGCCAGTACGGCATCGAGCCGCTTGCGCATCGCCTCCAGTTCGCAGCGCATGATCTCGAGCTTCTGGGTCTGCGGATCGAACAGCTCGCTGCACGGCGTGCCATAGGGCACGAAATCCTTCTGCCACTTCTGCGCCTCGACCAGCGTGGACTTGGCCGGGATGCCGACCATCACCGCGCCTTCGGGCACGTCGCGGGTAACCACGGCGTTGGCGCCGATGCGGGCGCGTTCGCCCACGATGATCGGCCCCAGCACCTGCGCGCCCGAGCCGAGGATCGCTCCGTCCCGAATGGTCGGGTGGCGCTTGCCGCCCACGCCATTGTCCGGGCTGGTGCCGCCCAGGGTGACGCACTGATAGATGGTGACGTCGTCGCCGATCTCCGCGGTCTCGCCGATCACGACGAAGCCATGGTCGATGAAGAAATTGCGGCCGATCTTCGCGCCCGGATGAATGTCGATCGCCGTGACGAAGCGCGACCAGTGGTTGACGACGCGGGCGAGGAAGAACAGGCGGTTGCGGAACAGTGCATGGGCGATCCGGTGATAGGCGAGCGCCCACACGCCCGGATAGAGCAGGATCTCGGCATGGCTGCGCGGCGCGGGATCGCGGGCGCGGATGGAATCTAGATACGCCTTAAGACGCTGGAACATGGCCGGTTCCCCTTTGCCGCGCCCATTTAGTGCATGATCCTTCCGATTTCCAGAACGGCCCATCCCAGGCTTTGCCGCGCTAAACACTATGTATCTTGTTGGAACGCGTCGCCGCCGTCATCCATTCCTCTCCGGCCCAAACTTCAAGGTGCGAATGATCTTTGGAATCGACCTTTCCGCCCTGTTGCCGTTCATTGCCGTGGGCTTCGCCGCCCAGATGGTGGACGGCGCGCTGGGAATGGCGTTCGGAGTGATCAACTCCACGCTGCTGGTGAGCGTGATGGGCGTCCCGCCCGCACAGGCATCGGCGATGGTGCACACCGTGGAGACCTTCACCACGGCCGCGTCGGGCGCCAGCCATATCTGGCACAAGAACGTGAACTGGAAGCTGTTCGGCCGGCTGCTGATCCCCGGCGTGATCGGCGGCGTGATCGGCGCCTATGTGCTGAGCAACATCGACGCTTCGGTCACCCGCCCCTTCGTGATGACCTATCTCGCCTCGATCGGCGTCTATCTGCTCTATCGCGCCTGGCGCGGCAAGGTGGAGCCGCGCGAGCCCAAGATCATCGAGCCGCTGGGCCTGGCCGGCGGCTTCCTCGATGCGGCCGGCGGCGGCGGCTGGGGGCCGGTGGTGACCAGCAACCTGCTCGTCCAGGGCGCCAGCCCGCGCACCACGATCGGCACGGTGAACACGGTGGAGTTCTTCCTCACCGCCACCGTCTCGGCCGCGTTCATCGCCACGCTGGGCTGGGCGGCCTTCACGCTGCAGACCGTGGGCATCCTGATCGGCGGACTGATCGCGGCGCCGTTCGGCGGCCTGCTCGCCAAGCGCGTGCCCACGCGCGCGCTGATGACGCTGGTGGGCGTGCTGCTGACCATCACCAGCGCCTATTCGGTGTATGTCGCGCTGACGCGTTGAACGGCGAGCGCGCCGGACTTTACGCGATCCTTATGCCGGGGCGCGCTTTCCCTCTCGAAGCTTAATGCCGGGCCCGCCCATATCCCGGCCATGTTGGACCGTAGCAAAGTGCGCCGCCGCGCGCGCATCCGGCGCCTGGGCGCCTATGAGGGCCCGTGGCAGCGGCGCTGGACCAGGATCGTCGACTGGCTCGGCGCGCGCCGCCCGCTCGACCTTATCCTGGGCTGCATGATCCTGATCACCGTGATCTCGATGTTCGCCCGGTCGATCTGATCCGGCCGTTCCGGCACGGAATCATCTTGCCAGGCGATCCCGCCGCGAGGATCGTGCGCGGCAAGGAGGGGGATTCTCATGTTCTGGACGACCGGGCTGGCCATCATTCTGGCGAGCATGCCCGCCGCGCAGGCGGAGAAGAAATGCGCCGCCGCAACGGTAAGGCAGGGCGTGCTGGAGATGATGGTGCTGATCGGGCAGGACGGTGCCGAGCCGATGCGCGTGAACTGGGTATGGCTCCAGTCTCCCAATGCCGACCGCAGCTTCGTGCTCGACGCCAGCTATCGGCCCGAGGGCGACGCGCTGAACGCGCCCAGCCAGTTATCCATCCGCAGCTATGGCGAGGTTGCGGAGGGGCTGGAAGGCCCGCCGGAGCGGCTCCTATGGTCTCCGGCACACGCGAGGCCCGGCACCGCTACCGGCGGATGGGTCCGGCTCCAGCGCGGGCCGGAATCACCCATCGCCAGCGCCTCGATCACGATGGCGCAGTCGGGCGCCCTGGCCTATCGGACCGAAGCGCTGGAAGCCGCGCGCCGCGGCGAAGCGTTCCGGGGCGAGCGCTTCTCGCGTGACGGAAAGCTTCTCAGCAGCGGCACGGTGCGGCTGCCCGACGAAGCGGTGGCGACTGCGCTGTTCCTGAAGGCACGCACGATGGCGACCGCCGAGCTCAAGCCCTGCGGGCCGCCGGTGATGCTGACTCCTGCCCCGCCGCGCAAGGATTAGGCCTTGATATCCTGCAGCGCAGCATGCTTTCCCTTGACGGTAGCATTGCCGCGCCTCGTGAAGATCGGGGTTTGACCGCCATAGCTGCATGGCATTGCAGATAAATCATGCAATCAATCATTCGGCCGAAATTGATCGATTAAACCGATCATCGCGAACGGGCTTTCCAATTTCACATTGCGCCGCAGCAGCCCTATCTCGCCATTGCAACAACAACCCCCGTTCTGGAGGAATACCAAGCAATGGCTCTCATCGGCAGCACCATCAAGCCGTTCACCGCGCAGGCCTATAAGGAAGGCAAGTTCGTCCAGGTCACCGACGCGGACACGAAGGGCAAGTGGGCGGTGTTCTTCTTCTACCCGGCCGATTTCACCTTCGTGTGCCCGACCGAGCTGGAGGACCTGGCGGACATCTATCCGCAGCTCCAGAAGATGGGCGTCGAGGTGTATTCGGTGTCGACCGACACCCATTTCAGCCACAAGGCCTGGCACGACACCTCGCCCGCGATCGGCAAGATCAACTATTACATGCTGGGCGACCAGAACCACGTCCTGTCGACCAATTTCGACGTGCTTCGCGAGGGCCAGGGCCTGGCCGATCGCGGCACCTTCGTCGTCGATCCGGAGGGCGTGATCCAGCTGGTCGAGATCACCAGCGAGGGCGTTGGCCGCAATGCGACCGAGCTGCTCCGCAAGATCAAGGCCGCGCAGTACATCGCCGCGCATCCGGGCGAAGTCTGCCCCGCCAAGTGGGAAGAGGGCGCCGAGACGCTGGCGCCGTCGCTCGACCTGGTCGGCAAGATCTGATCCCCCAGGCGCCCGTCTAGCCCCCCTTGCGGGCGCCACCGTGCGGCCCGGGACGAATACCATCCCCCTCGTCCCGGGCCGTTTTGTATCTGAATTTGTGGAGTTTCCGCCATGCTCGACGCAAACCTGACCCAGCAGCTCAAGGGCTATCTCGCGAACATCCGCGCGCCGATCGAGCTGGTCGCCTCGCTGGGCGACGATGCCAAGTCGCGCGAGCTGGCGGAACTGCTCGACGAGATCGCGGCGCTTTCCGACAAGGTCTCCGTGGCTCGCACCGGCAGCGATGCGCGCAAGCCCAGCTTCCAGATCCGCCGCACCGGCACCGATATCGCCGTGGCCTTTGCCGGCATCCCGATGGGGCATGAATTCACGTCGCTGGTGCTCGCCTTGCTCCAGGTCGGCGGCCATCCGAGCAAGGCGGCGCAGGAACTGATCGAGCAGGTGCGGAACCTGGACGGCGACTTCGCCTTCGAGACCTATTTCTCGCTCTCCTGCCAGAACTGCCCGGACGTGGTGCAGGCGCTGAACCTGATGGCGGTGCTCAATCCGCGCGTCACGCATGTCTCGATCGATGGCGGGCTGTTCCCCGCCGAGGTGGAGGCGCGCAAGGTGATGGCGGTGCCCAGCGTGTTCCTGAACGGCGAGCCCTTTGCCAGCGGCCGGATGGAGCTGGAGCAGATCGTCGCCAGGATCGACACGGGTGCCGCCAAGCGCACCGCGGCGAAGATCGCGGCGAAGGAGCCGTTCGAAGTGCTGGTGGTCGGCGGCGGCCCCGCCGGCGCGGCGGCGGCGATCTATGCGGCACGCAAGGGCATCCGCACCGGCATCGCCGCGGAGCGTTTCGGCGGCCAGGTGCTCGACACCATGTCGATCGAGAACTTCATCTCGGTGCCGCACACCGAGGGGCCGAAGCTGGCCGCGCACCTGGAGCAGCACGTCAAGGACTATGACGTCGACATCATGAACCACCAGCGCGCCGCGAAGCTGGTGCCGGCGCGACAGGAAGGCGGGCTGCACGAAGTGGTGCTGGAAAGCGGCGCGAGCCTGCATGCGCGCACCGTGATCCTCTCCACCGGCGCGCGCTGGCGGACGATGGGCGTGCCCGGCGAGGAGGAATATCGCAACAAGGGCGTGACCTATTGCCCGCATTGCGACGGCCCGCTGTTCAAGGGCAAGCGCGTGGCGGTGATCGGCGGCGGCAATTCGGGCGTCGAGGCCGCGATCGACCTGGCCGGGCTGGTCGCGCATGTGACGCTGATCGAATATGACAGCCAGCTGCGCGCCGATGCGGTGCTCCAGCGCAAGCTGGGCAGCCTGCCGAACGTGAAGGTGATCCCTTCGGCGCTGACCACCGAGGTGGCGGGCGACGGCGAGAAGCTGACCAGCCTCACCTACAAGGATCGCAACCACGGCACCGAGCACCGGATCGAGCTCGAGGGCATCTTCGTCCAGATCGGCCTGGTGCCCAATACCGAGTGGCTGAAGGACAGCATCGCCCTGTCGAACCGCGGCGAGATCGAGATCGACGCGCGCGGCGAGACCTCGCAGCCGGGCATCTTCGCGGCGGGCGACTGCACCACCGTGCCCTATAAGCAGATCGTGATCGCGATGGGCGCGGGCTCGACGGCGGCGCTCTCGGCGTTCGACTATATGATCCGCCTGCCGGACGAGCTGAGCGAGGCGGCCTGACTTCCAAATCCTCCCCGAGCCCGTCTCGGGGAGGATTTGAGTTATCGCCCACGCCACTTATATATGCGCCAATCATCGATACAGGCGATCAATGGCGCAGACCACCTACCTCCCCACGCTCAAGCAGCTCCAATATCTCGTCGCGCTCAAGGACCATGGCCATTTCGGCCGGGCGGCGGAAAGCTGCTACGTCACCCAGTCGACGCTCTCCGCCGGCATCCGCGAGCTGGAGACGCTGATCGGCGTGGTGCTGGTCGAGCGTACCCGCCGCGTGGTGCGCTTCACGCCCCTGGGCGAACGCATCGTGGACAAGGCGCGGCGGGTGCTGCGCGAAGCGGACGAGCTGGGCGATCTTGCCCGTGCCGCCGGGCGGCCGCTTTCGGGCGAGATGCGGATGAGCGTGATCCCCACCATCGCCCCTTTCCTGCTGCCGCGCATCCTGCCGAAGCTGCGCCGCGACTATCCCGACCTGAGGCTCTATCTGCGCGAGGAGACCAGCGGCCAGGCCTGTGAAGGGCTGCATCATGGCCGCACCGATTGCGTGCTGCTCGCCTTGCCCTATGCGTGCGGCGATGTGGAGACGGCGTCGCTGTTCGACGACCGGCTGTTCGTCGCCTTTCCGGAGGGCGAGATGGACCCCAGCGCTTCGATCCGCCCGGCCGAGATCGACGAGACGCGGCTGCTGATGCTCGAGGACGGGCATTGCCTGAAGGAACATGCGCTGGCCGCCTGCAACCGCCCGGAACTGCGCGCCGAGGCGACGATGCTCGGCACGTCGCTCCACACCATGGTGCAGATGGTCGACAATGGGCTGGGCGTGACGATGCTGCCGGAGATGGCGGTGGATTCGGGCATCCTAGACCATACCCAGGTCGCGGCGCGGCCGCTCGAGGCGGAGAATGCATCGCGGCGGATCGCGCTGGTGTGGCGCAAGGCTTCCCCAAGGGAGCGCGACTTCCGGCTGCTGGCCGACGTGCTGGCCGAGGCCCGGCCCTAGCCCGGCTGCATAGAGGCTTCGCGTAGCTGACCTAGCTGCCGCATACGCTATCGTTGACGCCTTAAGCTTGCCAGCGCTCTGCCGCCTCTGCATCGGAACTGCGCGGCTCGACCCAAGTCGCACTGTCTCCCCGCCATTCGCGCTTCCAGAAGGGGGCGTCGGTCTTCAGCCGGTCGATCAGATAGGCGCAGGCGTCGAGCGCCTCGCGGCGATGCGCGGCGGCGGTGCCGATGAAGACGATGCGCTCGCCCGCTCCCATGCGGCCGACACGGTGGAGGATCGTCACCCCGAACAGGCTCCAGCGCGCCATCGCCGCCTCCGCAAGCGTGCAGAGCGCATCCTCGGTCATGCCGAGATAATGTTCGAGCTCGAGCGCGGTCACGCCGCCATCGCCGCGGACCACGCCGGTGAAGCTCGCCACTCCGCCCGCGCCGCGCGCTTCCAGCGCCGCCAGTTCCAGCGCCAGCTCGATCGGCGCGGGATCGATCGAGACGCGGATCATCCGCCGGTGACCGGGGGAAAGAGCGCGACTTCGCGCGCATCGCCGAGCGGCGCGTCGAGCGGAACGAAGCGCTGATCGATCGCGGCGCGGAGCCGCGCGGGATCGGCAAGGGCGGCGGCGTGGCCGGGGCTGCGGGTGGCGAGCCAGCGGACCAGATCGGCGACGTCGCGGACCGCCTCGGGCGGGTCGACGGTTTCATGCCCTACCCCCACGGCCTCGCGGACCCAGGCGAAATAGAGCAGGTCCATCAGCTGTCCATGTGCCGCAAGCCGACGCGCAGATAGTCCCAACCGGTGATCAGCGTAAGCGCGGCGGCGAGCCAGAAGGCGGCGAGCGCGGTGTCCCACAGCCAGGCAAAGGGCAGCGCGCCGGCAAGGATGAGCCCGCCCAGCGCGACGAGCTGGAGCGTAGTCTTCCACTTGGCGAGGCGCGAGACCGGCAGCGAGACCTGGATGCCGCCCAGGAACTCGCGCAGGCCCGACACGGCGATCTCGCGCACCAGGATCACCAGCGCGGGGACCAGATGGAGATCGGTGATCACGCCGCGCCCGGCGAGGATCAGCAGCACCGCGGCGACCATGATCTTGTCGGCGATCGGATCGAGGAACACGCCGAGCTTGGAGACCGTCCCCTGCGCCCGGGCGAGATAGCCATCGAAATAGTCGGTGATGCCCATCAGGCAGTAGAGCGCGAAGGCGATGCCATAGCCCAGCCGCCATTCGGGCCACCAGAGAAACGCCGCGAGGAGCGGAACCGCGAGGATGCGCGAGAGCGTCAGGATATTGGGCAGCGTGAGCATCGGGCAAGCTCTACCACCGCACTCCCCCTCCCGTCATCCCCGCGCCTTTCGTCGAACCGGCCCGTGCAGGGATGGCGTTGCAGCGTCACGCCCGGCAGTTCCCCGGCGAAGGCCGGGGTCCAGCTGCAACCTCGGTTGAGAGGTCTCCCCACCTCACCGGCTTCGCCGATACCGGGCCCCGGCCTCCGCCGGGGAACGGGATTGGCCCTACTTCGCTAGCCGGCGCTACTTCAGCAGCTTGAAACGGATCGCCTGGCCGCCCCCCGGCGCAAGGTCGAGAGCGAGCGTGTCGGCGCTGCCCACCACCCGCTTCTCGATCGCATAGGCAACCGGTTTCTTCACATAGTCGGCGTCCGGGGCATCGCGGTAGATCTGTGCCTCGTATTTCCGACCCGGCTCCAGGAAATCGAGCTTCACGGGCAGCTTGCGCGCCATCTCGTCGGTGATCGCGCCCAGATACCAGTCGCCGCCACCGCGCGCCTGGCGAGCGACCACGACATAGTCGCCGATCTCCGACGCCAGCGTCTTCGTCATCTCCCAGTCGGTCGGCACGTCGAGGATGAACTGGAAGGCGTCGCGATGCTTCTCGTAATTCTCGGGCAGGTCCGCCGCCATGTGGATCGGCGAATAGAGCACGACATATTCGGCAAGCTGCGCGGCCAGCGTCGACTGATTGCGCTCGGTCAGCAGCGTCTTGCCGTGCTCTAGGTCGAAGATGCCCGGGGTGAAGTCCATCGGCCCGCCCAGCATGCGGGTGAAGGGCAGGATCGTCAGATGCTCGGGCGGGTTGGTCGGGCGGCCCCAGGCATTGAACTCCTGGCCGCGCGCCCCCTCGCGGCTCACCCAGTTCGGCCAGGTGCGCCGCAGGCCCGTGTCCTTGACCGGCTCATGCGTGTCCATCACGATATGGCGCGCCGCCGCGGCCTCGATGACCTTGAGGTGATGCCGGACCATGAACTGGCCGGCGAACCATTGCTTGCCGCCCTCGCGGTCCAGGATGTCGCCGGAATGACGGACATAGCCGGTCTTCACCGCCGGCACGCCGACCCTGGCGTAGAGATCGAGCGCGGCTTCGAGCTGGTTCTCATAGTTTACCACTGCGCCGGCAGTCTCGTGATGGCCGATCAGGTGGACGCCCTTCGACTTCGCATATGCCGACAGCATCGGCAGGTCGAAATCGGGGTAGGATCGGGTGAAGCTGAACTTGTCGCCATTGTCGATCCATTCGCCGTCCCAGCCCTGGTTCCAGCCTTCGACGAGCACCCCGTCGAACCCGTATTTCGCGGCGAAATCGATATAGCGCTTCACATTGTCGTTGTTGGCGCCATGGGTCGGCCCGCTGCCCCAGGTGGTGCGGTTGAGATGCATCTCCCACCAGACGCCGACATATTTGCCGGGCTTGAACCACGTGCCGATATCGGGGAGCCTGCTCGGCGCGTTGAGGTTGAGTTCGATCCGGCTGTCCGCCAGCGCGCCGGGCGTGGTTCCGATCAGCAGCGTGCGCCAGGGCGTGGTGAACGGGCCGGTCTTCTTCGCGCCCACGCCATCGGGCCAGGGCATCAGCCAGGCAGTGAGCGTGCCGGCGCCGTCGCCCTGGAGCAGCATGCTCGGGAAATCGACCAGCGCGGCTTCGTGGAAGGAGAGATAGAGCCCGTTGTCGCCCTTCAGCGTCAGCGGCGTCTCGGCAAGGGTGATCCGCCGCGCATCGGTCTGGGTGTAGAGATATTCGTCGCGCTCCTGGCCCAGGCCCTGATACCACCAGGCCTGATACGCCCCCTTCGTCCTGAACTGGGTGCGGTCCGCCATGACGCGCACCTGCTGGCCATCGGCGATGCCGGCATAGGAATAGCGAAAGCCGATCCCGTCGTCGAAGATGCGGAAGGTGACCTGCATCGCCTTGTTCAGCGCAGTGTCGCCCGCGATCGTCACGGCGAGCTCGCTATGGTTGTCGCGGATGCGGCGCTGCTCGCCCCAGGGCTGCTCCCAGCTGGTGTCCGAAGCGGCGCGGCGGGCATCGGTGATCGCGGTATAGCGGGCCTGGGGCTCGCCGGCGAAGCCCAGACCGAGGTTCGAGGGAGCGATGACGAGCTGGTCGCCGCGCTTCACTTCGTAGAGCGCCGCGCCACCTTCGATCGAGACGCAGACTTCGAGCACCTTGCCCGGCGACTGGGCACATTCGCGGCTCCCGGCAAAGGCAGTGCCGGGCAGTGCGAACGCGAGGAGCGTGACGAGGGTGCGAGAGGTCATCCGATTTCTTTCCTGTGGGGAGATCATGACTTGAGGAATGCAGTGCGCAGGCGCTGGCGGAGCGCGGCGCGTTCGCTCGCGCGCATCTCGCCCAGCAGCCCGCGCTGCGAGGGCGGGATGTGCGCCGCGCCGTCCTCGGCGAAGACATGGGTTTCGAACATCGCCCGCCAATAGCCGCGCTCGGCGGGCGGCAGCCGGCGATAGGCCAGCAACGCGGCGAGGAAGACGTCGTGCGGCTGTTCCACGCCCGGGGCATCGTCGCCCCACCAGTAATTCACCATCGCGTTGAACGGGCCCAGCGACGTGACATGGTGCCACCAGTAGCGCGGCAGGAAGAGCGCATCGCCGGGATCGAGGAACGCCACCCGGGCCGTGGCCAGCGCATCGGCGAAGCGCGGGAAGCGGGCGAGGTCGGGCGCCTCGGGATCGACCAGCGAGAGCGGCGGCGGATTGTCGAGCGGGCCGACATAGAGGTTCGCCACCTGGTCCGGCGGGAAAAGCAGGAAGCGCCGCCGCCCGGCAAGGACGCAGGCGAGGTTGTGGTCGCGATCATTGTGCGTGCGGGTGTGGGCCGGGCCGCCGACCCAGAGGCGGGGAACCACATCCGCCGGGAGCAGCGGCATCGGGTTCTGCGCGACGAAATCGGGCATCTGCGCCGCCAGCGGCAGCATCTGGACCGCGACATGGGGCGCATTCTCTTCCCCTGCGAGGCGCAGGATCCGGTCGAGCGCGTCGCCCAGCCGGGCGCTGCGGCGGATGAAGTTGAACTCGCGCAGGTCGGTGCCATAGCCGAACTTGCCCAGGGTGCGCGCGGGCGCCTCCATCACCGGCACCGGCCCGCCGCGATCGAGGCCCTTGAGATAGGCGGCAAGCGCCCCCGCTCCGGCCCGGCCGGCGGCGCGTGCGGGCCAATGCTCGCACACCCCCTTCAGCACCACCGGCTCGCCGGTTTCGATCAGGCTCGCGAGATCGGCGGCGGGTGGCGCGGCGCGCGCGGCAACGCGCGGCAGGCCGTCGAGCGGGCCGAGCTCGGGGCCGGCGGCGCAGCGCAGCGGCTCAGCCATCGGCGAGCCCGGCGAGATATGCCTCCTGCGTCGGCTGGCGCAGCACTTGCTCGCGCACGAAGCCGAGCATGCGGCGGAACTGCGCCTTCGCTTCCTCGGGCGGCACGCGGTCGATCGCGGGCGGCCAGCTTTCCGGCTCGACGCCGTGCCCGAGGAACAGCGCACGCCAGCTGTCCGGCGGGAGATTCTCCTCCTCGAACGGCGCGAGTTCGGCCCGGGCACGGAACAGCGCGACGGCATGCGCCAGATCGGGCGAGACCGTGCCCGCCCGCGCCGCGTCCCAGAAGGGGCCGGCATAGCGGGCGAGCGCGTAATGCGCGGATTGGAAATCGCGAAGCCGGTCGAGCGCCGCGCCGGCGGCGCGGTTATATTCGTCGCGCTCGGCGGCGAAATGCGCGGTCGCCGGAAAGTCCGCGAGCAGCTGCACCAGCCCGACCTGGAGCCCGAGCAGGTCGAGGCCATGCACGGGATCGAAGACCGCGCCGAGAGTGACGCAGTTGCCGGTCCAGGGCCGCGCGGGGCGGCCGGGCTCGACGGCGGCGATCCGCACCCCCGCCAGCGGCAGGCCGGCAGCCGCGCCGGCCGCCCGAAGCGCTTCCTCGTTGGTCGCATGCGCGCTCGACCAGGCATGCATGACGAAGGTCGCCGGGCGGCCGGGATGGAGCGCGGTCCAGCCGGTGGGGCCGGCGCGATCCTCGGCATAGACCGGGATGTTCGCGAAGGGCGGACCAGCCGCGGTGAGGACGCGGTCGACCGGGAAATGCGCGCGCCAGCTCAGATGCGCACCGCCCAGCACACCGCCCGCATCGACGAACAGGTCGGCGGCGAGGCGGCGCCCCGCGCCGAGATCGAGCGCCACGATCGCATCGCCTGCGCGCTCGACCGTCAGCTGCTCCGCGGCATGCGCTGTCGCGCCGTGACCGATCGCCGCCGCGCGCAGCAGCCGGGCATAGGGGATCGCCGGCAGGTGATAGCCATAGTCGCAGCGGCCATAGATCGCGTTCTCCGCGTCGGGCAGCATCAGCCGTCCCTGGCGCGCGGCGGCGGCAGTGAGCGAGAAGTCGTCCAGCGGCACGCCGAGCCCATGGGCCCGCGCCTTGACCCAATGCGCGAAGAAGTCGCGCCCGCCGATCTGGGTTCCGGCCGAGCCATAGGCATGGAGGAAAGCGGGCCAGGCGCCGGCAAGGTCGGTGAAGTTCCGGCCGAGCGTCAGGTTGCCGCCCGTGGCCCGGAGCAGCATGGTCTCGTCGATGCGGAGCTGGTTGTGCAGCGCCTCCAGCGCCGGGAAGGTCGCATGGGCATCCACCGACGCGAGCGCGCTGGGCAGCGCCACTGCCTCCACCTGCACGCCCGAGGGCGCGAGCCCGCGCGCCAGCGCGGCGGCGGCGAGCCAGAGCGGCGCGTCGCGGCCGGCGACGATCACGGTGAAGGGGCGGCTCATGCCGTCACCGCCCGGTCGTCCGCGGTGCCGCGCGCAGCGGAGCAATAGCTGGCGATGAACTCGGCATGCGCGGGCAAGGCCGCCGCGTTGGTGGCGATGCGCTCCCTGAGCTCCGCCAGGCGATCGGCGACTTCGTCGAGCGGCGCGCGATCGGCGAGCCGGTCATGGGCCTCGGGCAGGATCCCCTGCCCCATCAGCACCGCCAGCCAGCTGTCGCGCGAGAACAGGCCGAGCTTATAGTCCGGCGCGCGGCCGCTCGAGCGGAACAGCGCGATCTTGTGCGCCAGGCTGTCGGGCAGCGCCATGTTGCGCACATGGTCCCAGAGCGGTTCGCCATGGCGCGCATTCGCCGTGTAGTGGAGCACCAGGAAATCGCGGGTGCGGTCGTAATGGATCGCGAACAGCCGGTTGAACTCGGCCGCCAGGCGCGGATCGGGCGGGCCGCCGCCGGGCAGGGGCATCAGGTTGGCAAGGTCTGTGACCGCGGCCTGGATCAGGAAGATGCTGGTCGATTCCAGCGGCTCGAGAAAGCCCGAGGACAATCCGATCGCGACGACATTCCCCTCCCAGCCCCGCGCCCGGCGGCCGGCCTGGAAGCGGAGCAGCCGGGGATCGGCGAGCGGCGCGCCGTCGATCGCGCCCAGGATGGTCTCGCGCGCCTGTTCCTCCGAACAGAAGCTGCTCGAGAAGACATAGCCGTTGCCGGTGCGATGCTGGAGCGGGATGCGCCAGGTCCAGCCGCCGGCCTGGGCGGTGGAGCGCGTGAAGGGCGTGATGCCCGCCGCGCCGGCGCAGGGCACCGCCATGGCGCGGTCGCAGGGAAGCCATGCGCTCCAGTCGTGCCAGGCGACGCCCATGCTCTGGCCGAGCAGCAGCGAGCGGAAGCCCGAGCAGTCGATGAACAGGTCGCCCGCGATCGCGGCGCCCGACTGGAGCGCGACGCTCTCGACCAGGCCGCTTTCGGCGTTGCGGGCGATGTCGACGATCTTGCCTTCGATCCGCCGCACGCCGCGCGGGGTCGCCCAGCGGCGCAGATATTCGGCATAGAGGCCGGCATCGAAGTGATAGGCATAGGAGAAGGTCGAGCGGATCGAACGCAGGTCCTCGTCGGGCAGGTCGAACACGCCTTCGCGACACATCGCCACGGCGAAGCTATGGTCGAACCAGTCGCCGACGTCCTGGCCGGCGGCCCGGGCGCGCAGCCAATGATGCTGGAAGTCGATCCCGCCCCAGCGCTCGCCGAAACTGCCGAACGGGTGGACATAGCGGCCGCCGGGCTTGTCCCAGCCGACGAACTCGATGCCGAGCTTGAAGCTGCCCTGGGTGGCGCGCATGAACTCGGCCTCGTCGAGCCCGAGCATCGCGTTGAACTCGCGGATGTGCGGCAGCGTGGCTTCGCCGACGCCGACCGTGCCGATCTCGTCGGATTCGATCAGCGTCAGCGCATAGTCGGTCGGCGGCAGCAGGCGCGCGAGGCCGGCCGCGCACATCCAGCCCGCGGTCCCGCCGCCGACGATGACGACGCGCAGCGGCGCCGGGGATGGGTTCGACCTGGGCTGCATGACACCCGCTCGTGAAATGGAAAAACTGGCGCCGCCGGGAATGAAGGGTACCGGCGGCGCCGAGGGGAGTTAGAATTTGAACCGGGCGCCGAACTGGAAACGCCGGTCGACGCGGCTCCAGTTCGCGTCGCGGAACACCGGCTTGGCGTTCGGCGTGGCGCTCGAGTCCCCGAAGATCTGCTGCTGGAACACCGTGGTGGTGCCGAGCAGGTTCGATCCTTCGATCGACAATTCGACCCATTTGGCCAGCGAGAAGCGCAGCGACCCGTCGAGGAAGCCCGCCGCCTTCTGGAACACCGGCAGGCCGATGCAGCAGTCGAGATTGTTGGTCAGGAAGCGCGAGCGCCAGTTATAGGCGAGACGCATCGCCACCGGGCCCTTCTCGTACAGCGCCACGGCGTTGAACGTATGCTTGGAGATGCCCGCCAGCTGGTGCGAGTCGATCACCACGCCGCGTCCGCCGGAGACGTCCAGGCCCGCGCCGAAGCCGCCGGTGCCCCCCGCATCGAGCGCGCCCTGCGTCACCAGGTTCGAGTTGCTGATGCCCGACTGGTCGACAAAGGTGTAGTTGAGCTGCGTGCCGAAGCCGCTCAGCACGCCGGGCAGGAAGTCGAAGAAGGTCTGGAACGCGACCTCGACGCCCTTCAGCTCGCCGCCGCCGGCTCCGTTGCGCGGACCGCGCATCAGCACCGTCTGGGTGGAGCCGTTGTTGGTGAAGCTGCGCAGGAACTCGCCGTACGAGATCGTGCCGTTCAGCTTCTTGTAGAAGCCGTCGATCGTGAACGAGCTGCTGCGGCCGAAATAATGCTCGAAGGTGAGGTCGAACTGGTCGGCCGTGACCGGCTTCAGCGCCGGGAAGCCCGATTCCGCGCGGAACACGAAATTATAGCCGGTCACCGTGCCCGCCCCGTTCTTCACCAGATAGGGCGAGTCCGGCCTGCCGTTGAGATCCGGCCCCAGGATCGAGACGAAGTTGCGCAACAGGCCGAAGTCCGGGCGCGACATGCCCCGCGAATAGCCGAAGCGCACGAAGCTCTTGTCGTCGAGGCCGAGGCGCAGGTTGAAGCTCGGCAGCCAGTTGTCATAGCTCGCCTTGTAGCTGTTGGGGCTGCCGCCGCCGCTGGCGAACGCCGCCACCGCCGGGGTGACGAAGCACATCGGGTTGACCACCCAGCCCGTCGGCAGCGGGCCGCCGCAGGGAACATAGTTGTTGAAGGTGGTGGTCAGCGGATAGCCGACGCTGCCGTCCGAGGCGATCTCGGTGCGCACGAAGCGCAGGCCGATATTGCCGCGAACATTGACTCCGCCGATGCTCATGCCGTCCCCGCCGAAGCGGAGCATCGCATAGGCGGCCTTGGTCTTCTCCTTGACGTGCATCACCTCGGACGGAAGGTAGCAGCCCTCGATCGTGGCGTCGGCGCGGTCGCAGATCGGCTGCCAGCCCATCGGCGAATTGGTGGTCGCGCCGCTCACTCCCTGCACCAGCCGGGCGCGATCCGTCAGCGTGGCGCGGTTCATGTAGACCAGCGCCGGATTGTCGTAGACGCCGCCATTGTAGAAGCCGTCGCCGAGCGTCACCGACTCCCACATGCCCGCGCCATAGCCCTTGAAGTCCGGGTGGCCGGCATTGCAGGCCGGATAGGCGCCGCCCGTGGTATTGTCGATGTTGAAACCCGGGCCGTTGCAGTTCCACGAAGCCGCGACCGGGCTCCAGTTGAAGGTGGAGTAGCGGACCGTCTGGCTGCGATCCGCATAGCGCACGCCGACCTTGAGCGAATCGAGCCAGCCGCCCTCGTCGAAATCATAGGCGATGTCGCCGCGGAACGCGGTTTCCTTGGCGTCATTGTCCTCCATGTGCGCCTGGATGAACGGCATCCAGTAATTGTGCGGGTTGGAGAGGCCGCCGGTGGCGTAGTTGACGTTCGAGCCGGGCAGCAGCTTCACCTGGGGAGTGCCGTCGCGGTTCGTGGCGTATTGCATGTTGGCCATCGAGCCGACCGCGACGAGGATGTCGTCATTGGTCGTGTTGGCCCAGATGTGCTGCACGTCGAGATTGACGTGCAGCTTCTCGGTCGGATCCCAGCTGATGTTGCCCGACAGGTCCTGGGTCCGCTCGCGGTGATCGAAGTTGCGTGCCTCGTTCTGGAAATAGAGGCCGTCCTGCAACGTGGTGCAGACCGACGGCGCGGCGCAATTGTTGACGAAGGGCAGGCCCGGCACGGCCGAGCCGGTGTTGATCGCTTCCTGGGTGCTGTCCCAGCTCCCGCGCCAGCTGCCATGCGCCTGGGTGAGCGTGCCCGAACGGAGCATGCCATCCGCCCCGAAGACGAAGGGCGAGGTGCCCGGCGCGGCGCCGAGGAACGAGCTGGTCCGCGGATAGAAGGCCGACTTGCCATACGCGTCGCCCTGGAAGATCACATGGCTGGCCCGCTCGAGCCAGGCATTGTGATATTCGCTGTCGTTGTACTGCGCGGTCATCCGGAAATTGCCGGCATTGTTCTCATATTGCGCCGCGGCCGAGATGCCGCGGCGGGTGCGATCATAATCGACCTGCGAATAGCGGATGCCGTCCGGAATATAGGCCCAGCCCGAGCCGCCGAACGGGTTCGAGGCGCAGGCGACCGAGCCGTCGGAATTGACGATCCCGCCGCCCGAGGCATTGGTCGAGCCCGTCGTGCAGAAGGTGTCGATCTTGTCCATGATCACGCTTTCCGTGCGCGTGACGACATGGCTGCGGGCGAAATCGGCGAGCAGGCCGAAGCGGCCGATCGCGGTATCCCAGGTGTTCGAGATCAGCCCCGAGAACTCGCCGGTCCATTCCTTCGAGCGGGTACCATAGGTCGCCTTGGCATTGCCGGCGACCACAAGGCCCTTCTGGTCGAACGGCAGGCGGGTGCGCAGGTTGACCGTGCCGGCCAGGCCGCCCTCGATCATCTCCGCCGTCTGGTTCTTGTACGCATCGACGCCGGCCATCAGCTCGGGCGAGACGTCGTTGAAGTTGAGGCCGCGATAGCTGTCGGCCGAGAAGCTGTCGCGCCCGTTGAATTCGGTGCGAACGAAGGTGAGGCCGCGGATGAGCACGCCGGTGGGCTCGCCCGAGGGGTGCGTCGAATCGTCGGTCGATTGCAGACGCGAGGTGGTGATGCCCGGCACGCGCTGGAGCGCGCCCGACACCGAGGTGTCCGGGAAGGCGCCGATGTCGGTCGCGGTGATCGAATCGACAACGGTGTCGGAATCGCGCTTGATCGTCTGCGCGGTCTCGAGCGCCTTGCGGACGCCGACGACGACGATCGTGGGCGAGCCGTCCTCTTCCTGGGCCGCTTCGGGCGCACGGGCCGGCGCCGGGGCGGTCTGCGCCTGGGCGATGCCGGCAAGACCCATCAGGGCCATGGCGGCAAGCGAGGCACCGCCCCGCAAGATGGTGGTCTGCTTCATCTTTCCTCCCTCCGTCGCTCCTTTGCGGAGCTGTTGCACGCACGACGCCCCGGAGCCCCCGCCCCGCGGCATCGCGTCAATTCCCTTGTCGGTGCGTGGAAATGCGCGTGCGGCAACGCCCTGCGCTGCTGCGCATGATCGCAAGCCGGCCATGCCGCGCTTCCCCCAAGACACCCTCCTTACGTGCCGACGACGCTCTACGGCGCCACCATCCACCGCGAGCCACCCGATCCGCTGGCGCGAAAACGCCGACGGCCCTGCCGGGAAGCTCTTTGCGTAACTTTGCGTAAATTGAGCATGACCGCAAGAGGGAAATTCTCGAAAATTGAAACCGATCTATAGCATTATAATATAACAATATTATTCCGAAACCCTGCCGAAACCGATTGGAATCACCTGACCATGGACGAGTCGCGCAATGCAATTTTACCTTGCAATCAATGCAAGTTTTGCACAAACTGGCAATGCAATGCAAAGCAGCGCAACTCCGCACGCCGGTCCGTCGGCGATGTTATCGGATGCCGGTATCGGCGCCGGGCGGGAGCGTGAGCGCGAAGCCGGCCGCGATCAGCAGCGCGGCGGCGGCGAGGACCAGCGCATATTCGGCCTGGCCGTGAAAGGCACGGCCGACCAGGGGACCGAGCATCGTCGAGGCGACGAGCTGGGGGATCACCAGGAACATGTTGTGGATGCCCATATAGACGCCCGCCTTGCCCGGCGGCACGCTGCCGGCAAGCATGGCATAGGGCATGGACAGGATCGCCGCCCAGGCGAGCCCGACGCCGAGGGTCGGCAGCCAGAGCGCCACCGGATCGGCGACGAGCAGGAAGCCGAGCAGCCCCGCGGCGCCGAACGCCAGGCACAGCGCATGCGTGGCGCGGCGGCCGAGCCGCTCGCCGATGCCCGGCAGCAGCAACGCGCCCAGCGCCGCGACGCCGTTATAGCCGGCAAAGAGCACGCCCACCCAATCGGCGGCGGCGTTATAGCCCGGCGAAGCGGGATCGGCGGTGCCATAGTGGCGCAGCGCCAGCGCGGGCACGGTATAGATCCACATCGCGAACAGGCCGTACCAGGTGAAGAACTGGACGATGGCGAGCCGCTTGAGCAGCAGCGGCATCGAGCGGATATCCTCTACGATCTCGAGAATGCCGATCGAGCTGCGCCCGAGCCGGCGCAGGCGGACCACCACTGCCTGGAGCAGCCCGAACAGGAAGCAGATGCCCGCGACGACATAGATTTCGCGCTTCCAGCCGGCGAGGGCCGCGGCGCCGGCGATGCCCAGGCCCGCGAGCATCCAGGCCATGCCGTGGCGAAGCAGCGAGGCGGCGCGTTCGGGCGACAGGACGTGCGGCGGCATCGCCGCTTCGGCCGGCCGCGCCGGCGCCGGGCATTCGGGAGTGGTGACGATCGTCCAGCCCACCGCCGCCAACAGGCAGAAGCCGCCGATATAGAAGGCCATGCGCACCGATTGCGGGAGCATGCCCGGCGCGGGCTGGCCGCTCAGCCCCGCCCAGTGGACGAGCATCCAGGGCAAGGCCGAGGCGAACACCGCGCCCGTGCCGATGAAGAACACCTGCATCGCGAAGCCGGCGGTGCGCTGGCTCTCGGGCACCCGGTCCGCCACCAGCGCCCGGAACGGCTCCATCGCGATATTGATCGAGGCAGTGAGCACCCACAGCATCAGGCTGGCGGCCCAGAGGCTGGCCGCATTGGGCATCAGGAACAGGGCAAGCGCAGTGCACAGCGCGCCCGCCAGGATATAGGGCCGGCGCCGGCCGAGCCGGCCGCGGGTGCGATCGCTCAGATGGCCGATGATCGGCTGGACCAGCAGCCCCGTGGCGGGGCCGGCGATCCACAGGATGGCCAGATCGTCGAGCTCGGCACCCAGGGTCTGGAAGATGCGGCTGGTATTGACGTTCTGCAGGCCCCAGACGATCTGGATGCCGAGCAGGCCGAAGCACATGTTCCAGATCTGCAGCAAGCCGAGCCGCGGTACCCGCGGCGCGTCGCTCGCGTCGCCAGCTTGCAATGCTCCCCCCTCACCGTTCTAAACTGGCCGTATTCGGCTTTCCTCAAGCTTGGGCACAATGGGCAGCAGTAGCAACAACAATACGACGCTGCAGGATCTCGCGCAGCTGGCCGGCGTATCGATCTCGACCGTCTCGCGGGCGCTCAACGATCATCCGCTGATCAGTGCGCGGACGAAGCAGAGGATCTGGGCGCTGGCACGCGACCATGACTATCCCTTCCGCCCCTATATGCCGGCGGCGCCGGTGGGCGCCGAGGGGACGATCGTGATCGTCACGCCCTTCATGCGCGGCCGGCCGCTGCCGCTCTCGCACCCCTTCTTCCTCGAGCTGCTCGCCAGCATCGGCGAGGCGGCCCGCGCGCGCGACTGCGACTTCACGGTGAGCCATACCACCCCGGCAAACTATGCGGACCTCGTCGCCACCACCACGACCAGCCGGGCGAGCGGGGTGATCTTCCTCGGCCAGTCCATGCTGCACGACGCGTTCAACCAGCTGACCGAATCCAATGCCAATTTCGTGGTATGGGGGGCGCAGATGGCCGGGCAGCTCTATTGTTCGATCGGCTCGGACAACCAGCTCGGCGGGCGCCGCGCGACCGCCCATCTCGCCCGGCTGGGGCGCAAGGCCATCCTGTTCCTGGGCGGCACCGATCCGGAATCGATGCAGCGCAAGCGCGGCTACGACGAAGCGCTCCGGGAAGCCGGGCTGGAGATGGATCCCAAGCTGGTGGTGCCGGTCGATTTCGAGCTCGAATCGGCCGATGCGGCGGTGAGCCGGCTGCTGCGGCGCCACGTCCATTTCGAGGGGATCGTCGCTTCGTCCGACCTGATCGCGCTCGGCGCGATCCGCGCGCTGCGCCGGGCGGGCGTGTCGGTGCCGAACCAGGTATCGGTGGTCGGCTATGACGACATGCTGCTCGCACGGCTCTCCACGCCTGCGCTCAGCACGATCCGGCAGGACACGTTCGAGGCCGGCCGCCAGCTGGTCTCGCGCATCCTCGATCCCTCCCCCGATCCCAGCGCCGAGCGGCTGCCGACGGATCTGATCGTGCGGGAGTCTTGCGGGGGGTGAGCGCATGGTTCCCCGCCCCGGAAGGGAGGGGACCAGAGGGAAACCCAATAACCGTTTGCCGCCCTGCATTTCCCTCGGCTATGCCCGCGCCTCATATAGCGGGAAAGCCCGCGCACAGAGGTGAAGGTAGTTCTATGCATGGTGCGGCGCTCGGATTGATGCGGGAGCGCCGGTTCCTGCCGTTGTTCGTCACCCAGTTCCTCGGGGCGTTCAACGACAATCTGTTCAAGAACGCGATGATCTTCTTCGCGACCTACCAGATCTTCAATTCGGTCGAGGACGAGACCCGGTTCAGCGCGATCGCCACCGGCATCTTCATCCTGCCCTTCTTCCTCTTCTCCGCGCTCGCCGGCCAGCTCGCCGACACCTACGACAAGGCGAAGATCATGCGGATCATCAAGGCCGCCGAGGTCTTGATCATGCTGGTGGGCGCCTCCGGCATCTTCCTCAAGAATCTGGAGCTGATGCTGGTCGCCCTCGTCGGCATGGGCATCCACTCGGCGTTCTTCGGCCCGATCAAATACGCGATCCTGCCCCAGCATCTGGAGGAAGACGAAGTGCTGGGCGGCACCGGCATGGTGGAGGCCGGCACCTATATCGCCATCCTGTGCGGTACCATCGCCGGCGGCGTGCTCAGCGCAAAGGCCGCCGCCTTCGCGGTGATCGGCGTGGCGGTGACCGGCTGGTTCGCCTCGCTGCGGATCCCCGCCGCCCCGCCGCTCACCACGCTGAAGATCGACTACAACATCTTCCGCGCCTCGTGGCGGCTGATCTCGGCCACCATGCACATCCGCCGCCTCTATCTCGCGATCATCTCGATCAGCGTGTTCTGGACGATCGCGGCGGTGCTGGGCGTGCTCTTCCCGCCGCTCGTCAAGAACGTGTTCCACGCCCAGAAGGACGTGGCGAGCGTGTTCCTGGGCATCTTCTCGGTCGGCATCGCGATCGGATCGGTGATCATCAACCGGCTGCTCAAGGGCCATGTCTCGGCGAAATATGCCGTGCGCTCGGTGCTGACGATGATGATGTTCGTGATCGCCTTCTATTTCGTCGCGCGCTTCTGGCCGGTGCACGACGGGCCGCTGATCAAGACCGCCGCGTTCGTGATGATGCCGCTGGGCTGGGCGGTGCTGGGATTGCTGATCGCGATCGCGATCACCGGCGGCATGTTCGTGGTGCCGCTCTATGCCTTCCTGACCACCACCGTCGAGAAATCGCAGACCGCGCGCACCGTGGCGGCGAACAACATCGTCAATTCGGGCTTCATGGTGTTCGGATCGGTCGGCATCTTCGGAGTGAGCAACATTCCCGGGATCGGCGTGGCCGAATGCATCCTGGTCGTGGTGGTGCTCTGCCTGGCCTCGGCCTGGTGCGCGAATCGGCTCTACAAGGCCGAGGACGCGCCGCATGTGCCGGACGTGCTCCCTTGATGCGGCTCGGCTGACGCCGAACCCGGAGCGGGGCGGCGGCGCCCCGCCGTCAGGCGATGAACGTGAAGAAGCAGACGAAGAAGGCAGTGAAGCTCAATGCGAAGAGCTTCACGTCGCTGTCGTCGCGCAACTTGCGCTGCTGCGCCACGGCGCGGCGGACGTGGCGGCGGAACGGGTGGCGGCGGGGCGCGTAGCCCTCGATGACGAGCTGGCGTTGCATGGCCAGCAGTTAACGACTTCTTAACTTTTGCCGCCAGCGTTACCTATGGTTAACCACTGTCCGGCGACGGGACAGGCCTTGGTTACCGCGCGGCCGGCCCCGTGCTCGCCCGCACCACCAGCTGATGCTCGAGCGTGACGCGCGGCTGGGAAGCATTGCCGCCCAGGATCAGCTCGGCCGCGGCGGCCGCGAGTTCGTGCACCGGCTGGCGGATGGTGGTGAGCGGCGGCCACACCGCCCGCGCCAGGTCCGAATCGTCGAACCCCACGATCGAGAGCGCGCCCGGCACGTCGATGTCGTTCTCATGCGCGACGGCGAGCGCGCCGGCGGCCATGTCGTCATTGCCGGCGAAGATCGCGCTAGGCCGCTCCTTGCGCGCCAGCAGCGCGCGCGCAGCCGCCGCGCCCGAGGCGAAGTCGTTCTCGGCGGCGACGACGAGCGCAGGATCGAAGGCGATGCCGTGCGCCGCGAGCTCGGCCTTGTAGCCGGCGAGGCGATCCGCCGAGGAGGCGTGGCTGTCTAGGCCGCGGATCATCGCGATGCGGCGATGCCCGAGCCCGATCAGATGCCCGACCAGCTCGCGCGCGGCGGCAATATCGTCCATCGATGCCGACATGCCGGCATCCTTGCGCGTGCCCGGTGCGATCCGGACATAGGGCAGCCCGCGCCGGTCGAGCTCGTCGAGCAGCGCCGCGGCCTCGGTCACCGGCGGCGAGAGGATCAGGCCGTCGAGATGCGTCTCGTCGATCAGCGCGAGCACGTTCGAGACGAGATCCGGCGACTGGCTGTCGATCGGCTGGAGCAGCAGGCGATAGCCAAGCTCTGTGCAGCGCTGCTGTGCGCCGGTCTGCACGTGATAGATGTAATAGGGGCTGGGATTGTCGTAGAGCAGGCCGACCTGGAACGACTTGCGCCCGGCAAGCGTCCGAGCGGCATGGCTCGGGCGGAAGTTGAGCCGCGCCACGACTTCCTCGACCCGGCGGCGCGTCTCTTCGCTGACATGCTTCTCGTTGTTGAGCACCCGGCTGACGGTCTTGAAAGACACGCCGGCGATCTTCGACACTTCCTTGATCGTGGGACGGCTGGACATCACTTTCCCCGCCGGGAGGCAGCCCCGGCCTGTGACAGCCATATTTGACAGCGCTGGCAGTGCGCAAGCTAAGAAGCGGGGAGATGGACAAGGTACAGCCTCTCCCCGCCGCGGCCGGGATCATCGCCGCCCGGCTCCGCCCGGGCCGGCGGCGGCCCTTCGTGCTCGGCATCGCCGGCGCGCAGGGCAGCGGCAAGTCGACGATCGCGCGCGCGCTGGCGGCCCGTTTCGGCTGCCCCGTGCTGTCGCTCGACGATCTCTATCTCGACGGTGCCGCCCGGCAACGACTCGCCGAGACCGTGCATCCCCTGCTGCGCACGCGCGGCGTGCCGGGCACGCACGACGTCGCCGCCGGGCTGGCGGCGATCGAAGCGCTGGCGCACGGCCCCGCCCTGCTCCCCCGCTTCGACAAGGCGCGCGACGAGCCCGGCAGCCCCGAGCGCGTGGCCGGGCCCGCCGAAATGCTGATCCTGGAGGGCTGGTGCCTGGGCATGCGACCCCAGGCGGCGGCGGAGCTCGTCGCGCCGATCAACGACCTGGAGCGCGTGCACGATGCGGACGGCCGCTGGCGGCGCTGGGTGAACGCACGGCTGGCCGGTGCCTATCAGGCGCTCTGGGCGCGGATCGACCAGCTCGTCTTCCTCGAGGCGCCCGGCTTCGACGTGGTGGCCGATTGGCGGATCGAGCAGGAACATGCCGCACGCGGGCCGATGTCCGATGCCGAGGTCCGGCGCTTCGTCCAATATTATGAGCGGCTGACCCGGCACATGCTGCGCCACGGACACGCCTGGGCCGACCTGACGCTGCACCTGGACGCCGATCGGCGGCCGAGGGATTGATCCAGATCAATCGTTCCGCATGCGCCGCGCCCGGTTCGTTGGGCGCCGCGACCCGCGCGGCGCCCGCCCCCCGAAAAGGGCCGAGAGCCCGCGCGGCCGGACCGCGCGGGCTCTCTTGCTACTTGTCTCCGTCGCCAGCGCCTTCGCGCTCGCCATCGCCCTCGAGATTCCGGGAGGGGTTCTGGTCGAGCGAGAAGCCGCTGCCGCCGCGGACTCGCAGCATCCTGAGGGCGTCGCTGGCATCGGCGCCCGATCGGGTGAAGCTGATCACGAGCGTGCCCGGGATCACGGTGAGCAGATAATTGGCCGACAGCGCGAGCGTGCCCTGCCCGATCGCATAGCTGCCCACCTGCTCGCCGGCGATGCGGGCCAGCGCGCCGGTGAAGCCGTCGCCGTTCACCAGCGAACCGGTGGAGACGGCATAGCCGAACACCGGATCGGGCTGGCCGAACAGCTTGGTCGCATCCTGCGCAGTCACGGTCACCGCACGGCGGGTGATGTCGGCGATCACCGGCGCGCCGGACAGGCTGACGGCGTAGTTCCCCGCGTCCACACCCGTGAGCGCCAGGCCGCTCACCTGCACCGCGCGGCCGGTGCCGGCATTGGCATCGGCGAAGCGATAGGTGGCGGTGCCCGTCACCGCGTCGCCCGAGATCACGCCGGTAAGCGCGATCCGGCCGGTGGTGCCGGTGGTGCCGTCATAGGCGCGACTGTCCGCCGTCGCGGTGGCGGTGATCGCACGCTGGGCGATCGTCGCGGCACCGGTGGCCGTGCCGCCGATCGTATAGTTCGCCGCATCGGCGCCGTTCAGCGCGAGGCCGCTGGCAGTGGCGGTGCGGCTGCCGGCATTCTTGCTGTCGAAGGCGATGCTGCCGGCGCTCACGCCGACCTGGTCGCCCAGGACGACGCCGTTCAGGCCGAGCGTGCCGGTGGCGGCGGTGGTGCCGTCATAGACGCGGCCATTGGCCGTCAGCGTCGCGGTGATCGCCTTGGCGAGGATGTCCGCCAGCGCGGTCGCCGTGCCGCTGACCGCATAATTGCCCGCATCCGCGCCCGAGAGGGTGATGCCGCTCGCCGTGACCGTGCGACCGACGCCGGCGTTGCGGCTGTCAAAGGCCATGCCGGTGCTGCCGACCGACACCGTATCGCCCGCGACCACGCCGTTCAGGCCGAGCGTGCCCGTGGCGGCGGTGGTGCCGTCATAGGTGCGGCCGTTCGCCGTCAGCGTCGCGGTGATCGTCTTGGCGAGGATGTCCGCCAGCGCCGTCGCCGTCGTGCCCACGATATAGTTGCCGGCATCGGCGCCGGAGAGCGCGATGCCGCTCGCCGTGACGGTGTGGCCGATGCCCGCATTCTTGTTGTCGAACGCCAGCGTGCCGTTCGCGGCCACCTGGTCGCCGCCGATCACGCCGTTCAGTGCCAGGTTGCCGGTGGCGTTGGTGGTGCCGTCATAGGTGCGGCCATTGGCCGTCAGCGTCGCGGTGATCGCCTTGGCGAGGATGTCCGCCAGCGCGGTCGCCGTGCCGCTGACCACATAATTGCCCGCATCCGCGCCCGACAGCGTGATCCCGCTCGCCGTGACGGTGCGCGTGCCGGCATTCTTGCTGTCGAACGCCAGCGTGCCGCTCGCGGCCGCCTGGTCGTTGCCGATCAGGCCGTTCAGCGTAAGGCTGCCGGTGGCATTGGTGGTGCCGTCATAGGTGCGGCCATTGGCCGAAAGCGTCGCGGTGATCGTCTTGGCGAGGATGTCCGCCAGCGCAGTCGTCGTCGTGTTGACGACATAGTTGCCCGCATCCGCGCCCGAGAGGGTGATGCCGCTCGCCGTGGCCATGCGCCTGCCCGCATTCTTGCTGTCGAAGGCGAGGACGCCGCTCGCCGCCACCTGGTCGCCATCGATCAGGCCGCTCAGCGCGAGGCTGCCGGTGGCGTTGGTGGTGCCGTCATAGATGCGGCTGTCGGCAGTGAGGATCGCGCTGATCACGCGGGGATCGACCACGACCGTGCCCATGCCGAAGCCGAAGGCATAGTTCATGTCCGATGCCAGCGAGCCGAGCGCGGAATAGACCGCATAGGTCCCGGCGTCGCGGCGCGCACCGCTGAGTGCGGCCGCGCCCGACCAGGCCGCGCTGCCGCTGTCGCCGTTCACCAGCCCGGTGATCGTCGCGGTGAGGACGGGGACCGCGCCGTTATAGGTGACGTGGAAACTGTCCGGCGTGACCGTCAGCACCGGGCGATAGCCATAGACGAAGCGGTTGCCCGCGTTCGGCGCGGTGGTGAAGCTGCCGGCGCCGAAATCATAGATGGCGCCGTAATAGCTGGTGCCCGCCAGCCCGCCGAAATCGTTGTTCGGATCGGAATGGCCCGAATTGCCGCCGGTCTGGGTGTAGATCAGCCAGCGGCCGTTCGGCGTGGCGAGGGTCCCGGCCCCCGCCAGGTTGAGGAACCGGCCGTCCGAGGAGAGCGTGATCGCATCCCCCGCGGCCGAAGAGGCAATGCGGCCATTGGCGGTTATCGTCATGCCGCCATGCGAGGCGATGGTCACCGCGCCGGCATTGCCCTGGACGAGGCCGTCGATCGCTAGCGCCGTGCTGTTGCCGAGCTTCAGGCCGTTGCTCGAGAAATTGCCCAGCGCGCCGATGCTGTTGCCGCCGCCCAGCACCGCCGCGCCGGTCACGCTGCCCTGCAGGCGATCGGCGACGATGTAATAGGCGTTCTGCGTCAGCGCCCCGGCCACCTGCAAGTCCAGCACGCCGTTCACATCGATCACGCCGTCGAGGCTCAGGTCCTGGAGGTTGCGCAGCAGGAAGTCGCCATTGCCGATCGTCACGCTGCCCAGGCTGCCGACATGCGAGCCGGTGCCGTTGTGATCGAGATCGGCATTGCCGCCGATCGCCACCACGCCAAGCGTGCCGGCCGAGACGCTCGCCGCGGTGATTCCGCCGGCCGCGGTGAGCTGCACGTCGCCACCGCCGAGATTGCCGAAGGCCAGGTTGCCGGCACCCGAGAGCAGGTTGACGACGAAGTTGCCGGAAACGTCGCCCAGGGTCGTATTGCCCTGGCCCGCGACGTCGATGTGGCCCGCGTTGCTGGTCAGGTTGCCGAGCGCCAGGCTGCCCGAAGGACCTTGCACCGCGATCGCGCCGACCGCCCGGATGGCGCCCGCCGAGAAGTCGCCGGTGCTGACCGCGAGCTGCACGGTGCCGCCGCGGATCCCGGCCAGCGCATCGGCCCGGTAGAAGTTGATCGCGACCGCGCCGTCGGCCTGGATGCTCGTGCCGCTCAGCGGCGTGCCGAGATTGCGGAAGACGCTGCTGCCGAGGATCGAGGCCTGGTCGGCCGCCCCGAACACCAGGTCCCCGCCCGCGCCGAGCGCAAGGATATTGGCGCCGGTGCCGCTGAGCGAGGCCTCGCCCAGGCGCAGATTGCCGCCCGCCTGGAAGCGGATCGAATCGAGCGCATGGGCGCCGTCGATATCGATGCCCTGGCTGCTCGCCACTTCGATCCCGCCCTGATCCGCGCGGAGCATGCCGGCGGAGACGCCCGAACCGTTCAGAAGGATGCCGGCGCCGGCATCCAGCGCCCCGACCCGCAGCGCCCCGTGCAGCGCATCGATGCGGATCGCGCCGCCAAAGGCGAAGCCGTTCGCGCCGAAGTCGAAATCGCCCACCGTGTCGGTGATCCGGAGCGCGCCTGCCCGGGCGCCGTTGACCGCCAGGACATTGCCCGCAAAGTCTCCGGCGGTGACCGTGTAGTCGCGGTCGACGCTCAGATAGCTGGAGATCGCGGCGGTGCCCGTACCGGCATCGATCGTGACGTCGCGACCGGACACATATTGCAGCCCTACGCCCCGGCCGATCGCAGTGACGTCGCCGGCGGCGATGAGGGTCAAGGCGCCGGTGATCGCCCCGCCCCGCGCCTCGACACGGATATTGCCCGAGGATTGGAGGAAGCCCGCCGAACTGAGGTCGCCATCGGTGTCGATGATCGTGACGTCGCCCAGGGTGGCGCCGGCGGACAGGGTCGGGCTGAGCGCAAGGCCGCCAAAGTCCGCCGCGGTCAGCGAATAGCTGCCGCCGCCGCTCTCCACGTTCGTCACCGTGAGCACGCCCGGCACCGAAGCGGCGATGTTGTGGCCCTGCAGGAAATTGATCCCCAGATCGCCCGAGCCGATCGAGATGCCGACATCGCCCGTGGCGGCGCTGACCGCGTCGAGCACGCCCGTCACGCTGAACAGGTTGATCGACACATCGCCGCCCAGCGAGGCGACCGTCCCGCCGCCGCTGCCGCAACCGCAGCCGCCCAGCGTGCCGCCCGTCTCGACCGAGTAATGGCTTCCGGGGCTCACCCCCGCATCGGCGCCCAGCACGACATTGCCCTGCGCGACGAGCGCGAAGCCGTCGGCCGCGGCCAGGCTGCGCACCGTCGCGGTGCCGCCTGCGGCGAACTGGCCACCGCCCGCGAGCGAGATCCGATCGATCGCCAGGTTGCCGGTGGTGACGACCGACGCATCCCGCCCGGCGCGCAACGCGTCGATCGCGATCCCGCCGGTATCGCCGTTCACGACCAGGTCGCCGCCCGAGCCGAGCGAGGCTGCCCGGACCTCGCCGCCGTCGATCTCGAGATAGTTGCCGGCCTCGAGAAGGGAGACGGCAGTGGTGTCGACCACGCGGTTGCTGGTCAGATAGAGATCGTTGGCGGTGATGCCGCCGCCGCCCAGGACGAGGTTGCCGCCCATCGCCTGGAGATCGACCGTGTCGCCCGAGGCCGTGTTCACGGTGAGCGCGCCGTTGCCCAGATAGGCGCTGGCGGTGCCCGCATTGGCCGTCAGCGTATCGATCGACAGGTCGCCGTTCCGCAGGTTGACCGCGGCGTCCGCTCCCATCACCTGGGTCAGCGCTGCCGAATGATCGAGGTTCACGAACGCGCCGGTGCTGCCCAGGATCCTGGCATTGCCGGTCGCGCCCGCTGCGCGCTCGAAATAGGTGTCGTTGCCGACGCCCGGGTAATTGTCCGCGCCGAGCACCGCATCGCCGCTGGTGCTCTGCACGAGGAGATCGCCAGCCGCGCCGGTGAGCTTCGCCTGGCGCAGGACCGCGTTCCCGCCCTGCGCGTACAGCGTGATGCTGCCGCCCGCGCTGGCATAGCCCGTGGCGATGCCGCCGCTGCCGGTGGAGAGATGCACGTCGCCGCCGGCTTCGATGCTGCCGGTCAGGTCGATCGCGGTCGCGCTCGCGATGCGGGCGATGCCGGTGCCGCCATCGACATGGAAGGCCTCGAACCCGCCGGTCGTGGTGGAGACGTCGACGCCCGTCGCGCCGAGCAGTTCGTACAGGTTGATCGTGCCGGCCGAACCGGTCACCGCGCCGCCGGCCGAGCGGATCGTGCCGTTGCTGAGCAGGCCGTCGATCTGGAAGTCGATGGCGCGGGGATATTCGAGCGTGGTTCCGCCCAGGTCGAGATCGCCCAGGCTGGTCAGGCTCCAGTCGCCCGTCCGGGTGCCGACCGGCGTCAGCGCGGCCCCAAGGAAGCTGGCGCCCTTCAGCGTGTAGCTCCGACCGACATAGACCAGGCCGATATCGACCGCGCCGGTGCCGTTGAGCGTCACGTCGTAATTGCCGCTCGCCTCGAGCAGGGCGATGTTGCCGCCGTTGACGGTCAGGGCCCCGTCCGTCGTCAGGCCCGCGCCGAGCCGAGCCGATGCGCCGAGCACGTCGCCCGCCGTCGCGGTGGCGGTGAGCGCGCCGTTCGCGAGGAAATTGCCCGAAAGCGTCAGGTCCGTGCCCGCGATCAGCGTGACGTTCGCGCCGCTGGCGCCGGCGATCCGCAACTGGTTGATCGACTCCGCATGCACGTCGCCGGCAGCGGAGATGCCGATGGCGGCATTCGCATCCGTGACGCCGACGGTGGCGTTGCCGGTGGCCAGGATCGCGACCGAGCCGGGCGTGACTCCCGCCCCATAGCTGAGATAGTTCGAGGCCGTGATGGCACCGCTCGCGGCGCCCAGCAGGACGTCGCCGCCCGAGATCCGCACATTATAGCCGTCGCCCGCCACATCGGTGCCGCCGAGCAGGTCGAGCGAGCCGACGCTGACATAGCCGGTGCCGGTCACCGAGACATCGTCCTGCGAGAGGATCCGGCCGATGTGCACGTCATGCGCGCCGCCATTGACGATGACGTCGTTGCCCCGGAGTTCGCCGGTCTGGATGCCGTTGGCGTTGAGCGTGATGACGCCCAGCGTGCCGATCCCGGCATTGGTGGTGAGATCGCCGTCCACGTTCAGCGTGACGTCGCCGCTGCCGATATTGCCCAGAACCGTCAGGTCCCCGGCATTGGTGAAGCGGAAGGCAGCGCTGGAATAGGTATTCCCCTGCAGCCGGACGACGTGGTTCTCCCGGTCGGCCGTGACGCCGCCGCGGCCATAGAGCGACAGCGAACGGACCGTGAGGCTGCCGTCGGACTGGGTGATGGCGCCGGTCGCGTCGACGACCATCCCGCTGGTCACGACGACGTTGCCCACGAGATCGACCGCGCCGTTGTTGTAGAGTATGAAATTGTCGGCGCTCGTATCGCCGAGCTTGCCGAACGAGACCAGCCCGTTGCCGTAGAACTGCACCCAATGGCCCGCCGCCGATGCGATCAGCGTGCCACCGGAGACGGCGGCGGTGCCGCCATTGTCGATGTCCCCGCCCGCGATCAGCGTCATGGTCGCGCTGCTGCCGGCGGTGAGCGCACCGGCGATCTGGATGCCGCCGCTGGTCTTGAAGGCCAGGTCGCCGACCGCGGACAGCCCGTTGATCCTGCCGATCGTGTTGTCGCCGCCCAGCAGCAGGTCGCCGGTCGCCGAGCCGTCGGCGCTGGCGGCGGTGATGACCGAGCCGGCCGCCTGGGTGACCGAGCCGTTGGTCGCCTGCACGCTGAAGGCCCCGCTCGCGGTGACGCGGCCGGTCAGGTGGACATGCTCGCTCAGGAGGCTGACATCGCCCGAGGCAGTGATCTGGTCGCCGAACGCGCCGACATCGCCGCTGTTGAATGCGATGGCGATGCCGCCCTGGGCGTGCGACGTGAGTGTACCGGTCACGCCGCCGGTCACGCCATAGCTGGTGATCCGCCCGCCCGAAGTGAGCGACAGGTCGCCGCCCACGTCGACGGTGTCGGCCAGCATGAGGTTGCCGACGGTGTTGACCGTGGCGCTGCCCGGCAGGGTGAGGCTGAGCACGCCGAACTGGTTGGCGCCGCCCAGCGTGATGTTGCCGCCGGCGCTCGCATTGAGCCTGCTGCCATAGATCACCGCATCGGGATTGTTCGCCTGGGTGATCCCGCCGGTGTCGGAAATGAGCGTCACGAGATTGCCCGCGGCGGCGACCGCGTTGGTCAGGCTCACATCGCCCGTGACGTGCAGCGTCAGGTCGCCCGCCCGCGCGCGCAGCTCGCCGATCGAGGCGATCTGGTTGGCATTGCCCAGGGCGATCCCGCCATTGGAGATGCCGCCCAGACTGTCGGCGGTGACGGTGCCGCCCTGCTGGCTGATGCCACCGGTGGTCTGGAGCCAGATGTTCCGGGCCGTGACATCGTCGGTCAGCGTCAGGTTCGTCGCCCGCAGGTCGAGATTGCCGCCGGCACTGATCAGGCCCAGCGACAGGAAGCTGTTCCCGCCATTGGCGAGCGTGATGTCCCCCGCCGCGCTGAAGCTCGCCGTGCCGCCGATCGACAGCGCCGCCGACTGGGTGATCGAGCCGGTATCGGAAATCAGCGTGAGGTCGCCCGGCGAAGTGAAGGCAGCGGCGTCGAGACTGCCGCTGTTGCGGAACAGCAGATTGCCGCTCGAGGTGGAGAGCGTGGCGCTGTCGATCTGGTTGGCGCCGGCCAGCGACAGGCCAGCGCCGGCGGTGCCGTTGAAGCTGCTCGCGATGATCTTGGCGGTCGAGGCCTGGTCGATGCCGGCGCCCGCGGAAAACGTGACGTTGCCGGCCGAGATCGTGCCCGCGCTCTGGACGATCCGGCTGCCGTCGACGAGGAAATAGGCCTGGCTGCCTCCATTCACGTCGCCGGCGATATCCAGGTCGACGACATTGTGGACGAAGACATCCGAGCCGCCCAGCCCGGCGATCGTGTCGATATGGTTGGCGAGGTTGAGGCTGATGCCGCCGCTGGTCGTGCTCGCGTCGAGCGATCCGACGAAGAGCGCGCTGAGCTGCGTGATCGCGCCGCCCGCGCGCACCGTCATCGAATTCGCCTGGCCGCCGATCCGCAGCGCGCCGGCGGCACGCAGCGTCGCATCGCCGGTCGAGGCGAGATAATATTCGGAGACCGTATTGGCCCCGTCGAGCACGACGTCGCCCGCGGTGACCGCGACGCGCCCGCCCGAGAGCGTGCCGCTGACCTGCCTCAGCCTGCCGGTGCCGGTGTCGAAATTGAGGTCGCCGCCCGTCACGAAGCCGTCGAGCGTCAGGTTGCCCTGGGTGGTCAGGCTGATCGTGGCGCCGTTGAGCGAGCTCAGCCCCGTGATCTCGCCGATATGGTTGGCGCGATCGAGGCCGATGGCACCGGACGCGCCGGCGTAGAGGCGGTCCACGGTAATGGTACCGGCGCTCTGGTTGATGGCGCCGCCCGCGCTATTGGACTGGAGCGTGGCACTCCCTGCGGTGATGTCTCCCGCGATATCGAGCGCATGGCTCGAGAAGACGGTCACATTCTTGTCGCTGGCCGCCGAGAGTCCGTCGATCCGATCGATCGCACCGCCGAGATATACGCCGTCGCGGCCATAGGCGGTAAGCCCGCGGATGGTGACGATCGCATTGTTCGCCTGCGTGATCGCGCCCTGCTCGCTGCGCAGCGTGACGTCGGTGGCCCCGTTGGTCACGATCCCGTCGATCAGGAGATCGCCGGTGTTGGTGAAGGCAAGGTTCCCGCCGGGCGTGTGCGCATTGAGCGTGCCGACATTGTTGGCGGCTGCGGTGAGATCGACGCCGAGCCCGAACAGGTACAGATAGTCCGCGGTGATATTGCCGCCGTTGATCGCGGCGACGCTGTTGGTGAGCCATACGCGCCGGCCCGCCGCGGCGATCCGGTCGACGGTCATGATGCCGCCATAGCCATTGGTGCCGCTGGCGATGCTCACATCGCCGCCGCTGATCACGTCGAGATGCGCGATCTGGTTGTCCCTGCCCAGCAGCGTGGCGCCACCGGCCGCGTTGACGATCAGCGAGCCGATCAGCGCGCCGTTCACCGGGTCGCTCTGCGTGATCGTGCCGGTGTCGGAGATCAGCTCGATCGTGGCACCCGCCGCGTTGATCGAATTGATCGCGATGGCGCCGACATTGTGGAATCGCACGTCGTGCCCACCACCATCGAGCGAAACCTGCCCGACATGGTTGTGGTTCAGCAGGCTGAGGCCGGCCGTCGCGCTCGCCTCGAGCGCATTGGTGAAGATGCCGGTGGTGCCGGTCTGGATCAGGCTGCCGTCGATGCTGAACTTCACCAGGCCGGGCGCGGAAATCCGCCCGTCGAGCGTCAGGCTGCGGTCGCTGCCGAGGCGGAAGCTGCCGCCGGCGGTGACGTCGTTGAGCGTGCTGACCGAATTGACCCGATCGAGCACGATATCGCCCGCAACCGCGCTGACATCGAGCCGGTCGGCGGCGAACGCCGCGATCTGCCGGACGTCGCCGCTGTCTGCGGTGAGCGAAAGCAGCCCCGAGGTGCTGACATTGCCAAGCAGGATCGCGTTCGCCGAATGGAAGGTGATGTCGTCGGTCGCGACGAGGTTGCTCGCGTTGGTCGAGCCGATGTCGTTCGCGCTCATCAGCGCGATACCTGTCGCGTTCAGATCGAGATGATCCGCGGCAATCGTGCCGGTGAGCTGGCCGATATAGCCCCCGACGTTCATGGCCAGCGTGCCGCCGGCCCTGATGTTTCCGCCGAGCATCACCGTGCCGGCACTGTTGTACCGTATCGAGTCGGCGGCGCTCAGATTGCCGAGCGTATTGACGTAATTATACTGGCTGAGATCGATGCCCGTCGCGGCATTGGCATTGAGCGTGCCGGTCCAGATCGAATTGCCGGGCACAACCTGCTGGCCGACCGATCCGGTATTCGAGGTCAGGTTGACCGTGCCATCCTGCGCGGTGATCGCCTTGACGACCAGGTCCGCGTCGTTGCGCAGCGTGATCGTGCGGCCGGTGCCGGCCTGGGCATTGTACAGGCCGACGCTGTTGGCGCGATCGAAGCTGATGTCGCCGCCCGCCGTCGCCGTCAGCGTCGCCGCGGCAACGGTGGAGCTGGTCTGGGTGATCGAGCCGGTTCCCCCGGCCGTGAGTTCCACATTGCCCGCGATGATCGAACCGCCGACGTTGAAGCCGCCGGCGTTGGCGAAGTGGAAGAAGTTGGTGCCGGTGCTGATCGTGCCAGTGCTCTGGACCTGGTTCGCCTTGGTCAGATCGACATCGCCGGTCGAGGAAATAGTCAGCGCGCCAGCGGTGATGATCCCCAAAGTCTGGGTGATCCCGGCGGCGCTGAGCGTCGTGCCGGCAAGGCCGCTGTTGATGTTTCCATAGAGGTTCAGCACGCCGCTGCTGCTGCTGATGTCGATCCCGCCGGTGGCGCTCGTCAGATCCCGCAAGAAAGCGAGGCTGCCCGAAAGGTTGATGCCCGTCGCGGCGTCGACCACGAGCGTGTTTGCCGTGAGCCCGCTGCCGGTGACCGAGCCGGTGTTCGAGTTCAGCGTCGCCTTGTTCACGGTGACGGCGCCGGTGAGGACAAGGTCGCCGGCGTTGCGGAAAGCGAAATCGCCCGGGCCATGCGTGTCGACTGCGCCGATGCCGGCGACATTGTTGGCGCTGTCGAAGAAGATCGCGCCATGCGACGACAGGTTGAGCGTGCCGGTCGTCACCACGCCGCTGCTCTGCGTGATCGTCCCCCCGCTCGAAAGCGAGACGATGCGGGCGAGGATGTCGCCGCCCAGCGCCAGGTCCTGATTTCCCGCCACGGTGACATCGAGCGTACCGGTGCCGAGCGTGATGTCGCCCAGGCCGAAGGTGGCGCCGCCATAGACGGTGGCGTTGCTGCCGTTGCCGGTGAGGTTCAGCCGGCCCGTGGTGATCTTGCTGTTGGCGTCGAATGCCGTGAGCGCGCCGCCGCCGAGATCGAAGGTCACGCTGTGGATGTCGGCGTTGACGCCGCCGGCGGCGATCTGGAAGCCGTTATGGTTGGTCAGCGATACGTCGCCGGCCATGGCGTAGAGCGTCAGGCTGCTGAACGCGTTCGCTGCATTGTCGAGCGTGATGTTCCGCGCGGACGAGAGGTTCAGCGCGTTGGCCGAGACATAGCCCGCACCGCCGATCGCACCGATCTGCGAGGTCAAGGACACATCCTGCGTCGCGCTGACATGGCCGCCGATGAGGATGCCGGACCGGTTCATGAACGAGGCGCTGCCGGCACTGGCGTTCAGGACGTCGATCTGGCTGACATAGTTGGTGCCGTTGAACGCTAGAGCCGTGCCGTTGGCGGTGAAATTGTTCGCGGTGATCGCGCCGGCGTTCTGGACGATCGTGCTGGCGCCGGTCAGCGTGACGGTGTTGCCGCCGATGTCGCCCGTCAGGGTGAGCGCGTTGGCGGTCTTGAGCGTGACGTTGCCCGTGCCGCCGTTCAATGTGCCCACGGTGTCGATCGCGTTGCCGCTGGTGTTGAGCGTGACGCCGGTTCCGCCGCTCGCGTTCAGGCTGGCCGCGGTGATCGCGCCGGCCTGGGTGATCGCGCCATTGTCGGAGAACAGGTTGAGCGCCCCGACGGTGCCGCCGGTAAAGGCGATGCTGCCGAGATTGTGGATCCAGACGTTCTTGCCGCTGCCATAGATGAATTGCGTGCTGCCGTTGGTGCCGTTGAAATCATTCGCGCCCTTGAGCGCGATGTCGCCATGGGCGCTGGTGACGGCCAGGCCGCTGCCTGCCACGACCTTCGCGGCCGCATCCTGCAGCACCGAGCTGTTGTTCGACGTCAGGCTCACATAGGCGCCCGAGATCGTGCCCGCCGCCTGGCTGAGGTTCCCGCTGTCCGCCGTCAGGCTGACGATGCCAGTGGCGGCGTCGGCCGTGATATCGCCGTCGATGGTGAAGGCGTCGCCGGTGAAGCTGATGTTGGTTCCGCTCAGCCCGTGGATCGTCCCGACATGGCTGGTGCCGTTGGACATCTGGATCGCGCCGCTGGCGTTCGCGGTCAGCGAGCTGGCCGTGAGTCCGTCGCTGGTGAGCTGGATGTCGCCGGCCGTCGCGGTGAGCGTGACGTTGCCCGCCGGGTTGAGGAACTGCAGGTACAGCCCGTCGCCCCGCAGCTGCACCGTGCCGGCCGAATCAATGGCGGTTGCCGTGCCGAGGCCGAACCTGTTGGCACCCGTCAGATACAGGTTGGCACCGCCCAGCGTGGTGGCATTGGCATCGACCTTGCCGTCGCTGGCCTGCGTCACGTTGCCGGTGGCGCGCAGCGTCACGCCATAGGCGGAGATCGTGCCGGTGGTCTGGGTGATCGCGCCGCCATTCGCCCAGAGGTCGATTATCTTCCCGGTCGCCTTGCTGGCGGTGACGTCGCCCTCGATCGTGAAACCATGGGCCACCGTGACGCGAATGTCCCCGCCCGCCGCGGCGAGCCCGGTGAACCTGTTGACGTTCACATTGCTGGTCAGGTCGATCGCGTTGGCGCTCGCCGACAGGCTGTCGACGGTGATGCCGCTCGAACTCAGCGCGCCGGCGGTGGTGACGGCGGCGCTGCCCGAAGTGGTGAGGCCGAGGTTCAGCGCCGCGCTGTTCGCATTGTTCAGGCGGATCGTGCCGCCGCCGCTCGACTGGGCGTTGAAGGTGCCGAATCGATTGCCCTGGAGGAGCGTGATGTCCCCGGCTGCCGACGCGGCGCCGAAGACGCCGGAGTTCCAGCTGCCGCCGCTCTGGGTGATCGCGCCGGTCTTGGCGATCAGGCTGGCGGATGCATTGATCGTCCCGGCTAGGTCGAGATCGTGATCGGCGGTGATGGTCAGGCCGTTGCTCACGCTCGAATTGCCGAGCTTGATGTCGTCCTTGGCGTACAGCGTCGCGCTGAAGCCGTTGACCGTCAGCGTGTCCGCATCGATCTTGCCGTGCGGGGTAACGATCGAGCCGACGGTGGTGGTGCCGGTCGTGATGCCACCGACGCCGGTGCTGGCGAGCGCCACCGTGCCGGTGGCCGCGCTGATGTCCCCCTCGATGGCGAAGCCGCCGGTATCGCCGATCCGGATATCGCCGGCGGTGGTGACGAGGCCGTTCAGCGTAGTGAAGTTGTTGGACGCGTTCGACAGGTCGATGCCGGTCGCGGCCTGAGCGACCAGCGTGGCGACCGTGATGGCATCGGTCTGGCTGATTTTGCCCTGGTCCGAGATCAGGGTGAGCGTGCCGAAGCTGTTCTGCGCGCCCGGCAGCGTGATGTCCCCGCGGTTGCGGATCGTGACGGTCCCCCCATTCGGGTGGAAGGCCTCCGTCAGGGTTCCGAAATTGTTCGCGCCGCCGAGCAGCAGGCTGCCGCTGGTGCCGGTCCAGAGCCGGTCCGCAGTAATCACGCCGCCGATCTGGTTGATCCCGCTCGCGGCATAGAGCTTGACGCCGCCGGCGGTGATGTTCCCGGTCAGGTTGAGCAGCGTATTGGAGTAGATGTAGACGTCATTGTCGCCGCCGGTGCTCTTCGCGGTCAGCGCGCCGAGCTCGGTGAGCTCGCTGTTGCCGTCGTTGAACCGGATAAAGCCATTGGTGGCGGTGGCGGTCAGCTTGTGCGCCAGGATGACGCCGGAGATCGATCCGTTGTCGGAGGTCAGGTTCCAGTCGCCGGTGCTGGTGACTGTGTTGCCCCACAGCTGGATGTCGCCGGCGTTGCGCAGCGTGAAGTCGTGGCTGACCGTATAGCTGGAGATCGCGTCGATCTGGTTCGCGCCGGGCAGGATCACGTCGGTACCGGTAAAGTAGAAACCGCCCGGACCATTGCTGATCACCTGGGCACCGGTATTCTGGGTGATCGACTGCGCCGCATCCAGGGTGATGGCATAGCCACCGGCGATCTTCCCGCTGTTCTGCAGGATCGAGCCGCTTGTCGACTGGAGATGGATCCAGTCGGCGTTGCCGGAGGCGCCTACCGTTACGTCGCCGTCGAGATGGATGTCGCCCGGGGTCTGGATCTCGAGCTGGCCGGCCGCGGTGGTGAGATAGCGATAGCTACCAACATTGACGGTGGCGCTCGAGCCGTAGACGCTGATGCCGTTGCCCGCGTTGATCCCCAGCGAATGGGCGATCACGTCACCGCTGTTGCCGACCGAGGCGGCGCTGTCGATGGTGACGTCGCCCGTCGTGTTCACCGAGAAGCCGATATAGCTGTCGCCGCTCAGGTGGATGCCGCCGCCGCCGGTCGAGGTCGCCCAGATGTTCACGCCGCCGGCACCGGCGAGGTCGATTCCCCCGGAGGCAGTGGCATAGGTCGTGGCCGGGAAGCTGTTCGAAACCGTGCCTCCGTTGCGCGTGATCGCGCCGCCGTTCGTAAAGAGGATCAGGTCGTGCGTGCCGGTATTGACGGCGCCGGTCAGCACGATGCCGCTGTCGCTGCCCAGGTAGAATTTGCCGCCGCTGCCGACGGTGGTGTCCACGGCACCGAGCCGGATGTTGCCGGCCACATCGAACGAGACATCGCCGCCGGCGGTTACCGCCAGCGTGCCGCCGAGCGAAAGCTTGCCCGAATAGGTTTCGATCGCCCCGCCGGAGCTGAGGGAGACATTGCCCGCCGCCGCGCTGATGTTACCATCGATGGTGAAGCCATTGTCTTCTTTAAAGCTGATGCTGCCCGTCGCGCTCGTCAGGCCGGTGACGCTGCCGACCTTGTTCGCCGTGCCGGAATACTGGTCGTAGAGCGTGATGTCGCCGTGCGCCTGGACGTTCAGCGAGGCGGCGTTGAAGCTGCCCCACTGGTCGACGTTACCCGTGTCCGAGATCAGTGTGAGCGCGCCGATGGCAGGGTTAGAAGGGTTGGTGCCAACGGTGTCGAAGTGCAGATCGCCGAGCGAGCGTATCGTTACGGTGGCGTTGGCGCCCCAGTTGAATGAATTAAATTCGAGCCGGTTGGTGCCGAGTAGCTTCAGGTCAGCACCGGAATCCCCCAAAAAGACACCACCGATGTCCGCCTGAACGCTCGCGGCGCTGGACTGGAGGACCGAGTTGGTGGCGCGGAGTGAAATGTCAGATCCGAAGATCGTGCCGGCGGCCTGGGTGAGCGTGCCGTTCGCCGCGATCAGCGTCACCACACCGCCCGCTCGGCCGACATCCCCATCGACCGTGAAGTCGCCATCGTTCCAGACAGTGACGTGCGTGCCAAGCAACTGATGATAGGTGGTGACATCGGCCTTGCCGAATTGGCTGCCGATCCCGACGTCGCCAGCGGCCTCGGCGGTTATCGAATTGGCGACGAGGCCTGGGTTCACGACGACATCGCCGCTCTCGGCATACAGGCTGACATCGCCGAACACGCCGGAGAAACCGGCATTCACCCAGTCGCCGCGGATCACCACGTTGCTGCCGTTGGCGCCGATGACGCTCGAGGTACCGAGATGGTTGCCCAGATGGTTGCCCGTCTGGTTCAGGTCGATCCCGGTTGCGGCCTGGAAGACGAAGCCGGTGCCCAGGCTGATCGTGCCGCCGGTCTGCACGATCGCGCCGTTGCGCGAGTTGAGCAACAGCGAGTTGCCCGCAGTGACGGTGTCCGTGAGCCTGATGTCGCCGTCGAGCGCGATCGAAAGGTCGCCGCCGGCGCTCAGCGCACCGAAACTGCCGACCGAGCCCATGTCGAGCGTCAGGTCGCCGCCGAGCGTGGCGGTGAGCGAGCCGGCATGGCCCCCACCGCTCATATCGTAGCTATCGCCCAGAAGGGTGACCGCGCCCGTGGTATTGACCGCCAGGTTGGTGCTGCCGGCGTTGCGGAGCGTGATATCGCCGCCGCCCGTCGAGCCCGCGATGACGCCCGACATGTAGCTGCCCGCGCCGAAATCGATGTCGCCCGAGGCGTTCAAGGTCAGCAGCGACACGGCGACGACGGAACCGCCGGTCTGGAGGATGTCCCCGCCCGCCGCGTTCAGCGTGATCGCTCGGTTGTTGCCGGCAACGGTCGTGTTGACCGCCAGCCCACCCGTGGCGTTGACGGTCAGATCGCCGCCGCCCGTGCCCAGGCCGATCAGCGTGGTGCTGCCGGCGATGTTGATCGTGCCGCCGCTCTGGGTATCGAGATAGGTCTGCGGCGCGGCGATCGTGCCGCTGCCCGTTACCGCGCCGCGCGCGGTGAAGAGCACTTTGGTGGCGGAACTGATCGTGCCGTCGATCGACACGGGCGTGTTCGCGCCCATGCGCAAGCTGACATCGCCGGTGCTGCTGCTGATATTGCCGAGATGGGCAATGCTGTTGTTCTGCGAGGTGCCGAGCTCGATGCTCTGCGTCGCGCTGGCGATGAGCGTGTTCGCGGTGAAGGCGACGCTGCCCTGCTGGATGTTACCATTGTCGGCGATCAGCGTCAGCGTGCCGATCGGCGTCGCGCCGCCGTCGAAATAGATGCGGTTCGCCGAGCGAAGGGTGACGTCGCTGCCCGAGCCCCAACCCAGAGTAAGGCCCCAAAGGCCCATGTTGTTGGCGCCGGCGAGGATCAGGTCGTCGCCCGCCACGAAGGAGTCGGTGCTCATCCCCGTGCTGGTGATCGTCGCGCTCTGGCCCTGCACGATCGAGCCGCCTGCCGACATATGGACCTGGCGGCCCCTGATCGTGCCCGCGGTCTGGTTGATCGCGCCCAGGTTCGAGGTGATCGACACGTCATGGCCGCTCGCCGCGGTGACGGCGCCGCTGAAGCTGACCGTGGAATCGGTGGCGATGGCGATGTCGCCGCTGGTCGCGGTCAGATTGCCGAAGTTGACCGCGCCAAGCGCGGCCTGGTTGATGTTGATCGCGGCCGCATTGATGTTGAGCGTGCCGATGTTCGATCCGCTGCCGGCGCCGACAGTGCCGCCCGAGGTCACGTTGATCACGCCGGTGGTGAGGCCGCCGATGTCGAAGCTGTTCACACCCTTGACGTCGATCGTGGCGCCGGTGAGCGAGCTGACGAAGACCTGGCTGAACAGGTTGTTCTGGGTGAGATCGATGCCGTCGCGCGCGCCCGCAATCACGGTGCCGTTCAGCACGCCGGTGCCGGCGCTCTGGTGGATCGCGCCGTTGGCGGCGTTGAGGAATACCCGGTTGCCGAGGTTGTTCGCGGTCCCGGTGAGCGCGATGTTCAGGTCGCCGGTGCTGTTGACCGTGAGATCGTGGTTGATCGCATAGACGAAGTCGAGCGTGGTGGCGGTATCGAGGTTGTATGCGCCGTCGCCGGAAAGCTCGGCATAGGCGGCGCGGATGACGCCGCTGCCGCTGGCGCCGCCGACGTTGAGATTGACATTGCCCGGCGCGACGATGTCGCCGGCGATCTCGGTGCCGGTGCCGCTGTAGCTGTATAGGCTGATGTAATCGCCCGAGGTGAGACCGGTGACCTTGTCGATCTGGTTCGAGCCGCCGGTAAGCTTCAGCGACGCGCCCGCGCGCGCATTGAGGGTGCCGGCGGTGATCGCCGCGCTATCGAGCCAGAGCACGCCATTCTCGGCGGCCAGATCCACCGCGCCGCCGGCAGCAGTGATGCCGCCGCCGCCCGTGATCGAATCGCTCGAGCGCACCGTGATCGCCGGGGCCGTGAGGCTTCCGGCGTTGGCGAGGCCGAGATCCGCGCCGCCATTATTGGCGACCGCCGTGGCGGCAGCCGCGCCGTTGACGATGTTATGGTTGGTGGTGAGGATGATCGCGCCGGTCTCGTCCAGCGCCGCCGTGCTGGCGGTGACCGTCCCGGTCGACAACAGGCGCGAGAAGACGTTGGTCTTCGAGACGAGCGCGGCGAACACGCGGTTGCCGCTGGTATTGCCGCCGAGCGACAGCAGGTCGCCGCCATTGGCCGTGCTGGCCGTGCCATCGGCCCCGCTCGCCACTTCGAAGCTCAGCAGGTCGAGATCGTCCGCGCCGGTCGGGCGGAAGCTGATCTTGTACTTGGCGGCCGCGCCGTAGAGCACGTTGCCGCCGTCCTGCGCCGAGATGCTCGACCCCGCCTCGGTGGTGACCGAGGTGGAAACCAGCGCGATCGCGCCGCCATGGCTGGTGATCTGCGCACCGTTCCGCACGGTGATGCCGGCATCGCTCGAAGCGCCGGTGAAGCCGAACTGGGTCGAGCTGCCGTCGAGGAAACCGCCCGCGCTGCTGTCCGTCGCGCGATCGATCGCCGCGGTGGTGACGAGCAGGCCGCCGGTGCTGATCCGGGCATTCGCGCCGATTACCACGCCATTGGCGTTGTAGATCCAGATATTGCCGCCCGCGGTGCCGCCCGCCGAACCGATCGTGCCGTTGAGATTGCCGTTGATCGTGCTCGCCGCGCCGCCGACGCGGTTGAGCACGATGTCGCTCCGGTTGGCGAAGACGAAGTTCGCCGTGTCGCCGCCGTTGATGTCGAACTTGTCCCAGTCGATCACCGTGCGCGAGCCGCCCAAGGTCACCGTGGTGGTGTTCGGCACCGACTGGTCGATCGTCGGCCCCGTGCCGTTGCTCTGCGCGGGCGTGGCGCCCTGCACGAGCTGCGCCTGCGCGGGCGCGGCCCAGAGCGCGGCCAGCGCGAGCGTACCAAAGGCCGAGGTGGTGAAGAGGCGGCTGCGGCGGCGGGGGGCGGACATGGGCATATCCCTCAGAAGATCGAGGCGGAGAGGCTGACGAGGATACGGTCGGCGGGCTTGGGCGCCTTGGGTGCGACCCGATCGAACGGGTGCGCCCAGGCGAGATCGAGCGAGAACCACGGGCCGATCTGCGCGCGGACGCCGTAGCCCGCCGAGCGCAGCGTCACCTGGTCGGCGCCCGGGCCGATATTGGTGAGCCGCACCGCATCGAGGAACGCATAGGGGCGGAAGGCCGAGCGCTTGGCGAAGGCAAAGGGCGCGGTGCTGATCTCGAAGGTCGAGCCCAGCGCCCGGTCGCCCGAGGCGGCCGAGGGGTCGTAGCCCCGGCCGATCGAGAGGTTGCCGGCGGTGAACTCCTCATAGGAGAGCAATGGCGTGTCGGTATATTGCCAGCTGGCCGAGACGCTGGCGGTCACCGGGCCGACGACCCGGCCGCCGACCGAGAGATCGGCGCGGACCACCGTGGCGTCCGGGCGCCCGCCGAAGCGCGAGGCGACCCGGTTGCCATAGGGCGTTGCGCCCAGCCCGTTGATGCCCTTGCGCAGCTCGAGCGAGCCGGTGGCGGCCAGCGAATGCGAGGCGAGCTCGCGCGGCGCGAGATGGCCGTCGAGCCGGGCGAAGAAGACGCGGAGCTTGTCCTCGGTCAGCGTGGCGATGCCGCCGCCGAACTCGACCTTCTGGTCGATCCATTCCAGCCCGCCCGACAGGTTCAGATTGTAGCGGCGGTGGCGCAGCAGCGGATAGGTGAGCCGGGCGTTGCCGGCGAAGCTGTTGCCCAGCAGGTCGAGCGGCTTGAGCGCGGCCCCAGGCCGGGTCCGCGCGAACGAGCCGGACAGATCGAGCTGGAGGCCCTCCCCGCCCAGCTTGACGCTCTCGGTCAGCTGGATGACTCGCTGCTCCGGACTGGAGATCGTGCCATAGCCGACAATGGTGGTGCGCTCGCCGAGGGGCGTGAAGCTGTTATAGTCGACGCGCGCGGTGGCGAGATCGCGGCCGATCGAGTCGGAGCCGTAATCGTTCACCGCGAACGTGGCGGTGACCGGCGTGCGCGAGACGGCGATGTCGAGGTCGACCGCGCCGCTGCCGCCGGGCGACTGCTTGAGCGAAGCCTGGACGATCACGCCGGGAATGTCCGAGGCGAGCAACAGGTAGCGCTGCGCGACGTTGAGATCGAAGGGCGTCATCCCCTTCAGCTTGTCGAGATAGCGCTCGACCTGGCGCTGTGCCGGGCCGACATCGCCGTGATAGCTCACCGAGACCACATGCGCCTCGACGACGGAGAGGATCAGCTTGCCGTCGGCGATGCGCTGCTGGGGGATTTCCACGGCCGCCAGCACGCCGCGGCGCAGGTAGAGCGCCGCCACCCGGTCGCGGATCGTGCAGATCGTGGCGATCGGCACTTCCCTGCCGAGCAGGTCGGCATAGGCGAGGCGCAGCCTGTCCTCGCCCAGCGCGAGCGCGCCATTGGCGCCCTGGAACTCGACGCCGGTCAGCGTGACCTTGAGGTCGCTGTCGGCGAAGGGGCATGGCCCCGTTTCCATGTCGCGGAACAGTTCGCCGCGCGGCGCGGCGGGTATCGGCGTCTGCTGGGCCGGATTGAGCTGCTGGCGGGTGGGCAGCACCTGCGCGGCCGCGGGCAACGCCAGCGTGGTGCCCCCGAGTAGCAGGAACATGGCAAGCGTCTTCCGCCCGCTCGGGAGATGCTGCACGGCAACCTTCGGCATCGCTCGGCCTTTTTTTGTCTGGAACTGGGGAACCCGGAGGCCGCTCCGCCCCACGACCCGGGCGAGCGATCCTGCCTGCCGATCGTACCGCAGGCGGGATATTGCGTCTGTCGCTACTAATAGTGACAGCTGCGGAATGACGTTACGGAACCGCGGCATCGCTGCCCCATGTTCCCGCATTCGCCCCCGTCCCGCACCCAAGTCACGACAGGAAAACACCAATTTCATCGACGCAGGCCCCCGACCGCGATCGTGCAGCCACGATCCGGAACGGAGCTGCCTAGGCAGCCGCACCGGGGGCGAATAGCTCCCATATGGTAGTGGTTTCGGCGCGGTTCATCTTCGCGGAGAAGCCGACGGCCGTGCGTCCTATCCGAGTCGGACCGCGGGCACCGACATGGCCAGGCGCACGAGATCGAGCTGGCGATGGCAGCCGGTCTTGCCCTGGATCGTCTTGAGCCGCGTGCGGGCGGTCGAGAGCTGGATGCCGAGTTTTTCCGCCGCCTCGTTCAGCGGCACGCCGGCGATCACCGCATCGGCAAGCTTCTCCTCCGCAGGAGACAGGGCAAAGCGCCGCGCGATCCAGGCGACCGCGCCGGGCGGCGTGTCGTCGGGATCGGATATGACGAGCAACACCTGCCCGGGCAGGGTCGGCAAGCCGAACTCGGCCGCGGCGGCGATCGGCCAGAGCATCGCGTGCAACGGCACCCCGCCGGCGCGGCGCGGCAGCATCACGCCGGAAAGCTCGCCGCTCGCTTCCATCGGCGCATCCGCGCTGGCACGGCAGGCGGCAAAGGCAAGGTCGAGCGCGCGGCTGCACCTGTCGTCGAAGCTGCGCGGCTGGCCGAAGCGGTTGAGCATGATCCCCTCGCCACGCGCGACCAGCGCTTCCGCACGGCGGTTCATCGTCATCACGCGCCCTTCGCGATCGAGCACCAGGGCGGCGTGCATCCAGCCGTCGAACACGGCCTGCGCGGCCGTGCCCGCCATGCGCGCGTCCATCAGCGTCCGCCGCAGCCTGAACGCGCGGCCGAAATGCGGGGCGAGCAGCCGGAGCAGCTGCATCTGATGCTCGCGCCGCGCGGTGTCGTTCCGCCGGTCGGCGAAGGAGAGCGAGGCCCAGCCCCCCGGTCCGCGCTCGAGCACCATGCCGGTAGCGTGATGGCCGATCCGGTGGACGCGCATGAAATCGTTGTAGTGCTCGGTGCCGAACAGCTCCTCCTCGCGAATGATCGCCTCGCTCCGCACCGGCTGGCCGACGCCGTTGCGCGGCACGAAATCGACATAGGGGCTGTTGGAGAAATAATGGGCCGCATAGTCGCGCATCGCGGCATCGGAATAATTGGCCGTCACCGTGAGCGCGGCCGCCGGGAGATGGCTCTCATGGCTGAACAGCGCGACGGTGATCTCGGGGTAGATCTCCTCGACGCGATCGACCAGCCGCTGCCAAAGGCACGGATCGAGCGCGGCTTCGTAGATACCGCCGACCAGTTCCGCCACCAGCAGCGGCGTCAAGGGTTCCGGGCTTGGCATGGCGCGACTCTTGTTTGTGCCCGACCTGGGAAATGCGACATTAGCCAGGGCAAGGCTCCGGAACAAATTGTAACGAACACGAAATATCGCGTATGTCGCTATTTCTAGGGACAAGCTCGGGGCCGTTGGAATGGTAAGAGCGCGAAAGCCGGGCGTCGCCACGCGCCCATCCGATCGCCGCCACGGCCACGCGACGGGACGCGGGCCGCTCCAGGATGCCCCGATGCCCGATTCCGCCTCGCCACTGCTCAAGGTCGCGCTGGTGGAGGACGATATCGCCTTCCAGAACAGCTTCGCCGCCGCGGTGCGCAACTCGACGGACATGCAGCTGATCGGCATGGCGCACAATGTCGCCCAGGCGCGCAGGATGCTTGCCGGCGATCCGCTCGACGTGCTGGTGGTCGATCTGGGCCTGCCCGACGGATCGGGAATCGACGTCATCCGCGCGGCCCATGCGAGCTGGCCCGATTGCGGGATCATGGTGAGCACCACCTTCGCCGACGAGAAGCACGTGATCGCCTCGATCGAGGCGGGGGCGGCAGGCTATCTGCTGAAGGACAGCTCGGCCGAGAAGATCGCCGACGAGATCCGCGCGCTCCATGCCGGGGGCAGCCCGATCAGCCCGCGCATCGCCCGCCAGATCCTGCTGCGCTTCCGCCCGGTCGAGCAGGCGCCGCAAGTGCCCACCGCCGCCGCGCTGGCGACGGCGACTCCCATCGCCTCCCCGCTCTCGCCGCGCGAGCGCGAGGCGCTCGAGCTGATCACCAAGGGCTTCAGCTATGACGAGATCGCCGAGCTGATGCTGGTCTCGCGCAACACGGTGATGACCTTCGTCCGGCGAATCTACCAGAAGCTCGAGGTCACCTCGAAGGCGGAAGCGATCTTCGAGGCCCGCAACCATGGTATTCTCTAGGTCGCTGCGGACCTTCCTCGTCTATGCGGGCCTGGCGACGCTGATCCTCGCCGCCCTTTATCTCGGATCCCGGCCGCAGGGCATTCACCTGACCCGCGCGCAGCTGCTGGTACAATATACCCAGGGCTATCCCCCGCCATCGCGCACCGCCGACTGGCGCGCGCTGCCGGGCCGGTGGCAGGACATCGCCCTGCCCCATGCGCCCCGGCCGCACATGCTGCCGGGTGCCGGCGATGCCGGGCTGCTGCCCACCCAGACGACCTGGTATCATTTCACGATCGATCCCGCGCAGGCAGCGCCGAGCGGCGCCTATCTCTACATCCCGCGCTGGAAGACGGATGGCGAGCTGGCCATCTATGTCGACGGGCGGCTCTTCTACCAGACGCACGCCAATCTCCAGTGGAACGGTTCGAACCGGCCGCTGTGGATCCCGCTCGAGGAAGCCGCCGAGAGCACCCCGCCCCGGGACCTGCTGATCCGCATCCGCCACGTCCGGGGCATCGGCGGCGCGCTTTCCACGCTGTGGATCGGCGATTATCGCCAACTCGCCGCAGCCTATTACACCCGCGCCTTCTTCCAGGCCGAGCTGCCCTATATCAGCTCGGCGATGTTCCTCGCGACGGGGGTGTTCGCCTTCCTCGTCTGGCTGCGGTCGCGGCGCGAGACGCTCTACCTCCTCTATGCGCTGATGACCGTCGCGACGTTCCTGCGCGTGATGCACGCCTATATGGGTGCGGACCGGCTGCCCGTCTCGGACGCCTGGTTCGGCTGGATCACGGTCAATTCGGTGGGCTGGACGATCCTGATCGCCCATCTCTTCCTCACCGCCCTGCACCATCACCACGCACGCTGGCTGACCGCGGTCATCGCCGTCATGTGCCTGGGCTTCGGCGGGATCACCCTGCCGCTGTTCGAAGGGACGGCCGACGCCACGATCGTCTCGCCGCTGATGTACATCACCATGGTGAGCGTGGGCACCTTCACCTTCATCGTGCACATCGTCTGGAGCCGCCGCGCGGGCACCATGGAGGGGATCGGGCTGGCGATCTGCGGCCTGCTCTCCTTCATCCTGGGCGGGCGCGACATGCTGCTGCAGAACAACATCATCGACATCGAGAGCCTGTTCGTCTCCTTCTACGCACAGATCGCGCTGATCATCGCCTTCTGCCAGATCATGCTGAGCCGCTACATCAGGGCAATGCATGCCGTGGCCGAGTCCAACCTCGTGCTCGCCAGCCGCCTGGCCGAGCGCGAGGCGGAGCTCAACGCCAGCCATCAGAAGCTGCGCGAGATCGAGCGGCGCGAAGTGCTCTTCCAGGAGCGCCAGCGCCTGATGCAGGACATGCACGACGGGCTCGGCTCGTCCCTGGTGAGCACGCTGCGCATGGTCGAGCACGGCCATATCGACGAAACGGACATCGCCCAGCTGCTCAAGGGCTGCATCGACGACCTGAAGCTCACCATCGATTCGATGGAGCCGGTGGAGACCGACCTGCTGCTGCTGCTCGGCACCCTGCGCTTCCGCCTGCAACCCCGGCTCGAGGCTACGGGCATCCGCCTGCGCTGGGACGTGCGCGACGTGCCGCCGCTCCCCTGGCTCGACCAGCGCCATTCGCTCCACGTGCTGCGGATTCTGCAGGAAGCCTTCACCAACGTGATCAAGCACGCCGGCGCGAACGAGATCGTCGTCACCACCGGGGTGCGCGACGGCCAGGTGTGCGTGGGCATCGAGGACAATGGCAGAGGTTTCGACGCGACCATGGCGGCGCAGGGCCGCGGCCTGGGCAACCAGGCTCGCCGGGCCGAAGTGATCGGCGGCCGGGTCGAATTCGAATCGACACCGCGGGGTACCCGCTTCACGTTGTTGCTGCCGATCGAAGGCGCCCGCACCCAGCCGGCCTGATCCCGCTTCGCCAGGCCTTCGCGCTCGCCAATATTTCCTTTGCTGAAACTCCTATCGAATTAGGGGATGTTAATCGCACGCAGCACGAGGCAGCTTCCATGCGTTCGACGTCCCCCGGCCAGCCGGACCCCACCCTTGCCGCCGGGATCGCGGACGCCGTCGCCGCGCTCAATGCCGTGCGCTCGGCCTGGCGGGCGCGGCAGCCCGGCCGGGGGAGCGTGACTCGCTTCCCTTCCCCGGCCGGCCTGGCGCGCGCCGTCGAGCATCTCTCGGCCGCACTCTTCCCCGCCAGGCTGGGCGGCTTCCGCGACGGCCCGGCGGGCGAGGACGATTTCGTCGCGGAGCAACTGCACCGCGCGTTGACGCTGCTGCGCGAGGAAGTGGCGAGCGAGCTCGACTATTGGCAGGCCGAATCCGACCAGCCCTTCGAGCCGGATCAGCCCGATGCGATCGTCCGCCTGTTCGCCGCGACGCTCGCCGAGATCCGCGCGCTGGTCGATGCCGATGTCGAAGCCGCCTTTGTCGGCGATCCCGCCGCGCGCAGCACCGACGAGATCCTAATCAGCTATCCGGGCGCGCTCGCCATTCTCCATCACCGGATCGCGCACCAGCTCCACACGCTGGGCGCGGTGATCGTCGCGCGCGTGATCTCCGAGCTGGCCAATGCGCGCACCGGCATCGACATCCATCCCGGGGCCACGATCGGCCCCAGCTTCTTCATCGACCACGGCACCGGCGTGGTGATCGGCGAGACCGCCATCATCGGGCGGGGCGTGCGCCTCTATCAGCACGTCACCCTGGGCGCACGCAGTCCGCTGGGCCTGGCACCCACCGGGCCGCGGACCCGGCACGCGCGCCACCCGATCGTCGAGGATGGCGTCACCATCTATGCCGGCGCCACGATCCTGGGCCGCGTGACCATCGGGCGCGGCAGCGTGATCGGCGGCAATGTGTGGCTGCTCGACGATGTGCCGCCCGAAAGCGTGGTGGCGCAGCCCGAGGCGATCCGGCTGGGCCCCGCCGCACGCGACGCGCTTTCCGAGCGGCTGGCGGAGCACGGCGCATGAGCCCGCTGATCGGCGTTCTGTGCTGCAATGAAGTTGCCGACCGGCCGATCCAGGCCGTGGCGACGCGGTTCATCCGCCCGCTGGCCGAGATTTCCGGCGCCACCGTGCTGCTGGTGCCCGCCGTCACCGGCGCGTTCGACGCGGCAGCGCTCGCCGCGCGGCTCGACGGCCTGCTGCTCACCGGTTCGCGCTCGAACATCGCGGCCCGCCGCTATGGCGGTGACGGCATTGCCGAAGGCCCGCTCGACGAGGAGCGCGACGAAGCGGCGATCGCGCTGGCCGGCCGCATGATCGATGCGGGCCGTCCGGTGTTCGGCATTTGCCGCGGCCTGCAGGAGCTCAACGTGCTGTTCGGCGGCACGCTGGCCGACGGCCTCGCCGCGCATCACAGGGAGGGCGATCATCTGCCCTATGAAGCGCTGTTCGACCATGACCACGACGTGGACCTGCGCGCCGAAGGCCTCCTCGCCGCCATTACCGGCGCGCGGCGCATCCGGGTGAACTCGGTGCACCGGCAGGGAATCGAGCGCCTCGGTCGCGGCCTGACGCCCGAAGCCCATGCCGCGGGCGACGGTTTGGTCGAGGCATTCTCTGCCCGTCCCGCCGGTGCACCGGTGCTCGCCGTGCAATGGCACCCGGAATGGGACGCGGCCCGCCGGCCCGAAAGCCGCGCCTTCTTCCACTTCGTCGGAGAGGCGATCGCGGCCTGAGCCGCGCGCCCTGGCCGGCCGGGGGGTTCAGCCCCCGCGCAGGCTATCGGGCACCACGCCGCCATTCTCTGCGAGCTTGGCCATCACCGCCTGGTGCAATGCGATGTTCTGCTCGGCGGTGCCGGGCTCGCCGGCATGCACGTCCAGCTCGTCGGCAAGCTGCTTGCGCGCATCCAGGCTGGAATCGAGATCGAGCAGCTTGAGCAGATCGACGATCGATGTCTGGTAGTTGCCGCCGCCGCCCTTCATGCTCGCCATCTCGGACAACACGGCGCCCACATCGACTGGCGTGGCATCCGCGGTGGGAGCCGGCGCCGCAGCCGGGGCGGCTTCCGCTTCCGCGGGTGCGGGACTCGGGGCGGGTGCGTCCGCCTTGTGGCCGAAGATCTTGCCCATGATGCTACCGAAGATGCTCATTCAATCCTCCCGTCACGTGCGATGAAGCGCAGGCGCGCCGGTTCAAACGCGCATTGCGTCAAAAGGGTTCGGGCGGAACGGGCAATAGCGGCACGCGTTCACGCCATGGCTCCGCACCAGGGGCTCGAACAGGAGGTAAGGATGCAGGTTCTTCGCTGGATGATGCTGGGGGCCGCCGGGCTCGCGCTCGCAGGCTGTGGTTCGAAGACCGAAACCACCGGCTCCGATACGACCACCGTCGCCACCAACACCGACGGTTCGATGATGGCGAACGGGATGGGCACGGCACCCGCCGCGTCCGCCGGCCAGGCCTTTGCAAATGCCGCCGCGGCGAGCGACGCCTTCGAGATCGAGACTTCGAAGCTCGCCCAGGGCCAGTCGCAATCCGCGGCGATCAAGAAATTCGCCGACGCGATGATCAAGGCGCACACCGAATCGACCGCGAAGCTCAAGACGGCGGCGAGCGCGGCCGCGCCCGCCATCACCCCCGATCCGGCGCTGACAGCCGCGCAGCAGCAGGCGCTGGATTCGCTCAAGCCCCTGAAGGGAGCCGAATTCGACAAGGCCTATGCCGCCGCCCAGGTCGATGCGCATCAGAAGACGCTCGACGCGGTGAAGGCGACCGTCGGCAACAAGGACGTGCCGCAGCAGCTGCGCGATTTCGCCACCAGGCTGATCCCGACGGTGACTGCGCATCTCAACATGGCCAAGGGCCTCAAGTCCTAGATCCAAGGGCGGCCCGCGAGCGATCGCGGGCCGCAGGCCGCCGCGCCCCCTCCCCGGCCCGACCGACATTTTTTCGGCGGGATCGGCTTCTCCCTGCGTCTCACGGAATGACACCGCGATCAGCGCGGCAGGGAGGGACAATATGCGAAACAGGGGGCTGTTCTCGGTCCATGGCTCTGGCTCCGCACTGGCGGCGGCCTTGTGGTTGTCCGCCGCTCCGGCCGCGGCGGCGCAGCAGGCCCGCAGCTTCAACATTGCCGCCGGGGACCTGGGCAGCGCGCTGAATGCCTTTGCCCGGCAGGCGAACCAGGAGATCATCTTCTCCAGCGCGATGGTGGCGGGCAAGCGCACAAAGGGCATCCATGGCAGCCTGACGCCGCGCGACGCGCTGCGGGTCCTGCTCGAGGGAACCGGGCTGAGCGCCGAGGGCGGCAGCGTCCTCACCCTGCGCAGGATCGCAAGGCCCGAGGACGTGCGCCGCCAGACGGCAAGTTTCGAAGCTCCGGCCGCCCCGGCACGCGACCAGGATCGCACCGATCAGGCGCCTGCCGCACCGGCGGAAGCCGCGTCCGAGGGCGCCGAACTGATCGTCACCGGCTCGCGCATCGTGCGCAACGGCAACGACGCTCCGACGCCGACCACGGTGCTGAGCGCCGAGGACATCTCGGAGCGCAATCCCACCAACATCGCCGACTATGTCAGCCAGCTGCCCGCGATGGGGACCGGCAACACCCCGCGCACGACGACCCTGTTCGCCAATGCCACCGGCGGCGCGAACCAGCTGAGCGCCCGCGACCTGGGCGTCACCCGCACGCTGACCCTGCTCGACGGCCGCCGCGTCGTCGGCTCCGGCATGTCTCCCGCGGTGGACATCAACATGCTGCCGCAGAACCTGGTGCAGCGCGTCGACGTGGTGACCGGCGGCGCCTCTGCCGCCTATGGCTCGGATGCCGTGGCCGGCGTCGTCAACTTCATCCTCGACACGAAGTTCACCGGGCTGAAGGGCGGCTTCAATTTCAGCCAGACCGACTATTCCGACGGGCGCGTGGTGACCGGCGACCTGGCCTGGGGCGCCAGGTTCGCGGGCGGGCGCGGCCATGTCCTGCTGAGCGGCAACTACTACAAGGGCGACCGGATCGACTTCTATCACCATGTCCGCGACTGGTTTCAGCCGGGCCTGCGCCTGATGAACAATCCGGCATGGACGGCGACCAACGGCGAGCCCGGCCAGATCGTGCGCACCGATGCCGGCTATAACAGCACGCCGGGCGGGGTGATCGCCACGGGGCCGCTGAAGGGCATGTCCTTCGGCCCGGGCGGCACGGTCGGCACCTTCGTGTTCGGGCCGATCCAGCAGGGCCAGGTCCAGGCCGGCGGCACGGTGGAATCCATGCCCGTCCGCGGCGCGCTGATGCCCGACGACAAGCATTGGAGCCTCTACGGCCGCCTCAGCTACGAACTCACCGACGGCATCAACGCGATCGTCGAGGCGAGCTATGCCGGCAACGACACGATCAACTGGTCGGCCGTCTACAACCGCCAGGGCACCACGGCGATCACCGTCACGCGGGACAATCCCTTCATCCCCCTGGCAACGCGGCAGGCGATGGACTCGGCGCAGGTCACGTCGTTCCAGATGAACCGCCTGTTCTACGACATGATCAACACGCCGGGCTCGCATATCGGCGAGGCGGGATATAATCGCCGCCAGGATCGCGTCCTGCTCGCGCTGGAGGGCAGTTTCCTCGGCAGCGGCAAGTGGCGCGCCTATTATCAGCGCGGCCACAGCAAGGTGTGGTACACCCGCGACAACAACATCATCCTCAGCCGGTTCAACCAGGCAATCGACGTGATCGCCAATCCGGCGGCGGGCGGCGTGGCCGGAGTGGCGACGGGCACGCCGATCTGTCGCTCGACGCTCGCCAATCCGGGCAATGGCTGCGTGCCGATGAACCTGTTCGGCGAGGGATCGCTCGGCGCGGCCTCGATCGCCTGGGTGACCGGCCATGCCGACGGGCTGCGGACGCGCCAGGACCTCGATTTCTATCAGGACGTCTGGTCGATCGACGCACAGTATAATCCGTTCTCGACCTGGGCGGGGCCGGTCTCGGTCGCCGCCGGCTTCGAATATCGCAAGGAGTCCTTCTCCTCGACGGCCGACAGCTATTCGCTCCAGTCGCTGTGGAACGTCGGCAACTTCAAGGGCGGCAGCAACGGCTATAATGTGAAGGAGTTCTTCGGCGAGGTCCTGGTGCCGCTGCTGAAGGATTCGGTCGTCGCGAAGAGCCTGGAGCTGAACGGCGCGATCCGGCGCACGGACTATTCGACGAGCGGCCCGGTGACGACCTGGAAGGCGGGACTGAGCTGGGAAGTCGTCGACGGGCTGCGGCTGCGCGGCACGCGCTCGCGCGATATCCGGGCGCCGAACCTCAACGACCTGTTCGCGCCCGCCAGCCAGTTCGTGAACGCCTATCTCGACCGTACCCAGCCGGGCAGCCCGCAAGTGCCGAACACCACGCTGAGCGGCGGCAATCCCAACCTGACGCCGGAAATCGCCGATACCTGGACCGCCGGCGGTGTCTACACGCCGCGCTGGCTGCGCGGCTTCAGCTTCTCGGTCGACTGGTACAAGATCGACATCAAGAACGCGATTACCGCGGTCGGCGCCCAGCAGATCATCGACATGTGCTACGGTTTCAACCGTCCGGTGAACCCGGCGGCGTGCGGCTCGATCGTGCTGGCGCCGGGCGCCACCAACCTGGTGAACGCCACCATCTATACCAGCGGCATCAACGCGCAGAACGTGGCGGTGGAAGGCATCGACTATGAGGCGAGCTATCGCGCCAATCTCAGCGACATCGCCGCGAAGCTGCCGGGATCGATCAACCTGCGGCTACTGATCTCGCAGCGGCTGAAGGACGAGACCAACCTGCCCGGAGATTCCGCGCCGCCCATATTGGGTACCTTCAGCAGCCTGAAATGGCGCGGCCTGATGACCGCCAGCTATGCCGTCGGCCCGAGCCGCACCACGCTGACGACGCGCTATCTCGGCCCGGGCAGGATCACCAACCAGCCTGAGACGAGCCGCACGGGCATTCCGGACGCGCTGAATCATGTCGATCCGGTCTGGTATTTCGAGCTCGCCCAGAATGTCGACGTCAACCTTGGCGGCCGCAAGGTCACGCTGTTCGGGGTCGTGGAGAACCTGTTCGACCGCGCGCCCGAACCCATCCCCAGCAGCGGCACCTCGTTCGGCACCTCGGCGCCCTATGACATGATCGGCCGCAGCTATCGCATGGGATTCCGGTTCAAGTTCTGACCTGCCCGCCGCCATCCCGGTGCAGGCCGGGATGGCGGTTTCGCCCGAACGAGAAGAACCCGTGCGCGCTTGCCCGCACGGGTTCGTCCTGTCGCCAGGGAATTCCCTCAGCGCGGCGCGCGACGGGGTGCGCGGCCGCCAAAGGTGACGAGGCTCTCCGCGCCGTCGGCCGACAGGGCGGAAACGCCGATGAACACGTCGTCCACGATCACGTCCTTCAGCACCGTCTCGCCGGCCGTGGCCGGCACGTCGCGCTGCTCGGTCCAGTCCTGCTTGTCGTTGCGGCGCCAGCGGACACGATAGCCGGCCGCATCGGGCACCGGAGTCCAGGTCACGGTCGTGTTCATGCCGAGCGCACCGTTCAGGCTCACCTCCGCCGGCGCCGCCGGCGCGGCGGCGAGCCGCGCGATCGTCGCGGCGTTGATCGCCGTCACCTTGGCGAGATAGGGGAAGTCCATCTTGTCGACGGTGTCGCCATATTCGATGCCGCCCTCGGTGCGCAGGTCCTGGTGCTGCTGGTTGTAATTCTCGATCCCCACCGAGAAGCGCACCGCCGGATAGCCCAGCTTGAGGAACGGCTCATGGTCGCCGCCGCGGCCGAACCGGTCGTTGCGGCGATCGACGAACACGTCGAGCCCGCCCGGTATCCCCTGCGCGACATGGTCGATCGCCTTGGCCAGGGCGCGGCTGGGGCCGTCGTCCTCGCCGCCATTGACGCGCCGCGCCATCTGCCCGGCCAGATCCTCCGAGGCACGGATCCCCTCGGAGAAGACCCGCACCCGATCCGCCACCCGTGCGCCGTTCTGGCCGACGGTATTGCCGACGATGTCGTTGTTGAGCACCGCCGTGACGTTCCATCCCCGCGCCTTCGCGGTCTCGGCGAGCAGCGTGCCGCCGAGCAGCCCCTGCTCTTCGCCCGAGAGCGCGGCGTAGACGATCGTCGCCTTGAACTTCCTCTGCGAAAGCAGCCGCGCCGCCTCGAGCACCAGCGCCACGCCCGAAGCGTCGTCGTTCGCCCCCGGGGCATCGCGCGTGATGTCCATCACGTCGCTGACGCGGCTGTCGATATGGCCCTGCACGATCACCACGCGGGCGGGATCGCTGCCCGGCTGGATGGCGAGGACGTCGACGACGTTGACGCCGGCCGGCGCCCGCTCGTTGGTGAACACCCGCTCGATCGTGGAGACCTGGATGCATCCGCCGCACCGGGCCGCCGTCTTCTTCATCTCCTCGCCGAACCAGCGGCGGGCCGCGCCGATCCCGCGCTTGGGATCGTCGGGCGAGGACAGGGTGTGCCGGGTGCCGAAGCTCACCAGCTTCTCGACATCGGCCTTGAGCCGGGCCGGATCGGGCTTGTCCTGCGCGGCGGCCGTGGCCGGCAGCAGGGCGGCGGCGAGAGCGAGAGACGAGTATCGCATGGTCTTCCCCTTGGTCATTCGGCGGTCGGCCCGGGCCGTTTCGAGACGAATATCCTGCCCTCGCCGTCGTTGCGGACTTCGACGGGCAACGTCACTTGCAGCGCCTCCAGGAAGCCGGCCTGGTTGCTCGTGCGGAACATGCCGTTGATCCGCAGGTCCGCCACGGCGGGATCGACCACGATCTTCCGGCTCGAATATTCGTTCATTTCCTCGACGGCGCTGGCGAGCGGCTCGTTCTCGAAGAAGACCTGCCCTTCCGCCCAGCTCATCGCGCGCTCGGTATCGACGGTGCGCAACTTGGGAAGCGCGTCCCCGGCCGTCGCCACGAGCTGCTGCCTGGGCGCCAATATCTGCTGGGGGGAGCCGCGGCGGAACTGCACCGGCCGCACCGCGACGCTGCCCTCGGCCAGGGTCACTCGCAATTCGCCCTTCGAAAGATCGACGTCGAACACGGTGCCGAGCGCGGTGATCGTCCGCTCCCCGGCCCTGACGACGAAGGGCCGCCGCGAATCCTTGGCGACCTGGAACAATGCCCGACCGGCCAGCAGCGTGACGTCGCGCCGCGACGCGCCGAGCAGCACCGAAAGCCGCGTGCCCGAATCCAGCGTCACCACCGAACCGTCCGCGAGCGTCACCTTGGTCCGCTCGTTCGGCGACGTCACATAGACCGAGCCGCCCTGGAGCTGGGCGACGATCTCGGCACCGCGCTCGGTCTGGGCGCCGATGCTCACCATCACGATCAGGACGATGGCGGCAGCGACGGCGAAGATCGACGCCAGGCGGCGGCGCCGGATCGCATCGACGCCGTTGCGCGCCTCGTCGCGCAGGGCACTGAGTTCGGGCAACCGCGCATGGGTCCGCAGCTCCGACAACGCCATCTGCAAGCGTTCGTGCGTGATCCGGTGCAGCGGGTCTTCCTGCAACCATGCCTGGAAGGCCTGGCGGTCGCTGGACGTCGCCGTGGCGCCGCGCAGGCGCGCATCCCAGGTCGCCGCCGCTTCCTCCACCTTGTCGAGGGACCTGCTCATCGGGCTTTCCGGAGACGGTGGAGCAGATGGCCGTTCGCCCTGGCCATGTGCTTTTCGACGGTGCTGAGCGACAGGCCCGTGCGGCGCGCGATCTCCACCTGCGCGACTCCGTCGAAATGATATTGGCTGAACACCACGCGCACGATTTCCGGCAGCTCGTACAGCGCGGCGATCATGATCTGCAGCGCTTCGCGGCTCTGCAGGATGCGTTCGGGAGAGAAGCCCGCCTCGTCCTCGATGTCGAAGCCCTCGGGTGCCGGGCTCATGATGCTGCGCACGTTCGCGCGGCGCGCCTTGTCGCGCAGGACGTTGGCGGCGACCTGGAAGACATAGCCCTGGACATTGGCGATGGCCGCCAGATCCTGGGCGGCCAGCCGGCTGAAGACATCCTGCACCAGATCGTCGGCATCCTCGAAATGCTCGACCCTGCGCTGGAAGAAACGCAGCAGCGGCACCCGATATTGCGCGACGACTTCATCCAGCCCCGGGTGCCTGGCGGCATCTGGCATGCAAGCTCCTCCCGACCCCTAAGACGCAACCCCTTGCCCATCCCGTAAAGGAAAAGTCGAGCCGCCCGGCCTTGTCGCACCATTTCGGGGGATTCGGCGCAAGGGCCGGGAAGGGAGAATCAGGAGACGCGATCGTGAGGAGGCGAATCCGCGCGTGATCGCGCGGTGCCGGAAGAGCCCCGGCAGTCGAGCTTCGGCACGCGATCCCCGCCCGGCGGGGAAGCCGATCGCCCGCTAGGAGGCGGTGCCGGGTGCCCCCGTCACCGCCCCGCGCATCAGCCAGCCGACCCATAGCAGCACGCCCAGCAAGCCGCAGATCAGCACCGGCACGGAAAGCGCTTCGCCGATGCGCGCATGGCTTGCGACCGCGCCGCCGAGAAAGGCCGTCAGGACGGCGCAGCCCATCGCCCCCAATCTGCGGGTAAGGAACGCGCCGACGCCAAGGATCAGGATCCCCGCCAGATAGGGAAGCTGCCCCGGCGGATAACCGATATGCTCCTGGGCGCCGGCAAGAACATCCGGTGCCAGCAGCATGACCAGCGCATCGGCCAGCAACAGCGCGCTGACGAGGATCGAGCATATCCACCCGGCACGCGGCCGGGCGGAGACGGACAATGGTCTGAACAGGATATGCAACGGACGAATGTTCCTTCGGCAGCGGGAAACCAGGGGCGGCTTCCGGTCAGAACGCGATAGAGAGGCCCGCATTCACGCTGTGGCGGGTCGTGTCGCCGAACCTGCCGCCCACCCCGGCGCCATATTCGCCCGAATAGCTGAGGTTCAGCCGGACGCCCTTCGACACCGGCGCGGTCACGCCGAGCGCGAGATGCGCCATGGTGTCGCCACGCTCGGCCGCCAGGGCCGTCATCAGGCCGCCGGCGCTCGCCGCGGCATAGGCGGCGGAGGCCCGGCCGTTGTTGCCGCTGAACTGATGGCGGATGCCCGTCTCGGCCCAGGGGGTAACGCCGCCGAGATCGAATCTGACGCCCAGCGCGGCATCGCCGAATAGCGCGTTGCCGGTATTCCTGACCACCTCCAGCGCAAAGCCCGAACCGCCTTCGGCCAGGTGGTTGCGGCCAGCCTCGACATAAGTGAGGCCGATGCGCGGCGTGATGCGTGCCGAACCCAGCGACACCTGATAGCCCGCCGACATATCGGCGACGAACCCGCCCAGGTCGTACCGCGAAGTGGCGGTGCCGCCCGGGACGGCACGGCGGGTCTTGGCCCGCGACAGGTCATAGGCGACCAGGCCGCGCAGCGCGAGGCCGCCGAGCTCGGCACTGGCCGAGACGCCGACCTGCATGCCCTCCAGCTTGGTGGAAGCGCCCAGGCCCTCCACCGTCTGGTTGGTCGAGAGCGTGCCGACGAACGCATTCACCCGGGCGGTCTCCGAGAAGCCCCAGCCGAACCCGCCGAGCAGGCCGCGGCTGTCGCTGCGCAGGTCGTGCGCACCGGTGCCGGCATTCCCCTGGAGCGCGCCTTCCTGATACAGGCTCTGCGCGAAGCCGTAGAAGCCGACATGGCCCTTCCCGCCATTGTCCTGCGCACGCATCGCATCGACCACGGCCAGGCCGCTCTCGACGCTCGCCTGATCCGCGGCGGCAAAGGCCTCCGGGCTCAGCGCCGCAAAGCTCGCGGCACGCGAGGCGCCGTTGGTCTCGACCAGCGACGGCAGGGCATTGGTGAAGGTCTGCACCATCTGCCCGCCGCCCAGCACCGCATTGGCGTAGCGGATCGAATCGCGCACATTGGCGCCGAACGCGTTGTCGTTCTGGAACTCGCCGACCAGCTGGATGCGGTTGCCGCGCGTCGCCACGAAGCCGAATACCGTCTCCGACTTGTTGATCGTGGTGAAGCCGCCGGTGATGCCGCCCTGCGCCACGACGAGGTCGAGCGCGCCGCCCGGCGTGGACTGGAGGATGCCCGTGATATCCAGCGTGGCGCCCGCCTGGATGTTCATGGTGCCCGAGATGTTCAGGCGGTCGCTGCCGGTCGGCGCCATTTCGAGCAGCAGGTTCGAGCCGTTGGTGAACAGCACGTTGCCGTTGACCGTCATCGTGCCCGGCGAAGCGCCCGGCGACAGCGTGCCGCGCACTTCGATATTGGCGTTCACCGTGCCCGCGCTGCCGAACGTCGCGCCGTGGCTGACGACGATGGTCTTGGCCGAGGTGATGGTGGTGCCCGCCTGCCCGATCAGGCGGCCGCCGGTGACCGAGACGGTGTCGTAGCTGATGTTCCCCGTCAGCGAGACCACGCCGCCGGCGACGTTGAACGCTTCGAATTCGGAATAGCCCTGGCCGTTCCACGCAGTCGGCGCGGCATAGCTGCCCTGGGTGTTGAACTCGAGCGTGTCATAGCCGGTGCCGCCGCTGGCGGTGCCGGTGATCGCATTGGTGCGGCCGAGAGTCAGGCGGTCGTCGCCCGCGCCCAGCGCCACATTGCCCGCCAGCGTGCCCTGCACGTTGAGGTGATTGGCGCCGTCATTGCCCGCAAGCGCCGGCGTGGTGAGCGTCGCGCCCGCCGTGACCGTCAGCTTGGCGCCGAACAGGTCGACCGTGTCGAACTGCGCGTCGCGATCGATAATCAGTTCGCCGGCATCGCCCGATTCGAGCTGTTCGAAGCCGGTGGCGTTGACGTTGCTCAGCTGGCGGACGGTGTTCGCCGCCTGGTTGAGAACCAGGCGATCGATGCCGTCGCCGCCGTCGATCGCGCCGCTCAGGGTCGCGCGGCTGGAAAGCGTGAGGACGTTGTCCGCCGCGCCGAAGCTGATCTGCTCCGCGGAGATCGAGCTCCCCGCCGCGATGGTCAGGTCGCCCTGATCCACCGAGATGGTCTGGTAGCTGCCATTGCCGCTGATCGCCAGGTTGCCGGCGCCGCGCGCCAGAATATCCTCGAAGTTGAGGATCTTGGCGGTGGCCAGCGTCGCAGTCTGGTCGGCCAGCGTGTTGAACACGAGCGCGTCGTGCCCGGGGCCGCCATTGACCGTGCCGAGGATCGAGCCGCCATCGACGATCAGCTGGTTGTCATGCCCGTCGAAGTTGAGCGTCTGGTCGGCGGCGATGGTGCCGCCCAGCGTCAGCGACGCGCCGCCGGCCACGTTGATCGTCTCGAAGCTGGTGATCCCGCCGGCGATCCGCGAGTCGCCCGTCAGGTTGAGATTGAGCACGTCGTTGCCCGCGCCGCCGTCGAGCATGCCGGAGAGCGTGCCGTTCAGGAGCATGGTCAGCGAATCGTCGCCACCGCCCAGCGACACGCCGCCGGTGAGCGCCGTGTTGAGGATCACCGACTGCGCGCTGTCGTCGCCGATGATGGTGCCGATATGGTGATCGCCCGAGCCCGGGTTGACCGTCAGGTCGGCGCCGTTGCGCAGCGTCACCGTGTCGAAGTCCTGGTTCATGCCGATCGTCAGGCGGGCATTGCCCGAGACGTCGAGCGACTCGAAATTGACGACGTTGGGCAGGTCGCTGGTGTCCTGCGTGATCTGGAAGGCGACGGTGTCGATGCCGGCGCCGCCGTCGATCAGGCCGGTGGCGGTGCCGCCGGCGAGCACGAGGCGGTCGTCGCCCGCGCCGAGGTCGATATTGCCCTCGACCACGCCCCCGGCGTTGAGCGTCACGGTGTCGTTGCCGCCGCCCATGCCGATGCCGCCGCCGATCGTTCCCGAGACGGTAACCGATTCCGCCGCGTCCGAACCGGCCAGCGCGGTCGCGCCCTGGGTCTGGAAGCGGGTACCGGCCGCGACCGTCACGTTCGAGCCCGCCATGCTCAGCGTGTCGAGATCGGCGGTGCCGCGGATCGTGATCGAGCCGGTGCCGCGCTGGCTCAGCGTCTCGAAGCCCCGGAACTGATCGAAATTGACCGTGCCCCCGCCATTCACGTCGACGAGCAGCACGTCCGTACCCTCGCCGCCATAGGCGGTGCCGGTGAAGATGCCCGAGGCGCCATAGACGAAGGTGTCGTTGCCGTCGCCGAGGCGCAGGTCGCCCTGGAGCGTGCCGTAATTCTCGAACCGGTCGTCACCCTGGCCCAGGTCGACATTGCCGATGATGGTGCCGCCGGCGAGGTTGCGGATCTTGTCGGTGGTATGCATCGTCTGGATGCCGCCGGCGATCACATAGGTCTCGGTCGTGGAGTCGCCCGGCGCGTGAAGATAGACGCCGCCTGCCTCGAAGCCGCTGTCGCCGTGCAGGACCGTGTCCGCGCCGCCGCGGATCATCCCCAGATTGTCGAGTTCGAACAGCCGCAGCGCCGCATCGACGCCGGCGCTGCCATAGCCCTCGTCGTCGAGGCCGGCGACCATCAGCGCGGCCGACACGCCGCCGGTGGCCTCGATCGTGCCGCCGGCCGCGTTGGTCATGCCGACGATGCCGTTGTCGCCGAGCAGGGCCGCGAAGATGCCGGTGGCGATGTCCGGCGACGAGCCGCCGTCGCTGCCGCCGCCATTTGCCGCGATCCGGCCGCTGTTGACCAGCTTGCCGACCAGCACCGGCTGCTGCGGATCGGGGCAGTCCTCGCCGAACGCGGCGCCGCCGAGAGCGGTGAGCAGCAAGCCGGTGCCGCTCCCGCCGGTGGACTCGATGGTGCCGCCATTGGTCACGTCGAACGACCGGGCGCTGATCGAGGCCCCGCTGCCGTGGAGGCTGGCCGCGCCGATCGTGCCGGTGTTGGCGAGCCTGACCAGCCCCCCTTCGCCCTGAAGCTCCATGCCGTTGCCGCCATCGGCCGATGCGGTGATCTGGCCGCTGTTCGTCACATCGATGCTGCGACCGGCCTCGTCGACGCCATAGCTGTAGACTCGAACGCCATGCCCCTCGGTCGAGGCGATCCTGCCGCTGTTGTTCAGCGTGAAGGCGCCGATGCCATAGTCGCGATAGACCGACAGGCCGTTGCCCCGGGCAGTGATCGCGCCGGTATTGGCGAAGCTCGACAGCGCACCATAGGCGAGGACCCCATTCGCCGTGCTGGTGATCGTGCCGTTGTTCACCAGGTCGAGCTGCGCCTCGAAGCGCGGATCGGTGACTTCGATCGCCGCGTTCAGCGTGTCGTCCGCAATGTCGAAATTGGCGTTGTTGATCACCTTGCCGTCGCCGAGCGCACGCAGCCCCCTGGTCTGGGTCGTCGCGGAAGTGACGGTAACTTCGGTCTGCGCGCCGCTCGCCTCGACGCCGTGCATCTCGAAGCCCGCGGGGAGCACGTTGCCCGTAAGATCGAAGGTCCCGTTGCCGGTGAAGGACCGGCCATAGGCGTCGATGCCCGCCCCGCCGGTCACGGTGCCGCTCACGTCGAGCGCCGCGCCGTTGCGAGTGAGCACCGTGTCGTCGCCATTGCCCATGTCGAGGTCGCCGGTGACCTTGCCGCCGTTCGCGACATAGAGATCATTGCCGTTGCCGAGCAGCACATGGCCGGTGATGGTGCCGGCATTCTCGACGATGTCGTCCGCATTGCCGCCCACGATCGCGGCGCCCGCGGTGCCGGCGGCATTGTCCGTCGCGTGACCCTGGATCGTGCCCGCCGCACGATTGACGATGCGGTTGACGCCATAGCCGACCGTCTCGATCGCATTGCCATGGGCGCTGACGATGTCGCCGCTGTTGTCGACCGTCGAATTCTCCATCCGGATGCCGGTGCCCTGCATGCTGACTCGGCCGATGCCCAGATTGCCGCGATCGTTGGTGAACATGCCGTCCCGAAGGTCCACGCCGAGCCCGAAATTGCCGGTCGAGGCGTCCTTCGAATCCTCCCAGATCGAGGCGCGGTTGGTGATCGTGCTGCCATCGGCCTCGAGCAGCACGCCATAGGCATTGCCCATCTTGCGCAGGTTGGAGCTCGCCGAGATCAGCACTTCGGTGCCGGCGCCGGTCTTGAGCGCGGTGCCGCCGGTGATGCCGATATAGCCGCTCTGCGCAAGCAGCTCGACGCGGCGGGCATGGGTCGCGTCGACTGCGATGCCGGCGGTGCCGCCGTTGACGGCGCCGGCGATCACCAGGTCGAGGCCCCGCCCTTCCTCGCCGAACACGCTGCTCGTCGAATCCTTCTCGACGACGATCGACGGACGGTCATAGCCCCCATTGTTGAAATTCATGTCCAGCACGACCCGGCCGTCGCCGGCCACGCGCAGCAATCCGTCATAGCTGTAATGGCCGCCGGTGCCGTCGGCCGGCCCCTGCAGCGTCAGCACCGTGCCCGCACCCGCGGCCTCGTAGATCGTACCGCCCGAGAAGCCCGCGGCATTCCCCCGCAGCACCGAGAACGCCTGGCTCTCGCCGGCCCGGGCCTGCAGCACGTTGTTGCCGGCGCCCATATCGACCGCCCCGGTCACCAGCCCGCCGGTGTTGACGCTGCCATCCTGACCAAGCCGCCGCAGGTCGACGACCAGCTTGTCGTCGCCATTGCCGGTCGAGACATTGCCCTGCACCGCGCTGCCCTCGGCCAGCCACAGCATGTCCTTGCCCGAACCGCCCAGCACGACGTCGCCCACGATCGTGCCCTTGTTCGCGACCTGCGCGCCATAGGGCGCCTCGCTATACAGCTCGACGGCGGCGCCCGCGCCCGCGCGGATCTCCCCTTCGTTGATCAGCTTGGCAGCGCGATAATATTGCGTGCTGTAGCCGGAGACGGCGGCGTTCTCGCCGGTGGCAACGATCGTGCCGCGGTTCGTCAGGCTCGCGCCATATTGCATGCTCACCGCCCGATCGCCGCGGATCACGCCGCCGGTGTCGTTGACGAACTGGGCGGATACGCCCTCCAGGCTCAGCGCGACCCCATTTTCCACCGCGCTGGAGATCGTGCCGCTGTTATAGCCCGAGCCGGACACCGCGACCGCGGTGGACACGAGGCCCTCCGCGTGGATCGACCCGCGGTTGATGAAGCCATGGGCGCTGTCGGCGGCATAGCGGCCCGCCGTGCGGATGCCGTAGATCGCCTCGCCGGACAGATTGATGGTGCCGCCCGTGTCGTTGACGAAGCCGGTGAGAAAGTCGTTGGCATCGATCAGCGCGACCGGCGGGCCGCTCTCGGGGGCCGATATGCCGGTGAAGTTCAGCGCGCCGCGATTGATGACGGTCAACGTCCCGCCATTGCCGGACGCATTATATGCCCTGATCTCGAGGCCCGCGTCCGATCCGGCATAGGTAAAGCTGGCCAGGTTGGTGACGACCCCCGGCCCGGACACGCTGAGCGCGCCGGTCAGGTTCTCGGCAGCGATGGTCACGTCGAGGTTGCAGCCGCACAGGTCGAGCCCGTAGCGCTCGAAACCCGTCGGCAGGCTCCCGAAGGCGACCGTCCCCGAACTGGTCATGCGGATGCCGTAGATGTCGATGCCATCGCCGCCGTCGAGCGTGCCGCTCGGCATGCCGGCAACGCCGGTCGCATTGCCTTCGCGCCAGAACTGGTCGTCGCCATCGCCCATCGCGATGTTCCCGGCCACGCTGCCGCCGATGCGCTGGTAGAAGCGATCGCCATATTGGCCGAGCGCGACGCCGCCGTCGATCTGGCCGGCATTCTCGATGACGGCCTGCTCCGTGACCCGGATCGCGGTGTCGCCGGCGCTGCGGATCACGCCGCCGGCGCGATTCCGAAGTTCGAGGTCGGCAGCCGAAATCGCCGGCGCGGCACCGCGCGACTCGATCAGGCCCTGGTTGCGGATGGCGCCCTGGGCAACGGCGATGGTCGCTTCGGCAGCCGAGTTGTTCGCAATGGCGCCGCTATTGTCGATGTCGAGATACCGGGCACGGATCGCCGAAACCTCGCCCGCCTCGATCGTGCCGGCATTCGTCCCCTGGATCTCGTTGACGTCCACGCCACCTTCGATACGGCCGGTGCCGCGGTTGCGCATGTCGAGCGCGGCCGAGCGCGCGCGCACCGCCGTGCCGTCGGTCCCGCGCACCAGGCCGCTATTGTCGAGCGCGATGAAGGCGCCGTCGTCATCGCCCTGGCGCAGCGCGTTGCCGCCCGCAAGCGTGCCCGATCTGCCGATCTTCACCTCGAGACCCACCGCGTCCGCGAGCAGGACCGCCGGGCCCTGCGAGAACACGCCACCCTCGACGATCAGCTTGCCGCCGACATCGAAGCGAAGCCCCGGGCCCTCGGTGGTCTGGCTGCCTACGGTAGCGCCGGGCTGCACGGTGACGGTGCCGCCCGCCACGGTCATCACGAAGGGTGCGGACGTGCCCGTGCAGACGACCTGCGCGCCTTCGCCCGCGCACTGGGCGCGCGCCGCCGTCGAGGAAAGAGCGATCGCCAGCGTCGCCGCGCTCACGAACAGCGCGGTGCGGCCCCTGGCACCAGGAAGAATCGAGATACGGGTCGGAAACGCAGTACGCGCCATGATGCTGCTCCAATGCCGGAAGTGCCGGCCCGGATGTGCGCGCCAGCGTGAACAGCAAGGGCAGGTGCCGATGTTCGAAGAGGAGTTCCAACCCTTTAATTGCACAGCGGAATGCAACTTCACGCGGTTGTGCAGTTTTCATCCGGGCATGCCGGCCAGGATGTCCCGGACCAGCAGTTCGGTCATTGCGGCGGCGGAATACTTGCCGTGGCGCGCCGCCACCCGGGCAGCCTGGTGGCGCATACGATCGTCGCGGGCGGCGCGACGCAACGCCTCTCGCACCGCGTCGGCACCGGCGGACACGGCCTGCGACCACGCCACGCCGGCAAGGCGCAGCCGATAGGTGAGCAGCAACGATTCCAGCGTATCGGGCAGCAGAAGCTGCGGCACGCCTGCGGCGAGCATCTTCGCCGAGGCTCCATAGCCGCCGCGACCGACATAGAGCGCCGCTTCGCACCCCGCCGCCGCAAGATCGATAGGCGCGGCGCTGAACAGGATGTTGGCAGGCAGCGCCTCGCCCGGCGGGCTCGCCGAATGCCAGAGCACGGGCCAGCCCAATCCGCCGAGCGCCTGCGCCACGATCGCGCTGCCGGGGCGATCGAACGGCAGATAGACGAGCGTCCGCGGCCCCTCGCCCCGGGGCCATTCGGGGCGGGCATCGGCCTCTATCCCGATCAGGGGACCATAATAGGAGCCCGTCGCGTCCGGCCCGTAATGGTCGAGCTCGGCCCAGGCCAGCGAATGGAGCGGCGCACCCGCCAGCAACGCGCCGAGTCCGGCGGGCTCGGGCGCGCCGAAATGGCGGCAAACCTCTCGCACCGCCCGGTCCGCCGGCTGCTGGGCCGCCGCCAGCTCGGCAGCGCCATGGCCGGCCCAGGGCTGCAGGCTCGCACCCGCGTCGTGCGCGCGGGGCGCCACGAAGGTCGGGCCCAGCCTCCGCGCCGGGAGCCCGGCAATATGCGCCGCCAGCAGCGACAGGGGCGCATGCTCCGCCAGCAGCAGGGCCGGCTCCAGGCGTTCGAAGGCATCCAGCCATTGCCGCACCAGCGGAATCGCGCACGCCGCATCGACCAGCCCGCCCGCGGCGATCACCTGGCCATAGGTCAGCGTCTCGCCCCGGGGCGCGGAACCGGCAAAGCGCGGGCCCTGCACCACCAGGTCGAATGCATCGCGCTCGAGCCGCAGCGCCGTCTGCGGCGTACGTGCCGCCAATGTCAGATGGTGCCCGCCTCCGCGCAACGCACGGCTGATCGGCGCGAGCGTCGCGACATGGCCATATCCCAGCCCCAGTTCCCAGGTGGCCAGCAATCGCATGCAATCTCCCGGGCGGACCAGAGCAATCGAGTATCCTAGCCGCGATCGGGCACCGTCGGACAGCCGCCGTTCCTTCCCAGGGGCGTGCAATCCCCGACCCTGTCGCGTGACGGACGGCTTCGGTCGCAGCCGATGCGGCATCGGCGGCCTTGATTGCGCATGGGCACGACCAGCGTTGAGAGGGGGACAGCAATGTTCATTGTCGGGAACAGGGATGCAGAGACTTCGGCGCCCCGCAGCCGGCGCGACAACCGTGCCGCGATCCTGCTCGCCGGCCGCATCCTGTTCGCGCGCCACGGCGTTTCCGGCGTCACCTTCGAGCATGTCGCCCGCGAGGCGCAACTGACGCGCCGGACGATCTACAATCACTTCGCCAATGTGGACGACCTGTTCGCGGGAGTCGTGCACCAGACGCTTCGGCAACTGAAGGCGCAGCTGCCGCCCGCCCCTCCGGCCGAGCGGCAGCTGCACGCCGGGCTCACACGGTTCATGCGGGATTTGCTGGGGTTGTTCGCCAGCCCCGGCTTCTTCGACCTCCACCTGGCATTGGTCCGCCACGGCAATGATCGCCCGGAACTGCGCACTGCCTTCGAGCGCGAGCTTCTCGATCCGCTGAGCGCCCTCCTCGCCGGCTATCTCGGCACGCGGCGCGCCCGCGATTTCCACCAGGATCCGCAGCGCAGCGCGCGGGAGATCGTCGCGATCGTGCTCGGCCTCGCCGAAACCTCGCGACTGCTTGGCCGCACCGACGAGGAAGCGACCCGACAGGCGCTTCCGCTTATCGGCGCCCTCGCCCAGGCATTCGCGCAGACGCAGCGGAATCAGCTCAGCCGCGTGGCCTGACGCGCCACACCGGTTCCCGGCATGTATCGAAGACGGCAACGCCCCCATCGGGAGGCGCAGGACCGTGTCGCACGACCGATTCGGCCGTATGCCGCACCGCTACGCGCTGGCTGGAACTGGAAGAGTCCGCATTGCCGCGGACGGGGGGAATGGTGGAGCCGAGGGGGATCGAACCCCTGACCTTCGCAATGCCATTGCGACGCTCTCCCAGCTGAGCTACGGCCCCAAACCCCGGGAAGACGGGCCCTCTAGAAGGGCTCCGCGGGTCTGGCAAGGACCTTTTTTCGGTCCCTGCCAATTTCCCCGAATTATTGTTCTTCGTCGTCGCCGCCGGTCTCGACGCCCAGGTCGTCGTCGCCGCCCAGATCGACGTCGTCGTCCGCCGAGGGCTCCTCGTCGTCGTCGCCGATGTCCAGATCCTCGTCACCCAAATCGGAATCCTCCGTCTCGGGCTTCTCGGTCTTCACCGCCTCGAAAGGCAGCGGCTGCTTGGACTTGAGGATCGGTTCCGGATCCCAGGCAAACCCGCAGCTGATGCAGGTCACCGGCTCGTCCTTGGTCAGATCATAGAAGCGCGTTCCGCACTTCGGGCACGCGCGCTTCGTGCCCCATTCGGGCTTCACCATGTGTTGCCTCTTCGCCTTTCAAATCTTGGATTTCGGGAACAGGTCCCGGAAAGTGGGAGGCGCCTTGCCATGCTGCAAGGGCGCTGTCAAAGCCGGGCGTCATGTCTGCCTCTCCTCCCCGCCCGCTCGCCATCTCCGCCCGTGGTCCCCTGAAGGGCCGCGTCACCGTTCCCGGCGACAAATCGATCAGCCATCGCGCACTGATGTTCTCGGCGCTCGCCGTCGGCGAAAGCCGGATCGAGGGACTGCTCGAGGGCGAGGACGTGCTGGCCACCGCCGCGGCGATGCGCGCGATGGGCGCGACCATCGCGCGCGGCGACGATGGCGCCTGGACGGTCAGCGGCGTCGGCGTCGGCGGCCTGCTCCAGCCCGAGGGCGCGCTCGACATGGGCAATTCGGGCACGTCGACCCGGCTGCTGATGGGCCTGGTCGCCAGCCATCCGATCACGGTGACCTTCACCGGCGACGCCTCGCTCTCCAGCCGGCCGATGGGCCGGGCGATCGAGCCGCTGGCCCAGATGGGCGCGGAGATCACCGCCAGCCCGGGCGCCAAGGGGACCGAAACGCTGCCGCTGATGCTGAAGGGGATCAGCCCGGCCGTGCCGATCACTTATACGCTTCCCGTGGCCTCGGCGCAGGTGAAGTCGGCGGTGCTGCTCGCCGGGCTCAACACGCCGGGCATCACCCGGGTGATCGAGCCGGTGCCCACGCGCGATCATAGCGAGCGGATGCTGCGCGGCTTCGGCGCCGAGCTGACCGCGGAGGACGGCCCCGAGGGCAAGATCATCTCGATCCGCGGCGAGGCGGAACTGAAGCCCCAGCACATCGTCGTCCCGGGCGACCCCTCCTCCGCCGGCTTCTGGATGGTCGCCGCATCGATCGTGCCGGGATCGGACGTCACCATCGCCAATGTCTGCATGAATCCCACCCGCACCGGCCTGATCCAGGCGCTGCGGATGATGGGCGCGTCGATCGAGGCGCTCGCCCCGCGCGAAGTGGGCGGCGAGCCGGTCGCCGACCTGCGCGTGCGCCATGCCCCGCTGAAGGCGATCGAAGTGCCGCCCGAGCTCGCGCCCAGCATGATCGACGAATATCCGATCCTGTTCGTCGCCGCCTCGGTGGCCGAGGGCCGGACGGTGGCACGCGGCGCGCACGAGCTTCGCGTCAAGGAATCGGACCGGATCGCGACGATGCGCGCGGCACTCGAGGCCAATGGCGTCGCGCTGGAGGAATTCGAGGACGGCCTCGCCATCACCGGCACCGGCGGCACGCCGATCCCGGGCGGCGGCGCCGCGGTCACCAGGCTCGACCACCGCATCGCGATGAGCATGGCGGTCGCCGGCCTCGCCGCCGCGGCGCCCATCGCCATCGACGATGTCGCGCCGGTGCAGACCAGCTACCCCGCCTTTTTCGACGTGCTCGACGGCCTCGTCGCATGAAGCTCGGCCGTCGCGCCTTTCTGGGCGGGATGGCCGCCGGCACTCTGGCCACCCCGGCCTGGGCCAGGCTGCGCGACGAGATCTTGTTCAAGCCCGACAGGGAGCTGATGGTCCCGGTCGAGGGCGGCAGCGTCTATGTGCGGGTGAACGGCGACCTCAAGGGCCCGCGACCGCCACTTATCTACGCGCATGGCGGCCCGGGCGGCGATCATTCGGGGCTGCTTCCGCTCACTGCCCTGGCAAGCGAGCGCGCGGTGATCCTGTGGGATCAGCTCGACAGCGGCCGTTCGGACGCGCCGCTCGATCCGAAGAACTGGCGGGTGTCGCGCTTCGTCGACGAGATCGACCGGATTCGCGACGCGCTCGGCATCGCCCGCTGGCACGTCGGCGGCGGCAGCTGGGGCGGCACGCTGGCGATCGAATATGGCGCGCGCCGGCGGCCGGGCACGGCAAGCCTGATCGTCCAGTCGCCGCTGGTCTCGACGAAGAGCTGGATCGCGGATGCCGATCTCCTGCGCTCCCGGATGCCGGCCGATACGCGCGCCACGCTGGAGAAATGCGACACCGCCGCGCCGCCGCCGGCCCAGGCCTGCAATGCGGCGACCTGGGAATTCTATCGTCGCTACGTCATCCGCTCGCAACGCGCCGATGGCGTCGCCGCCTATCGCGCCCGGGCGCCGCGCGATGCCGGCGACACGCTCTACAACCGGATGTGGGGCAAGGCCGAGTTCGTCGCGACCGGTACGCTCAGGGACTATGATGGCGAACCCCTGCTCGCGAAGCTGGATGGCCCGCGCGCCTTGTTCGTCTGCGGCGAATATGACGAGGCCCGGCCCGAGACGGTGGCGAAGTTCGCCGCGCGCGTGCCCGGCGCGACGTTCAGGGAAGTGACGGGATCGGCGCATTCGATCCTGTCCGATCGCCCCGAAGCCTATCTCGCCCTGCTTCGCGCGTGGATGGCACGCCACGACGGCGCCTGAACGCGGATTTTGCATCCGAATCGCTTGACGGCGCGCGCATGTGCCGCGAACGCTCGGACATATGATCATCGCAGTCGACGGACCGGCAGCCTCGGGTAAGGGCACCATAGCGCGCGCGCTGGCGCAGCATTATGGGCTGCCGCATCTCGATACCGGCCTGCTCTACCGCGCCGTCGCCGCCACGGTGCTGCGCGAGGAACTGGATCCGGCCAGGGAAGCCGACGCGGTCTCCGCCTGCAGCTTCGAGGATTATCTGCTCGACGATCCCTGGCTGCGCTCCGACGAGGTGGGCAGGGCCGCGTCCGTGGTGTCCGCGCACCCGCTGGTGCGCGCCGCACTGCTCAACCGCCAGAAGAAGTTCGCCCGCCAGCCCGGCGGCGCGGTGCTCGACGGACGCGATATCGGCACCGTCATCGCGCCGGACGCGGACGTGAAGCTCTTCGTCAAGGCGACGCCGATGATCCGCGCCCAGCGCCGTCACCTGGAACTCCGCAAGCACGGCGTGCTCACCAGCCTCGACAAGGTGCTGGCGGACATCCGGGCGCGCGACGAGCGCGATTCCAAGCGCACCGAGGCGCCGATGGCCCAGGCCAGCGACGCCGCACTGCTCGACACCAGCTTCCTTTCGATCGACGCCGCCGTGCAGCGCGCGATCGCGATCGTCGAGAGCAAGACGAACGCGACCCGCGCCTCCGGCTGATACGTCCCTGCTAGATATCGATCTGGATCTCGCCCTCCGCCGGCTGGGTGAAGCCGCGGATGATCTGCAGCATGCCTTCGGTGCCGAACAGCTGATAGAGCGTGAACAGACCCTGGGCGAGATCGCCGTCGAACCGCATCGAGAAGCGCTCGATGCCGCAATCGACCATGTCCACCGGCCCGCCCGAATAGACGAATATCACTTCGTTGAAGGTGCAGTTGCGGAAGACGTTGCCGTCGAGCACGATCTCGACATTCTCGAAACGCTGCTTGTCATATTCCATCTTGATTCCTCGCGACCCGGTCTCAGACCCCGCACGTCGCATCCCGCGCGCCTCTCTGCAATGCTTGCGGATATGGGCGGATTCGGCTAGAGCGCGCGCGTCCGGCGGACGGGTGTCCGCGGAGGAAGGCGCGGAGGGGTGACTCTCACGCGCCCTTTTCGCTTTGATCGGCGTCTTGTCTTTCCTTCGCTTGCTCCCGCACGACGGATGCCGCGACCGGCGACCGGCCGCCGCGGCGAGTCTGGCCCAAAGACCGTCGGATCCAACCGACTGGCCGGAAACAACATGATTAGGAACTGAAACCCTTATGGCCACTACGGCAAATCCGAGCCGCGACGATTTCGCGGCGCTTCTCGAACAGACTCTCGGTCAGGCTGACGGCTTCGAAGGCCGCGTCGTGATCGGCACCGTCACCGGCATCGAGAACGACCTCGCGGTCATCGACGTCGGCCTCAAGTCCGAAGGCCGCGTGCCGCTGCGCGAATTCGCCGCGCCGGGCCAGAAGGCCGATCTGAAGGTCGGCGACGAAGTCGAAGTCTATGTCGACCGCGTCGAGAACGCCAATGGCGAAGCGATGCTCAGCCGCGACCGCGCCCGCCGCGAAGCCGCCTGGGACAAGCTGGAAGCCGAATTCGCCAAGTCGGCCCGCGTCGAGGGCGTCATCTTCGGCCGCGTCAAGGGCGGCTTCACCGTCGACCTTTCGGGCGCGGTGGCCTTCCTCCCCGGCTCGCAGGTCGACATCCGCCCGGTGCGCGACGTCACCCCGCTGATGGACATCCCGCAGCCCTTCCAGATCCTCAAGATGGACCGCAAGCGCGGCAACATCGTCGTGTCGCGCCGCGCCGTGCTCGAAGAGACCCGCGCCGAGCAGCGTTCGGGCCTCATCCAGAGCCTGGCCGAGGGCCAGATCATCGACGGCGTCGTCAAGAACATCACCGATTACGGTGCGTTCGTCGACCTGGGCGGCATCGACGGCCTGCTGCACGTCACCGATCTGAGCTACAAGCGCGTCAACCACCCGTCCGAGATGCTCAACATCGGCGACACGGTCCGCGTCCAGATCATCCGCATCAACCGCGACACCCAGCGCATCTCGCTCGGCATGAAGCAGCTCGAGAGCGATCCGTGGGATGGCGCCGCGGTGAAGTATCCGGTCGGCGCGAAGCTGTCGGGCCGCGTGACCAACATCACCGAATATGGTGCGTTCGTCGAGCTCGAGCCGGGCATCGAGGGCCTGGTCCACGTCTCGGAGATGAGCTGGACCAAGAAGAACGTGCACCCGGGCAAGATCGTCTCGACCTCGCAGGAAGTCGAAGTCGTGGTGCTCGAGGTGGACGCCGAGAAGCGCCGCATCTCGCTCGGCCTCAAGCAGGCCCAGCAGAACCCGTGGGAGAAGTTCGCGGCCGAGCACCCGGTCGGCACCGAGGTCGAGGGCGAAGTCAAGAACGCCACCGAGTTCGGCCTGTTCATCGGCCTGGACAACGACGTCGACGGCATGGTCCACATGTCGGACATCGCCTGGGGCATCTCGGGTGAGGACGCGCTCAACCTGCACCGCAAGGGCGAGGTGGTTAAGGCCATCGTGCTCGCCGTGGAGTCGGACAAGGAGCGCATCTCGCTCGGCATGAAGCAGCTCGAGCGTGGCGGCGTCGCCGCTGCGGGTTCGACCACTTCGGCCGATCGCCTGAACAAGAACCAGGTCGTCACCGTGACCATCCTCGAAGTCCGCGACGCGGGCCTCGAAGTGCAGGTTGGCGAAGACGGCGCGACCGGCTTCATCAAGCGCACCGACCTCGGCCGCGACCGCGACGAGCAGCGTCCGGAGCGTTTCCAGGTCGGCCAGAAGCTCGATGCGATGGTCACCGGCTTCGATCGTTCGAAGAAGCCGACCTTCTCGGTCAAGGCGATGCAGATCGCCGAGGAGAAGCAGGCGGTGGCGCAGTATGGCTCGTCCGATTCGGGCGCGTCGCTGGGCGACATCCTGGGCGAGGCCCTCAAGGCCCGCAACGAAAAGAACTAAGAACGGCGACGGGGAGCGGCAAAACCGCTCCCCGTTTCGTTTATTCCGGAATATCATGGGTTAATAGCCATCTGCGGGTTGATGCAGGTTGGCGAACAGGGTTAGAGAGCCCATCAGGGATTTGGCGCTCGCGCGGAAGACCGCAGATCCGCGTGCGCAAAGGGAGGGTTGCGGATGATCCGCTCGGAACTGGTTCAGTTGCTGGTGCAGGACAATCCGGGCCTTTCGGTCCGCGAAGTCGAGAAGATCGTGTCGGTCTTCTTCGACGAGATCGTCGGCCGGCTCCAGGAAGATGGTCGCGTGGAGCTGCGCGGCTTCGGCGCCTTCTCCACCCGCGCGCGCGACGCGCGCACAGGCCGCAACCCGCGCACGGGCGAGACGGTCGAAGTGGATGCCAAGCGCGTCCCTTATTTCAAGCCCGGCAAGGAAATGCGCATCAAGCTCAACGTCTGAGCGATGCGCACCGCTTGACGCTGGCGACTCCATGCGCTTGCGTGGATGCGTGCGGACGTGGCGGAACCGGTAGACGCCGGAGACTTAAAATCTTCTGCCCTTCAGGGCGTGCGGGTTCGAGTCCCGCCGTCCGCACCAATGTCTTTAACACCGATGCCCTTTACGGGCTGTCGGGTTTGTTGTCCTGCGTGGCGATGATCACGCCGCCGGCCACGATCGCAACGACGCCGATGATCGCGATGATCGGTGCGCCGGCGATATCCGATTTGTGCTTGGAGCCGGTAGCTCCGCGCAGAGACAGCTTCGACGCGGCGGTTTCAGACGCAGCGAGCGCCGGCACAGCCGCCAGCGATACCAGGGCAGCGACAGCCGCCGCCCGACCAAGAATACGCATCGTACACACTCCCCTTTCAAAGGAATGGGAGTAAAATGCCTCGCGCGCGCCGATAGTTCCCGCATCGCAGCGAATCGCTGCGGTGCCGCAGGGGTTGGCAGCGGCGCCCGGCGATCATACACCCGTTCCGCCCAGCCGGATTTACCTGATGTCCCCTCGCCTCCTCTGCCTGCTGCCCCTGGTCGCGCTTTCGGCGTGCGACGGCGGCGCGGGGCAACGGCGCGACGACACTGCCGTGGTGGTCAGCGCGATCGGATCGGGCAGCGCGCTCGCCGATCCCGACGGCGGTGCGCTCGATCCTGCCCGCCGCGTACTGCTCGGCGCGACGGCGCAGGGCCTGGTGCGATTCGACGCCACCGGCCAGATCGAGCCGGGGCTGGCCGAGCGCTGGATCGTGATCGACGACGGCCGCAGCTACATCTTTCGCCTGCGCGACGATGCGACCTGGCCGGACGGCGAACCGGTCACCGCCGAGCAAGTGGTGCGGGCGCTGCGCCGCACGATCGCGCCGCGTTCGCGCAACGCGCTCTCGCCCTTTCTCGCGGTGATCGACGAGATCGTGGAAATGACGCCGCAGGTGATCGAAGTGCGGTTGAAACGCCCTCGGCCCGACCTGCTCAAGCTGTTCGCCCAACCGGAAATGGCGGTATTCCGGCTCGACAAGCTCGATGGCAGCGGCCCCTTCCGGGCCGCGCAGCACCACGGCGGCGTGCTGTTGCGTCCGGTGCCCGATCCGGACGCGGCCGAAGACGCCGGCGCGCCCCGCCCCCAGGAGATGCTGCAGTTCCACGGCGAGCGCGCGGCGGTTGCCCTTGCCCGTTTCCGCGACGGCCAGTCGGACCTGGTGCTGGGCGGCAGCTTCGCCGACTGGCCGCTGGTAGTGGCATCGGGCATCGCAACGCCCAATGTGAAGCTGGACAACGCGCTCGGGCTGTTCGGCCTGGCGGTGGTCTCGCGCCAGGGGTTTCTGGCCGATCCCGCCAATCGCGCCGCGATCGCGATGGCGATCGATCGCCCCACCCTCACGCACGAGATCCATCCGGACTGGGTACCGGTCGAGACCCTGCTTCCGGGGCAGCTCGATTCGGCCAATCCGCCTGCGCAGCCCGCCTGGACGCCGCTCGACCTCGACCAGCGCCGGCAGAGCGCGCGGGCCGCGGTCGCCGGCTGGCGGCGTGCGCACCCGGGCCCGGTCACCATGCGCATCGCCTTGCCCGCGGGGCCGGGCGCCACGCTCGTCTGGTCGCGACTGGCCGAGGCGCTCTATGCGATCGGCATAACGCCCGTTCGCAGCGCCCTCGACGCCCCCGCGGACCTGCGCCTCGTCGATGCCGTCGCCCCCTATGACAGTGCGCGGTGGTTCGTCGCCACCGCTTGCCAGGCCTGTTCCGACGATGCGCAGACGCTGATCGAAGCCGCGCGCGATGCGCCGGACCTCTATGCTCGCGCCCATCGCATCGCCGAGGCCGATGCCGCGCTCACCGCGGACGGCGCTTTCATCCCTATCGCCCAGCCCTTCCGATGGTCTATCGTCGCATTGCGGCTGCAGGCGTGGCAGGGGAACGCGCGCGCGTGGCACCCGTTGAACCACCTGCGCAACGAGACGAGGTGAGCGTGGCGAGAACGACGCGGATGGCTTCGGGGGCAAAGGCGGCAGCGGCGGCGCTGCCGCTGGGAACGCATGCGGCGGACGTGCGCCGGCGGATCGAGATGATGGAGCATCTGCTCGAGCGCAGCGTTCCCATCCCCGGCACCAAGGCCAAGGTCGGCCTGGATGCGATCCTGGGCCTCGTGCCGGTGGGCGGCGACCTGATCGCCGCGTTGCTCGGCCTCTACATCGTCTGGGAAGCGCGCAACCTGAAGATGCCGGCGACGACGATGATGCGCATGGTCGGCAATGTCGGCTTCGACTGGCTGATCGGGCTGGTGCCGGTCGTGGGCGACGCGGCGGATTTTCTCTTCAGGTCGAACACCCGCAACCTCAGGCTGATCAAGCGGCACCTCGATCGGCACCACCCGGGCACCGCGACGGTCCATCAGCGCTAGGTTGAGAACCCAAACCAGTATCTGATTTTCCGCCGTCATCCCTGCCTGCGCGGGGATGACGGAAACGAATAGGAGCCCCCAACCTAGAACGAACCGGGATATTCGGGCGCTTCGGACTTCCCTATCCGTGATTGGCTCAGCCAAAGGTCGTTGATCAGCGCCGCCCGCCGCGCCAGATCTTCAACGCGCCGCCATCGGCCGCGCCGCCGGTGCCGGGCCGGCACGCTTCGTAGCGCAGCCCCTTGTCGAGACAGAGCCAGAGTTCGTCGAGCCACCCCTCGCGCGTCACCGTCACGCGGATCGCGCTGGCGGGAATGCCGCGATTGGCCTCGGCGAAACGCGCCTTGAACCCGCCGACGGTCAGCTCCCCGCGCGACAGCCGCTCCATGTCCGGATAGCGGACCGCGTCATAGAGCCGCCTGGCCGTGCCGAAATAGGCAGCGGGCGACATCGAGGTGCAGGTGCCGTGCTTGGCCCATTCGTGCTGGATCAACTGCGCCGAGGGCGTGGCGCAGAGCATCGACTTGATCTGCGCGGGCGGCAGGATGCGGGTATCGGCGCAATATTGCGGCCAGCTCCGCGTCTCCCCATCGGGCCACAGGCCGTGCAAGGTGAAGCCGAAGCGCGCGCCCTGGCGGCACTGGAAGCGATTCTCCGGTTCGTCGCCATGGGCGCGGCAGAAACCGGGGCTCCAGGTAAGCGCCAGCGTATAGGAGCCGATCGGCATGATCCGCCGCGGCTCCTTCGCGCCGGGCAGATCGGGGCGCGGCCGCTCGACCTTGCCGGGCACGCGGCACATCAGCGCCTGGGCGGAAGCAAGGCCGGGCAGCAACGCGAGACCGGCGCCGACGAGACCGAGAACCGGCTTGCGCACATCCATGCTCCTCATCCCTGCAAGAAATCCACGCCGATATCGGCGGCGGGCGCCGATTGGGTGAGCCGGCCGGCGCTGACATAAGTGACGCCGGTTGCGGCGATCGCCCGGATCGTGTCGAGCCGCACGCCGCCCGAAGCCTCGGTCGGCACCCGGCCCGCGACCAGCGCGACAGCCTCGCGCAGCGTCGCCAGCCCCATATTGTCGAGCAGGAGATGCGTCGCCCCCGCGGCAAGCGCCGGTTCGATCTGGTCGATCCGGTCGACCTCGACGATGATGCGCGCGATACCGGCGGCGACGGCGCGCCGCGCCGCCTCGGCCACCGATCCGGCGACCGCGACGTGATTGTCCTTGATCATCGCGGCGTCCCAAAGGCCCATGCGATGGTTGGTCGCCCCGCCCATGCGCGTCGCGTATTTCTCGAGCCTGCGCAGGCCCGGCAGCGTCTTGCGCGTGTCGAGCAGCGTGGCGCCGGTCCCCGCGATGGCATCGACATAGGCTCGCGTCATGGTCGCGATGCCGGAGAGATGCTGCACCGTGTTGAGGGCGGGACGCTCGGCGGTGAGCAGGGCGCGTGCGCGGCCGCGCAGCCGCATCAGGTCGGTGCCCGGCACCACGCGATCGCCATCCTCGACCAGCCGCTCGATCTCGACCTCGGGATCGAGTGCGCGGAAAAAGGCCTCGGCAATGGGCAGGCCGGCGACGGTGATCGCGTCGCGGCTGTCCATCACCCCGGCAAACATCGCATCGGCCGGGATCACCGCGGCGGAGGTGACGTCGCCTTCGTCGCCAAGATCCTCGGCGAGCGTGGCGGCAACAAAGGCATCGAGATCGAATCCCGGAAGTGCGAAGACGTGTGACATGGCGCGCTTGTGGCACAGTCCGCGCGGACGGCAAGGGGGTGCGGAACCGCGCGGGATCGGTTCGAACCCGAGTTGACCGGGATGCGGCGCGCATAGCAGGCTGCCTCCATGGCCGATATCGAACCCGCCGCGCTGCCCGAGGTCCGCCGGCTGCGCGCCTATTGGGAACGCCGCGTCGCGCATCGGTCGTCGCCGCCCGAGGAGTGGATGGCCGACAAGCTGTTGCTCGACGCATTGGGCCTGGGCCTGGAGCAGACGCTACAATTTCTGGGCCGCGAACAGCCCGATTTCGAGGCCTTCCGGCGCTGGATCGTCACCACCGCGGGCCCGCCCGACCCGGTGACCATCGCCCGCTATCATGCCGCGATCGCCGGCGCCCCGCCTCCGCCGCAAGTCTCCGCCCAGCTCTCGCGGATCGACGCGATGCCGGCGGTGCTCGATGCGGCGGACCTCGCCCATTGGGATGCGCAAGGCTATGTGATCCTGCGCGGCGCGATCACGCCCCGGGAAGTCGAAGCGGCGGCGGCCCTGCTCTGGGAAGCGACCGGGGCCGATCCGGCCGATCCGGCAAGCTGGCATGGGCCGCGCACCAACGGGCTGATGGTCCAGCTTTTCCAGCATCCCGCATTGGAGGCGGCGCGACGCGCACCGCGGGTGCACAAGGCCTTTGCCCAGCTCTGGGGCACGAGCGACCTGTGGTCGCGCATCGACCGGATGAGCTTCAACGCGCCGCTGCGCACGCCTTGCAGCTTCGCCGCACCGCGGCTGCACTGGGACGTGAGCCTCGTCCCGCCGATCGCCTTCGCGACGCAGGGCATCCTCTATCTCTCCGACACCGCTGCGGACCAGGGCGCGTTCGAGCTGGTTCCCGGCTTCCACCATCGCCTGGTCGAATGGCTGGCCGCGCTGGGCGACGCCGATCCGCGAACGGTGGATCTCGGCGACCGGGCCGTGCGCGTCCCCGCGCGTGCCGGCGACCTGATCATCTGGCGGCACGACCTGCCGCACGGCGCCAGCCCGAACACGGCCACGCAGCCGCGGCTCGCGCAATATGTGAACTATTATTCGGCGGAGATGGGCATCCAGCCGGCGTGGCGGTGAGCCGGCCCCTCCCCTTTTGGGAGAGGCGCAGGTTCAGCGCTTCCCGGCCGGATCGCCGCCGATCGCGCCCAGATCGCCCTGCCCCACCGTGCCCGCCGCCATTTCGAGCATCCGGTCGAGGCTCTTCTTGGCCTGGAGGCGCAGGCCCTCCTCGATCTCGATGCGCGGCGTGAGGTCGCGCAGCGCGAGGTAGAGCTTCTCCATCGTGTTGAGCGCCATATAGGGGCAGATGTTGCAATTGCAGTTGCCGTCGGCACCGGGCGCGCCGATGAAGGTCTTGCCCGGCATCGCCTTCTCCATCTGGTGGATGATGTGCGGCTCGGTGGCGACGATCAGCGTATCGCCCGGAACGGTCTGCGAGAATTCCAGGATGCCGCGGGTCGAGCCGACATAGTCGGCGTGATCGAGCACGTGCGGCGGGCATTCGGGATGCGCCGCCACGGGCGCGCCGGGGTGCTGCGCCTTGAGCTTGAGCAGTTCGGTCTCGCTGAACGCCTCGTGCACGATGCACACGCCCGGCCAGAGCAGCAGGTCGCGCCCCACCTTGCGCTTGAGATAGCCGCCCAGATTGCGGTCCGGGCCGAAGATGATCTTCTGGCTCTCCGGGATCTGCGCGAGGATCTTCTCGGCCGAGCTCGAGGTGACGATGATGTCGCTGAGCGCCTTAACCTCGGTCGAGCAGTTGATATAGGTCAGCGCGATATGGTCCGGATGCGCGGCGCGGAAGGCGGCGAACTGCTCGGGCGGGCAGCTATCCTCCAGGCTGCACCCGGCATTCATGTCGGGCAGCACCACGATCTTGTCCGGCGAGAGGATCTTGGCGGTCTCGGCCATGAAGCGCACGCCGCAAAAGGCGATCACTTCCGCATCGGTCTCCGCCGCCCTGCGGCTGAGGTCGAGGCTGTCGCCGACGAAATCGGCCAGGTCCTGCAGCTCGGGCTTCTGATAATAATGGGCGAGGATGACGGCATTGCGCTCCTTGCGCAGCCGGTCGATCTCCGCACGAAGATCGAGCCCCGACAGGCTCCCGCCGATACCATTGCGCGCGTCCATGCCTAACACTCCCTTGCCCGCGCCGCACATGGCCCGGCGGACGCGCGGGTTCAAGGTCGATCAGGGAAAGTGCGCAGCAAAGGCGCGATCGGCACCGGGCGAGCCCGCCACCACGGCCCGCGCCACCGATTCGCCGAACGGGGTGAACGCGATCGCCTCGCCCAACGCGAAGGTGGCGATCATCGCGCCGAGCCCCCAGAGCCAGGCCGGATGCACCCGGCCGGTGCGCCGCCGGTCGACGGCCATGCCGATCAGCGGGAAGATCGCCGGGGCGAGAAGTGCCGCGACCAGCCACGACCAGGGGATCATGAACGGCACGGGCAGGATCCGCCCGAAGCCCGGCCCGGTGATCGCCGCCATCGAGCAGAGCATCAGCCGGCGATGCCAGTCGGAGCGGCCGCGCATCGAGAATCCCGCAAGGGCCAGCCCGGCGAAGCAGAACAGGCCGGCGGGATTGCCGAACAGGAACTCGGGCAGCGCAAAGAAGGGCGGCCCGCCATGATCGCGCACCGCATAGAGCGTGATCGCCAGCCCCATCGCCACCATTGCCGGCACCCAGGCCAGCGCGATCCAGCCGAGCCTGCGGTGGATCGCCGCGTTCCCGGTGGCGATCAGCAGGTTCTGCGCCAGATAGATCAGGATCCAGCCCATGAAGACAAAGGCATGGACATGATAGATCAGCGGCAGGCCGAAGCTCGACCGGCCAAGCGCCAGGTTGAGCGAGAAGCCGCCGACGATCACCGCGATCATGGCGAGCGACAGGATCAGGAAGAAGCGGTCGCGCTGGACGCGCGGCATCGGTTCGGCGAGAGTCGCCATGTTCAGTCCCCCAACTGAAATATGCAATGCCGTGAAGGTAGCGCATTCGGGCCGGCCGCTCAACGGCGCGGCCGCTCACCATTTGTTGGCGATCACCTCTTCGGGCCGGCGCGATTCGTCCCAGCGCTCGGTCGGGCGGTTCGCCTCGTCGGGGAAGATCACCTGGACATCGGCGGCGATGCCCGTCGCCCGGAGCGGCATGGTGAAGCTGCGCTCCACCGCGCGCCGCGTCGCATCGCGCGCCATGCGCATATAGGGACCCGACTGGGCCTGGCGGAGCAGCTCCTGCTGGCCGGCCTTGCGATTGGCATCGTCAAGCTTGCCGCCGACATCGGTGACCGAGAGCAGGATGCCGCCATTGTCGTACTGGCGGACCTGGTCGAGATCGACGTCCGGGCCCATTGCTTCGACGGCCGGCAACCGGACGGTCAGCAGCTTGTTCTGCGCGTCCCAGGTCACATCCTCCTGGCGCAGCTTCGACAGGTCTACCTCATAGCGGACGCTGCCCGGCATGATCATCGTCTTCTGCGCGGTGAGGCCGAGCTGGCTCTGCTTCGACGTGACCACTGCGACGAACTTGGCCGCGAAGGCGGACAGCCGGTTCTGCTCGCGCAGCCCCTGCAGGCTGGCCTGCGCCACCGTCTCCGGCGTCGGGCCCTGGAACTGCCGCTTGATCGTATCGCCCAGGAACCAGAAGCCGGCCCCCATCGTCAGGACCACCGCCAGCACGATCACGAGGGTGACACCGAACAGCTTGAGGCAGCCCCCGCCGCCCTGCTTCACGCTGTCGTCTTCCAAACGCCGTCCTCCTCGATGACGAGCCCGCGGTCGCGCAGGTCGATCAGATGCGCGAGCACCGATCGTCCGGCCGCCCCGTTCAGCCGGGGATCGAGCCCAGCATACATGCGCTCGACCATGGCGGGAACCGCGCCGACATCGGCCTTGAGCAGGCGCAATATCTGCCCCTCGCGCTGCTTGCGGTGCCCGATCAGCCCGCGCACGAAGCGGTGCGGCTTCTCGATCGGCTCGCCATGCGCGGGGAAATAGATGCGGTCGTCCTCGCGCGCCATCAGCTTGTCGAGGCTGGCCATATAGGCGGCCATGTCGCCGTCGGGCGGCGCGACCACGGTGGTCGACCAGCCCATGACATGGTCGCCGCAGAACAAGGCACCGCTCTCGGGCAGGGCGAAGCAGAGGTGGTTGGAGGTATGGCCAGGCGTGGCGACCGCGACCAGCGTCCAGTCCGGGCCCGAGACCCTGTTCCCGTCGGCGAGCACGCGATCGGGCGCATAGCCGGTATCGAACGCGGCATCGGCACGCGGGCCGGCATCCTCGAGCGTGAGCGGGGCGCAGCCGATGATCGGCGCGCCGGTCGCGGCCCGGAGCGGCGCGGCGGCGGGGCTGTGGTCGCGATGCGTGTGGGTGCAGAGGATCGCCGCCACCCGGCGCCCGCCGATCGCCGCGACCAGCGCCGCGAGGTGGCGCGGATCGTCCGGTCCGGGATCGATCACCGCAAGCTCGGAGGTGCCGACCAGATACGTCTGGGTGCCGGTATAGGTGAAGGGCGAGGGATTGGGCGCCAGCACCCGCGTGACCAGCGGATCGAGCGCCATGGCCAGGCCGGTCGGGGCATCCGCGATGATGTCCATGTCCCCGAAATGGCCTTTGCCGCGCCGCAGCGCAAGGCCGGCCTGAAAAACGGAAACGGGACCGGCCGCGAAGGAGATCGGCCGGCCCCGTCGAAAGGCGTTCGTGAAAGGGGCTTTTTGACGAACGCCCTTCCCCTCCATGTCACTTGTCGTCGGCGGCGCTCTTCTCGACTTCGGCGATCGCCTCATCGATGCCCTTCAACGCCTTGGCGCGCTGCTCGGCGCTGAGATCGGACTGGCTCTCGATCGAGCGCCGGGCCATGCGCAGGCCCATCATCGCGCTGCGCATGCCCATCCGCTTGGCGTCGACCGCCGCGCGTTCGGCATTGATCGTGATCTTCTCGATCCGGTTGGAGCAGACGATCATCACCTTCTTGCCGTCGCGCTCGAACTTCTCGACGACGGGCTTGCCGTCCGCGGTGTCCGCGCACCTGCCGTTCCGGACCTCGGGCACGCTGGCGCGGATCGCGTCGATATCGGGCATCTTCGTCTCGAACGATGAACCGTCGGCACGCACCATCACGATCTTGGTGACGCGCTTGTCGTCCTTTTCCTTGCCCCCCTCGGTGGAGCGATAGACGTAGCGCTCGACCCGGGCCGGGGCCGCGGGCGCTTCCGGCGCGGCGGCGGGCGCCCGCGGAGCGGCCGGCTCGGCCGCAACCGGCGGCGCCGGCGGCGCGGGTACGTCCTGGTCCAGCTTCACGCCGGTGACGGTCTCCACCTTCGCCTTGATCTGCTCGGCGGCCTGCGTGCCAGAGGCCGTGAGGCCGAGGGCGGCGAGGCCGAGCGCGCCGGTGCCGATCAGGCCGATGGCGAGACGGGCGGGGGTATTCTTGTGGGTCTTCGAAAGCATGCGTAGCCTCCCTTTGACTTCGTTGATCGTGTGCAAGTGACATGCCGCCGAGACCGCACCCCCATGCGCGGACTTGACGATCGCACGGCCATAGGCATGGCGCAGTGCCTGGGCGCGGCCGGCGAGCACCAGGGCGTCGCAGGCCATTTCCTGGTCGGCGCGAAAGGCGCGGAACGCCCTCCAGGCGACGGGATTGAACCAGTGGATGGCGAGGACGAACAGGGCGACCCAGTTCGCGATCAGGTCCCCGCGGACATGATGGCCAAGCTCATGGGCCAGCGCGAGATCGCGCTCCTGCTCGTCATAGCGCTCGGTGAAGTCGCACGGAAAGGCGACGTATTTGCGCAGCACGCCGAAGGCGAGCGGGCCGTGCACCGCATCCGTCTCGATCACGCGCACCTTGCCCTGCGCCACGGTACGATCGACGCGGGCGGCCCTGAGCAGGCGCGCGCAGTGGCGGCGATGGGCGATCAGGTGCCAGCCGAGAAAGGCCAGCGCGCCGATCGCCCACAAGCCGATGCCGAGGATCAGCAGGCTGGGCCCGCTCGCGCCATAGGTGGGCGCGACCAGCGCCGCAGTGGCGGGATGGCTGCCGGCACCGATCTCGACGATCGTCACCGCGCTCTTGTCGATCCCGGTGGGCAGCGCCTCCGGCCTGATCACGCCGGTGACGATCCCGGGCACATCCGCCTCGCGGACGAAGGGAGCGATCAGGCTGGTGAGCTGCCAGTCGCCCGGCAACGGCGGCAGCAGCATCCGGATCACGGGGATCGCCCACAGCGCATAGGCCATTTGCGGCCCGAACGCGCGGCGGACGGGCGCGCGGACGGCGAGCACCAGCAGCATCAGCAGCGTGGTGGCGACGAAGGTCTCGATGAGCCAGCCGGTCATTGCTTGAGCTCCTTCAGCAGGGCCTCGATCTCGGCGATGTCCTGGTCGGTGAGTTCGTCGCGCTCGGCGAGATGCGCGACCAGCGGCGTGAGTCGGCCGCCGAAGAGGCGGTCCATCAGCTTGCGCGACTCCCCGGCGACATAATCGCCGCGCACCACCAGCGGGCGATAGAGGTAGCGACGCCCCTCCTCCTGATGCGCGATGATGTTCTTGGCGAGCAGGCGGCCGAGCAGAGTCTTGACCGTATTGGCGCTCCAGCCGCGCTCGGCCGGCACGCGCTCGGCCACTTCCTGGGCAGTGAGCGGCGACTCTTCCCACAGCACTTCCATCACGGCGTGCTCGGCGTCGCTGATCCGTTCCGTCATCGGGTCCCTCTTTCGCTCGACTACTGTTGTAATCGTTACGATTACGTCTGTAGTCAAGCGGGTGAACGCCGGCTGAACGAATTCTGTCGGATCTTTGACCTGCCCTTCGCCCTCAGGGCCGGAAACTGTCGGAACGGCTTACAGCTGCGCGAGAGGGTTAAGAGCCGATAACCAGCATGAGGCGCAGAAATCCGCGGTCGGGGCGAACTGGCACGGGGGCTGCAGGATATAAGGCACCCCAAGCGTTCAACGCTTCATTTCAGGGTGGGTCGACCGCTACTTTCCCCGGTCTCGCGTCGACCCACCCGACCCGGGTCTTCCCAGAACGAATCGATCGGATGCCGTCCGCCGCCTGATTATGGCACGATCGCCGCGGCGGGATCGCCACAGAAACCGACACGCTCGCCATCTCGGAGCGTCGGCGCCGGCAGCGGGCCGGGGCAATGAAGAAGGATGACGATCATCCCCTTCCCTTCAGGCAAGGGCTCGATGACGCAACGGGGATATTTGCCTGAAGGAGATAGGTGCCGGGAAGGATCGGTCGCCGGCCGCGCTCAGGCGGCCGCACCCTTCTCGGCCAGCAGCTCGCCCAGCTCGCCGCTCTCGAACATCTCCATCATGATGTCCGAACCGCCCACGAACTCGCCCTTCACATAGAGTTGCGGGATGGTCGGCCAGTCGGAGAATTCCTTGATCCCCTGGCGGATGCCCTGGTCCTGGAGCACGTCGACGCTTTCGAACTCCGCGCCGAGATGGTTCAGGATCGCCACCGCGCGGCTGGAGAAGCCGCATTGCGGGAAGAGCGGGCTGCCCTTCATGAACAGCAGCACGTTGTTGCTGTCGACCAGCGCCTGGATGCGCGCCTGGGTATCGTCGGTCACTTCGCTTACTCCTCGAGCGGCGCTTCGGTGGTGAGCTGGAGCGCGTGGAGCACGCCGCCCATGCGCCCGCCGAGCGCGGCATAGACCGCCTGGTGCTGGCGCACCCGCGGCATGCCCTTGAACATCGGCGCGACCACGCGCGCCGCATAATGATCGCCGTCACCGGCGAGATCGGTGATCTCGACCCGGGCATCGGGGATGCCGGCCTTGATCAGGTCCTCGATCTCGGCGGCAGCCATCGGCATCAGGCTTCGCCCATCAGCTGGCGGCGCGCCTCGACCGCCTGCTCCTCGAGCGCGCGGCGCACGGTGGCGTCGTCGGTCTCGATGCCGGCGGCGAGCAGGTCGCCGAGCAGCTTGCGGATCACGTCCTCGTCGCCCGCTTCCTCGAAATCGGCCTGGACGACCGCCTTGGCATAGGCGTCGGTCTCTTCCGGGGTCAGCTTCATCTGCGCGGCGGCCCATTGGCCGACCAGCCGGTTGCGGCGCGCGGTGACGCGAAAGGCCATGTCCTCGTCGCGCGCGAACTTCGCCTCGAATGCCTTTTCGCGATCGTCGAACGTGGTCATTGCAATCCCCTATATGGCGTTTGGTGCGGAGATAGGGAGAACGCAGCGCAACCGCAACTGACGGTTGCGCCCATCGCCGGATGGTGCATCCTGCACCCGGGACCAAGGGGGGAGGCATCATGAAGATCGGAATCGCCGCGCCGCTCGCGCTCTCGTTGCTGGGCGCTGCGCCACCCCTGCCGCAGAAGGCCCCCGGCGAGACATGCAGCGTGCACTATTCCCGCATCCTGCTCGGCAACTACGAGCAGCCGACCGCCAAGCGTACGCTCCCGGCATTGATGGTCGCAGGCACCGCCTCACCCGGCGGCCAGGCGTTCAACTTCTTCGACGACGACGGCTTTCTCACCCTCGCCATGCTGGTTTCGGCATGGCAGGCGGGCGGCCAGACTGCCGCCAACCTGACGGCCGACGTCACGGTCGATCGCGGCGACATTGTCCTGATGGAATATGTCAGCCGCGTCGGCAGCGGCTATTTCCAGGCAATTCTCGACTATGCCGCCACCCGGAACGACCTCACCGCACAGCAGGTCATCGAGGTGGATCAGGCCAAGGCCCAGCTCGCCCTGTTCCAGCGCATGGGCACGCAGGCACGGGCAAGCCTCGCGGCCAATGGCGGCGACGGGACGAATCCCACCCTGCCTCGGCATTTCATCACCGATCTCGGCGGCTATCTCGAAACGCTGCGCCCCTCGGCAAGCCAGGCCGTCAACTCGCACTACAACGACCTGGCGACACAGAAGACGAGCCGCCTCTGCGATCCGGACGCGCCCAGCGCCTTGCTCGGACGGATGCTGTGCGACCGGAATCTCGGCACCGGGGCCGTCCGGGCGACGCCCTATTGCCGCTCATCCGCCGGGATCACGTCGCCGGCACGAGCGCTGGTATGTGAAGTGCATGGGGTCGACGGCAAGTCGAGCGCGACCAATTGCACCGACGGTGCCGGCGGGAAGAGCGTTCCCGCTCCCCCCGCCGGCGACTAGCCCTCAGATCGTCACCACGACCTTCCCGATCACCTGGCGCGCGGCCATCTTGGCGATCGCCTTGCCGCCATCGGCCAGCGCGAAGGTCTCGGTGACCCGGGGCGCGATCCTGCCCTCGCCCCACAGCCGGAACAACTGCCCGACATGCGCCGCATTGGCCTCGGGATCGCGCGCCGCGAAGGCGCCCCAGAACACACCGCACACGTCGCAGCTCTTGAGCAGGGTGAGGTTGAGCGGCAGCCTGGGGATACCCGCCGGGAAGCCGACCACCAGATAGCGCCCCTGCCAGCCGATCGCCCGCAGTGCCGGCTCGGCATAGTCGCCGCCCACCGGATCGTAGATCACGTCCGCACCCTGCGGACCCAGCGCCGCCTTGAACTGCTCGGCCAGCGCCCTGGACTGGTCCTTGTCGAACGGCGCCCGGCCATAGACGAGCGCCGCATCCGCGCCCGCCGACCGGGCCGCCGCGGCCTTCTCCTCCGAGGAGACCGCCGCCACCACGCGCGCGCCGAACGCCTTGCCAAGCTCGACCGCCGCCTGGCCGACGCCGCCCGCCGCACCCAGCACCAGCAGAGTATGCCCTTCGCGCAGATGCCCGCGATCGAGCAGCGCGTGGATCGTCGTCGCATAGGTGAGCAGCAGCGCGGCGCCTTCCTCGAAGCTGCGGCCCTCGGGCAGGCGGAACAGCCGCACCGCCTCGATCGCCAGCTTGCTCGAAAGCCCGCCATGGCCCGTCACTGCGATCACCCGGTCGCCCACCGCCCAATCGGCCACGCCCTCGCCCACGCTTTCGATCACGCCGGCGATCTCGCCGCCCGGCGCGAAGGGGCGCGGCGGCTTGAACTGGTACTTGTCCTCGATGATCAGGAAGTCGGGATAGTTGATCGCGCAGGCCTTCACCGCGACCACGACCTGCCCCCTGCCCGCCACCGGATCGGGCAGATCCTCCAGGATTAGAGTATCAGGTCCGCCCGGTTGCTTCGAAAGCAATGCCTTCATTCGCCGTCTCCACCGCGAGCCAGGGGCGATCCTTTGCCATCCCGGCTTCGAATTTCGAAATCGCGGTATCTTGTGCCAGCGTCATGCCGATCTCGTCCAGCCCTTCCATCAGGCATTGGCGGCGAAACGGGTCGAGATCGAAGGCGAAGCGATCCTGATAGGGAGTGGTGACGGTCATCGTCTCCAGGTCGACGGTGACCTCGTCGGTCCTGGCGACCTCGACCAGCCGGTCCACCGCTTCCTGCGGCAGCACCACCGGCACGATGCCGTTCTTGAAGGCGTTACCCGAGAAGATGTCCGAGAAGCTCGGCGCGATCACGGCCTTGATGCCGAGATCGGCGAGCGCCCAGGCGGCATGCTCGCGGCTCGATCCGCAGCCGAAATTGTCGCCGGCGACGAGCACGGACGCGCCCGCATAGCGCGGATCGTCGAAGACATTGCCCGGCTGGGCGCGCACGCTCTCGAAGGCGCCCTTGCCCAGCCCCTCGCGCGTGGTGGTCTTCAGCCAGTGCGCCGGGATGATGATGTCGGTGTCGATATTGCTCGCGCCCCATGGATAGGCGCGCCCTTCGACCTTGCGAACGGCTTCCACGCTACACAACCTCCCGGATCAGCGGGTGGCCGTGATCTCCGCCCGGGCCTCGACCGCCTTGCCCGTGGCCGCATAGGCCGCGGCCAGGCCGCTCAGCACCGTACCCGCAATCAACGCGACTAGCGCCCGCTTCATAGAACATCCCCTTACGCATCCTCCGACATCAGCTCCCTGACATCGGTGAGGCGTCCCCGGATCGCCGCTGCCGCCGCCATTGCGGGTGAAAGCAGGTGCGTCCGCGCCCCCGGACCCTGCCTCCCTACGAAATTACGGTTCGAGGTGGAAGCACAACGTTCACCGCTGGGAACCTTGTCGGGGTTCATCGCGAGACACATCGAGCAGCCCGGTTCGCGCCATTCGAACCCGGCCTCGCGGAAGATGCGGTCCAGCCCCTCCGCCTCGGCCTGGCGCTTGACCAGGCCGGAACCCGGCACGATCAGCGCCTGGCGGATACGGTCGGCGACGCGATGCCCCTTCACTACCGCCGCAGCGGCGCGCAGGTCCTCGATCCGGCTGTTGGTGCACGAGCCGATGAAGACATGCTCGATGGGAACGTCCTCCATCCGCGTGCCCGGGACCAGCCCCATATAATCCAGCGACTTCTGCGCCGCGGCGCGCTTGGCGGGGTCCACGAAGCTCTCCGGATCGGGCACGGCGCCGGTGATCGGCACCACGTCCTCCGGGCTGGTGCCCCAGGTGAGCGACGGCGCGATGTCGCTGGCCTGCAGGACCACGCTCTTGTCGTACGCGGCGCCGGCATCGCTGGGCAGCGTCCTCCACCAGGCTACGGCCTTGTCCCACGCCTCGCCGGCCGGTGCCATCGGGCGCCCCTTGAGATAGGCATAGGTCGTCTCGTCGGGCGCGATCAGGCCCGAGCGGGCGCCGCCCTCGATCGACATGTTCGAGACGGTCAGCCGCCCCTCGATCGACATGCCGCGGATCACGTCGCCGGTGAACTCGATGACATGGCCGGTGCCGCCGGCCGCGCCGATCCTGCCGATGATCGCCAGCACCACGTCCTTGGGGCTCACGCCGAAGCCCAGGCTGCCGTCGACCCGGATCTCGAGCGTCCTGGACCGTTTCAGCAGCAAGGTCTGCGTGGCGAGGACATGCTCGACCTCGCTGGTGCCGATGCCGAAGGCCAGAGCGCCCAGCGCGCCGTGCGCGGAAGTGTGGCTGTCGCCGCACACCAGCGTGGCGCCGGGCAGGGTGAAGCCCTGTTCGGGCCCGATCACATGCACGATGCCCTGCCGCGCATCGAGCGCGTCGATATAGGGCACGCCGAACTCCGCCACGTTCCCGCGCAACGCGGCGAGCTGGCCCGCGCTTGCCGGATCGGCGATCGGCAGCATCTGCCCCGCGGCATCCGCGCGCGGCGTGGTCGGCAGGTTGTGATCGGGGACCGCGAGCGTCAGGTCCGGGCGGCGCACCGGCCGCCCCGCCGCGCGCAGGCCGGCAAAGGCCTGGGGGCTGGTCACCTCATGGACGAGGTGGCGGTCGATATAGATCAGGCAGGTTCCGTCGTCCCGGCGCTCGACCACATGGTCGGCCCAGATCTTCTCGTAAAGGGTACGCGGTTGAGCGGTCATGCGGGCGCTTTAGTCGATTCTTGCGCACAGGCAAGCGTTCGTGCAATTTTCCATCGCATAGTTGAACTATTCTCCGGTCAGCGGCCCAGCCGCGCCGCCTCGCCCCTCAGATAGGCATGGAGCGCCGCGATCTCCATGTCGCCGAGCGCATGGGTCGCCTCCCGGGCGACGACCGACATGCGCCCGACATCGTGGCCATGCCGCCCCGCTCCGGTGCGCAACAGCCTGCGGAAAGCCGCGGGATCATAGCCGGCGGCCTTGGCCGCCAGCGCGGGGGCGACCGGCCCGTCGCCCAGCGCATGGTCGTCGCCCAGCCGGTGGCATGCGGCGCAGGTGGTGTCATAGACATAGCGGCCGGTCTCGGGCGGGCGATGCGCCGGCGCGAGCCGGACGGTGCGACGGCTTTCCTCGAAGCCGCCGGTCAGCATGCCCAGGCGCGGCAACGGGCCGTAACTGGTCTCCGCCCGCGAATCCCTCGCGTCCGGCTTCAGCGTGCGCAGCCAGGCAATGATCCGGCCGAGATCCTCGTCGGCCCAGCTGCGCAGCGCCTGTGTCGGCATGAGGAAGAGCGAGCCGCCGTCGCGCTTCACGCCGTAGCGGATCAGCCGGACGAGTTCGGCGTCCGAATACCCCGCGAGCTTGCGGGCGAGGGCCGGCGGCGCGATCGTGCCGTTCAGCCGGTCGCTGGCCCAGACGCGCCCCTCGCCATTCCGGCCGTGGCAGCCGCGGCAGCCCGCCAGCGTGGCGAGCCTGCCCCCCTCCGCGACCGCCGCCGGATCGCGGGGAATGGCGATCCTGTCGTCCGGCGCGGCGTGACTGCGTTCGATGATCCATTCGGAACCGACGAAGAGCCCGGCCGCCAGCACGATCGCGATCGCCACCAGGGCCTCGAACAGCTTCACCACATTGCGCATCGGATTCCCCCCGGATTCCCGGGCGCGATCCAGAGCCTAGTTTCGTTACACCGCCGCGACGAAGCCCATCCGCCCCTTGCGGGTCACGCAGCGCCCGTCGGCTCCTTGGGCGAGACATAGGCCGGATCATGGGCAAAGGGCAGCGGCCGTCCCGTCCGCAGCGCATCCAGGACTTCCTCGAACCCGGTCTCGCACCGGAAGCCGAGGCGTCGTTCGGCGCGCGCGGCGTCATATATGCGGCCGATGCTCGCGGGGAGTTCCCAGCCCCGGGCACGATATAGCTCCGGGGCGTCGGGGAAGTGGCGCGCGATCACCGCGCGCGCATCGGCCTTGAGCGCGGCGCAGTCCGCGCGCGCAAAGGGCGTGGGCGCCGAGACGATGAAGACATCGAAGCCGATCTCCGGGGCCTTTTCGAGCGCGCACAGATGGGCCCTCGCGGCATCTTCCGCGGTCAGCCGGCGATGCAGCAGCTCGTTGGCCTTCATGTTCTCGCCGGAAAGCCCGCGATGGGTGTCGTCCTCCTCCGGGAAGAAGCGGCTGGTGCGCAGCACGACGCAATTGAGCCCGTCGTTCAGCCAGGCCAGCCGGCAGAGCTGCTCGGCGGCGAGCTTGGTGACCCCATAGATGTTGCGCGGCTCGATCGGCCCCGAATCCTCGTCGAGCCATGTCGCCGCCTCCCCGGCCTCGTCACGGATCGTCTGGCTGATCATCAGCGACGTGGTGGAGGTGAAGACGAACCGGTCGTGCCCGGCCCTGGCCGCGGCCTCGAGCAGGTTCAGCGTACCGGCGACGTTGACGTCGACGAACGCCTGGGCCGGATAGCGCGCGATGTCGGGCTTGTGCAGCGCGCCGCCATGGATCACTGCGTCGATCCCGCGTTCGGCAAAGACCCGGTCGACCAGTGCGCGGTCGGCGACCGATCCGATCACATCGGTGTCCGCGCCCGGCGCTATGTCGAGCCCGGTGACGGCATGCCCTTCCGCACGAAGCAGGGGTGCGAGAAAACGGCCGAGCCAGCCGGACGAGCCCGTCAGGAGAATGTGCATGGGCGCTCGATAGACGAGCGTCAGCTCCGCTGCCAGTCCGACACGAGATAGCGGCAAGACGGCGCGGTCCAATGCGTGGAGAAATGCGCGGCGCCCGCCTCGCGGCCATGGGCGGCACGGCCGAGGCCGCGCCCCCGCTCCGCCTCGGCCGCGGCATCGCCATGCTCGAGGCCGGTCGACAGATCCATGGCGGCAAAGAAACAGATCAGCCCGGTCAGGCCGCAGACCATCCTACGCATGCACAAACCCCGTTACGCCCGTGCGCCGATATCCCGGCACACCCTCTCCGGCAGGTTGCAGCAGTGCGACCTTGATGCTGCGGCGAACTCCCATGCATCGGATGGGCGGGCCGTGCCGCAATGTTGCGACGAATCCGGACATGCCGGCGACCATGCCGCACGCATGCGCGTCGAAAGCGGCAGGATCAGGCCAGGCTGGGGATGGCGGAAGCGCGGGCCTCCGCAGGTTCGCGCGCATCCGCCCATTCGGTGCGGCGCCTCACGCCCGGATTGAGGAACAGCACCGGCAGCTTGAGGAACAGCAGCTCGGAATGGATGAACCCGTCGATCGCACGCTCCCACCATCGGGGATCGCGCTTGCCGTTCGCCTTGAGCCAGCCATCATAGGGCGCCCAGTGGCTCGGCTCGTCCTTCTCGATGACCCGGAAGATCTTCATCAGCACCTTGTCGTGCCGCACCAGCGGATGCCGGAGCAGGACATCGACCTGCTTGTAGCCGCGCCGTTCGGTGAGGGAGATCACCCGGCACAGCTTCTCGAACTGCGCGTCGTCATCGATCACCGCCTGGGTATCGAGCTCGTCGATCGTGCGACGGAACATGATCTCGACGAACCGGTCGATATGCCCGCAGGTCCGGTCGACCTGCAGCGGCATCTTGCCCTGCAGCTCGAACCAGCGCTTGAACATCACATAATGCTTGCGCTCGTCGGCCCGGTGCTTCTCGATGGCGGCGATCAGCGCATGATCGTCGGGTGCCCGCGCCTTAACTGCCTCGAGCACCCGGTCGATGCTCGTGTACCCACGATGCTCGTTATAGATATAGATCGAGCCGAGCAGGTCGAGATAACGGCGGCGGAACCATGCTAGCATCGAAGAATGCTACGCCTTTGTTTCCGCCCCCGCCAGCCGGGCGAAGATTAATTCGCAGTCATGTGGCCATGCCGCCCCTCAAGCGGCGACCAGCGCCACTTCGTACTTTGCCGTCGTCTTCTCCGCGACTTCCGCTTCGGTGACGCCGGGCGCCAGCTCGACCAGGCGGAAGGGCGAATCATGATCCGCGCGCTGGAACACCGCGAGGTCGGTGATGATCATGTCGACCACGTTCCTGCCGGTGAGCGGCAGTTCGCAGCTCGGCACGAACTTGGGATCGCCGTTCTTGGAATTGTGCTCCATCACCACGATGATCTTCTTCACGCCCGCGACCAGGTCCATCGCGCCGCCCATGCCCTTGATCATCTTGCCGGGGATCATCCAGTTGGCGATGTCGCCGGTCTCGCTGATCTCCATGGCGCCGAGCACGGTAAGGTCGATATGGCCGCCGCGGATCATCGCGAAGCTCTGCTCCGATCCGAAATAGGCCGACTGGGGCAGTTCGCTGATCGTCTGCTTGCCGGCATTGATCAGATCGGGATCGACTTCGTCGTCATAGGGGAACGGCCCGATGCCGAGCATGCCGTTCTCCGACTGGAGCGTGACTTCCACGCCGTCGGGAATATGGTTCGCCACCAGCGTGGGAATGCCGATGCCCAGGTTGACGTAGAAGCCGTCCCGCAGCTCCTTCGCGGCGCGTGCCGCCATTTCATCGCGTGTCCAGGGCATTTCTCAGTTCTCCTCTGCGCCGTCGGCCACCAACCGGGCGCGCTCCTCGTCAAATCCCCGCCAGATTCCTTGCAGTACCTCGGCCTCCGGCAGGCCCGTGTGTGCGGAATAGCCGGCTGCGGCGGTCTGGACACACTCGACGAGCAGCGAGCCAAGCAGTTCCGGCGGCCAATGCGTCATGGTGCCGACGATGCTGAACGAACGGCCTTGCTCGGCGCTCACCCAAAATCGGGCCAGCTCGAAATAATCATCCGTCAGGCCCGCATGCCCCTCGAGCGGAAGGGCGCCGGGATGCTCCGGCTCGGATCGGCGCAACCAGCTCATGGTTTCGCCGCCTCGGCCGGATCGGCCCATTGCTTGTCCTTGGGGAACACCTCGTCCATCCCGCCCTTCAGGCCGGTGCCGTAAACGGGGTTGGGCAGGATGAACCAGCCATGCCCCCAGAGCGGCGCGATCAGCGTGTTGGCAGTGGTGTTGCGCCGGGCGGAAACCGACAGGTCCTTGGCGTTGAACAAGTCGCTGAAGTCGCCGAGCTGGTCGCCGCCCATCGCGACGATGCAATAGCGCTCGGCGATCTTCCAGCGCCGCTCGTCCTTGCCGCCGGGCGCGGCGTCGTCGCGCAGGATCAGCGTGTCGCCGAGCGTCACCGGCCCCAGCCCGGCACGCTCGAGCGCCCGGATCGTGAAGGCGGCGGTGCTCGCCGAGCGATTGGTGTTGTAGATCACGGTGATGCCGTCGCCACGGATCGCCGCGATCGTCTCGGCGGCGCCGGGCACCGCCTCCACCTTGTCCGCCCCGGTTTCCTCCCAGCGCGCCCAGCGGGCCTGGTCATAGCCGGGCCCGCGCCGGGCGGCATCGCTCTCGAAGCCCAGGTTGAGCAGCACCGTCTCGTCCACGTCGAACACCACGGCGAGCGGGCGCTTGCCGCACGTCTCGAACCGCGGCGAAGTCAGCGTCGAATCGCGCGTCATCACGACCGAGGTGATCTGGCTCTTGTCGCGGCGGAAGCGCAGCTCGCCATGGACATAGCTCCACAGCGCCGCATAGGCCTGGAGGCTGAGCGCCGAAGCCTCGCCCGAGCCGTAGAGGAACTGCATCTCGGGCGGCACGCTTCCCGGCACGGGAGCCGGCAGCGCCGGCACGCCGCCCGGCGGCGGCAGCGCGGTCAGGTTGGTGACCTGGATCTTCTGGCCGTCCTCGGTCTCGAAGACCTGGCCCGGCTGCGGCGCCGGCCGCTCCGCCTTGCCCTTCTTGCGCTTGTGGTCCTGCGACGTCTTGATCACGCCCACCGCGGCACCGAGCGGCACCGCCGCCGCGGCGACGCAGCCCGAAAGGCCGCTCGCGGCAAGCGCGAGGCCCGCGATCGCGCAGACGCGGCTCACGCGGCCCCCTGGGCCTCTGCGCGGGGACGGGTGGTCCGGAACTCGATCTTCTTGTCATAGGGCGCGCCGACGATCATGCGCTTCACATAGATGCCCGGCAGATGGATCTGGTCGGGATCGAGGCTGCCCACCGGCACCACTTCCTCCACCTCGGCGACGCAGATGCGCCCCGCCGTCGCCATCGGCTGGTTGAAGTTGCGCGCGGTCTTGCGGAAGATCAGGTTGCCCGCCTCGTCGGCCTTCCAGCCCTTGATGATCGACAGGTCGCTGCGGATGCCGCGCTCGAGGATATATTCCTCGCCGTCGAAGACCTTCACTTCCTTGCCCTCGGCCACCTGCGTGCCGACGCCGGTCCTGGTGTAGAAGCCCGGAATGCCCGCCCCGCCCGCACGGCAGCGCTCGGCCAGCGTGCCCTGGGGGCAGAATTCCACTTCGAGCTCGCCCGACAGATATTGCCGCTCGAACTCCTTGTTCTCGCCGACATAGGACGAGATCATCTTCTTCACCTGGCGCGTCCGCAGCAGCTTGCCCAGCCCCTCGCCGTCGATGCCGGCATTGTTCGAGGCGATGGTGAGGTCCCGGGTCCCGGCATCGCGGATCGCATCGATCAGCCGCTCGGGAATGCCGCACAAGCCGAAACCGCCCGCGCAGATCGTCATGCCGTCGAACAGCAGCCCTTCCAGCGCTGCTTCGGCGTTGGGGTAGAGCTTCTTCATCCGCGATTCTCTCCTGACTTCGCCGGGGGCGATAGTCCGGCGCGGAAGGTCCGGTCAAGCGAACCTGAACCGGCTTTCAACTTCGCTGCACCGCAGCAACGGGCGGGATCGCCCCCGATCCAAGCTGAACAGGAGATGATCGGAACCGGCGGTGTGGCACAAAGGCAACACGGCAGGATTGTAATTAAATTGCCATATTGCACTGCGGAATCGGAGGCCTACGTAGAGGCCCGGATGGCCATCCGAACCTGAGTATCAAAGTCCAAAGGTAGGAAAAGAAATGCGAATTCTCGCAACGACCGCGCTCGCCCTCGTGGCGGCCACCGCAACCCCCGCCCTCGCGCAGGACGGCACCTTCCAGGGTCCGCGCGCCGAAGTGATCGGCGGCTGGGACCGCGTGAACGGCGATGGCGACGGCAAGTCGGGTTTCGTCTATGGCGGCGCCATCGGCTATGACCTGCAGCGCGGCAAGGCCGTGTTCGGCGTCGACGCCGAAGTGACCGGCTCGACCACCAAGGCCACGGACGCCGGCGTCACCGTGAAGGCCGGCCGTGACCTGTATGCGGGCGTCCGCGCCGGTATCGCCGTCACCCCGACCACCCTGGTCTATGCCAAGGGCGGCTACACCAACGGCCGCATCACCGGCGAGACCGGCAACGTCCGCGTCTCCGACAATCTCGACGGCTTCCGCCTGGGCGCCGGCGTCGAGCACGCCTTCGGCCAGCGTCTCTACGGCAAGGTCGAGTATCGCTACTCGAACTACAGCCAGGACGTGGAGCGCCACCAGGTGCTCGCGGGCCTCGGCGTCCGCTTCTGATCTTCCGATCCGAGCAGGAAGGGGCCGCGCGGGCAACCGCGCGGCCCTTTTCCGTTTACGGTTCCGCTGCGATAGCGCCACATGCTCGCAGCCCTTCTCGCATGGATCATCGGCGTGAACCTGTGGACGGTGCTGCGCTTCCGGCAGGACAAGCGCCGCGCCGCCGCCGGTGCGCGCCGCATTCCGGAGGCCCATCTGCTCCGGCTCGCGCTGCTCGGCGGCACGCCCGGCGCGTTCGCCGCGCGGCGGCTGTTCCGCCACAAGACCCGGAAACAGCCCTTCTCCACGCATCTCATGCTGATCGCGGCCGCGCAGCTGGCCGTCGGAATCGCGCTCCTCTTCCTGTGGCTCCGGAAATAGGCGCCTGGGTCGGGGTCTCATATTCCTTCAATCGTCATCCCCGCCTTCGCGGGGATGAAGACAGAAAATCAGATACTTGTTTGGGTTCGCAACCTAGGGCCCATCCCCCAGCATGATCGAACGGTGCGGTTCGCGCCCGCCATAGCTTTGCTCGGCCACCTTCGCCCCTGCCGCGCGCAACGCGCCCGGCCGGTCCGGCGAGCGCACGCCGACGATCGCGGCTTCGAACTTCATCGTCCCCGCAAAGGCCGGCACCGCCCGCACCCGCTCGAGCCAGCCCGCCGTGCGCGGCCAGCGCGCCGCGTCGATCTCGAACCCGGCGAGCGAGGCGTTGCGGAAGAAGCACGCATAGGTGAAATCCGCGGTGCAGACATGGTCGAACAGGAACCCGTCCGCCGGTGCCCGCGCCTCGATCCAGTCGAGCGCTTCGGGCAGGTCGCGGGTCGTCACCTGCGCGATCAGGGCATGATCGGGCTCGCGCTTCCACACATAGGGGACGATCGTCTTCTGGTAGAAGAGCCGCCAGATGATCAGGTCGCCCAGCCGGCTGTCGGCATATTCCTCCATCCAGCGCGCGCGGGCGCGATCGGCGGCGCCCCGCGGCATCAGCGGCGGCGCGGGCCAGCGCTCGTCGACATATTCCGCGATCACCGTCGAATCGTTGAGCACCAGCTCGCCGTCGATCAGCACCGGGATGCGGCGCAGCGGGCTGACCCGGGTGAACGCATCGGTGCCGTAGAAGGGCACGATCGGGTCCAGCTCATAGTCGACGCCCTTGTGATCGAGGGCGACGAATACCTTGCGGGCATAGGGCGACACATGATTGCCAATGATCAGCATGGCCATGGGGGTTACGCTTCCCGCCCCGGCCGGTCTAGAGATAGGCCATGACCGCGAAACGAACCGGGGGCCGGATCCTCGTCGACAACCTGGTCGCACAGGGCTGCGACCGCATCTTCCATGTGCCGGGCGAGAGCTTCCTCGCCGTATTGGACGCGCTGCACGACGTGCCCGCGATCGACGTGGTCACCTGTCGCCAGGAAGGCGGCGTCGGCTTCATGGCCTGTGCCGATGGCGCGATGACCGGCCGACCCGGCATCGCCTTCGTCACGCGCGGGCCGGGCGCGACCAACGCCTCGATCGGCGTGCACGTCGCCATGCAGGATTCGCAGCCGATGATCCTGTTCGTCGGCGATGTCGACCGCGGCATGCGCGACCGCGAAGGCTTTCAGGAGATCGACCTGCCCGCGATGTTCGCCCCGCTCGCCAAATGGGCGACGCGGATCGAGGACGCGCGCCGCATCCCGGAATATGTCGCCCGCGCCTGGGCAGTGGCCACCTCCGGCCGGCCGGGCCCGGTGGTGATTGCGCTGCCGGAGGACATGCTGTGCGACGCGGTCGAGGCGCTGGACCGCCCCGCCCTGGCGCCGCCGCTCCAGTCGCCCGATTTCGTCGAGGTCGACATGCTCTACGACGAACTGCGCAAGGCGAAGCGCCCGGTCGCGATCGTCGGCGGCGCCGGCTGGGACGGCGAAACGGGCGAGGAGTTCGCCAGGTTCGCCGAACGGATCGGCCTGCCCGTGGCAGGCGCCTTCCGCCGGCAGGACGCGATCCCGAACAGCTCCCCTGCCTGGGCCGGCAATCTCGGCTATGGCCCGAACCCGAAGCTGGTCCAGCGGATCAGGGAGGCCGACCTGCTGCTCGTCGTCGGCGCCCGCCTCGGCGAGGCGACGACCGATGGCTATGCCCTGATCACGCCCGACCATCCGGGCCAGACGCTCGTCCATGTCCATCCCGATCCCAACGAGCTCAACCGCGTCTATCTGGCGGACCTGCCGATCTGCGCCCGCCCCTTCGAATTCGCGGCGACGCTGGCGGCCGACGAGGAGATCGAGCTGCCCCGTTTCGACGCCGAGGCCGCGCACGCGGAATGGCGCGAATGGTCCACCCCCGCGCCGCGCGACGGCGTCGCCCTCGACCTGGGCCAATGCGTCGCGGCGATGCGCGCGGCAATGCCGGCGGACACGATCATCTGCAACGGCGCCGGCAATTTCTCGAGCTGGTGGCACCGCTACTGGCCCTATGGCCCGCAGCCTTCGCAGCTTGCTCCCACCGCCGGCGCGATGGGCTATGGCGTGCCCGCCGCGGTCGCCGCCGCGCTGCGCTTCCCGGAGCGCGCGGTGGTCGCGCTCGCGGGCGATGGCGACTTCCTGATGAACGGCCAGGAACTCGCCACTGCCGTCCAGCACGGCGTCGACCTGATCGTCCTCCTGGTCGACAATGCGGCCTATGGCACGATCCGCATGCACCAGGAGCGCGAATATCCCGCGCGCCTGTCGGGCACGACGCTGCGAAATCCGGATTTCGCCGCGCTCGCCCGCGCCTATGGCGGCTGGGCCGAGACGGTGGAGACGACCGCGCAGTTCGCGCCCGCGCTGGACCGCGCCCTCGCCCGGCCCGGCCTGCGCCTGCTCCACCTCAAGACCGATATCGAGTTCATCACCCCGGGGCTCACCGTCTCGGGCCTCAGGCGCAAATAATCCCGCCGGCGCACGGCCTTGGCCGGCCCGCCCCCGCTATAATGCGGGCAAGGCAAGCGAAGAGGCGAACTATGGGCTGGCGGCACCTGCACGTCGGGCAGAAGGGTGACAATCTGACCATCCAGAGCCGTCGGGTCTGGCAGGAGGAATGGCGCTGGATCAACGGCGAGACCGTGCGCCTGCCCGATCCGCTGGTGCCGATCGACATACTCTCGCACATGATCTGCGAGATCGGGCCGAAGACGCGCCCGGTGCGCTTCGCCGCGCACAAGCTGCAGAGCGATCTCTGGTCGTTCTACGTTCCGGACTGAGCGTCGGAGCCCGGCCTCCCGCGCTTCGCGGGGAAGGACAATCAGCCGGTCGCCAGCGCTTCCGCGATCTCCCACCAGGCCGGATCGCGCTTCCTCCCCAATATCGCGGCCGCGGTGCGCCCCTCGTCGTCGGGAATGTCCCCGCGCGCACCGGCGCGAACGAACATGGCGAAATGCTCCGCCGCGCTGCCCTTCTTCAGCATCAGGTGCAGCGGGGTGCGGCCCTTCCCGTCCCGCGCATCGGGATTGGCGCCGCCGATCAGCAGTTCCTCCGCCGGCCCGAACCGGCTCCAGCCCACCGCCCCCAGCAGCGGCGTCTCGCCACGACCGGCTCCTTCCTCGATGTCCGCGCCATAAGCGAGCAGCAGGCGGATCGTTGCGCGATCCTCGTTCCAGGCGGCGGCGAACAGGCAATGATTCGGGTCGGAACCCGCCTCCAGCAGATGCTCGGCAAGCGGGCGATTCGCGCCGTGCGCCACCGCGAACCACAAGGGCGTGGCACGCCATTCGCCTTCGGTGAACGCGGCATCGTCGAGACCCAGGCCGAGCCCGAGCAGCAGCTCGGCCATGGCGATGCGCGTGCCGGGCGTCGCACAGGCGAGGTGCAGCCAGTTCCGCCCGCGTTCGTCGCGATGGCCGAGCAGGTCGGGCCTGGCCGCCAGCCCTTCGCGCACATCCTCGATGCGATGCCGGCGGACGCTCTCGGTGAGGCTGGTCTTCGAAACCATGCCGCATCCTATCCCCGAATCCCGCACGCGCGAAGAGGCCGCCCCGGTTGCCCGGAACGGCCTCGCCTGAGCATCCCCGACGGGATCAGATGTCGTCGCCGAGCGCGCCCTTCACCTTGCCGATCAGCTGCTGGCCCTTGCCCTTCAGCTCCTGGACCTTGCCCTCGGCGTCGAGCTTGTCGTCCGCGCGGGTGCGGTTGGGATCGTCGGCATCGCCCGCCAGCGCCTGCTTGGCCTTGCCGACCAGCTCGTTGACGTTGCCCTTGATCTTGTCAGTAAGTTCACCCATGATTCCAATCTCCTGGCCGCGGATCGGCGCTTGGCCGCGCCTGTGATCCATTCGACTGAAACAACGGTCCGCGCCGGATATGGGTTCCGTCATGCCAGAGCGGGTTGCCGAACATTACGAGCGCCATGCCCATGCCTTCGATCATGAACGGCGCAAGCGCTTCACGGAGCGCGCCTGGCTGGATCGCTTCCTGCTGGGGGTCCCGAAGGGCGCGCCGGTCCTCGACCTGGGCTGCGGCGCGGGCGAGCCGATCGCGCGCTATCTGCACGATGCGCACCATCCGATCACCGGCGTCGATATCTCGGCGAAGATGATCGCGCTCTGCCGCACCCGCTTCCCGCGCGAGCGCTGGATCGCGGCGGACATGCGCGGCGTGGTGCCGGACGGGATGTTCGGCGGCATCCTCGCCTGGGACAGCCTCTTCCACTTGCCCGCCGACGACCAGCTCGCCCTGCTCGAGCGACTGGCGCCCTCGCTGTCGCCCGGCGGGGCATTGCTGTTCAATACCGGGCCCGAACGCGGCGTCGCGATGGGCTGCCAGTTCGGCGAGCAGCTCTATCATGCCAGCGCCGGCCCGGCGGAATATCGCGCGATATTCGCGCGGACCGGCCTGTTCGAAGTCGCCCATGCGCCCGAGGACGCGGCGACGGGGGGCCGCTCGGTGTGGCTGGTGCGGCGGCCGCACTAGATCCTCCCCTCCCCGGAAGGGAAGGGGCGAAGGTCAGGGCGCCACCTTCTGCAGGAAGGCGATCACCGCGGTCCAGGCCGGCTCGGCGCCCTCGGGATTCTTCGCGCGCAGCAAGGTGGAGGCGCCGTGCACTCCGCCCTGCTTGGGCACGAACTGCTCCTTCTGCCCCGGCACCGCGGCGAGGATGTTCCGGGCCTCGTCGACCTCATGCCCATCCTGCGCCGACGTTGCGAACACCGGCGCCTTCACGTTGGCCGCGGCGGTGCGCACCATCGTCTTGTCGTCGAAATATTCGCCGGGCGAGAATGCCATCACCGCCTTCACCCGATCGGGATAGTCCGCGGCGAGCAGGAAGACGAGCGACGCCGAATAGCTGCTGCCCCACAGGATCACCGGCAGCTTCTTGTCCTTCGCCCATGCCAGCGCCGCCACCAGGTCCGGCTTCGCCTGATAGTAACTCGTCGAGCGGCCCAGCGCCTTCACCGTCGCATTGCCGCCGAACAGGTCGCCGCCGGCGCGCTGGTCGATACGCAGCGAGCTATAGCCCCAGGTCGCCAGCCTGGGGGCAATGGTCGCATATTCGTCCTTGCCCGAACCCGCCTGGTGGAAGAGCAGGATCAGCGCCTTGGGCTTCTCGACGCTGGTATGGACGCCAAAGACCTTCACCCCGTCCGCCGCGGTGAGCGTCACCGGCTCGGCGGAAATGGCGCGCGATTCCTTCGGCACGGCGGCGGGCCTGGGGTGGCAGGCGGAAAGCGCGAGCAGCGCCAGTGCCGCGGCGGCCGGCCGGCGCATCAGATCAACCCCGCCAGCGGGCTCGAGGGATCGGCATAGCGGCGCTTGGCCATGCGCCCGGCGCGATAGGAGAGCCGCCCGGCTTCCACTGCCGCCTTCATCGCCGCCGCCATCAGGATCGGGTCCTTCGCCTCGGCGATCGCGGTGTTCATCAGGATGCCGTCGCAGCCCAGCTCCATGCCCACCGCCGCGTCGCTCGCCGAGCCGACGCCGGCATCGACCAGCACCGGCACCTTGGCACCTTCGACAATCAGCCGGATCGTCACCTGGTTCTGGATGCCCAAGCCGGAACCGATCGGCGCGCCCAGCGGCATGATCGCCACGGCGCCGGCATCCTCCAGCCGCTTCGCCGCGATGGGATCGTCCACGCAATAGACCATCGGCTTGAAGCCCTCGTTCGCGAGGATTTCCGTGGCCCGCAGCGTCTCCACCATGTCCGGATAGAGCGTCCGCGCCTCGCCCAGCACTTCGAGCTTCACCAGCTCCCAGCCGCCCGCCTCGCGCGCCAGGCGCAGCGTGCGGATCGCCGATTCGGCATCGAAGCAGCCGGCGGTGTTGGGCAGATAGGTGATCTTCTTCGGGTCGATATAGTCGGTGAGCATCGGCGCCTTGGGATCGCTGACGTTCACGCGGCGCACCGCCACCGTGACGATCTCGGCGCCGCTCGCCACCACCGCGGCCGCGTTCTGCTCGAAATCCCTGTACTTGCCGGTGCCGACGATCAGCCGTGAACGGAAGGTCTTGCCCGCGACGGTCCAGCTATCGTCATCGACCGGCCTGCCATGGTCGCCACCACCGACGAAATGCACGATCTCCAGCTCGTCGCCATCCTCGACCACCACCTGGTCCAGCGTCGAGCGCGGCACCACTTCCAGGTTGCGCTCCACCGCCAGCTTGGCGGGCACCAGCCCCAGCTCCTCGGCCAGCTGGGCGATGGTGAGGCCGGCCATCACCCGCCGGTGCTCGCCGTTGACGGTGATGGAGACGGTGCCGTCGATATGCATGAACTGTCCTTGGAAATTTGATCGGGAGCGCGCGCTCATATAGGGAAGCCGCTCCCGCGCCCGCAACCGAAAGGCTTGGCCTTGGCCGATACGATCTACGTCCTCAACGGTCCCAACCTCAACCTGCTGGGACTGCGCGAGCCGGAGATCTACGGTTCGGACACGCTCGACGACATTGCGGGCCGCCTGGAGGACCGGGCGAAGGAACTGGGGCTGGAGATCGATCTGCGCCAGTCGAATCACGAGGGCCACCTGATCGACTGGCTCCACGAGGCCCAGGCCCGCGGCGCGAAGGCCGTCCTGCTCAACGCGGGCGCGTTCACGCACACCAGCCTCGCGCTCTACGATGCGATCCGCTCGATCCGGACGCCGGTATTCGAAGTACATATCTCCAACCCGGTCGCCCGGGAGGAGTATCGCCACCACAGCTATGTCGGCATGGCCGCCCGGGGAACCATCGCCGGTTTCGGGGCGCTGTCCTACATGCTTGCGCTTGAAGCCGCCGCGCTCCTCTGACAAAGGGCGCCGTTTCATCGGAAGACGAGATCAAATGGCAGAAAAGAACGACAAGACGGGCGCAATGCAGGTCGACATCGACCTGGTGCGGCAGCTCGCCGCCGTGCTGGACGACACCAATCTCACCGAGATCGAAGTCGAGGACGGCGATCGCAAGGTCCGCGTCGCGCGCACCGTGCAGGCCGCGCCCGCGCTCCTGCAGGCGCCGATGGCTGCCCCGGTCGCCGCTCCGGCCGCCGCCGCGCCGGTTGCCGCTGCCGTCGAGGCCGCGCCCGTCGCCGCGCTGAACGCAGTCAAGTCGCCGATGGTCGGCACCGTCTATCTGGCGCCGAATCCCGAGGCGGCGAACTTCGTCTCGGTCGGCCAGACGGTGAAGGCCGGCGACACGCTGCTGATCATCGAGGCGATGAAGGTGATGAACCCGATCCACGCCACTTCGGCCGGCACGGTCAAGGCGATCCTGGTCGACAATGGCCAGCCGGTCGAGTTCGACCAGCCGCTCGTCGTGGTCGAGTAACGGCGGCCCCATGCCGGAAATCAAGAAGCTCCTGATCGCCAATCGCGGCGAGATCGCGCTGCGCATCCACCGCGCCTGCCACGAGATGGGGATCAAGACCGTCGCGGTGCACTCCACTGCCGATTCGGACGCGATGCACGTGCGCCTGGCCGACGAAGCGATCTGCATCGGCCCGCCGGCCGCGGCCGAGAGCTATCTCAAGATCGACCGGATCATCGCCGCGGCGGAGATCTCGGGTGCGGACGCGATCCATCCGGGCTATGGCTTCCTCTCGGAGAACGCCAAGTTCGCCGAGATCGTCGAGGCGCACGGCATCATCTTCGTCGGGCCCAAGCCCGAGCACATCCGCACGATGGGCGACAAGATCGAGGCGAAGCGCACCGCCGGCGCGCTCGGCCTGCCGCTGGTCCCCGGCTCGGACGGCCCGATCGGCGACCTGGCCGAAGCCAAGGCGATCGCCGCCAAGGCAGGCTATCCGGTGATCATCAAGGCCGCCTCGGGCGGCGGCGGCCGCGGCATGAAGGTCTGCACCAGCGAGGACCAGCTCGAGACGCTGATGCAGCAGGCCGGCAGCGAGGCGAAGGCCGCCTTTGGCGACGCCACCGTCTATCTGGAGAAATATCTCGGCAACCCGCGCCACATCGAAGTGCAGGTGTTCGGCGACGGCAACGGCAACGCCATCCATCTGGGCGAGCGCGACTGTTCGCTCCAGCGCCGCCACCAGAAGGTGCTCGAGGAAGCCCCCTCGCCCGTCCTCTCGGTCGAGGAGCGCGAGCGCATCGGCGGGATCTGCGCCAAGGCGATGGCCGACATGGGCTATCGCGGGGCCGGCACGATCGAATTCCTGTGGGAAGACGGCGAGTTCTACTTCATCGAGATGAACACTCGCCTGCAGGTGGAGCATCCGGTCACCGAGGCGATCACCGGCCTCGATCTCGTCCGCGAGCAGATCCGCGTGGCCGAAGGGCACGGCCTGACGCTGCGCCAGGAAGACGTGGTGTTCCGCGGCCATGCGATCGAATGCCGCATCAACGCCGAGGACCCGCGCACCTTCGCGCCGTCGCCGGGCCTGGTGAAGGGCTATCACGCGCCGGGCGGCATGAACGTCCGCGTCGATTCGGGCCTCTATGCCGGCTACAAGGTGCCGCCCTATTACGATTCGATGATCGCCAAGCTGATCGTCTACGGCACCACTCGCCAGGGCGCGCTCCGCCGCCTGCGCCGCGCGCTCGAGGAGTTCGTGATCGATGGGATGAAGACCACCATCCCCCTGCACCAGGCGCTGCTCGACGACCCCGAATTCCAGAAGGGCGACTATACGATCAAGTGGCTGGAGGAGTGGCTGGCCCGGCAGGACGAGGCATGAAGGCCACCATCTACCACAATCCCCGCTGCTCCAAGTCGCGCGAGGCGCTGGCGATCCTGAACGGAACGCCGGGCCTCGCGGTCGAGGTGGTGGAGTATCTCAAGACCCCGCCGAGCCGCGAGACGCTGAAGGACCTCTATGCCCGCGCCGGCATGACCGCGCGCGAAGGCCTGCGCATCACCGAGGACGCCGCCAAGCCGCTAAAGGGAGCGGACGACGATGCGATCCTCGACGCGATGGCGGCCGATCCGATCCTGATCGAACGGCCGCTGGTGGTGACCGAAAAGGGCGCCCGCCTCGGCCGCCCGCCGGAGCGGGTGCGCGAGATCCTGTAGGTTGAGAACCCAAACAAGTATCTGATTTTCCTTCGCCATCCCCGCCTTCGCGAGGATGACGATTGAAGGAATATGAGTCCCCAACCTAGGGTGGGGGACTCATTCAGCGAACCCCGTCATCCCGCCTGCGCGGGGATGACGGTTGACGGAATGCGAGTCCCCGACCCAGGGCGGCCACGCTACCCGATTTGGCGAATTCCGGGCCGGATTAACGCGAATATTACGATCGCTCCCGTAACGATTCCGTCGAGAACGGGGGCGGGACATGCGATCAAGGGCAAGCATCGACGGGCATCGCGCGGGCAAGGACGCCGAGCGGATCGCCGCATGGACCGGCGGGGCCCGGGCATGAGCGCGCCCGTTTCCCTCCACTCGCCGCTCGACCGGCTGGTATCCTGGTTCCGCCGCGGCGAAGGCGAGGATCCATGGGCCGCGCCCGACCGGACCGCGCTCCACCGCCTGCGCTACGAACAGATCGGCGCCTTCCTGTTCCAGCACGGGCTGGAGCCCAGCACGACCAACTTCGACTTTGCCGGCCGTTTCCTCGACGGCCTGGAGGCCCCGCTGGTGCGCGCGGCCCAGGAACTGCTCAACGCCAAGGGCAGCCTGACCGACCGCGATGTCGAACGGATCGTCGAGCGCTGCGCTGCGGGCGAGACGCCCGACAAGCTCGACAAGCTCACCCGCGAGCTCGAGAGCAAGGTCGCCGATTGCCTTGCCGCGGTGGGCGACGCCACTGCCTCGACCAGCGCCTATTCCACCGCGCTCGGCGAAGCGGCCGACCAGATGGGCAGCGAGCCGGGCGAGGCCTATCGCCGGCTGCTCGAAGTCACGCTCGACGTCGCCGAGACGACGCGCAGGATCGGCGGCCGGCTCGAGCGCACCCGCGAGGGCACGCGGCGCCTGCGCGCCGATCTCGAGCGCGCAGTGCGCGAGGCGGAGGAGGATCACCTCACCGGCCTGCCCAATCGCCGCGGCTTCTTCGCGCGGATGGAGGAGACGCTGGCCCGGCCGGATGCCGCCCCCTTTGCCCTCGCGCTGTGCGACATCGACAATTTCAAGGCGATCAACGACCGGCACGGCCATCATACCGGCGACCGCGTGCTCCGCTTCGTCGCGCGCTTCCTGCGCGAGGACCTGGGCCGCCGGGTGACGGTCGCGCGCTATGGCGGCGAGGAGTTCGTCTGCCTGTTCGAGGGCGCCGATGCGGAGGAGGCCGCCGACCTGCTCGACGGCTGCCGCGCCCGGCTGCGCGAGCGGCTGCTGCGCGACCAGACCACCGACCTGCCGATCGGCAGGATCAGCTTCTCGGCCGGCGTCGCGCCGGTCGCGGGCGATCACGCCGACGCGCTGCGCCTCGCGGACGACCTGCTCTATGCCGCGAAACATGCCGGCAAGGATCGCGTGGTGACCTCCACGCTGCCGGTCGCCTCCGCGGCCTAGGGCGGGGCATCCTTCGCGGCGCCTCTCGTCCTTTCCGCCATCCCGCGCCCGTCAGGTGGGGGAGTTGTCCCGCGGGGATCGACGGGAATGGATTGCCTCGAGGGAGGCGCTAGCCCCGCCGCAGATGCGTGATGTCCTGCTTCAGGCCGTAGAGATAGGCCGGGCGGCCATCGCGCACCTCGACATCGGCAGTCACGCGCATCCAGCGCATCTCGCCGTCCGGCCGGCGGATCTCGGCCTCGAAGGTGAAGCTGCCGCAATTGGCGATCGCCTCCGACCGCAGCCTGGCCAGTTCGGCCCGCGATTCCGGGCTGTACATGGCGACCACTTCGTCGCGGCGCACCGGCCGGCCGGGCGGCAGGCCGAATATCGCGAACACGCCCGGCGTCCAGCGCAGCGAATCGTCGGACAGGTCGCATTCCCAGGCGGCGGGCATCGGCGCGAGCACCGCGGGGGCACCATCGGGCACGACATGCAGCGCGTTCGCCCAACCCATCGGCACGCGCCCGGCCGGCGGCGCCGCCACGCGATCTATCCAGTGATTCATCACGCTACACCCAAGGCTCCACTCCGTCCGCCTTGCTACGCCTCCAATGGTTAATCTCCAACCCCCGCATAGCCCGGCGATTCGGTCCCTTGATGCAGGATTCCATCCGCTTGGCTCGGCCGCGATGCGAACGCCCCGGCCCTTCCGCGCCGTCCGCACATGCCGGCCGGGGGAGGCAAGATTTTCGCGCCGCCCCCGCTCGGGGGTGACGCGGGCACATGCCCTCGCTATGGGCTGCGCCCATGACCCAGATCACGTCCGAGATCGTCGCCGAGCACGGCTTCACCCCCGAAGAATATGCGCGCGTCCTGAAGGCGATGGGCCGCGAGCCCAACCTTACCGAACTCGGCATCTTCTCGGTGATGTGGTCCGAGCATTGCAGCTACAAGTCGAGCCGCATCCACCTGAAGAAGCTGCCGACCGAGGGCCCCCAGGTGATCTGCGGCCCGGGCGAGAATGCCGGCGTGGTCGATATCGGCGACGGCCAGGCCGCGATCTTCAAGATGGAGAGCCACAACCACCCGTCGTACATCGAGCCCTATCAGGGCGCGGCGACCGGCGTGGGCGGCATCCTGCGCGACGTGTTCACCATGGGCGCGCGCCCGATCGCCAACATGAACGCGCTGCGCTTCGGCCGGCCCGACCACCCCAAGATGAAGCACCTCATCGCCGGCGTGGTCCACGGCATCGGCGGCTATGGCAATTGCGTCGGCGTCCCCACCGTCGGCGGCGAAGTCAATTTCCACAAGGCCTATGACGGCAACATCCTGGTCAACGCGATGACCGTCGGCATCGCGGACACGGACAAGATCTTCTATTCGGCCGCCAGCGGCGTCGGCAATCCGATCGTCTATGTCGGCTCGAAGACCGGCCGCGACGGCATCCACGGCGCGACGATGGCGAGCGCGGATTTCGGCGAGGACAGCGAGGAGAAGCGCCCCACCGTCCAGGTCGGCGATCCCTTCACCGAGAAGCTGCTGATCGAAGCGTGCCTCGAGCTGATGTCGTCGGACGCGATCGTCGCGATCCAGGACATGGGCGCCGCCGGCCTCACTTCCTCCTCGGTCGAGATGGCCAGCAAGGGCGGCGTCGGCATCGAGCTGGTGATGGACGACGTGCCCCAGCGCGAAACCGGCATGACGCCGTACGAGATGATGCTGTCGGAGAGCCAGGAGCGCATGCTCATGGTGCTCAAGCCCGGCCGCGAAGCCTTTGCCGAGGCGATCTTCCGCAAATGGGAGCTCGATTTCGCCGTGATCGGCCATGTGACGGATACCGGCCGCATGGTGCTGAAATGGAAGGGCGACACGGTCGCCGACATCCCGCTCGCCCCGCTGGCGGACGAAGCGCCGCTCTACGACCGGCCGCACGTGCCGACGCCGAAGCCCGCCGAACTGGCGGACGTGCCCGAGAGCACCGATCCGGCCGCGGACCTGCTCAAGCTGGTCGGCACGCCCGACCTCGCCTCGCGCCGCTGGATCTGGGAGCAGTACGACCATATGGTCGGCGCCGACACCGTGCAGCGCCCGGGCGGCGACGCGGCGGTGGTCCGCGTGCACGGCTCCGGCAAGGGCCTGGCGATCACCACCGATTGCACCCCGCGCTATTGCTTCGCCGACCCGGTGGAGGGCGGCAAGCAGGCGATCGCGGAGGCATGGCGCAACCTTTCGGCCGTCGGCGCCACCCCGCTGGCGGTGACCAACTGCCTCAACTTCGCCAATCCGCAACGCCCGGAGATCATGGGCCAGATCGTCGGCTGCCTCGAAGGCATGTCGGAGGCGTGCCGCGCGCTCGACTTCCCGATCGTCTCGGGCAACGTCTCGCTCTACAACGAGAGCAAGGCCACCGGCGGCGGCTCGGCGATCCTGCCGACCCCGGCGATCGGCGCGATCGGCCTGCTCAAGGATTATTCGAAGAGCGCGACCATCGCCTTCAAGGGCACCGGCGACATCATCCTGGCGGTCGGCGAACGTTCGGGCCATCTCGGCCAGTCGCTGTGGCTGCGCGAGCTGCACGGCCGCGAGGAAGGGCCGGCTCCCGAAGTCGATCTGATGATGGAACGCCGCACCGGCGCCTTCATCCGCTCGGGCATCTGCACCGGCGCGATCACCGCCTGCCACGACGTATCGGACGGCGGACTGGCGGTCGCGATCGCCGAGATGGCGATGGCCTCGGGCATCGGCGCGATCATCGACCAGCCCCAGCCCTTCGGCATCGCCGGCTCCTTCTTCGGCGAAGACCAGGGCCTGTATGTCGTCACGATCTGCGACACCTGCCTTGCCGACTTCCTCGTCGCGGCGGACAAGGCCGGGCTGGTCGCCGATCCGATCGGTCGCACGATCAAGGACCGGATCATCTTCGAGCTGGAAGAAGGCGATTTCTGCGTGAGCCTGGCCGATCTCAAGGCGGCGCACGAAGCGTTCTTCCCGGAGCTGATGGGGGAAGACGCGGCCCTGGCGTGAAGCAGGTGCGTGCCGGCCGGCAAGGAGGGAAGTCGTGATGACCGCTGGCTATTCCGGCACGCCGCTGGCGAAGAAACTGGGGCTCAAGCCCGGCATGCGCAGCTGGTTCGGCGACATGCCGGACAGCGTCCGCGCCGAGATCGACCCCGCGGGGCTGGGGATCGAGGAATATGCAGTCGCCTGTGCCGGACTGCAGGCGGCGCATGTCTTCGTCACCGAGCGGGCGAGGCTCGAACGGGAGCTGGAGGCGCTGCTCGCGCTGATCGACCGGAACGGCTTCATCTGGGTCTCCTGGCCCAAGAAGGCCGCCCGGGTGGAGACCGACATTACCGAGGACGTGATCCGCGCAGTCGCGCTGCCCAAGGGGCTGGTCGACATCAAGGTCTGCGCGGTCGATCCGGTCTGGTCGGGCCTGAAGCTGGTGATCCGCAGGGAGAATCGCTGAGCGCTACGGGGAAAACCGGATTGCCTGGCCCGAGACACCGGTGGCATCGTCGAATCAGAGGGGGCATCCATGGCCGAGCACGAAGCGCTGCCGTGGCAGCCCTATCCGGAACTGAGCGACAATGCCCGGATCGAGCGGGCCCAGACCTTCCTGGCGGAGATCGCCACGCGTCGCAGCTGCCGGGCCTTTAGCGATCGGCCCGTTCCCCGTGAAGTGATCGAGGCGGCGCTGCGGGCCGCCGGCTCGGCACCGAGCGGCGCCAACCGCCAGCCCTGGCACTTCTGCGCGATCGCGGGGGCGGAGGCCAAGGCGACGATCCGCGTCGCGGCCGAGGAGGAGGAGCGCCATTTCTACGCCGGCCGCGCACCGGGAGCGTGGCTCGATGCGGTGCGCCCGCTCGGCACCCATGCCGACAAGCCCTTTCTCGAGACGGCGCCCTGGCTGATCGCGGTCTTCGCCCGGCGCCTTGCCGACGACGAAGCCGTGCCGCGCAACTATTACGTCACCGAGAGCGTCGGCATCGCCACCGGGATCCTGCTCGCCACGCTGCACGCCGCCGGCATCGCGACGCTGGTCCACACGCCCAGGCCGATGCGCTTCCTCAACCGCGTCTGCCGCCGGCCGGAGGGCGAGAAGGCGCTGATGCTGATCGTCGCCGGCCATCCGGCCGCCGAAGCCATGACCCCGGCGGCCGGGAGCATGAAGAAGCCGCTGGAGGAGATCAGCTCCTGGTTGTAGCGTCCGCCAAGGAGAGCGGGAGGACAATCGACATGGCCCATGCCGGACGCCGGATCCTGGTGGCGGCGCTGATCGCCGGCACGCTCGACATCGCCGCGGCGGCGATCCTCGCGCTCCAGGCCGGCCGCACCCCCGACAGGATGCTGCGCGGCGTCGCCAGCGGGCCCTTCCCGGATGCGACCGGCTGGGGGGCGGCCGGCGCGGTGCTGGGGCTGGCGGTTCATTTCGCGATCATGGCCGTGATGGCGGCGGTCTTCGTCCTTGCCGCCGATCGGCTGCCCCTGCTCAAGGCGCGGCGCGTAGCCGCGGGCATCGGCTATGGCGTCGCCACCTGGGCGGTGATGAACCTGGTCGTGCTGCCGCTGCGCTGGCCGGCCGTCTTCCCGCATCTCGACCCGCAGACGGTCGCGACTCAGCTCTTCTGCCACATCGTGCTGGTCGGCATCCCGATCGCACTCGTCGCCGCGCGGCGCTGAATGCCCCCTTCCGCCGCGGGCACCCGGCTCGCTTCTCTCGATGTGGTCCGCGGCGTGGCGGTGCTGGGCATCCTGCTGCTCAACATCCTTTCCTTCGCCATGCCCGAGGCCGCCTATGTGAACCCGCGCGCCTATGGCGGCTGGCACGGCGCCGACCTGGCGACCTGGGCGATCAACTTCATGCTGTTCGACGGGCGGATGCGCGGGCTCTTCTCGTTCCTGTTCGGGGCCTCGACCTTGCTGGTGGTCGAGCGCGCCGAGGCTGGCGGGCGCGGCCCGGCCGGCGTGCACTATCGGCGCATGGCCTGGCTGCTCGTCTTCGGCCTCGCCCATCTGTTCCTGGTCTGGCACGGCGACATCCTCGCCCATTATGCGATGATGGGCATGATCGCCTATGCGATGCGCCGCCTGCCCGTGCCGCGATTGCTGGTGCTCGGCGCGATGCTCGCATTGGCCGGCGCGATCCTGTTCGCGACCATTCCGCTGGGTATCGTCCAGCTCCAGGCGCAGACCCCGAATGCCCCCGCGCTGCACGGCTATGCCCAGGCATTCGGCGTCCCCTCACCGGCCGACATCGCCAAGGACCTGGCGCTTCATCGCGGCAGCTATGGCACCATCCTCGCCGATCGGCTCCGCGAGGACGGCGGCGCGCTGTTCGCGCTGTTCGTCTTCTTCGGGCCGGAGACGCTCGGCTACATGCTGTTCGGCATGGCGGCGCTGCGCAGCGGAATGCTGCGGGGCGAATGGCCCCGGGCGCGCTATCGCCGCTGGCTGATCGCCTGCTGGGGCATCGGCCTGCCCGCCTATGCCGTGCTGGCATGGTGGCAATGGCGTTCCGGCTTCGACATGCGCGTGGTCGCGGCGATGCTGCCGCTCACCGCGCTGGTCCGCCCGCCGATGATCGCCGGATGGATCTGCCTGATCCTGCTTCTCGCCCGCCCGGACGGCGCGCTGACCGCCCGCCTCGCCGCGGCGGGTCGGATGGCCTTCACCAACTATCTCGCCACCAGCCTGATCTGCACCACGCTCTTCTACGGCTATGGCCTGGGCTGGTACGGGCAGCTTACGCGCTGGCAGCTCTACCCGATTGTCTTCGTCATCTGGGCACTGATCCTGCTCTGGTCCGGGACCTGGCTCGACCATTTCCGATTCGGCCCGTTCGAGTGGTTGTGGCGCAGCCTGGCGCGCTGGCATCTCCAGCCGATCCGCAGAGGGGCGCCGGATAGTAATGCGAGTGCCTCGCAATAGTCTTGCGAATCAGTGTCAATAGCCCTAACTCGTCCCCGGAGAGTCGTGAGGGTCTGATGGTCGTTTGCGTTTGCAATGCTCTTCGGGAACGTGACGTGCGCGAGGCCGCGCGCGAGGGCGCGACCAGTGCCTGCCAGGCCTATCGGGCGCTCGGATGCCAGGCCAAGTGCGGACAATGCGTGCCGTTCGCACGCGAGATCATTGCCCAGGAACGTGCTGCTGCATAACGTTCGCAACAGCTGAAAACCGCAGAAATCCGCCACTTTTTGCTGTCCAACACGGGCTTCCGCGCCTATTCTGCTGCCCGAAATCCAATCACGAGAAACAGGTGGCGGCAATGAAGGGCGATCCCAAGGTCCTCGACTATCTCAACGAGGCGCTCAAGAACGAGCTCACCGCGATCAACCAATATTGGCTGCATTACCGGCTGCTCGACAATTGGGGCGTCACCAAGCTGGCCGAGCTCGAGCGCCACGAATCGATCGACGAGATGAAGCATGCCGACAAGCTGGCGGAGCGCATCCTGTTCCTCGACGGCCTGCCCAATTTCCAGCTGCTCGGCCGCCTGCGCATCGGCGAGACGGTGGAGGAGATCCTCAAGGCCGACCTGGCGGTGGAGATGGAGGCGATCCCGCTGCTGCGCGACGCGATCCAGCATTGCGAGAGCGTGCGCGACTATGTCTCGCGCGATCTGTTCGCCCATATCCTCGAAAGCGAGGAAGAGCATGTCGATACGCTGGAGAAGCAGTTCGACATGATCGCGCGCATGGGGCTTGAGAATTACATCCAGCTCAACAGCGAAGCGGCCGAGGCGAGCTAGGGTCCGTCAGCCCGCGAGCGAGCGCCGGCCGAACACCGGGCGGCGCTCCACCAGCGGGTTCGATTCGCGCTCCAGCAGCGCCAGCGTCGCTTCGAAGAGCGGGCGCAGCTGCACGACATGTTCGAGCACGTCCGTCGGCGTGTCCTGTCGCTCGATGCACAGGCGCGCGCTCATTTCGATCGTCTCTGCCAGGTCCGCCAGCGGATCGGCGCCGAACTGGCGCGATTCGCCCTTCAGCGTATGCGCGGGAATCACCATCGACGCGGCGTTGTTCGCGCGCATGGCTTCCTCGATCCGCGCAACGGACTTGACGCCGTCTTCGCGGAAATAGCCGAGAATGCGCACGAAATTGGCACCGAGCTCGGCCCGCGCCTGCGCAAAACTGTCCCAGTTCACCAGCTGCTCGTTGCCGGTCATCGCTTCTTTCCCCTACTCCGCACCCTCCAGAGCGTTCCGAAGGGTATCGCCCGTGTGTAAACACAGCGTTGATATGGGGGCAGGATCGTTACGGAAGCGATTGGATTCTCATTCCTTATCGCGATCGAACGGATTCTTCGGCGCGCGCAGCGTCAACCGCACCGGCACCGCGCCGAAATCGAATTCGCGGCGCAAGCCGTTGATCAGATAGCGCTGATAGCTCATCGGCAGCAGGTCGACGCGGGTGCCGAACAGCACGAAGCTGGGCGGGCGCGTCTTGTTCTGGGTGACGTAGCGCGGCTTGATCCGCTTGCCGCCGGGCGCGGGCGGCGGATTCGCCTCGACCGCACGCTCGAACCAGCGGTTGAGCTGGCCGGTGGAGACGCGGCGCGACCAGGCCTCGCGCGTCTTGAAGGCAACGTCGATCAGCGTGTCGAGCCCCTTCCCCGTCGCCGCGGAGACCGTGAGCAGCGGCACGCCCTTCACTTGCGCCAGCCCCTCGTCGAGCGCGCCCTTCACGCCGTTGAACATGCTGGAGGCGTTCTCGGCCACGTCCCATTTGTTGAGCGCGATGATCAGCGCGCGGCCCTCCTGCAGGACGCGATCGGCGATCTTGAGGTCCTGCACCTCGAGCCCGCGCGTCGCGTCGAGCAGCAGCACCACCACTTCGGCGAAGTCGATCGAGCGCAACGTGTCGGCGACCGAGAGCTTCTCCAGCTTCTCCTCCACGCGCGCCTTCTTGCGCAGCCCCGCCGTGTCGATCAGGCGGACCGGGCGCAGATTGCCGTCGAAATCCTCCCATTCCCAATCGATCGCGATCGAATCGCGGGTGATCCCGGCCTCGGGGCCGGTGATCATCCGGTCCTCGCCCAGGAAACGGTTCACCAGGGTCGACTTGCCGGCGTTCGGCCGGCCGACGATCGCCAGCTTGAGCGGGGCATTGGGATTGTCGGGATCCTCTTCCTCGACGTCCTCTTCCTCGCGCTCGACATGCGGCAGCAGCGCCTCGAACAGGTCGCCCATCCCCTCGCCATGCTCGGCCGAGAGCTGCACCGGATCGCCGAAGCCGAGCGCCATTGCCTCGATCACGCCGGTTTCGCCCGCGCGGCCCTCCGCCTTGTTGGCGACGAGCACGATCGGCCGGTCGGTCGAGCGCAGCCAGCGGGCGATCTCCTCGTCGAGCGGCGTCACTCCGGCGCGGGCATCGACCAGGAAGAGCGCGACATCGGCTTCCTGCACCGCCGCCTCGGTCTGCTGACGCATCCGGCCGGGCAGGGTTGCCGCGTCCTCGTCCTCATAGCCCGCGGTGTCGATGATGCGGAACTCGAGCCCGAGCAGGCTCGCATCGCCTTCGCGGCGATCGCGCGTCACGCCCGGCTGATCGTCGACCAGTGCGAGCTTCTTGCCGACCAGCCGGTTGAACAGCGTCGACTTGCCGACATTCGGCCGGCCGATGATGGCGACGATGGGCAATGGCATAAGGGTAACTCTTCTCGGGGTGTGCCCAGCAGAAGGGCATATAGTGCAAAAAGCAAACGGGCGAGGCCTCTCGGCCCCGCCCGCCTGCCATGGCCGGGACAGATATCAGCGGAACGCGGTCAGGCGCCCCTTGTCGTCCAGGATGTAGAGCATGTTGTTCACCACCACCGGCTGGAGCGAGATCGGAGCCTTCAGCTCGATCGTCGAGCTCACGCTGCCGTCGGCCGGCGAGACGAAGGCCAGCTCGCCGCGGGTGCTGCCCAGGATCAGCTTGCCGCCGGCCAGGACGGGACCGACCCAGCCCCAGGGATCCTTGGGCTTCTTGTCGTTCTTGTAGCGCTTGAGCTGGGAGATCCAGCGCACCTTGCCGCTGGTGCGCGAAAGGCACAGCAGGCGCGCATCGTCGGTCACCACGAACAGCCATTCGCCCGCCACCCAGGGAGTGGAGATGCCGGCGATATTCTGTTCCCACATGCGGTTGCCGGTGGCGATGTCCATCGCGACCATGCGGCCGCCCTGGCCCACGGCATAGACGCGGCCCTGGTCGATCACCGGCTCGGCGTCGATGTCCGACAGCGAGGAGACCGAAGTGCTCATGCTGCTGCGGGAGAGCACGTCGCTCCACAGCGAGCGGCCATTCTCGTAGCGATAGGCGTTGAGCTCGCCCGACGAGAAGCCGGCGATCACGGTGCCCTGCGCCGAGGCCGGCGCCGCTACGCCGAACACGCCCTGCGATTCGAGGCTGGCCGAAGCGGTCCAGCTGACGTCGCCATTCTCCTGGCTCATCACGAAGAGCTGGTTGTCCTGCGTGAGGACATAGGCATTGCCGTTGGCGAGCGTCGGGGCCCCGCGCAGCGGGCCGCCGGGGCGCTTGCGCCACAGTTCGGTGCCGTCCGCGACCTTGAGCGCAACGACATCGCCGAGGCCGTTGGTCGCGAAGACATGGTCGCCGGAGACGCTGACGCCGCCGCCGAAGCGCGCGGTCTTGTTGCCGTCGGCCTTCACCGTGGCAGCGCGCCACAGCTCGGCGCCGGTGTCGGCGGCCAGCGCATGGACCTGGCCGTCGGTATCCATCACGAACAGCTTGCCGCCCGCGACCACCGGCGAAGCGGCAAGGCGCTCCTTCTTGGAGGTCTTGGCGATCTGCTGGCTCCAGACCTGCGACGGCGTGGCGGACAAGGCGAGATGGCCCATCGACTTGGCCGCATTGCCGCCCGGCTGGGTCCAGTCCTGGTTCACCGCCGCTTCCGGCACGAGCACGTCGACACTTGCCAGCGACCTGTCGCTGGTGATGTCGTTTTCGGACATCAGGATGGGAACGCGCTCGCCGAGCACGGGCGTCTTCTTGCCCTGCCCCTTGATCACGCCGCAGCCGCTAACCAGCGCGAGTGCCGCAAGGGCCCCAGCCACCCTCAGCTTATTGTTCATTTAGCCTGCTTTTCCTTCGACTGATCGAGGACATCGATCCCCAATACGCTCGCCAGCTGAACCGCGCGTTGCCGCGTCGTATCCGGCACATTGTCGCCGCCCTGGGCGATCTGCTGGAGGAGCTTGCCCGCCTCGGCGCGCTTGCCGAGCTTGATCTGCGCGGCCGCCACCATCTCGCCGGCGCTTCCGAACCAGGCCGAATCCGGCTTGGCGAGGCCCTGGAGGCGCGAAACCACCACTTCGGGCTTCAGCGTGTCATACTCCACCGAAGTCTGGCGAAGCAGCGCGTAATCGCGGAACGGCTTGGCGAAGCCGCCGTTGCCCGCAACCGCGGCGAATTTGGCGGCGGCGCCCTTCGCGTCCTTCTTCTGCAGCAGCAGGTTGCCCTCGATGATCGACGACATCGCGGCATAGCCGTTGTTGCCGCCGGCAGCGAGCTTGGCGAGTTCGGGATTCGCCTTGTCGAGCTGGTTCTGCTCGATGTTGCGCAGGGCGGCATCATATTGCTCGCCCTTCTGGCCCGCGGCGGAATCGCTCTGGTGCTGCCAGAACAGGAAGCCGCCGAGCGCGAGGAACCCGGCCACCACGGCGCCGATGATCAGGCGCCCGTATTTCTGCCAGATGCCCAGCATCTGCGAACGGCGATATTCCTCGTCGACTTCGCGCAGGAAGGCTTCGTCTGTCGTGCCGGAGGGGGGAAGCGCCAAAATCTACTCCATGCGTCTCTTGCGGGCGCGAACCTGATCGTGCCGCGCGGGAATCAACAGAGCGCTCGGTAGCCCGTCAATCCCGCGGCGCATAGACCTGATCGGGCCCCGGGAAGGCCCGCGACCGAACATCGGCGGCATAGGTTTCAACCGCGGCGGAAATACGGCCGGCGAGATCGTCATATTTCTTCACGAAGCGGGCGGTCCGCTCGAACATGCCCAGCATGTCGTCGATCACCAGCACCTGGCCGTCGCACTCGGCCGAAGCGCCGATCCCGATCACCGGGCAGGACACCGCCGCGGTGATCTCCCGCGCCAGCGTCTCGACCACGCCCTCCACCACCATGCCGAACGCGCCGGCGGCGGCGATCGCCCGCGCATCGTCGAGGATCTGGGCATGCTCCGCGTTGCTCCGGCCCCGCGCGCCATAGCCGCCGAGCGCGTTGACCGCCTGGGGCGTGAGGCCGACATGCCCGACGACCGGGATACCGCGCCGGGTGAGGAATTCGACGGTGGGCGCTAGCGTCTCGCCGCCCTCCATCTTCACGCCGGCGGCGCCCGTCTCCGCCAGCACGCGCGCGGCGGAGGCGAAAGCCTGTTCCGGGCCCTGCTCGTAGCTGCCGAAGGGCATGTCGACCACGACCAGCGAATGCCAGCTGCCGCGCACCACCGCGGCGCCATGCGCGATCATCATCTCCAGCGTCACCGGCAGGGTGGAAGGCAGGCCGTAGATCACCTGGGCCAGGCTGTCCCCCACCAGCAGCACGTCGCAATGCGGATCGAGCAATTGCGCCATCCGCGTCGTGTAAGCGGTGAGCATCACGATCGGATCCTTGCCCTTGCGATCGCGAATCGCCGGGACGGTGAGCCGCTTCATCGGGGCGGGGGTCGGGTTTGCGCGGCTAGTGGCCGTATCCATGGTGACGTGCGACATGGCCGCGGGTCTAGCGCGTTGCGCCGATGGTCGCCAGCGCAACGGCATCCGGCAGGCGGCCCGGCCTCCTTCACTCTCCGCGATTTCCCGTCCCCGTCATCCCCGCAAAGGCCGGATGAAGGAGAGCGAGTTATAATCGCTTGACTCAATGTTCGATATATTTAACATTAAGGCACAAATTTCGAACTTGAGGTGAACTATGCCATTCAAGGAGAAGATCGCCTGGATCTCCGTGGTCACCACGATCCTGGTGTGGGGCGGCTTTTTCGGCTTCATGCTGACGACCGGCGGGAAGCTGCACGGCGCCGTCTATTTCACCGGCTTCATTGCCGCGGTGATCGTCCAGACGATCCTCGCGACGGGGGCCGCGATCGTCACCGCCGCGCTCGCCCCCGCCGATGCCGGCGCCGGCAGCGACGAGCGCGACCGCGACATCGCCCGACGCGCCTATGCCCTCGCCTATCCCGTGCTGATCGGGCTGGTGTTCTGCGTCGCCGGGAGCGTGCATCTGGGCTTCGACAGGATCGACATGGCCTATGCCATCATGGGCGCGATCGTGATCGCGGAGATCGTCCATTATGCCGCGCAGATCGCCGGCTATCGGCGGGGGAACTGACATGGCCTATCGCGAAAAGACCGCGTGGCTGACCCTGGTCTGCATGGCCGTGGCCTACGGCATCTATTTTCCGATGATGGCGCTGCGCGAAACCCCGCCCACGCTGTTCGACATCCTGTGGAGCTTCGGCATCATCGCCGGAACCCAGGCGGCGGTGGTGATCATCGGCCATATCGTCCTCGCCGCCCAAGCCCCGGGCGCCGCGGGCCGCCGCCCGGACGAACGCGACAAGGCGATCGCCCGGCGCGGCGCGTCCGCAGCCTATTATGTGCTGATGGCGGGCGCGATCCTGGTCGGCGTGGTGATGCCGTTCACCGAGCCGCCGCCCAAGATCGTCAATACCGCGCTACTCGCGATCGTGATCGCCGAAGCGGTGAACCACTTCCTGGTCCTGCTGAGCTATCGGAGGGGCTGGCATGGCTAGGGTCGTCAACCAGGTGCGCACCTTGCGCTTCCTCGCCGGCGAGATGACCCAGGCCGAGCTGGGCGAGAAGATCGGCCTCACGCGCCAGACGATCGCCGCGATCGAGCAAGGCAAATATTCGCCGTCGCTCGAAGCCGCGTTCCGGATCGCCCAGGTGTTCGGCAAGCCGCTCGAGGAAGTGTTCAGCTGGGAGGCATGAGCCCGCATGGCGCGAGCGTCGCGCGGGCTCCCGCTCAGAGCAGCGTCCGGGCGTAGTTCTCCGGCTTGAAGCCGACCAGGATGCCGCCCGGATATTCGAGCACGGGGCGCTTGATCATCGAGGGCTGGGCCAGCATCAGCGCCGCCGCCTTGCCGCCATCGATGCCTTCGCGATCGGCGTCGGGCAGCTTGCGGAAGGTGGTGCCGGCGCGATTGAGCAGCACTTCCCAGCCGACGATCCCGCTCCAGCGCGCGAGCCGGGCCGCATCGATCCCCGATGCCTTGTAGTCGTGAAAGGCATAGGCGATGCCGTGCGCGTCCATCCAGGCACGCGCCTTCTTGATCGTGTCGCAATTCTTGATGCCGTACATGGTGACCGTCACGTCGCGCCCTCGCCTGCTCGTGGTTCGGCCATGCGATAGCGCGCTTCGCGGCGGAAAACAGTCGGCTTTCGATCGGGCGGCGCGCGCACCGGGTCGGGGCTTCCATTCTCCGGCGTCATCCCCGGGCAGGCGCGGATGACGAAGCCGATCTCCCGGGCGTGCCCGCGTCCCCGACCCGGCGAATAAACTTATGCATAATCGCGCACCGGCCTTTCCCCCGGCGCCGGTTCTGGCTAAGCGCGCTGGGCATGGACCAGCATGCAGATTCCATCCTCATCGTCGATTTCGGCAGCCAGGTTACCCAGCTGATCGCGCGCCGCGTGCGCGAGGCGGGCGTCTATAGCGAGATCGCGCCCTTCACCACCGCCGCCAAGGCCTTTGCCCGGATGCAGCCCAAGGGGATCATCCTCTCCGGTTCCCCCGCATCGGTGCTGGACGAGGGCAGCCCCCGGGTGCCGCAGGAGATCTTCGACAGCGGCCTGCCGGTGCTCGGCATCTGCTATGGCCAGCAGGTGATGATGCACCAGCTCGGCGGCACGGTGCAGCTTGGCGACAGCGGCGAGTTCGGCCGCGCCTTCATCGAGATCGACGATGGCTGCGTGCTGTTCGACGGCATGTGGCACGAGGGCGAGAACCACCAGGTGTGGATGAGCCATGGCGACAAGGTGACCAACCTGGCCCCCGGCTTCCGCCCGGTCGCGCACAGCGCCGGCGCCCCCTTTGCAGTGATCGCCGACGATACGCGGCGCTATTATGCGATGCAGTTCCACCCGGAGGTGGTCCATACGCCCGACGGCGCCAAGCTGCTCGCCAACTTCGTCCGCCACGTCTGCGGGCTGCAGGGCGACTGGACCATGGCCGAGTTCCGCCAGGCCAAGATCGCCGAGATCCGCGCGCAGGTGGGCAGCGGCAAGGTGATCTGCGGGCTTTCGGGCGGCGTCGACAGCGCGGTGGCCGCGGTGCTGATCCACGAGGCGATCGGCGAGCAGCTCACCTGCGTGTTCGTCGATCACGGGCTGATGCGCTCGGGCGAGGCCGAACAGGTCGTTGGCCTGTTCCGCAACCACTACAACATCCCGCTCGTCCATGTGAACGCCGAGACGCTGTTCCTCGCCGGCCTGGCCGGAGTCACGGATCCGGAGGCGAAGCGCAAGTTCATCGGCAAGACCTTCATCGACGTGTTCGAGGAAGAGGCGCGGAAGATCGGCGGCGCCGATTTCCTGGCGCAGGGCACGCTCTATCCCGACGTGATCGAGAGCGTGAGCTTCACCGGCGGGCCTTCGGTGACGATCAAGAGCCACCACAATGTCGGCGGCCTGCCCGAGCGGATGAACATGAAGCTCGTCGAGCCGCTGCGCGAGCTGTTCAAGGACGAAGTCCGCGCGCTGGGCCGGGAACTGGGGCTGCCCGAGCAGTTCGTCGGCCGCCATCCCTTTCCGGGGCCGGGCCTGGCGATCCGCATCCCGGGCGAAGTGACGCGGGAGCGCTGCGACATTCTGCGCAAGGCGGACGCCATCTATCTGGAGGAGATCCGCAACGCCGGGCTGTACGACGCGATCTGGCAGGCCTTTGCGGTGCTGACGCCGGTGCGCACGGTCGGCGTGATGGGCGACGGCCGCACCTATGATTCGGTGCTGGCGCTGCGTGCGGTGACATCGATCGACGGCATGACCGCCGAGGCGTTCGAGTTCCCGGGCGGGTTTCTCCCCCGGGTGGCGACGCGCATCGTCAACGAAGTGCGGGGCGTGAACCGCGTCGCGTACGACTATACCTCGAAGCCGCCGGGGACGATCGAGTGGGAGTGACGGCGGGGATGGCGGCCTAGCGCTGCACCAGCGCCGCGATGTACAGCGCAAACGCGGCGATGGAGCTCAGGGTGCGGACATGGTTCCACATCGTCCATTCCTTGAGATAGCGCGCCCAGATCTCGACCGGGCCGGTGCCGTCGCCGGCCGCGACCAGCGCGTCGTTGAGCGGCACGTTGCAGAACATCGTCACGCCGAACATGCCGAGCAGATAGATCGTGCCGCCGGCGACCATCGCCAGCGCGCCCGGCTCGCCCCAGCGCAGCGCGCCGACCACCGCGAGCAGCCCGGCCGCCATGGTGGTCGCGAGGAACAGCGGCAGGAAGGACGAGCGCAATATGTCGACATTGATCGCATGCATCGCCGCCATGCCCGAGGCCGGGGCAATCCGGCCGAGCGCCGTCATGATGAACGTGGAGAAGGCATAATAGAGCCCGGCCATCAGCCCGCAGCCGATTGCCGAGAACCAGAGCAGTCCGGGAACGAGAAAGGTGCGCATCATCCAGGCCCTTCGATTGAATACGAGAATGTATCGTATTTGCAAAACCCGATAATCCCTCGTATTCGAATCGTCAAGCGCATGCGATGGGAAGCGGAATGGGGCGAAGGCCGGCAGCGGGAGGACAAGAGGCGGCATTGCCCGAGGCTCGGGCGCCGATGGTGCCCGTGCAGAAGCGCAGCCGCGAGCGGTTCGAGCGCATCCTGCAATGCGCCGCGGCGGTGATGGCGGAGAAGGGCAGCGACGCCTTTCGCATGAGCGACATCGTCGAGCGCACGGGCATCCCCTTCGGCTCGCTCTATCAATATTTCCCGGACAAGACGGCGATCATCGGCACGCTGGCCGAGCGCTGCAACGCGATCGGCCGCGCGTGCGTGGCGCGCGATCTGGCCACGGTGGAGACCATCGCGGACCTGCGCCCTGCGCTGGGCAATATCGTCGACAGCTATTATCGGATGTTCGTGGACGAACCGGTGATGCGCGACATCTGGCAGGCGACCCAGGCCGACCGCGCCCTGCAGAAGCTCGATGAAGAGGATGGCGCCTTTCTCGCCAATCTGCTCGCGGAGGCGGTGCGGCCGGTCGCGGAGGGAGCGAGCCCCGCGGCGGTCGGGCGCTATGCCCAGCTGATGATGACGCTGATCGCCGCGGCGGTGCGCCACGCGATCACCTTGCCGCCCGCCGAGGGCAGGCGCGTGCTCGCCCTGTTCAAGCAGCTGCTGCCGGCCGATCTCGCGGCGCTCGCCGCGCAATGAGCGCCGGGGAAACGCTTTCGCCGAAGCAGGTGCGCCGCATCTTCCTCGCGGCGCAGGGCTTCGGCCTGCGCCGGCCCGCCCGCGTCGGCGCCGCGCATCTCCGCCGCACCGTGGATCGGCTGGGCCTCCACCAGATCGACAGCGTCAACGTATTGACGCGGATGCACTATCTGCCTGCCTTTTCGCGACTGGGCGACTATGACCGCGCCCTGCTCGAGCGCGATGCCTGGGGCCCGAAGCGCGGCCGCAGGCTCTTCGAATATTGGGCGCACGAGGCTTCGCTGCTGCCGATGGATCTCCACCCGCATTTCCGGTGGCGGATGGCCCGGGCCGAACGCGGCGAGATCGGCTGGCGGCAGCTCCGCCTGTTCGCGCACGAACGCAATGCCGAGGCCCGGGCGGTGCGCGACCGCATTGCCGGCGAAGGGCCGCTCGCCGCTTCCGAGTTCGAGAATGGCAGCTCGAGGAGCGGCTGGTGGGAATGGAGCGAGACCAAGCTGGCGCTCGAATGGCTGTTCTGGTCGGGCCAGATCACCACCGTCACGCGGCGGGGCAGCTTCGAGCGGGTCTATGATCTGAGCGAACGGGTGATCCCGCGCGCGATCTACGACCTGCCGACGCCCGATGCGGCGACTGCCCAGCGCGTGCTGATCGAGCGTAGCGCCCGCGCGCTCGGCGTGGCGACGGCGGCGGATCTGCGCGACTATTTCCGGCTCAAGCCGGAGGAGGCCAGTCGCGCCATCCCCGAGCTGGAGGAGGAAGGCACGCTGATCCCGGTCCGGGTGCAGGGCTGGGCCCAGAAGGCCTGGCTGCACCGCGACGCGCGCATGCCGCGCCGCGTGCGCGGCGACGCGCTGCTGGCACCCTTCGACCCGCTGATCTGGGAACGCGGCCGTACCGAGCGGTTGTTCGATTTCCGCTACCGGATCGAAATCTACGTGCCTGCCGACAAACGGACCCATGGCTATTTCGTGCTGCCCTTCCTGATGGACGAAGCGCTCGTCGCGCGCGTCGACCTCAAGGCCGATCGCCAGGCCGGCCGGCTGCTCGCGCACCGAGTGACGCTGGAGCCGGGCGCACCGCGCGACACCGAGGAACGGCTGGCGATCGAACTTGCCCGCATGGCGGGCTGGCTCGGGCTGGGCGAAGTGCGTATCGGCGAGACGATCAGGGGAAGCCGATGACCGACGATCTGCCGCGTTGCGCCTGGGCGGTGAGCGATCCGCTCAACCGCGCCTATCACGATGCCGAATGGGGCGTGCCGATCCGCGATTCGCGGGAATTGTGGGAGGCGCTGATGCTCGAGGGCTTTCAGGCCGGGCTCGCCTGGATCGTCATCCTGCGCAAGCGCGAAGCCTTTCGCGCGGCATTTGCCGGCTTCGATCCGGCGAAGGTCGCCGCCTTCGGGCCCGAGGACGTCGAGCGGCTGATGGCAAACCCCGGCATCGTGCGTGCGCGCGCCAAGATCGAGGCGACGATCAGGGGCGCGCAGATCTGGTGCGAGATGCAGGCGCGCGGCGAGGATTTCGCCGAGTTCTGCTGGGCCTTCGCCGGCGGCAAGCCGATCCTGAGCCCCGGCCATGGCTTCGTCGCCACCACGCCGCTTTCCGAGGCGGTCTCGAAGGAATTGAAGCGCCGGGGCTTCAAGTTCGTCGGCCCGACCATCGTTCATGCCTGGATGCAGGCAGTGGGGCTGGTGAACGATCATCAGCACGGCTGCTTCCGCCGGGAGCCGGTCGCCGCCCTCGCCTGAGGTCATTGCGGGCGCGCCGGGATAGTGAGAAAATGGCCGCGAACCGGGTGGGGAAGCGAAGATGACGATCAAGCCATTGCCATGGGCGCCCATCGTGCTGGGCCTGCTCGCCGCCTGCTCGCCCGAGCCGAAACAGCCGGTGGAGAAGGACGCGACGGCCAATACGGCGGAGATCGTCGTGCCGCCCGCGAGCAATGCCGAAGCCCCTGCGGCGAACGCGCACGCGGAGGCACCGGGCGTCGGGATCAGGCTGGCGCCCGGCGAACTGACTCTGGCGCTTCCCGGCGGCGCTTCCCGCCCCGTGCGCTTCGGCATGGCCAGGGCCGATGCGGTGCGGCTGCTCGCCACCGCGCTCGGCAACCCGATCGAGGAAGCGAGCAGCCAGGATTGCGGCGCCGGCCCGCTTGGCTATGCGGCCTTCCGCGATGGGCTCTCGCTCTATTTCCAGGATGGCAAGTTCGCCGGCTGGGACCTGGACGGGCGCGAGTCCGCCGGGTTCGCCACGGCCAAGGGCATCGGCATCGGCACCAGCCGCAAGGAGCTCGAGGCAGCGGGAACGGTGGATGTCGGCGAGACGTCGATCGGCAACGAGTTCATGATGGGCGAACTTTCCGGCCTGCTCAGTTCGCCTGCGCCCGACGGCAAGGTGACCAATTTGTGGGCCGGCGTCACCTGCATCGCGCGATGAGCGTCGAGAGGCTGCTGATCGAGTTTGTCGGCTGGACCGGGGCAGCATTGATCCTGGTCGCCTATCTGCTGCTCTCCTCCGGCAGGTTGACCGGCCGGTCGCGCGCCTATCAGTGGATGAACGTGGTCGGCGCGGGCTGTTTCGTGATCAACAGCGGCTGGAACGGCGCAATCCCCTCGGCGACCCTGAACATGGTGTGGATGCTGATCGGCGCAGTGACGCTGTGGCACATCGCGCGGCGGCCGGCATGATCCGGCGGGCGCATGCCGGGGATGCGGGGCCGGTCGTCGCGCTATGGCGGGATTGCGGCCTCACCCGGCCCTGGAACGATCCCGAACAGGATTTCGCCCGCGCGCTCGCAGCGGAAGCCGCGACGATATTGGTGGCGCAAGGGGAAGGCGGCGGGATCGCAGGCAGCGTGATGCTGGGCGATGACGGCCATCGCGGCTGGGTCTATTATCTGGCGGTCGCGCCCGCCGCCCGCGGCACCGGGCTCGGCCGCGCGCTGATGGCCGAGGCGGAGGCGTGGCTGCGCGCGCGGGGTTGCCCGAAGATCCAGCTGATGGTGCGCGAGGGCAATGCGGAAGCGCTCGGCTTCTACGAGGCGCTCGGGCTGGAGCGGCAGGGGGTGGTCACGCTCGGGCGTTTCCTGAACGACTAGGTTAGGCCCACATCCGGCCGATCCTCCCCCTCCCCTCCGGTAAAGGAATGCCGACAGCACCTCACATCGCCAGGTGGCGCGCCGCCCTGGGTTGAGGACTCATTCAGCCAACTCCGTCATCCCCGCCTGCACGGGGATGATGACGGAAAATCAGATACTTGTTTGAGTTCTCAACCTAGAGCTTCTCGCCAGGCAGGGCACTGGCCTGCCGGATCCAGGCGGCCAGCCGCGGCGCATCGATCCCGTCCTCCTCGCGGATGTCGAGATAGCGCACCCCCTGCTGTTTCGATGGACCGGGCGGCACCGGATCGAGCGAAGTGCCGCGGAAGAAAGTGAGTTTCACATATCTGTCGAAGCAATGGAAAGCGAGGAACCAGCCCTCCCGATCGGGGGCGCCGTAGAAGGGCGTGTTCCACTTCACCGCCTTGCGCACGCCGGGCACGGACCCCATCACCAGGTCGTCGATCGCGCGCCCGATCCGCTGCTTCCACTCGGGCATCGCGGCGATATAGGCCTGCACCGGCGCATCGCCTTCGCCCTTGGGAATCTGTGGATTGCCGCCGGACAGGAGCCTGGGCGCGGTCATGCCCCGCGCTCCCCGGCGAGGAATTTCTCGCCCCCGGCACGAACCGCGGCATCGAGCGCCGATGCGGACGCCGCCACCGGCATCAGCATCGGCCACATCCCCAACAGCGCGCGCGATGCCATCCCTGCACCTCCGCAAAAATGACCTCAGAGCGACTGCAGCCCCTCGATCGTCACGATCGGGCTGCTGCCGCGGCGCAGGGCGCAGCGGAAGCCATGGCTCTCCCGGGTGGCGTCGCGATAGCCGTCGGCCAGCTCCACCTGCCCCTTGATCACCCAGCTCTTGCCGTTCCAGACGGTGCTGGTGACCGTGGAGACCTGCGCCAGGCGAGCATAGCGTTCGCCCAGGCTTTCCGCTTCCACCGCGCAGCGATCGGCGGCGGCATCCTCGTCATAGAGCCCGTCGAACTGCGCGGAATTCGGTGCCGGCATCTCGGCGACCGGGCCGGCGGCGGGCTGCGGCGCCTCGCCATAGCGGCCGCCGTCGACCGGGCCGGTATCGATCGGCACCCGCTCCTCGGCCGCTTCGGCGCCGTGCGACTTCTTCTTCCCGCTCGAGATCAGCGCGAGCACGCCGCCGACCACCAGGCCGCCGACGATCGCGTCGCCCACATCGAATTTGTCCTTGTGCTTCTCGCGCGACGGGCGCCAGCGCTCCTGCGCCTGGGCCGGCATCGCCAGCCCCATCATCGCCACCGCGGCGATCCCGCCGCCCGCAAGCTTCAGAACATCCATGCCGCCCTCCGTTACTTTCGCGAAACGAGAACTATGCGCGCCAGCCTGTCGCCCGGCTGAACCGATTTGCGACCAGGCGCCATTCCCCTGCGAGGGGAACGGCGCCCCTTGGCCCCTATTTGCTCTTCACTTCGAGGCCGGTCCACCTGGCCGTGAAGGCCCAGAGATCGGCGGCTTCCTCGATGATCTTGTCGGTCGGCTTGCCCGAGCCATGGCCCGCGCGCGTCTCGATGCGGACCAGGTGCGGCTTGTCGCCGATGTCCGCATGCTGGATCGCCGCGGCATATTTGAAGGTATGCCCAGGCACGACGCGATCGTCGGTATCGGCAGTGGTCGCCAGGATCGCCGGATAGGCCACGCCCGACTTGATGTTGTGATAGGGCGAATAGGCGTAGAGCGTCTTGAAATCGGCTTCCTTCGACGGATAGCCATAGTCATCCACCCAATAGCGCCCGGCGGTGAATCGGTCGAAGCGCAGCATGTCCATCACGCCCACCGCCGGCAGCGCCGCGGCGAACAGGTCGGGCCGCTGGTTCACCACCGCGCCCACCAGCAATCCGCCGTTCGAGCCGCCCTGGATCGCCAGCTGGTGCTTTCCGGTGATGCCTTGCTTGATCAGATACTCGCCCGCGCCGATGAAGTCGTCGAACACGTTCTGCTTGTTGGCCAGGCGGCCGCCATCGTGCCACGCCTTGCCATATTCGCCGCCGCCCCGGATGTTGGCGAGGACGAACACGCCGCCCTGCTCCAGCCAGGCGAGGCGCGAGGAGGAGAAGCTGGGGCCATAGGAGACGTTGAAGCCGCCATAGCCCCAGAGCAGCGTCGGCGCCGGGCCCGTCACGCTCTTCTTGCGGACGATGAACATCGGCACCTTCGTCCCGTCCTTCGACGCGAAGAAGCGCTGCTCGACCTTGTAGTCGTCGGGCTTGAACAGCAGCTTGGGGCGCGCCCAGGGCGTGCTGGTGCCGGTCGCCATGTCGTAGCGATAGATGGTCGTCGGCTCGTTGAAGCTCGTATAGGCGTAGAAGGTCTCGGGATCGTCGGGCTCTCCGCCAAAGCCCGAGGCGGTGCCGACGCCCGGCAGCTTGACCGGGCCGATCGCGCCGCCGTCGAGCTTGTAGCGACGCACTTCGGTCTTGGCGTCGACCAGATAGCTCGCCACCAGCGTGCCGCCGACGATCGCAGCGCCTTCGAGCGTCGCCGCATCCTCGGGCACCAGGTCGGTCGTGGCCGGATTCGCCGCCGCCACGTCCATCGTGACGATCTTGAGCTTCGGCGCCCCCTTGTTGGTGACCCAGTAGAATTTCGTGCCGACATTGCCGGCCAGGCCCCAGCTATTCTCCAGCCCCGGCACGATCACCCGCGGCTTGCGCTCCGGGTCCTGCAGATCGATCAGCGTGATCTGGTAGCGATCGTCGGTGCCCTCGCTGGTGGTGATCACCATCCAGCGCCCATCGTCGGTGACCTGGGCGTAATGGCTCCACTTGGGATGGTCGGGCGTCTCGAACACCAGCGTGTCGGCGCTGTCGGGCGTGCCGAGCTTGTGGAAGTAGATCTTGTGGTTCTCGTTGAGCGCCTGGTATTTCGCGTCGGCCGCGACGTCCGGATAGCGCGAATAATAGAAGCCGCTGCCGTCCTTGGCCCAGGCCGCGCTCAGCGTGAACTTCATGCCATGGACGGTGTCGCCGGTCTCCTTGCCGGTGGCGACGTCGAGCACCTTGGCCGTGCGCCAGTCGGTGCCGCCGTCCTGGATCGCGTAGAGCAGGTATCTGCCGTCCTCCGACGGCGCCCATTCGGACAGCGCAGTCGCGCCGTCCTTCGACCAGCCATTGGGGTCGATCAGCACCCGGCCCTCGCCGTCGAGCCGGTCGCGGACGAACAGCACGGCCTGGTTCTGCAATCCCGAATTGTGCAGGTAGAAATAGCGGCCGCCCTTCTTCTGCGGCGCGCCGAAACGCTCATAGTCGAAGAGCTGCTTGATGCGCGTCTTGAACCAGGCGCGGCCCGGCAGCGTGGCGAGATAGGCGTTGGTCACCTTGTTCTCGGCATCGACCCAGGCGGCGACTTCCTTGTCGTTGCGCACGTCGTTCTCGAGCCAGCGATAGGGATCGGCGACCTTCACCCCGAACTGTTCCTCCACCACGTCGACGCGGCGGGTGTCGGGATAGGCGGGCTTGGTCACTTTGGTCTCCGGCTGGGTCTGGGCGAGTGCGGGGGTCGCGAGGAGCAGGGGCAGGATGAGGGCGCGGCGCATGGAGCCTCCGAATGGGAAAGGCCCGGTTTTACCCGGACTGCGCCGTCGCTCAAGCCGAGCCGTTGCCGGAAGTCGCCGAAACGGCCCAGAACAGGATGCCGAGCGGGGCGAGGGCCAGCGCCGCGGCAAGCCAGGCGCCGAGGGAGGATTGCGGGAACTGCCGGTTCATGCCCGCCATGTGGGAAGCCGTGGACGGCCGGGAAAGGACAGGAAATGTTGCGGGAGCCAAATGACCGGTTTGGCTCCCCCGGATTGCCGCGCGCCGCTAGCGGCCGGCAGGAAGCGCGCGCAGCCTGGCCAGCGTTTCCTGCTCCAGGCCATAGCCCTCGGTGACGTCCCATATGGCGTCCTGAAGCAGGCGCCTGGCACGGTCGCCCTCTATCTTCCGGCCCTTGACGGCGCCGAGAACCAGCCGAAGCTTCGGGTGGCTGGTGACCGTCCCGAGCGCATATTCGGCGCCCTCGCCGGGCACGTCCATCTCCTGGTTCAGGCACATGGCGCGAAGCAGGAACCGCCCTCCCGACGGCAATCCGGGATTGGCGGGCGATGGCTCCCCCTTCGCCGCACGCTGCGCCCGCAGCTTCCTCTTCGCCTCCTCCCGTTCGGAAGGGGGCAGCATGAGATGGGCGCAAAGGCTGTCCGCGATGAAGAAGTTGAGGTCGTCCACGACGATCACGTTCTGGAAGCCCTTCTCCCGCTGCATCCGGTCGAAGATTTCACCGGCCAGGTGCTTGAACATCGTGCCGGCGGGGATGTGGACGATATAGGAGCGATCCTCCTCGGTGCAGAAGGTCAGGCAGAGCTCCTCGTCGCCGACGCCGAGCTCGGTTTCCTTGCAATCCTTGCGATTGTCGAAGCCCTTGACCGACACCAGCCTGACGCCCGCAGGCAGGGCCAGGGGCGTGCCGACCGGCGAGCCCGGATTGTTGCCGAGGCCGGCCATGTATCGGTCCTGCGCCGAAGCAGGAGATGCGGCGAAGCCTGCCGCCAGCAGGAGAGCGAGGAACCAGATCGCCAGACGCACGCAAGCCCTCCCGATAGCGAAGATCGCGGCAGGCCTGCTGCGCCCGGCGGCATCCGGGCAAGGACGGCTCGACGTAGGGGGAGGACGACGCGATGAAGGCGCCGGAACGCGGAAGGGCGGCCGCACCCTGGTGCGACCGCCCTTCCCTGTCTCGATATCGCGGCCGATCAGGCGACGGCGTCGAAATCCTCGTCGACGAGCACCGGGCCCGAATCCTGGCCCTTGGCCGAGACGTCGCGATCGACGAACTCGATGATCGCCATCGGCGACGCGTCCGAAGCGCGCGGGCCGGTCTTGATGATGCGGGTATAGCCGCCGTTGCGGTCGGCATAGCGCGCGGCCAGAACGTCGAACAGCTTCACCAGCTGGGCGTCGTCGAGCAGGCGGGCATGGGCCAGGCGGCGGTTCGACAGGCCACCCTTCTTGGCGAGGGTGATCAGCTTCTCCACATACGGACGAAGCTCCTTCGCCTTGGCGAGGGTGGTGGTGATCTGCTCGTGCTTGATCAGAGCGGCGCTCTGGTTGCGGAACAGGGCCGCGCGATGGGCCGAGGTACGCTGCAGCTTGCGGCCGCCAACGCGATGACGCATTGTCTTCTTCCTTCCGTTCGTTCGGGGGCCGTATCAGGTACCCCGGACCAGGCGGTGAGATGGCCACCGCCCAAAGCCTGTCACTTTTCGTGAAGCGGCGCCCAAAGCGGATTCGGCGGCAGAAGTCAAGCGGTACGCACCCGTGGCGCCGCCGGCGCCGCCAGCATCAGCGCCCATAGCGCCCAGACCATCGCGTCCGCGCGGTCCGGCGAGCGCCCCGGCCCCTGATAGCGCCCCGTCGCCGTCAGGCCCATCAATTCCGCCTCGAGCGCGTCGAACCGCCCGGCCAGCCGCACGCTGCCGCGCTCGAACAGCGCCGCCACCGGTTCGGCGCGGGCGGCCTTGCCCCGCGTCGCGGTCACGGTGCGCAGCGGCAGCCGCACATCCGCCGCGCGCAGCACCGCCCGCACCATGTCGCCGCCCTGGTTGGTCTCCACCACCACCCGGTCCGCGCCATGCGCCTCCGCCGCCGCGGCGACGCGCTGCGCCCAGCCTTCCGGCGACAGCCCGCTCGCCGAATGATCGGCCAGCACATGCCCCGTCCCGCTCCCGTCGATACCGCAGGCGACGATGCCGCAGGTTCCCCCGGCGCTGGCGGGCGGATCCACGCCGATCGCCACGCGGACGAGTGCGTCCCCGTCCGGCGCCGCGCCGCGGCATGCCTCGATCAATGCCGATGGCCATAGCGCGCCGGCGACATCGGCATCGAGCAGCCCGTCGATCTCCTCGCGCCCGCGCCGCGTTCCGCCATAGGAACGCGCCATCGCCGCGAGCCACGCCCGGGGCAGATGCGGATTGTCCCCGGACGCGCCGCCCGTCGCGACGGTGCCCGGATCGGCCAGTATCGCGCGCAGCGCCGCCAGCCCCGCCCGCGGCGTGGTGGTGACCAGCGCGCGCGGCGCCGCGCCCGCGCACAACCCCAGCTGCAGCATGTCCCAGCTCTCCGCGGGGTGCCGCCATTTCGCGAGCTCGTCGCACCAGGCGAAATGATGCTCGGGGCCGCGCAGCCCCTCGGGGTTCGCTCCCGAGAACAATGCCGCCTCCGCCCCGTTCGGAAACAGCACGCGCCGCCGGCTCGCCTCGAACACCGGCCGCCCGCCGAAATGCCCCGCGGTCGCCAGCAGCCCGGAAGGCCCCTCCACCATCACCTGGCGCGCCTCCTCGATCGTCGCCGCCACCAGCGCGATCCGCACCGCGCCCGCATCGCGCACCAGCGCATGCACCCATTCGGCGCCGGCCCGCGTCTTGCCGAAGCCGCGCCCGGCCATCAGCACCCAGGTTCGCCATTCCCCTTCGGGCGCGCATTGTCCGTCATGCGCCCATTCGCCCCAATCCCCGTCCAGCGCCCGCAGCTCGGCATTGCTCAGCGCCCGCAGCAGCAGCGCGCGCTGCGCCGCATTCAGCCGTCCCAGCCGTGGCAGCACGATGCCCATGTCACGCTCCCCCCATGCCGCGCTCCCCTGCCGGCCGGGGCTCGTCCCGCGGGCCGTCCGCCAGGTCTCCGTCCCCCGGCCCCGGCCCTGCCCCTGGCGCCTTCGCGTCGCCGCCCCGCTCGATGGCGTCGATCTTCCGCAGGATGCTCGCGCGCACCGCCTCGATGTCGGGCGGCAGTGCCCGGGCATCGTAGCGCTGCGGCGCACCGCCCTTCACCGAGGCGCGGTGCAGCTTGAGCAGGTTCATCATTTCCGCGACGCTCATGGCCTTGCCGGCGGCTTCCCCGGTGACCGGTTCGCGCCGCAGGCTGTCGGTGGCGAGCGCTACGAGCTGCGCCTCGATCCGCGCATAGCCCTGCTCCAGGCACGCCTGCCATTCCGCCGCGAAGCCCGGCCAGCGCATCCGCCGCTGGTAGATGGCGGTGGTCGAGAATCCCGCCGCCTCCGCTGCCGCCCGCACATTGGCGGTGGCGGCCAGTTCCTCGAGGAACCGCTGCTCCGCAGCCTGCGACCAGCGCTTGCCGCCGGTGCGGATCACCTGCGTCTTCCGGTTCCGCGCCTGCCGCACCACGCGCCCGCCACCGTCCTTTTCCCTATCGCCATCCGCCATCGCACACCCCCGAAACGAAAAATGCCGCCCGGCGCAAAAGGCGCAGAGCAGCATGTTCCTGTTTTGTACAATATGAGCGTGGCGATGTCAAGGGAGGAGATGGGCCGGTAGTGGAGGGCCCGCTTCTGGCGAGAGATCAGCCGGAGTGAGCCCTCGCGCTGGCGTTTGTTCAATTTCCGCTAGCGTCCTGGTGTTGGCCATCCCGACACCTCAACCAGGCGCCCGAAAGCGGCCGGTCGCGCGAGACAGACTAGGCCTCGTCCGCCATCGCTTGGCTCTTGCAGAATAGTTCCAGCATGGCGGCACGCGTCGCTGTTTGCGCAATATGCACGATCAGCGTGTGTGGAAGGTCGATATCGGGGTGCGAAGCGGCATTTCCGGCAAACCATAGCACCTCCGAGAGCGGCTCCTTTTCATGCCATGTCGTCATGACAAATCTGTCGTCCGGTATGTCACCGAAATCGAATGTCTCAAGGACGGTCCAGTCTACGGTGTCATGCCAAGCTTCACACGCCGCGCCCCAAGCGACGAAGTAGAGGCATCCGCTCGCTACCAACCATGAGGCCACCTCGTTTCGCCAATCTTGGCTAACATCCTCTTCGGCGATGAGAACTGCTCGATAGGGCCCGATCTCTGCCGGGGGCGGAGTATCTCCGGGCGACAGGTGCAGGTAATTCAGCGTCATCGCATTAACCGAACGCCACCCGTTTCGAGCACAATGTTGGTGGCAGCTAGCCACCCGTTGCCAACAAGGGCGGACGGACCGCTTCCCGCCCACCTGCCGCCGCTCGGCAGCGCGGTCGAACCGGCCTGACGCGAATGTCCCCAATTGGTTGGGAAGCAGGCACTAGACTTCAATATGCTCAGATGCCTCCGGGGCTATCCCATCCCGCCAGTCATGGCCGGCAAGCGCCGCTTCGTCACCCCAGTGCAGTTCGTCGTCATCAACCCAGAAATGGAACATTTCCTCTCCAACGAGAGTGAGTCTCACACCGACGCGGCGCCCCATCGACGCCAGTGCTTCCACCTCCGACACCTCCACGCCTGGAAGTGTCGGGCACAGTGATTGAGTTATATCGGCGATGTCCACTTGGCCGTATTCACCAATATCGAACGGGAGATCGAGCGGACCATCGTCCACAATCATCCGCGCACCATCTTCTGCGACCTGAAGGCGTAACACCTGTCCGCCAGCGAATTTCAGCAGCAGCCGCAACGGCTTTTCGTTCACATGGCCATCGAAGATGTGGCGGTTCGCAATGACGGAATCGAGCCTCATAGCTGGCACGCTGCCGCAAGCGGCCAATGCCCGCAACTGGGTGGTCAGCTGCCGTACGCTTCAGACCGGACAGGATACGGAACTAGCCAGTCATAAAACGGGCAGTGTCCATTTGCAGCTTGCTCTTCAGGCAGGCCCATTCTTGCCCATAATGGCGTGGCTTACCGATTTGCTGAAGACCGGAAAACCTTATCGTGTTTCCGTCAACGAGAACCGCATCCGAAATGCCGCATTGTTTCCGGGCTCGTTCCAAATTCTCATCGGTAAGAGGCCGTTTTTGATCTCTCACTACCTCGTGCGCGGCGCAACCCGTCATGCTTCCAAGAAGAAGCACTATGGCCAGGACGGCATCTCGTTGCATCCCGATATTATATTCTGCTGCTGAATGTCTGCAACTGGGGCGTTAGAGGTCGGGCGGCTTTGAATTCAGCCTAGCGGCGCCTGAACGGCCGACGATGGGTGGTTAGCTGCCGTTAGGGGGCAGTCGCCAGTTTTCCGGCAGGTTCGCGAAATAACCCCAAGATGCCCACGAGCCGTCACCTAGATTTGATCGCGTAACAAGTCTCCACTCGGGCGGATCAGGGAAACCGTGCCAAGCCAACTGCATCAACAGCATGTCCTCGCCATGATGCATGGCGTAAAATTCGACGTCGGCGCCAATAAGTTTTTGCTTTTCAATGCCAAATACCGACAGCCCAGCGCTGCGTACCGAAGTCCAATCGATCGTCTCGGCGGCTCTTTCATTGAATCCGGCCAGTTGCTCATCGGCGATTGAATCGGAAGCATCCCATGGGTCGGCTTCCCAAACATTTGACGCGGAATTCATGCGCTCGGATTGAGTCATCGATGGGCTCCACGCAGTACGTTACGGCGTGGCACGGACGTCCGCAACTCGGGCGTTTGCCGCCCGACCGCCTTTGGATCGATCGTCGCCTGGCTGAGCGACCGCGAATGGGTGGCTAACCGCCCTTCTGCTTTCGGAAGGACTGCTTGGTGGTCTTAGGCTTGGTTGCTTCCGTGAAGACGCGGACCTTTTCGTCCAATTCGATGAGAGCAGCCCTGAACGCCTCGTGGCTATCGTCTTTTGCGACGACCTCAAAGCGATGGCGCTTGCCGTGGTGATACACACCTTTGGAAACGGTAGCCGCCATATGCGGATCAAATCACTCAACTGGAATGTCCGCAAGTGAGGCGCTTGCCGACCGGCAGCTCGCAGCGCCGGAAAATTGGGCCAGAATGGCTGAGAATGGGTGGAAAGCGGACGCCCGCTACGTCCGTTTGATAGCCTCGACGATGATAAGGTCACCGCGCTGTCTGCCTTCCACCTGCACCCTCAGGCCCACCAGCCCGAGTATGCGATCATCATCGACCTCTAGCCGCCACAGATGACCGTGCTCGGTGGCGAGATATATCTGCTTCTGCGGGAAACGTCGCAGCACACCAATCGCCTGCCGATGCTTTGCTGCCATTCGCCAAAATACTCCATCACGCAGCGTCCGCAATTGGGGCGTTAGAGGTCGGTCCGCTGCACGATCGAGCTATATCCATAGCACGATAGCGACTATCCCGGCGATCGGCAGCGCGATCAGGGCCGCGGTCGCAGCCCACGCCGCCAAGACCCCGAAACGATCCTCAATCCAAGGGATCAAAGTCTCGGTCAGCGCATAATAGACCTGCTCCATCCCCAAAGCCTAGCACGCAAGTCAATGTCTGCAATTCGGAAAGCGAGATGCGGATATGGAAATCGCAAACCGGCGTTTCGGCCGGCCTCTGGCGTCAAATCGGCCTCCCGCGGGCCGAACGTCTGGGATTGGGTGGTTAGCTGCCGTTCACAGGCGGTCCGATTGGACCAGCATCGGCCCGCACTTCAGTCTCTATAAGCTTGAACCCCGCACGAGCTGCCGAACGGCGGGCCATCTCGACGCATCGAGTTGGTATGTTCGCGACATGCGAAATGATGACCGCGCGTTGCCGATCAAATCGGCTTTCGAGGTCCTTCCGAAACTCGAGAGCCGTCAGGCCGACATCCCCAGTCCAGAACCAACATTTGCCTTCCGAGAAAGTCACCGCCGTGCCGTAGGCGATTCCATGGTCCTGCCCGGATAGGGGTGCAGGAGCGCTCGAAAGCAGCGCGGTAAGAGACAATGCGAAGGCGAGGACCATTGCTGGGGTTTGCACCACTATGGCCCTGTCCGCAATTGGGGCGCTAGAGGTCGGGCGGCTTTGAATTCGGCCTAGCTGCGCCTGAACGGCCGACGATGGGTGGAAAGCGGTCGCTGGTCCGCTAGAGTAGGTTGATGATAGCGCTCCTTCTCGCCGCCACGTTCATGCTCCTCCCACAGCCTGTCGGTGAAGCAGGTGCCTCCGACCGCCTCATTGTCAATTGGAGCTATCAACCGGAGTTGATGCCCGACTCTGTCGTGCTCAAGCTTCGAAATCGAGGCTCCAATGCTATTTGCATTCCACGCGTCGAAGTCGAGGGCCCAAGTTTGCTCCTGTTTCAGGGCGGCAAGGAGGTCGACCCAGTGCATTACACCAACCGACCTATTTTGGTTTGGCGTGGGGCAGACGTGATTTCAGGCCTTCTGGTGATCCCACCCGGTAGATCGGTCAAGCTGTTCTACGATCTCCATGACTGGTATTTGGCGTCTGGACCGACCGAAGCTCGACTGGAGTTGCCAAGGATCGACTGTCTTGCCTTTTTCCATAGCGCAAAGCCCTCGATCGTTCGCAAGTTGGCAACCTATCAATTCACCGCCAGCCCAACGCAGGACGTCCGCTAGTGGGGCGTTAGCCACCAGGCCGCTTCATGAGCCGAAAATTCAGCTGTAGCGGCGGAGATTGGTTGGTTTGCCGAACGACGGCTTTCAGCGCACATTCGCGGGCAAGTCGCCATCTTTGCGGGACGTGTCGCTTGCCCTTCAGCCTAGCAAAACCTCTCAAGGGCGCTGTGGCGCTGGCTGCGACCATGATTGCATCCGAGGTCGCATTGCCAGCGCCCGATCGAGGGTCGCCTTCCTGCTTCGGCGGGATGCGATCGGCTCTCGTTCGAGGTGGTTTTAGCGGGCCGCTGATTTGCTCGAGAGGCGACGCTACCTTCTCCCTAGCGGGCCAGACGAAGGGGCACAAATACTCCATCTACGACTATCGCTACAGGTTTCTTCCGGCCAACGGCAACGTCAGACATGGTGGCCAGCGGATAATTGTATTTCGCGGCACGGCTTATGCCGGGCAATATATGATTGCCACGCCGCCCTACACCTCGATGTCGGTGAACGGTACGCGCGTGGTATTCCAGACGGCTGGCGCCCCGCGCGTTCAAATTGATTTCTCTCGGGGCCCACCCAATGAGATACTCGTCAACGGAGAGGTCGCGAGGTTTTTCCGCTGACGGGCCAATGAACGGCAACCTTGCGAGCAGCGGCGTACACCAGACCCATGACCAGAGTTCAGCAAACCTTCTCAAACAACAAGGATAGCCCGATCTATGTGTCGGTGGAGCCTTGGCCCGAGTGCTTCGAGCTCGAACCGGGCGAAAAGCTCACGCTGATCTGGGATGCGCCCGAGAGTGGGGATGCTGCGCAGGTCGACTTCATCAACGAGCGCGAACTGGTCGTATGGCCCAACGGCGAAACGCACGCGATGAAGTACCTCATCAACGGCGAAGAGGCCGAAGCCCGAAGCTGGACTTTCAAACACAAGTGAGCCTCCTGGCCGCAGCGCCAGCTTTCGGAGGATGAACCTCGGCGTTTCGATATCCGTTACCGGACGTCAGCCGCCGGTCCCGTCCGGGATCAATATCTGCCAAATCGTAGCAAGGATCATAGAGAAGGTAAGGAAGGAAAGCAGGGCTGTCACAGCCCAAAAGCGAACCGGTTGATCCTTCCTTCTTCCGGACAACGTAATTCCTGGCTGCTCAAACGTCGCTGTGCCGGTGCGGAACCCTTGAATAAGCAACCACCCGAACAGCAACGCTACCAATAGTGTGATGATCGGCCCATATATCGCTTCGCTCATACGGCTCGATCGCACCCGCCGCGATCGGTAGCAATTGGGATTTCACGCATTGCACAGGAACGTCCGCAATTGGGGTGCTTGCGGGCAGGCCGCTTCTGGCCGGTCAAATTTGGACCGAACCGCGGAGAATGGGTGGAAAGCTGCCGTTGCGATGATAGGCTAATCGCATGGACGAGATCATGCGCGGGCATGCCGCAGAACTGCGGGAGATGTCATCGGCGAGGGCAGCCGATTGGCTACTACAACGCTATCCGCGCGGTGGAGAAGCGATCATTCTGCTCGAGCATATATCGCTGCGCAAAGGCGATTATCGGCGTCTGGCTGAGCAGTATCTTGCGGGGCCTTCCCATGCGCATGATCGCGCTTACCGACTGTTCCGAGATCGTCTGGGCCTAACTCGGCTAATCCGCATTCTCGGTGAAACACAGGGCCGTGATAGTCGTGACGCTGATCTGCTGGCCTACCACCTTAGGCCAATGCTGCGCGGCGCTAAGGATGCCAAGGAACTGCGAGAAGCTACTGCTTTCGTCGATGCCCTAGCTGCTTCGTGACGGCTGCCTTTGGGGCTTTTGCCGACCCGCGGCTTCTGGATCAGCCGCCGCACCGCGGAACGACCGGGAGTGGGGGGAAAGCGGACAGGCTGCCTACGGGAAGCGTTGTTAGCGTAGCGCTATCACCAGTCGGGCTTCTCGCCAGCCGCTAAGTCGTAGCCGTGGTAGTAGGCGTCGGTGAAGTCTGCACCGTCCATCTTCGCACCCAGAAAGGTGGTTGAGCAAAGAGCTGACCCTTGGAAGTCCGCGCCGGAAAGATCGGCATCGGTGAAGTCGCACGTCTTCACGTTTGCGTGCACGGTCGCGTTTCTCAGCGATGCCCCTCGAAAGTTGGCGTGAACAAAACTGTCAATTAGTTCGATACTATCAAGCCTCGCGCCAACTAGAGCATCCGAGCCGTCATCAGTGATGTTCAAGTTTGAGAAATGCCGCTGGCCTGACGCATACCGTAGCAGCAACTCGGACTGTGTAATCTCTTCATGCACGACGATCATGCCGATGTGCTGCCATGCTGAACCGGTGATCGCAACCGGGATTGCTCGCCGCCTCGCCATGTCCGCAATTGGGTGGTTAGCTGCCATTCACTGCAGTGCGGATCCAGCCGTCAAAATAATCGGTTTGAGTAAGGTAATCGTAGTCCTCGTTCACTCGAACAAGCGATGGATCGGGCGATACTGGGGCGTCGTCCTCGTGGCGAAGACAAAGGAAAGCCTGCCCGTCGAAGCCGAACGTCACGGCACGACAGGTCGCAATCGAGCGTATCGTAGTGCCGAGGCAACCGTTCGGATTGACGGACTGCGCGACACGACTGGTAAGTGCGTCAACGTCGGCGAGCTGCGTCACGTGCGGTTCCGCTACGCCTTCGCTATACACGCTGCCAATAGCGGTATCTGGATCACGCCAATCCACGACGAAATGGAAGTGGTCGCCACCCTGCCTCAGGGTCTTCACGACCATGGCGCTTGCAAGCTCGATGTAGGCCTGTGTGCGTGGATCGGTCGCATCCATGTCAAATGCGGGAATGATTGCGCAGGCTTTCATTTGGTCAACAGTAGCAACAACTCCAACGGCTGCAATTGGGGCGTTTGCTGCCCGACCGCTTTTGGATCGATCGTCGCCTGGCCGAGCGACCGCGAATGGGTGGAAAGCTGCCATTTAACGATCTTCGAGCGGTAAGGCCTTCCATTCGTCGAAGCTGGCGTAAATGTCCGTCGTAGGAAGGGCCGGGCTGCTTTCCTTGTGACGTGTCAAATGAAGTCGCGCATAGCGCCCGTCTGCGAGCCTGAATAGAACATCGTCACGCCGCCACCGCCGTCCCACAGCCACTACGTGAGTTCCATAAAGGACATGCCCCGGAGCGAGTTCTTGGACGAGTTCGTCCTCAAGCTCTTGCTGTTCCGTTTCGCTGGTCACCCCGTACCAGTCGCCATCCCATTCCGATGCGTCGCTCATCGGCTGACCATATCGGAGCGCCGAATGTCTGCAACTGGGGCGTTAGAGGTCGGGCGGCTTTGAATTCGGCCTAGCTGCGCCTGAACGGCCGACGATGGGTGGAAAGCGGACTTAAGACGCACTTCTGATATAGATCGCTCCAGATGGCAGAGGACATCGTAGCACCCAACCGAATGCTGTCGCCGTCGATTTTGCAGCAACGCGTATTTCATCCCAAGTCGGATGATGCCGCAACGCATCATCTGTCCAGAATGCCACGTTTGCTTCACCGCTTTTCGACAGGATGAGACAATCTAGCGCGTTGAGTTCGATGCGTTCGTGCTCAGCTAGCTCCACTTCGTGCCCGAAAAACATGTCGAGAGCCTCTTCGAAATCGAGCGCCAGTTCATCAGCCTTGCAGACAAAATCGGGGAACAGGGAAAGCTGCACGTCAGCGGATTGCGCCAGCGCCAACACCGCGCGTTCAAGCTGCTCGCGTCTTACAATCTCGGTCGCCATCTGAAGATATTACGGTGCGGGAGGAACGTCCGCAACTGGAGCGGTAGCCGCCAGGCCGCTCCTGGCCAGCCAAATTTGGACCGAACGGCGGAGAATTTGGGTGGATTGCGGACTTTCTGCCTCAACCGCGAATGCTCGAAAGCGCTCGTTCAGGTATTGTGGACAGCGACGATCAAGCCATGATCTTGCTACTGTGCCCGCTACCCTGGGAGCACGAACCATGCGCGATAATGCAGGTCGGGCAGGCGTGAAATAATCGTGGGACAGAGGAAGGAGGGCTACGGGGGAGACAATCGCCCACTCTTGTATGATTGCCCTCTGGCATATCTCTGTCATTTTCAGGCCGTCGGTGAGTAGGTTGGCAAGCCGAAGAGGAACGAGGGAGCGGTGTGTGCAAGGGCAATGGATTGGAGACATTGAAGGGGAAGTCGGAGGGACGCTGAGGGTTGAGCTAGAGCGTCGAGGCAGCGTGGTATCTGGCAACGCCTACCTGTTCTACGAGGCTGAGCATCAGCTTCCCGGCTTCAAGTTTGCAATCCGTATGCCCGACGCTGCTCCACACAAGGCGGAAGTGACCACGACATACTGCTACTCTGATGGTGGCATCATGTCCTCTGACGATAGAGTTAGAGCGGAAAAGATCATTGCCGATAGATTTGGCGAACCGCCCGTCCCCGAAAAGATCAACGCCACCTTCACTGAGCACCTAGATGGGAGCCTTCAAGTCGAGTGGAGCGGAGGAGAGCAATCCGTTTCCGAGACGATATCCGCCTCCAAAGCGACGGGGGATTCGGAATTGATAAGCCGCAGCGATCTACAGACGTGGAGCGACTTTCGGCAATGGGCTATCGATCAAGACCCCAGACGATATATATTCCGGGGGCAGTCCAACCCATTCAAGTTGACCACTACGTTTCATCGTACATGGCGGAGTGACTTGAACGCATGGATTATGGATGACGTTGTACGGCTATACGGCGCAATCATCGAAAAGGTATCGTTTCCACTACAACTCGGCAATCTTGAGCATAACGCCGTCATATGGAGCATCCTGCAACATCACGGTTACCCGACGCCGCTTCTAGATTGGTCTTTCTCACCGTTTGTATCGGCCTTTTTCGCCTTCCACGCGGTTAAGGCAGATAGTGACTGCCGCCCGCGCATATTCATCTTCGATAAGGCTGCATGGGAGGAGAGCTACGGTCGGCGGGCTTTTATAGTGGATGCAGCACCTCCCCAGCTTGTAACTATCGAAAACATGGCTGTCGGCAATCCTCGGTATGCCCCACAACAGGCTCTCGCTACTGTGTCCAATGTGACTGATATCGAGGCATTTATTCGCAAACGGGAACAGGCGGATGGGAAAAGCCACCTTGAGGTTTGCGATCTATCGCCCACCGAAGGCCCCCGCATTGTGAAGGAGCTAGAGCTTATGGGCATCACATTCGGTTCGCTGTTCCCCGGCCTCGACGGCATCTGCAAAGACCTAAAAGACCGCTTGTTCGCTGAGCCGGTGTGAGCCTCCACTGCGGGCCCACATTGGCAAGGCCTTTGCCTCAGCTATTTCAAAGGCCTAATACAACCATCCCGATGCCCTTTCGGAAAACCTCAGATTTCCGCCATTTTTTATTGCAATCGTAAGATCTTCTTCTTGGCACAATTGGCATGCCCGCCACTGGAGCATTAGCGGCTATTGCGGCGTATCCCGAACGAACGGCGGCTTTCGGGCGCCGCCAAGGGCTCGCCGATGACCGACTTGAGGGCGCAACGCAGAAGTCCAGGATCGCCCGCAAAGCAAAAGGGCCGCCCCTTTCGGGACGGCCCTTTCGTTTGTTCCGCAGCGATCTTGAGCCTTAGCCCATGATCTCCTGCTCGAGCTTCTTGGCCATCTCTTCGATGTTCTCGGGCGGCCAGCCCGGGATTTCCATGCCCAGGCGCAGGCCCATGCTCGAAAGCACTTCCTTGATCTCGTTGAGCGACTTGCGGCCGAAGTTCGGCGTGCGCAGCATCTCGGCCTCGGTCTTCTGGACCAGATCGCCGATATAGATGATGTTGTCGTTCTTGAGGCAGTTGGCCGAGCGGACCGACAGCTCCAGCTCGTCGACCTTCTTCAGCAGATAGCGGTTGATCTGCGAAGCGTCGCCCGCGGCGCCCTCCGCAGCCGGAGCCGCAGCCGCCATGCCGATCGGAGCCGAGCGGGTGATCGCCGAATCGTCGAAATGGACGAACAGCGCCAGCTGGTCCTGGAGGATGCGCGCGGCATAGGCCACCGCGTCTTCCGGGGTGATCGTGCCGTCGGTCTCGATCGACAGGGTGAGCTTGTCGTAGTCGAGCTCCTGGCCGACGCGGGTGTTCTCGACCTTGTACGAGACCTGGCGGACCGGGCTGTACAGCGCGTCGACCGGGATCAGGCCGATCGGCGCATCCGCCGGACGGTTCGACGCGGCGGGGACATAGCCCTTGCCGGTGTCGGCGGTCAGCTCCATGTTGAGCGTCGCGCCATCGTCCAGGTGGCAGATGACGAGATCGGGGTTCATCACCTCGATGTCGCCCGAGACGGCGATGTCGCCGGCCTTCACCTCAGCCGGGCCGGTGGCCGAAAGCTGGAGGCGCTTCGGGCCTTCGCCCTGCATGCGGATCGCGATCTGCTTCACGTTGAGGACGATGTCCGTCACGTCCTCGCGCACGCCCGCCAGCGAGCTGAACTCGTGGAGGACGTTCTCGATCTTGATCGAAGTGACCGCGGCGCCCTGCAGCGACGAGAGCAGCACGCGGCGCAGCGCGTTGCCGAGCGTCAGGCCGAAACCGCGCTCGAGCGGCTCCGCCACGAAGGTCGACTTGCGCTTGGGATCGCCACCGGGCTTCTTCTCGAGGCCGTTGGGCTTCTTGAGTTCCTGCCAGTTCTTAGCGTTGACCGACACGGGCTTTCCTCATGTTGGGCGGGACCAGAGGCGCGTCCCGCCAGGTAATTGCTGCAAGACCGCGGACCCGCCTCTGGGCCCGCGGCGACAAGCAGGAACGATCAGACGCGACGGCGCTTCGACGGACGGACGCCGTTGTGCGGGATCGGAGTCACGTCGCGGATCGACGTGATCTGGAAGCCGACCGCCTGCAGCGCGCGAAGGGCGCTCTCGCGGCCCGAACCCGGGCCCTTCACTTCGACCTCGAGGGTGCGCACGCCGTGCTCGGCGGCCTTGCGGCCCGCATCCTCGGCGGCGACCTGGGCGGCGTACGGGGTCGACTTGCGCGAGCCCTTGAAGCCCATCATGCCGGCCGACGACCACGAGATGGCGTTGCCCTGCGCGTCGGTGATGGTGATCATGGTGTTGTTGAAGCTGGCGTTCACATGGGCGACGCCGGCGGTGATGTTCTTGCGCTCACGACGGCGGATGCGCTGCGGTTCACGTGCCATTTCTCAGCGCTCCCTTACTTCTTCTTGCCGGCGATGGGCTTGGCCTTGCCCTTGCGGGTGCGCGCATTGGTGTGCGTGCGCTGGCCACGGACCGGAAGGCCCTTGCGGTGACGCAGGCCGCGATAGCAGGCCAGGTCCATCAGGCGCTTGATGTTCATCGCGGTCTGGCGGCGAAGGTCGCCCTCGACGGTGTAGCCGGCGTCGATCGCCTCGCGGATCTGCAGCACTTCCTGGTCCGACAGGTCCTGCACGCGGCGCTCGTCCGCGATGTTCAGCTTGGCGGTGATCTCCTTGGCCTTGGCCGCGCCAATGCCGTGGATGTACTGAAGCGCGATGACGACGCGCTTATTCGTCGGGATATTAACCCCCGCAATACGAGCCATGAATTTTTTCTCCCAGCTCCACGGGGCGCCGCATGGCAGCTCGCACCCCATCTCGTAGCGTTGATCCCGAAATGCGGCGGCACGACGAGCGCACAAGCACGCCGCCGGACACCGGTGTTTCGGAAGATGCGCGACATATGCATCCACCAGCGCAGAGTCAAGCGCTGTGGAAAAGGCTTTCGCCGAAAATGGACTTATACACGAATCCGGGGCTTCCGCCAAGCCGATGCCGCCGGCCCATCCTGCAGGCATGGCGTTCAACCGGCTCGTCGAAGCCCTTGCCGGCGCGATTGGCTCGCCCATGTGCGCATGACGAAGGCGCAGCGGAACGGGCGCGGCCCCGCATCGCAGGGCGCGCGTGCCGCGCGCGGCACATGTCGAGAGCGGGATGCGCGCTATCCTTCAGCCGCCAGCCGGTACCCCGCGCCACGCACCGTATGGAGGATCGGGGCTTCCCCTTCCTCCAGCTTGCGGCGCAGCCGGCCGATATGGACGTCGACCACGTTCGACCCAGGATCGAAGCGGCAGTTCCACACATGCTCGAGCATCATGGTACGGGTGACGACCTCGCCGGCATGGCGGGCGAGATATTCGAGCAGGTGGAACTCGCGCGCCACCAGGGGCACGGCGCGGCCGGCACGGGCAACGGTGCGGCTGAGCAGATCGATCTCGAGATCCCCAACGACGATCCGGGTCGCCTTGGCGTCCGCCTCGGCCCGATCGGCGCGGCGCAGCAGTGCGGCGATGCGCGCGCGCAGCTCGGCGAAGGAGAAGGGCTTGGCAAGATAGTCGTCGGCACCCGCAGCAAGGCCGCCCACCTTGTCGTCGACCGTGCCGAGTGCGGAGAGCATGATCGCCGGGGTCCGCAGCCCCTGCTCGCGCAGCGCACCCAGCATCGACAGGCCGTCCATGCCGGGAAGCATGCGATCGAAGATCCACAGGTCGAAATCCCCCTCGGCCGCGCGGGCAAGACCGGTACTGCCATCGGCGCAGGCCTCGATGGCGAAACCGGCATCGGCGAGCCCCTGGGTCACGAAATCCACGGCGGCGGCATCATCCTCGACGATCAGGATATGGTGCTTCACGTCCATCCTCCGCCCGACCCGGCAAAAGGGGTGGCCGACGGACAAGGGGGCGTCCGCCGGCCGAGCGTCGATGCCAGGGCAGCATCGGCGCCTTCAGTGCGCATCCGCATCCTGGGCGCTCTTCCCGGCGAGCCCGATCCGGAAAGGGGGCTGATCCGGACCATCGGCACGGCGGCGATCGCAGGGGGAGGAGCGACCGGGCCGGCGCCGGGAAGAGCAACGCGTAAACCGGATGTGTTTGACCTCTGATGCGTGACCGGCGGGGGCATGCCGGCCATGGGCTGCTGATAGCCCGCCGCGGCACCACGGGCGGTGACCGGGGCATGAAAAAACCGTAATGTTGAAACCGCTCAGCGCTCGGCGGCGGCCTTCAGCCCGGCAAGCTGCGCAGCAAGCACGCCATCGACCGGCGCGGCGATCCGGCCCAGGCCCGGCGCGCCCGCCACCGCATATTCGATCGTCACCCCGGTCGACTTGCCGTCCGGCGCGGGATCGAGCGTGACCGTCATCACTGCGCTGGCCGGAAAGGATTGCAGCGGCCCCAGCCCGCCGCTGAGGCGCAGCATCTTGCCCGGGCGGACGAAGATCACGCGCATATGCTCGACGCCGCCGCCGTCCGGCAGCTTCTCGCACCAGCAGCCGCCGGGACGCGGATCGAGCGAGAGGTTCGCGGCGCTGCCCGACCAGCTATGCTCGCCGCTCCACCAGGCCGAGGGCGTGACCAGGGCCGCCCAGACCTTGGCGGGCGGCGCGGCGATCGCCCCCTTCTCGACGACGGTGAAGCTGGTTTCCGTCGAAGCGGCGACTTCGGCGGCGGCAGGCGCGGCGGCGGCGAGCGCCAGCACTATCGGAAAATGCGCCTTCATGATCCCTCCCCCATCGAGCCAGGGCGATCATAGCGCGCAGAGCAGCATTCCAGAAGCGGCGGCGACACGGCGCGGCACTTCGATCTCGATCCGACCGGCCACCGCCCGCGCGCGGGAGACATAGTGGAGCGTGCCGTCCAGATAGGCATCGAAGGCGCTGGCCCGCACGTGCTGCCCGTCGACGAAGCGGCGCAGCGCAAAGGGGCTGGCACCGGGCGGGTTGAGCCCCTCGGTCACCAGCGTGGCGGAGCGAATGCCGCTCGCCGCGAGCAGCGCCGGCGCGGACGGATGGAAGGTGCCGCTCGGATAGCAGAAATGCTCCGGCGCGCCGGCGCCGGTCGCGGCGACCAGCGCGGCTCGGTTCGCCGCTATCTCCGGCACGAGCTGGCCGATACGGCCGGCAACGTCGATATGCCGGTGGGTGTGGAGCTGGATGTCGAGCCCCCGGCCATGCGCGTCGGCGATCTCGGCCGGGCGCATGAGATGGAACTGCCGGCATTCGAGCCAGGCCTCGCCCACGCCGAGCGCCCGGCCATGCGCGCGCAGCGCATCGAGCCGCTCCCGCTCCGGCAGCGCCTCGATCCGGCGGATCACCGCGCCGCGATCCTCCCCCGCCCGGCCCGAAGCGGCGATGAGATAGTCTACCGCAACATTGATCACCGGCAGATCGCGCCCCGCATACCAGGTGGTGGCATAAAGCGTCGCGGGCAGGCGATGCCGCTCGAGCACCGGCAGCATGTGGCTGTGGGTCGAGGCCCAGCCATCATCGATCGTGATCACCACCGCGGCACGCGGCAGGCGGTTCGCGGCGAGCCGCTCGACTGCCTCGCCCAGCGGCAGCACCGGCAGGCCCGATCGCGCCAGCCGGGCCATGCGCGCCGCGAACCGCTCGGGCGTCATGAACAGGCAGCTGCCAAAGGGCGCACCGGGCGCCAGCCACAGGCCATGATAGCAAAGGATGCGCAGCTGGGCGCCGGTCATGCGGCGGGCGAGCATCGACAGGCCGGTCCACCGGGCGGCTCGCAACAGGGCGCGCTTGGGCAACATCGATGACCAATCCCCCGCCCGGCCTGGATGCCGGGGCAAAGGGGAATGGTCCCAGTCCCGGCTTAAGCAGGGGTTAGGGCAACAATATATTACAAAGCGCCGAGCGGCCCGGCCGGGCCGGGATCAGGCAGTGCCGTCGAGGATCGCGTCGATCTGCGCGCCCACTTCGGCGATGTCGGCCATGCCGTCGACCTTCCGCACCAGCCCCTTGGCATCGTAGAAGGGCAGGATCGGCGCGGTCTTGGCGCGATACTCGGCCATGCGGGTGCGCACCGTCTCGGCATTGTCGTCCGGGCGGCGCTTGAACTCGTGATGGCCGCACACGTCGCACATGCCCGCGACCTTGGGCAGCTTGAACTTGTCGTGATAGCCCTCGCCGCAGTTCGCGCAGGTGAAGCGACCCTCGACGCGCTCGACCAGCGCGTCCTCGTCCACTTCGAGCTCGATCACATAGTCGAGCTTGCGGCCGCGCTCCGAAAGCAGCGAATCCAGCGATTCGGCCTGGGCCGCGGTGCGCGGATAGCCGTCGAAGATCGCCCCCTTCAGCGTGTCTTCCATGTCGAGCCGCTCGCCGATGATGCCCGAGACGATCGAATCGGACACGAGTTCGCCCGCGTCCATGACTGCCTTGGCCTGCAGGCCGGTGGGCGTCCCCGCCTTGACTGCGGCGCGCAGCATGTCGCCGGTCGAGAGCTGAACCATGCCGCGCTCTTGCTCGAGCCGCTTAGCCTGGGTGCCCTTGCCGGCTCCCGGCGGGCCCAACAGGATGATGTTCACTAAGCCTATCCCCTCAGTTTCGGCCAGTTTGGGCCGCGCTCAGCGCGCGCGGCCCTTGAGCTTCGCTTTCTTGATCAGGTCGCCATACTGGTGCGCCAGCAGGTGCGACTGGATCTGGGTCACCGTGTCCATCGTCACGTTGACGACGATGAGCAGGCTGGTGCCGCCCATCAGGAACGGAATGCTCATCGACGAGAACACCGCTTCGGGAACGAGGCAGATGATCGTCAGATAGGCCGCGCCGATCACGGTGATGCGCGTGAGCACGTAATCGAAATAGAGCTCGGTGTTCTTGCCGGGGCGGATGCCCGGGATGAACCCGCCATAGCGCTTGAGGTTCTCGGCCGTCTCCTCCGGATTGAACACCACGGCGGTGTAGAAGAAGGAGAAGAAGATGATGCCGAGGCCGTAGAGCGTCATGTACACCGGCGAGCCGTGGCGCAGCCAGGTGTTCAGGTTGATGATCAGGTCGCTCCACCAGTTCTCGCCCGCGGTCATGTTGCCGGCGAACTGGGTGACGGTCAGCGGCAGGAGCAGCAGCGACGAGGCGAAGATCGGCGGGATCACGCCGGCGGTGTTGAGCTTGAGCGGCAGGTGGCTGCGCTCGGCCTGCACGCCGCGCGCCGTCTGGCGCTTCGGATACTGGATCAGGATGCGGCGCTGGGCACGCTCCATGAAGCAGATGAACAGCACCAGGATCGCCACGCCGACGATGATCGTGATCAGGCGCAGCGGATCGATCGACCCGGTGCGGCCGCTCTCGAACAGCTGGACGAGCGTGGTGGGCAGGCGGGCGACGATGCCGGCCATGATGATCAGCGAGATGCCGTTGCCGATGCCGCGATTGGTGATCTGCTCGCCGATCCACATCAGGAACATGGTGCCGCCGATCAGCGAGATCACCGCGCCGATGCGGAAGATCAGGCCGGGCTCCACCACGGGCTGCAGGCCCTGGCTGGCACCGAACGTCTCGAGGCCGACGGCGATGAAATAGCCCTGCACCGCGGTCAGCGCGACGGTGCCGTAGCGGGTGTACTGGTTCAGCCGCTTGCGGCCGCTCTCGCCTTCCTTCTTGATCGCGTTGAGCTGCGGCGACAGCGACGTCGCGAGCTGCACCACGATCGAGGCGGTGATGTAGGGCATCACGCCGAGCGCGACGATCGACATGCGGTTGAGCGCGCCGCCGGTGAAGTTGTTGAAGAAGTCGAGCACGCCGCCCTGGGTCTGCTGCGCGAGCAGGTTCAGCTGGGTGGGGTCGACGCCCGGCAGCGGCACGTAGCTCAGCATCCGGAAGACGATCAGCGCGCCGAGGGTGAACCACAGGCGCTTCTTGAGATCGGTCGCCTGGGCGAACTTCGCCAGGTTGATGCTGGAAGCAAGTTGATCGGAGGCGGAGGCCATATTGTATCAGGTCCCGGAAACAGAAACGGCGGATGAGCGTTTCCGCCCCCCGCCGCTCATATAGGGTGTCCAACCCTTTGGGCAATCTGTCCCCGGCCCGAGGCTGGGGACAAGTTGCGAACGGCACGATGCTGGATCCCCGGCGCGCGGCCGGGGCGCCGCGTCGTCACGCCTTGGCGGCGGCCTTCTTGGCTTCCTTGTCCGCCGCGCGGGCCTTCTGCACGACGCGGTGCTTGGCCTTGGCCTTCTCGGCGGCCGGCACGATCGTCGGGATCGTCACGGTGCCGCCGGCCTTCTCGACCGCCTCGATCGCGCTCTTCGACGCGCCGGCGACGGTGAAGTTCAGCTTGGCCTTGAGCTCGCCCTTGCCGAGCAGGCGCACGCCGTCCTTGCCGCCACGGGTCAGGCCCGCCGCGTTCAGCTCGGCCTGGGTCAGGTCGGTCGCGGTCAGCTTGCCCGAGTCGATCGCCTTCTGGATCGCGCCCAGGTTCACCTCGGCATAATCCTTGGCGAAGATGTTGTTGAAGCCGCGCTTCGGGATGCGCATGTGGAGCGGCATCTGGCCGCCCTCGAAGCCCTTGATCGAGACGCCTTCGCGGCTCTTCTGGCCCTTCTGGCCGCGGCCGGCGGTCTTGCCCAGGCCCGAGCCGATGCCGCGGCCGACACGGACGCGGCCCTGACGGGCACCATTGTTATCGCGGAGATCGTTGAGCTTCATGGTCGTGCACTCGCTTTCGCTTTTGTCGCGCTGATGGAAAGGGAAGCGGGGCCCATAGCGGGGGGATCGGGGTTTGTCGACTCGTTGTTTGTCGGCCGGCTAGCGCCGCCACCAGGCCGGGCGCGAAATCGGCTTTGGATCATGCACGCTCGAAAGCGTGATCCGGTACCGTCCGCGGCCGTGCGTATAGCGCTCCTCCGAAGGATCGATGCGAACCGTACCCGTGATCGTCGCATTGACCGCCGTGCCGAAAAGCTCGTCCCCCTCCCGATAGGGATGCGAAAACCGCATCAACTGGAAGTCCGACGGATTCTCGACGAGTAGGGAACCGCGTTCACAGCCGAGTGGCGTCATCACTACAAGAGATGGCGACTGCAACGCGGCATCGCCTCCGGATATGAGAAGCGTCACGCTCCCGGCGAGCCGCTCCCCGGCCTTGAAAGTGTCAGCCTGCCAGCAGGAAGGCAGCTGCGTCGCGGGAGAGGCGCAGCCCGACATCAGCAATAGGGCGAGAAGTCCACCGGCACGCAGTATCATCCGGTCAGTCTCGCAGCCAAAGCCAGGCCCGACAACTGGCGCTGGACGGCGCTCGAGCCAGGTAACGAAAAGGGGCGGTAGTCGCCTACCGCCCCTTCCCTATCGTCGCTGCCGGCGATCAAAGGCTTCAGCCCTCGAGCACCTTCACCATGTGCGGCAGCTTGCGGATCATGCCCCGAACTTCGGGAGTGTCCTCGAGCTCCGAGACCTTGTGCATCTTGTTGAGGCCAAGGCCGATCAGCGTCGCGCGCTGATCCTTGGTGCGGCGGATCGGCGAGCCGATCTGCTGGATCTTGACAGTCTTGCGGGTTTCCTGGGCCATGTCGCTTACTCCGCGATCGCGGCCGCATCCGCCTCGGCGGTCTGCGAACCACCGCGGCCGAGCAGATCGGCGATCTTCTTGCCGCGGCGCTGCGCAACGCTCTTCGGCGAGGTCTGCTCGCCAAGCGCTTCGAAGGTGGCGCGGATCATGTTGTAGGGGTTCGAAGTGCCGACCGACTTGGTCACCACGTCCGCCACGCCCAGGCTCTCGAAGACGGCGCGCATCGGGCCGCCCGCGATGATGCCGGTACCCTGCGGAGCCGAGCGCACATAGACGCGACCGGCACCGAAGTGACCCGCACCGTCATGGTGCAGCGTGCGGCCTTCCTTGAGCGGAACGCGCAGCATCTTCTTCTTGGCCGAGGCGGTCGCCTTCGAAATGGCTTCCGGCACCTCGCGGGCCTTGCCATGGCCGAAGCCGACACGGCCCTTGCCGTCGCCCACGACGACCAGCGCCGCGAAGCCGAAGCGCTTGCCGCCCTTCACCGTCTTCGAGACGCGGTTGATGTGGACCAGCTTCTCGATCAGCTCCTCGCCGCCGTCCTCGGCGTTCTGGCCACGACGATCATCGCGACGGCCACGGTTGCCGTCACGGCCACCACGGCCGCGATCACCGCCGCCGCCCGGACCACCACGGCCACGGCCGCGGCCACGGCCCTGCTGCTCCTGCGGAGCGCCGGCACCGGCGTCCTGGGCCTCGAAGCCCGCGCCTTCCGGCGCCTGGTTGTTTTCGTCAGCCATTCTCAGAACTCCAGCCCGCTCTCACGAGCGGCATCGGCCAGCGCCTTGACGCGGCCATGATAGAGGAAGCCACCGCGGTCGAACACGACCTGGGTGATGCCGGCGGCCTTGGCGGCCGCGGCAACGCGCTTGCCGACTTCCTGCGCGGCCTCGATGGTCGCGCCGGTCTTGCCGCGCACGTCCTTGTCGAGGGTGGAAGCCGCGGCGACGGTCTTGCCCTGCGTATCGTCGATCACCTGGGCATAGATATGCTTGCCCGAGCGATGGACCGAAAGACGCGGACGACCACCGGCACGCGCACGCAGCGCAGTGCGGTTGCGGCGACGACGCTTCGCGAAAAGCGAGAGACCCTTGGTGCTGATCACTTCTTCTTCCCTTCCTTACGGAAGATGAACTCGCCGTCGTACTTGATGCCCTTGCCCTTGTACGGCTCGGGCTTGCGCCAGCGGCGAATCTCGGCCGCAATCTGGCCGACCTTCTGCTTGTCGATCCCCGAGATCTCGACCGTGGTCTGATCCGGGGTCTTGATCTCGATGCCTTCCGGCACGTCGATGTTCACGTCGTGCGAATAGCCGAGCTGGAGCTTGAGCACCTTGCCCTGCGACGCAGCGCGATAGCCGACGCCGGTGATCAGGAGCTTCTTGGTGAAGCCCTCCGTCACGCCGGTGACGAGGTTCTGCACCAGCGTGCGCTGCATGCCCCAAAAGGCACGCGCCTGCTTGGTCTCGTTCGCCGGCTTCACCACGATGCCGCCGTCTTCGACGGTGTAGCTGATCTCGTCGCGCAGGTTGAGCGACAGGGTGCCCTTCGGGCCCTTCACGCTCAGCACGCGGCCATCGATCGAGGCGGTAACGCCTGCCGGCACGGTGACCGGCTTCTTGCCGATGCGGCTCATCAGAACACCTCCGCCAGCACTTCGCCGCCGACATTCTGCTCGCGCGCTTCCGCGTCCGAGAGAACGCCGCGAGGCGTCGAGACGATCGTGATGCCCAGGCCGTTGCGCACGCGGGGAAGCTCCTGGCTGCCCGAATAGACGCGGCGGCCCGGCTTCGAGATGCGCGCGACGTGCTTGATCGCCGGCTGGCCCTCGAAATACTTCAGCTCGATGCGGATGCCCGCGGCGGGGCCCATCTGCTCTTCGCTATAGCCACGGATATAGCCTTCGCGCTGGAGCACATCGAGAACGCGCGCACGCAGCTTGCTCGCCGGCGTCAGGACGGAGTCCTTGCGGGCGCGCTGGCCGTTGCGGATGCGGGTGAGCATATCACCCAGGGGATCGGTCACTGCCATCTTCGTGATCCTTACCAGCTCGACTTGGTGACGCCGGGGATCAGGCCCTTGTTGGCCAGATCGCGCAGCATGACACGAGCGAGACGGAACTTGCGGTAGTAACCGCGGGGGCGACCGGTGAGCTCGCACCGGTTGCGAATGCGGGTCGGGTTCCCGTTGCGGGGAATCTCGGCCAGCTTGAGACGCGCGATGAGACGCTCGGTCTCATCGAGGCTCTCGTCGTTCGCGATCGCCTTCAGCTTCGCATACTTGCCGGCGTACTTCTTCACCAGCTGCTTGCGACGCTCGTTCTTGTTCACGGAACTCAGTTTCGCCATGACTTAAGTTCTCTTTCCTTTACGCGGCCTTGGCTTCGCCGTCCGCATCCTGCGGGAACGGGAAACCGAAGAGACGGAGAAGCTCGCGAGCCTCGTCGTCGGTCTTCGCGGTGGTGGTCACGATCACGTCCATGCCGCGGATCTTGTCGACCTTATCGTAGCTGATTTCCGGGAAGATCAGCTGCTCCTTGAGGCCGCAGGCATAGTTGCCACGGCCGTCGAACGACTTCGGGTTGAGGCCACGGAAGTCGCGAACGCGCGGCAGCGCGATCGTGATGAAGCGGTCGAGGAACTCGTACATGCGCTCGCGGCGAAGGGTGACCTTCGCGCCGATCGGCATGCCCTCGCGCAGCTTGAACTGCGCGATCGACTTCTTCGCCTTGGTCACGACGGGCTTCTGGCCGGCGATGAGTTCCATCTCCGACGCGGCCTGCTCGACCTTCTTCTTGTCCTGCGTGGCTTCGCCGACGCCCATGTTGAGCACGATCTTCTCGATCTTCGGCACTTCCATGACGTTCTTGTAACCGAACTTCTCGGTCATCGCCTTGGCGATCTGCTCGTCATAGAGCTTGCGCATGCGCGGCGTGTAGGAATCAGCCATTGATGACCTCCCCGGTCTTGACGGCGACGCGGACCTTCTTGCCGTCGCGCTCCTCGAAGCGGACGCGCGTCGGCTTGCCGTCCTTGGTCACGTGCGCGACCTTCGACACCGCCATCGGCGCTTCCGAACGCTCCAGGCCACCCTGCGGGTTGGTCTGGCTCGGCTTGCGGTGGCGCACGGCGACGTTGATGCCCGAGACGACGACCTTGCCGTCCTTGGGCAGCGACTTGACGACTTCGCCGGTCCGCCCCTTGTCCTTGCCGGACAGAACGATGACCTGGTCGCCCTTCTTGATCTTGGCAGTAGCCATCACAGCACCTCGGGGGCGAGCGAAATGATCTTCATGAAGCCCTTCGAGCGCAGCTCGCGGACCACCGGGCCAAAGATACGGGTGCCGATCGGCTCCTCGTTCTTGTTGACCAGGACGGCAGCGTTGCCGTCGAAGCGAATGACCGAGCCATCGGCGCGGCGGACGTCCTTGGCGGTGCGGACGATGACGGCGCGGTGCACGTCACCCTTCTTCACCTTGCCGCGGGGAGCAGCTTCCTTGATGCTGACGACGATGACGTCGCCCACGGACGCGAAGCGACGCTTCGATCCGCCCAGCACCTTGATGCACTGCACCCGCTTCGCGCCGCTGTTGTCTGCGACGTCGAGATTGGACTGCATCTGGATCATCGATCCGGTTCCTTCTCGTTCGGCCTACCGGGACATCCCTGCCCGGCGGTTCCAGTTGAAAATGCTTAGGCGGCTGCGTCCGACTTGGTCGGGGTCGCGTGGGTGTTCACCCGCTCGATCACCTTCCAGGTCTTGAGCTTCGAGATCGGCGCAGTCTCTTCGATGCGCACGGTCTCGCCGGCCTTGTACTCATTGCCCTCGTCATGGGCATGATACTTCTTCGAGCGACGGATGATCTTGCCGTAGAGCGGGTGCTTCACCTTACGCTCCACGAGCACGACGACCGTCTTGTCGCCCTTGTCGGAAACCACGTTCCCGGTCAGCACGCGCTTCGGCATGGTTTCGTCCTCTTACTTCGCAGCCGAGCGCGAGCGCTCGTTCTGCAGCGTCTTGATACGGGCGATGTCGCGACGGACCTCGCGGACCCGGCTCGGCTTCTCGAGCTGGCTGGTCGCGGCCTGGAAACGGAGGTTGAACGCCTCGCGCTTCAGGTTGCCGAGCTCTTCGCTCAGCTGGTCCTCGGTCTTCGCACGAAGATCGGTAGCCTTGGTCATTCTATCAACCCTCCAGGTGCGAGGTATCGCCGAGGCGAGCCACGACCTTGACCTTGATCGGCAGCTTCATCGCCGCGCGCTCGAACGCTTCCGCGGCGAGCGGGCCCGGCACGCCGTCCAGCTCGAACAGGATGCGGCCCGGCTTGACGCGGGCGACCCAGAATTCCGGCGAGCCCTTGCCCGAGCCCATGCGGACTTCGGCGGGCTTCGACGAAACCGGCACGTCCGGGAAGATGCGGATCCAGAGACGGCCCTGACGCTTGATGTGACGCGTGATCGCGCGGCGAGCCGCTTCGATCTGGCGGGCGGTGATCCGCTCCGGCTCCATCGCCTTCAGGCCGTACGACCCGAAGTTCAGCGCGGTGCCACCCTTGGCGTCGCCATGGATGCGGCCCTTGAAGGCCTTGCGGAACTTGGTGCGCTTCGGTTGCAACATGATTCTGTCCTAACCCTTAGCGGCGGTCTTCGCGCGCCGGGCGCACGCCCGTCGTCTGCGATTCCAGGTTGAGGCGATCGGTCGCCATCGGATCGTGGCCGAGGATCTCACCCTTGAAGATCCACACCTTCACGCCGCAGACGCCATAGGCGGTGTGCGCTTCGGCAGTGGCGTGATCGATGTTCGCGCGCAGCGTGTGCAGCGGAACGCGACCTTCGCGATACCATTCCGACCGGGCGATCTCGGCGCCGCCGAGACGGCCGCCGCAGTTGATCCGGATGCCCTCGGCGCCGAGGCGCATGGCCGACTGCACCGCGCGCTTCATGGCGCGGCGGAAGGCGATGCGGCGCTCGAGCTGGTCGGCGATGCCCTGGGCGACGAGCTTGGCGTCGACTTCCGGCTTGCGGATCTCGACGATGTTCAGGCTCACGTCGCTCGAGGTCATCGCGCTCAGCGTCTTGCGCAGCTTCTCGATGTCCGAGCCCTTCTTGCCGATGATCACGCCGGGGCGCGCGGCATAGATGGACACGCGGCACAGCTTGGCCGGGCGCTCGATCACCACCTTCGAGATCGCGGCCTGGGGCAGCGTCTCGAGGATGTACTTGCGGATCTTGAGGTCCTCCATGAGAAGGCGGCCATAGTCGGCGCCCTCGGCGAACCAGCGGCTGTCCCAGGTGCGGTTGACCTGGAGGCGAAGGCCGATCGGGTTGCTCTTGTGACCCATTATGCTTCTTCCTGCTCGCGGACGACGATGCGAAGACGGCTGAACGGCTTCAGGATGCGGGTGGACTTGCCACGGCCGCGGGTCGCGAAGCGCTTCATCGTGATCGACTTGCCGACCGAAGCCTCGGCGACGACGAGCGCGTCGACGTCGAGGTTGTGGTTGTTTTCCGCATTGGCGATCGCCGAGGCGAGAACCTTGCGGGCGTCGACGGCCATGGCCTTGGTCGAGAACTGAAGGATGTTCAGCGCATCGCCGGCCTTCTTGCCGCGGATCAGGCCCGCAACGAGGTTCAGCTTCTGGGCCGAGCCGCGGATCTGCGTGGCGACGGCAAGGGCTTCCTTGTCGCCGACCTTGCGGGGGGCTGCAGGCTTGCTCATTAGCGCTTACCCTTCTTGTCGGCAGCGTGGCCCGGGAAGAAGCGGGTCGGCGCGAATTCGCCGAGCTTCATGCCGACCATGTCCTCGTTGACCGAGACCGGCACGAACTTGCGGCCATTGTAGACGCTGAACGTCAGGCCGACAAAGTCCGGCAGGATCGTCGAGCGGCGCGACCAGGTCTTGATCGGACCGGCGCGGGTGCCCTGCTCCTGCGCGGTCTGCGCCTTCTTGAGCAGGTGGAGGTCCACGAACGGACCCTTCCAAACGGAGCGAGCCATCGGTTAGCCCTTCTTCTTCGCGTGACGGCTGCGGATGATCATCTTGTCCGTCGCCTTGTTGTGGCGGGTGCGCGCACCCTTGGTCGGCTTGCCCCACGGGGTGACCGGGTGGCGGCCGCCCGAGGTCCGGCCTTCACCACCGCCATGCGGGTGGTCGACCGGGTTCTTCGCGACACCGCGGGTCAGCGGGCGGATGCCCTTCCAGCGGTTGCGGCCGGCCTTGCCGAGGTTGGTGTTCTGGTTGTCCGGGTTGGACACCGCACCGACCGTCGCCATGCAGTTGCCGTGGATGTAGCGCTGCTCGCCCGAGTTCAGGCGGACGATGACCATGCCGCGGTCGCGGCCGACGACCTGCACATAGGTGCCCGCCGAACGGGCGATCTGACCGCCCTTGCCCGGCTTCATCTCCACATTGTGGACGATGGTGCCGACCGGCATCGACGACAGCTCCATGGCATTGCCCGGCTTCACGTCGGTCTTCTTGCCGGCGATCACCTTGTCGCCGACGGCGAGGCGCTGCGGCGCGATGATATAGGCGACGCGGTCCTTGCCGTTCTCGTCGGCGCCGTAGTTGACCAGCGCGATGAAGGCGGTGCGGTTGGGATCATATTCGATCCGCTCGACGGTGCCCTCGACGTCCCACAGGCGGCGCTTGAAATCGATGATACGATAGCGCTGCTTGTGGCCGCCGGCGATGCCGCGCGAGGTCACATGGCCCTTGTTGTTGCGGCCGCCGGTCTTGGTCTTGCCCTCGGTCAGCGCCTTGACCGGGCGACCCTTGTACAGGGCCGAACGGTCGATCAGGATCAGGCCGCGGACGCCAGGCGACGTCGGATTGTAATTCTTGAGTGCCATTACGAATTGACCCCCGAGGTCACGTCGATCTGGTCGCCGTCGGCGAGCGTCACGATAGCCTTCTTCACGTCAGAGCGCTTGTAGGGGGCGCCCTTCCACTTCTTGGTCTTGCCCTTCTGGACGATCGTGTTGACGCCGGTCACCTTGACCTTCCAGAGCGCCTCGACGGCGGCCTTGATCTCGGGCTTCGTGGCGTCGCCGGCGACCTTGAACACAACGGCGTTGTGCTCGGAGACGAGCGTCGACTTCTCGGTGATGTGCGGCGCGACAATCACGTCATAATGACGGTTGTCGATCGCGGCTGCCTGCTTCTTAGCCATTGAAGCGCGCCTCCAGCTTCTCGACGGCAGCGCGGGTCAGGACCAGCGTGTCGTGCTTCAGGATGTCGTAGACGTTGGCGCCCACCGCGGGGAGGACGTTCACGCCGATCAGGTTGCGCGCGGCCAGGAAGCCGTTGCCGGCCTCGCCGTCGATCACCAGCGCGGTCTTGCCGGTGCCGAGCTTGGCGAACTGCGCCTTGAGCTCCGCGGTCTTGGCGGTGCCGAACGCGTCGACGACGATCAGCGAACCCGCCTTGGCGTGGCTGCTGAGGGCCATCTTCAGGCCGAGCGCGCGGATCTTCTTGTTCAGCGACGGATTGAAGTCGCGAACGCGAGCGCCGTGCGCCTTACCGCCGCCGATGAACACCGGGGCGCGGCGATCGCCGTGACGGGCGGTGCCGCCGCCCTTCTGGCGACCGAACTTCTTGCCCGAACGGGCGACGTCGGCGCGCTCGCGGGTGCCGCGCGCGGTGGCGCGGCGCTTCTCGAGCTGCCAGGTGACGACGCGGTGCAGGATGTCGGCGCGCGGCTCGACAGCGAAGACGCCGTCGTTGAGCTCGATGTCGCCCGATGCCTTGGCGTCGAGGGTTTGAACCTTGACCTTCACTTAGCCCTCCTGGCCTTCGGTCGCCTCGGGGGCCTCGGTCACTTCAGCCGGGGTCTCCGCGGGGGCGGTGTCGTTGTTGTTGGCGACCGACTTGATGCCGGCCGGGAACGGCGCGGCGTCGGGGCGGGCGACCTTCACGGCGTCCTTCACGAACAGCCAGCCGCCCTTCGAGCCAGGGACCGAGCCCTTGACGAAGATCAGGCCGCGCTCGACGTCGGTGCCGACGATCTCGAGGTTCTGCTGGGTGCGGAACTTGTCGCCCATGTGGCCGGCCATCTTCTTGTTCTTGAAGACCTTGCCCGGATCCTGGCGCTGACCGGTCGAACCGAGCGAGCGGTGCGAGACCGAGACGCCGTGGGTGGCGCGCAGACCGCCGAAGCCCCAACGCTTCATGCCGCCCGCAAAGCCCTTGCCCTGCGTCTTGCCCTGGATGTCGACGAACTGGCCGGCGACATAATGGTCGGCCGAGATCTCGGCGCCCACTTCGAGCAGGCCGTCCGCGTCGACGCGGAACTCATGGACCACCGCCTTGGGCTCGACTTCGGCCTTGCCGAAATGGCCGCGCTGCGGCTTGGCGACATTCTTGCTCTTCGCCGTGCCGGCGCCGAGCTGGACGGCGGTATAGCCGTCGCGATCCTTTTCGCGGACGGAGACGACCTGCACGCCTTCGAGCGCCAGGACGGTGACGGGCACGTGGCGGCCGTCGTCCTGGAACAGGCGGGTCATCCCCAACTTCTTCGCGATCACGCCAGTGCGCATGACCAGTTGCTCCTATGCATAGGCACCCGAGGGGGAATTCCCGCGGGTGCGTGCCTCAGCCCGAAAATATGATGCGAGCCCCCGTCCGGGCTGAACCCCTCCCCGAAGGAAGAGGCGACGGGGGACGCAGGCCCGGTTCTCCGAAGAGGCCGGCGGTATCCCTATCGCGATGTGAGCGCGCGCTTGGCGCCCTCCGGGTTCCTTGCTTCGGATCGGGATCGATCCGGTGGAGGAACCGGCGAATCCCTCAAAAGGGAATCGCGAATCTCGTGTGGAGGCGCGCCTTTACGTCAGCAGCGCTTCCCTGTCCACCCCTTCACCTGCATTCCTCTGCGGGAATGCGGCGGAAGGAGAAAGCCCCCGCTTTCGCAGGGGCTTCAACTGGCTCAGGCCAGCTTGATCTCGACGTCGACGCCGGCAGCCAGGTCGAGCTTCATCAGCGCGTCCACGGTCTGCGGAGTCGGCTGCACGATGTCGAGCATGCGCTTGTAGGTGCGCACTTCGAACTGCTCGCGCGACTTCTTGTCGATGTGGGGGCCACGGTTGACCGTGAACTTCTCGATCTTCGTCGGAAGCGGGATCGGGCCACGGATGAGAGCGCCGGTGCGGCGCGCAGTGTCGGCGATGTCGCCGGTCGCCTGGTCGAGCACTCGATGATCGAACGCCTTCAGGCGAATACGGATATTCTGCGTTTCCATGTCCCTACCAATGCGAAAGAGCGGAGCCCGTTGCCGGACTTCTATGCTGTACCCAAAACCGAAGGCGCGCCCTTACAGCGGCCCTCATTAAAAGGCAACCGCCCGACACTCTTTTTTGAGAGCGCCGGGCGGCTGCTTTACTCAGTTCAAGCCTTGCGGCGTGTGCCCAAGCTTACTTCTGGATCTCGGCGACGACGCCGGCACCCACGGTGCGGCCGCCTTCGCGGATCGTGAAGCGCTGACCCACGTCCATGGCGATCGGCGCGATGAGCTTGATGCCCAGCGCGACGTTGTCGCCCGGCATCACCATCTCGGTGCCTTCCGGCAGCTCGATCGTGCCGGTCACGTCGGTGGTGCGGAAGTAGAACTGCGGACGATAGTTGGCGAAGAACGGCGTGTGACGGCCACCCTCGTCCTTCGACAGCACGTACACTTCCGACTTGAAGTCGGTGTGCGGCTTGATCGAACCCGGCTTGGCCAGAACCTGGCCACGCTCGACTTCGTCACGGCCCACGCCGCGGATCAGCGCGCCGATGTTGTCGCCGGCCTCGCCCTGGTCGAGCAGCTTGCGGAACATTTCGACGCCCGTGACGGTGGTCTTGCGGACGTTCTCCTGGATGCCGACGATCTCGACTTCCTCGCCCACCTTGACGACGCCGGTCTCGACGCGGCCGGTCACCACGGTGCCGCGGCCCGAGATCGAGAACACGTCTTCGATCGGCATCATGAACGGCTTGTCGAGCGGACGATCCGGCTGCGGGATCGACTCGTCGACGGCGGCCATGAGGGCCAGGATCGCGTCCTTGCCGAGCTTGTCGTCCGAGCCCGAGAGCGCGGCGGTGGCCGAACCACGGATGATCGGAATATTGTCGCCGTCGAACTCGCGACGCGACAGCTCTTCGCGGATCTCCATCTCGACGAGCTCGAGGATTTCCTCGTCGTCGACCAGGTCGACCTTGTTCAGGAACACGACCATGGTGGGCACGCCGACCTGACGGGCGAGCAGGATGTGCTCCTTGGTCTGCGGCATCGGGCCGTCGGTGGCGGCGACCACGAGGATCGCGCCGTCCATCTGCGCGGCGCCGGTGATCATGTTCTTCACATAGTCGGCGTGGCCCGGGCAGTCGACGTGCGCATAGTGACGCTTGTCGGTCTCATACTCGACGTGCGCGGTCGAGATGGTGATGCCGCGCTCGCGCTCTTCCGGAGCCTTGTCGATGTTGGCGAAGTCGACGGCGGCGTTACCCGCGACGTTCTCGGCCAGAACCTTGGTGATCGCGGCGGTCAGCGACGTCTTGCCATGGTCGACGTGGCCGATGGTGCCGATGTTGAGGTGCGGCTTGTTCCGCTCAAACTTTGCCTTCGCCATTGTTTTCCTACCTTCTGATCTCTGTTTCCGCGCCGCCAGGGGATTCGCCGGAAGGCGAGCCCCATAGCGGCTGATTCCTGGTTACGCCAGCTTCGCCTTCACTTCGTCGGCCACATTCGGCGGCACTTCGTCGTAATGCGAGAACTGCATGCTGTACTGCGCGCGGCCCTGGGTGAACGAGCGGAGCTGGTTCACATAGCCGAACATGTTGGCCAGCGGCACCATCGCCTCGACCGTCTGCGCGTTGCCGCGGCTGTCGGTGCCCTGGATCTGGCCACGGCGGCTGTTGATGTCGCCGATGACGTCGCCGAGATAATCCTCGGGCGTGACGACCTCGACCTTCATCACCGGCTCGAGCAGCTTGATGCCGGCCTTCTGGGCCGCTTCGCGCATCGCCGCGCGGGCGGTGATTTCGAACGCGAGCGCCGACGAGTCGACGTCGTGATACGCACCGTCATACAGCAGCACTTCGAAGTCGATGATCGGGAAGCCGACCAGCGAGCCGGTCATCGCCGTCTCGCGGAAGCCCTTCTCGATCGCCGGGATATACTCCTTCGGCACGTTGCCGCCCTTCACTTCGTCCTTGAAGACGAAGCCCGAGCCGCGCTCGCCCGGAGTCAGCTTGACCTTGACGCGGCCGAACTGGCCGGTGCCGCCCGACTGCTTCTTGTGCGTGTAGTCGATGTCCACCGGCTTCGCGAGATACTCGCGATACGCCACCTGCGGCGCGCCGACATTCGCCTCGACCTTGAACTCGCGCTTCATGCGGTCGACCAGGATCTCGAGATGGAGCTCGCCCATGCCCTTGATGATGGTCTGGCCCGATTCGTGATCGGTCGAAACGCGGAACGAGGGATCCTCGGCGGCCAGGCGGTTCAGGGCGAGGCCCATCTTCTCCTGGTCGGCCTTGGTCTTCGGTTCCACCGACAGCTCGATCACCGGCTCCGGGAACTCCATGCGCTCCAGGATGATCGGGTGCGCCGTGTCGCACAGCGTGTCGCCGGTCGTGGTCTCCTTGAGGCCCGCGATCGCGACGATGTCGCCGGCGCGCGCTTCCTCGATGTCCTCACGCGAGTTCGCGTGCATCAGGAGCATGCGGCCGATCTTCTCCTTCTTGTCCTTCACCGAGTTCAGATACTGGCCCTTGGTGAGGGTGCCCGAATAGATGCGGGCGAAGGTGAGCGAGCCGACGAACGGATCGTTCATGATCTTGAAGGCGAGCAGCGAAAGCGGCGCGGTGTCCGACGCCGGACGCGAATCCGGGGTCTCGCCGTCGAGCTTCACGCCCTGCACGTCGGGAATGTCGAGCGGGCTCGGCAGATAGTCGACCACGGCGTCGAGCAGGGGCTGCACGCCCTTGTTCTTGAACGCCGAGCCACAGACGATCGGAACGAACGAGAAGTTCAGCGTGCCCTTGCGGATCAGCTTCTTCAGGTCGGCAACCGACGGCTCGTTGCCCTCGAGATACGCTTCCATCAGCGCGTCGTCCTGCTCGACGGCCATTTCGATCAGCTCGGCACGCGCGGTCGCGGCGGCATCGGCCAGGTCGGCCGGGATGTCCTGATATTCGAACTTCGCGCCCAGCGACTCCTCGAGCCAGATGATCGCGCGGTTCTCGACCAGGTCGACCAGGCCCTTGAAACCGCCCTCGATGCCGATCGGGAGATACAGGACGGCCGGGCGGGCGCCCAGACGGTCCTTGATCATGTCGACGCAGCGCTCGAAGCTCGCGCCGGTGCGGTCGAGCTTGTTGACGAAGCACATGCGCGGAACCTTGTACTTCTCCGCCTGGCGCCACACCGTCTCCGACTGCGGCTCCACGCCGGCGACGCCGTCGAAGCAGGCGACCGCACCGTCGAGCACGCGCAGCGAACGCTCGACTTCGATGGTGAAGTCGACGTGGCCCGGGGTGTCGATGATGTTGATCAGGTGCTCTTCACCCTTGCCCTCTTCCGCGCGCCACTTGCACGTCGTTGCGGCCGACGTGATGGTGATGCCGCGCTCCTGCTCCTGCTCCATCCAGTCCATCGTCGCGGTGCCTTCGTGCACTTCGCCGATCTTGTAGGACTTGCCGGTGTAGTAGAGGATGCGCTCGGTCGTCGTCGTCTTGCCGGCGTCGATGTGCGCCATGATGCCGATATTGCGGTAACGCTCGAGCGGATGGCTGCGGGCCATGACCTGGTTTCCTTAAGGATGTGGGGAGCCGGACGATCCGGCTCCCCGATATGTAGGAACGAAAATTTCCAGCGCCAGACGTGCCGGCGCTGGAGAAAGACTTACCAGCGGTAGTGGCTGAAGGCGCGGTTCGCCTCGGCCATACGGTGGGTGTCTTCGCGCTTCTTCACTGCGTTGCCGCGGTTGTTCGAAGCGTCGAGCAGCTCGCCCGAGAGGCGGGCCGACATGGTGTTCTCGCTGCGGTTGCGGGCCGACGAGATCAGCCAGCGGATCGCGAGCGCCTGGGCACGCTCCGGACGGACTTCCACCGGCACCTGATAGGTCGCACCGCCGACGCGGCGGCTGCGGACCTCGATGCCCGGCTTGATGTTGTTCAGCGCGTCATGGAACACGCCGATCGGATCGCGCTTGGCGCGGGTCTCGACGGTTTCCAGGGCCGAATAGACGATGCCCTCGGCGACGGACTTCTTGCCGTCCAGCATCACCGAGTTCATGAACTTCGAAAGAACAATGTCACCGAACTTGGGGTCCGGCAGGATTTCCCGCTTTTCGGGGCGACGACGACGAGCCATCTGAAACTTCCTTTACAAACTTCAGCCGATCCGGAACCCGTCCGGGGCTTACTATGGCTGTGATTACTTCGGACGCTTGGCGCCGTACTTCGAACGCGACTGGCGACGGTCCTTGACACCCTGGGTATCGAGCACGCCGCGCAGGACGTGATAGCGCACGCCCGGAAGGTCGCGCACACGGCCGCCGCGGATCAGCACCACCGAGTGCTCCTGCAGGTTGTGGCCTTCGCCCGGGATGTACGAGATGACTTCGCGCTGGTTGGTCAGGCGGACCTTGGCAACCTTGCGGAGCGCCGAGTTCGGCTTCTTCGGAGTCGTCGTGTAGACGCGGGTGCAGACGCCGCGCTTCTGCGGGTTCTGCTCCATCGCAGGGACCTTCGACTTGGTCTTCTGCAGTTCGCGGCCCTTGCGGACCAGCTGGTTGATCGTCGGCATGAAGCCCTTCACCTTATGTTACCGGCATGGCCGGCGGTTACTTTGCTGGAACCCTGGTACGAGAAATACGAAAAGGCCCCGGGTGTCCTTGACCCCCCGGGCCATTGCGTCTCCAGCAACGTTCAGCTCTTGCCCCGCGCGGGATATGCGCCGGAATACCGGCCCCTCGCGGAACGGGGGCGCCTATAGCGACGGGCAGCGAGCGGGTCAACTGAGTCGGCCGGAGGATAAGAGAGCGTCAACCTCCGCCGGGCTAGAGCCGGCGGATGGTTCGTCACGCTCCCCGCTTCAAGCCCCTTGCCGCCGCGCTGGCCGCGCTGGCCGCGACTCTGCTGCTGGGCGGCTTCGGCCCGGCGCTCGCCAGCCCCGCCGGCCTGCTCTCCTGGGAGCTGTTCGGGCTCGCGCTCACCGGTGGCGCGGGCTTCCTCGGCTGGCACCTCGCCCAGCTGACCGCCCTGCCCCCCGGCCCGGCCGCGCGGGCGGCGCTACCCGCCGCGCTCGTGCCGCTGATCGTCTTTCCGCACATCGGCGCCGCCGCCCTGCTCGTGCCCGCGGCGCTCGCCGTCACGCTGTTGCCGGCCGAGCGATTCGCCGTGGTGCTGGCGCTCGCCGGCACGCTTGCCGCGCTTGGCGCCGGCCCCCTCGCCGCGACGGCCGCCGGCGGGACGATGCTGGCCGCCGCATGGCGTTGCCGCGCCCGCTGCCCCGCCGCGAACGACAATCCCTCTCTGGAACGCGTGCCCCGCTTTTGGCCGCGCTTTTCGCCGATGCCTGCTTCCCTGCATTATGCTAGGGAAATCGCCAGGGATTCGGGTTCCGAATTGGGGAGTAGCGTGAATGTTCAACGGTAATAATCGTGGTCGCGATCGCGACGAACGTCCGGCGATGCCGCCGGCACCGCCGCAGCAGAGCAGCGGCAACGGGGGCAAGCGCGGCATGTTCTCGGTGATCGGTCCGGACGTGACCGTGACCGGCAATGTTTCGGCGAGCGCGGACCTGCACATCGACGGCCGCATCGAAGGCGACGTCAATTGCGGCAGCCTGGCCCAGGGCGCCGACAGCCAGGTCTTCGGCAACGTCACCGCCGAGACCGCGCGTCTCGCCGGCGCGATCGAAGGCACGGTGCGCGTGCGCCAGCTCACCATCGAGCGCTCGGCCAAGATCACCGGCGATGTCGAATATGAGAACATCACCATCGAGAATGGCGGCCATATCGACGGGCGCCTGAAGCACATGAGCACCGTCCCGGCAGCGGCCCCGGCGGGCCCGCGCCCGGTCGAGGCTGCGCCTTCTCCCTTTGCGGCGGCGGCGAACGAATAGGCTTTGGTTTCTCGCGAAACCGGAAAGGGCGCGTTCCCCGGCGGAACGCGCCCTTTCCTTTTGCACTCCTCTTCCCCGCGTCGGAGTGAAGCGGGAAGGTGCGCCTATAGCCCCCTCACCTTGTCCAGCTGCGCCCGCACTTCCGGCACGCTCTTCGCGGCAAAGGCCCTGAGCGCCGGCACGGTGCCGTTCGCGGCATAATCCTCGACCGCCGCCAGCACCTTCTCCTGCGCGGCCGCCTGTTGCGCCTTGTAGGTGGCGTCGAAGTCCGCGCCCGTCGCCTGGCGCAGCGTCTCCAGGTCCGCGGCCTGCTCGGCGCTCGGCCTGGGATCGGGAACGATCGCCGGCCGCGCCCTCGCGCCCGCGGCCCCCAGGCCGGCAGTCGATTCGGCGCACGCCCGCACCATTGCTCCGCCAAGATCCCTGAGCGCAGGCGCGGTCGCCTTTTGCCGGGCAAGCTTGCCCGCTTCCATCCCATAGGCGTTGCTCGCGCCGACCGTGTCGGCGAAGGCCTGGCCGGTCGTCGCTACCGCGCCAGCCGCAACGTTCGCGCCGTTTCCAGGGAGGATCGTGTCGGGGGCGACGATATTGTCGACCGTGGTGATCGGCTCGCTGCCGCCACAGGCGCCCAGTGCGAAGGCCGGCCCCAGACCGAGCGCGAAGAAGTATCTGTCCATCCAGGCATTCCTCCTGTTTTCAGGAAAAGGAACGCGAGCATGCGGGCGCCGTTCCGGCTATCGCGGCGCGACGCGGCGAACCGAGGGAGATACCGAATGACCGACTGGACCCAGGCACATGACGGCGGCTGCCGCTGCGGCGAACTGCGCTTCCGCCTGACCGGCGCGCCGATGCTGACCAGCGCCTGCCACTGCACCGGCTGCCAGAAGATGACCGGCAGCGCCTTCTCGCTCACGCTGACCATGCCCACCGCTGCCTTCGAACTGCTCCGGGGCGAGCCGGTGATCGGCGGGCTGCACGGCCCCGTCGCCCATCACTATCACTGCGATCGCTGCAAGAGCTGGGTCTTCACCCGGGCCGAAGGGATCGACTGGTTCGTCAATGTCCGCACGACGATGCTCGACGCGCCCGACGACCGGCCGCCGTTCCTGGAGACCTGGGCCGGCGAGAAGCTCCCCTGGGTCGAGACCGGTGCGGTGCACAGCTATCCGGGCGATCCCGACTGGAACGACTGGGAGACGCTGACCGGGGAATATGCCCGGCGGAGCTGACGGCCCGAGCGGGGATATCACGCCTTCAGCGGATCATGCCCCCAGTTCATCAGCGAGTAGCGCCAGCGCGAAGTGGGAATCCGATACTCCTCGTGCGGCCCCTGCGCGCGGTGGCGGGCGACGAAGCCGACCACCTTGCGCATGTGCGCATAGTCGCCGCCGTCGAGATCCTCCTCCGGCGTCCGCAGGATGCCGACGATCCGGCGGCCAGAGGCATGGCCCACGCTCTCCCCGCCATCCCGCTTGAGGCCGACCTTGCGGCTCTCCGCGGTCTCCAGCCAGTCCTCGATCTCTTCCGGCGCCATGTTCACCACTTCGTGAAACTTGCGCCGGATCTCCTCATGGTCGTCGCGTTGGGCCACCCGTCTCTCCGTTAACGTCATGTTACCCATGCGTAACGGTTCCCCCTATCAGGGGTTTCCCGTAGCGGCGGATTTATCCGGCCGCATCGGTGTAAGTTTCTCCGACAGGTGGCAGCGCGATCCGCGCCGCGAAGCTCGTCGCTCCGATCAGCAGCAATGCCGCGAGCGCGATCCGCCGGCCGCGCCGCGGCATGGGCGTGCCCGCCACCAGCGCAGCGGCCAGCCCGGTCGCGAGCATCGCCCACAGATGGTAGCGATAGTCGGCGGCGACGCTGATCACCAGGAACGCCAGCTCGGTCAGCACCGCGGACAGCGCGAGCGTGACCGCGAGCCGGCTGCGCGAGCCGTCGTGCCGCCAGGCCAGCGCCAGCACCGCGAGCGCCGCGGTCAGCCACAATATCGGCGCGCCGAGCGGACTCTCGGCGAGCATCCCCGCAAGCTGCTGGAACGGTTCGCTTCGTGGCGACGGCGAGCCAATCCCCAGCATGTTGGGCTCCGAATCCCATTGGGGCGCAGCCAGCGGATAGCGCCAGGGGACCAGCCAGCGCATCGTCGCATTCCAATGCGCCAGCCGATGCTCGGCATAGGCGACCGGATGGCGCGCGATCGTCAGCAGCCAGGCTTCGGTGAGCTTGCGGCCCGGCGCAGTGATCGCAAGCCCCTCCGCCACAAAGTCGCAGCGATCGCCGAGCGGATCCCAGAGGATGGGCCGGATGCACCGCTCCGCCTCGGCCGCGCGCCACACCTCTGCCGGCAGCACCGGCACCGCCTCCGGGCCGGCATGATGCGCGATGCCGGCCAGATCATAGGTCGGCAGCGCCCGTCCGACCTCGCTGGCGCCGGCGCGCAGCAGCCCGTGATTGACCAGCGGCAGCGCCGCGAGCACCGCGACCATTGCCGCCAGCATCATCGCCCCGCGCCGCACCGGGCGCCGCCACGTCCCCGCCCCCAACAGCCCGAAAGCGAGCGGCACGGTGGCGAACACCGCGTTGATGCGGACCAGCGTCGCATAGAGCAGCAACAGGCCGACGAGCAGCACCGCCCAGCGCGGCAGCGGCCGGTCCTGCAGCCGCCACCAGGCGGCGAGGCCGGTGGCGGCGAGCAGCGCGCCTGCCATCTGCGCGTCCTTCAGCACCATCACCTGCCAGCCGGCGATCGGCGGCCAGATGCCGAGCAGCAGCACCGCGATCGCCGCGATCCGCGCGCCCTGCCGGGCCAGCGCCGCCGCGAACAGGCCCAGGCCGATCCAGCAGAGCAGCATCTGGATCAGGAACATCGGCGCCTGGCCGTGCCAGCCCGCCGCATGGAACAGCGCCCAGAGCCGCGCCATCACCGGCGGGTGCCAGTCGTCATAGCTGCCGGAGCGCAGCTGGGCATATTGGTTGAGCGTGTCGAACATCGCGACGCCCGGCCAGAACAGCGCGAGCATGGCGAGGCAGAGCAGCAAAGCGGCGAGCGCCGCCCGGGCCGCGGGCGACACGCGCCTCAACGCAGGGCTCCTAGCCGATCTTGCGGCCGAACACCGGGCGCGGCGGGGCGTCGCCCCGGGGGAAGGCCGTGGGCGCTTCGGGCATCGCCTCCCCGGCCGCCGCCTTGCGCGCGAGATAGCGGTCGAGCGCGGCATCGGCGTCGAAGCTCGACCCCTCCTCCTCCACATCGCCCTTCTTCGCCGTCGCGGGACCGCGCGGAGTGATGACCAGCTTGAGCAGCCGGAAAGCAAGCGGGGCGCAGAAGAGCAGCCCTATCGCGCCCAGCCCGAGTATCGTCGGCCCCAGCCCCTGGGTGAAATCTCCGCCGTTCCAGCCTTCGAAGCCGGTGAAATAGAACAGCAGCCCCCCGATGAAGACGAGGGGGAGCAGCGACAGGATCAGCTTGAACATGCGCACGCCGAATCTCCGACCAGTTCGGGCGAACATGGCAGGAGATCGGCAACAAAGCGTGAAGACCGGCTAGATGTGGAGCGCGCGGCCATAGGCGCCGAGCACGGCTTCGTGCATCGTCTCGCTGATCGTCGGGTGCGGGAACACCGTCTCCATCAGCTCCGCCTCGGTCGTCTCCAGCGTCTTGCCGATCGTATAGCCCTGGATCATCTCGGTCACTTCCGCGCCGATCATGTGCGCGCCGAGCAACTCGCCGGTCTTGGCGTCGAACACCGTCTTCACAAAGCCCTCGGCCTCGCCCAGCGCGATCGCCTTGCCGTTGCCGATGAAGGGGAAGTTGCCGACCTTCACTTCATAGCCTGCTTCCCTGGCCTTGGCCTCGGTGAGGCCGACCGACGCGATCTGCGGGTGGCAATAGGTGCAGCCCGGGATGTTGCGCACGTCCATCGCGTGCGGATGCTTGCCGGCGATCGCCTCGGCAGCGATCACGCCCTCATGGCTGGCCTTGTGCGCGAGGAACGGCGGCGCGGTGACGTCGCCGATCGCATAGAGGCCGGGCACATTGGTCTTGCAGGCCGCATCGGTGACGATATGGCCGCGCTCGGTCTTCACGCCCAGCGTCTCCAGCCCGATATTCTCGGTGTTCGGCACGATGCCGACCGCGACGATGACGTGGCTGAACGCCTCGACGGTGACCTTGCCGTCCTTGCCCTTGATCGAGGCCTTCACGCCCGAACCCGTCACGTCGATCTTCTCGACGCCGGTCGCGGTGCGGATGTCCATCCCCTGCTTCTTGAACTGCTTCTCCAGATGCGCGGAGACGTCCTTGTCCTCCACCGGCACGATCCGGTCGAGCATCTCGACGATGGTCACCTCGGCACCCATGTCGTTGTAGAAGCTGGCAAACTCCACGCCGATCGCGCCCGAGCCGATGACGAGCAGCTTGGTCGGCATCTCGGGGGGAGTCATCGCGGTGCGATAGGTCCAGATCCGCTTGCCGTCCGCCGGGGCGAAGGGCAGGTCGCGGGCGCGGGCGCCGGTGGCGACGATGATGTTCTTCGCCTCGAGATCGGTCTTCTTGCCGTCCTCCGAAGTCACGGTCAGCTTGCCCGGCGCAGTCAGCACGCCGGTGCCCATGTGCACCGTGATCTTGTTCTTCTTCATCAGGTGCGTGACGCCCTGGTTGAGTTGCTTGGCGACGCCGCGCGAACGCTTCACCACTGCGTCCAGGTCGGCGCTGATCTTCTCGGCGACCAGCCCGTAATCCTTGGCGTGCTGCATATAGTGATAGATCTCGGACGAGCGGAGCAGCGCCTTGGTGGGGATGCAGCCCCAGTTGAGGCAGATGCCGCCCAGCAGCTCGCGCTCGACGATCGCCGTCTTGAGGCCGAGCTGCGCGGCGCGGATCGCCGCGACATAGCCGCCGGGGCCCGAACCGAGCACGATCACGTCATAGGTGTCAGCCAAGGGGGGAGTCCTTCCGCTTATAGGTTCTGTATCAGATAGGGTTGGCCGGGGCCGCGTCCACCGGCCGCGGCCGCTTGTGCTCGTCCACCGCGACGAACACGAACTGCGCCTGGGTGACCAGGCAGCTTTCCTCGGAATGCCGGGCGCGGCGCCAGGACTGGACGTCGATCGTCATCGAGGTGCGCCCCACCTTGACGATGTCGGCGAACACCGAGACTTCGTCGCCCACCGAGACCGGCGCGTGGAACTTCATGCCCTCCACCGCGACGGTGACCGCCCGCCCGCGCGCATGGCGCGCGGCGACCAGCCCGGCAGCCAGGTCCATCTGGCCCATCAGCCAGCCGCCGAAGATATCGCCATAGGCATTGGCATCCGCAGGCATGGTGCTCACGCGAATCGCCGGCTGCTGCTGCGGGGGCGTGGCGCCACCCTCAACCATCGGCACGCGGCTCCGTGCCGGCCGGCCTGGCCCCGGCGAGCCGCGCCTTGTCCTCGGCAAAGGCCCGGCGCACCGGGCCGACGCCCATCAGCACCACGGCGATCATGCAGGCATAGCCGACCAGCCAGATGTCGCCGGTCGCGCGCGGATAGGACCAGGCGGCCGCCGCGGAAATCAACGCCGCGGCGATCAGCCCGATCGCGATGTGCACCACTTCGATCAGCACGCGCATGGCCGCGCCCTCCGGTTCAGGCGATCATCCCGAAGGGATTCTCGACGAGCTCCTTGAAGATCTTCATCATCTCGGCGCCATCAGCACCGTCGATCGCACGATGATCGAAGCTGCCGGTGGCCGACATCACCGTCGCCACGCCCAGCGCGTCGTCGACGATGTACGGGCGCTTCTCGCCGGCGCCGATCGCCATGATCATGCCCTGGGGCGGATTGATCACCGCCTCGAACTGCTTGATGCCGAACATGCCCATGTTCGAGAGCGACGCGGTGCCGCCCTGATATTCCTCGGGCTTCAGCTTGCCGTCGCGGGCGCGCGCCGCCAGGTCTTTCATCTCGGTCGAGATCGCCGAGACCGCCTTGTTCGCCGCGTCGCGGATGATCGGCGTGATCAGCCCGGTCGGAGTCGAGACGGCCACCGACACGTCGGACCGGCTGTACTTGATCAGCTGGTCGCCGGTGTAGGTGACGTTGCACTTGGGCGCCTGGGCCAGCGCCACGCCGAGCGCCTTGATCAGCAGGTCGTTGACCGACAGCTTCACGCCGCGCGCCTCGAGCGCCTTGTTCAGGTCGCCGCGCAGCTTGAGCAGAGCGTCGAGCCGGATGTCGAGCGTGAGATAGATGTGCGGGACGGTCTGCTTCGACTCGGTGAGGCGGCGCGCGATCGTCTTGCGGATGTTCGAGAGCTTCTCGGCCTCGTGCGGGATCGATTCGTCCCACCAGACCGGCTTGTGCTCGGCCGGAGCGGCTGCGGCAGGAGCGGCCGCAACGGGCGCCTGTGCGGCGGCAGGGGCGGCGCCCGGCTTCGCGCCCTCGATGTCCGCCTTCACGATGCGGCCGTTCGGGCCCGAGCCGGCGACGCCGGTCAGGTCGACGCCCTTTTCGGCGGCAAGGCGCTTGGCGAGCGGGCTCGCCTTGACCCGGTCGCCCGAGGCGGCGGCCGGCTGGGCCGGGGCGGGCGCCGGAGCCGGCGCGGCGGCCGGAGTCGGCGCCGGAGCGGCAGCCGCCGCAGGCGCGGGCGCGGGCGCGGGCGCCGGAGTCGGCACCGGCGACGCGGCGGCCGAGGAGACGTCCTCGCCCTCGCCCGCCAGCACGGCGATCACGGTACCGACCTTCACATTGTCGGTGCCTTCGGGGACGAGGATCCTGGCGATGACGCCTTCATCCACCGCTTCGAACTCCATGGTCGCCTTGTCGGTCTCGATCTCGGCCATGAGGTCGCCGGACTTCACCGTGTCGCCCTCCTTCACGAGCCACTTGGCGAGGGTGCCCTCTTCCATGGTGGGGGAAAGCGCAGGCATCTTGATTTCGATCGACATGAAGGTTCCCGTCATTGGAGCCCGGAACAGGTTCGGGCCCTCTTTGCGCCGCCCCCGCCCCGGGTCAAGAGACGCGCTTGCAGGAATTGACGCTACGGGGCACGTAACGCACGACCAAGAGGAACCTTCCATGCGCACCTATCTGGTGGTGATCGACGAAAGCCCGGAAGCCGAGATCGCGCTGCGCTTCGCCGCGCGGCGTGCAGTGAAGACCGGCGGCAACGTCGAGATCCTCGCGCTGATTCCCAAGCCGGACTTCGTCCAATGGGGCGGCGTGATGGCCACGATCGAGGAGGAAGCGCGCGAACGCGCCGAGGCGCTGGTCGCACGCGCGGCCGGCACGCTGTTCGCCGAATCGGGGCTCCAGCCTTCGATCACCGTGCGCGAAGGCGACGGGCCCAAGATCGTCCACGAGATGATCGCCGCCAATCGCGACATCGCCGCCCTGGTCCTCGGTGCCGCGGCAAGCGGGCCGCCGGGCCCGATGGTCACGCATTTCTCCGGATCGGATGCCGGCAAGCTGCCCGTGCCGCTGATGGTGATTCCCGGCGCGCTCGACATGGATGCGATCGACCGGCTGAGTTGAACTATCGCGTCGAACTACTGCGCGAGGCGCCCCCAGCTCGTCGCGCCGGCGCTTGTCCCCGGGGGTCACGGCCGGGGCGATTGACCCACCCCCGCTCCCCCGCCACTCTCGCTGCATGCGCATTCTCGCCCTCGCTCCGCTCCTCCTCGCTGTCCCCGCCATTGCCCAGGCCCAGGAAAGGCCCGATCCCGCCCGGCTGAAGGCCAGCGTCGAGAAGCTGGTCGGCTTCGGCACCCGCCACACCCTTTCGGACGCGGACCACCCCAGCCGCGGCATCGGCGCCGCCCGCCGCTGGTTCGCGGCCGAACTCGCGAAGCTCGGCGACCAGTGCGATTGCATCGAAGTGGCCAATATCGCGCGCGGCTTCACCGGCCCCCGCGCGCCGAACGGCGTACAGATCGTCGACGTGCTCGGCTTTCAGGCGGGCAGCGATCCCAGGCGAGTCGTCATCGTGATGGGCCATATCGACAGCCGGGTCGGCGACGTGATGAACGCCACCGCCGATGCCCCCGGCGCCAATGACGATGCCTCCGGCGTCGCGCTGGTGCTCGAGGCGGCGCGCATCCTCTCCAGGGAAAAGTTCCGGGCGACGATTGTCTATGCTGCGCTCTCCGGCGAGGAGCAGGGGCTGTTCGGCGGCCAGCTGCTCGCCGAGACTGCAAGGGAACGTGGCTGGACGGTCACCGCGGTGCTCAACAACGACATCGTCGGCAACACGGTCGGCACCGACGGACGCAAGGTGGCGGACCGCGTGCGCATCTTCTCCGAAAGCTTCGGCGAGAATGACGCCCCCCAGGCGCTCCAGGGCCTGCGTGCCGATGGCGGCGAGGACGACGGCCCCTCGCGCGCGCTCGCCAAGGCGATCGGCCAGGTCGCAGGCACGCTCCCCGGCGGGCTCGACGCCTTCCTCGTCCGCCGGCCCGACCGGTTCGGCCGCGGCGGCGATCATTCGCCGTTCCAGAAGCTCGGCTATCCGGCGGTGCGCTTCTCGGTGGGGATCGAGAATTACGACGCGCAGCACCAGGATCTCGCCCCCGGCAAGGGCGACACGGTCGACCGCATGGACTTTCCCTATCTGGCCGGAGTGACGGCGCTCAACGTCGCGACGATCCGCCGCCTGGCCGCGGCGCCGGCCGCGCCGGACAAGGTGACGATCGGCGGCGCGCTCGCTTCCGACACCTCGGTGAAATGGGCCGCGGTGCCCGGCGCGGCCAAGTACCGCGTCCACTGGCGCCGAGCCGATGCGCGCGACTGGACGAACCATCTCGACGTCACCGGCACCGAAGTCAGCCTGAAAGGCGTGATCGTCGACGACAATTTCGTCGGGGTGTCCGCGATCGGCGCGGACGGAGCGGAGAGCCTGGTGGCGTTCGGACGGCGCTGAAGCGCGCCAGCTCCCCGCCCTTCCGGGGAGGGGAGCCTATTCTCGCAATATGGGATCGCCGCGCATTCGCCATACGGCGCGGCGCGAAGTCAGCGGCAACCGCAGACGCAGCACTGCACCCGCGGCTTGTATCGCCGCACCGGCGCCTTGCGCACCACCCGGCGCGACGCCGGGCGGACATAGGAGGTCGTCACTTCCTCGGTCACGACAGTGGTCGTGGTCACGGCAGGCATGGTGACGATCACGGTCGAGCCCACCGGCGCACCATAATAATAGGCGCCGGACTGATAGCTGCCCGAGCCGTAATAGGCACCGCCCGACCCGTAATAGCCCTGGACCTGCACGCCCGGCGGCGGTGCCGGCGGCGCATAGTCCGCCGGATAATCGTCATAATAGTCGTTCGGGTCGATCGGCCGGATGGGCTCGCGATAGCCGGCGCCGGTGCCCGAACGGCTATAGGCGCTCGAATAGCCGCCGCTCGAATCCGCCCAGGAATCCGCATCGGCCCAGCCGATGCCGCTTACCGAATCCCACACGTCGCCGCGATCGTCGACCAGCACGGCGTCGTCATAATAGCGGACCCAGAAATAGCCATAGGGCGGCGCGGCAAGGCCCCAGCTCAGATAATCGGGAATGCGGAAGCCGCCACCCATCCAATAGCCGGGCAGATGGTTGCCCCGGCCAAGCCGGCGATACCCGTTCCAGCCGCCCGGCGCCTGCGCACCGGCATACCAGCGGCCGCCGATCATGCCGCCCCAGCGATTCCCGTTCGGCCGGCCGACCTGGCCGTGGCCGCGCGGCGGCAGCGCCATCCAGCGACCATTCTGCCAGACGCGCGCGCCGGCGGTCGGCACGCCAGGACCGTTCTGGACGACGGGCGGCGGGCCGGGAACGCGCGGCGGCGGCGGCATCGGCACGCTGCGCCCGCCATAGGCTCCGCCCGGCGCCGGGATCGGTCCGCCGCTGCCGCCCCAGACGGGGCCGGGCGAAGCCACCTGCGCAACCGCGGGCATCGCTGCCAGCAGCGCCGAGGCCATCAGGGCCGGCTTCAACAGGTGACGCATATCGATACTCCTTCGCCCCGTGTCGGAGCGCGCGCTGCTCCGATGGTTGCCAAAGAATTAAACTCCGCGCGTGCGGGGCGCCACTTTTGCCTATGCTTAACGGAGTCCCGATCCGGGTCAGCCGACCAGACGGGGACCGAGGATGCGCATCAGCGCCTCGCAGCCGGCGGCGTCGCCGGCGTCGAAGCGGGCCGGATCGGGGCTGTCGAGGTCGAGCACGCCGAGCAGAACGCCCTGGACGACGATCGGCACGACCAGCTCGGACCGGCTGGCCGCGTCGCAGGCGATATGGCCGGGAAAGGCGTGCACGTCCTCGACCAGCTGCGTCTCGCGCGTCGCGGCGGCGGTGCCGCACACGCCCTTGCCGAAGGGGATACGGATGCAGGCGGCCTTGCCCTGGAACGGCCCGAGCACCAGCTCGTCGTTCACGTTGCGATAGAAGCCCGCCCAGTTCAGGCCGGGCAGATACTGCCAGATCAGCGCCGACACGTTCGCCATGTTGGCGATCGCGTCAGGCTCGTCGGCGGTGAGCGCGTCGAGCGCGGCGGCGAGGTCGCGATAGAGTTCGGTCTTGTCGGCGGTGTCGATGTCGAAGGCGTACATGGGCCCCATGTAGTCGATCCGGCGCTCCGGCGGGAGGGGTCAACCGAGCAGGCGCGGCAGCCACATCGCCATCACCGCGCCGAAAATGCCGACCCCGGCCGCGAGCGTGAGCAGCCCGAGCCCCGCGGCGGCGGCGAAGCGCGACAACGGCCCGCGCCGCTCGGCGGCCAGATAGAGCTCGAGCAGCGCCAGCGGCACGAGATAGCAGCCAAAGGCCCAGGCGCGGACGAAGGGGCCGTCAAAATCCGGCCCGATGCCCACCGGCCCGCGATTGGCGAGGATCCAGAACATCAGCCCGACGCGGAAGAACCACACGCCGCTCGCCAGCACGAAGGTGCGCAGCGCCCAGCGGCGATGCTCGGCGAAGCGGCGCTGGCGGGCGAAGCGCCAGGCGACCGTTGCCGCGCCGATGATCAGCAGCCCGTTCAGGCTGATTCCGATCCGCAGCGACGGGCCGCCCGCCGTGCCCCGGGTCCATACCATGTAGAGCCCGCCCAGGCTGATCAGCAGCGCGGTGAGCATGTATGCGCGGCCGTTCCAGCGATGGACACGCGGCCAGCGGCGGCGGATCGCGGGCACGAGCTGGAGCGGGCCGCCCAGCGTGATGACCGCCGCGAGCAGGAGATGCATCGCGAGGACGAGGTTGCCGGCCAGCCCGCCCGGGACATAGCCGCCGACCAGCACCTGGTTCCACCGCTCGAAATCGCCCCGGGCGGCGGCACGGCCATAGAAGCCGGCGATGTAGAGGACGAAGGCCAGCTGACCGGTCGTCGCGACGGCGAACCAGAAGAAGGCGGAACCCCTGAGCGCCTTCACGCTCCACATGGCGACGGTCTTCTCGGTCATCTTCCCTCCCGGACTTGCCAAGGAGTCGATAACCCGGCGAGACTGGCCCCGGACATGACCATGCCGACCGGAAAGCATGACTTTGCGCGCCAAAGGGCACCGACCGTCTCGGCGGGCTATGCCGGCTATCTATGGCGCTTCGCCGTGGCCCGCGGCGCCGACCCGGCCGAGCTGGCGCGGCGGTCGGGGATCGACCCGGCCGGCCTTGCCGATCCCGACACCCGCGTGCCCTTCGCCCGCTACCAGGCGCTGATGCGCACCGCGAAGGAACTGTGCCGCATGCCCGCGCTCGCGCTGCATCTGGGCGCGGGCAATGATTTCCGCGAATTCTCGGTGGTCGGCCTCATCTGCTATGCCGCGCCCACCATGGGCGAGGCGCTGGCCGAGCTGAATCGCTATGGCCGGCTCGTCGCCGAAGTCGATCTGGCGATGGCGGGGCCCCGCTTCCGGATCGAGCAGCGCGACGGCGGCACCTGGCTCACCGACACCCGCGCCGACCCCGATGCCTTTCCCGAGATGACCGAGGCCAGCTGGGCCCGCTTCATCGGCGAGACGCGGCGCCACTTCCCCGACGCGCCCTTCGCGCTGGCGGTGCACGTCACCCATCCCGCCCCGGCCCATGTCGACGAATATGAAGCGGTGCTGGGCGTGCCGGCGACCTTCGCCAGCGATCGCAACGCGATCCGGATCGATCCGTCCTGGCTCGGCATCGCGCTGCACAATCCCAGCCGCTATGCCTTTGGCGTGCTCAGCGAACGCGCCGACCGGCTGGTACGAGAGCTGGAAAATGCCAAGTCGATGCGCGGCCGGGTCGAAGGCGTGCTGGTGCCGATGCTCCACCGGGGCGATGTCGCGATGGAAGCCGTTGCCCGGAAACTGGGGCTCAGCCAGCGCTCGCTTCAGCGCCGGCTGAAGGATGAGGACAGCGGCTATGAGGCAGTGCTCGACGCACTCCGCCACCGCATGGCGCTCAACTATCTGAGCGGCGGGCGGACTTCGGTGAACGAGACCGCCTATCTGGTCGGCTTCTCCGATCCCAGCGCCTTCTCGCGCGCGTTCAAGCGCTGGACCGGCACGAGCCCGCGCGGGTGGCTTGCGCGGGAACGCTAGGTTGGGGACTCAAACAAGTATCTGATTTTCCGTCGTCATCCCTGCGCAGGCTGGGATGACGATTGAAGGAATATGCGTTCTCGCCCTAATCGAACCGCACCTTGCCCCGGCCCGCCTTCACTGCGCTGCGCCCCTTCTTCTCGTCCACCCGCCGCGCCTTGGCCGCCTTGCTGGGCTTGGTCTTGATCCGCTTCGCGTCACGCTCATGCGCCTTGGCGATCAGCTCGACGACGCGCTCGCGGGCATCGGCGCGGTTGGCTTCCTGGGTGCGGAACTTGCGGGCGGTGATCACCAGCTCCCCGCCCGCGGTCAGCTTGGTGCCGGCCAGCGTCTTGAGCTTCTGATAGGCATAGGGTGCCAGGCCCAGCTTGAACACGTCGATTCGCAGCTGGACGGCGGTGGCGACCTTGTTGACGTTCTGCCCGCCCGGGCCGGTCGAGGCGAGGAACTTCTCCTCGACGATCGCCTCGTCGGGTATCTCAGCCACGGCCGAAGCCGGGCCCGAACCCGGCATTGTGGAAGCGCACCGGCAGCGGGGCGGTGGCGTGGATATCGTCCTTGCCCTCGCGCGGGAGAGTCAGTTCGACCGCATGCAGCATCATCGCCGGCCCGCCCCGGCCATAGACCGGATCGCCCATCACCGGCGCGCCCAGCCCTTCGGCCGCGTGAACGCGGATCTGATGGGTGCGGCCGGTCTCGGGATAGAAGGCGACCAGGCTCTTGCCGCCCTTGCGCTCCATCACCTTGTAGCGGGTTATCGAGGCCTTGCCCCTGGGATCGCCGACCATCCGCCAGCCCTGCTCGCGGGTCGAGACCTTGGCCAGCGGCAAGTCGATCGTGCCGCTGTCGAGAGCGGGCTCGCCCTCGAGGATCGCCAGATATCGCTTGGCCACGGCGCCAGCCTCGAAGGCCTGGGCGAAGCGCTTCAGCGCCTTGGGGTTGCGGGCGAGCAACAGGCAGCCGCTGGTATCGCGGTCGAGCCGGTGGACCGGCACCGGCAGGCGCTGGAACCCGAAGGTGAGCTGGTCGAGCAGGTCCTCGAGGCTTTCCGCGCGGTCCCGCGGACGATCGACCGGCAGGCCCGCGGGCTTGTCGATCACCAATGCCTCGCCGTCGATGAAGAGCACGCGATCCTTGAACATCGCCTGCCCATGCCACCGCCGGCGCCGGAGCGCCAGCGGTGGTGGGTTCGGATCAGCGCTGGAAGCGGATCGAGCAGACCGACTGGCGGCCTTCGGCGGTAGTGTGCCAGTTGCCGGTCCATTCGGCGCGCATGTTGCGGGCAGTGTCGCGGCACTTGCGCTCGGCGTCGGACTGATTCCAGATCGGGCCGACCTCGATGTCGCGGATCACGCCGCCGGTGCCCCAGCCGCCGCCGTCACCGGGACGGCCGCCACCGGGGCGATCCCAGCCGCCGTCGCCCGGACGACCGCCACCGGGACGATCCCAGCCGCCGCCGCCGGGGCGACCGCCGCCGGGACGGCCCCAGCCGCCCTCGCCCCAACCGCCATTGTCGCCCCAGCCGTTGTTGCGGCGCGGGTCGACGTCGGTGATGCGGTAGAGGAAGCGCGGCGGGCCCGAGCGCGGCACGCCCGAGATGTCGCCGCGGCGCAGGTCGAGGCGCACGCGCGCGCCGCGCGACGGATCGTAGAGGTTGACCGCATCGCGGCTGCGGTTGGTCTCGTCGAAGCGATGGATGAGCGTGCCGTCGTCGGCGAACTCGACCCAGCGACCCGGACGGGTCTCGACAAAGGCACCGCCGCCGCTGTGGCGGACGCGGCCGACATTGTTGCCGTCCACCCGCTGCATGGCGGCGGGCGCGGCGTGATTCGGCGCCGGCACCGCCGAAGCGGTGGTGCTCAACAGCACCGCGGACAAGGCAAGACATGAAACTCGCAGGAACATGATGATTTCTCCCTCTGCTGCAACGGCGGGCCTGTTTTGACCCTGTGGACACAACTGCGCAACGACACAGCAATGTGCAAAGTTGCGTGAGCCTTTCCGCTTGAACCGCGTTTGAACGGGTGACGCCTTTTTTGCGGCGTCGCGAGGTTGCGTATGCGTCCTTCGGCCCTGATCCTGCTCTCGCTCCTGCCGCTGACGGCGCATGCCGCGAACGATGCTGCCCCCGTGCCCGTCGCCGTCACGCGCCTGTTCAACCACCTTCCCTATGGCGAGGCGTCCCCCGCGGACCTTGCGCCGGTGCCGGGCCTGGCGGGCTGCGTCATGGCGCGGGAGGCGGTGCCCGATGTCGAGCGGTTGCTCGCCGCGGCGCAGGCGGAGGGAATCGCGCTCGGCGCGCTGTCCTGCTTCCGCTCGATCGCCCATCAGCGCCGGGTGTTCTGCGCGGGGCTGCGCGATTGCGACGGCGAGGCGGCCTCGCGGGCCCGCTTCGTGGCGCCGCCGGGCTATAGCGAGCATGCCACCGGCTATGCGATCGACTTCCTCCAGCGCGGCGCAAATTGCCGCGCCGTCGAGCAATGCTTCGCGCTGACGCCTGGCGGGCAATGGCTGATGCGCCGGGCGCCGGAGTTCGGCTTCGAGCTCTCCTTCCCCGCGGGCAACAAGCAGGGCGTGGGCTGGGAGCCCTGGCATTGGCGCTGGGTGGGCGCGCCCGCGGCCCGTGCCCGCTTCGCCGCGGCGCAGGCGAGTTTCCCGGCGCTTCCCGCCGCCCCGCGCGCGCAAACGAAAACGGCGGCCGGACCCGAGGTCCGGCCGCCGTCCCTGGAGACCGCGCCAGGAGGGGGAGATTACGCGGTCTCGACTTCGCGGGGGGAAGCCGCGATCTTGTTGGCCAGTTCGGCGATGCGGCGGCCCTGATAGCGGGCGCCGTCCAGTTCCACTTCGCTCGGCTGGCGGCTGCCGTCGCCGTCCGCGATCGTGGTCGCGCCATAGGGCGAGCCGCCCTTCACTTCGCCGACGCCCGACTGGCCCTGGAAACCATAGTCGAGGCCGACGACGGTCAGGCCGAAGTGCAGCAGGTTGGTGATGATCGAGAAGAGCGTCGTCTCCTGGCCGCCATGCTGCGTGGCCGTCGAAGTGAAGGCGCCGCCGACCTTGCCGTTCAACTGGCCCTGGAACCAGACGCCGCCGGCGCGATCCCAGAACGAAGCCATCTGGCTCGCCATGCGGCCGAACCGGGTCGGCGCGCCGACGATGATGCCGTCATAATTGGCGAGCTCGCCCACGTCCTCGAGCACCGGGTGGCTGTGGTCGGCGACGAAGCCGGCCGCCTGCGCGACTTCGAACGGCGCCGTCTCGGGCACCCGGCGCACGTCCACCTGGGCGCCGGCGCTGCGCGCGCCCTCGGCCATGGCATCGGCCATCTTCGCGAGGTGGCCATAGGACGAGTAATAGAGAACGAGGATCTTCGACATGCTTGCTTCCCTTCCTGATTATTCGCTGTCGACCAGGACGATCTCGGCGTCCTCGATCGCGGTGATGGTGTAGGCCTTGCCGCTGGAGAGCGCGGCGCCGTCACGGGCATTGACCGGCTCGCCATCGATCTCGATCCTGCCGACCGCGGGCACCAGATAGGCGTGGCGGCCACCGCCCACTTCGTGGGTTACGCTCTCGCCCGCCTTCAGCGTGGCGCCGAGCACCCGGGCATCGGCCCGGATCGGCAAGGCGTCCGCGTCATCGGCAAAGCCGCTCGCCAGGGTAACGAACTTGCCCGAGCGATCGCCCTTGGGGAAAGGCTTGGCGCCCCAGCTCGGCTGGCCGCCCCGCTCGCGCGGCATGATCCAGATCTGGAAGAGCGTCGTCGTCTCCGGCTCGAGATTATATTCGGCATGGCGCACGCCAGTGCCCGCGCTCATCACCTGGACGTCGCCGGCGCCGGTTCGGCCCTTGTTGCCCATCGAGTCCTGGTGCGTGATCGCGCCCCGGCGGACATAGGTGATGATCTCCATGTCCTGGTGCGGATGCGGCGGGAAGCCGGCGCCCGCGGCGATCTCGTCGTCGTTCCAGACGCGCAGCGCGCCCCAGCTCATGCGACCGGGATCATAATAGTCCGCGAAGCTGAAATGATGCCGCGCATTGAGCCAGCCATGGTCGGCATGGCCAAGCGTTTCAAAGGGTCGTTTGTCGATCATGGGGTCTGAACCTCCTGTGTTGGACAGGAAGATAGGCGGTCCGATCGCACGGTAAATGGAAACGTTGGAAACCGATCGTTTCCCAAGACTTCCGTTCGAGGCGAAAGCTGCTAGACTGGTCCGGTCCACCGTCGAAGGCCGCCATCATGCCGCATATGCTTCGTCGACTCCCCGCTCCCGCCATGCTGCTCGCCCTGCCCGGCGCCGCACTGGCGCAACAGGCCCCGGTGCCGACGACCTGCCCCGCCGCGACAACGCCGGATGCCGACGGGCAGAAGGATTTCGATTGGGAGATCGGATCCTGGACGACGCACCTCAAGCGCCTGAAGCGCCCGCTCTCGGGCTCGACGGCCTGGGTCGAATATAGCGGCACCACCGAGGTGCGCCCGGTGATGGGTGGGCGAGCGAACCTGGCGGAGCTCAAGGTCGATGGGCCGGCGGGCCGGGTCGAGGGTACCTCGCTGCGGCTCTACAATCCGCAAGCCCGCCAATGGTCGCTGAACTTCGCCAGCGCCGGCGGAGGCGTGCTCACGCCGGCGCCGATCGGCGCATTCCGCAAGGGCTGCGGCGAATTCTATGCGCAGGACAGCTGGGAGGGGCGCGCCATCCTGGTGCGCTTCGTGATCGCGGACATCACGCCGAACTCGGCGCGGTTCGAGCAGGCCTTTTCGACCGATGGCGGCAAGAGCTGGGAATTGAACTGGATTGCCGTCGACACCCGGCGGCCATGAACCACCACAAGAGAAGCAACGCATGAAACTTCCCGATTTCGAGGCCTGGGCCGTTTTCGCCGCGGTGGTGGAGCACCGCTCCTTTTCGGGCGCGGCCGATGCGCTGGCGGTGTCCAAGGCGACGGTATCCAAGGCGATCACCCGGCTGGAGGCACGCCTCGGCACCACGCTTTTCCACCGCACCTCGCGCCGGCTGACGCTCACCGACAGCGGCCGCGGCCTTGCCGAGCATGCCCAGCGCATCCTGAGCGAAGGCGAGGCGGCGGAGGAAGCCGCCTTCGAATCCGCCAGCGCGCCCGCCGGCCTGGTCCGGGTCGCGGCGCCGCTCACCTTCGGCATCCAGGCGGTGGCCCCGGTGCTTGCCGATTTCATGAAGCTCTATCCGGGCATCAAGGTGGAGCTGCGCCTGTCCGATGCGTTCATCGACATCGTCGGCGAGGGGATCGACATCGCGCTGCGCATCGCCGAGCTTCCGGACAGTTCGCTGCGTGCCCGCCGCCTCGGGCCGATGGTGGCCCATATCGTCGGGTCGCCGGCCTATTTCGATCGCGTGGGGCGGCCCCAGCATCCGGCCGACCTCGCCCGCCATGCCTGCTTCGTCTACACCAACACCGCCAATCCCGATGTGTGGCGCTTCCGCAAGGCCGGCGGCGAGGAAGCGGCGGTGCGGGTCGAAGGACCCATGCGCACCGACAATGGCGACGCGATGCTGCCCGCGCTGCGCGCCGGCCTGGGCGTGGCCCGGCTTCCCGAATTCATGGTCGGGGACGACCTGGCCAAGGGGAGGCTGGAAGCCGTGCTCGGCGAATGGTCGGCCAGCGCGTCCGGGCTCCATCTGCTCACGCCGCCCGGCACGCTCCGCCCCGCCCGCGTCGAGACGATGATCGCGTTCCTTTCCGAGCAGCTGAAGCGCACTTGCGGCGAAGTTCGCCTCGAAAGGACTCGACTCCGTAACGAGGATGAGTCCTCGCCTAAGTAGATTCCCTGCGACTCGTGGATTCAGGCCGGTTAGGGAGAAATTAACCTTTTGCCTTCAGACACGCTTAGGTTAATGAATCGCTCAGGGCATGCCTTTCATTGGGGCAAGGCAGCCTGCGGGCAAGGGGACTTTGACGATGCGCGTGCTGTTGATCGAAGACGAGCCGAGCACTGCCAAGGCAATCGAGCTGATGCTCACGACCGAGGGGTTCAACGTCTATACGACGGACCTCGGCGAGGAGGGCTTGGACCTGGCCAAGCTCTATGACTACGATATCATCCTGCTCGACCTGAACCTGCCCGACATGCACGGATATGACGTCCTGAAGAAGGTCCGCGTCGCCCGCGTGCAGACGCCGGTGCTGATCCTGTCCGGCATCAACGAGATGGATTCCAAGGTGCGCTCCTTCGGCTTCGGTGCCGACGACTATGTGACCAAGCCCTTCCACCGCGAAGAGCTGGTGGCGCGCATCCATGCCGTTGTCCGCCGCTCCAAGGGACACAGCCAGTCGGTCATCCGCACCGGCAAGCTGGCGGTGAACCTCGATGCGAAGACGGTCGAAGTCGACAGCGCCCGCGTGCACCTGACCGGCAAGGAATATGCGATGCTGGAGCTGCTCTCGCTCCGCAAGGGCACGACGCTCACCAAGGAAATGTTCCTGAACCACCTGTATGGCGGCATGGACGAGCCCGAACTCAAGATCATCGACGTGTTCATCTGCAAGCTGCGCAAGAAGCTCAGCATGGCATGCGACGGCGAGAACTATATCGAAACCGTCTGGGGCCGCGGCTATGTGCTGCGCGAGCCGGACGGCGCCGAGGGCCAGGAGCCGATTTCGGCCGTCGCCTGACACGACAATTCAACGGGGATTGGCAAGGCCGCGGTCCGAAGGGATCGCGGCCTTTCGCTCATCTGCGCCTCCGCCGCGCCACGGCGTGACGCTCCGCCGCCTCGAGCAGCGCGGCGAGATCCTCGCGGCTGACGTCGAAGCTTTCGTGTGCCGCTTCGAGCGCGGCGTCGATGTCCTCGGGCAGGATATGGGGATCGGCGGGCACCGGTGCCGGGCGGTGCGGATAGCTGTGGCCCGAGAAGCGGTGGAAGACGAGGCCGGCCACCACCAGCAGCGCGGCGTTGAGGCCGCCCGGCACCAGCGCCAGCCAATAGCCCTTGGCGAGCAGCTCGGGCCCGCCGAGCACGGCCAGGAGCGCGCAGCCGCCGCCCGGCGGATGCAGCGAGCGTGTCGCCGACATGACCAGGATCGACGCCCCCACCGCCAAGCCGGCGGCGAGCGGACCATGCCCGAGCAACTGCGTGGCCAGGATGCCGCACGCGATCGACAGGGTGGTGCCGCCGATCACCGGCCAGGGCTGGCCAAGCGGGCTCGAGGGCACCGCGAACAGGATCACCGCCGACGCCCCGATCGGCGCGGCGAGGAGCAACGCGGCATGGCTGCCGACGATCAGCGCGCTGATCGCCCCGGCCGCGCCAATGGCAAGCGAAGCCCCCAGCGCGGCGACAGCACGCTCCCGCCAATTGGTGCCGGAAAGCTGGCGCAGGCGCAGCAGTCGATCCAGCTGCCCGATCGCAACCCGCATCCGCCCGCCTATTTCTTCACGAAGACCCGCGCGCCGCCCACCCAGGTCTCGAGCACCTGGGTACCGCGCAGATCCGCGGGCGAGGCGAGCAGCGGATCGCGATCGACGATGATGAAGTCGGCCCGCATGCCGGGCGCGAGGCGGCCGATCTGCTTCTCGGCAAAGCCGGCCCAGGCCGCGCCGGTGGTGAAGCCCGCCCAGCCCTGCTCGCGGGTCACCGCCTCTTCGATCCGCCAGCCGCCAAAGGGCTGGCCATTGGCGTCGGTGCGGGTGAAGGCCACGGCCCAGCCTGCCCAGGGATCGGGGCTCTCGACCGGATAGTCGGAGCCGAAGGCGATGCGCGTGCCGTCGCGGAGCATCGTCTTCCAGGCATAGGCGCCGGCCAGCCGGTCGGGCCCCAGCCGGGCCTCGGCCATCTTCATGTCGCTGGTCTGGTGGACCGGCTGCATCGAGGCGATCACGCCCAGCTTGGCGAAGCGCGGCAGATCCTTGGGATCGACGATCTGGGCATGCTCGATCCGCCAGCGGCGATCGTCCTTGTAGGTATCGGACAGCACCTCGACCGCGTCGAGCACCTGCTGGTTGGCACGGTCGCCGATCGCATGGACCGCGATCTGGAAACCGTCCATCGCCCCGCGCGTCATCATGTTGAGCAGCTGGTCGTCGGTGAGGAAGCCCAGCCCCTTCTGGCCCGGCGCATCGCTATACTCGGCCTTGAGCCAGGCCCCGCGGCTGCCCAGCGCGCCATCGGCATAGAGCTTGATCCCGCCCATGCGCAGCTTGTCGCCATAGAGCCAGGGGGTCGGCCCCTGCCCGGCCACCGCCAGCGCGGTCTCGACGCCGCTGGCATAGCTCATGATGCGGATCCGCAGCTGGCCCATATCGGCCATGCGGCGATAGGTGAGCCAGTCGTCCACGCTGGTGCCCATGTCGGCGGTGGCGGTGATGCCGAGCGACAGCAGCCGGTCCTGTGCGGCCAGGAAGGCGGCGTTGCGCTCGCGCGGAGTCTGCCGGGGCACGAACTTGTCGATGAGCGCGGTGGCGCCGTCGACGAACACACCCGAAGGCGCGCCCTTGGCATCGCGCTCGATACGCCCGCCGGCCGGATCCTTGGTCGCGGCCGTGACGCCGGCAACCTGCAGCGCGCGGCTGTTCGCCCAGGCGGCATGGCCGTCGACTCGCTGGAGCCAGGCCGGCCGGTCCGACACCGCCCGGTCGAGCTCCGCCGCGGTGGGGAAGCGGCCGAGCTTCCAGGTCTCCTGGTTCCAGCCGCGACCGATGATCCACTTGGTGGGATTGGCATCGGCATAGGCCTTGATCTTCGCCAGGGCCTCGTCGAGCGACGTGGTGGCCGAGAGATCGAGCAGCAGCAGCTGCGCGCCCAGCCCCATCACATGGCCATGCCCGTCGATCATGCCCGGAAGCAGCGTCTTGCCGCCCATGTCGAGCTTCCACTCGAGCTTCTTGGGCCGCTTGTGCTCGCGGGTGAGCAGCGCGGTGATCTGGCCCTCGCGGTTGAACAATATGCCGTTGAAGCGGACCACGTCGCCCTTCTCGTCCAGCGTCATGCCGTTGACGTTGTCGACCAGCCCGTCCGCCATGGCGGCAGCGGGGGCGAGGAGGAGGGCGAGCACGGCGAACAGCCGCAGGAGGCGCTTCAGCATGGGCCAGGGCATAGGGCCTGTTCTCCCCGCGCGCCAGATACGGCGCCTTCATGCCCGGCGAACATGGCCTTCATCGCAGAAGCGTGGTTTCCCCCCGCCGCCAGATGGTCTAGGCGAGCGGAATCATGGCCAGCAAGACAGTCCCGGCGACCCAGCCGCTCCCCGTATCGATCGACGACGTCCGTGCAGCGCAGGCGCGCATCATGGGCCAGATCGTGCGGACGCCGACGCTGGTGAGCAAGACGCTGTCGGACCTGACCGGCGCGACCGTCTATCTCAAGTTCGAGAACCTGCAGTTCACCGCCGCCTACAAGGAGCGCGGCGCGCTCAACACGCTGCTCCAGCTCGACGAAGCGGCGCGCGCCAAGGGCGTGATCGCCGCATCGGCCGGCAACCATGCCCAGGGCCTCGCCTATCACGCCACCCGGCTCGGCATCCCGAGCACGATCGTGATGCCGAAGAACACGCCGATCGTGAAAGTGACGCAGACCGAGCATCACGGCGCCAACGTGATCCTGGAAGGCGAGACGTTCGACGCCGCCTATGCGCATTCCCGCAAGCTGGAGGCGGAGCACGGCTTCACTTTCGTCCATCCCTTCGACGATCCGCGCATCATCGCCGGCCAGGGCACCCTGGCGCTCGAGATGATCGAGGATGTGCCGGACATCGACACGCTGATCATCCCGATCGGCGGCGGCGGCCTGATCTCGGGCTGCGCCACCGTGGCCAAGTCGGAAGGACGCGACATCGAAGTGGTCGGCGTCCAGGCCGAGCTCTACCCCTCGATGTACAACCGCATCCACCACACCGACATGCCCTGCGCCGGCGATACGCTGGCCGAGGGCATCGCCGTGAAGCAGCCGGGCGGCATCACCGCCAAGCTGGTCGAGGCGCTGGTCGACGACATCGTGCTGGTGAGCGAGCGCCGCCTCGAGGAATCGGTGAGCCTGCTGCTCCAGATCGAGAAGACGGTGGTCGAGGGTGCCGGCGCCGCCGGCCTCGCCGCGCTGCTCGCCGAGCCGCAGCGCTTCAAGGGCAAGACCGTGGGGATCGTGCTGTGCGGCGGCAACATCGATCCGCGGCTGCTCGCCTATGTGCTGCTGCGCGACCTTGCCCGCTCGGGCCGGATGGCGCGGCTGCGCATCCGCCTGCAGGACCGGCCGGGCGCGCTCTACAAGGTGGCGCAGATCTTCGAGCAGCTCTCGGTCAACATCCTGGAGCTTTCGCACCAGCGCATCTTCACCAACCTGCCGGCCAAGGGCCTGAGCCTCGACGTGGAGTGCGAGACGCGCGACCGCGACCATCTCGACCGGCTGATGACCGCGCTGCGGCGCGCGCAATATGAGGTGCAGCTGGTCGAGCTGGCCTGATCCGGACGGCGCGCGACTGATCCGCGGCGGCTTCGGGCCGTCGACGTTCAGGAAGTTTGGACTATCGGGGGCCCCTGTTTCCCCCTCCCAAGCGAGGGCTCGCTGCGCGGGTTCGCGATGGGGGAAAGGGGCTCGGCTTGCATCCACTTCTCGTCACCCCGCGAAGGCGGATGACGAGCGAGGTATTTGCCTCAAGGGGGATAGGCCCGGAACCAGCGCAGCATGACGGGAGGAGGCCAGCGACTTCCTGCCCGTCGAGAACGCCCGCGACTCCGCAGGACTCCTTCTGTTCCGCACCGACCCGATGAAACGAATCGCACGCGCGACGAATTGAGTCGTCGCTGGATTCACACGATTCGCCGCAGCCGGTATGATGGCCGCACAGGACAAATTCCCCTTTTCAGGCAGCGATTTACGCGGCCCGATGGTTAACGTCCGCGCGCTCCGCGAAACTGGTGAATCGTTAACCCTCTTTCATGGTAAAGCCGCTTTTCATCCTTGGCGAACCACCGCATATTCAGCGCTGCCGGGTCAGCGTATCGACCAGAAGATAGGGGCATAAGGGGTGACTGCACTTTCCCGTTTTCCGCGGTTCTTCGTCACCAGCCCTTCCCCCTGCCCCTATCTGCCGGGGCGGCAGGAGCGGAAGATCTTCACCGAGCTTTCGGGACTGCACGCGGGCGAACTGAACGACGCGCTGGGCCGCATCGGCTTTCGCCGCAGCCAGTCGGTCGCCTATCGGCCGAGCTGCGCGGGCTGCACCGCCTGCGTCTCGGTCCGCGTCGTCGCCGATGCGTTCAAGCCCAATGCCAGCCAGCGCAAGCTGCTCAAGCGCCATTCGGACCTGGAGATCACCGCCTGCAAGCCCTGGGCGACCGAGGAGCAGTTCGCGCTGCTCCACCGCTATCTCGGGGCGCGCCATCCCGGCGGCGGCATGGCGGCGATGGACGAGAACGACTATGCCGACATGGTCGAGCAGTCGCCGGTCAGCTCCTATGTGATCGAATATCGCGAGCCTTCGGTGGACGGCGCGCGTGGCCGGCTGGTCGGCGCCTGCATCACCGATCAGCAGGCCGACGGCCTGTCGATGATCTACAGCTTCTTCCTTGCCGATGACGACAGCCGCCCGGGCCTGGGCAACTTCATCATCATGGAGCACATCCTGCGCAGCCAGGCCGCCGGCCTGCCCTATGTCTATCTCGGCTATTGGGTGAAGGGCAGCGAGCGGATGGCCTACAAGACGCGCTATCGCCCGATCGAAGTGCTAGGCCCCAATGGCTGGTCGGTGCTGGAGGACGAGGACCTGCACGTCGCGGCGCCGATACAGGCGAACGCAGCCGCCTTCGCCTGATCCGGCCCCCGCGCAACCAGGTTGCGAGGGAAGATCCTATTCCTCGCCCCCCAGCCGATCGACGTGCAGGTCCACGGCCAGTTGCTCCTGCCCATGCCCGATCCGCATGCCGCCCGTCGCCGCGGCGCCGCTCGCGTCGAGCCCGATCGCAACGCGGACATAGCTCTCGTCGGGGCTGAGCCCGGTCGAGGGGTCGAAGCCCACCCAGCCCAGGCCCTCGACATGCGCTTCCGCCCAGGCGTGCGGAGCGGAGCGGGCGGCATCCTCGGCACGATAGCCGGACGCATAGCGCGCCGGCACCATCAGCCCGCGGGCTCCCGCGATGAACATCTGGGCGACGTCGCGCGAGCTGACCTTACCGCCCGTCTCGAATGCCCTTGATGCCGTGCAGCCGGCATCGGGCAGGTCGGGCACGCAGGGGAAACGCCGGTGGAGCGCGGCGTTGAAGGCGTGCAGCCGCTCGAGCGTATCGTCGGCCGTGCCGGCGCTGTCCGCGGCGAAGACGAACAGCGCGTCGCTCGCCTCGGTGCGCGCGGTGCCGCGCAGGTAGAAGAGCGGCGGCAGCGGCTCGAGGGCGCCGCGCACCACGCCGCTCGCCTCGCTGGTGAGCACTTCGCCCGTCACCGTGATGTCGAGCGCCTCGATCGGGCCCTCGGCATAGAGCATCGTCACCATGTTGCCGAAGCCGTCGCCCGTATCGCGAAGGCGCGCGTCGCGATCCACGCCGACCAGCCAGCTCACCACCGTCTGGTCCTGTGTGTCGCACGGGGTAAGGCGCAGCATCTGGACGATGCGCGCCTGGGGTTCGCTGAAGCGATAGGTAGTGCGGTGCTCGATCGCGATCCGCATCAGATGAACCTGAACTGCCGGGCGATCGCGCCATCGAGCAGCGCATTCTCGCGGACGAACGCCTCCAGATGCTCGTGCAGGCCGGAGACGATCGCGTCATGGGTCCTGGTCTTCTGCATCCGGGCCAGGCGGGCGCGGGCCATGCGGTCCGCCTCGCCCTGGAGCCCGGTGCGCTTGGCGAGCGCGTTGAGCAGCGCGACCACTTCCTCGACACAGGCGGCCAGGCTGCGCGGCAGCTCGGCGCGGCTGATCAGCAGGTCGATCACATTGGCCGGCTGGAGCCCGTCATCGTAGAGCCAGCGATAGGCGTTCACCGCCGAGACGGTCTGCAGGATCGTGTTCCACTGGTCGCGATCGACCACGCCGCCGATCCGCTCGTCCTGGGGCAGGAGCAGATGGTATTTGACGTCGACCAGCCGCGCGGTGTTGTCCGCCCGCTCGATCGCCGCGCCGAGCTGGATGAGCAAGGTCGCCTCGTTGCGCATCATCCGGTGGATCGCGCCTTCGAAGCCGCGCGTTTCGCCCTTCACCTGCTCGAGCAGGTTGAGCGTGGCGGTGGCGCCGCCGATGGTCTGGCGGTTCTGGAAGAGCAGCCAGGCGCGATTGATCGCCGTCCAGGCCTCGCGGGTGAGCGCGGTGCGCACGGCGCGGGCATTGTTGCGCGCCATCTCCAGGCAGCGGACGATCGAGCCGGGATGGCCGTCGTCGAGCGCGAGGAAGCGCGCGACATGGGCCTGGGTCGGCTCCTGCCCGGTCGCGGCAAAGGCCTGGTCGGTATAGGTGACGGCGAGCGCGCTCTGCCATGCCGCGTCGCCGGCGGGACGAGCGGAGAGCGCGTCGAGGCGGATGGTAGCCTCGACCAGCCGGGCAATGAAATCCGCCCGCTCGAGATAGCGGCCGAGCCAGTAGAGCGCCGCCGCGGTGCGGGAGAGCATCAGCATCGGCTCATGCCCCGTCGTCCAGCAGCACGAAGCTGTCCTTGGTGCCGCCCCCCTGGCTGGAGTTCACCACCAGCGAGCCTTCGCGCAGCGCCACCCGGGTGAGCCCGCCCGGCGCCACGCGCACGCCGTCGCTACCGGTCAGCACGAAGGGACGGAAATCGACATGGCGCGGCGCCAGGCCTTGCTCGGCCAGCGTGGGCACGGTGGACAGCGCCAGCGTGGGCTGGGCGATGTAGCGATGCGGCTCGGCGACCAGCGCGGCGCGGAAGGCCGCGATCTCGGCCCGCGTCGCAGTGGGGCCGACAAGCATGCCATAGCCGCCCGATCCGTCGACCAGCTTCACCACCAGCTCCGGCAGATTGGCAAGCACATAGTTCAGCGCGTCGGGCTCGCGGCAGCGCCAGGTCTCGACGTTCGGCAGCCTGGCCTCGCCGCCAGAATAGAAGCGGACGATCTCGGGCATGTAGCTGTAGATCGCCTTGTCGTCGGCGATGCCGTTGCCCGGCGCGTTGAGGATCGCGACATTGCCGGCGCGATATGCCGCCATGATACCCGGCACGCCGAGCATCGAATCCGGGCGGAAGACCAGCGGATCGAGGAAATCGTCGTCGATACGGCGATAGATGACGTCGACCTTCACCCGCCCCGCGATCGTCTGCATCCAGACGACATCGTCGTCCACCACCAGGTCCGCCGCCTCGACCAGCTCGACGCCCATCGAATCCGCGAGGAAGCTGTGCTCGTAATAGGCCGAATTGAAATGGCCCGGCGTGAGTACGACGCAGACCGGCCGGGGGTTGCCGCCCGGCGCGACCGACTGCATCGTCTTCAGCAGCATGTCGGGATAGCTGTCCACCGGCGCCACGCGAAAGTCGCGGAACAGCTCGGGGCAGAGGCGGATCATCGCCTCGCGATTCTCGAGCATGTACGACACGCCGGAGGGCGTGCGGGCGTTGTCCTCGAGCACGTAGAACTGATCCGGCCCGGTGCGCACCAGGTCGATGCCGCAGATATGCGCCCATACGCCGTGCGGCGGGCGGACGCCGTCGACCTCGGCACGGAACTGCGCGTTGAGATAGATCAGCTCGGGCGGGATCACGCCTTCGCGCAGGATCCGGCGCGCGCCATAGATATCCTCCAGGAAGGCGTTGATCGCCTCGACGCGCTGGACCAGCCCTTCCGAGAGCCGCGCCCATTCGCCGGCCAGGAACACGCGCGGCACGATGTCGAACGGAATGATCCGCTCCGCCGCGTCGCTGTCGCCATAGACGGCAAAGGTGATGCCCAGCTGGCGGAACGCGGCTTCGGCGGATTGCTGGCGGCGCTGCAGCTCGGCGGCATCGGTTTCGGCCAGCCACCTCGAAAGCGCGGCGAACTCGGCGCGCGGACTGTCAGGCCCGCCATGCCCCCAGATTTCGTCGAACGCCCCGCGTGCCGCCATGCGCCTCCCATGTGCCGGTAATGCCGACGGATCGCATGCTGCAACGCTTTGTTGCGTCGCACAAGGGGGCAGACGTCATGCCGTCAACCGGCGTATTTCACGCTGCAGCCATAGGGTCGCGTCTCGGGTACCGATACCGGCTTGCCCGCGCGCATCTCGGCCAGCGCCGCCAGCACATGGTTGCGTGCCCCCGCGATGTCCGCCGCGTCGGCCGTCGGCTTGTCGTCGATCCCGCCCTTATAGGCGAGCCGGCCCTGGCCATCGATGATATACAAATGCGGCGTCGTCTTGGCGCCATAGCCCTTGCCGACCAGCCCCTTGGGATCGAGCAGATAGGCAGTGGGCTTCGCCTTCTCCGCGGCGACGAACTTCTGCGCCTCGGCCCCGGTCATGTGCCCCTGCAGGCCCGGCGCACCCGAATTGATCGTCAGCCACACCACGCCCTGCGCGGTCGCCGCCGCCTGGGTCCTCTGCATGTTGCCGCTGCCATAATGCTTCTTCACGAAGGGGCAGCCGGGGTTGTTCCATTCGAGCACCACGGTCCTGCCGCGATAGGCCGAGAGGTCGACCACCTTGCCGTGCATGTCGAGGGCGCGGAAATTGGGGACGGCGGCGGCGACATCGGGCTCGGCCATGAGCGGCGCGGCAGCGACACCCGCCGCGACGATGGCGGCACCGACCAGCATGCGATGAATCATCTTCGCTCTCCTTCTCAGCCCTTGCTTGCCAGGTCGACCAGCATGGCCTGGGTCAATATCTGGGGCAGGACCCGCGGTTCGGCCTCGCCCGGCTTGTACCACAGATAGAGCGGCACGCCCGCGCGGTTATGCCGTTCGATGAAGCGGCCGAGCGCGGGATCGCCATCGGTCCAGTCGCCGACCAGCACCGTCACCTTGTGATCGGCCAGCGCCCTGGCGACGGCATCCGTCTCGATCACGGCCTTCTCGTTGACCTTGCAGGTGAGGCACCAGTCGGCAGTGAAATAGGCGAAGACCGGCTTGCCCTGCGCGGTCAGTTCGGCGAGGCGGGCCTCGCTGAACTTCTCGGCGCCCGGCACGACGGCCCCGGTCCCGGCGGGCGCGGCGTTGACCAGCGCGGTCGCGGCGAGGGCGAGGGCCAGGAGCGGCACGGCCGGCAGCCAGGCGCGCGCCTTGCCGCGGCGCTGGCGCAGGCCCGCCCACCATAGGCCCAGCGTCGCGAGCAAGGCAGCGGCAAGGCCGATCGTCATGCCGGCCACCCCGGCCTGCCGCCCCAGCACCCAGGCGAGGGCGAGAGCCGTCAGGAACATCGGCACCGAGAGGATGCGGCGCAGCGTCTCCATCCAGGCACCCGGCCGGGGCAGCAGCCGGCGGAAAGCGGGCACGAAGCCGAGCAGCAGGAAGGGCAGCGCGATGCCGAGCCCGAGGCCGCCGAACACCGCCAGCGCCGCCGGCCAGGGCAGCACCAGCGCCGCGCCCAGCGCCGCGCCCATGAACGGGCCGGTGCACGGCGTCGCGACGAAGGCGGCGAGCGCGCCGGTCATGAAGGCACCGCCGGTTCCCCTGGCGGTTGCGCGGTTGACGAAGCCGGGGGCGGAAAGCTCGAACAGCCCGGCCAGGTTGAAGGCGATGCCGGCGACCAGGAGGAGGAGCACCAGGATGACGCGCGGATCCTGCAGCTGGAAGGCCCAGCCCAGCGTCGCGCCGCCCGCCCGCAGCGCCAGCAAACTGCCGCCCAGCGCCAGGCAGACCAGCACCACGCCCGCGGTATAGGCCAGCGCCTCGGCGCGCGGATCGCCGCCCTCGGCATTGGCCTTGGCCAGGCTCAGCGCCTTGAGGCTGAGGATCGGGAAGACGCAGGGCATGATGTTGAGGATCAGCCCGCCCAGCACCGCGCCGAGAAAGGCGAACAGCGCGCCGCTCCACGGCATCTGTGCGGGGGCAGCCTTCGCCGCCGGAACGGCACCGGGCACCGCGCGCACCCAGAAGCCCTGCTTGCCGAACGCCAGCAGCCCCTCGATCGGCCCCACCGCCTTCACGCCCGCCGTCTCGACCACCACCCGGTCGCCGTCGCGCGCCACCTTCTGGGGCGCGGCATAATCGAATGCGCCGTGCGTGGCGGGGAAGAAATATCCCTCGCCCTGCGCCGTCGCAGCGGCCGGGAACGGAATGGCGAGGCGCAGCGCCTTGCCATCGACCTGATAGATCCCCTCCGCGCCGAGCGGCCTGGGCAGCGCTGCGCGCCAGACGTCGAACTGCGCGCGAATGCTGGAAACCACGCTGCCGTCGCCGATCTGGAGCGTCGTCGACAGGTCCGCCTTGCCGGGCACGCAGATCGCATCGGTGCAAACCAGGTAGTTCAGCTTTACCCGCACCGGAAAGGCACCCGTGGCATCGGCCGGGATCCTGAGCGTCACCAGCGGCGCGAACGGGCCTTCATAGACATAGTTCATCAGCCCGGCGATCGTCAGCCGCTCGGGAACCGGATAGCGAATCTCGCCAGTGCTCGCCCCCTTGGGCAGGATCCATTCGGCGCGCGCCGGCAGGCCCGCATCGCCGGGATTGAGCCAATAGGCGTGCCAGCCCTTCTCGGGCACCGAGGCGAGCGCGAGCGTCACCTCGCTGCCGGGCGCGGGCCGATCGCTCTCCGCGACCAGCGTGATCTTCACATGCTCCTCGCCCGGCGCCTGGGCCAGGGCCACGCCGGCAAACAACCAGAGCAACAACGCCATCAATCCGAAACGAACCGCCGCCATGGAGCGTCCTTGCCGTGGAAGAGCTGTTGGCCCAATAGCAGCCCGGCAGGATTTGCACACGCCGGAGGTGGCCAAAGCATGAAGTCGTTCCGTCCGCTCGCAGCAGCAGCCGCGCTGCTCGCCGCAGCCCCGCTCGCCGCCCAGGAAGCCGCGCCGGCGCGGAATGTCCCGTCCCAGGCCCCGCGCGCCGCGCCGTCGCTGGTGGTGGTGATCTCGGTCGACCAGTTCTCGGCCGATCTGTTCGCGGAATATCGCGCCCAGTTCAGTGCCGGCTTCGCACGGCTGATGTCGGGCGCGGTCTTCCCCTCGGGCTATCAGAGCCATGCCGCGACCGAGACCTGCCCGGGCCATTCGACGATCCTGACCGGCGACCATCCGTCGAAGACCGGGATCATCGCCAATGACTGGACCGATTTCAGCGCGCCGCGCGCCGACAAGACGGTCTATTGCGCCGAGGACGAGAGCGTGCCCGGCAGCACCTCCAACAACTACACCGTCTCGGACAAGCATCTGAAGGTGCCGACGCTGGGCGAGTGGATGAAGCTTGCCGATCCGCAGAGCCGCGTCGTCTCGGTGGCGGGCAAGGACCGTGCCGCCGTGATGATGGGCGGGCACAAGACCGACGAGATCTGGTGGTGGAACGGCAAGGCGTTCGTCTCCTATGCCGGCCGCGCCGAGCCGGCGATGGTCACGCGGATGAATGCCAACGTGACCAAGCGCATCGCCGAGGCGCAGGAACCGCTCGACCTGCCGCCCTTCTGCCAGGCGCGCAGCCGCGCCTTCCAGCTCAACCCGAACCGCAGCGTCGGCGACGGTCGCTTCGCGCGCGCCGCGGGCAACAGCACCGCCTTCCGCGCCTCGCCCGAATTCGACGAGGCGATCGTGGCGACTGCCGCGGGGCTCGCCACCGACATGAAGCTCGGCCAGTCGGGCCATACCGACCTGCTCATCGTCGGTGCCTCCGCCACCGACTATGTCGGCCACACCCTGGGCACCGAAGGCAGCGAGATGTGCCTGCAGCTGCTCTCGCTCGACCAGACGCTGGGCAAGCTGTTCGCCGTGCTCGACAAGACCGGCGTCGACTATGCCGTGGTGCTCACCGCCGATCATGGCGGCCATGACATGCCCGAGCGCAACCGCGAGCATGCCGCGCCGATGGCGGCGCGCGTCGCCAGGGGGCTCGACGCCAAGACGATGGGCAAGGAGATCGGCGCGGCGCTCGGCATCGCCGGCCCGGTGCTGGTGGGCGGCAATTCGGGCGACGTCTATCTCGCGCCCGACCTGAGCAAGGCCGACCGCGCCCGCGTGCAGGCCGAGGCGATCAAGCGCTGGTCGGCCAATCCCCAGGTCGAGGCGGTGTTCACCCGCGCCCAGATCGCGGCGACGCCGATCGTCCACACCCCGCCCGAGACCTGGACCCTGCTCGAGCGCGCCCGCGCTTCCTATGATCCGCAGCGCTCGGGCGATCTGGTGATCGCGCTCAAGCCGCGCGTCACGCCGATCGCCGGCACCGAGGGCGGCTCGATCGCCACCCATGGCAGCTTCTGGGACTATGACCGCCGCGTGCCGATCCTGTTCTGGCGCAAGGGCATGACCGGCTTCGAGCAGCCGCTTTCGGTGGAGACGGTGGACATCGCGCCGACGCTTGCCGCGCTCATCCATGTGCCGGTGCCGGTGGAGATCGACGGGCGCTGCCTCGATCTGGATGCCGGCGCGGGCGATACGTGCAAATGAAGTGACTTCTCCCTCTTCCCTCGAGGGGAGAGGGCGTTACCGCCGCCGCTCGAAGATGCGGATGCCGGGGCCGAGATCGTTCTGGCCGAGCGTGCCGAGCTGGCCGGTGAAGTCTGCGACGAAGGCGGGATTGCCCGGCGCGCCGGGCGCCATGGTGGCAGTGTTGCCTTCGATGCGCAGGCCGGTGCTCGGATAGGTGCGCCCCTCCGCCGCGACCACGATCAGGGCCGAGCTGTTCTCCTTGCGCGACCCCTGGACGAAGGTGTTGCCGGCGATCAGGCCGGTGCCGCCCTCGGACAGGTCGATCATGTAGTTGGTCTTGTTGCCCCGGCTGTCGTCGAAGCTGTTGCCGGTGATCGTCACCCGGCGGGCGCGCAGCTTGACGTAATGGCCGCCGGTGCCGCGTTCGAAGCGCGAATTGGTGACGACCACGTCGCCGTCCACCGCGAGATAGATCGCATGGCTGCAATTCTCGGTCTCGCACTGGCCGAGGCCGGCGAAGGTCGTGTGATCGATGGTGATGCGGCGCACCGTCTCGTGGCCGCCGCCCAATATGCCTTCCTGGCTGTCGAGGAACATCGAATTGGTGACGGTGAGGTCGCCCATCTCGATGCGGATGCCGGCGCCATTGCCATCGGGCACCGAAAAGCCGCGAAAGACGATGCCGTCCACCGCCGAGCCGCGGCCGCGCAGCACGAAGGCGGCCTTTTCCTCGCAGGTCTGGCTCTCGAAGATCGCGGTGCCGGGCTGGACTGCCTTGAAGGTGATCCTGCCCCCGGTCTGGACCGTGCATTCGCGATAGGTGCCCGGCGCGATCAGGATCGTCGCGGTACCGTCGCGCACGGCGTTCACCGCATCATCCAGATGCGCGAAGCCCTGGCCGGTCTCGGCGACGACGAAGGGCGCGCGCTGCTGCTGGGCGGCGGCGGGCGCGGCGATCAGGGCAATGGCCGAGAGGATGGGCAGGCGCATGACGGGCTTATGCGCGGGCGGGTGTTAAAATTCCTCCCCCAGCAAGCCGAGGGAGGAATTCGATTACCGCAAAGTCTTGATGATCCCCGAGAAATCGAGCCCGGCGCCGGCGCCGTCGACGAATGCCTGGTAGAGTTCCTCCGCGCGCGTGCCCATCGGCACGTCGGCGCCGACGCTCGCCGCCGCTTCCAGCGCCAGCTTCAGGTCCTTCAGCATCAGCGGTGCCGCGAAGCCGCCCTGATAGTCGCGGTCGGCCGGGCTTTCGGGGCCGACGCCCGGGACCGGGCAATAGCTCGTCATCGACCAGCTCTGGCCCGAGCTGACCGAGGCGATGTCGTAGAAGCGCTGCGCGTCGAGCCCCAGCTTCTCGGCCAGGGCGAACGCCTCGCACGTGGCGATCATCGTCGCGCCCAGGATCATGTTGTTGCAGATCTTCGCTCCCTGCCCCGCCCCGCTGGCGCCGGCATGGATCACCGCCTTGCCCATGTCCGCCAGGAACGGCTCCGCCCGGCCGAACGCCTGCTCGGTGCCGCCGACCATGAAGGTGAGCGTGCCGGCATTGGCCGCGGCGATGCCGCCCGAGACCGGCGCGTCGACCGCCATCAGCCCGCGTTCGGTCGCCGCCTGCACCATGCGGCGGGCAGTGTCGACGTCGATCGTCGAGCAATCGATCAGGATCGCGCCGGGCGAGGCGTTGTCGAGCAGCGTGTCGGCATAGACGGCCTCCACATGCCTGCCGGCCGGCAGCATGGTGATCACCGCCTCGGCGCCCGCAATCGCCTCGGCGGCGCTGGCGGCGGGCAGGCAGCCCGCGGCCTTGGCGCGATCGAGCGCGTCCTGCGAGAGATCGAAGGCGCGGACGTCATGCCCCGCCTTGGCCAGGTTCGCCGCCATGCCGCCGCCCATATGGCCCAGGCCGATAAATGCTACGCGTGCCACTTCTCTTCATCCTCTCTCTTGTCGTCATCGAGTGACGCTTACTTCCCGGTCCAGTTCCCCGGGCGCTTCTCGACGAACGCCGTCATGCCTTCCTTCTGGTCGGCGGTGCCGAACAGCGCGTGGAACAGCCGGCGCTCGAACTGCACGCCTTGCGCGAGCGTGGTCTCATAGGCGGCGTTGACCATCTCCTTGTTGGCCAGCACCGCCAGCGGTGCCATCGCGGCGATCGCTTGTGCGGTCTTCACCGCTTCCTCGACCAGCTCGGCGGCCGGCAGGATGCGACTCGCCAACCCGGCGCGCTCGGCTTCCTGGGCGTCCATCATCCGGCCGGTGAGACACATCTCCATCGCCTTGGCCTTGCCGACGGCGCGGGTAAGCCGCTGCGAGCCGCCCATCCCGGGCGAGACGGCGAGCTTGATCTCGGGCTGGCCGAACCTGGCGCTGTCGGCCGCCAGGATGAAGTCGCACATCATCGCCAGCTCGCAGCCGCCGCCCAGCGCATAGCCCGCAACCGCGGCGATGATCGGCTTGCGGGTGCGCGTGAACGCGTCCCAGCCGGCGAAGAAGTCATGGCCGTACATGTCGGCAAAGCCCTGGGCCTGCATCTCCTTGATGTCCGCGCCCGCCGCAAAGGCCTTCTCGCTGCCGGTGATCACCGCGCAACCCTGCGACGGATCGGCGTCGAACGCCTTCATCGCATCGAGCAGCTCGGACAGGACCTGGCTGTTGAGCGCATTCAGCGCCTGGGGGCGGTTCAGCGTGACCAGCGTGGCGGCGCCGCGCTGTTCGACGAGGATGGTTTCGTAGTTCATTCAGGCCTCCTGGGCACGCGTTCGAGATTGGCGAGCAAGGCCGCGAGTTGCACGGGCGTGGCGTGCTCATGGGCTTCCTCGGTGGAGCTGGGGGTGTTGTCATAGGGGATCGGCTCGTCGAACTGGTCGGTCGCGAGGTCCCAATAGCGTCCGTCGATCCGGTTGTAGAAATGGGTGCCGCCCTTGGTGGCGGTCTTCATGATGTCCCCACCGAAAAAATGCTGGGTGGTGAGCGCGGTCACCGCGCACTGGTTGCGGCACGGATCGGCCGGATCGAAGGCGCTCGAAATCGTCTCCGGGCCCCAACCATGCTTGACGGCATGATAGAGATCGATGGGGGTGGCGTAGCGCATCAGGGCTCCCATTGTTGATCGGCCAGCAGCGGCGCGAAGATGGCGTCGACCGCCGCGTCGCTCACCGCTTCGGGCGTGGCCGGGTTCCACGCCGGCGCGTTGTCCTTGTCGACGATCAGCGCACGGACGCCCTCGATGAAGTCGTGGCTCTGCGCGACGCGGCTGCCGATCGCATATTCCTGCGCCATCTCCTCGGCGAAGCTGGTCCGCGCGCGGCCCTCGCGAACGAGGCGGAGCGAGACCTTCATCGACTGGGGCGACTTGGCGCGCAGCGTGGCACGCTGGGCGGCGGCCCATTCGCCGCCATCGGCGTCGAGCGCGACGAACACGCCCTCGACCGTGTCGGCAGCGAAGAGGCGGTCGATATCGGCGCGGTGCGCGGCGATGCGCGGTTCGGACGCGGGCGCCGACAGCTCGGCGAGGATCGTCTCCACTGCGGCCGGATCGGCGGCGATGCGCGTCTTGGCCTCGTCGAGCGCCTCGGCCGGCAGATAATGGGTGGCGAGGCCGAGCGCGAGGCATTCGGCGCCGTCGAGCCGGTGGCCGGTCAGCGCGAGATACTCGCCGATCTTCCCCGGCAGGCGCGCGAGATACCAGCCGCCGCCCGCGTCCGGGAACAGGCCGATGCCGGTCTCCGGCATGGCGAACCTGGTATTCTCCGTCGCCACCCTATAGCGCGCCGGCTGCGAAATGCCGACGCCGCCGCCCATGGTGATGCCGTCCATGAACGCCACGATCGGCTTCGCATAAGTGAACAGCGCATGGTTCAGCCGGTATTCGGTACGGAAGAAGTCGCGCGCCTGGCTGCCGTCGCCGGCGCCGCTCGTCGCGATCATGCGGATGTCGCCGCCGGCGCAGAACCCCCGGCCCTCGGCATGGTCGATCAGCACGATCTCGACCGCCGGATCGTCACGCCACGCCGCCAGCGCACCCAGCATCGCGGCGCACATGCCGGTGTCGAGCGCATGGATCGCCTTGGGCCGGTCGAGCCGGATGCGCCCGGCGCGGCCTTCGACCTGGAGGATGACGTCAGCGTTCATTTTCGTCCTTCATTCGATTGCCCGGCCGGCGGCGGCGCAATAGCCTCTCCAGATCATGGAGAGGCATGGCATGTTCGAAACCGGCAAGGTCAAGTGGTACAATGAATGCAAAGGGGTGGGCTTCATCACGCCCGACGCGGGCGGCGAGGACGTGCCGTTCCGCCTTCCCGCGATGCACGCGGCCGGGATCAAGACCGTCGCCGAGGGCCAGCGGCTCGCATTCGAAGCGCGCATCGGCAATCGCGGGCTGGAAGCCGTTGCGATCAAGCTGGCCTGACAGCGGCGTCACTGGCGGGTAAGCTCCCGGCCGACGATCATGCGCATCACCTGGTTGGTGCCCTCTAGGATCGAATGGACGCGCAGGTCGCGCCAGAAGCGCTCGATCGGATAGTCCATCAGATAGCCATAGCCGCCGTGCAGCTGAAGCGCGCGATCGACCACCGAGCTGCCGGTGTCGGTCGCCAGCCGCTTGGCCATGGCCGCGAACTTGGTCTTGTCCGGCGCGCCCGAGGTCACCTTGGCGGCGGCGAGATAGAGCAGCGCACGCGCCGCCTCCAGCTCGGTCGCCATGTCGGCCAGGACGAACTGGGTGTTCTGGAAATCGGCGATCGGCTTGCCGAACTGCTGGCGGTCCTTGGTGTAGTTCACCGCCTCGTCGAGGCAGCGCTGGGCGCCGCCGAGCGAACAGGCACCGATGTTGAGGCGGCCGCCATCGAGGCCCATCATGGCGAAACGAAAGCCCTCGCCTTCGCCCCCGATGCGATTCTCCACCGGCACGCGCACCGAATCGAACGTGACCTGGCGCGTAGGCTGCGAATGCCAGCCCAGCTTGCGCTCATTCGCGCCGAAGGAGACGCCAGGCATGTCCTTCTCGATCACCAGGCACGAAATGCCCTTGGGCCCCTCTTCGCCGGTGCGGACCATCGTGACGTAGATTTCGTTCTCCCCCGCGCCCGAGATGAACTGCTTCGAGCCGTTGACGACATAATGGTCGCCGTCCAGCACCGCCCGCGTCTTGAGCGCGGCGGCGTCCGAGCCCGAGCTCGGCTCGGTGAGGCAGTAGGACGCGATCCGTTCCATCGTGATCAGCGAGGGCAGGTACTTGTCCTTCACCGTCTGGCTGCCGAACCGGTCGATCATCCAGCTTGCCATGTTGTGGATCGAGATGAATGCGCTGGTGGAGGGGCAGCCATAGGCCATCGCCTCCATGATCAGCGCCGCCTCGAGCCGGCCCAGGCCGATGCCGCCGCTCTCCTCCGAGACGTAGATCGAGGCGAAGCCCAGCTCCGCCGCCGCCCGGATCGTGTCGCGCGGGAAGATGTGCTTCTCGTCCCACTCGGCCGCATGCGGGGTGATCGCATCGGCGGTGAATTTCCGCGCCATTTCCTGGATGGCACGCTGGTCGTCGGTGAGTTCGAACTGGGTCATGGCTGGGTCCTTGGGCCGGGAAAACGCGCCGGCGATGAGAAAGTCGACATCGAAACTCCCGTCCAGGGAGGGAAATGGGATGGTCTGCCCCGGCGCGGCGTCATTTCCCCGCCCCCACCTTCTCGTGCAGCACGCGCTCGGCGAAGAGCGCATTGGCGATCTTCACGTCGTTGCGCTCGTACCAGCGGGGCTTGGCGAGCTTCTTCTCCCAGGCGAGCTGCTCGATCATCGTGCCCGCCGTCCATGCAACGTCCGGGCGCTCGCGGTGGATCGGGTCGGCATAGGCCTCGTCGGCGCCGATGATCTCCCAGCCGTCCTGGCGCAGCGCGTCAATCAGGTCGCCCAGGAACAGGCCCGCCATGTCGGTCTCGTGCAGCAGCAGGACGTGCGCGGGCGAGCGGCCGAGCGCGCGACGGGCCAGATCGTCGCCGAAATCGGCGGACTGGACGTGCGTCTCGACATAGAGGTCGCGCAGCGCCTCCATGTCGACGGTCTTGCCCGCCTTGCGCGCAGCGATGGCCTGGCCTTCCATGTTCCAGTCCGAGCCGTCGATCGTCGCATAGCCGTTCATCATCCCGCGCGCGGCCAGCCCGGCGCGGACGGCGTCGCGCTTCGCCTTGTCGGGCCCGCCCTCGTCCAGATAGGGGAAGCGCAGCCAGGGGCGATACGCCTTGCCCTGCGTCTTCAGATAGGCCTGGGCGCGATCGATATCGGCGAGGAAAGCCTCCGCCGCGACCTTGGACAGCTTGAGATGCGTATTGGTGTGGTTGCCGAGCACCCCGCCGGCCGCGACATAGGCGGCGATGCGCTTCGGCGCGTCGATCCCGTCGCCGAAATGGACGATCCGGTTGGGATTGAGGAAGAAGACCGGCTGGGGGACGTGGCGCGAGCGAAAGGTCTCGACCAGGCGCGCGGTGCGCTCGTCGGGTGTGAGGAAGGCGCCGCGGCCGCGCGGCACGTCGTCGAAGCTGAGCGCGATGCGCTTGGCCGCCTGGGGCGGCGTCGACGCGATCACGCTGATCGTGCGCTTGCCCGGCACCACCATCGCCAGCGCGATGCAGGCGATCATCGCCTTGAGCACGAAGCGCAACCCGGTCATCGCCCCTTCCCCCTGGTTCCAGCCATCCCCGCCAATAGACGCTGGCGGAGGGCGGCGCCATAAGGCTGCGCATGGAGCGGCTGTTGCTTATCGATACGGCGATGCGGCTGATGGGAGTCGGCCAGCTGCTGCTGATGGCGCTGGTGGCGGCCCGCAGCGGCGCGCCTGCCCCGATCCGCCGGGCGACGATCGCGCTGCTGGTGTGCGTGGCGGCCTATCTCGCGATCGTCTCGCCCGCATTGCAGCTGTGGCGTTCCGCGGCCTGGCCGGTGATCCAGATCTTCTCGCTCAACGCCCCGCTGGCGCTGTGGGTGTTCGCCCATCTGATCTTCGAGCGGCCGATCGACAAGCGCCTGTTCGCCCTCGCCCTGGGCGTGACGCTGATCGACTGGATGCTCTTCACCCACGCGCTCTATGTGACGCACCAGCGGCCGGTGGCGGCGGGCGCGGTGCAGCACGGCATCGCCTTCCTGCTCGCGGTGCACGCCATCGTCATCGCCATCGCCAATCGCGGCGACGACCTGCTCGAGAAGCGCCGCATGTTCCGGCTGGGCTTCGTGATCGTGGTGGGCGTGCAGACCCTGGGCATCGTGGTGGTGGAAAGCGTGTACGACCTGCTGCGTACCGACATCTGGCTGATGCTGCTCCAGTCGGGCACCGCGCTGATCGCGATCCTGGCATTCGGCGCCGCGATGCTCACGGCCAATGCCGAGCTGCTGTTCGACAAGGCCGCGCCGCCGCCCCCGCGCGCGCCGCTGTCGCCGGCCGAGCATGTGCTCAAGCAGAAGCTCGACGCGGCGATGGCCGCCCATATCCACCGCGAGCCCGGGCTCGGCATCGGCGTGCTCGCCGGCAAGCTGGGCGTGCCCGAACACCGGCTGCGCGCACTGATCAACCAGCGGCTGGGCTATCGCAACTTCTCGGATTTCCTCAATTCGCACCGCATCGCCGATGCCAAGGCCTGGCTGGGCGACCCGGCCAGGGTGGACCTGCCGGTGCTCACCCTGGCGATGGACCTGGGCTATGGCAGCCTCGCCCCGTTCAACCGCGCCTTTCGCGACGCCACGGGCACCAGCCCCAGCGAATATCGGCGCGCCGCGATCCTCGATCCCGAAAAAGGCTGATCGATTCCGGAAATGCGCGGCATTTTCCGGGCGCGGCGGGACCGGCGCGGCGGCGCGGCCTAACAAGGCGGCATCCGCTTTCGAGGATGCGACATGCCACATTGGATCGTACCGCTCGCCGCGCACGGCGCACACAGCTTCGCCGTCGAACTGGCCCGCTATCTCGCCGCCGCCGGCGGGATGACCGCCATCCTCTGGGCCGGCGCGCGCTGGACCGCCGCCCGGCGCATCCAGAAGCGCGCGCCCGCCAAGGGGGATCGCGCCCGCGAGTTCGGCCATTCGATGCTGTCGGTCGGCATCTTCGCGCTGTGGAGCATCGTCACGCTGGCGATGAACCAGGCGGGAATCATCCATATGGGCTTCGCCCTGCCGGCCTGGTGGCAGGCAGCGCTGGAGTTCGTGGCCATCGTGGTCGTCCACGATGCCTATTTCTACTGGATGCACCGCGGGCTGCACACCAGGGCGATGTTCCGCCGCGCGCACCTGACCCATCACAAGTCGCGCACGCCGACGCCCTGGGCGGCGTACAGCTTCGCCCCGATCGAGGGCGTGCTGGAGGGCATGTTCCTGCCGCTCTTCCTGCTGTTCGTGCCGATGCACGCGGTCGTGGTGCTCGCCTTCCTGCTCCACCAGATCGGCCGCAACGTGCTGGGCCATTCGGGGCACGAGCTGATGCCGCCGGGCTTCACGCGCTTCCCCCTCACCGCCTGGCTGACCACGGCGACGCATCATGACCTGCACCATAGCGGCGGCGGACATAATTTCGGGCTCTACTTCACCTGGTGGGATCGCTGGATGGGTACCGAGCACCCGCGCTACCACGCGCATTTCGAAGCGGCGGCGGTGCCGTGGTTCGGAATGGGCAAGACGAAGCGGTTGCAAGCCTAACCGCACGCCGGCGCTGGCCGCGACGCGAACCCCCATTGGACCGCGGCCGCAATCATGCCCAGAGATACTGCCCCCATCCACGCATAGCAGCCCGCAAAACGCTGAACGGGCTCGAGCGTACCCGCTTCGTTGACCATGATCGTACTGCGCATCGCTTCGCGGAGCAGGACGAACCCGAGGAACACCGCGCAAGCCAGGAATCGCTTGCTGCCGCGTATATGGGTCGGCAGCAGCAGCACCACGAGCACAAGGAGCAGCGGATTGGCAAGCCAGCTCAGTTCGCCGATCCCAATGCCCAGCCACCCCATTGCGAGCAAGATCCAGCCCGGCCCGCCTGCATCGAATACGGGCAGGAAGAGTGACGCCACCCAAAGTCCGCAGATCGCCGCAACGAGCGAGTATCGGATGCGTGCCGGCATCCGGTTACCCCATGGTCGGAATGACGAAGGCGCTGTCGCCGCTCGCGCCGCCGTCGGGCCAGCGCTGGGTGATGGTCTTCACCTTGGTCCAGAATTTCACGCCTTCCATGCCGTGCTGGTTGGTGTCGCCGAACGCCGAGCGCTTCCAGCCGCCAAAGGTGTGATAGGCGACCGGCACCGGGATCGGCACGTTGATGCCGACCATGCCGACATTGACGCGCGCCGCGAACTCGCGCGCGGCATGGCCGTTGCGCGTGAAGATGGCGACGCCGTTGCCATATTGATGGTCGCTCGGCAGCTTGAGCGCGGTTTCGAAATCGGGCGCGCGGACGATCTGGAGGACCGGGCCGAAAATCTCTTCCTTGTACGCCTGCATGTCCGGCGTGACGCGGTCGAACAGGCTCGGCCCGATGAAGAAGCCCTGCTCATGGCCCTGGAGCTGGAAGCCGCGGCCGTCGACCACCAGCTCGGCGCCTTCGTCCACGCCGGTCTGGATCCAGTTCTCGACGCGCTGCTTGTGCGCGGCGTTGACGACCGGGCCGTAATGCGCCTCGGCATCGGTGGAGATGCCGACGCGCAGCGCCTCGATCGCCGGGATCAGCTTCGCGCGCAGGGCATCGGCGGTCTTGTCGCCCACCGGTACGACCACCGGCAGCGCCATGCAGCGCTCGCCCGCCGAGCCGAAGGCGGCGCCGGACAGATCCGCCACCACCTGGTCCAGATCGGCATCGGGCATGACGATGCCGTGATTCTTCGCGCCGCCCATCGCCTGGACGCGCTTCCCGGCTTCGACGCCGCGGCGATAGACATAGTGCGCGATGTCCGACGAGCCGACGAAGCTGACCGCCGCGATCGCCGGGTGGTCGAGGATGGCGTCGACCATTTCCTTGTCGCCGTGCACGACCTGGAGCACGCCCTCGGGCGCGCCCGCCTCGCGCATCAGCTCCGCAAGGCGCACCGGCACCGACGGATCGCGCTCGCTGGGCTTGAGGATGAAGGCATTGCCGCAGGCGATGGCGACGCCGAACATCCACATCGGGATCATCGCCGGGAAGTTGAACGGCGTGATGCCGGCGCCGATGCCGAGCGGCTGGCGCATGCTGTACACGTCGATGCCGGGGCCCGCGCCCTGGGTGTATTCGCCCTTGAGCACATGCGGGATGCCGCAGGCGAATTCGATCACTTCCAGGCCGCGCTGGATGTCGCCCTTGGCATCGGCGATCACCTTGCCATGCTCGGAGCTGAGCAGGTGCGCCAGCTCCTCCATGTTCTTCTCGACCAGCGCCTTGAAGGCGAACATCACGCGGGCGCGGCGCTGCGGGTTGGTCGCGGCCCAGCCGGGCTGGGCGGCGAGCGCGGCGGCGACGGCCTTGTCGAGATCGGCCTGGGTGCCGAGCTGGACCCGGGCCTGGACCTGGCCGGTGTTCGGGTCGAACACATCGCCCGTACGGGCGCCCGCGCCGCCATCATGGCCGACAATGACATGGTCGATGTTACGCATTTCGCTCTCCTGCGGACTCCGCCGGCCCGACTCGTTCGTGTAATTTAATTACGCAGTGGCACAAGCGACGGGCGCTGTCACGCACCGGCCGACGGGAAAGCTCAGGCCGGGAGGCAGCTGATCGGCACGGGAAGGAGGCGGCCCTGCGCGTCGCCGATCATCATCACCTCCACGCCGAACGCCGCGCGTAGCGGCTGATGGGCGAGCGCTTCGCCGGGCGCGCCAAAGGCGATCATGCGGCCGCCGCCCAGCAGCAGCACCGCATCCGCCACGCGCGCGGCCAGCACCGGATCGGCGAGCGCGACGACGATGCCCATCCCCTGCCCGGCGGCCGCGCGCAGCTGCGCGATCCGGGCGAATTGCGCGGCCGGGTCGAGCGCGCTCAGCGGATCCTCGGCCAGCAGCCAGTCAGGGCGGGCGACGAGCGCGGCAGCGAGATCGGCGGAACCCCGGCCGAGCAGGCGGTGGCGATCCCGCTCGACCAGCGCGATCGCCCGGGCGCGCTCGGCCCGGCCCAGGCGACCGATCAGCCTACCGCCCAGCCGGACATGGCCGGCATCGGCATCGGCACGGCCGGCGATCGCGCGCAGCAACAGGGCCTTGCCCGCGCCGGCCGCACCGAGAATCGCCGTCACCCTGCCCGGCTCGAACACCGCGTCCACGCCCTCGAGCACGCGGCGTTCGCCCCGGTTCAGGGCCAGATTCTCGATGCTGAGCTTCATTCCCCGCCCTAGGCATCGGCAGATGACAACCGGGTTACAGTCCGCGGCGCGTTTTTCGGGAAGAATCGGCCGCAACTCGCGAAAAAATGCGCTTTGTCTCGGTACTGTAACGCTGGGCTAAGTGCGCATTTACCAACCGCCCCCTATCCGGCGGGGGATGTCCTTGGCCGATCCCTCGCCCGCCCCAGGCGGCACCTGGCTTACCGAGCGCGAGCTCAATCCGCCGTTGCTAACGCTTACCGACACGATGTGGCGGGCGGCGGAGCTGTTCGGCAACGATCCCGAGCTGCGGCTGGTGGCGATCGTCGACGAGCGCGGGCGCCCGCTCGGCGCGATCTTCGAGAAGGACGTGCGGCGGCTGCTGCTCAATCCCTTCGGCCATGCGCTGATGCGCAACCCTTCCTATGGCGCGGCGGTATCGCGCTATGTCCGCGCCTGTCCGGTGGCGGAGATGACCGACGACCTCGCCCGGCTGATGGAGAGCTACCGCGCTTCGGGCGGATCGGAGGGGATGATCCTGACCCGGAGCGGCCGGGTGCAGGCGACGGTGAACAACCGCCGGCTCGTCCATCTCGCCGCCGAGCGCGAAGTGGCGACGGCGCGCGCGCAGGTGGAGCGCGCGGCGCGGATCGAGGCGGCGAGCCGACGCTTCGAGGCGCAGGTGGAGGCGCTGTCGCACGACATGGGCCTGCTCTCGACTGCGCTCGAGGATGGCGCGGTGCTGACGGCGGACCGGGCGAGCGGCGTGGGCGACCGCGCCCTGGCGGTGGCGACCGCCGCCTCGCAGACGAGCGACAACATGGCGGAGATCGCCGCGCGCGGGCGCGAGCTGGCCGGCGCGCTCTCCGGCATCGCCCACAATACCAGCGATGCGCGCCAGGCGGCGGCGGCGGTCTCGCAACTGGTGGAGAGCGGGAGCGCGCGGACGCGCGACCTGCTCCATTCGGCGCAATCGATCGATTCGGTGATCGGGCTGATCAGCGACATCGCCCGGCAGGTGAACCTGCTCGCGCTCAATGCGACGATCGAGGCGGCGCGCGCCGGCGAGGCGGGGCGCGGCTTCACCGTGGTGGCGAACGAAGTGAAGCAGCTCTCGACCCAGACCGGCATCGCGGCCGACCGGATCACTGCGCATGTCCGCGAGATCCGCGGCGGGATAGACGAGGTCGCCGCGGGGCACAGCCGCGTCGAGCAGGCGATCGGCGCGATGGCGGCGCTGGCCGACGCGGTGGAAAGCGCCGTCGCCCGGCAGGAGGAAGCGACGCGCACGATCGCGCGCAACGTGGACGAGGCAGTGCATGCGAGCACCGGCATCCAGCGCGACGTCGAGGCGATCGGCGGCACTTCGCGCGATGCTTCGGACCAGGCACGCGCGATGCGCGACGTTGCGGGCAGGCTCCATGTCGGCGCCGATGCCCTGTCGGACCAGGTCCATGCCTTTCTGGCGGAACTGCGCGTCGCCTAGAGTCGTTTTCAGCTCCGCTGAATCGGCACCGTCCTACTGAAAACGACTCTAGCCGGCGGCGGTGACGATCTCCACCCGCACCGGCATCCAGGCATTGCCGTCCCGCCAATGGCCCGCACAGGCTTCGGCCAGGCGGGCGCGCGCCGCCTCGCGCTGGGCCGGCGGCGCACCGAGCAACGGCGCCGCCGTCGACGAGGAGGCAAGCAGGAAATCGGCCGCGGCCTCGGGCGTGGCGGCTGGCACGGGCAGCGCGCCGTGCCAGCTATGGCTGGCGGCGCCCTGGAAACCGGCGGCATCCAGCAGCGCGATCAGCCTGGCGGGGTCGCCATAGCGAACCGGGCCGGGGGCATCGGGATCGGCCGGCGGCAATTCGACCACGGATGCGATCGCGGCGCGGATCTGCGCCATGAAACCGACTTCGCCCACCGGCCCCCAGACCGCGAAGGCCAGCCGCCCGCCCGGTGCCAGCCAGTGGCGCAGATTGGCAAAGGCCGCAGCCGGATCGTCGAAGAACATCACCCCGAAGCGCGAGGCCAGCCGATCGAACCGCCGCTCGGGCCGGTAGCGCGCGACATCCGCCTCGACGAAGCGCGCCACCGTGCCCGCCCGCGCGGTGGCGGCGGCGACCAGGTCGGGCGAAATGTCGAAGCCGGTGATGTCGCTGCCGGCCGGCGCCGCCGCGGCGATGGCGCGCGTCGTGCCGCCGCCTCCGCACGCGATTTCGGCAATGCGACAGGGCGCATCCAGCGCCAGCGCCGCGACGAACGGCGCATCGACCGGCGCAAGCATCGCCTCCATCCCGTCGAGCTGGTCGCGCCACTGGGCGCCGCGACCGCCCGCCCAATCATATTCCGAAGCCTGTTCCCGCATGCGGCCAAGGATGCGCCAAAGCGCGGCGCGGCACCAGTGCAAGGCATCAAAAAAGCCGCCAGATCGGTGACCTGGCGGCTTTTCTATATGGTGGGCGCGGCAAGGATTGAACTTGCGACCCCTGCGATGTCAACACAGTGCTCTACCACTGAGCTACGCGCCCATTGGCCTGTCGGCCGAAACGGGAAGCGGGCCTTTAGCGGGCAACACAGACCCGTGCAAGCACGCTTTTCAGTTTTTGCGGGTCGGCACCGCAGGAATCGAAAACCTCAATTGAACCCGGCATTCTCCGCTTCGAACAGCCGATCCACCTCGAGCACCAGGTCGCGCAGATGGAAGGGCTTGGAGAGCACCCGCGCCTGGGGCACCTGCTTGCCGGCCTTGAGCGTCACCGCCGCGAAGCCGGTGATGAACATCACCCGCATGTCCGGCGCGATCTCGCTCGCCTTCTGGGCCAGCTCGATGCCGTCCATCTCGGGCATCACGATATCGGTTAGCAGCAGGTCGAAGCGCTCGTTCTCGAGCAGCGGTATCGCCGCGGTGCCGCGATCGACCGCGCTGACCGCATAGCCCGAACGCTCAAGCGCCCGGGTAAGGTATTCCCGCATCACGCGGTCATCCTCGGCCAGCAGAATCCGGATCATGTTCCCCCACTCGAAATCAACAGGGCCGCATCCTATACCCGAAGCCCTTAAGATTTTCCGCCCTTATACCATTCCATGCCATTGCGGCAGTGCGATGGCACGCATAGTCATGACGTCGTGACCGGAGAATCCTTCGTCCGCCATGGTGCCGCCGAGCCGCGGAGCCCCGTGATCCTGTCGGTGCCGCATGCCGGGCGCGACTATCCGGACGCGTTGCGCGCCGCGCTGCGCGTGCCGCTGGCGGCACTGCGGGGGCTCGAGGACCGGCATGCCGACGCGATCGCCCTCGCCGCCCGGCGCGACGAGACCCTGTTCGTCGCCACCCGGCCGCGCGCCTGGATCGACCTCAACCGCGCCGAGCACGAGCGCGACCCGCGGCTCGACGACGGCGCCTGGCCGCACGGCGCGCCGCTTTCGGCCAAGCTGCGCTCCGGGCTGGGGCTGGTGCCGCGCCGGGTGGGAAATGCGGGCGACATCTGGCAGCGCCGGCTGAGCGCCGACGAGGTGCAGCAGCGCATCCATGCCGACCACCGCCCCTGGCATGCCGCGATCGATGCGGTGCTGGCTTCGGCGCGGGCGCGCTTCGGCGTGGCGGTGCTGCTCGACGTCCATTCGATGCCGCCGCTCGGCAATCCCGCGACGGCGGCGCGGCTCGTACCCGGCGACCGGTTCGGCAAGTCGGCGGCGGGGCGTTTCCTGGGCCGGATCGAAGGCGTGGCGCGCGCGCACGGCATCCGCACCATGGCCAACACGCCCTATTCGGGCGGGCATATATTGGAGCGGCACGGCGATCCGCGCCGCGGCGTGCATGCGATCCAGCTCGAATTCGACCGCGCGCTCTATCTCGATCCGGCGCTCGACCAGCCGGGCCCGGGACTGGCGACGGCGGTACGGCTGCTGCGCGATATCATCGACGCCGTGGCCGACGAAGCGCTGCCGGGCGCGATCGCGGCGGAGTGAACCGGCCCGGCGGCTCACTTCCGATTGTTCTTCCACCGTTCGATATCGCCGGGCCGGCTGCAGAACGGAACGACCGGCAGCGCCTTCGCCATCATGCCCGGAGCGCGCAGTTCCATCGTGATGAAACCGGCACTGCCCCGGCCGCTCTGCAGCATTGCGTCATAGGACCCCAGCAACATGCCGTCCGCCGCATAGGCGTTCCATATGGCACGATAGAGGTAGCTGCCGCCGTTCGCGACCGTGAGGCTGGTGCGCTCGACTCGTGCGGTGCGGTTCACCCAGGGATCCGTCGCGTCCGCGGCGTCGATGAAGGTTCCGTCCAGCGCCCAATTCCCGTGGCCGAGATAGGTGTGCTTCAGGAAGATTTCGCCCAGACCGCGCGGCACCTTTGCGAGCGTGCGATAGTCCAGGAACGCCCTTTCCGCGCGCGCTTCGGCCTTTGCGATCGAGCTCGGCTTGGGTGCCTTTCGCCCGTCATAGCAAGAAGCCGAAGGCCCGGTGCCCGGCTGCAGCATGAGGAATTGGGCGTGCGCGCGCATGGCCGTGAAACCGGTCACCACGGCGACGCAGCAGGCGAAGCACTTCGCAAATCCCCCCATCGCGCCAACCTTAAGATGCCGCGCCGATTTTACCAGCAGCCCGCAAGCGCCCGATAAAAAACCACCTCGTGGTTACCCACGAGGTGGCCAAGGTTCAGGGAGGAGACACGCCCGAGGGCGTGCCGTACGGCCTCGCGAAAGGGGGGACACGACGCCGTACACAACAAATATAAGTGAGAGGCCGGATAGTTCAAGGGGTCGCGAGAAACCGTTTTCAACGCGCGATCAGCCGCGTCGGCCCGATCCCGGAAGCATGCGCGCCAGCACCCGGTCGCGCAGGATGAAATGGTGGCGCAGCGCCGCGGCGATGTGGATCGCCACCAGTGCCGCCATCAGATAGCCGAGCAGCTCGTGCGCCTCATGCGCATTGTGGGCGATGCCCGGCGTGGCGGGCAGCACGGGAATCTCGAACAGCCCGAACCAGTTGATCGGGCGCGGACGCTCGGGATTGGAGGAGAGCAGCCAGCCGCTGATCGGCAGGATCAGCAGCAGCGCATAGAGGATGAAGTGGACCGTATGCGCGGTCGCCTTCTCCCAGGCCGGCAGCAATTCGGGCAGATGCGGCGGCTTGTGCGTGAGCCGCCAGCCGATCCGGCCCAGCGTGAGCACCAGCACGGCAATGCCGACCGACTTGTGGATCGGCATGATGCCCCACGCTCGCGGCATCGCGTCGTGGAACAGGCCGACGATGAGGTTGAACAGGACGAGCGCGGCGATCGACCAGTGGAAGGCGATCGCCCCCCGGCTGTATCGATCGCCGCGCGCCGTCACGATCAGGCGTTCGGCTGAACGAGCTGCGGCTCGGGCATCTTGCCCTGGCGCAGCTGGCGGCCGAAGATGTCGCGCATCAGGCCCAGCGAGAAGAGATGCGCGTAGATGAGCGGCAGCATGCCGTTCTGCACGATCTTGCGCAGCTGGTCGCCGCGCATCTCGTTGAGCTTGTTCTCGTCGACCATCATGAAGCCGCGATAGACGAAGGGCTGGGCGGCGCCGTCCGGCTGGATCGTCACTTCACCGTCGATCAGCAGGTCGAGATCCTTGAGCTCCTTCATGAACTGGCCGGTGCGGGCGCCGGCCTGCTCGAACTGCTCGTTGAACTGCAGGATGTTCTTGGTGGTGTCGCTCGGCTGGCCGTCGACGAACAGGGCCTCGCCCTCCTCGAACGCGCCGACCGTGTCCGAGGTCGGATCGAAGCAGAGCGACAGCTCGTCGCTGTCGGGGCGCAGGCGCGCCAGCAGATAGGGATAGCGGCGGATATAGGCCGGGACGTAGAAGTTCGTCTCGTTGAGCGAGCCATCATCGTCGAAGAAGGTGTTGATGCCCTCGTTCAGGCCCATCAGCGCCAGCGGCACCGGCTCCTCGCCCTGCGAGAAGACGATCGGCATGAAGCGCTGCACCAGCGGGAATTCCTCGACGGTGACCGGCACCGCATGCTGCTTGGCGAGGAACGGCGCCTTGTCGGCGGCGCGAATCTTGAAATCGGCGTGCTGCTGGCTCGAGAGCGGCTCAAGCTCGTTGTAGAACAGAGGCAGCGACTGCTGCGGGGCGGAAGCCATCCTAAATCTCCTGGGAACTAAAAATGCTGATGTCTGGAATCCCGGGGCGAGGGTCTATGGGGTGTCAGCGTCGGGCGCAAGCGCTACGAGCTTGCCGGGATTCAGGATTCCGCGGGGATCCAGTGCCGATTTGATCGCTTTCAATGCCGCGATACGCGACGGCGGGCTCAAACGCTCCAGTTCGGCACGCTTCATCTGTCCGATACCATGTTCGGCGGAGATCGATCCGCCCTCGGCCACCACCATGTCGTAGACGAGGCGGCTCACCGCGGGCCCGTCGCCGGCATACCAGGCGTCGCGATCGGCGCCCTGCGGCGCGCGGACATGGAAATGGACGTTGCCGTCGCCCAGATGCCCGAAGGCAGTGGCGCGCGTGCCCGGGAAGCGCCGCTCGGCCTCGGCCGCGGCCGCGAGCATGAAGCGCGGCATCTTGTCGACCGGCACCGAGATGTCGTGCTGCATCGCCGGCCCCAGCGCGCGCTCGGCCTCCGAGATCGAATCGCGGATGTGCCAGAAGGCCTCGACCTGGGCCTCGCTGGTCGAGATCACCGCGTCTTCGGCCAGGCCCGCCTCGAACACGGGGACGAGCAGCCGCTCGAGCAGGGCGGCGGGCGGCTCGGCGCCCGGCTCGGTCGCCACCGATTCGATCAGCACATGCCAGGCATGCTCGCCGGCCAGCGGCGAACGGGTGCCGGGGATGTGGTGGAGGACATGGCCCAGTATCTCGCCCGGGATGATCTCGAAGCTCTCGATCGTGGCGGTGCGCGCCTCCATCAGGCGCAGGATGCGGAGCGCGTCCTCGGGATCGGCGACGCCGACCCAGGCGGCGGCACGCTCGACGATGGCGGGATAGAGGCGCAGCGTCGCGGCGGTGACGATGCCGATCGTCCCCTCCGCGCCGATCAGCAACTGGGTGAGATCATAGCCGCGATTGTCCTTCTTGAGCGGAACGAGCCCCTCATGGATCGAGCCGTCGGGCAGCACCGCCTCCACCCCTGCGACGAGGTGGCGCATGTTGCCGAAGCGCAGCACCTGGGTGCCGCCGGCATTGGTGGAGACCAGCCCGCCGATCGTCGCGCTGCCCTTGGCGCCCAGGGTGAGCGGGAAGCGGCGCCCCTGCTCGGCCATGGCGTCGTGGAAATTGGCCAGGATCACCCCGGCCTCGACCACCGCGAGATTTCCGACGGTGTCGACCGAGCGGATATGGTTCATCCGGCGCGTGGAGAGGAGCAGCGCCGAACCGTCCTCCGGCGGCGTCGCCCCGCCGACCATGCCGGTATTGCCGCCCTGAGGCACGATCCTCACGCCGAGCTCGCCGGCAAGGCGGACGATCGCGGCGACTTCCTCCGTCGATCCGGGCGAGAGCAGCGCCGGCGCGCGGCCGTGATACCGGCCGCGCCAGTCCGATTCCCAGGGCTCGATCGCATGGGGATCCGTGGTCACCGTCTTGGGGCCGAAGCGTTCCAGGATGGTATCGACAAGCTGTTGCTGGGCTGGTGTCATGGCATTTTTGGGCTAGCACGACCGGTGTCAGTTCATCCACTGTTCAAACCTGCAACGTACATAACCAACGCGAAATGCCGAATCCGTTCCTGGTCGCATCCAGCCTCCTGCTTTTCGTCGCCGCGCCCGCCGCGGCGCCCGCAGGCGTGCCCGACTGGAAAGCGGTTACCCTGAACCTTCAGCAAGAGCAGCAGCGCGTGACGATCCAGGTGCCGCGCGTCACCATCACCAGCAGCGCGACCATCATCGTGCGCCGCGCCCCCCATGTGGTGGAGAAGAAGGCGAAGGACTGCGTGAAAGTGCAGGACATCTCGGGCTTCGCGGGCGTGAACACGCAGGACAGCGTCGACCTGGTGCTGCGCGACGGCTCGCTGCTGCGCGCCAAGCTGGGCCGCAAGTGCCAGGCGCTCGGCTTCTACAACGGCTTCTACGTCAAGACGAACAAGGACCAGAAGATCTGCGCCGGACGCGATTCGATCCGCACGCGGGCGGGCCGTTCCTGCGACGTGGAAGACTTCAAGACGCTCGCGTTGGAGCGCTGAGCACCTCCGCGCTTGACTTTCCCCGATAAATCCGCAAGCGCGTGCAGGCTTCGCGCGTGGACCTGCCACGCCGATTTTCCGGAAAATTGCATGAGCTTTGCCGATCTCGGCCTTTCTGACGAACTTCTGCGCGCAGTGACCGACGCGGGCTATACCGAGCCCACGCCCATTCAGCGCCAGTCGATCCCCCCGGTCCTCATGGGCAAGGACCTGATCGGTATCGCCCAGACGGGCACGGGCAAGACCGCCGCCTTCGTCCTCCCGATGATCGACATCCTCGGCGAGGGGCGTACGCGCGCGCTGATGCCGCGCTCGCTCATCCTCGAGCCGACGCGCGAACTGGCCGCCCAGGTCGCCGAGAATTTCGAGAAGTACGGCACCCATCACAAGCTCTCCATGGCCCTGCTGATCGGCGGCGTGCAGATGGGCGACCAGGTGAAGGCGCTGGAAAAGGGCGTCGACGTGCTGATCGCCACGCCGGGCCGGCTGATGGACCTGTTCGGCCGCGGCAAGATCCTGCTCAACGGCTGCAGCCTGCTCGTGATCGACGAAGCGGATCGCATGCTCGACATGGGGTTCATCCCCGATATCGAGGAAATCTGCACCAAGCTGCCCAAGGAACGGCAGACCCTGCTCTTCTCGGCGACGATGCCGCCGGTGATCAAGAAGCTGGCGGACAAGTTCCTCAACGATCCCAAGCGCGTGGAAGTCGCCCGCCCGGCGACGACCAACACCAACATCACCCAGTTCCTCATCGAGACCACGACGATGAAGAAGCGCGAGGTGCTGCGTGCGCTGATCGAGGCGGACGACGTCCAGACCGGCATCATCTTCTGCAACCGCAAGACCACGGTGCGCGAGCTCAACAAGAGCCTGCAGCGCCATGGCATCCGCTCGGCCGAGATCCATGGCGACATGGACCAGCCGGCGCGCATCGCCGAGCTGGAGCGGTTCAAGAAGGGCGATGTAAACATCCTCGTCGCCTCGGACGTCGCCGCGCGCGGGCTCGACATCAAGGGCGTGAGCCACGTCTATAATTTCGACGCGCCCTGGCATCCGGACGATTATGTCCATCGCATCGGCCGCACGGGCCGCGCGGGCGCGACCGGCACCGCCTATACGCTGGTGACCGCCGACGATGCCGAGAACATCGCCAGTATCGAGAAGCTCACCGGCCAGAAGATCGAGCGGGTGAAGCTGCGGAATGCGCCCGCCCCCTCCGAGGAGGACGAGCGTGCGGAAGCGCCGCGCGGCCGCCGGCGCAAGGGCGACGAGGACAAGGCGCGGAAGCCCCGCTCGAGGAAGGAAGAGCCCACGCGCGAGGAAGCACGGCGCGACGAGCCGGTCCGCGAGACCCGCGCCCGCGACGAGCAGCCGCGCCGCGACCGCGACCGCAGCCGCCGCCGCGACGAACGCGATCCCAACGACTCGGGGGGCCCGGACGAGGGCTGGAACGGCCCCATCCCCGACTTCCTGAACTATACGCTGGCCGAATGATCCGGCGCGTGGGGCTGGCTCTCGCGCTGGCGGCGGCGATGCTGCCCGGCGCGGCGCCGGCCCAGCGCATGGCTCCGCGGCTCGAGGCGCGGACGCTCGACCGGCTGCCGCTCCCCCTGCCCGCGCCCTATGACTCCGGGCGCGACGCGCGCCGCGACATCGATGCCGCGCTCGCCGGCGCGAAGAAATCGGGCAAGCCGCTGCTCCTCGATTTCGGCGCGAACTGGTGCGTCGATTGCCGCGTGCTGGCGGGCGTGCTCGCGCTGCCCGAGATGCGCGGATGGGTGGCGCGCAATTTCGTGCTGGTCCAGATCGACATCGGTATGTTCGACCGCAACCTGGACCTGCCCCGGCGCTTCGGCGCCGCGTCCCTCGAAGCGGTGCCGGCGATCCTGGTGATCGATCCGCGCACCGGCAAGATCCGCAACCGCGACGACATTCTCGGTCTGGGCGACGCCAGGATCATGCAACCCCAGGAAATGGCCGACTGGCTGGCACGCTGGACGCGATGATCGAATATGTGCCCATCGTCGAAAGCCCCTGCGTCAGCATCTGCGCGATGGACGCCGCCACGGGGTGGTGCATCGGCTGCGGCCGCACGCTGGCGGAAATCGCCCGCTGGAGCGAGACCGACCAGGCCGATCGCGACGCAGTGATGGCGGAACTGCCCGCGCGGATGGAACGGCTGGAGGGCAGGCTCCGCTAGGAGCCCGGCTCGACCGGCAGATACCGTATCCCCGCCCATCGTCGGCCACGCCCGCCGCGATTTGTGACGAACGCGCCGCGGGCGGGACGAACCGCATGGACAGCCGCGCCCCGGAACTGCGATTCAAAGGGGCGACTCCGGCGCGAACGGAGCTTCCAGGGAGGATCGTCATGGATATCGGCCGCAGGGGATTTCTGAAGCTGGGTGGCGCCGGGGCCGCTTATGCCCTGTTGCCGGGCGCAGCGGCCGCCCCCGCGACCGGACGCCCGATCATCGACGTACACATGCACGCCTATCCGGCGACGATGCAGCTTCCTGCCCCGGTCACCAATCCGATCTCGGGCTTCAAGAGCCCGATCCGGACCGGGGCCGACCATCTCGCCGCCTGCATCGCCGAGATGAAGAAGCACAATGTCGTGAAGGGCGTGGTGAGCGGCGGCGATGGCGACCGGCTCCAGGCCGCGATCGACTGGCATAACCGCGATCCCGATCGCTTCGTCGCCGGCGCCGGAATCCGCGGTTCGGACGATACGCCGCTGCCGCCGATCGACGTGCTCCGCAAGGCCTTTGCCGATGGCAGGCTCAAGGTGCTCGGCGAAGTGACGTCGCAATATGCCGGGCTGTCGCTCAGCGATCCCAAATTCGATCCCTATCTCGCACTGGCCGAAGCGTTCGACGTGCCCGTCGCGCTCCACACCGGCACCATGCCCGCAGGGACGAGCTTCGATCCCTGCTGCACATCGGCGCGGGCCCGCTTCGGCAATCCCGAGCTGGTCGAGGAAGCGCTCAACCGCCACCCCAAGCTGCGCCTCAACATCATGCATGGCGGCTGGCCCTATCTCGACGACACGATCGCGATGCTGATGCTCTATCCGAACGTGAACATCGATACCGGCGCGATCGACTGGCTGCTGCCGCGCCCCGCCTTCCACGCCTATCTGCGGACCTTCGTCGATTCGGGCTTTTCCAAGCGCATCATGTTCGGATCGGACCATATGTATTGGCCCGACGCGATCGGCCTCGCCATCGAGGGGATCGAGAGCGCGGCCTTCCTGACCGAGGCGCAGAAGCAGGACATCCTGCACGACAACGCCGTGCGCTTCTACAAGCTGTGAGCGCGTAGCGGCATATGCCTCGCCCGCCCGTCACCCGGGGGCCCCGGCACAAGGCCGGGGTGATCGAAAGGACTGGCTAGGCCGGCGCCTGTGCCGGCTGCAGCTCCGCCGCCAGCGCATCGTCCTTGGCCGAGGCGCGCCGATAGGCCTCCCGCTCGCTCAGCCGGCCGAAATAGTCGAGGAACGCGTCGCGCTTGGGCAGCGTGCCGAACATCGTGCCCCAGCCGACCGCGGAGCCGACATAGATGTCCGCCGCGGTGAAGCGGTCGCCGGCGATGTAGGGATGCGCCGAGACGGCCCTTTCCAGCACGTCCACCGTCAGCTCGTAATTGCCATAGCCGAACATGCGGCCCTGCTCCGGCCTGGGGACGAACTGGGCGGCATGGTTGGTCACCGCCTGCTCGACCGGGCCGGCGGCGAAGAACAGCCAGCGATAATAATCGGCGCGCTCGCTCGCATCGGGGGCGAGGCCCGCCGCCGGAAAGGCTTCGGCCAGATAGGCGCAGATCGCGGCGCATTCGGTGACGACATGGCCGCCATGGACGATCGCCGGCACTTTCCCCATCGGGTTGATGCCCAGATAATCCTCGCCCTTCATCGTCGTGCCATATTCGACGACCTGCGTCTCATAGGATGCACCAGCCTCCTCCAGCGCCCAGCGGACGATGCGCCCGCGCGACTGGGGATGGGTGTAGAAGGTCAGATCGCCTGCCATGGTTTCTCTCCGGATCAATCGAACATAAAGTGAACAAATCAACCGATCGCGTCAAGCGCCGTTCAAAGCGCGGCGAAGGTGGCGAGCAGGCGCTCCCAGGCGCGATTGGCCTGATCCGCGTTATAGACCTGGCTGTCCGGCGGGCACCAGCCGTGCATCGTGCCCTTGTAGACTTCGACCTCGGCCGGCTGGCTGCTGGCGGCGAAGGCGGCCTTGAGCTTGTCCTTGTCCTCCGGGGCGCGGGCATCGTCATTCTCGGCGATCGCGATCAGCCAGTGCGCCTTCATCTGGGGCACGAGCGCGATCAGGCCATCGGCCGCGAGCCCGCCGCCATGGAAGGTCGCGCCGCCATGGACGCGCGCGGGCACCGCCGCCGCAGTGTACATGACCATCGGGCCACCCATGCAATAGCCGGTGCTGCCGATGCCGCGCCGGGTGTCCGTTTCCTTCTGCCGGTCGACCCAGGCGACAAAGGCCTTTGCATCGCGGGTGCTCGCATCCGGCGTGAGCAGCTGGCGCCACGGACCGACCTTGGCCCGCAGGGCATCGTCGAAGCCCTGGCCCGGCGTGACGAAGGGCGCCTTGGTCGAGCGGTAGAACTGGTTGACGGTGAGCACCGCATAGCCCGACTGGGCAAGCCGGTCGGCCATCTGGCGAAAGGCCGGCCGCAGTCCGAAAATGTCCGGCCACACGATCACGGCGGGATGCCTGCCGGTCGCGGGCGCGACGAAATAGGCGTCGCAGCTGCCGTCCGGCGTGGCGATGATGACGTCACGCCCCGCGATCTCGGCCGCACCGGCCGGAACCGGGAGCAGCACCGCGACGCCCGCCGCAGCCGCGCCCGCGCCGAATTCGCGGCGAGTCAGCAGGAAGTGCGCATTGTCGGCGGCGGTCAGCTCGTCACACATGGGATTCCTCCATGATCTCGGATGGCGCTCCGGCATGCCGAGTCGCGGCGGCGAGGCTACACGCCCCGCTCGCTTCCGTCATGCCGCGAGGCGATCCTGGCGGGCATGGCGGGCAAAGGGACTGAGCCCGAGCCAGCGCTGCATCTGCGCCGCGATGCCGGGGGCACCGGTGAGCAGCAGCGTCTCGCGATCGAGCGCGTCCCGCACCGTCTCATACCCCATCCAGATCGCCGTCATGGTCCGCAGATCCGAAGAGACGAACAGATCGACTTCGTGGCCGGGATCGATCGAGCACAGGTCGACTCCGGATTGCGGATCGACCACCAGCCAGTAGCGGCGGCGCGGCTCGGGCTGTTCGGGGAAACGGAACTGGATCACGTTGCGCCTGGGCGGCAGCGGCGTGGGATCGAGGTGGCGGCGCATGTCCCACATCAGCAGCTGCGCATCGAGATGCTGGAGCGAGAGTTCATATGCCACCCAGCGCTGGCCCCAGATGCCGAATGCCTCGACCACCGGCTCCAGCTCGCGCCCGGCTTCGGTAAGGCGATAGTCGGTGCCGCCCTCCTCGCGCGCGACGATGCCCGCGCATTCGAGTTCCTTGAGCCGCTGCGAGAGCAAGGCGGGCGACATGCGCGGCACGCCGCGGCGCAGGTCGTTGAACCGCGTCGATCCCGCGAACAGCTCGCGCAGCAGCACCACCGTCCAGCGCGTGCACAATATCTCCGCGGCCATCGCGACCGGGCAGAATTGCTTGTAGCTCCCTTGCGTCATCCCCGATCCTTCACGCCGGATACTTCACGCCCCAATACTTCTCGAACGCGCATTCATGGTAGTTCAGAGTCTGTACCGGGCAAGTTCAGTTTCTGAACTGGAGCATGGCCGGGAGGATGGCCGATTGGTGGCGCGACCAATCGACCGAAAGGGGAATGACGATGGAAGGCAAGCTCATGCCGCGGGACTGGATCGCCGAGGCCCAGGCGATCGCCACGGAGATCGCGGCGCATGCCGAGCGCCACGATGCCGAGGAGAGCTTCGTGGCCGAAGGCTATGCACGGCTGAAGGAAGCGGGCTTCTTCAAGGCATTGGTGCCCGAAGCCCTGGGCGGCGGCGGCGCCGGCTTCGCCGATGTCTGCGGGGCGATCCGCGTGCTGGGCGCCGTCTGCGGCTCGACCGCACTCGCCTTTTCGATGCACACCCATCTGGTCGCCGCCGCGGCGTGGCGCCTGAAGCACCAGGGTGCGCCGACCGAGGGCCTGCTCCGCCGGGTGGCGGCCGAGGAACTGGTCCTCGTCTCGAGCGGCGGATCGGACTGGCTGGAAAGCGCCGGCACCGCCGAGAAGGTGGAAGGCGGCTTCCGCATCACCGCGCGCAAGCCCTTCTCGAGCGGCTGCGAACTGGGCGACCTGCTGATGACCAGCGCGGTGTACGACGATCCCGAGGCGGGGCCGATCGTGCTCCATTTCGGCGTGCCACTGCGCGCGGAGGGCGTGACGATCACCGATAGCTGGCACGTGCTGGGCATGCGGGGCACCGGCTCGCACGATCTGATGCTCGACAGGGTGTTCGTCGCCGACGCCGCGATCTCCGGCCGGCGGCCGCAGGGCAAGTGGCATATGCTGTTCCATGTGATCGGCATGATCGCCTTCGCCGCGATCTATTCGGCCTATATGGGCGTGGCGGACGGCGCGCGGCGGCGCGCGCTGGAAATCGCGCGCACCCGCCGGCCCGACTCCCATCTGCTCCAGCGCATCGGCGAGATGGAGAACGCCCATGCCGCGGCGGACATGGCGATGCGCGAGATGATCGCGATCGCGGTCGACGGCGAGCCGGGGCTGGCCACGACCAGCCGCGCGATGACCTGCCGCACCCTGCTCGGCGACGCCACGATCGGGACGGTGAGCCGGGCGATGGACGTCGCCGGGGGCGCGGGCTTCTATCGCAAGGTCGGGCTCGAACGCGCCCTTCGCGACGTGCAGGGCGCCCGCTTCCACCCGCTGCAGCGCGAACCGCAGCACGCATTGGCCGCCCGCGTCGCGCTGGGGCTCGACATCGACGGCTGACCCCGGCATGCGTCGCCCAATCACAAGGGGGCGGCGCATGGATCTCCAGGCCTATTTCGCGCGGATCGGGCATGACGGGCCGCTGGCCCCCGACCGCGCGACGCTGACCGCCCTTATGCAGGCGCATCTCGCTGCCTTCCCCTTCGAGAATCTCGACGTGCAGCTGGGACGGCCGGTTTCGATCGAGCCGGAAGCGATCTTCGAGAAGCTGGTCGTCCGCCGGCGGGGCGGCTGGTGCTTCGAGCAGAACGGACTGTTCGGGCGCGTGCTCGAAGCCCTTGGCTTCGACGTGCGCCGCATCTCGGCGGGCGTGATGCGGCATGTCCATGGCGAAGGCGCGATGGGCAACCATCTGGCGCTCATGGTGGCGCTGGAGGGCCGGCCCTGGCTGGTCGATGTCGGCTTTGGCGGCATGCAGGCGGCGCCGCTGCCGCTGGCGCCGGGCAGCGAACACCACCCGCCCTATGACGTGGCGCTGCGCCGGGTCGAAGGCTGGTGGCGCTTCGAGGAGCGGTATGGCGAGGGCGACCCCTTCAGCTACGACTTTCACGACGCGCCCGCCGACGAGGCGCTGTTCGCGCGGCGTTGCAGCGAATTGCAGCGCCAGCCCGAATCGCCGTTCGTCCAGAATCTCGTCGTCCTGCAGCGCCGCGGCGACCGCCACACGACGCTGCGCGGGCGCGTACTGACCCGGCGGGGCCCCGCGGGCGAGACGCACGAACTGCTTCCCGATGCCGAAGCGCTGGTCGAGCGGCTCGAGCGATGCTTCGGATTGCGGCTGCCGGAAGCGGCGGAACTGTGGGGCACCGTCTGCGCCCGCCACGCCGCCCTGTTCCCGGACGAGGCCTGACGCCTGCCCCCTTGCGGCATGGCCCCTGCCGAGCACGCCCTGGGGAAGCGAGACGCCCATACGCAAATCCCCCCGAATCGGGTTCGGGGGGAAGCCGCGCGCGCCTTGCCGGGCGGGACAACGAAAGCCGGCCCCGTTTCGGCGGGGCCGGCCGGTCGTCAGTTGTTGCTGCTGTTGCTGCGGAACAGCGTCTCGGCAGTGTGCTCGACCGGAGCGGCCGGAGCATCCTCGCCGGCAGCCTCGGCATCGCGGGTCGCGGCCTGGCGCTCGGCGCGGAGCTGCTCGATCAGCGCCTCGCGGTCGCCCTCGAGACGGGTGTCGACCTGGGCCTCGATGCCGGCGGCCTTCGCCGCCTTGGCGACGATCGCGTCAAGCTCGCGCTGCGAAGTGAGGCCCAGCGTCACCGGATCCTTCGGCACGATGTTGGCGATGTTCCAATGGCTGCGATCGCGGATCGCGGCGATCGTGGTGCGGGTGGTGCCGATCAGCTTGCCGATCGCGCCGTCCGAGATCTCCGGATGGTTGCGCAGAATCCAGGCGATGCCGTCCGGCTTGTCCTGGCGCTTCGAGACCGGCGTGTAGCGCGGCCCCTTGGTGCGGCGGACCTGCTCGGGGCCCTTGAGCATCTTGAGGACGTAGTTCGGGTCCTTCTGGCCCTTCTCGATCTCGTCCATCGTCAGCTCGTGCGCGCGGACGGGATCGCGGCCCGTGAGCTTAGTCGCGGCAGTGTCGTCGGCGATCGCCTGGACCTCGAGGATGTGCAGGCCGCAGAACTCGGCGATCTGGTCGAACGAGAGCGAGGTGTTGTCGACCAGCCAGGAAGCGGTCGCATGGGGCATCAGCGGCTGGGCCACTTACAGTCTCCAGAAATAGAAAGGGCCGCCCTTCACGGGCGGCCTGTAACGGGCCTGACTTAGTGCGATGCAGCGCGAAGAGCAAGGAAAAGGGGCGGACGGCGAAGACATTGCGCCTGCGATTGTCGTCCTCCCGGCAACCCCGGATCGGGTCCGGTCTCCGGGACGACGTTTTCGACTAGGCCGCGGCCCGTTCCCCATGCATCGGATGGAGCGCGTTCAGGAACTGGCGGGCGCTGGCTTCCCAGGTGAAGGTCCTGCCATAGGCGGCGCATGCCGCGCGGTCCCGGGTCAGCGCTTCGCCGATCGCCCGAGTGAGATCGGCGTCCATCGCGCCGGTCTCGGGCGTGAGCACGTCGATCGGCCCGGTGACGGGATAGCCGGCGACCGGCACGCCGCACGCCAGCGCCTCGATCATCACCAGCCCGAACGTGTCGGTCTTGCTCGGGAAGACGAACACGTCCGCCGCGGAATAGGCCGAGGCCAGTTCGGCGCCGAACATCGGGCCGAGGAACTTCGCCTCGGGGAAGCGGGCCTTGAGCGAGGCGCGCGCCGGCCCGTCGCCCACCACCACCTTGGTGCCCGGATGCGTGGTCTTGAGGAACGCCTCGAGATTCTTCTCGATCGCGACGCGGCCGACATAGAGCTGCACCGGCCCATCGAGATCCTTCATCGCCGGATGCGGATCGAGGCCGGGACGGAAATTGGCAAGGTCCACGCCGCGGCCCCAATGCTTCACATGGGAAAGGCCGTGATCGGTGAGCGACTGGCGGATCGAGGGGGTGGAGGCGAGGATCGCCTGGCTCGGCGCGTGGAACCATTTGATATAGCGCCAGATCCACTCGGCCGGCACGCCCGAGCGCGCCGAGACATAGTCCGGGAACTGGGTGTGATAGGCAGTGGTGAAGGGCATTTCGTGCCGGATGCACCAGCGCCGCGCGGCGACGCACAGCGGCCCTTCGGTGGCGAGATGGATCGCGGTGGGCCCGAACGCCTCGAGCATCGCCCCGACGCTGGCGACGCGGGCAAGCGCGAGGCGGATCTCGGGATAGGTCGGGCATGGCAGCGAGTAGAAGAGATCGGGCGAGATCACCTCGACCAGATGACCCTGTCTTTCGAGCACCCGGCGCACCGATTGCAGCGTGCGCACGACTCCGTTCACCTGGGGCTCCCAGGCGTCGGTCACGATAGCTATCCGCACAGGTCCGACCTCCGTTGCCGTCACGCAGCCGCCAGTCTGACCCCGGATGCTGCCTCGCTCTCGCGTTTCGCCATCTCTTCGGCCCAATGGAGAATTTCCATGGTACCGTCGTAATGCTCAACGAGCGCGGTGCAACCCTCCACCCAATCGCCGTCATTGTAATAGGCGATGCCTTCGATGTCGCGCATCTCGGCAGTGTGGATATGTCCGGCGATCACGCCGTCGACTCCCCGCGCACCGGCTTCGTGCGCGACGATCTCTTCGAATTTCGAAATGAACTCGACTGCGTTCTTCACCTTGGCCTTGGCGTATTTGCTCAGCGACCAATAGGGCATGTCGAGCCAGCGGCGAACCCGGTTCACCAGCCGGTTCAGGCCCATCATCATCTCATAGGCGGCATCGCCCAGATGCGCGAGCCAGCGATGCGACATGGTGATCGCGTCGAACTCGTCGCCGTGCAGCACGAGCAGGCGGCGGCCATCGGCGGTGGTGTGGATCGCCTGGCGGCGGATGTGCACCCCGCCGAAGTTCAGCCCCGAGAACTGACGGAACATCTCGTCGTGATTGCCCGGGATATAGACGATCTCGGTGCCGCGCTTCGCCCGCTTCAGGAACCGCCAGACGATGTCGTTGTGCGAATCGGGCCAGTAGAAGCGCTTCTTGAGCGCCCAGCCGTCGATGATGTCGCCCACCAGATACATCACGTCGCAATCGACATGGTCGAGAAAGTCGATCAGCATCTCGGCATTGCAGCCCCGCGTGCCGAGATGGATGTCGGAGATCCAGATCGCGCGATAGCGCTTGCGCTCGGTGATCGCCTTTTCGGGAATCGACGGAGTCGATGCATGAAAATCCGCAACGTGCTGCGCGTCGAACGGAAGCCTGGTGATCGTGGCCATTTAACCAGCCCTGCAAATGCCCTTGCCTGGCCCGGCTAAATGGCCGCGGAATATTACAATTGGAATCGTTTCGACTTCACGCGGATGTCACAGAAACCTGCATAATCGATCGCTTACGCTCTCCGAATCAGGCGCTCCCCATATCAGGCTATATCAGGCGGTGATCGGAATGTGCCGCGGCAGCGCCGCCATCCGATCCAGCCAGGCCCGCAGCGCGGGATAGGGCTGCAGGCTGAACCCGCCCGCCTCCGCGACATGGGTATAGGCGTAGAGCGCGATGTCGGCGAGCGTCAGCCGGTCGATCACGAACCAGTCGCGTTTCGCCAGATGCTCGTCCATCAGCGCCAGCGCCGCCTCGCCGGCCGCACGCTTGGCCGGAAGCATCGCGCACTGCACCTCGCTGAGATTGTCCAGGCCGATCCAGACGGTCCAGAAGCGCAGCGTCGCGACATTGGGCTCATGATTATATTGTTCCCAGAACAGCCAGCGCAGCATGTCGGCACGGGCGAACCGGTCGTGCGGGATCAGGTCGCTGCCATCGGCCAGGTAGAAACAGGCGGCGTTGCTCTCGGGCAGGAAATCGTCCGTGCCCAGCTGGAGCACCGGGATCCGGCCATTGGCGTTGACCTGGCCCAGAAACTCGGGCGTGCGCGTCTCGCCCTTCACGATATCATATTCGCGCCGCTCGAGCGGCAGCCCCAGATGCGCGGCGGTGAGCCGGATCTTGTAGCAATTGCCCGACGCGGCATATTCGTGGAGCACCAGCGCAGCCATGATTTCCTCCCTTGATCGGCCGTTCTTCGAACCAGCCATGGCGCGGCGTCCAATAGAAACAGCCATCCGAAACATAAGTGCCACTTATGATCAGATATAGCCGTTCTCCGCACGCCAGCGCACCGTGCGGCGATGCCAGAGCCACAGGGCCAGCGCGACCCCCGCGACGAACGGCCAGCCCCAGACATGCCTCCACCAGGGGATCATGCTCGTCGCGCGCAGATCGCGGCCATTGGCCTTGTCGAGCGCGGCATGGCCGATTTCGTTGAGCGGCGCGGCGACCACGCCCCAGTCCGAGCTGAAGAACAGCACATGGCCATATTCGACATGGTACCAGAAGGGCATGCCGAGAAAGGTCGCCTCCCGCACCGAATAGCCGAACCTGGGCCCGCGCATATGGGTATAGGCGGGCGCGGGCGCTTCCAGCCCGTAGCTGGCGCGCTTGATCGCGACATATTGCTCGGCCTTGCTCGGCACGCGCCGGATATGGACGCCATAGGCATCGATCGCCGAGATCGTCTCGCCCAGTTCGGGCGGCACCTTCACTTCGGCCAGATCGTCGACGACCGGGCGGCTGGCCGCCACCCAATAGCGATCCGACACCAGCAGCGCGCCGGCCAGCACCAGCAGCAGCACGCCACATACGAGCGCGAGCGCCGGATCCTTCCGCAGAAGATACATGTCGTCCCCCTCCCCCAAAGGCGACGCGCTCAGCTGCCCGAGCGCGCCTTTCGCGACGAAGCGCCGGACGGTGGCGCAGGCGCGTCGTCGTCATCGTCGGACGGCGCCGCGGCAATGCCCTTGGCGCCCATCTCCGCCGCCCCCGCGACGAGCCCGTCGAGCGTGCCGCCGTCAAAGCCCAGCTCGCGCATCAACCCGTCGATCACCGGCGCCTGGGCGCGATAGCGCAGCGCCGCCGCCACCGCCGAATTGGCGAGGTTGCGATCGCCCTCCCCACCGCTTTCGGCGGCGCCCGCCGCACCGCCGCGCCCGGTGATGCCGTCGACCTGGACGATCTTGATCGAATCGATCGCCTCGAGCGGCTTGGAAGCCTCGCGGATCACTTCGGGCAGCACCTTGAGCAGGGCCAGCTTGGTCTGGAGCGACATGGTCTCGGACGAAAGCAGGTTCGCCGCTTCGTTGATCGCGCGCTGGCCCGCGGCCTCCACTTCGAAGCGGACGCGGTCGGCCTCGGCCTTGAGCTTGGCGGCCTCCGCCTCGCCTTCGGCCTGGAGCCGCGCTGCCTCGGCACGGTCGGAGGCGGCCTGCTTCTCGGCATCGGCCTGAACCTTGATGCCGATCGCGGCGCGTTCCGCCTCGCGCGCCGCGTCGATCAGCTCGATGCGCTTCTGGCGTTCGGCGACCTCGGCCTCGCGCGCGGTGCCGACCCGCTCCTCGGCGACCACCGCCTCGGCACGCGCCTTGTCCGCCTCGGCACGGGCCTGGCTTTCCTCGCGGCTCTTGTTCTGCACCGCGATCTGCTGCTCCTGCCGGGCGAGTTCGAGTGCCTGTTCCTGCTCGATCCTGGCCTGCTGCACCGCACGGTCCGCTTCGATCTGCTGGCTGTCGACCAGCTTCTTGGCCTCGATCTTGGCCTGATCGGCTTCCTGCTGCCGCAGCGCCTGTTCGCGCGCCACTTCGGCGGCCTGCACGGCACGGCGCATCTCGACCTCGCGCTCCTGCTCCAGCCGCGCGAACTCATTGTCCCGGCTGATCAGGAAGGACTGGCGGGCCGCCTCGAGATTCTTGGTCTCGATCTGCACGCGCGTATCCTGCTCGATGTCGTTGCGCGCCTTCTTGCGCAGCTCGATCTGCTCGGTGAGCTTGGTCAGGCCCTCGGCGTCGAAGGCGTTGTTGGCGTTGAAATGCTCGATCGAAGTCTGGTCGAGGCCGGTGAGCGAGACCGACTCCAGCTCGAGCCCGTTCATCGCCAGGTCGACCGACGAGACCTGCTGCACCTTCTGGACGAATTCGGCGCGCTGCTCGTGGAGCTGCGCCATCGTCATGCCCGCGGCGACCGAGCGCAGCGCATCGACGAACTTGCCCTCGACCAGTTCCTTGAGCGCATCGGGGTGCATGGTCCGCATGCCCAGCGTCTGCGCCGCGGTGGCGATCGCCTGGGCGTCGGGGCGGACGCGGACATAGAATTCGGCCTTCACGTCGATGCGCAGGCGATCGAGCGTGATCAGCGCATCCATGTTCTTGCGCTCCACGGCGAGGCGCACCGTGTTCATGTTGACCGGCATCGTCTCGTGGAAGACCGGCAGCACCAGCGCCCCGCCGTTGATCACCACCTTCTCGCCGCCAAAGCCGGTGCGCACGAACCCGATCTCCTTCGAGGCGCGCTTGTAGAGCCGTGCCAGGGTCAGGCCGAGGATCAGCAGCGCGAACAGCGCGATGCCGGCGTAGATCAGATACGGGATCATCGACATGGTTCCTTCGGGCACGATCGCGTTCATGGGGTCACCCATCCAGACGGGGGAGATAGAAGTCGCCGCGCGAGATCGCGCGGAAGCATTCGCCTTCGCGGCGGACGAGCAGCACCTGCTCGCCCTCCTGAAAGACCTGGCCGGCGCCATCCGGCTCGACCATGATGTAATGGACCTGGCCGTGATGATCCTCGGCGCGGGCGCGGGCGGGCGAGCCCTGGCTGGCGCGGCCGGTGACCACCTGCGCCGTGGTCCCGATCAGTACTTCGAGCGCGACCGCCGTGGTGTGGTCGCGGGGCAGGATCGGCGCCAGCAGCCGCGCGGCGAGCCCGGTGACGGGCAGCGCGGCGATGCCGACCAGCGGCACCGCGGCGAATGTCGGCAGCGGGCCGCCGGCCCAGTCGCGCAGCACCTGCTGCAGCGCCAGGCCGCCGATCCCGAACACCGCGAGGAAGAGGACGATCAGCATCAGCAGCGGAAGCCGCCCGACGCCGAGCCAGGAAAGGAAATCGAAATGGAGATCGCCATGGACGTCGGCATGCAGGTCCGCGTCCACGTCATGCCCGAAGCCGATCACCTGCACGAGGCCGATGAGCAGCATCAGCAATACCGCGACGACGAACGCGAAATTCCCTTCGGCAAGAAGGAACGCAAGCACCCTGGACACCCCCGATTCGACGACGAATGCTAGATGCCGAGCTGTCGTTCCACTAGCGAAATCGGAATCTTTTCAGTCCGCTGCCGGCCGGTGCTCAGTCGATCGCCAGCACGATCTTGCCGACATGCTCGCCCGATTCCATGCGGGCATGCGCCGCCGGCGCCTCGGCGAGCGGGAACACCTTGTCGATCACCGGCTTCAACCTGCCCTCGGCCACGAAGGGCCACACCGTGCGGTGCACTTCGTCGGCAAGAAGCGCCTTGAACTCGAGCGGGCGCGGCCGCAGCGTCGACCCGGTCAACACCAGCCGCTTGCGCATGACCTCGAAGATCGGGATCGTCGCCTGCATGCCGCCCTGCACGGCGATCGAGACATGGCGCCCCTCCTCCGCCAGGCACTGGAGGTTGCGCGGCACATAATCGCCGCCGACCATGTCGAGCACGATGTCGACGCCCCTGCCCGCCGTGATCTCCATCACCCGGGCGACGAAGTCCTCGGCCCTGTAGTTGATCGCGTGATCGGCGCCGATCCGCCGTGCGGCCTCGCATTTTGCGTCCGATCCGGCGGTAACGATGATCGTCAGCCCGAACAGGTTGGCGAGATGGATCGCCATCGTGCCGATGCCGCTGGTGCCGCCATGGACGAGTATCCACTCCCCATCCGTCGCATAGGCACGCTCGAAGACGTTGCTCCACACGGTGAACAGCGTCTCCGGCATCGCCGCCGCCTCGACCATGGAGAGCGCGGGCGGCACGGGCAGGCACTGGCCCTGCGGCGCCACCGCATATTCGGCATAGGCACCCCCGGCGATCAGCGCGCAGACGCGCTGGCCCAGGAGCTCGCGCGGCACCTCCTCGCCCACCGCGGCGACGGTGCCGGAAATCTCCATGCCCAGGATCGAGGGCGCGCCGGGCGGCGGCGGATACAGCCCCTTGCGCTGCATCACCTCGGGCCGATTCACCCCCGCGGCGGCGACCTTGACCAGCACCTCGCCACGCCCCGGCCGGGGCACCGGGCGCGACACCGGCACCAGCACCTCGGGCCCGCCCGGCGCCTCGGGGTCGATTGCCAGCATCGTTTCCGGAAGACCCATCGGCTCGTCGCTTTCGAACGCAGAAGAAACCCCGGGTCTTATTGACATCGGTCCGGCCCCGGTCAACGCTGGGCCATCATGGACGCCGACGAAAATCTTCCGCGTCGCAAGGACGACCTTGTCGCCCAGCTCGCAAAGCAGGACCTCGATCCCCTTTCGGTTGAGGAACTTAACGAACGCATCGCGCTCCTCGAGGCCGAGATCGCGCGAAGTCGGAACAAAATTTCATTTGCCCTTAACCACCGCGCAAGCGCGGACGCTCTATTTAGGAAATGAGCGTGACGGCACCGGAGATGGGGCCCAGGCCCATGCAAAACTCCGGTGCGGGGCCGCTGCGCTTGATGCGAGGCCCAACGATCCCGACATTGGGGTCAACGGGCTGTGTATCCTTTCCGGCCCACAGGAGTTGTACCTGAATGCCTAGTTTCGCCTCCGCTTTGGAATCGACACTGCACAAGGCACTGGAGGCCGCGTCCTCCCGTCGCCATGAATATGCCACCCTCGAACACCTGTTGCTCGCGCTCGTCGACGACGAGCATGCCAGCAAGGTGATGAGCGCGTGCGGCGTGGACCTGGGCGAGCTCAAGAACACCGTGGCGCACTATCTCGACACCGAGCTCGAAGCGCTCAAGGTCGACCAGGCGACCGATCCGTCGCCGACCAGCGGTTTCCAGCGCGTCGTCCAGCGCGCGATCCTCCACGTCCAGTCTTCGGGCCGCGACGAAGTGACCGGCGCGAACGTGCTCGTCGCCCTGTTCAGCGAGCGCGAGAGCTACGCCGTCTATTTCCTGCAGCAGCAGGACATGAGCCGCCTCGACGCGGTGAGCTACATCTCGCACGGCGTCGGCAAGGGCGGCACCGGCAGCACCGAGGCGCCCACACCCAAGGGCGCCGCCGACGAGGACAAGGCCGCCAAGCAGGAGACCAAGTCCGGCAAGGGCGAGAGCGCGCTCAAGCAGTTCACGGTCGACCTCAACGAGAAGGCCAAGGCCGGCAAGGTCGATCCGCTGATCGGCCGCTCCGCCGAAGTGGACCGCACCGTGCAGATCCTCTGCCGCCGCTCGAAGAACAACCCGCTCTATGTGGGCGATCCCGGCGTGGGCAAGACGGCCATCGCCGAGGGCCTGGCGCGCAAGATCGTCGAAGGCGAAGTGCCCGAGGTGCTGAAGGAAGCGGTGATCTACTCGCTCGACATGGGCGCGCTGCTCGCCGGCACCCGCTATCGCGGCGACTTCGAGGAGCGGCTGAAGCAGGTCGTCACCGAGCTCGAGAAGCTGCCGCATGCCGTGCTCTTCATCGACGAGATCCACACCGTGATCGGCGCAGGCGCGACCTCGGGCGGCGCGATGGACGCATCGAACCTGCTCAAGCCGGCCCTGTCGGGCGGATCGATCCGCTGCATCGGCTCGACCACCTACAAGGAGTTCCGCAACCATTTCGAGAAGGACCGGGCACTGCTCCGGCGCTTCCAGAAGATCGACGTGAACGAGCCGACGGTGGAGGACACGATCAAGATCCTCGCCGGACTGCGCACCGCGTTCGAGGAGCATCACCACGTCAAATACACGCCGGACGCGATCAAGTCGGCGGTGGAGCTCAGCGCGCGCTACATCAACGACCGCAAGCTGCCCGACAAGGCGATCGACGTGATCGACGAAGTCGGCGCGATGCAGATGCTGGTGCCGCCGTCCAAGCGCAAGAAGACGATCACGCCCAAGGAGATCGAGGCCGTGATCGCCACCATGGCGCGCATCCCGCCGAAGAGCGTGTCGACCGACGACACCAAGACGCTGGCGAACCTGGAGACCGACCTCAAGCGAGTCGTGTTCGGCCAGGACAAGGCGATCGAGGTGCTCAGCTCGGCGATCAAGCTCAGCCGCGCGGGCCTGCGCGATCCGGACAAGCCGATCGGCAACTATCTGTTCTCGGGCCCGACCGGCGTCGGCAAGACCGAAGTGGCGAAGCAGCTCGCCGAGCTGCTCGGCATTCCGCTCCAGCGCTTCGACATGTCGGAATATATGGAGCGCCACAGCGTCTCGCGCCTGATCGGCGCCCCTCCGGGCTATGTCGGCTATGATCAGGGCGGCCTGCTGACCGACGCGGTCGACCAGCAGCCGCATTCGGTGCTGCTGCTCGACGAGATCGAGAAGGCGCATCCGGACCTGTTCAACATCCTCCTCCAGGTGATGGACAACGGCAAGCTGACCGATCACCACGGCAAGACCGTCGATTTCCGCAACGTGATCCTGATCATGACCACGAACGCGGGCGCTTCGGACATGACGCGGGAGAGCATCGGCTTCGGCGAGATCAGCCGCGACGACGTGCAGGAGGAGGCGGTGAAGAAGCTCTTCACGCCGGAGTTCCGCAACCGCCTCGATGCCATCGTGCCGTTCGACTACCTGCCGACCGCGGTGGTCAGCCGGGTGGTCGACAAGTTCATCCTCCAGCTCGAGCTGCAGCTGGCGGATCGCGGCGTCCACATCCAGCTGGACGACGCGGCCAAGGCCTGGCTCACCGAGCGCGGCTATGACAAGCTCTATGGCGCCCGCCCGATGAGCCGCCTGATCCAGGAGAAGATCAAGCAGCCGCTGGCCGAGGAGCTGTTGTTCGGCAAGCTCGTCCATGGCGGCGAGGTGAATGTGAAGCTGAAGGACGGCGTGCTGAACTTCCAGGTCACGCCGGCCGCCCCCAAGCCGAAAAAGGGCAGGAAGACCGAGGCCGCCAAGGCATCCAAGTAACGGCTTCGGCCATTTGAAGACGATGCGGGCCGGGAGGGGACTCCCGGCCCGTTCCGTTTGTTCGGCCCCGCGGCGGCCCCGTTCTTGTCGCAGGCCATAGGGTCGGGCCTGGCGGCGCGGGGGCTGGAGGATCAGCGGTTGCGGCTCGCGACTTCGACGCCGCGATTGGCGAGCGCGATGGCGCGATCCACCTGCGGACGCGCCGCGGCGGTGGCCTGCCCGTGGCAGGCGCGGACGGCAGGATTGGACAGCATCGAGCCGGCGGCACGATCGTCGCCACAGACATGGACGACCGCGCGGTTCACGCGACGGCGCAGCGCCTGGCGGCCTTCGGCCGTGGCGAGCGCGCTGGCCCGGTACGAAACCTTCACGCTGCTCTGGGCGAGCGCCGGCGCGATCGGAACCGCAAGCGCGGCGGCGATGAGAAAGATCTTCATGACATGCTCCTGCGCGAGATGGTGTTCTACCCGCTCCTCGCGGCCGGTCTTCCGCCGGCCCGGGCGCGCCCTAGTCGCACGATGCGTAAGCCGCATGAGCGGACGGTTACGTCGCGCGGTCTTTGATGTGACGATTGCGATGGGCCAGGCGCATGACCCCAATGATCAGGGCATGCGTGTCATATATGAATAACCCACCCATTGCGGTCTCGTGTCGATACCGCAAGGAAACCGGGCGTTTCGGGTCGCAGCCATGGTCTTGCCAGGGAGGATCCGAATGCGTTCGATGAAATGGAAGATTGCGGGCGCCGGCACCGCGCTGGCGGGCACGCTCGCCGCCGGCCTGGTCGTGGCGCAGACCGGCAACGATAGCGCGCCCGAAGCCCGCTATGTGATGGATGTCGGCACCAATGCCGGCATGATGGGCCAGGCCGACGGCCGCGAGATGACGTTGCGCCTCGGTTCGCGCCTCCCCGCCACGGGCGGCGCGCCCAGGGCCGATCATTTCCTGCCCGAGGGCATGCGCATGGGCGCATCGGTGCCGCTCGTCTCGCCCGAGCCGGGCAAGCCGGGAACCCGCGACGACGAGGACAGATATGCCTATGACAAGCTCGCGCGGCCCAAGGGGCGGCTGCTGATCTATTGGGGCTGCGGCGCGCATGTCGGGCCCGGCCAGCCCCTGGTCATCGACTTCGCCAGGCTCGGCAAGGGCCAGATGCCGCCCGAGCTGTTCAGCGCCCGCATCCCGGCCGAGGCGGTGCCCCGGGCAAGCACCAGCCGCACCTATGGCGACTGGCCCAACGGCAAGACGAACGCGAAGATAGGGAGCAATTCCTCGCTGATCGGCCAGCACCGGATCGCCGGCAACTACAGTCCCGAGATCGGCTTCGCCCTCACCCAGGACTTCATGGCCGCGCCGCGGGTGAAGCCCGGCCAGGCCGCCGACGGATCGGTGCCGCTCAACTGGGCGGCGGTTCCCGCCGCGACGGGCTATTATGCCTGGGCGATGGGCTCGGCCGGCGAAGGCAAGGACGACATGGTCTGGTGGGCATCCTCCGCCACGCGCCAGTTCGGCGGCGACCTGTGGGGCTGGCTCTCGCCGGGCACGGTGAATCGCCTGATCGGCCAGAAGGTGGTGATGCCGCCCAGCCAGACCAGCTGCGCCATCCCCGCCGAAGTGAAGAAGGCCGCGGGCGAGGTGATGATGGGCTTTCTCTACGCCTATGGGCCGGAGGCCGGTTTCGCCTTTCCCGCGCGGCCCAGGGATCCGAAGATCGCCTGGCGCCCGAAATGGACGGCCAAGGTCCGGTACCGGGCGATGGGCAATTTCATGGCCGGCATGCCCGACATGGGCGACGCGATGCGCGGCCAGATATCGGACGGCGACGAAGAAAGGCCCGAGCAGAAGCCCAAACCCTGCAAGCCCAGGCTCGGCGGACTGCTGAAACGTGCCGCCGGTCTCGGCGACGGCTGCTGAGCCGATGCAGCCGGGGGCGCGCCGCGCCCCCGGCCAGCGGTAAGTGGCTGAGCCGGATCATAAAGACGATCCGGTACGCATGTATCTTTACGGGTTGTTTGTCATGTTGGGCGTAGACCCGCGCCATGCTGGCGTTGCGTTTCCTGCGGCTGTCCGTCCTTGTCGGCGCGTTGATCGCGTTGCTGGGCCTCGTCGTGCCCGCGCAAGCGCAAGGCAATATGGGCCAGGCGCTCGGCGTCTGCGTGCTGCGCGACACCGGCGAGATGAACCCGGCCGAACTGATCCGCCACCCCGAGCGCTTCGATTGCAGGACCCCGCAATACCGGCTCGGCCCCGGCAGTTTCTGGGTGATCTCGCGGGACATCGAACAGCGCTCGCGCATGTCCAATCCCCTCTCCGTGCGCTTCGCCAGCCTGTGGCAGCGGGGCATCGCGCTGCACATACTCTATGCCGATGGGCGGATGGCGACGCAGCGCACCGACGCCCGCGGCATCACGCCCTGGATCCAGCTCGGCGCGGTCGCCGAGATGCCGCTCGCGCGGCGCGAGGCCAGGGTCGTGCGCCTGCTCTGGCACGTCGAGGGATCGGCCAACATGCGCGGCGTGATGCTGGGGCCGCGGCTGGTGACCGGCGCCGAGAGCCAGCAGGCCAACATCGCGCTCACCGCGCTCTATGCCGGTTTCGGCGGGCTGTGCCTGGCGCTGTTCGTCTATAACCTCGCGCTGTGGGGGGCACTGCGCCACCGTTTCCAGCTCTTCTATTGCGTGATGGCGCTGGGGCTGCTCGGCTATGTCTTCTCCTCCTCCGGCGCGCTGGCCTGGGCCTTTCCGGACATCGCCAACAACGATCGGTTGCGGCTCAACTATCTCCTGCTCGGCTTCACCGGCGCGAGCGCGCTGATCTTCGCGCGCAGCTTCTTCGAGGAGCAGGTGTTCGCCGGCTGGCTCGGCCGCTTCGTCTATGTGGTGGCGGGCGCGCTGCTCGGCGTGGGGCTGCTCGTCTTCTGCTTTGCGCCGCTGAACGTCCAGATCGTCGATGCCGCCTTCAGCTCCGTCTTCCTGATGCTGGGCGCCGTGGTGGCCCCCATGCTGTGGCGCGCCTGGCGGGTGCGTTCCAATTATCTGTGGCTGTTCGCGATCGGCTGGGGCGCCCCCATCCTCACCTCGCTGATGCGGACGCTCGCCAATTTCCACGTCCTCCAATGGAGCTTCTGGCTCGACAACTCGACCTTGCTGTCGATGGCGCTGGAGGCGCTGATGTCGAGCCTCGCCATCGCCTATCGCATCAAGCTGCTGCGCGACGAGCGCGACGACGCGATCGCCAGCGAGGTGATGGCACGCCGCCTGGCCGATACCGATCCGCTCACCGGGCTGCTGAACCGTCGCGCCTTCCTTGCCCAGGCGATCGGCCGGCCGGGCGAGCAGCAGCTGCTCATCGCCGACATCGATCATTTCAAGCGAGTCAACGAGACCCTGGGGCATGACGGCGGCGACGAGGTGCTGCGCCTGCTCGCCCGCACGCTGCGCCACAGCGCACCGCTCGGCGCGCTGGTCGCGCGGCTGGGCGGCGAGGAATTCGCCATCCTGGCTCCGGTCGATGCCGGGGTCGAACCCGAGCAGCTGCTCGCCCGGCTGCGCACGACACGCATGCCCTTCGATCTCAAGGTCACGGCCAGCATCGGCGCCTGCACCGGCCCGCTGACCAGCGACATCGACTGGAAGACGCTCTATCGCGGTGCCGATATCGCGCTGTTCGAGGCCAAGTCCGCCGGGCGCGACCGCGCCCGCTCGGCGCATCGCGAAGCTGCCTGATCCCCTTGCCCGGCCGCGATGCGCGGCGTATGGCCTTTACCATGTCGGGACGAGCCAGAAGGATAGCCTTCGGGGCGCTAGCCATGCTTGCGCTTCTCGCCTTCGCATCGCCCGATCGCCGCGCAGACATCGCCATCCGGATGCAGCGCATCGACGATCTCTCTCCGCAGCGTCTCGAAGCCGTGCTCGACATCGGCATCTTCGCCGTCTCGGTGCTCATCACCTGGAGCAAACGGCTTACGACTTGACCCCCACAGAGGCTTGCTTACACCTGTGTCAATGACTGACCCCGAACAGATCTGGCGTACCAGCTATCGTCATCCGGGCGCATGGGACACCCGCTTCCCGCCCCAGTCCATGGTCGATCTGTTCGAAGGCAGCGCCCGCGCGCATCCGGATGCGCCGCTGCTGGATTTCATGGGGCGGCGCTACAGCTATGGCGAGACGCTGGACGGCGCCAACCGGGTCGCGTGCGGCCTGCAGGCGCTGGGCTATGGCCCCGGCGACCGGATCGGGCTCTTCCTGCCCAACGTGCCGCATTATGTCGCGGCCTATTACGGCATCCTCAAGCTGGGCGCGACGGTGGTCAATTTCTCGCCGCTCTACACGGTCGAGGAGCTGAGCCACCAGGTCGAGGATTCGGGCACCCGGCTGCTCTTCACCATCTCGGCCTCGGCGCTGCTGCCCACTGCGCTGAAAGTGCTCGAGCAGAGCGCGCTGGAGCGGCTGGTGGTCGGATCGGTGGCGGGCGCGCTGCCCGCGGCGAAATCCTTCTTCTATCGTCTGTTCAAGCGCGCCGAAGTGACCGAGCGGCCGCAGGACGAGCGCATCCTCGCCTTTTCCGGGCTGATCGCGAACGACGGCGCCTGCACGTCGCCGAAGATCGATCCCGAGAAGGACCTGGCGCTGATCCAATATACCGGCGGCACCACCGGCACGCCCAAGGGCGCGATGCTGACGCACCAGAATCTGTCGGCCAATGCCCGCCAGGTCGCGCGGCTCGATCCCGAGATGGGCGTGGCCAAGGACACGGTGCTCGCCGTCCTCCCCTTCTTCCACGTCTTCGCCAATACCTGCGTGCTCAATCGCACCGTGGTGACCGGCGGCGAGATCGTGATGCTGCCGCGCTTCAACGCCAAGCAGGCGCTGGCCGAACTGCGCCGCACCCAGCCGCGCGCGCTGCCCGGCGTGCCGACCATGTACCAGGCGCTGCTCGACGCACCGGGCATGAAGCCCGAGGACTTCAAGTCGCTGCGCTTCTGCATCTCGGGCGGCGCGCCCCTGCCCGCGCAGCTCAAGGAGGAATGGGAACGCGTCACCGGCGCGCGCGTGATCGAGGGCTATGGCCTGTCCGAAAGCTCGGGCGTGGTCTCGACCAATCCCTATGACGGGCTCAACAAGCCCGGCACGATCGGCCAGCCGATCCAGGGCACGCGCGTCCGCCTGGTCGACAAGGAAGATCCTAGCCGCCCGCCGCCCGAGGGCGAGCCCGGCGAGATCGTCGTCTCCGGCCCGCAGATCATGAAGGGCTATTGGAACCGCCCCGACGCCGATGCCGACGTCTTCGTCGAAGTCGATGGCGGGGGGCATTGGCTCCGCACCGGCGATGTCGGCCTGATCGACGAGGACGGCTATATCCGCATTGTCGACCGGCTGAAGGACATGATCGCCGTCGGCGGCTTCAAGGTGTTCCCGAGCCAGATCGAGGCGGTGCTCTACCAGCATCCGGCCGTGAAGGAGGCGCTCGTGATCGGCCTGCCCGATGCCTATCACGGCGAGATGCCGCACGCCTATGTCACGCTGGACGAGGACGCCCCGCCGGTTGACGGCACGACGCTGGCCCAGTGGCTCAACGCGCGTATCGGCAAGCACGAGCGCGTCGCCGAAGTGGTGGTGCGCCAGAGCCTGCCCAAGACGATGATCGGCAAGCTGAGCCGCAAGGACCTGATCAACGAAGTGATGGCGGAGCGCCAGGGATGAAGGCGCCGCTGCTCGTGCTGGCCCTCGCCCTCACGGCAGCGGCTCCGGCATCCGAGCAGCGGATCGACGTCGCGCTCTCCAACTTCAAGTTCACGCCGTCGACGATCGCGCTGGTCCATGGCCAGCGCTATGTGCTGCACCTGACCAGCAGCGGCGGGCACAGCTTCGCCGCAAGGGATTTCTTCGCGGCCGCGGCGATGCCGGCGGCCGACCGGGCAAAGATCCGTGACGGCAAGGTGGAGCTCGACAGCGACACGGCCGTCGACCTCCACTTCACCGCGCCCGGGGCCGGCACCCATCCGATCAAGTGCACCCACCTGCTCCATGCGAGCTTCGGGATGACGGGGAAGTTCGTGGTGAACTAGAGGCTCAATCGCCGGCCTTCACGTCCTTGCCGAACATCACTGCCTTCAGGTTCATGAACTCGTGCATGCCCCAGGGGCCGAGCTCGCGGCCATGGCCGGAGAGCTTCACGCCGCCGAACGGCGCCTCCGGCGTGGAGGCGAGCAGCGAATTGATCGCGGTCATCCCCGACTGGATGTCGCGCGCGAAGCGCTCGATCTCGGCATCGTCATTGGTCCATGCCGACGAGCCCAGGCCATAGGGGACGTCGTTGGCCAGCGCGATCGCCGCATCGATGTCCTTGACCTTGTAGACCGCGGCGACCGGTCCGAAGATCTCCTCCTTGGCCACGTCCGATTCGGGATCCATGTCGGTCAGCACGCCCGGCGTCATCCAGGCCCCTTCCCGCGCGAGCTTCTCCGCGCCGAAGCGCAGCGTCGCACCCTCGGCCCGGGCGCGCGCGACCTGCTCGAGCACGGCGTCCCGCTGCGCCGCGCTGGAGAGCGGCCCCATGCCCGTATCGCCTTCCATCGGATCGCCGATCTTCACGGCCTTCATCCCCGCCTCGAACCGGTCGAGAAACGCGTCGTATACTTCGGCATGGACGATCATGCGCTTGGCGCAGATGCAGCTCTGCCCGGCATTCTGGACGCGCGCGGTCACCGCGGTCTTCGCCGCGAGGTCGATGTCGGCCGAAGGCATCACGATCAACGGGTCCGACCCGCCCAGTTCGAGCACCACTTTCTTGAGCGCACGGCCGGCGGCCTGCGCCACCTGCGCGCCCGCGCCTTCGCTGCCGGTGAGCGTCACCGCCACCACCCGCCTGTCGGCGATGATCGCCGAGACCTTGTCCGACTTGATGGGCAGGTTCTGGAACAGCCCGTCAGGCGCGCCGGCCGCGCTCATCATCTGCTGGATCAGGGCCGCGCAGCCCTGCACGTTCGACGCGTGCTTCAACAGGCCGACATTGCCCGCCATGATCGTCGGCGCGAGGAAGCGGACGACCTGCCAATAGGGGAAGTTCCACGGCATCACCGCCAGCACCGGCCCCATCGGCAGCCAGCGCGCCACCGCATGGCCGCCGCCCGCCGTCCGCACCGTCGCCGGCTCCAGATAGCCGGGGCCGTTCTTCGCATAGTGGCGGAAACCGGCGATGCATTTCTCCACTTCCGCCACCGCGCTGGCGAGCGTCTTGCCCATCTCCTTCGTGGCGGTCTCGGCAAGATGCCGCTTGTTCGCCTCCCAGGCGTCCGCGATCCTGCCCAGCAGCTCGGTCCGCTTCTCCAGCGGCGAATCGCGCCAGGCGCGGAAGGCCGCCTCGGCACGGGCGAGCGCCATCTCGATCCCGTCCGCGTCCAGCTCGTGATAGGTGCCCACCGTCTCGCCGGTGGCAGGATTGATGCTGGTGAACATGCGCGCTTCTCCTTGGGCCCGATCCCGTAACGCGCAGCTAGGAAGCGGGATGCGCGGTTGCAATCGCGCCCCGGCCCGGCGCATAGCGAAACCATGGCAGAAGAAGCGGACGTCACTGCGCTCTCGTTCGAGGAAGCGCTGAAGGAACTGGAGCGCATCGTCGCGCGGCTGGAGAGCGGCGAGGCGCAGCTCCAGGAAGCGATCGATCTCTATGAGCGCGGCGACCGGCTGCGCCGGCAATGCGCCGCACGGCTCGATGCCGCCCAGGCGCGGATCGAGGCGATCCGCACCGACGCCGAAGGCCGGGCCGCGGGCACCGCACCCTTCGCCGCCGGCTGAACCACGCCATGGCGCACGCCTCCCTCGCGCTGCAGGCGGCGCTCAAGCAGGTCTCGGCGGAGATGGACCGCCAGTTCGACCTGTTGCTGGCGATCCCGTTCGATCCGCGCGAGGGGCTGTACCGCGCGATGCGCCATGCCGCGATCGGCGGCGGCAAGCGGCTGCGCCCGCTGCTCGTCTCCGCCACCGCGCAGCTCTTCGGCGTCGACCGCACCTGCATCGCCCGCACCGCGCTCGCGCTGGAATGCATCCATGTCTATTCGCTGATCCATGACGACCTGCCGGCGATGGACGATGACGACATGCGTCGCGGCAAGCCGACGGTGCACAGGGAATTCGACGAGGCGACCGCGATCCTGGCCGGCGACTGCCTCCACGCGCTCGCCTTCGAAGTGATCGCGGACGAGCGCACCCACCCCGACCCCTTCGTCCGCATCGAGCTTTCGGGCACGCTCGCCGTCGCCGCCGGCCCGGCCGGCATGGCGGGCGGGCAGATGATGGACCTGGAAGCCGAGAAGACCAGCTTCGACCTTGCCACCGTCACGCGGCTTCAGGCGATGAAGACCGGCGCGCTGATCAGCTGCGCGGTGGAGAGCGGCGCGATCCTGGGCCGAGCGCCGCAGGAGGGCCGCACGGGCCTGCGCGGCTATGCCCGCGACGTGGGCCTCGCCTTCCAGATCGCCGACGATATCCTCGACGCCGAGGGCGACGAGGCGCTGGTCGGCAAGAAGCTGGGCAAGGACGGCGCAGCGGGCAAGGAGACCTTCCTCTCGCTGCTCGGCATGGACCGTGCGCGAGAGCAGGCGCGGATGCTGGTCGAGCAGGCGATCGCGCATCTGAAACCCTATGGCCCCGAGGCCGATCTGCTGCGCGATATCGCGCGCTACACATTGGAACGCGACCGGTGACTTATTCTTGCCGTCATCGCGACGGAGGAAAGGACCTATGACTGTGCGCACCGGCGTCTATCCCGGCACCTTCGATCCGATCACGCTCGGCCATATGGACATCATCCGCCGCGGCGCGAAGCTGTGCGACCGGCTGGTGATCGGCGTGACCACCAACCCCTCCAAGAACCCGATGTTCACCGTCGAGGAACGCATGGAGATGGTGAAGCGCGAAGTGGCGGGCATCGCCGGCGAGATCCATGTCGTCAGCTTCGATTCGCTGCTGATGGACTTTGCCGAGCGCGAGGGCGCCAGCATGATCGTCCGCGGCCTGCGCGCCGTCGCCGATTTCGAATATGAATATCAGATGGCGGGGATGAACCAGCAGCTGAACAGCCGGATCGAGACGGTCTTCCTGATGGCCGATGTCTCGCTCCAGCCGATCGCCAGCCGGCTGGTCAAGGAAATCGCGCTCTATGGCGGCGATATCCGCAAGTTCGTTCCGTCCGCCGTCAATGCCGAGATGACCGCGCGCATCGCCGCTATCGGTCGCAAAGGGAGTGGTTGAGGCCGCGCGATTGGTCTAGACCGCGTGTCGAGGGTGTATATCCGAGTGGGGAATTTGATGCGTTTGCTTGCCGCACTGGCCGTTTCGGCCTTGATGATGTTCACCACGCCTGCGCTCGCCCAGGGCGGCGGCAAGGCGCGCAAGCCGGCCGCCGAGCCGCTCAAGGGCGTAAGCGCGGAGGATGTGAACAGCATCTATCCGGCCGTGGTGCCCGCCGACCCGGCCGAGACCTGGGTGCTCGACCTGTCGACGGGCGGCCGCGTGCTGATCCGGCTGCGCCCCGATGCCGCGCCCAAGATGGTCGAGCGGATCAAGACGCTCACGCGCCGCCATTTCTATGACGGGCTGACCTTCCATCGCGTGGTCGACGATCCCTACAACATGGCGCAGGGCGGCGATCCCAAGGGCAATGGGACCGGCGATTCCGACCTGCCCAACGTGCCGGCCGAGTTCAACAACCTGCCGCACGTGCGCGGCACCGTCGCCGCCGCCCGCCGCGGCGCGCCGGAACACGCCACGCCCGAGCAGAAGACCGAGGCCGAGAACAGCGCGAACAGCCAGTTCTACATCATGATGGCGCCAAAGCTCGCCTTCGATCACGACTATACCGTGTTCGGCCGCGTCGTTGGCGGCATGGAATGGGTGGACAAGATCGAGCGCGGCGAACCGCCGGCCAACCCGACGAAGATCGTCCATGCCTATATCCAGTCCGACAATCCGCCGCCCTATGCCAACCTGCCGGCCGATGCCCCCAAGGCATTGCCACCGGGCGAAGTGAAAGCGACGCTGCCGCAGTAACGCGCGCCGGCCCGGCAAGTGCATACGTGAACGTAGACCTTTTCGACTTCGAGCTTCCGAACGACCGGATCGCGCTGCGCCCCGCGGCACCGCGCGATTCGGCGCGCCTGCTCGTGCTCGCCGGCGCCGAGACGCGCGACCTGCGCGTCTCCGACCTGCCCGGCCAGTTGCGCGCGGGCGATTGCCTGGTGTTCAACGATACCCGCGTGATCCCCGCCCAGCTCGAAGGGCTGCGTGGAGAGGCCAGGATCGGCGCCACGCTCCACAAGCGCGAAGGGCCGCGCCGCTGGCGCGCCTTCATCCGCAACGCCAAGCGGCTGCGCAATGGCGACACGATCGATTTCGGCCAGGGCGTAACCGCCATGGCGGGCGACCGCGTCGAGGACGGCAGCTTCGCACTCGACTTCGCCGGCGACGAGCCGGTCGAGCTGCTGCTCGAGCGCTGCGGCCGCATGCCGCTGCCGCCCTATATCGCGTCGAAGCGCCCGACCGACGCGCGCGATGCCGAGGACTATCAGACGATGTTCGCCGCCGAGCCGGGCGCGGTGGCGGCCCCGACGGCGGCGCTGCATTTCACGCCCGGGCTGCTCGCCGCGCTCGACGCGGCGGGGATCGGCCACACCACGCTCACGCTGCATGTCGGCGCGGGCACCTTCCTGCCGGTCAAGGCCGAGGACACGGCGGAGCACCGGATGCATGCCGAATGGGGCCGCATCGACCGGACCACGGCGGACCGCCTGAACGCGGTCCGCGCCGCGGGCGGGCGGGTCATCGCAGTGGGCACGACGAGCCTGCGCCTGATCGAGAGCGCCGCCGGGGAAGACGATGTGATCCGCCCCTTCGAAGGCGATACCGCGATCTTCATCACGCCGGGCTATCGGTTCAAGGGCGTGGATGGGCTGATCACCAACTTCCACCTGCCGCGCTCGACGCTGTTCATGCTGGTGTCGGCGCTGATGGGGCTGGAACGGATGCAGGGCGCCTATGCCCATGCGATCGCCGAAGGGTATCGCTTCTATTCCTACGGGGATGCGTCGCTGCTGCTGCCGTGAACGGCCAGCCATTCCGGGCGGTGCGCCTTCCCTTGAGCGTTTCGAAGAACCGCGTCCGCGGAAGCCCTCGACCTGTGCAGGCCCGGAAGCGGGGCCCGGGCCCTCGCCCCACCTTCGCCACAGATTGCGGCTTGGGTGCGCACGCGGCAGGGTCCTCTTCGCCGCGAATCGGAAGGATCCCCATGCGCTCGTTGTTCGCCCTCGCGCTTGTCGCCGCGACTCCCGCCTTCGCGCAGGAGCGGACGCGCATCCCCGCGCCCGAGGGCAGCAGCGCCGGCCCGATCGGCAGCAGCACGCCCCAGCAGCCCGCCTTCACCGTGATCGTCGAACCGGTGGCGATGATGATCGCCGCCTTCGACGCCGACGGCGACGGCAAGGTGACGCGCGCCGAATTCGATGCGGGGCTCAAGCGCAGCTTCGACGCCGTCGATACCCGGCACCAGGGCTGGCTGGGCTATATCGCCTATTCGGACTGGCAGGAGCGCTGGATGGGCGATCGCAACACCGTGCCCAGCCCCTTCGAAGTCGATCGCGACGGCGACAACAAGGTGAGCTTCGCCGAGCTCGCGGAGCGCTTCGACCTGCTCTTCAAGCGCTTCGATGCGGACAGGAATGGCGTGATCGAGCGCAAGGAACTGGTCACCATCCGCCCGCAGGTGATGATGGGTCCGGGCATGGGCCGGGGCAAGAAGGGCCGCAGCCCGAATTGATGTCCTAGCATCACATGCCGGGACGGAGCTAAGAGCGAAACGATGGCCGCGCATCACGACCATAACCACAGCCATAATGGCCATAGCCATGCGCCCGCGGACTTCGGGCGCGCCTTCGCCATCGGCACGGTATTGAACCTCGGCTTCGTCATCGTCGAAGGCGGGGCCGGCTTCCTGACCCATTCGATGGCGCTGCTGGCGGATGCCGGACACAATCTGTCGGACGTGCTCGGGCTGCTGATCGCCTGGGGCGGCGCCGAGCTCGCCAAGCGCCCGGCCTCGCCGCGCTTCACCTATGGCCTGCGCGGCTCCTCGATCCTCGCCGCGCTGGCCAACGCGGTGCTGCTGTTCGTCGCGGTGGGCGCGATCCTGCTGGAGGCGATCCAGCGCCTTTCGGAACCACGCGAAGTGCCCGGGCTGACGGTGATGATCGTCGCCGGCGCCGGCATCGTCATCAACCTGTCGACTGCCCTGCTCTTCGCCCGCGGGCGCAAGGGCGACGTCAACATCCGCGGCGCCTATCTCCACATGGCGGCCGACGCCGCGGTCTCGGCGGGGGTGGTGGTCGGGGCCGCGCTGATGCTGCTCACCGGCGCCGAATGGATCGACCCGGTGGTCAGCCTCCTCATCGTCGTCGTCATCCTGTGGAGCACCTGGGGGCTGTTCACCGAATCGCTCACCATGGCGCTGCAGGCAGTGCCCAAGGGCATCGATTCGGCGGCGGTGGAGGCGGCGCTGGCGGACCTGCCCGGCGTGAGCCGCGTCCATGACCTCCACATCTGGCCGATGAGCACCACCGAAGCGGCGCTGACCGCGCATCTGGTGATGCCGGAAGGCCATCCGGGCGATGCGTTCCTGATCGCACTGCAACATCGGCTGGCGCATGACTTCCGGATCGATCATACGACCGTCCAGATCGAATTGGGGGATGGGGCGGAATGTCGCATGCATGGGAATGGACACGCGCATGAGTGATGCCGCGCCCATCCGGCTGGTGATCTTCGATTTCGACGGCACGCTCTCCGACAGCGGCGACTGGTTCCTCTCGGTCGTCGACGAGCTGGCGAAGCGGTTCCGGTTCCGCACCGTCCAGCCGGACGAGGTGGACATGCTGCGCCACAAGAGCTCGCGCGAAGTGATCGAGTTCCTTGGCATCCCGAAGTGGAAGCTGCCGCTGATCGCCCGCTACCTGCGCCGGCTGGTCGGCCGCAACACGCATGAGATCGAGCTGTTCCCGGGCACGCCCGACCTGCTCGAACAGCTTGCCGCAACCGGGGTGAAGATCGCCCTCGTCACGTCGAACGCCGAGGCCAATGCCCGCAAGATCCTGGGCCCGGTGCATGCCGCCCGGATCGATTGCTTCGCCTGCGGCTCCTCGCTGTTCGGCAAGGCGCCCAAGTTCCGCCGCGTGCTCAAGAAGATGGGCATGAAGGCGCACGAAGTGCTCTCAATCGGCGACGAGACGCGCGACATCGACGCGGCGCGCGAAGTGGGCATGCGCGCGGGCTCGGTGCTGTGGGGCTATGCCGCCGAGGAACTGCTCGTCGCGATGCGCCCCGACGTGATGTTCCGCACGCCGCAGGACATCGTCGACTATCTCGCTGCGCATCGTTCATAGGACGCGCCAACTCGCCCTTCGCCCATTTTCCCCGCCGCCGGGCGCTGGATGAAGGCCGAGCCGGAAATCTTTCCTCAAATCGTCCGCCGAACCGCCAGGCGCCGCCCCGTCGTCGTTGAACTCGCCGCCCCTGTCTGTAGAGTGACGGGCATGGAACGACTGCGTTGGACCTGGATCTGGCTTCCGCCCTTCGCGGGCGCGGCCAGCGTGCTCTTCGGCGGCGTGGTCGACATACCGCCGCTGCTGCTCGGCCTGGTGCTGATCATCACCGTGCTGGCCGCGGTCCATCATGCCGAGCTGATCGCGCACAAGGTGGGCGAGCCCTTCGGCACCTTCCTGCTCGCGCTGGCGGTGACGGTGATCGAGGTGGGCCTGATCCTCACGCTGATGCTCCAGGGCAAATCGGGTGCGGAGACACTGGCGCGGGACACGGTCTTCTCGGCGGTGATGATCATCCTGAACGGGCTGGTCGGCGCGTTCATCCTGCTCGGCGCGCTGCGCCACCGCGAGCAGAGCTTCCAGCAGGTCGGCGTCAGCGCCTCGCTCGCGACGCTGTGCACGCTGACCGTACTAACGCTGGTGCTGCCCAATTTCGCCGCTTCGGCCGGCCCCTTCTATGCGCCGTCGCAGCTCGCCTTCGTCGCGATCGTCTCGCTGCTGCTCTACCTGACCTTCGTCGCCGTGCAGACGGTGCGGCACCGGGATTATTTCCTCCCGCCCAACGAGGAAGCCGCCGACCTGGAGGCGCACGCCCCGCCGCCTAGCGGGCGCCAGACGCTGCTGTCGGGCGTGCTGCTCGTCGCCTGCCTCGTCGAAGTGGTGCTGGTCGCCAAGGCGCTCGCGCCTGCGATCGAGGACGGCGTCGCCGCGGCCGGCGCCCCGCACGCAGTGGTGGGCGTGGTGATCGCGGCGCTGGTCCTGCTGCCGGAAAGCGTGGCGGCGGTGCGCGCGGCGATGGCCAATCGGCTGCAGACCAGCCTCAACCTCGCGCTCGGCTCGGCGCTGGCGACCATCGGCCTCACCATCCCGGCCGTGGCCGTGCTGTCGCTGTCGCAGGGCCTGCCGCTGGCGCTGGGCCTCGATTCGCGCGGCATCGTCCTGCTCTCGCTGACGCTGCTGGTGACCACCCAGTCGCTTGCCACCGCGCGGACGACGGTGCTGCAGGGCGTGGTGCACCTCGTCATCTTCGGCGTGTTCGTCTTCACCACCCTGGTGCCCTGACCCCCCATGGGCCGATCGCACCGGAAAGAGGTCCTGCACGGATATACTTGACTCAATCAATTATATCCGTGCAATCTCGCGGCATGGAACAGGCCATCGAACAATTCCGCGCCTTCAACCGGGTGCACACCCGCTTCGCCGCGGTGCTCGCGCCGCGCTACATGGACAGCGAGCTGGGCGTTGCCGAAGCGCGGCTCCTCTATGAGATCGCCGGCCGCCAGCCGGTGCTCGCGATCGAGCTGCAGGAAGTGCTCGGGCTCGACGCCGGCTATGTCAGCCGCGCGGTCAAGCGCTTCGAGGAGCGCGGCTGGGTTGCCCGGGCGCGCGGGGCGGAGGATGCGCGCCGGCGCCCGATCGCCCTGCTCCCCGCCGGCCGGGCGGCATTCGATGCGCTCGACACGGCCACGCGCGCGCACAGCCGGCGCCAGCTCGAATCGCTGGGCCCTGGCGGCGGTCCGCTCCTCGGCCATCACCTCGCCGCCGCGCGCGCGCTGATCGAGGGCGGCGCGGGCAACTGGACCGTCCGCACGCTCCGTACCGGCGACATGGGCGCGATCGCCAGCCGTCAGGCGGTCTTTTATGCCGAGCATTATGGCTGGGAGCGGCCGATGGAGCTGCTGCTGAACGATGTCACCACCGGCTTCCTGCGCGATTTCCGGCCGGGGCGCGAGCAATGCTGGGTCGCCGAACGCGGGGGCGAAATGCTCGGATCGGTGATGCTTGCCGATGGCGGCGGGGACATTGCCAAGCTGCGCCTCCTCTATGTCGAGGGCCATGCGCGGGGGCTCGGCATCGGCGATGCGCTGGTGCGCCACTGTGTCGAGTTCGCGCGCGCCGCGGGCTATGCGCGGCTCGACCTGTGGACGCACACCATCCTCGCGAGCGCCCGGCGCATCTATGCGGCGCAGGGCTTCGAACTGGTCGACAGCGCCGCCCATACCATGTTCGGCGAGCCGGTGATGGGCGAGACCTGGTCGCTCGACCTCAGCCGAGATGCACCGCCAGCCAGACCGTAGCGCGATCCCCGGCGGTCCAGGTCACCCAGTGGCGCTGCCCCGCGGCGATCAGCAGATGATCGCCCGGACGCAGCGTCAGCGCGTCTTCCCCCTCGATACGCAGCCCGGCCGCGCCCTCGAGCAGCAGCACCCATTCGTCCCGGTCCTGCACCATGGGCGCGTCCTGCGGAGTCGCCTGTCCCTGCGAGACGATGCGCTCGATGCGGATGCCCGGGCGGCGCAGCAGCTCGGTGAAGGCTTCGCCTGCGCCGGCATCGGGCAGGTCGGCGAGAAGGTTCACGGTCATCCCCCGCCGTTGCGCTCCCCTGCCAAAGGAGGCAAGGGCTCGCGCATGCCCCGTTTCGAGTTCACCATCCACGCCACCGACGGCAAGGCGCGCCTTGGCACCATCGCGATGCCGCGCGGCGAGATCCGCACGCCCGCCTTCATGCCCGTCGGCACCGCCGCCACCGTCAAGGCGATGAAGCCCGCCGACGTCCGCGCCGCGGGCGCGGACATCATCCTCGGCAACACCTATCACCTGATGCTGCGGCCCGGCGCCGAGCGCGTCGCGCGGCTGGGCGGCCTGCACGGGTTCATGGGCTGGGATCGACCGATCCTGACCGATTCGGGCGGCTATCAGGTGATGAGCCTGGCGGACCTGACCACCCGCAGCGAAGAGGGCGTCGCCTTCAAGTCGCACCTCGACGGCTCGCGCCACATGCTGAGCCCCGAGCGTTCGATCGAGATCCAGCGGCTGCTGGGCAGTTCGATCACCATGGCCTTCGACGAACTGGTCCCCACCACCTCCACCCGCGAAGTGCAGGCCGCGGCGATGGAGCGATCGATGCGCTGGGCGAAGCGCAGCCGCGACGCCTTCTTCGCCGCCGAGGACCATGCCGCGCACAATGCGATCTTCGGCATCCAGCAGGGCGCGCTCGACGAGGGGCTGCGCAAGGCCTCGGCGGATGCGCTGCTCGACGTGGGGTTCGATGGCTATGCGGTGGGCGGCCTGGCAGTGGGCGAGGGCCAGGAAGCGATGTTCGGCGTGCTCGATTTCGCGCCGGGCCAGCTCGACGCCGCCAAGCCCCGCTACCTGATGGGCGTCGGCAAGCCCGACGACATCGTCGGCGCCGTCGAGCGCGGGATCGACATGTTCGATTGCGTGCTGCCCACCCGCTCCGGCCGCACCGGCCAGGCCTTCACGCGCACCGGCCCGATCAACATCCGCAACGCCAGGTTCGCCGAGGATCAGGGGCCGCTCGATCCCGAATGCCCCTGCCCCGTCTGCGCCACCTGGAGCCGCGCCTATCTCCACCATCTCGTTCGCGCGGGCGAGATTCTCGGGGCGATGCTGATGACCGAGCACAATATCTGGTTCTACCAGGTGCTGATGCAGGACTTGCGCGCCGCGATCGGCGAAGGGCGGCTGACCGAATTCGCCAATGGCTTCCGCGCTTCCTATCATGGCGGGCGGGACTAGAGCGGATCGCGACGAAAGAGGGGACTTACATGCTGCTTGCACTTCGCCTGCTCTCGCTGCTCGTCGGGGGCTTCACTGCGTGGCGCGTGCTGGGCGGCCAGATGACCAGCACGCTGTTCAAGGTGCCCGACCTTGCCGTGGGCGCGGTGATGGTGCTTGCCGCGCTGATCCCGAACAGGGGCGCAGCGCCGGCCCTGGTCGCCGCCAATGCCTATGCGTTCGGCGTCTTCTCGGTCGCGCTTGCGGGCTATCTGGTGCCGAGCAAGCCGGTCGAGCCGCTGCTGATCGCCGGGATGGCGGTCAATCTGGTCGTGATCCTGCTGCTCCTGCCCCGCATGACGGGCGGCGGGCACTAGGGTAAAAATTACCTTTACCATCAAGTGTTTCGCCTTGGGACGCGGGGAAATCCGGGGGCGCGAGGGCTGTTGAAATCGGCTATTGCCGCACGCGGGCGACAGGCCCGGGCGGGGTAGGCGCGACTTTGTTCTGGCAGCGTTTCTCGAAGATGCAGGCACGCGGGATCGCGGCGGCGCTCGTCGCGTCGCTGATCGGCGCCGGCTTCTCCGCCCAGGCGCTGGCGCCGGCAAGCAAGCCCAAGGCCGAGCCCAGGCCGATCGCGACCGGCTATGAGGCCGAAGACCATTTCCCCGGCGCCGCGCTCTATTATGCCGTCGACGAGGATGCCGCGGTAGGCGCCGGCACCACCGGCACCGCCAGGCTTCCCGACATGCCGATTCCCGCGGACGCGACGGAGGGGCCGGTCGACGGATCCATCCAGCCCGCACTGCCCTTCCACCTCGCCGGCAGCGGCGTGGACAGGGCGCGCGCGCTCCAGTGCCTGACCACCGCGATCTACTATGAAGCGGCGAACGAGCCGGCGGACGGGCAGCGCGCCGTGGCGCAGGTTATCCTCAACCGGGTGCGCCATCCGGCCTTTCCCGCCACCGTGTGCGGCGTGGTGTTCCAGGGATCGGAGAAGCGCGGCTGCCAGTTCAGCTTCGCCTGTGACGGCGCGATGGACCGCGCCCCCTCCCGCGCAGCCTGGGATCGCGCCGCCCGCGTCGCCGCCGCCGCGCTTGCCGGCCAGGTGTTCGCACCGGTGGGAATGGCGACGCATTACCACACCTATGCCGTCACGCCCGTATGGAACCGCGGCCTGGTGATGACCGGCGTGTTCGGCGCACATTTCTTCCACCGCTGGAAGGGCTGGTGGGGCACCGCCGCCGCCTTCCGCCAGGCCTATCGCGGCGGCGAGCCACTGCCCGAGCCGCATGTACGGACCGACCTGGCGGCGTTGATCGCGCCCGTGGTGCCGATGCCGGTGCCGATGCCCGCGGTCGCCGGCAAGACCGCCGCGACGGCCGCGACGCCGCGCGAGACCATCCAGCCGGCCTATGCCCAGAGCGGCACGCCGATCGGCGGCTATGCGCCCCGGCCCCAGCCCGCCGCCACGCCGGCGGACGATGGCGAATCGCAGATTCTCGACAAATGGAAGGACAGCGGCAAGCCGCTACGCTGACCGGATATGGCAACGGGCCCCGCCTCGCGGCAGAGCCCGTCCCCGTCAGGCTCCCCCCCCCGGGGGATCGGGGAGGGGGAACCCTTGGTGCTTACCAGCGACGCTCGCGATCGTGCTTCTGGACGCGGATGCGCGCCGAAAGGGCATCGAAGCGGCGATCGAGATCGCGGCGCTCGGCGAGCGTCAGGCCCGGGCGCGAGCGGCGATATTGGGCCTCGAGCCGGGCCAGGCTGTTGAACTCGGCGCGGAGGCGGGCCGCCTCGCTGCGGCTGAGCTGGCCCGAGCGCACGCCCTGGTTGATGCGGGCCTCGAGGTTCGCCTGGCGGCCGTTGATCGACTGCCACGCCTGATAGGCGGGCGCCGGATGCGGCGCGGCCATCGCGGCGGTCATCGGAACGGCCGAAGCGGCGATGCCGAGACCGGCCAGCATCAGGGTCAACTTATTCATTTTACGCTCCTCTTTTTGAACTGGGCCGCCCCTGCGGCCTGAAACCGGTATGGGTGGCGGCTGTCGCATGCTTGTCCCCATCCCCGTGCATTTGTGTCGCAAGCTGTCGTGCGCGCGGAGGTTCCGTTCATCTTCGGGAGGACGCCGCTGCGGCGCGACGACCGGAGGGTCGGTGGAATCGATTGACGCAGGTTGCTGCGCCCCTAGATTCGCGGCTGGAGACGAAGAGGAAGCAGATGGCGCTCTCGATTGCCGAACTGACGCTGGTCGAACAGCGCGTGACCAACGACGCACCGAGCGTGGTGGTGGCCTATCTGCTCTGGCTGTTCCTCTGGTTCGTCAGCGCCCACCGCTTCTATCTGGGCAGGCCGGTCTCGGCGATCCTGCAGATCCTGTCCTATTTCGTGCTGATCGGCTTCATCTGGGTGCTGATCGACGCGCTGCTGATCCCCGGCATGATCCACACGCGCCAGGACGAGATTCGCCGCGACATGATGCGCGCGCTCGCGCGCGGCTGAAGCCCCGGGCGGCAGTCCGGAAGCAGATCAGCTAGGCCGCGATCAGCCGCTCGGCCTGTGCCCGCGCCTCGTCGGTGATCTCCGCGCCGGAGAGCATGCGCGCGATCTCCTCGCGGCGCGCGGCCGCATCGAGCGGCGTGACTCCGGTGCGCGTGACCGTCCCGTCATGGCTCTTGGCGATCAGCAGATGGCGAGCGCCGCGCGCCGCCACCTGCGGGCTGTGCGTCACCACCAGCAGCTGTGCCGTATCCGCCAGCCGGGCCAGCCGCTCGCCAATGGCACTCGCCACCGCGCCGCCAACCCCGCGATCGATCTCGTCGAAGATCAGCGTCCGCGCCCCGCCCTCCTCGGCCAGCGCCACCTTCATCGCCAGGATGAAGCGCGACAGTTCGCCGCCCGAAGCGATCTTGACCAGCGGCGCGAACGGCGCGCCCGGGTTGGTCGAGACTTCGAACTCGACTCTGTCCATGCCGAAGGACGACCAGCCGGCCTCGCCCTGCGGCTCGACCACGGTGCGGAAACGCGCGGCATCGAGCTTCAGGGGCTTGAGCTCCGTCGCCACCGCGGCATCGAGCCGGGCGGCGGCCATCGCCCGCAGCGCGGACAGCGATTTCGCCGCATCGGCATAGGCCCGATGCGCGTCGGCGACCACGGCTTCGAGCTTCGCGATCCCCGCTCCGCCGCTCTCGACCCGCTCCAACCGGCCTGCCAGTTCCTCCAGCAGCACCGGCAGGTCGTCGGGCTGTACCCGATGCTTGCGCGCCAGTCCGCGCAGCTCGAACAGCCGCGCCTCGTCCGCCTCCAGCACGGCGGGATCGAAGGCCAGCGCCTCGGCCGCCATGTCCACCCGATCCTGCGCCTCGGCCGCCTCGCCGATCGCGCGGTCGATCGCGGCAAGCGCTTCGGCAAGCGCCGCGTGATCGCCGGCGATCCGCTCCAGCACGCGCGCCGCCTGGCGGAGCTGGCTCAGCCCCCCTTCCGAGCCGTCGAGCAGTTCGGCGATGCCCTGCAGCTCGCCCGCGACCTTCTCGCCGCGCTGCATGGCGGCGCGGCGCTCGGCGAGCACTTCCTCCTCGCCCGCCCCGGGTGCGAGCGCCTTCAGTTCGGCGACGGCATGTTCCAGCCATTCGCGGTCGCGTTCGGCCAGGTCCTGCTCGGCCCGCGCCACCGCCAGCGCCGCCTCGGCATCGCGCCAGGCCTTGTGCGCGATCGCCGCCGGGCCGGGATCGCAGCGCCCGAAGGCGTCGAGCAGCGCCCGGTGACCGCGCGGATTGAGCATGCCGCGATCGTCATGCTGGCCGTGGATCTCCACCAGATGCGGCGCCAGCTCGCGCAGCAGGCCGGCGGAGGCCGGCTGGTCGTTGAGAAAGGCACGGCTGCCGCCATCGGCCTTGACGATGCGCCGGACGATCAACGGCTCGCCCGGCTCCAGCTCCAGCCCGTTCTGATGGAAGAGGTTGGCGACTTCGCCGTCCCGCGCCGGCACTTCGAAGGTCGCGGTCACCACTGCCTGCGCCGCGCCCTGGCGCACCAGCCCGGTCTCGCCGCGCGCGCCCAGCGCCAGCCCCAGCGCATCGAGCAGGATCGACTTGCCGGCCCCGGTCTCGCCGGTGAGCACGCCCAGCCCGGCCCCGAACTCCAGGTCGAGCGCCTCGATCAAGACGACGTCGCGAATGGCCAGCGCAGTCAGCATGCGCCTGCCCCTATCGCAGGAACTTAACAGGAACGAAAGCCCCGAGCATCAGCTCGCGGGCTTGGCTACCACCTGGGCCTGCTTCAGCTTGCCCTGGTTCTCCTGCATCAGCTTATAGGCATGGTTGTACCAGTCGGTGCCCGGATAGTTGGCGCCGAGCACGGCCGCCGCCTTCTCCGCCTCTTCCGGCACGCCGAGCGCGAGATAGGATTCGGTGAGGCGCATCAGTGCCTCCGGCACGTGCGTGGTCATCTGATACTGGTCGACCACGGTGCGGAAGCGCAGCGTCGCCGAGAGCCACTGGCCACGCGTCTCGTAGAAGCGGCCGATCTCCATCTCCTTGCCCGCCAGGTGGTCGCGGACGAGGTCGATCTTCAGGCGCGCATCGGCGGCATATTTGGTGTTCGGATAGCGGCGGGTCAGCTCGCCCAGCGAATCGAGTGCCTGCTGGGTGATCTTCTGGTCGCGCTGCACGTCGCTGATCTGCTCGTAATAGCACAGGCCGATCAGATAATAGGCATAGGGTGCGTCGCGGTTGCCCGGGTGGACGGCGAGGAAGCGCTGCGCCGACGAAATGGATTCGGTATAGTCGCGGTTCAGATAATAGCTGAACGCGCCCATCAGCTGCGCACGGCGGGCCCAGACCGAATAGGGATGCTGGCGCTCGACTTCGTCGAACAGCGCCGCGGCCAGCTTGTACTGATGCTGGTCGAGCTTCTGCTTGGCCGTGGAATAGAGCGTGCCGACGTCGCGCGCGACATAGGGAAGATCCTTGCCGCCGCCCTTCTTGGCGCAACCGGCCATCGAGAGCGCGAGAACCGGGAGAAGAGCGAGCGCAAGCGCGCGGGTGGTGGGAGTACGCATGGGTGGGGGTCTTAGCCCGGTCCAGTGGCGTCAAACAATCCTTTTCGCGGCGGGATTGCGGCGGACCCGCGACAGGCGCCGCGCGTTGCGCTAGCGAGCGCTGATTCGGGAGGAAATTCGTGACCGCCACCTTGCTCGCCACACACCGCGTCGACAAACCCTGGGGCCGCCATCGCCTGTGGCCGGGCTTCGCCGATCCCGCGGCGGACGGCGAGCCGGTGGGCGAGATCTGGTTCCAGACGCCGGGCGACAGCGCGCCCGACCTGCTGATCAAATATCTCTTCACCAGCGAGAAACTGTCGGTCCAGGTCCATCCGGACGACGCGCAGGCGCGCGCCGCCGGGCTGCCGCGCGGCAAGGACGAATGCTGGGTGATCCTCGACGCCGAACCCGATTCGACGATCGCGCTGGGCACGAAGCGGCCCGTCGACCGCGAGACCCTGCGCGCCGCCGCGCTCGACGGCTCGATCGAGGATCTGCTCGACTGGAAGCCGGTCAAGGCGGGCGATTTCTTCTATTCGGGTTCGGGCACGATCCATGCGATCGGCGCGGGGATCACGCTGGTCGAAGTGCAGCAGAACAGCGAGACCACCTATCGACTCTACGATTATGGGCGCCCCCGCGAGCTCCATCTCGACCAGGGCATCGCCGTCTCCGATCCCGTCCCCTACACGCCGCATCCGATGCCGGGGCGCGTCGCGGACGGCCGGGAGATACTGGTCGAGGGGCCGAAATTCGTGCTCGAGCGCTGGGAAGGCGGTCCGCGCATGCTGAGCCTGCCCGAAGGCGTCACCGGCTGGCTGATCCCGCTGCGCGGCGAAGGCGTGGTCGACGGCGTGGCCTTCCGCGCCGGCGAGTGCGTGACGCTCCAGGGCAGCGCCAGCCTCCACGCCGAGGCGGGCAGCGACCTGCTTTTCGCCTATCCGGGCGAGACACGTCTCTGAAGCATGGCCATGCGATGAACGGGGGGTAGTTTCCCGTTCACGCAACTCGCCTTCTTGCGGTACGTTGGACGGCAGGAACCATAAGGAGAACTCCCATGCGTATCCTTCTTGCAGTTGCGATCGCCGGCGCGGGCCTTGCCGCGACGCCTGTTGCCGCAGCCCCCATCGCCAATGCGCCGCTCGCGATCGCGGCCGTGACCGCAGCCGCTCCGCAGGACTGGCGCGACCGCGACCGCAATCGCGACCGCTACGATCGCCGGGACCGTCGCGACGACCGCCAGTGGCGCAGCGATTGGCGCCGCTATCGCAACTATGACTATAACCGCCTGCCCCCGGGCGAGCGCTATTACAATCCGTCGGACTATTATCGCGACGGCCGCTATTATCGCGAACGCCGCCTGACCCGGAACGACCGCATCTATCGCGGCAATGACGGCCGCTATTATTGCCGCCGCTCGGACGGCACGACCGGCCTGATCGTGGGCGGCGTCGCGGGCGGCCTGCTCGGCAACGCGCTGTCGGACGGCCGCAACGCCACGCTGGGCACACTGCTCGGCGCGGCCGCGGGCGCGGCGCTGGGCTCGTCGGTCGATCGCGGCGAGGTTCGCTGCCGCTAAGGGCTTGCCACGCAGGCAGAGAGGGGTCCGGCGGAAACGCCGGGCCCCTTTCTCATCCGCGAACGGCGCGGATCAGAAGATGAAGCCGCCCAGCCAGAGGCGGACGATGCCGACGATCGCGACGACGATGTTGAGGTTCCGCCCGGCATTGGAATCGGACAGCGCACCCAGCGCGATGCCGACCACCGCGACCGGGACCACCATGTAGTTGAGCAAGCCGAGGAACGGGATCAGCCCGATCAGCATGAGCGGCAGGGCGATGATACCGACGAGGATCGAGAGCAGGTTCAGCATGGCCGCCGCTATATCCCATCCAAGGTGTGTTATCAATATATAACAGTTACGCCACGAGCGGGATCAGCACCTCGATGCGCTTGAGGCGCGCGGGCGTGAAGGGCGAATTGTAGAAGGCATGCTCGACCGGCCCGGCGGGGCGGAAGCCCATGTCGCCGATCCAGGCGCGCAGTTCCGCCTCATGCGCGTCGAGCTGGCCGTCACTGTCCACGCCGGTGAAGCGCAGCGCGGCGATCCGCCGGGCCGGAAGCGCGCGCAGCCGCACCCCGGCGGACGGATCGGGCAGCGTCTCGAGGCTCGCATCGGCGGGCATCACGAAGCGCGTGCGCCAGCCGCGCCCGTCCTCGTCGCCGTCGGACAGCACCGGCACCGTCATCGGCAGCCGCCCGCCCGCGCGCCCCCTGCCGAACACATAGTCGGCGAGCCGGGTGAAGCCGACGGAGAGCGCCGCCTGGCGAAGCCCCGGCACCACCGCCTCGGCGACGATCAGCCGGGGATAGTCGCGCACGCTGAACGCGCCCTCGCGCGTGACGGTGCTGAACGCGGCCTCGTCCTCGGGCCTGAAGAGCAGCGCATATCCCACACCGGCGGCAACCGCGGCGGCGACGCCGGCACCGACCATCTTCGCATTGAGCTGCATGAAAACCCCATCTGATCGCTCGTGCAGATACGCATATGGGCGGCCGGAGTTCCGCTTGCCGTCGCCCCGGAGACCGGCCGGAATTCGCCTTGGCCAAGGCTTCCTTAACCTTCCTCGGGCATGAAAACGGCCCAAAGGAGCGTTCGAGATGGTCCGCCGACAGTATTTCCTGATGCTTGCCTTGCCCCTCGCGCTGGCGGGGTGCGGCAGCCGCGGGAGCCTGGGCGACGTCGCCGAGACGGAGAGCGGCAACGCGGCCGATCCGGCGCTGGCCAGCGCGCTGCAGGACCAGATCATGGTCGACCCGCAACTCGGCCGCCAGGCCAATGGCGACGCGATCCGCCCGCCGGGCCAGCCCTATTCGGGCGGCGTGCCGAACGACAATGTCGCGGCGAACAGCAGCAAGGTCGACAACGGGCCGCTGCTCAAGACTCCGGCCCCGACCCAGGCGACCAAGGAATGCACCCAGTGCACCGCCGCGCGCGAGGCAGTGACGCTCGGCGGCCTCGCCGCGCGCCAGAAGGATCCGAAGTCCAGCCAGTGCGCCGCCTCGCTGCACTATGCCGCGGCCTGGGCGCAGCGCCTGCCCCGCGACCTGCCGCTCTATCCGCAGGCGCGCGTGACCGAGGCGGCGGGCAGTACCGCCGGCAAATGCCAGCTGCGCGTGGTGAGCTTCTCCTCGCCGCAGCCGATGCAGGTGATGCTCGACTGGTATTACACCAAGGCGATCCGCGGCGGCTACACCAGCGAGCATCAGGTCGACGGCCAGGAGCATATCCTGGGCGGCACGCGCGACAAGGACGGCAGCGCCTATGTGCTGTTCCTGACCAGGCGGCCGGACGGCGGCACCGATATCGACATGGTGGCGAACAACGGGATCTGATCCCCGGAACCCGTCGCCCGCGGGGAGAGGAATTACCAAGGTTCCCCTGACCGCCATTCCGCGCTAACCGCTCGGGATGCCTGCCCTTCTCCTCGTCATGCTCGGCGGCGCCTTCGGTTCCGGTGCGCGCTATCTCACCGGCAAGCTCACGCTCGGCTGGCTCGGGCCCAACTATCCCTGGGGCACGCTCGCCGTGAACCTGATCGGCGGGTTCCTGATGGGCACGCTCGTCGGCACGCTGGCGCGGATCGGCCATGGCGGCGAGCAATGGCGCCTGCTGATCGGCGTCGGCGTGCTGGGCGGCTTCACCACTTTCTCGGCCTTCACGCTCGACCTGATGAACATGGTCCAGCGCGGCGATTGGGGATCGGGCTTCGCCTATGCGCTCGTCTCGGTGATCGGTTCGATGTTCGCCCTGTTCGCCGGGCTCGTAGTTTTGAGGGTTCTGCCATGAGCGATGCCGTCCGCCAATTCCTGGTCAAGGCCGATGACGACGGCATCCGGCTCGATCGCTGGTTCAAGCGGCACATGCCGGACACCAGCTTCAACACCGTCTCGCGCTGGGCCCGCACCGGCCAGCTGCGCGTCGACGGCGCGCGCGCCAAGCCGGGCGACCATGTCAGCGAGGGCCAGGTGATCCGCGTGCCTCCCGCCGAGCCGGCCAAGCCCGAAAAGCCCGGCCGCCCGAAGCGCGAGCGCATCAAGCTCAGCGACGAGCAGATCGACTTCGCCCGCAGCCTGGTGATCCACCGCGACGACGCGGCGCTGGTGCTCAACAAGCCGCCGGGCCTCGCCACTCAGGGCGGCACCAAGACCACCGAGCATGTCGACGGCCTGCTCGACGCGCTCCAGTTCGAAGCGGAGGGCCGGCCCAAGCTCGTCCACCGGCTGGACAAGGACACGTCGGGCGCGCTGCTCGTCGCCCGCACCGCCCGCGCCGCGGCGGCCTTCTCGAAGAACTTTTCCAGCCGCACCGCGCGGAAAGTCTATTGGGCGCTCGTGGTCGGCGTGCCCAGCATCGAGGACGGCATCATCGACCTGCCGATCGGCAAGCAGCCGGGCACCGGCGGCGAGAAGATGCAGGTCGACGAGAAGGAAGGCCAGCCCAGCCGCTCGCGCTACCGCGTGATCGGCCGCGCCGGCAACCGCGCCGCCTGGGTCGAGCTCCAGCCCTTCACCGGGCGCACCCACCAGCTGCGCGTCCACATGGCGGCGATCGGCTTCCCCATCGTCGGCGACGGCAAATATGGCGGGCCCGAGGCGTTCCTGACCGGCGGCATCAGCCGCAAGATGCACCTCCATGCGCGCCGCATCCGTGTCGACCATCCCGATGGCGAAAAGATCGACGTGCGCGCCGCACTGCCGCATCACTTCGCCGAATCGCTCGCCACGCTGGGCTTCGAGGAAGCCGAAGGCGACGCGCTGCAGCTCGACGACGGCCCCGCCCCGCTCACCAAGGAGCAGCAAAAGGCCAATGCGCGGGCCCATGCCAAGACGGTCCGCAAGGAGCGCCGCGGCGAACGGCGCGGCCGCGGCGAAGGCCCTAGCGGCGACAAGCCCGCGCCTCGCAGCGGCGGCAAGCCGAGCACGCGCAAGTCGCCCGCCGCCAAGCCGGGCGGCAAGCCGGCGGCCCGCAAGCCTGCGCCGCGCGGCGCCCGGCCCGGCCCGCGCGCCGGCGGCGACAAGCCCCGCGCGCCGCGGAGCCGCTGATGCATCCGCACCCGGCCTTTCGCTGGGAGGATCGCCCGGCGATCCGCGACCTCGTCCGCGACATCGGCTTCGGCGCGCTCTTCGCCGCGACGCCCGACGGGCCGCGCGTGGCGCATGTGCCGGTGGTGTGGCTGGGCGACGACACGCTCGGCTTCCACCTTGCGCGCGGCAACGGCCTCGCCCGCCATCTGGACGGTGCCACCGCGCTGTTCAACCTGCAGGGGCTGGACGCCTATGTGAGCCCGGACTGGTACGGCGCCGGCCCGGATGAAGTGCCGACCTGGAACTATGTCGCGGTCGAGCTCGAAGGCCAGGTGACCCGCACCGACGAGGACGGGCTGGTCGCGATCCTCGATGCGATCAGCCATGAACAGGAACGCCGCCTCGCGCCAAAGCCCGAATGGACGCTGGCCAAGGTCGATCCCGCCCGGACCGCCAAGCTGCTCACTGCGATCATCGGCTATCGGCTGGAGATCCGGGCCTGGCGCGGCACCCGCAAGCTTGGCCAGAACAAGCCCGACGCCGCCCGCCTGGCCGCCGCCGACGCGCTGGCGGCGCGGGGCAGCGACCGGATCGCCGCGCTGATGCGGGGGGCGAAGTGAACCGTCTCGCCGTATTCGATTGCGACGGCACGCTGGTCGATTCGCAAGCGAACATCTGCCGGGCGATGGAAGCCACCTTCGCCGCGCACCGGCTCGATCCGCCGGATCGCAGCGACATCCGCCGCATTGTCGGGCTCAGCCTGGTGCCGGCGATCGCCCGCCTCCTGCCCGAGGCCGGTGCCGATCTGCACGAAGCGATGGCAGCCGAATACAAGCGCGCCTTCTTCGCGATGCGCGCCTCCAACGCGCTCGATCCCGAACCGCTCTACGACGGCATATTGGAGACGATCGCGGCGCTCGACGACGCCGGCTGGCTGCTCGGCGTCGCCACCGGCAAGTCGGACCGCGGGCTGGGCCTGATCCTCGAGCATCACGGCATCCGCCAGCGCTTCGTCACGTTGCAGACCGCCGATCGCCACCCCTCCAAGCCGCATCCCGCGATGCTCGAACGCGCCATCGCCGAAGCCGGCGCCGCGCCGGAGACCACGGCGATGATCGGCGACACCAGCTTCGACATGGCGATGGCGCGCGCCGCTGGCACCCATGCCCTTGGTGTGCTATGGGGATACCACACGTCCGGGGAGCTGCTCGGCGCCGGCGCGCACCACGTCGCCGATCATGCCGGCCAGCTCTTCGCGCATCTGGAGACGCTATGACAGACGCCGAACGCCTGGCGATGAAGCGCTACTACATCATCGTCGCGGTCAACATGCTCGGTACCGCCGGCGCCGTGATCGGGCTGCTGGTCGCCGGCCGCGCGCAGCATTACGGAGTCACCGTGTTCGGCGGCGCGATCCTGTTGTCGTCGCTCTATTTCATGGCGGTGGTGCCGCGCTTCCTCGCGCGCCGCTGGAAGACTCCCGTGGAGGCGACGCCCGAGGCATGAAGCGCTTCTGGAAGGAAGTCACCGTCGAGGACGGCCAGGTGGCGCTCGACGGCAAGCCGGTGCGCACGCCCGATCGCGCGCCCCTCGCCCTGCCCACCCCGGCGCTGGCAGCGGCGGTGGCGGACGAATGGCGCGCCGTGGGCGAGACGATCGATCCGCGCGCGATGAAGCTCACCGGGCTCGCCAATGCCGCGATCGACAAGATCTCGCCGGATTCCGCGCCCTTCGCCCGGGGCCTCGCCGCCTATGGCGAGAGCGACCTGCTCTATTACCGCGCCGACGGCCCCGAGCCGCTGGTCGTGCGCCAGGCCGAAGCCTGGGATCCGCTGCTCGACTGGGCGCGCAACCGCTACGATGTGCATTTCGAGACGGCGACCGGGGTGATGCACAGGGCCCAGCCCGAAGCGACCGTCGCGCGACTGGCCGAAGCCGTATATGCGCTCGACGCCTTTCACCTCGCCGGCCTCTCGCCGGTGGTGACGGTGAGCGGCACGCTGGTCGGTGCGCTGGCCCTGCTCGAAGGCGCGGCGGGTGCCGAGACGCTGTGGCAGGCCGCGCATGTCGACGAGCTGTGGCAGGCCGAGCAATGGGGCGAGGACCCGCTCGCCGTGCAGGCTCGCGATGCGCGCCGGGCGGATTTCGATGCGGGGGTGCGGTTCCTGGGATTGCTTTAGGAATCCCCCTCCCTTGCGGGGAGGAGGATTCAGGGCAGGGCGGAATGCCGAGGATCCGTCACACCGTGACCACCCGCACCGCAGAGCCAGGTCAGGCGCCGGATGCTCCGGCCGGCCGCGGCAGCGCCCAGGCGAGCACCGCGCCCGCCGCGATCCAGCTCGCGACGTCGCTCACCCAGAGATAGAGGAAATAGCCCCAGGGCGCGTGATTGAAGATCGGCTGGCCGAGATCGGAATAGGCAGTCACCGCCAGTGCCACGATCGCCACCAGCCTGAGCCGCCTTGCGAAATCATGCCCGTGCGCCACCGTACGCAGCGCGAACCCCGCCAGCAGCGCACACACGATCGCCAGCACCAGCCCGCCGATCAGCGCGCCGCTGTCCGGCATCGCGAAGCCGCCGGTGTTGAACATCACCAGCGCCGTCGGCCCCTGGCCATAGAGCTGGGTGCCCTGGGGCGTGCCCGCCCAGGGGATCGGATAGGCACCGCTGCCGAGCGGCCCCAGATGCTGGGCGAGCGCCGCCTGCACCGCAGCCGTCGTCGCCGCATCGGTCTGGGAAAGCGCGAGCAGGCTGAGGGGCGTTCCCCAGAAGATGAAGCCCACCAGCCACATGGCCAGCCCGCCGAGCGCGCCGCCGAGGAACAGTCTTGTCATCGATATCTCCCCTGTTGGGAGATTACTTCATCAACCCGCGGATGTATCCGATCAAGCCCGTCTGGCGCGAGCGCTTCAGCCGCTCGGCGTTCAGGATGGTGTGGACCGAGCGATAGCATTGGTCGGCATCGTCATTGACCAGCACATAGTCATAGCCGTCCCAATGGCTCACTTCGTTGGCGGCGCGCGCCATGCGGGCGTCGATCACTTCGGTGGTATCGGTGGCGCGGTTGATCAGCCGCTGGTGCAGTTCCTTGAACGACGGCGGCAGGATGAAGACGCGGACCACATCGCCCCCCGCCAGCTGGAAGAGCTGCTGGGCGCCCTGCCAGTCGATGTCGAACAGCACGTCGCGACCCGAATCGAGGATCGCCTCGACATGCGCGCGCGGCGTGCCGTAGCGATGATCGAACACATGCGCCCATTCGAGGAACTCATGGTTCGCGACCATCTCGCGGAATTTCTCGAGATCGACGAAATTATAGTCGACGCCGTCCTGCTCCCCCGGGCGCATCGCGCGGGTGGTGTACGAGACGGACATCTGGAGATGGTCGTCGGCGGCGAGCAGCTTGCGTGCGATCGTCGACTTGCCGGCGCCCGAGGGCGAGGAAAGCACGAACAGCACACCGCGGCGCTTGAATCCGTGCGGGTCGGTCTCGGTGCGATGGGGCATGGGCGCCTTTGGCTTGGGAGTCCCATCCGCGTCAAGTCATGCGAGTCGACTCAGGCCGGGGTGCGCATCCGTTGCGATATCCGGTGGGCGCCATAGGCGGCGGCGCCGAGCACGATCGCGGCGGGCACGATCTTCTTCGCCGCCTTCCAGGCAAGCACCCCGGCAACGGCGCCCAGCGCCCCGCCCTCGCCGTCCGCGCGGTCGATGCGGTTGCCGATCCAGCCTGCGATCACGTCCCCGATCATATACGCTCCCTTGGTGGTTACGCGGGAGCAAGCGATTGAAAGCAAACTAAGTTCCCCTCCCCGATGAGGGGCGAGGCGCGGGTGGAATGCGCGCGATACGCAAAAGGCCCGGCGATACGACTCCGCATCGCCGGGCCTCTACTCGCCCCTCGCCCCCTCCCTTCCGGGGAGGGGAAGCAGGCTCACCGCCCGATCATCGTCTCGGGCCGCACATATTGGTCGAACGTCGCCTCGTCGACGAGACCCAGCGCCAGCCCGCTCTCCTTGAGCGTCAGCCCCTTCTCGTGCGCGTTCTTGGCGATCTTGGCGGCGTTGTCATAGCCGATCGCCGGCGCCAGCGCAGTCACCAGCATCAGCGAGCGATCGACCAGCTCCTTGATCCGCGCCTCGTTCGCCTTGGCGCCGTCCACCGCGCGCTCGGCGAAGCTCACCATGCCGACCGACATCAGCTCGATCGAGCGCAGCACGTTCGAGCCGATCAGCGGCTTGAACACGTTCAGCTCGAAATGGCCCTGCATGCCGCCGACGGTGACCGCCATGTGGTTGCCGATCACCTGCGCCGCGACCATCGTCAGCGATTCGCTCTGGGTCGGGTTGACCTTGCCCGGCATGATCGAGCTGCCCGGCTCGTTGGCCGGCAGGTCGAGCTCGCCCAGGCCCGAGCGCGGGCCGCTGCCGAGCAGGCGGATGTCGTTGGCGATCTTGGTCAGCGAAACGGCCAGCGTGTTGCAGGTGCCCGACAGGTTGACCAGCTGGTCCTTGGTTGCCAGCGCCTCGAACTTGTTGGGCGCGGAGACGAAGGGCAGGCCGGTGATCCTGGCGATCTCGGCCGCCACGTCCTCGGCATAGCCCGGAGGGGCGTTGAGCCCGGTGCCGACGGCGGTGCCGCCCAGCGCCAGCTTGAAGATGTCGAGATCGAGCACCGAGGCGAAGCGCGCCCTGGCCGACTCCAGCATCGCGGCATAGCCCGAGAATTCCTGGCCCAGCGTCAGCGGCGTCGCATCCTGCAGGTGCGTGCGGCCGATCTTGACGATGTGATCCCAGGCCTTGACCTTGGCCTCGATCGAAGCGTGCAGCCGGTCGAGCGCCGGGTAGAGCTTCAGCGTCACCGCGCGGGCGGCGGCGATGTGCAGCGCGGTCGGGAACGAATCGTTCGACGACTGCGCCATGTTGACGTGGTCGTTCGGGTGGATCGGCGACTTGCCGCCGCGCGTGCCGGTCAGGATCTCGTTGGCGCGGCCCGCGATCACTTCGTTGACGTTCATGTTGGTCTGGGTGCCCGAACCGGTCTGCCAGATCACCAGCGGGAACTGGTCGTCGAGCTTGCCGTCGACGATCTCCTGCGCGACCTGGTCGATCACTGCGGCGATCTTCGGGTCGAGCCCGTGCTTCACGTTCACGCGCGCCGCGGCCTGCTTCACGATCGCCTGGGCATGGACGATGCCGAGCGGCATCCGCTCCATCTCGCCGAACGGGAAATTCTCGATCGAGCGCTGGGTCTGCGCGCCCCAATAGGCGTTGGCGGGAACTTCGATGGCGCCGATCGAATCGGTTTCGGTACGGGTGGTCACGCTGGCTGGTCCTCTTGTCCGTTCCGCGCTCCCCTAGCCCCTGGGCGGCCGCGATTCCAGCGCTCAGGGATTTTGCGGAGGCGTTAACCAAGAGTGCGTTTTTGGCCGGCTAAAAGCGAATCATGTACGTCGATGCGTCCATGGCTGCCCGCGCGGCGAAAGAACGCCAGCCGCGCAAGAACCTGTTGCTCGCCGCCACGATCGAGGCGGACGGGCTAAGGGTGCCCGTGCGCATCCGCAATCTCTCCGAGGGCGGGGCGATGGTGGACGGATCGGCCCTTCCCCGCACCGGAACCCTGCTGACGCTCACGCGCGCGGAGATCGAAGTCGGCGGCAGGGTGGTGTGGCAGACGCAGGGCCGCTGCGGAGTCGCCTTCGATACGACCGCGATCACCGTCGACGAATGGGTCTCCGGCAATCGCGTCGCGAGCTTCCAGGGCCATCGCGGCCAGGCCCGCGTCGATGCGATCCAGCAGGCGGTGCGCAGCGGCGGCGAACTCCCCGCCGAACCGGCCATGGCAGGCGCCGCGCCGGACCTCGCCAATCTCGGCACGCGCCTGGTCGAGGAGATCTACCATGTCCGGGAATTGCTCGACCGGCTCGGCGAGCGGCTGATCGACGATCCGCACGTGATCGCCGCGCACATGGCGTCGCTGCAGAATCTCGATCGCGCCAGCCAGATCCTCGACCATCTGGGCGCGATCCTGGGTGCGGACGATCCCGCCGCCGCGGTGGATGCAGTGGCGATGCAGGAATTGCGCGCACGGCTGATGCGCTGACACCGGCCGCGACACGCACCGGCCGGCGCTGCGCGCGCCTATTTCTTCCGCTTGAAGTCCACCGAGACGACGTTCGAGCCGTCCTCGACCGGCTTGGCCGGCGGCTCGTCATTCTCGGCCTCGTCATGCTGGGGCTCGGGCTCGTCGCCGCCATCGGCCGCCTGGAAGCGCAGCTCGAAATTCACCGCCGGATCATGGAAGCCGGTGATCGCCGAGAAGGGGATGTTCAGCATCGCCGGCACCTGATTGAAGCTCAGGCCCACCGAGAATCTGTTGTCGTCGACCTTCAGGTCCCAGAATCGATGCTGCAGGACGATGGTCATCTCGTCCGGGAAGCGATCGATCAGCCGCTGCGGGATGTCGACCCCCGGCGCGTGCGTCTTGAAGGTGATGTAGAAATGATGCCCGCCGGGCAGGTTTCCACCCGAGTCGGCGACCGAGCCCAGCACGCGGCCGACCACGGCGCGCAGGGCTTCCTGCACGATCTCATCATAGGGAATCAGGCTGTCAGGCACGTTGCCGGTCATGCCCCTTGGGTAGCGCACCGGGCAGCGCGGTCAAGATTGCATGCGCGGCAACCATCGCTATGTGGGACGCCATGCGCACCGCCACCGTGAGCCGCAAGACGAGCGAGACCTCCGTCGACGTCACCGTCAACCTCGACGGTACCGGCGCCTATGCCGTTTCCACCGGGATCGGCTTCTTCGACCACATGCTCGAGCAGCTCAGCCGCCATTCGCTGATCGACCTCGACGTGAAGACGGTGGGCGACCTGCATATCGACCAGCACCACACGGTGGAGGATACCGGGCTGGCGATCGGGGAAGCCATCGCGAAGGCGCTGGGCGACAAGAAGGGCATCCGGCGCTATGCCGACGCGCTCTCGCCGATGGACGAGACGCTCACCCGCGTCGCGGTGGACATTTCGGGCCGCCCCTATCTCGTCTGGAAGACCGCATTCAGCCAGAAGCGGCTCGGCGAGATGGACACCGAGATGTTCGAGCACTGGTTCCATTCCTTCGCCCAGACCGCCGGGCTGACGCTCCATATCGAGACACTTTACGGCACCAACAACCATCACATCGCCGAAGCCGCGTTCAAGGGCCTGGCCCGGGCGCTGCGCGAGGCGGTGGAGATCGATCCGCGCAAGGCGGATGCGGTACCCAGCACCAAGGGGGTGCTGTGACGGTGACGCGATGACCATCGCCCTGATCGACTATGGCGCCGGCAATCTCCACTCGGTCCACAACGCCCTGAAGGCGGCGGGCGCTGCCGATGTCGCGGTCACCGCCGACCCCGGGGCGGTGCTGCGGGCCGATCGCATCGTCCTGCCCGGCGTCGGCGCATTCGGGGCCTGTGCCGCGGGGCTGCGGGCGATCCCCGGCATGGTCGAGGCGCTGGACGCGCGCGTCCGCCGCGCGGGCGCGCCTTTCCTCGGCGTCTGCGTCGGCATGCAGCTGATGGCCGATACGGGGGAGGAGCTCGGCACCCATCCGGGCCTGGGCTGGGTCTCCGGCACCGTCCGGGCGATCGCGCCCGCACCCGGCATCCGCGTGCCGCATATGGGCTGGAACGACGTCGTCCCCACGCTTTCCCACCCGCTGATCGAGCCGGGCCAGGCCTATTTCCTGCACAGCTTCGCCTTCACCGGCGACGCGGTGCTCGCCACCACCGACCATGGCGGTCCGGTCACGGCCGCCATCGGCCGCGACAACATGATCGGCGTCCAGTTCCACCCCGAGAAAAGCCAGCGCTACGGCATCGCGCTGATGGAAAGGTTCCTCGCTTGGCACCCCTAGACCCGGATGGCCTGATCATCTTCCCCGCGATCGACCTCAAGGCCGGTCAGGTCGTCCGCCTGGCCGAAGGCGACATGGCCCGCGCCACCGTCTATGGCGACGATCCCGCGGCCCAGGCCGAGCGCTTCGCGCAAGCCGGCGCGGAATGGCTCCACGTCGTCGATCTCGACGGCGCATTCGCCGGCGAATCGATCAACGGCGCCGCCGTCGCCGCGATCCTCGGGCGCTTCGGCGGCAAGATCCAGCTCGGCGGCGGGATCCGCAACCGCGAATCGATCGAGCGCTGGCTCGACCTCGGCGTGCGCCGCGTGGTGATCGGCACGGCCGCGCTGGAGAATCCGGACCTGGTCCGCGAAGCCGCGCGCGACAATCCCGGCCGCATCGTCGTCGCCGTCGATGCGCGCGACGGCATGGTCGCCACGCGCGGCTGGGCCGATGTGTCGGACGTGTCGGTAGCCGATCTCGCCCGTCGCTTCGAGGATGCCGGCGTCGCCGCGCTCCTCTTCACCGATGTCGGCCGCGACGGGCTGCTGAAGGGCTGCAATGTCGAGGCGACGGTCGCCCTGGCCCGCGCCGTCTCGATCCCGGTCATCGCCAGCGGCGGCGTCACCGACATCGCCGACATCCACGCGCTGCGCCCGCATGTCGCGGATGGCGTGGAAGGCGTGATCACCGGCCGCGCGCTCTATGACGGCCGGCTCGACCTCAAATGGGCGATCGAAGTGGGTCGGGCATGATGTTGGCGGGAAGGCGCGAAGAAGCGAAGATCTTGTTCACGCGGAGACGCGGAGGCACGGAGAAATCGCTTCTTCTTCTCGCCCTCGCGCCCTCGCCCGAGCAAATCGCATGACCGTCCGCGCCCGCGTCATCCCGTGCCTCGACGTCGCGAACGGCCGCGTGGTCAAGGGCGTCAACTTTGTCGACCTGGTCGATGCCGGCGATCCGGTCGAACAGGCGCGCGCCTATGACGCGGCCGGAGCCGACGAGCTCTGCTTCCTCGACATCACCGCCAGCCACGAGGCGCGCGGCACCATCCTCGACGTGGTCCGCCGCACCGCCGAAGTCTGCTTCATGCCGCTCACCGTCGGCGGCGGCGTGCGCGGCGTCGAGGATGCCCGCGCCCTCCTGCTGGCCGGTGCCGACAAGGTGGCGGTCAATTCCGCCGCCGTCTCGCGCCCCCAGGTCGTCGCCGAGATCGCCGAGAGGATGGGCAGCCAGTGCGTCGTCGCTTCGGTCGACGCGCGCCGCACCGCGCAGGGCTGGGAAGTCTTCACGCATGGCGGCCGCAAGCCCACCGGCATCGACGCAGTGACTCACGCCATCGCCCTTGCCCATCTCGGCGCCGGCGAGTTGCTGATCACCTCGATGGACCGCGACGGCACCCGCGACGGCTACGACCTGGAGCTGATCCGCACGATCGCCGACCAGGTGACCGTGCCCGTGGTCGCCTCGGGCGGGGTCGGCACCCTCCGCCATCTGGTGGAGGGCATTCGCGACGGCCATGCCAGCGCGGTGCTGGCGGCCTCGATCTTCCATTTCGGCGAAGCCAGCATCGCCGACGCCCATCGCGCGATGGCAGCCGCCGGCATCCCGGTGCGAAGCCCGGTCGTCGGTTAGCTTTACATTCACCAATTCCGCACGCCGGAGCTTAACCATCGAAAGCGGCGGAAAATGCCGGTTTCGGCAAAGCGGCCGGCTTCTTGCTCCCTCCCGAAGACAATCAAAGAGGGAATCAGGACCATGATCCGTAACTTCGCCAATCTGGCCGCGTTCGGCCTCCTCGTTACCCTGTCCGCCACGCCCGCCTTCGCCATGGACAAGCCGCCCGTCGATCCGGGCACGCCCTCCAGCAGCAGCAGCAGCAGTGGGGGTGGCACCACCAGCAGCAGCAGCGGCGGTTCGGGCGGCCCCACGTCGATCCCGGAGCCGGGCATGCTCGGCCTGTTCGCGCTCGGGACCATCGGCGCGTTCGTCGCGCGCCGGGCCCGTCGCCGCGGTTAACGATTTGTCGGGGCGTTGCGGCTAAGGTCGCGTACCATGCGCAACGCCCTGCTTCCCCTGCTGCTGCTCGCCGCGACGCCGGCGCTGGCCGCCGACGAGCCGCCGCACACCGGCCGCGCCGGCACGCGCTCGATGCCCGAGCTTTCGGACCTGGCGCTTGCCGCCTGTGCCGCCGGCGGCATCTGGTTCGTCCGCCGCCAGCTGCGCGCGCGCTTCCGCAAGGCCGCGCCCCGGGATTGAAGCCCGAGGATTAGCGCAAGGATTGACAGGCGCGCCTGCCTCCCGCAGCCGGGGGCCATGGCCGACACCCTGGATGTTCTCGAAGCCGTGATCCGCGCCCGCCGCACGGCGAGCCCCGACAGTTCCTATGTCGCGAAGCTCACGCATCGCGGCCGCGCCAAGATCGCCCAGAAACTGGGCGAGGAAGCCACCGAGACGGTGATCGCCGCGATCCGGGACGATCGCGAAGAACTCACCAAGGAAGCGGCCGACCTGGTCTTCCACCTGCTCGTGCTGCTGGCCGATGCCGGCCTGGGCCTGGACGACGTCCGCGCCGAGCTCGCCCGCCGCGAAGGCGTGTCGGGGATCGCGGAAAAGGCGGGGCGCTCGGTCTAGGATCGAGACTCGTTCAGCAAACCTCGTCATCCCCGCGCAGGCGGGGATGACGGAAACAAGTTATGAGTCCCCAACCTAAGGGCCGAGACTCGATTCAGCGATCCTCGCTTCCGCCGCGACGATGCTCTGGTATGGAGCGGAACGAAGGAGCCGCGCATGCCCATCGACGCCACCCAGTCCTATGACGACCAGAACGTCTTCGCGAAGATCCTGCGCGGCGAAATCCCGTCGCGAAGGATATTCGAGGACGAATTCGCCCTCGCCTTTCACGACATCAATCCGCAGGCGCCGCACCATGTGCTGGTGATTCCCAAGGGCGCCTATGTCTCGTGGGACGATTTCTCCGCCCGGGCGAGCGAGGCGGAGATCGCCGGCTTCGTCCGCGCGGTCGGCAAGGTCGCGCGCGAGGCCGGGTTCGTGGCGCCGGGCTATCGCCTGCTCGCCAATACCGGGCTCGACGCGCATCAGGAGGTGCCGCACCTCCATGTCCACATCTTCGCCGGCAAGCCGCTCGGCCCGATGCTGGCCCGCTAGCCGAAACCGCCGGATCCGGGGGCATCATGCACTTCCTGCACACCTTCCATCTCGCATCCTATCTGGACAGCCTGGTCAGCTACGCGCTCGCGCTGGTGCTGGGCGCGCTGATCGGTGCCGAGCGCCAGTATCGCCAGCGCACCGCCGGGCTGCGCACCAACGCACTGGTCGCGCTCGGCGCGGCGGCGTTCGTGGACCTCGCCCAGAAGCTGGCCGGCGATGTCGAGGCGGTGCGGGTGATCGCCTATATCGTCTCGGGGATCGGCTTCCTCGGCGCGGGCGTGATCATGAAGGAGGGCATGAACGTCCGCGGCCTCAATACCGCCGCCACGCTCTGGTGCTCGGCGGCGGTGGGGGCCTGTGCCGGCACCGACATGGCAGCGGAGGCGGCGACGCTCACTCTCTTCGTGGTGGCCGGCAACACCCTGTTGCGGCCGGTCGTGAATGCGATCAACCGCATCCCGCTGGCCGGCGGGACGCTGGAGGCGACCTATTCGGTCACGCTCACCGCCGATCCGGCCAACGCCTCGGCCCTGCGCGATACGCTCGTCGATCACCTGGAATTGATGCGCTATCCGGTGGCCGATACCGAGATCGTCGAGCGATCGGAGGAACTGGTAGAGATTCGCGCGACGCTGGTCAGCACCGGGGCGGTGGATGCCGATCTCGACGCGATCGTCGCGCACCTCGCCAAGACCCGCACCGTGCTGCACGCCACCTGGGAAGTGCAGACGCACGATTGAGCGGCCGGGACGGGGCGGCTTGCCAAAGGCGGCGCGGCCTGCTTGCCTCGCCGCCATGCGCTATCTGAACCTCGCCGTCGCGATCGTCGCCGAAGTCACTGCGACTTCGTTCATGAAACAGTCCGAGGGGTTCACCCGGCTCCTCCCTTCGGCGATCACGATCCTCGGCTATGCGATCGCCTTCTATTTCCTCTCGCTCACGCTGCGCGAGATTCCCACCGGCATCGCCTATGCGATCTGGTCCGGCGTCGGCATCGTGCTGATCGCGGCGATCGCCTGGGCGTTCCAGGGGCAGAAGCTCGACTTGCCCGCCCTGCTCGGCATGGCGCTGATCATCGCCGGCGTGCTGGTGATGAACCTCTTCTCGCGCGCGACCGCGCACTAGGCCGGAAACCCGAACAAGTATCTGATTTTCCTTCGTCATCCCCGCCTGCGCGGGGATGACGGGTTCGCTGAATGAGTCCTCAACCTAGGCCGGGATTCGTTCCCGCCACCCCGTCCCCGCGCGGCGACTCGCCGCATTCGCGCGCTAAAGCGGAGCTTGCGGGCACTAAAGCATTGCCTCCCCCGGTTTTGCGGCTAGGCTCCGCGCTTTCATCCAAAAGGGGCGGCGGGACAAACCGCCGTTGAGGGGACCATCCAATGATCTTCGGGCGCGTAAAGCCACTCGATGCCATCCTCGCCACTGCCGAGAAAAAATCGCTCCACCGTTCGCTGGGGGCTTTCCAGCTCACCATGCTCGGCATCGGCGCGGTGATCGGCACCGGCATTTTCGTTCTCACCGCCGAAGCCGCCCAGCGCGCGGGCCCCGGCATGATGGTAAGCTTCATCATCGCCGGCGTGGTCTGCGCCTTCGCCGCGCTCTGCTATGCCGAAATGGCCGCGATGGTCCCGGTCTCGGGCTCGGCCTATACGTACAGCTATGCCGTGATGGGCGAGCTGATCGCCTGGATGGTCGGCTGGGCGCTGATCCTCGAATATGCCGTGGCCGCAGGCGCAGTCTCGGTCGGCTGGTCCGGCTATGTCGTCGGCCTGATCGAGCACAGCTTCCACATAAACATCCCCCAAACGCTGGTCACCGGGCCGTTCGACGGCGGCCTGATCAACCTGCCCGCGATGCTGATCGCCGGCCTGGTCACCTGGCTGCTGGTCATCGGCACCAAGGAAAGCGCCACCGTCAACGCCATTCTCGTCGCGATCAAGATCACGGCGCTCACTGCGTTCATCGTGCTGGCCGTGCCGGTGATGAACGGCGCGCAATTCTCGCCCTTCGCGCCCACCGGCTTCATCGGCGTCTCGATGGCCGCCGCGTCGATCTTCTTCGCCTATGTCGGCTTCGACGCGGTCTCCACCGCGGCCGAGGAGACCAAGAACCCGCAGCGCAACATGCCGATCGGCCTGATCGGCAGCCTCGCCATCTGCACCATCTTCTACCTGCTCGTCGCCGCCGGCGTGATCGGCGCGCCGGGCCTCAGCACCCAGCCCGTGATGGACGCCGCCGGCCATGCGCTCGAGCCGGGCAGCCGCGAGCTCGCCGCCCAGTGCGCCACCCGCGCCGCCGAAGGCTTCAAGGACGTGGTCTGCTCGAAGGAGGCGCTGGCCTTCACCCTGCGCGAGATCGGCTGGCCGCAGATCGGCAACCTGCTCGGCCTCGCCGCCGGCCTGGCGCTGCCCTCGGTCATCCTGATGATGATGTTCGGCCAGACCCGCATCTTCTTCGTGATGAGCCGCGACGGCCTGCTCCCCGCCGCCTTCTCGAAGATCCACCCGACCTTCAACACCCCGCATGTGATCACGATCATCACCGGCGTGGCGGTGGCGCTGTTCGCGGCCTTCTTCCCGGTCGGCCAGCTCGCCAACATCTCGAATTCGGGCACGTTGTTCGCGTTCGCCGCCGTGTCGATCGCGGTGATGGTGATCCGCAAGACCGATCCGGACCGCAAGCGCCCGTTCAAGACGCCGTTCGTGTTCCTGACGGCGCCGATCGCGATCCTGGGCTGCCTCTATCTGTTCGTCAGCCTGGACCACAAGAGCATCATCCTGTTCCTGTCCTGGGCAGTGATCGGCCTGGTGGTCTATTTCGGCTATAGCCGCTCGCGCAGCCATGTCGGCCGCGGGATCGTCGACGTGCACGAGCCCGAGGCCTATGAGGAGCTGGACCCGCCGGTGCCCGGCACCCGCTGAGGCCACGCCCCTCGGGGCATGAGAAAAGGGCCGGAGGATCGCTCCTCCGGCCCTTTTTCTGTCTGGAATACCCCCGCTTGGCGGAGGGAGGAACGGATGGCTCAGGCCAGCTTCTCGGCGGCCAGTTCCTTCAGGTCCACCTCGGCCCGGGCGCCGTAGTGCTGGATGATCTCCGCGGCGCAGAGCGCGCCCAGGCGCAGCGAGTCCCGCACCGAGCGGCCCTGGGCCTGGCCATGGAGGAAGCCGGCCGCGAACATGTCGCCCGCGCCGGTGGTGTCGACCAGCCGGGCGATCGGCTCGGCCGGAACCTCGACCCGCTCGCCGCCGACCAGCGCGATCGCGCCCTTCTCGCTGCGGGTGACGACCAGCACCGGCACCTTGCCGTGCAGGTGCTGCACCGCCGCCTCGAACGCCTCGCGCTCGCACAGCGCCAGCAATTCGTTCTCGTTGGCGAACAGGATGTCGATCATCCCGTCCTCGATCAGCTTGCGGAAATCGTCGCCATGGCGCGAGATGCAGAACACGTCGGACAGGGTGAAGGCCACCTTGCGGCCGGCGGCACGGGCGATCTCGATCGCCTTGCGCATCGCGGCGCGCGGCTCTTCGGGGTCCCACAGATAGCCTTCGAGGTACAGGATCGCGCCATTGGCGATCAGCTCCTCGTCGAGCGCGGCGGCCGGCAGGAACTGCGAGGCGCCGAGGAAGGTGTTCATCGTGCGCTGCCCGTCGGGCGTGACGAAGATCAGGCAGCGCGCGGTGGCGGGCTGGCCGGCGCGCGACGCGGTGTCGAAATCGACGCCGGCGGCGCGGATGTCGTGCGCGAAGACCTGGCCGAGCTGGTCGTCGGCCACCTGGCCGATGAACGCGGTCCTGCCGCCCAGCGCAGCGATGCCCGCCACGGTGTTCGCCGCCGAACCGCCCGAGATCTCGCGGCCCGGGCCCATCCTGGCATAGAGCGCATCGGCGTCCTCGGGCGAGAAGATGAGCTGCATCGAGCCCTTGGCGACGCCGATCTCCTCGATGAAGCTGTCCTCGGCCTGGGCGAGGATGTCGACGATCGCGTTGCCGATGGCGACGACGTCATAAGTCGGGCTGGTCAAACTGGTGCTCCAAAAAGATTGCGCGGACGCCCTAGTGGCGGGCAATAGAGGATGCAATGATTCAGGCCTTCTTCCTGTCGCTGGGCCAGCTGTTCGACCGGCCGATACTGGCCGTCTTCGTCAAGTCCGTGATCCTGACATTGGTGCTGTTCGCCGCGGCGAGCGTCGGCCTGTGGTTCGGCATGCATGCGCTGGCCGACGGGATCGCGGCATGGCTGGGGGGCTGGAGCGGCTCGGACGCCTTTGCCGACATCGCCACGATCCTGATCGTGCTCGTCGCCCATTGGCTGATGTTCCGCGCCATCGCGGTGGCGGTGATCGGCATCTTCGCCGACGAAGTCGTCGCCGCGGTGGAGAGGAAACACTATCCCGGCGCCCATGCCCGGGCGCACGACCTGCCCCTTGGCCGCGCCCTGGCGATGGGCCTGGGCTCGGCGCTGCGGCTGATCGGCGTGAACCTGCTGCTCTCGCCGCTCTATCTGATCCTGCTCGTCACCGGCGTGGGCACGGCGCTGGCCTTTTTCCTGGTCAACAGCTGGCTGCTCGGCCGCGACCTGGGCGACATGGTCGCGGCGCGGCACATGCGGCGCGACGAACTGCGCGGCTGGCGGCGGCGGACCGGCGTCGGCCGCTTCGCGCTGGGCGCGGCGGGCACCGCGCTGTTCCTCGTCCCGATTTTGAACCTGGTCGCCCCGGTACTCGGAGCCGCGATGGCCACCCATGCATTCCACCGCGGGAGGCGGGCATGAAGAGACTAGTCCTGATCGGTATGCTGGCGCTCGGCGCCTGTGGCGAAGGCGGCGTGATCCCCCCGCCGCGCGCCGGCTATGTCCCGGTGCCGAGCGCCCGGCCCGCGCCGAGCCCGGCCGCGGGGCTGCCCGCCAATCTCGGCGCGTTGCGGGGTGCCACCGCGCCCGGGCTGATCGCGCGCTTCGGCAAGCCCCAGCTCGACATGAGCGAGGGCACTGCCCGCAAGCTCCAGTTCGCCGGGCCGATCTGCGTGCTCGACACCTATCTCTATCCCCAGAAGCGCGGCGAGCCGGTGGTGACGCATATCGACGCCCGCCAGCGCGACGGCCGCCCGATCGACGAGGCAAGCTGCGTGGCGGCGCTCAGCGGCGGACGGTGATCTGGCGCTGATCCAGGGTAGAGACTCATCCGGCAAACCCCGTCATCCCCGCACAGGCGGGGATCCAGGGTGATGCGGGATATCGGCACCACCACGCGAACGCCGTCCGGAAAGGACGGGCTCGCCCCTCTCCGCTCCGCACCTGGCTCTGGATCCCCGCCTGCGCGGGGAGGACGGTGGGAGAGCGGGGGATCGGCGTGGAGCTGGGATAATCGCTGTCGGATGCTTCCTGTCCCCAGGAAATCATCGCCGGGGGGACAGTTCATGGGGCCAGCCTCGTCAATGCCCAGGCGGCCGCCTCCCGCACCGTCTCGTCAGGGTCGTCGAGCAGCGCGCGCACCGGCGCGACCAGCGCCGCGCTGCCGCTGTTGCCGGCCGCGATCAGGCAGTTGCGCATCATGCGGTCGCGCCCGATCCGCTTGATCGGCGAGCCGGAGAACACTTCGCGGAACCCCGCATCGTCGAGCGCGAGCAGGTCCGCCAGTGCCGGCACGGTCAGCTCCGCACGCGGCGCGAAGGCCAGGTTCGCCTGGGCGGCGCGCGCGAACTTGTTCCAGGGGCACACCGCCAGGCAATCGTCGCAGCCATAGATGCGGTTGCCGATCCCCGTGCGGAATTCCTCGGGGATCGGCCCCTTGTGCTCGATCGTCAGGTACGAGATGCAGCGCCGCGCATCGAGCCGATAGGGTGCCGGGAACGCATCGGTCGGGCAGGCCGTCTGGCAGGCATCGCAGCTGCCGCAAGTGGTGCGCACCGGCGCATCGGGCGCCAGCTCCAGCGTGGTGTAGATCGCGCCGAGGAACAGCCAGCTGCCATGGGTGCGGCTCACCAGATTGGTGTGCTTGCCCTGCCAGCCCAGCCCCGCCGCCTCGGCCAGCGGCTTTTCCATCACCGGCGCGGTATCGACGAACACCTTGAGTTCCGTGCCGGGCGCGGCGCCGACCAGCCAGCGGCCCAGCTCCTTCAGCCGCCGCTTCATCACGTCGTGATAATCGGCACCCTGGGCATAGGTGGAGATGCGGCCGACCTCGCCCTCCCCCGCCAGGGCGAGCGGATCGGTGCGCGGCGCATAGCTCATGCCGAGCGAAATCACCGACTTCACCTCGGGCCACAGCCCGGCCGGGCGCTCGCGGTGGTGCGCGCGCTCCTCCATCCAGAGCATCGAGCCGTGGCGCCCCTCCTCCAGCCATTGGCGCAGCCGCTCGGCGGTCTTCGGCGCGGCGTCGGCGCGCGCGATCCCGCAATCGGCGAACCCGATTTCCGCCGCTTTGGCCTTTATTCGTGCTTCCAATGGCTTGTGCTGTTCCACGCGGACCCGCTACCACGTTTCCGCAGTTTACGGCACCAGCCCGCTCCCGGCCTGGCCGAGACACCGACGGAGACGCTCTTTTGTCTGGCGAATTGGCCGTAAGCGCCCGGGGACTCGTCAAATATTTCGGAGATCGGCGCGTCGTCGACGGCGTCGACATCGCGGTTCCCAAGGGGCTCGTCTATGGCGTGCTCGGCCCCAATGGCGCCGGCAAGACCACGACGCTGCGCATGCTGCTGGGCATCATCGAGCCGGACGAGGGCGATCGGAACATGCTGGGCCGCGCCCATCCGCGCGACGCCAGCGACCTGGTCGGCTATCTGCCCGAGGAGCGCGGCCTCTATCCCAACATGAAGTGCCGCGAGGCCATCGCCTTCATGGGCGCGCTGCGCGGCCTGCCCTGGGCGACGGGGCGCAAGCGCGCCGACACGCTGCTCGACAATGCCGGTCTCGGCCATGCCAAGGACGAGAAGATCCGCAAGCTCTCCAAGGGCATGGCGCAGCTGGTCCAGCTGCTCGGATCGGTGGTCCACGAGCCCGAGCTGCTGGTGCTCGACGAGCCTTTCTCCGGTCTCGATCCGGTCAACCAGGAGAAGCTCGAGAAGCTGATCCGTGCCGAGCGCGATCGCGGCGCGACGATCCTCTTCTCCACCCATGTCATGGCCCATGCCGAACGGCTGTGCGACCGGCTCTCGATCATCGCCGGCGGCAAGGTGCGCTTCGAAGGCACCGTGAACGACGCCCGGGCGACGCTGCCGATGAAGGCGCACTACACGCCGCACCACAATGTCGAGGGTGCGCGCGCGCTGCTTCCCGCCGATGCCGAGCGCGAGGGCGATGGCTGGCGCTTCACCCTGCCCGCCGGCGGCGTCGAATCGCTGCTCGTGAAGCTGATCGACGGCGGCTACGGCGTCTCGGGCCTGTCGATCGAGCGGCCGGGGCTGCACGACGCCTTTGTCCGGATCGTCGGCGCGGATGCCCTTGTGGATCAGGAGGAAGCGGCGTGAGCAAGTTTTCGCGCATGCTGCGCCAGGCGCTCACCGTCGCGCGCCGCGACTTCACCGCCACGGTGTTCACGCCCACCTTCCTGCTCTTCCTGCTCGCCCCCGTGCTGATGATCGGCTTCGGCACGGTCGGCGGGATCGGCGCCCAGTCGATCGTCGGCGACGATTCGCAGATGCGGATGGTGGTGATCGCGCCGCCCGCCCAGGCGCCGACGCTGATCGAGACCGACCAGCAATTGCGCAAGCTCTTTCCCAAGAAGAGCGAGCTGATGCCGCCCCCGCTCACGATCGAGGCGCCGACCGGCGACCCCGCCGCCCAGGCGCGCGCCTATTTCGACAACGACAAGGTCGATACCGCGGCGGTGCTCTATGGCCCGCTCGACAAGCCGGAGGTGCTCTATGCAAGCCGCGGCTGGACCGAGGCGCAGTTCCTCTCGCAGCTGGCCGAGCAGAGCCTGCGCGCGCAGAAGCTGGGCAGCGCCGCCCCCACCAGCACCGTCACCCAGACGGTGGTGAAGCGCGGCCAGGGCTCGCCCAGTGGGCGCGGCCAGGCCGCCTCGATCGGCGTGTTCGCGATGTTCTTCCTCACCCTGTTCCTCTCGGGCCAGGCAGTGGGCACCATGGCCGAGGAGCGCTCGAACAAGGTGATCGAGATCCTGGCCGCGGCCGTGCCGCTGGAAAGCGTGTTCTTCGGCAAGCTGATCGGCATGTTCGGCGCCGCGGTGCTGTTCGTGCTGTTCTGGGCGACGATCATCATCAACGCGACCCGGCTGCTGCCGCCCGAGATCGCGGGCAGCTTCCCCAGCCTGGTCGCGGCGATCGGCGCGCCAACCTATGCGCTGCTGTTCATTGCCTATTTCACCATGTCCTACATGCTGCTCGGCGCGATGTTCCTCAGCATCGGCGCGCTGACCTCCACCCAGCGCGAGCTGCAGATGCTGTCGCTGCCGATCACCATCTTCCAGATGATGATGTTCGGCTTGGCGCTCGGCGCGGCGACGCGGCCCGGCAGCTGGATCGAGACGGCGGCACAGGTCTTTCCGTTCAGCTCGCCCTTCGCGATGATCGGGCTGGCGGGCAGCGCGCCGGCGATCTGGCCGCACCTGCTCGCACTGGGCTGGCAGGCGCTGTGGGTGGCGATCATCATCACCGTGGGGGCGCGCGTGTTTCGCCGCGGCGTGCTCAAATCGGGCAGCCCCAAGCGCCGCACGAAGATCGAGGCGACGGCCTAAGATCGGGACTATTCAACGAACCCGTCATTCCCGCCTTCGCGGGGATGACGACTATTTGCGTAACGCCCCTGCTCCGGCCGTTTCTCACTATTGACACTTCTGTCAATTAGGCGTTTCCTCCCTGCAAAAGGCAGGAGAGGCAGCATGGCTACGCTCGCGACCGAAACCGGAATTCCCGGAACCCAGACCGTCGATCCGCTCGACGTCAGCCGGCCCGAACTGTATCGCGACGATGTCTGGCAGGCCCCGTTCCGCGAGCTGCGCGCCCGGGGCGGGATCTATCATTGCGAGAACAGCGCCTTCGGCCCCTATTGGTCGATCGCCACCTACAAGCCGATCGTCCAGGTCGAATCGCTGCCCGACATCTATTCGTCCGAGGCCGGCGGCATCACCATCGCCGATATGCAGGAAGGCGACATCAAGATGCCGATGTTCATCGCGATGGACCGGCCCAAGCACACCGATCAGCGCCGCACCGTCGCCCCCGCCTTCACGCCGAGCGAGATGGTGCGGATGACCGACAATATCCGCATGCGCACTGCCGAGATCCTCGATTCGCTGCCGGTGGATCGGGAGTTCGACTGGGTCGACAGCGTCTCGATCGAGCTGACCACCCAGATGCTCGCGCTCCTGTTCGACTTTCCCTGGGAGGAGCGGCGCAAGCTCACCTATTGGTCGGACTGGGCGGGCGATATCGAGATCGCCAAGGATCCCGTCCGCAAGGAGGAGCGGCGCCAGATCCTGTTCGAATGCGCCGCCTATTTCGGCAATCTCTGGCAGGGCAAGCTGGGCAAGGAGCCGAGGCCGGACCTGATCTCGATGATGATCCATTCGGATGCGATGAGCCACATGGACCAGATGGAGTTCCTCGGGAACCTCATCCTGCTGATCGTCGGCGGCAACGACACGACGCGCAATTCGATGAGCGCCTTCGCCTGGGGGCTCGAGCAATTCCCCGACGCGCGCGCGAAGCTCGAGGCCGATCCGGGCCTGATCGGCAATGCCACCCAGGAGATCATCCGCTGGCAGACGCCGCTCGCGCACATGCGCCGCACCGCGACGCAGGACACCGAGCTGGACGGCCACAGGATCCGCGCGGGCGACAAGCTCGGCCTCTGGTATCTCTCGGCCAATCGCGACGAGAGCGTCTTCCCCGATGCCGACCGGATCATCGTCGACCGCGAGAACGCCCGGCGCCACCTCGCCTTCGGGCACGGCATCCATCGCTGCGTGGGCGCCCGGCTCGCCGAGCTGCAGATCGGCGTGCTGATGGAGGAGATGGCCAGGCGCCGCCTGCGCGTGAACGTGCTGCGCGAACCCGAACGCGTCGCCGCCTGCTTCGTCCATGGCTACAAGAAGATGGCGGTGGAGCTCAGCCGCTATTGAGCCATCGCCGGGACTGGACGCGGCCCGGGCGCCTCCCCACATCCCCTCCCATGGAAACCAGCCGCCGCGCCTTGCTCGTCGTCGCCGGCCTGGGCACGCTGACCGCCGCATGCGGCGGCGCGCCGGCCGAGGCCGCGCAGAAGTTCGAATTCACACGCAGCGATGCCGAATGGCGCAAGCGGCTGAGCCCCGCCGCCTATCGCGTGCTGCGCCAGGGCGCGACCGAATACGCCTTTTCCAGCCCGCTCAACAACGAGCACCGGGCCGGCACCTTCGCCTGTGCCGGCTGCGCGCTGCCCCTGTTCAACGCGGCGACCAAGTTCGACAGCGGCACCGGCTGGCCGAGCTTCTGGCAGCCCTTGCCCAACGCCGTGATCACCCGCGCCGACAATTCGCTCGGCATGCGCCGCACCGAAGTGCTGTGCCGCCGCTGCGGCGGGCACCTCGGCCATGTCTTCGACGACGGCCCCCGGCCCACCGGCAAGCGCTATTGCATGAACGGCGTGGCGCTGGCGTTCGTGCCGAAGGCGTAGACATGAAAAGGCCCGGACGATGCCGGGCCCTTCCATTCCACGCTGTCGAGGCGATCAGCCCGCGTCGGGCGTCTCCTTCTTCGCTTCCGCCATCAGGTCGCTGAGGTCGAGGTCGAGCGACGGCTTGAAGTCGTCGTCGAGGTCGTGCGGCGCGCCGCCCGAATAGATGAAGCCGTTGACCGGATAGACCGAGGTGCCCAGGCCGCCCATCGGCGCGAACCAGACCTTCACTTCGCTCCAGTCGCCCTCGGGCGAGACGTCGACGGCGCGGACGTTGCGCTCGATGCCGCCGGCACGCGACCAGTTGGCATGGGTGAGCAGCACTTCGCGCTCGCTGATGACCTGGCTGACCATCGCGACATGGCCGAGCGGCATGCGGGCGGTACGCTGGAACGACATCACCGAACCGACCTTCGGGGTCTCGCCGCGCTGGTAGCGGCCGGCGGCCTGCGACCACCAGGTCCAGGCATTACCGTGAATGTTCACTCCGGAGATTTCGCGGGCATAGGGCGCGCACTGCCAGAAGGTACGGCCCTTGGCCGAAGCCGCCTGGGGGGCGGCCATCATCAGGGTGCAAACAGCCATCAACGCGAAACGCGCTGCGAAAACACGGAAATTCATGGACCCCCCGGTCAGGAAGCAGTCTGATGAACAGCGACTGACCAGATCATGGAACGGAAGTATAGGCCCGCGGCCGGTCGATGGGACGAACCGTTGCGACGAGTCGATGACTTGCGGATTCGCTCCCGTTTGCGGGGAACCGGGGCCGCGAACCCGCCGCCGAAGCACCCGGGCCGCCCTGCCGGGCCTAGGTGCTAACCCGGACCCGGATACGCCCCGGATGGGCAGCTCCCCCCTGCAACCCCATCAGTATGCGCAGTTTTCCACAAGCGGGACTTCGGTTCATCGCATGCATGTTGCGCCGCGGAATCAGTTGGTTTCCTATAATGAACAGGGGACGACGACTGGTTCAGCGGCTCGTTAACCATATTGTCGCAGTATCGGTCTCGGAGGGTCACGATCTGGGCGGGAGTATTGAACCATGGGAGCAAGGGCGAAACCGGCGGAAGGCGCGATGACGCTGGCCGAAATGAAGGAATTCGCGGGTTTCAGCGCGGCGACGCAGCGCTATGTGCGCCGCTCGCTCGACATCGGGCTGGACCGCGACGACGCGATGGCGCGCTGGTCGCGCGACGTGGTCGAGGCCGCCAGCATCCGCGCCCAGGCGCATGTCTATGAGCGCCTCCACGAAGTGCGCGCGCTGATGCCCGACGACAGCGACTTCGACTCCATCGAGCCGTTCATGTCGCCGCTCGTCGCCATCGCCGCCTTCGACCTGAGCCAGGGCCGCCTGACCAGCTTCTCGAGCTTCCGCTTCCTCTACGAGCGGCTGATCGGCGCCGAAGTGCGCCCCTGGCTCCCCTCGGCCTTCTGCGCCGCTGCGGCGCTGCCGCATCTCCATCCGGACCTGCGCCGCAAGCTGCTCCAGTCGATCAGCGAAGCCGCGGCCACGGCTTCGGGCTGGTCGAACCGCCAGCCGAGCTTCTATCCGGCCTGGGTGGAGAAGGTCGACACGGCGTCGCTCTCGCATTGATTTCCCCGTTCCCCTCTCGCTTGCGGGAGGGGATCCCTTCGCCGCCTTCCTACCGGCAGGTCCGCCACCCCCACTCCCCTCGCTCCGCTTCGTCGAGGTGCAGATGGTCGCGGTGCGCCGCATTGTAGTCCGGCGAGAGCACCGTCGAGAACAGCTTGCAGGCGCCGGTGCGCACGTCGCGCAGAAAGGCGGCTTTCCCGCCCCCTTCCTCCCAATCCTCCGCCACGCCGATCCGCGTCCCGTCCGCCAGGCGGAAGGCGGCGATGTCGATCGCATCGGCAGTCGCATGCTCGCTCCAGTCGCCGGCGCTGCGGCCGTACATGCGACGGCAGGAATAGCTGCCAAGATGCTCGATCCGCACCACCGCCGCGCCGAAATGCCGCTGCGCGGCGGGCTGTACGATCTCCCATTCCCAGAGCGACAGCGCCGCGGCGACCGGGCAGGAGGTGCCGGGGGAGGCCGGCGCGAAGGCGATCCCCCGCGATCCGCCGGGCGCGAAGCGCACCCCGTCCGCATAGCCGCATTGCGGCGCGTCGCCGGAAACCCTGGCGAGCGCCGCGTAGCGCACCCCGGCGGCACGCAGCAGCGCCCGGCACCGGGCATAGTCGCCGGTCAGCCCGGCCAGCTTGCGGCCGGTGAAGATGCCGATCGGCCGGCGCAGGTCGAGCCGGGTCCAGGGCAGGTCCTGCGGCCGGTTGCGCAGCGCGGCCCAGGTGAGGAACGATCCGCCGAGGAGCACCGCGAACAGGATCGCCGCCATCACGGCGCGGCGCACCCGCCTCACATGCGGATCGCCTGATCCAGGGGCTGGGCGGCGACCGGGTAGCCAAGATCGTCCGGAATGCAGAGATGGCGTTCGCCGTCGCGCTCCTCGATCCAGGGCGTGACGGTGCGGATCGGATGCGCGCGGGCATCGGCGACGGCATCCTCGTAGCGCGCGAACAGCGCCAGCCGCTCGAGATTGCGTCGCGTGGGAAAGATGATGTGCGCCTCGCCCCGATCGGCGGCGTCGAGCACCGCGCGCGCGCTCGCCCAGAAGACGCGGACATTCTCGTTGCCATCGACCTGCGGTTCGGCCCCTTCCGGCGCACGGGCAAGGTAGAAACGCGTGTCGAAGACCTTGTGGTGCACGCCCCGGGGCAGCCAGCGCGCGAAAGGCACCAGCCGGTCCAGCGCGAGCGCGGCGCCGGCTTCGTCGAGCAGATCGCCCATCGGCTCCCCGGCATAGAGGCGCTGGCGCAGCGCGGGCATGTCTCCCGCGGGGTCGAGGCCGATGGCGACGCCGGCTTCCTCCAGCGTCTCGCGGATCGCGGCGATGCGCGCGGCATTCTCCTCGACATCCCCGGCATGAAGGGCGGCCAGGACGAAATCGCCCGGATCGACGCGGCCGCCGGGAAAGACCAGCGCACCGCCCGCGAACGACATCGCCGCCGCGCGCTCGACCATCAGCAGCTCGGGTGGCCCGTCGCGGGTCTCGCGCATCACGATCACGGTGGCGGCGGGAATCGCCTGTTCGTCGGTCATGGAAGGAGTTTAGGTCGTGCAGGAGGGGATGGACACCCAATTCCCGAGGGCGGGGCGAGGAGGATCGTGGAGAACCGGGGATAGCGGCGGAAGGCGGGTGGGACAGAACCGGATCAGGCCCGCCTCACCATCCCGCCACTCGGAGCCGCACCCTTGCCACCCTGTCGGACGACGTGACGAACAGCGTCCGGCCATCCTCGCCGAAGCAGCAGTTCGCGGCCGCCTTGCCCGTCGCGATCAGCCCCAGCTTCCTGCCGTCGGGCGCAATCACGTAGATGCCGCCCGGGCCGCTGGCGAACAGGTGGCCGCTCTTCGCCACCTTCATCCCGTCGGGCAGGCCCGGCAGCTTGCGCGCCGCTTCCACCGAGAAGTCGACGAACGGCAACAGCGGGCCTCCTGCCGAGCCGTCCGCCGCCAGTTCGCAGTGGAAGATCCGTGCATCCTCGGGATCGGACTGGCTGACATAGAGCCGGTCGAGCCCCGGCGAGACGCCGATGCCGTTCGGCCGCTTCAGGCTCTTGTCGATCAGGCGCAGGCCGCTGCCGTCGGGATTGACGCGAAAGACGCCGTTGAACGCCAGCTGCTTGCGCGGCGAGGCGTCTCCCTCGGCCAGGCCATAGGGCGGATCGGTGAAGTAGATGATCCCGCCCCGCCCGATCGCCAGGTCGTTGCAGCTGTTGAACCTCCTGCCCTCGAATGCGCCGGAGACGATCGTCTTCCGCCGGGTCGCCAGATGCACCCGCGCGATGGCGCGCGTGCCCGAATCGGCCATCAGCAGGTCGCCGCGGGCATCGAGCACCATCCCGTTCGAGCCCGCCTCGCGCACCCCCGCCGGGATCGGCCCGGCCAGGCCCGAGGGGTTCAGGAACGGCCTGGCGCCCTCGCCCGCCCGCCAGCGATACGCGATATTCGCCGGCACGTCGGAGAAGAGCAGATAGCCGCCCCGCCGCACCCACACCGGCCCCTCGGCCCATTTGAAGCCGGTGGCGATCACTTCGATCGGGCTGGCCGTGTCGATCAGCGCGTCGAGCGCCGGATCGAGGCGCGTGATGCCCCCGATCCTCTCGCCCAGCGCCACCCCGGGCGCCAGGGGCAGCGCCGCCATGCCGGCCAGAACCGCGCGCCGTGTCGTCTCGGTCATTCTCTGCTCCGTCATGCCCACGGGGTCGCCCCACCCTGGCGGTATATCGCCTCGATCCACCCCATGTCGCGCAATCCTTCCGCACCCGGGCCGCGCCGCGGGATGCCGGACCCGCCCGGTCAATCGAAGCGCGCGCGGAAACAGGCGCGAAGCGCCGCATGCGTTTCCGCCGCCCTTGCCAGCAATGCCGGATCGGCTTCGGCCTGGCGGGGGTCGGGCAGGCGCAGCGCGGCGGCATCGATCGGCGCCTCGACCAGCACCGCGAGCCGGGGGGCATAGTGACGCGGACTGGCGCACAACGCATCATAGTCGAGGAACAGCTGGCGCTCCTGCACCCGAGCCGGTGCCGAAAGCAGCGCCTGGTGCACGCTGTCCCACAGCTTCAGCCAGTAGTCGACACGGGTCGCGTCCTCGTCGCGGCCAGGCGCGCCGTCGAACAGGAAGGGCCGGTGATCCGCGCCGAACTCATGATGGCCGAGCCAGGCCATGAAGCGGCGGCGGAACGGGTCCTCCCGCGCCAGCATGGTCGCCCGGCGATGCTGCGACAGCAAGGACAGCGCCTGCTGCAGCGGATCGCGGAACGGATGGACCAGAAGGGCGTCGGGAAAGCCGGTGGCGAGCCCCTCTAGGCGCAGGATATTGTTGTTGTTCTTCGATAGATAGCGAGTGCCGCCCTGGCAGAGGAGCACCAGGCGCACATAGTCGCCAAAGGCGGCGAGCGTGTCTGCCTGGGGTGCGACCGGGGCCAGTCCGTCGCGGCGCAGATAGCGGCTTCCCTCGCGCGTGCGCCAGAAGACCTCCTCGATCGCCTCGGGGCTGTCGAGATCATGGGTCAATCCGTCGCCATGGCCGCGCTCGCTGGCCTCGACATGCCGCTTGCCGCCCAGCCTGGCCCAGCTGTTCGGCGCGAGCGGAAACGGAAGGTCGCGATAGGACGGCGCGGCAAAGCTACCGCCCCGGTGGAGCAGCCGGGTGAGGATCGAAGTGCCCGCGCGCGCCAGCCCGGCGATGAACACCGGGCGCCGGATCGGCACCGCCGCGATCCGCTTGCGGTGGGTAGCGCGCTCGATGTCGAAGGTCGCTTCGAGCAGCGCGGGCGAACCCAGGGCGATGCGGTGGAGGAGCTTGTCAGCCCCGCTGTACACGCGGGATCACCTGCCAGCGCAGCACGGCATAGCCGAGCGTGAAGGGCATCAGTGCCAGCCTTGCCATCCAGTCCGACCGGAAGGCGGCGATCTCCGGCCAGTTGGCGTCCAGTGCCAGCACCACCAGCACGGGGGCCGCGGTGGCGAACAGCAATCCGCCTGCACGCATCGCCCGCACGAACATACGGCCCGAAAGTATCCGGAGCGCCCGTTCCTTGCCCCAGTCGGAAACGCCCCTCCGGGCGAGCAGCCGCATGGCATGCTGCCCACAGGCGGCGAGCGCGCGAAAGGCCGGGATCAGCGGCAAGGCGCGCGCCAGTTCGAGCATCGCGACGACAGCGAGGAAGAACAGGATCACCGGGCACGCCCGCGGATGCGGCGGACCAGCCGCTTGATCGGGTACCAGACGACCGAGACGATCGCGAGCAGGATCGAGCCGATCAGCCCGAAGGCGACTCCGATCGCGCCCAGCCCCAGCCCCGGGCCGGTATAGGCCTGGGCCGCGAGCGGCGCCGAAAGGGCTAGGACAAGCGACAGGAAACGAAGGGTTTTCACGAGCATTTGGCATTCACCGTAGCTTGAATGGCCGGGCCATCGGTGGTGGGATCGAGATAGCGTGCCCAGGAAAGGGCCATGCGCCGCTCGGCGGAATCGGCGGAGATGTAGCGCCAGCGCACCGCGCCCTGGGGCGACATGCGGACGAGGCGCCCCTGCTCGGTCTCCTCGATCATCGCATCGCCATTGGCGAGCGGCGTGCCCCGCCCCTGGGCGCGGGTGGCGATCCGGTTGGCGGCGAAGCCCCGCTCCCAGGGCGAGCTGGTCGCCCCGCTGGAAAGGTCATGGACGAGCAGGCGGTTGTGCCCGTTCACGCGCTCGTCGGGATAGCCCATCAAGGTGTTGTTATCGAACACCGAAATGCGATGATCGTCGAGGATGCTGACATCGTGCTGGAAGCGCCACGGGCCGATCTTCCACCACAGGATCTCGCCGGTGGCCGGCCGGTAGAGTGCGATCAGCGAGAGGTTGCGGATGCTGAGGAACAGGTCCCCCTTCTTCCAGAAACGGCCGTCCGCCATCGCCGGCTGGATGTCGTTGAGATGGAAGGGATCCTGCACATAGGGCCGGCCGCGCCACAGCTTCGCCAGTCCGTTGCGCTCGAGGATGTCGGCGATGCGGTCGACATTGCGCAGCCTCCCCTCGGGCGAGACCCGCGCCACCGCATCGTCCCAGAAATCGGGCTTCACCCCCGGCTCGCGCGGCACCGGGTAGCGATAGGGCACCCAGAGGTCGCCGTCCGGGCCCAGTTCGGTGGAATGGCTGAAGATGCCGTCCAGCGACCATAGCAGCTTGCCGCAGGCGTCGTAGCGGGCAAGCGGCGAGCTGTCGTGCAGCACCAGGCTGCCATCGGCGAGCAGCAGCGGGTGCATCAGCCGGTTGCGCGCGGCGTTCTTGTCGCGATGCACGTCGGTGAGCGCGGAAGCGAAGCGCGAGCGGGCATTGGCCGCGTCGACATCGGGCACGAACTCGCGCACCACCGCGCCGTCCGCGAGGCGGACCAGCTGCACCACCGATCGCTTGCGGCGGGGTTCGAAGGGCGAGATCAGCGCATAGCCGGCATCGACGAATCCCGGATCGCGGGAGAAGCCGCCCGGCAGCTTCTCATAGGCGCCGTGGAAATAGGGCGCGTTGCTGCGGAACAGGTGCTGGATCGTGTCCGGCACGCGCGCCAGCGTGATCGCGACGCGGCCGACCGTGCCCGCCTTCTCCCATCCGTCGACGATCGCGCCCGTGGCCATCGCCGCGAGCGGAACGAACAGCAGCACCAGGATCAGGCTCCACAACGGCACGGGCCGGGCAAGCAGGCGCTCCAACGCGCTGCCTTCCGCTTCGACCCGAACTCGCTGATCCCGACCCATTCGCCCTCCCCAGTCGGGCATGTGGTTCGACGGTGCGGGTGTCGGCGGGATTTCGGTACGTCGCTGGCAGGTTTCCGCTTTGTGGCCGTGTTAGACGGGCAAGGTCACCAGCGCGGAAAGGCCGCCCTCCTTCCGGTTGCGGATGACGAGGTCGCCGCCATGCGCGCGCGCCACCGCGCGGGCGCTGGCCAGGCCCAGGCCGATCCCGCCGGTATCGCGGTTGCGCGAACGCTCGCCGCGGAAGAAGGGCTCGAACACGCGGTCCAGGTCTTCCGGCGGCACGCCGGGCCCGTCGTCGCACACTTCGATCAGCGCCTGGCCATCGGCCTCGACCAGCGAGACTTCGGCGCTCCCGGCATATTTGAGCGCATTGGTGACGAGATTGTTGAGCATCGCCTTCAGCGCTGGCGAATTGCCCTCGACCACCACCGGGTCTCCCGGCGCAAGCGTCACCGGCGCGCCGCGATCGCTCATGTCATCGGTGACCGTCTCGGCCAGCGAGCGCAGATCCAGCGGCTTGCGCACGCCCTGCTTGGTCGTGTCGCGCAGATAGCTCAGCGTCGCGGAGATCATCGCCTCCATGTCGCGGATGTCGTCTTCGCAGGCCTGGCGCAACGCGTCGGGCGCCGCCTCCAGCCGCAGTCCGAGGCGCATCAGGGGCGTGCGCAGGTCATGCGCGACAGCGCCCACCACGGTGGCACGATCATCGACATAGCGATTGAGCCGGGCCTGCATCCGGTTGAACGCCGCCGCGGCATCGGCGATTTCCGTCGGCCCCTCGATCGCGATCGGCGCGGCGCGGGGATCGCGGCCGAGCCGTTCGGCGGCTTCGGCAAAGGCCCCGATCGGCTTGGCGATGCGGTGGGCGAGCGCCCAGGCAAAGGGCGCGACCGCCGCCGCGGACAGGATCAGCCACCACAGCACGAACAGGCGCCACGGCTCGAAGCTGTGGTTGGAATCGATCAAGGTCCACTGCCCATCGTCCTTGCGGAACGCGGCGGAGAAATCGCCGATTATCACCACGGCCCGCGCCGCCTGATCGCTGGCCGGCGGAACGGCGCGCGGCACGCTGGCGCGATCATAGATCTTCTCGCGCTGCATGAACGGCGTCGGGAAGCCGATCCGCACTCGCTCCACCGGCACTTGCAGCGCCTTGGCCAAGGCAAGTTCGATGCGCTCGCTCCGGGGATTCCAGGGAGCCGGCTCGATGAACGCCGGGTGGGATATCAGAAGATCGCTGTCCGGATCGCCGATGCCGCGCATCGCATTGGCGATCTGCCCGACGCTGTAGACCTTGGTCGACGGCGTCTGCACCGCGATCAGCAGGCCGAGATTCATCAGCTGGGTTATCGCCACGCAGGCGACCATCAGGACGAAGACGCGCAGGAACAACGGGGAACCCGCACCCCCGCGCCGCGGTGTCACGCGCGCACCACCTTGGGCACGAACAGATAGCCTTCGTTGCGCACGGTGCGGATGATCTCGTCGCCGCCCGAGCGCAGCTTGCGGCGCAGGCGGCTCACCTGCACGTCGATCGCCCGGTCATAGGCATCCGAATCCGGACCACGGGCCGCGGCGAGCAGCGCCTCGCGGCTCAGCACGCGGCGCGGACGCTCGATGAACACGCGCAGCACCGCGAACTCGCCATCGGTGAGGCCGACCAGCACGCCGTTGGGATCGAACAGCTCGTGACTGCCGAGGTCGATGCGCCAGCCCTCGAAGACATAGACGTCGCCGCTCTCGTTCGTGGCGATCGCGCCGCGCTTGCGCAGCGCCGCGCGCACGGTGGCGAGGATCTCGCGCGGGCTGCACGGCTTGGGCAGATAATGGCCGGCGCCGACCTCCAGGCCCAGGATGCGATCCTGTTCCTCGCCAAGGGCGCTCAGGAAGATGATCTCCGGCCCATCGGCGCGCGCGATGCGGCGACAGGCGGAAAGCCCGTCCTCGCCCGGCATCATGATGTCCAGGATCACGAGATCGACCGGGGTGCGCGCGAGGATCTGGTCCATGTCGCGCGTGCTGGACGCCGTCTCGACCTTGTAGCCCCGCGAACCGAGGCTGTTCGCCAGCAGCATGCGGATGTCGCGGTCGTCGTCGACGACGAGCAGGGTCGCCGAATCGTCCTGGGAAGTCGCGGTAGCAAGCATGGTTTCAGCTTCTACGACAAAATGCGTCTATGGTGTTGCGCGAATTTGTAACAAGATTCACCCGAGCCTGGTCGCAATCGGAACACCCCGCTTCAAAGTGAGCGTCACCGGCGTCCTTTCGGCGATTTCGGCGAGGCGGGCATTCTGCTCGGCATCGGTGCCGGTGATCGTCAGGATGCGCTCGATATTGAGCGTCTCGCCCTGGCCGTGGAGGAACAGGGCGACCTCGATATTCTCCACCGGCCACGCCTTGCGCTCGGCGTACATGCGCAGCGTGATCGCGGTGCAGGCGCCCAGGCTGCCCAGCAGCAGTTCATAGGGTGCGGGCCCGGCATCGCCCCCGCCCCGCGCTTCGGGCTCGTCGGCGACGAGGCCGCGCTTGCCGAAGCTGATGTCCGTGGCATAGGGCGCGGCGCGCCCGGTCTTGGCAATGGCGTGAGTCATGCCGGCAAGACTAGGACGGTTTAGTCGTTCCGTCATCCCCGCGCAGACGGGGATCCAGAGCGCAGGCGCTGTCCTTCCTGGCTCCGGACCCTGCCTGCGCGGGGATGACGTAGGGAGAAGAGGGCAGGCCCTCAGCTCTTCTGCCAACCCCCGCCGAGCGCGCGGAACAGGTCCACCTGCGTCTCGGCGATGAAGGCATCGGCCTGTGCCAGGTCCGCTTCGGCATCGGCGAAGGTGCGTTCGGCATCGAGCAGGGCGAGCGAATCGATATCGCCCTCGCGCTGGCGGGCGCGGGCGATGTTGACCGCCGCCTCGGCCTCGTTGCGCGCTGCCTGGAGCGCGGTGCGCCGGCCCAGCGCATGGCCATAGGCGGAGAGCGCCGTCTCGGTCTCCTGCAGCGCGTTCAGCACCGTGCCGTCGAAGGTGGCGAGCGCGACCTTGCTGTCCGCTTCCGCCCCGGCGACGCGCGCGCGGGCCGGGCCGGGGTTGACCGCCCAGTTGATCAGCCCGCCAAGGAGCCAGCGCAGCGGGCCGGCGCCGAACACGTCGCCGAAATCGGTGCCGGTCGATCCGCCCGAGACGCCGAGCGTGATCCGCGGATAGAGGTCCGCGGTCGCCACGCCGATCCGCGCGGTGGCGGCGGCCAGGCGGCGCTCGGCGGCGCGGATGTCCGGCCGGCGCGCCAGCAGCGCGGCGCCGTCGCCGACCGGGATCGGCTGGCCGAGGCGCAGCGTCGTGCTGCGCGCGCCCGCCACCGCCGGCAGATCGGCAGGCGTGCGGCCGGTGAGCGTGGCGAGGCGGAACAGTGCGGCATCGCGCGCGGCCTGGAGCGCCGGCACCTCGGCCTGGCGCTGGTTGCGGAGCGCGCCGATCCGGGCAGTGTCGAGCCGGGTCGCCAGGCCCACGCCGCGGCGGCGCTCGGTCAGGTCGATCGACTGGTCGAGCAGCTTGACGATATGCTCGGCCACCCCCAGCCGCTCGGCGGACGAAGCCGCATCGGCATAGGCGCGCGCCGTCTCGGCGGCGACGATCACGCGGACCGCGTCCGCATCCGCCTCGGCCGCGCCGACATCGCCGCGCGCGGCCTCGGTGCCGCGGCTGAGGCGACCGAACAGGTCGGCCTCGTAGCTGACGCTAAGCCCGGCATCGACCTGCCAGTCCTCGCGCGGCGCGCCGGGCAGGCGCTGGGCCGCGGGCAGGCGCCCGTAATTGGCGCCGGCGCTCAGGCTGGCCTGGGGCAGCTGGTTGGCCTTGGCGCCGCGCAGCACCGCGCGGGCCTTCTCGATCCGCGCCACGGCGACGCGGATATCGGTGTTGGCGGCCAGCGCGTCGGCAACGAGGCTGTCGAGCACCGGATCATTGTAGAGCCGCCACCAGTCGCCCTGGACAGGCGCGGCGGTCACCGCCGGATTGGCCGCGACGAAGGTGCCGGCCGCGGTCTGGGGCGGCGTCGGCGCGACATAGTTCGGACCGGCGGCACAGGCGGCGAGCGCCAGGGCCGAGGCAGTTGCGAGGAAGATACGGTAGGTCATTTCATTTCCTCCTTCCCGCCGCTCCGGGACGGGCCCGGAGCGGCGGCAGGGTTTCACTCGGCGGGCTGCAGCGCCGGCTCGTGGCCGCCTTCGTCGACTGCCTTGCGGTTGCCGCGCATCCTGGCGATGCGATCGCCCAGCGCGCGGCAGACGACGTAGAAGGTCGGCGTGAAGAGCAGGCCGAACGCCGTCACGCCCATCATCCCGAAGAACACCGCGGTGCCCAGCGCCTGGCGGAGCTCCGCGCCCGCCCCGCTCGCGATCAGCAGCGGCACGGCGCCGAGGATGAAGGCGAACGACGTCATCAGGATCGGCCGCAGGCGGTCGCGCGCGGCACGCACCGCGGCCTCCACCGGCGACAGCCCGTCCTGCACTTCCGCCTGGTGGGCGAACTCGACCACGAGGATCGCGTTCTTGGCGGCGAGCGCGATCAGCACGACCAGGCCGATCTGCGTGAGCACGTTATTGTCCATGCCCCGCAGATTCACTCCGGCCATCGCCGCGAGCAGACACATCGGCACGATCAGGATGATCGCCAGCGGCATGGTCAGGCTCTCATATTGCGCCGCCAGCACCAGGAAGACGAACACCACCGCGAGCGCGAAGACCAGCCCGGCCGTGCTGCCGGCCGCCTTTTGCTGGAAGGCGATGCCGGTCCATTCGGCGCCATAGCCGGCGGGCAGTTCGCTCGCGAGCTTCTCCATCGTGTCGAGCGAGGCGCCCGAGCTGTAGCCCGGTGCGGTATCGCCATCGACTTCCACCGCCGGGAACAGGTTGTAGCGCGTCACGCGGTACGGGCCGGTCTTGTTCTCGAAGGTCGAGACCGAGCCGATCGGCACCATCGCGCCCGAGTTCGAGCGGGTCTTGAGGTTGGCGATGTCCGCCTCGGTCGCCCGGAACGGCGCATCGGCCTGCGCGGTCACGCGATAGGTGCGGCCGAGCATGTTGAAGTCGTTCACGAAGGCCGAGCCGAGATAGACGTTCAGCGCCTCGAACACCCGCTCCGGCGGCACCCCGAGCATGTCTGCCTTGCGCCGGTCGATATCGGCGAAGACGCGCGGCGTCGCGGTGTTGAAGAAGGTGTAGATCTGCTTGAGGCCCGGAGTCTGGTTGGCCTGGCCGATCAGCCCGAACGCGGTCTTGCCCAGCTCGTCATAGCCATGCTCGGCGCGGTCCTCGATCATCATCCGGTAGCCGCCGGCCGAGCCGATGCCCTGGATGACGGGCGGCGGGACGACCAGCAGCATCGCCTCGTTGATGTCGGCGGTGCGCTGGCGCGCCTCGTTCATGATCCCGTCAAAGGTGACCCCGAGCTTCTTGCGCTCCTCGAAGGAGAGCAGGGGCACATAGGCGGCGGCCGAGTTCGGGGCGAGCGTCTGCGACGGGCCGTCGAAGCCGGCGAGCATCACCGATCCCTTCACGCCCTTGATCGGGAGGATACGGGCGACGACCTTGCGCATCACTTCGTCCGTCCGCTCGAGCGACGAGCCCGGCGGCAGCTGGATGACCGTGAGGAAGTAACCCTGGTCCTGCTGCGGGATGAACCCCACCGGCGTCACCCAGAACATCCCGATCGTCGCGGCGATCAGGCCGACATAGGTGAGCATCATCCGCTTCGGCCGGGTGACCAGCACGCGGGTGAGCTTGGCATAGCCGACGCTCATCCGCTCGAAGCCGGTGTTGAACGCATCGGCGCCGCGGCGCACGATCCGGCCGATCGGTCCCCGGGGTTCGCCCTCGTGATGCTGCAGCAGCAGCGCCGCCATGGCGGGCGACAGGGTGAGCGAGACGAGCAGCGAGATCGCGGTCGCGGCCGAGATCGTCACGGCGAACTGCTTGTAGAAGGCGCCCGACAGACCGTTCAGGAACAGCGTCGGCAGGAACACCGCGAGCAGCACCAGCACGATCGCGACGAGCGCGCCGGACACTTCGTCCATCGAAGTGCGCGCCGCCTGGAGCGGGGTCATCCCTCGCGCCAGGTTGCGCTCGACATTCTCCACCACGACGATCGCGTCGTCGACGACGATGCCGATGGCGAGGACGAGGCCGAACAGCGAGAGGTTGTTGAGCGAATAGCCGAGCGGCAGCAGCACCGCCATCGTGCCGATCAGCGAGACCGGGATGGCAAGCACCGGGATGATCGCCGCGCGCCATTTCTGGAGGAAGACGATGACGACGAGCACGACGAGCAGGATCGCCTCGCCCAGCGTGTGATAGACCGCGTCGATCGACTGCGCGATGAACTCGGTCGGGTTGTAGATGACGCGATATTCCAGGCCCTTGGGGAAGTTCTTGGACATCGCCTTGAGCTGATCCTGCACCGCATTGGCAGCGGCGAGGGCGTTCGAGCCCGGGCGCTGGAACACGGCGAGGATCACGGTCGGCTTGTTGGAAAGATAGGTGTTGGACGAATAGTCCGCCGCACCCAGTTCCACGCGCGCCACGTCGCTCACCCGCACCTGGTGCCCGTCGGCATCGGTGCGGATCACCACCTGGCCGAACTGCGCGGGATCCTTCAGGCGGCCCTGCGTCTCGATATTGAGCTGGAAGGCGTTGCCCGTCGGCGTCGAGCCCGGCTGGCCGAGCGTGCCGGCGGCGACCTGGACGTTCTGCGCGCGCAGCGCCTGGACGATGTCGCCCGCCGTCAGGTTGAGCGCGGCGGCGCGGCCCGGATCGATCCACACGCGCATCGCATAGTCGCGCGCGCCGAACATGCGCACGTCGCCCACGCCTTCGACACGGGCGAGGCGGTCCTTCACCTGGGTCAGCGCATAGTTGGAGATATATTCGCGATCGACGGAGTTGTCCGGCGAGATCAGGTTCACGACCAGCAGGAAGTCCGGCGTGGTCTTGCGCGTGACGACGCCCAGACGCTGCACTTCCTCGGGCAGGCGCGGGATCGCGACCGCGACGCGGTTCTGCACCAGCACCTGCGCGGAATCGAGATTGGTTCCCGACTTGAACGTGACGGTGATGGTGACGTTGCCGTCGCCGGTCGATTGCGACGACTGGTAGAGCATGTCGTCGACGCCGTTGATCTCCTGCTCGATCGGCGCGGCGACCGTCTCGGCGACGGTCTCGGCCGAAGCGCCGGGATAGGAGGCGGTGACCGTCACCGTCGGGGGGACGATGTCGGGATATTGGGAAATCGGCAACGCGAGATAGGCGATCGCACCGATGATCGTGATCACGACCGCGATGACGGCCGCGAAGATCGGGCGCGTGATGAAGAACCGCGAGAGGCGCATGGGGCCACTCCTCGAAAAAGAGGTCTGAAACGAAGAAAGTGTCAGCCGCCGGACCCTGGGGAGATCCGGCGGCTGACGGTCAACGGGCGAAGGTTGCTTCGCCCGTCACCGGCGCCGTGAGGGCCGGCGCCTGACTGGTTGCGGTCGGCGCGATCTTGCCGGGCTTCGGGTTCACCTTGCCGCCCGGAGCGGCGAACTGGGTACCCGAGATCACCACCTTGTCCTGGGCGGTCAGGCCGGAGCGGACGATGCGCAGGCCGTCGACCACGGGCCCGAGCGTCACCGGCTTGGGCGCGACGGTGCCGTCCTTGCCCACGGTAAGCACGAGCTTGCGGGCCTGGTCGGTCTGGATCGCGGTGTCCGGCACCATCAGCGCCTGGGTGGTGCCGCCGGCCGAGAGGCGCATGTTGCCGAACATGCCGGGCGTCAGGAACATGCCCGGATTGCTCAGCACCGCGCGGCCGCGGATCGTGCCCGACTTGGGATCGAGCCCGTTGTCGGTGAAGTCGAGCTTGCCCTTCCACTTATAGTCGGTCTCGTCCTGCAGGCGGATCTCCACCGGCGATTCCTGGGCGCCGGTTTCCTTCGCGCGCTTGGTCTTGAGGAACAGGGCCTCCGAACCGTCGAAGGTGAAGTAGATCGGATCGAGCGCGTTGATCGTGGTCAGCAGCGAACCGCCCTGCCCCTCGCCTGCGGCCACCAGGTTGCCCGGATCGACGCGGCGGTCCGAGATGCGGCCGGCGATCGGCGCGCGGACCTGGGTGAACTCCATGTCGAGCGCGCGGCTGCGCACCCGGGCCTGGGCCGCAGACACCGACGCACCGGCGGCGCGGACGCGGGCCTGGAGCCGCTCGACATCGCTCTTCGACACCGCCTCGACCGAGACGAGACGCTCGGCGCGACCCAGGTCGGAACGGGCAAGCGCGAGATCGCTCTCGGCACTGGCCAGCCCGGCGCGCGCTTCGGCCAGGGCCGCCGCAAACGGGCGCTGGTCGATGGTGAAGAGCAGCTGGCCCTTCTGGACGATCGCACCGTCGGTGAAGTGGACGCCGGTGATCGCCCCCGAGACGCGCGGACGCACCTCGACTGCGCGGCTCGGCTCGAACCGGCCGACATAATCGTCCCATTCGTTGACGTCGCGGACCAGCGGGGTGGCGACCGTCACCACCGGCGGCGGCGGCGCCGCCATCGCGGCGGGCGCGTCCTTGCTGGCGATGCTGAGGCCGGCGGCGACCAGCACCACCGGCAGCGCGACGAGGCTGCCGCGCTGCCACAGCGGCATGCGGCGAAGGCGATCCGAGACGCCCGGCTTGTTGTCGCCCGTCTCGGATTCGATGCGCGTGATCATGTTCATTGGAATCGCTTCCCCTGATTCAGGGCTGCCCGGCCGCGGCTGATGGAGGCGAGCAGCGTTTCATATTGGTCGGGCGTGAAGCCCGCTTCGTGGAAGGCGCGGATCTCGTGGCGGGGCACGGCATAGCCCTTGTGCCAGGCGAGCACCGACATGCGGCGCAGCGCCTCGAGTTTCTGGTCCGCTAGTTTCGGATTGGGCACCTCGCCCCCGAAGATCACGCCCAGCGCCACCGAGAGGCGACCGGGCTTCTCCAGCGACGCCAGCCGGTCGTGCTGCGCGATCGCGACGACTTGCCATTCGAGCGCGGAAAAGCCGCTGACCGGGAGGACATCGGCAGGCACCGCGATCGGGCTGCCCTGGAGCGCGGCGAAGTTGAGATAGGCCATGATCGTCTCCTCCTGCTTGTTGCCCGGCGGAAGGCAAAAGCCTCCCCGTGCCGCGCGGAACGGTTTCCGCCGGCATTTCCGGTCATCCCCAACCGGCACGAGACGAGGCTTTCGCGCAGACGCATGTGTCTGCGGCGCACCGTCCCGGTCCTGTCTAAATTCTGCGCTGCTGGAGTGATGGCCCGGGGCATCGGCCCCTTGTCGTCGCTTCGGCAGCTTCCCTCATTCTATACTGACTGGTATAGAAATCGTGCTGCGTTGCGTCAAGGGCTTTTTATACTGGTCGGTATTTTTTGTCGAGGCGGGGCCAAACAAAAACTTTCAAGAGGCGTTCGCGATCGGGCGCCTCCCTGTCATCGCGGCGAAAGCCGGATGCCGGCAATCTCGCTTACTTGCTCGGCCAGCAGGCCAGGCTGGTGTCGATCAGCGCCTGAAGATCGGCGCACGACGTGCCGCCGCCGGCCTGGAGCGCAATGCCCTGGAGCAGTGCGGTCAGATAGGCGGTGAGCCCGATCACGTCGGTATCGGCGGGCAGGTCGCCTTCGTCCTTGGCGCGCTCGAATCGATCGATCAGGCCCTGCTTCACGGTTGCCCCGCGCTTGAGCACCTCGGCGCGGATCGACTCCGCTTCGGCCCCGCAAGCCACCGAGTTGATCACGCCCATGCAGCCCTTGGGATCGCACGAGCTCATCTGCATCTCGAGCGCGCCGATCAGCAGCCGCTCGGCGACGCCGCGCGCAGTCGGCGCGTCGAGCGCCTTGCCCATATAGTCGAGCTTCTCGCGCTGATAGAGATCCAGCGTCTTCCGGAAGAGCGCTTCCTTGTTGCCGAACGCCGCATAGAGGCTCGGCCGGGTGATCCCCATCGCTTCGGTCAGGTCGCTCAGCGAGGCGCCCTCATAACCCTTGCTCCAGAAGACGCGCAGCGCCGCGGTCAACGCCGAGTCGGTGTCGAATTCGCGGGGGCGCCCCTTGGCGACGGCACAGGCGGTGATTTCCATAATGACCGGTACATAATGTTGATGGACCCAAAAGTCCAATGCCTTGCGGCCCTTCCGCATTCCACTCCGGTTAACCACTGTATTTTCACGGGTGTGAACTTGCCGATCGGTGGGATTACGCGCTTCCCATGGTTGAATCCATTCGACTCACCAGTTGGCGGAAACATAGGGCGCCCGTCATGCAAGTCGCGGATGCATGCCGCGGGCCCTCCCGCAGCCCCGCCGAATTGACGAACGAGAATATCGCAGGACGCGTCAGGGGCATTTGGACGGCAATGGCATCGCATCGTCCGCAACAACCGGCGACCATGCGCCGCTCCCTTCATTTATACGCTGCATATCGTTTGCACCAAAATGGAGTAATTTAGATGGACGGCCAGCGTCTGGTGCACATCGTCGATGATGAGGACAGCGTCCGGAACTCGATCGGGTTCATGCTGCGGACCACGGGCTATGCCGTGCGCCTCTGGCCATCGGGCACGGCGTTCCTCCGCGAACTGCGCAGCGTCGAGCCGGGCTGCGTCCTGCTCGACATCCGCATGCCCGAAATCGACGGGCTGCAAGTGCAGCAGCTGCTCAACGAGCGCGGTGCCGCCATGCCGGTGATCGTGCTCACCGGACATGGCGACGTGGCGGTCGCGGTGAAGGCGATGCGCGCGGGCGCGGTCGACTTCCTCGAAAAGCCGTTCGAGGCCGATCGCCTGCTGAACGCGATCGACAAGGCCTTTGAGCGCATGCGCGAATCGAACGGCGGCTCGCGCACCGATGCGGCCCGCACGCAGCTCGCCAATCTCTCCGCGCGCGAGCGCGAAGTGCTGGAAGGGCTCGCGGCCGGCTTTCCCAACAAGACCATCGCCTATGATCTCGGCATCTCGCCGCGCACGGTGGAAGTGCACCGCGCCAATCTGATGCAGAAGCTCGGTGCGCGCAGCCTCTCCGAAGCGCTGCGCGTCACCTTCACCGCCGAGATGGGCGAAATCCAGCGTCCCTAGGCGTCAGAACCAGCCGGCGGTTTCGCCCAGCATCATGATACCCGCGGCGATGAACAGCACCGCGGCGATACCGTGCACCAGCCGCAGCGGCACGCGCTTGAGCAACGCGTTGCCAAGGAACACCGCCGGCACATTGGCCAGCATCATGCCCAGCGTGGTGCCGGCGGTGACCGCCCATATGTTATGGAACTTCGCCCCCAGCGCCACCGTGGCGAGCTGGGTCTTGTCGCCCATCTCGACCAGGAAGAAGGCAATGGCGGTAGTGAGGAAGGCGCCGAAGCGAGCCGGCTTGTCCTCGATGTCGTCGATCTTGTCGGGGATCAGCGTCCACAGTCCCATGGCGATGAACGAAGCGGCGATCAGATAGCGGAACCAGGCGCCCTGGAGCAGCGCGGCGGCTTCCGAACCTACCAGGGCGGCAAGGAAATGATTGGCCAGCGTCGCGACCAGGATGCCGAGGATGATCGGCACCGGCTTCTTGAAGCGCGTGGCGAGCAGGATGGCGAGCAACTGGGTCTTGTCGCCGATCTCGGCGAGCGCGACGAGTGCGGTGGAACTGAGCAGGGCTTCCACGGGCAATACTCCGGGCCGGACGGAGACGAAATCCAACGACATCGCACCTCCCCGCCCGGCAAGAGCGGAGATGCGACGCCATTGGTCTCGCCCGAACGGTGACCCGTCCCTCCCGCGCCATGGCCTCTCGGCCAAGCATGTTGACGCAGGAGCCCGCGCGACGGCGCGGCTGGCTACTCCCCAAATAGCGAGGTACTGCCGAAGCAGCACCTGCCCCGCCTAGGGCAGGTGCCCGTGAGAATCCAGCGCTTTGTGGTTCAGCCCGCCAGGCAGAGCAGGGGATTCCCGGCCGCGGGCACCGCGTCCGGTTCGCCGCGCAGCGAAGCGAGCAGGTCGCCGATCGAGCGCACCGGCGTCGAATCGAGGAAGCGGCTGCCCCAGTCGCGTGCCAGCGCCGCGGCATCGGCTCCGGTATCCGCCAGGATCGAGGGAAAGGCGATGCGCAGGCGGGGCCCGGCGAAGAGCTGCTCGGGCGAGGCAGTCACCGCCGACCCCAGCGGCCGGACGAACACCGCGCCGGCGACCTTCTCGACATAGGAAGCCGGCGAGAGCCGCGCCCACCAGGTCACCGCGAAACAGCCGATGCCGTGCGCGACCAGGATCACCGGGCGCTCCGTCAGGCGAACCGCCTCGTCGAGCCGCGCGGCCCACAGGTTGCGCCCGCCCCCGCCAAGCTCGATGATCTGCCCGGCATGCGCCAACAGGCTGCGGGCGGGACGGTCGGCACGATCATAGATGGTCAGTGTCGGAAGCGACGGATCGAAGAGGCCATTCTCGGGCATTCGCTTATCTCCCAGCCGGGCGGGAAGGCACGCTCAACGAGTCGCCAGCCTATTCCTACTCCACCACTATGCAATCGCCCCTGCGCCAGGATGTTTTCCCGGCGCGCCGAAATAATCGGCCCCTCTGTGACTCTCCCGTGTCCGAATATTGCAGAAAGTTCATCTTGCGGAGAACTGTCGGCCACCCGGGCGGGTGCAGTCTCGCCTCTCCACAAGCAGGAGAGTGCCAATGTTCAGGAAGTTGATGATCGCCGGAGCCTCGCTCGCCATGCTCGCCGCGGCGACGCCTTCGATCGCAGCAGCGCCGTGCCGCGACGCGCACGGCAAGTTCATGAAGTGCCCGACCAAGCCCGCGGCCAAGCCCATGGCCACCAAGCCCGCGGCGGCCGCCCCCGTTGCCGCCAAGCCCATGGCGGCAAAGCCCGCGCCCGCCAAGGCAACGCACTGCAAGGATGCCAAGGGCAAGTTCGTGAAGTGCGGCACGGCAGGCGCCAAGCCGTCCTGACCGCCAGCTCCGGGCTCGGCCGCCCGCATCGGCCGGGCCCGGATCATTTCCTACCAGCGACTTCGAAGCCGGCGGCAACCCCGCCGGCTTTTTCGTTCGTCCGCCCGATGCGCGATCGATCCGGCTTCGTCGCAATACGCGCCGCCTCGGTCGCTTAACGGAGGAAGCTGCCCCCCGCTCCCCGCAGCGTACCTCCTGCGCCCGTGCTTCAATCGTGAAGGCGGCGCAGCGAGCGGGCGGGCTGCCGGGCGACATCCTGGACGATCGGGTCGGCGAAATTTCCCAAGCGAAATGGCCAGAGCGCGATGCAGCCCCGCCGCGCGAGCGAAAGAGGGAGTGGTCCGCCACGCGAGCAGCCTGAGCACGGGCTGCCGCCGCGGCCAGAAGCAAAAGGGCTGACAATGATAAATCGAACCAGGACCATCACCCGGCTGTTGCGGGACTCGACGGCACTTTGCGGCGCCATGCTGATCGCCGCGCCGGCATTGGCGCAGGAAGCCGCGCCGGCGGCGTCATCCGCACGGGACGCTGCCGCTCCCGCGGCCGCCCCGGCTGCCCAGGAAGCAACCGGGGACCAGATCGTCGTCACCGGCTCGCTGATCCGGCGCACCGACACGGAAACGCCGTCGCCGGTCACCGTGCTCTCGGCCGAGACGCTCGAGCAGCGCGGCCTCAACACCGTCACCGAGGCGGTGCAGCGCCTGTCGGCCGGCAATGCCGGCACGATCACCCAGGGCTGGAATGCGGGCGGCAATTTCGCGGCGGGCGCCAGCGCCATCTCGCTGCGCGGCCTCACCGTGCAGTCGACGCTGACCATCTTCGACGGCCTGCGCATGGCGCCCTATCCGCTCGCGGACGACGGCCAGCGCAACTTCGTCGACATGAACACCATCCCGAACGCGATCATCGAGCGCATCGACGTGCTGAAGGACGGCGCTTCCTCCACCTATGGCGCGGATGCCGTCGCCGGCGTGATCAACGTGATCACGAAGAAGGAGATCAAGGGCCTGCACGCCAATGTCTCGGCCGGCATCTCGCAGCGCGGCGACGCGGGCGAGCGACGCGCCGACCTGACCTGGGGCTATGGCGACCTCAACGACCAGGGCTTCAACTTCTACGTCAGCGGCGAATATATGAAGCAGGACCCGCTCTGGGCGCGGGACCGCGACTATCCGTTCAACACGCTGGACTGGAGCCGGATCTGCGGCGCCAGCGGATCCTGCCTGCCGAACCACACCTGGAACGGCATCAGTGCGAACGGGACGGTATTCGGCCTGTACGCCCCGCCTGGCGTCGCGATGATCCGTCCGGTGGCGACACCGGGCAACCCGAGCGGTTCCGGGCGATTCTCCTACATGGCCACGTCGAATCCCTGCGGACGCTGGACGCCGTATCAGCTCTCCGCCGCGCAGATCGCACAGGCGACCACCGCGCCCACGAGCGGCATCGTCTGCCAGGGCAACCAGGCGGAGTATCTGATGCTGCTGCCGGACGTGGAGCGCTTCGGCGTGTCGAGCCGCTTCACCGCCAATATCGGCGACTCGCACCAGTTCTACGCACAGGCGAACTATTACAAGACGTCCACCGCCGCCACGTCCTCGCCGCACGCCTTCAACGGCACTCTGCCGGATCCCACCTCGGTGGGCACCTACAGCGTGATCATGCCGGTCTATGTGTGCGCATCCGGCAGGGGCACGCCCAACGGAGTGAACACCGGTTGCGATGCCACCAACGGCACGCTCAACCCGCAGAACCCCTATGCCGCTGCCGGCCAGACCGCGCAGGTCCTGTTCCGGTCCGACCGGATTCGCGAGGACGAGGCGATCTCCCGTACGCTGCGCGGCACGATCGGCCTGTCCGGCCAGGTCGCCGGCTTCGACTATTCGGCGAGCTTCGTCGCCGCCAATTCGAAGCTCACCCGCATCCAGCGCGGCTATGTGAAGCCGCAGCGGATCATGGACGTGCTGGCACGCGGCACGTTCAACTTCACCAATCTGGCCGCGAACCCGCAGAGCGTCTGGGACTATATCGCGCCGGAAAACGCCACGGTGTCGAACTCGGATCTGTGGCAGGCCACGGCGAACCTGTCGCGGCACGTCATCGACCTGCCGGGCGGCGGCGTGGATGCGGCGGGCGGCCTTTCCTATCGCTATGAGTCGATCATCTCGCCCAGCGCCAATCCGGGCAGCGACATCAGCCCCTGGGATCGCTATTACAACGTCAACGCAGTCGGCACCTCGGGCAGCCGCAAGGTCTTCTCGGCCTTTGGCGAAGTCCAGGCGACCGCGCTGGACATGCTCGAGCTGAACCTCTCGGGCCGTTACGACTCCTATTCGAGCGGGCAGAAGAACTTCTCGCCCAAGGTCGGCGCCAAGTTCACACCGATCCGTGCCCTTGCGGTACGCGGCACCTGGTCGAAGGGCTTCCGCATCCCGAGCTTCAACGAAGCCTATGGCACGCCGACCACCGGCTTCGTCACGCGCGGCGGCGGCACCTTCTGCCAGACCTATGCGGCGTTCTGCGCGGCGCACGGCAACAACGTCTACGCCAGCCAGGCCTTCAGCATGGGCCTGACCAATGTCGGCAATCCCGATCTGCGTCCGGAGAAGTCGGAGAGCATCACCGCCGGCCTGATCTTCGAGCCGATCCGCGGCCTCAGCTTCACGCTCGATTTCTGGCGGATCCGCGTCAAGGACCAGATCGTCGGCGTGAACAACACGGCGCCGGTGCTCGACGCCTATTATCGCAACAACGGCGTGGTGAACATTCCGGGCGTCACCGTCCGGCCCGGTCCGGTGGACCCGGCCAATCCGAACGCGTTGCCGCATATCGGGACCATCCGGGCCCTCTATGCCAATGCCAACCGGCAGGTGGTCCAGGGTATCGATGCCGGCTTCAACGCGAACCTGAAGCTGGCCGGCGACATACGCTGGATCAGCTCGCTCGAGGTCTCGTATCTCGACAAGAACCACCTCACGCTGATCGACTCGATCACCGGCGAGGCGCAGCCGCCGCAGCGCTACGAGGACACGCTCAGCCCCTGCAACAACACGTCGTGCTCGGGTTCGCCGCGCTGGCGGGCGAGCTGGCAGAACACGCTCAAGCTCGGCGACACCAGCGTGACGGCCACGGCCTACTACACCGCCGGCTATCACGTCTCGCAGGTCGATTTCGGCGCCACGCCGTTCGACTGCGCGAGCGCGGTCGACAATGGCGCGGCGACCTATGACGATGGCACGCCGGTGCAGTGCCGCTCGAAGGATATCTGGAACGTCGACCTGACGATCCAGCACCGGATCAACGACAATTTCGCGCTGTCGCTGAACGTGCTCAACCTGCTCGACACCAAGCCGCCCTTCGATCCGAACGCCGCCTACAGCACCTTCGGCTACAACCCGGCCTGGGCCGGCCCCAACATCATGGGCCGCTATTTCCGCGTCGGAGCGAAGATCGATTTCTAGACCCGCCGTAAGAGGGCAACTCCGGGGAGCGGCTTTGCCGCTCCCTCTTTTTTTGCCCGGCGCGTGCGCCCGTCGCGCCACCTTCCGCTAATGAGATTGACTCGCAATATGCCATTCCCTAACGAGCCCGCCACAGGGGTGTTCCAAGGGGATCCGCGATGAAGTCCTTCCTCCACAGCGCGCTGCCCGCCGGCGCCATGGCCGTGCGAGCCCCGGCGCCGGGCGAGGAAGAGGGTCAGGACAAGCGCCGCGAGGCGATCGACCCCATCGTCTCGCTCCGCCTCGCATATTGAACCGGGAGGAACGCGTGGCGGGAACAGCACGAGCGCGCGCGGGCTGGCGCTACCGCGTCAATGTCACGGCGCGCGCGGTGGCCGGGACGATCGGCGCCTATGCGGTCGCCGCCCTGTTCGCCGCGGCGATGGCGCGCCTGCTGCCGATGCCGAGAGTGGAAGCGATCATGCCGGCGACTCTGCTCGCCTTCCTCGTCGGGCCGGCGGTCACGCTGTGGGCGTTCCTCGCCCGCGGTCCCTGGCGCGCCTGGGCCGGGGTAGTCCTGCTCGCCGCGCTCTTCGCCGCGATCGGCTGGGCCGCGGGGGCGCCGACATGAGCGCGCTCCGCGAAGGCGCGCGCCAGGTCATGGCCTGGCTGCACGGCTGGACCGGGCTGCTGCTCGGCTGGGTGCTGTTCGTCATGTGCCTTGCCGGCACGCTCAGCGTGTTCAAGCCCGAGATCGGCCAGTGGATGCGCCCGGAGACCCGCGCCACCGCCGATCCGGCCGATGCCGTGCAGGCCGCGACCGACTGGCTGGCGACGAACACCCGAGGCTCGACCGGCTGGTATCTCACGGCCCCGAGCGCCCGGACGAACACGGTCGAGGCCGCCTATGACAGCGACGGCAGCTTCGTCTATCGCGCGCTCGATCCGGTGCGCGGCGCCCCCGCCCCGCGCGAGACGCTGGGCGGCGAATTCTTCTACCGCCTCCATTTCGAACTGGAGCTGCCCTATCCCTGGGGCCGGCTGCTCGCGTCGATCGCGGCGATGGCGATGCTGGTCGCCCTGATCACCGGGATCATCGCGCATCGCCGCATCTTCAAGGACTATTTCACCTTCCGTCCGGCCAAGGGGCAGCGCTCCTGGCTCGACGGGCACAATGCGCTGGGCGTGCTTGCCACGCCGTTCCACTTGATGATCACCTTCACCGGGCTGGTCACGCTCGCCTCGCTCAACATGCCCTGGGCCATCTCCGCCACCTATGGCAAGGACCTGGCCGCGGTGTACCACGATCTCGCGCCGGGCGTGGCGGAGCGCGCCAGGGCGAACGTGCCCGTGCCGCTGGCTCCGATCGCCCCGATGCTGCGCGAGGCCCAGCGCCGGCTCGGCGGCACGATCGGCCGCGTCTATGTGATCAACCCGGGCGACCGGGCCGCGGTGGTCACCATATTCCGCTCGGATGCCGACCAGATCGGCTTCACGCCCGCCGAGATCAGCTTCGACGGCGCCACCGGCAGGCCGCTCCGCGCCTGGCGGGAGAATCGCGGCGCGATCCAGACGTATAATGTCGTCTACGGACTCCACATGGCCCGCTTCGCCTCGATCGCGACGCGCTGGCTCTATTTCCTGGGCGGCGCGATGCTGACGCTGGCGATCGCGACGGGCCTGGTCCTGTGGATCGTCAAGCGCCGCGAGCGCGCGCCGCTCTCGCTCGGCAATCGCGTGCTCGAACGGCTGAACGCGGGCGTACTGCCCGGCGTGCCGCTGGGGTGCGCCGCCTATCTCCTCGCCAACCGCCTGTTGCCGCTCGGTCTCACCGGCCGGGCCGAGCTGGAGGTCTCCACGGCATTGTGGGCCGCCGCCGCGGCAGTGGCGATGGGCGCCGCGCTGCCGCCGCGCTGGTCCTGGCCGCTGCTCACCGGCGCGACCGCGCTCGCCTGTGCGCTCGCGGCACTCATCGGCCTGTCGATCAGCGTCATGTCGGTGGTGCTGCTGGCCGTCGCGGCGGCGCTCGCCCTGCTTGCCGCGAAGCAGTTGCGGCCCCCGAAGCGCGCCCCCGAACGCCGGAGGCGCGCGGCATGACGATGGCAGTCGCCGGCCTGCTCTATCTCGGCATGTTCGCGCTCGCCGCCGGCATGTCGCGCCACGCCGACCCCCTGCTCGGGGCCCGGGCAAGGCATGCCGCGCTCCGGCATCCGGCCCGCTATGGCTGGGCGCTGGTCGCGTTCTCCTTCCTCATCGCCTGTCTCGCGGGCGACGGCGGGCGGGCGCTGGTGCTGTGGTTCGGGCTTATCCCCTTCGCCAGCGCGATCATCCTGCTGGGGCTCAGCTATCGCCCGGCCGTGCCGCGCGCCATGGTGCCGGTCGCGATGCTGATGGTGCTGCTCGCGCCCCTTATCTAGGCGAGGACCGCCTTGCCGCGCAGCAAGGCTCCGGCAACTTCCACGATCTCGACGGGATCGAAGGGCTTGCCGATCGCCGGCACCTCGGCGAACCCTTCGGGCAGATGGTCGCGGCCATAGCCGCTGACAAAGGCGAAGGGCACGCCATGCGCATCGAGCGCGGCTGCGATCGCCTCGACGCTGGCGCCCTGCAAATTGCCGTCGAGCAGCGCCCCGTCGATCCGTCCGCCTTCGACGATCGCCCGGGCATGCTCGGCGGTCGCGGCCGGGCCGACCACCTCCACGCCGGCATCGGCGAGGATCGCGGCGAGTTCGAGCGCGACCAGCGGCTCGTCCTCGATGATCGCGAAGCGCTTGCCGGCGATGGACGCCATCGCGGCCCCGGCACCCCTGGTCCAGCCGCCGTCATCCGCCGGGCGATCCGCCGGCAGTTCCGCCGCGCCACCGGAATGCGGCACGGTCAGGGTCCAGCGCAGCCCCTCGGCCGCGAAGACCGCCACCGCCGATCCGCCCTCGGCCTTCAGGCTCCGCTCGATCAATGCCGTGCCGAAGCCGCGCCGGCCCGGCGCCGTCACCGCCGGGCCGCCGGTCTCCGCCCATTCGAGCTCGAGCATCGCGCCGCGCAGCCGCCACTCCAGCCGTACCCGCCCCGCCTCGTTCGAAAGTGCGCCATATTTGTTGGCATTGGTGCCGAGTTCATGGAGCACCAGGGCAAGGTGCAGCGCCGGCTCGGGCGACAGCTCGATCTCGGGCCCGGCGAAGCTCAGGCGCTGCGGGTCGATCGTGCCGAGCTGGAGCTGCCCCTCGATCAGCTCGCGCAGCCTGGCGCCCTGCCAGGTGGTGGCGCTGAGCAGCGAATGGGCGCGGGCCAGCGCATGGATGCGGCCGATGAAGGTCGGCGCGAAATCGGAAGGGCCGGCCGAATGGCGCAGCGTCTGCGTGGCGATCGCCTGGACCGAGGCGAGCGTGTTCTTGACGCGGTGGTTGAGCTCGCCGATCAGCAGCCGCTGCGTCGCCTCGGCGCGCTTGCGCTCGGTCACGTCGAGGATCTGGACGCTGACCGAGACCAGCCGGTCGCCCTCGAACAGCGCCGAGCAATAGCATTCGCAGTCGAGCAGGGTTCCGCCCTTGTCGTTGGCGCGCAGCGTCTCGACGCGGCGCAGCTCATGCCCCTCGACCATCTGCCCCAGCACCGCCTCCACCGCCGCGCCATTGGCGGGATCCAGCCAGTCGAGCTTCGCGGCGCGCCGGCCCAGCACTTCCGCCGCGCTCCAGCCGAACAGCCGCTCGGCGCCGTTCGACCAGCCGATCACCCGGAGCTCGGCATCGAATTCGACGATGGCGAGCGGGCTGTTGTCGCTATGCGCCTGGATCCGGCCGAGCGCCGCGGCCAGCTGGTCGCGCTGGCGGGCGATCTCCAGCCGCTGGCGCGCCAGCTCGACGAAGATGTCGACCTTGTTGCGCACGATCTGCGGGTCGACCGGCTTGAACAGATAGTCGACGGCGCCCGCCTCATATCCCCGGAACCGCCGGCGCTCGTCGGTCGCCACCGCCGTCACGAAGATGATCGGAACGCGCCGCGTCCGCTCCGTCCCGCGCATCAGCTCGGCGAGTTCATATCCGTCCATCCCCGGCATCTGCACGTCGAGGAGGGCGAGCGCGACTTCGTGCCGGAGCAGCAGTTCCAGCGCGGCCGGGCCCGACGGCGCCTTGAGGATCTCCACGCCGTCGCGGCGAAGCAGCGCGTCCATCGCGATCAGGTTCTTCTCGACATCGTCGACGACGAGGATCTTCACGGTTTCAGGCTGCGGCATGGTCGACCTCCGCAGCTATCGGCCGGATGTTGCGCCGGTATATCTTCTCTTCGGAAACGAAGTCGGCGAATGCGCCGGCATGCGCGGAGAAGCGCAGATTCTCCTTCGCGCCGAGCCCCAGGAAACCGCCGCGCACCAGGCTCTGCCCGAACAGGCCGAGCGCGCGATCCTGCAACGCCCGATCGAAATAGATCAGCACGTTGCGGCTCGAGACCAGGTGCGCCTCGGCAAAGACCTGGTCGCTGGCGAGATTGTGCTCGGCGAACACCGCCCGGGCGCGCAGGCTCTTGTCGAACACCGCCCGGCCATAGCCCGCCGTATAATGATCCGAGAGCGATCCCCTGCCGCCCGAGGCGCGGTGGTTCTCGGTGAACTGCGCGATGCGATCCAGCGCATAGACGCCGGCCTCCGCCCGCTCGAGCGCGGCGGGGCTGATGTCGGTGCAGTAGAAGAGGGTCCGCTCCTCCAGCCCCTCCTCGCGGAACAGGATGGCGAGCGAATAGAATTCCTCGCCGTTCGCGCAGCCCGCGATCCAAACCTTGAGCGACGGGAAGGTGCGCAGATGCGGCACCACCTGTTCGCGGATCGCGCGGAAATGGGCCGGGTCGCGGAACATCTCGCTCACCTGGATGGTGAGGAAGCCCATCAGCTCGGCGAACAGCGCCGGCTCGCGCAGCACCCGCCCTTGCAGCTGCGACAGGGTATCGCAGCCGAAGCGCGCCTGCGCCCGCTCCAGCCGCCGCCGCAGCGAGCCGCGCGAATAGCCGCGAAAGTCATGGTGATAGCGCCGCCAGATCGCGTCGAGCAGCAGCTCGAGCTCCAGCGCGTCCACCGGATCCGCGGCGTCGCTCATCGCGGCATCCACACCCGGACCAGGCTGAGCAGCTTGTCGACGTCGAGCGGCTTGGCGAGATAGTCGTTCGCCCCCGCCGCGATACAGTCCTGCTGGTCGCGCGCCATCGCCTTGGCAGTGAGCGCGATCACCGGCAGCCCGCGCCATTCCGGCCGCCCGCGAATCTCGCGGGTCGCGGCGATCCCGTCCATCTCGGGCATCATCACGTCCATCAGCACCAGCTCGACCGGGGCACCCCCGCCCTGCGCCGCGTCGAGCGCCGCCAGCGCCTCGATCCCGTTGCGGGCGATCTGCACCTTCGCGCCGTGCGGCTCGAAGATCGAGGTGAGCGCATAGACGTTGCGGATATCGTCCTCGACGACGAGGATGTGGCGCCCGTCGAGCGCGGCGTCGCGCTTGAGCGCCTGGCTCAGGATCGCCTGCTGCTGCTCGGGCAGGTCCGACACCACCTGGTGGAGGAACAGCGTCACTTCGTCGAGCAGCCGCTCGGGCGACTTCGCGCCCTTGACGATGATCGACTTGGAATAGCGCCGCAGCCGCAGCTCCTCGTCGGCCGAAAGGTCGCGCCCGGTATAGACGATCACCGGCGGGAAGCCGACGCTCTCGTCCATGCTCAGCCGCTCGAGCAGGTCGAGCCCCGGCAGGTCGGGCAGGTTGAGATCGAGCACCATGCAGTCGAACGTCTCGCTGCCGAGCTGCTCCAGCGCGGCCGCGGCGCTGTGCGCATCGACGGTCTCGACATCGCGCGAGGCGAGCAGCAGCCGCACGCTCTCGGCCTGTTGCGCATCGTCCTCCACCACCAGCACCCGGCGCAGGCGGCGCGTCATGTGCGCCTCCAGCCCTTCGAGCACGCCGACCAGCTGGTCGCGCAGCACCGGCTTGAGCATATAGCCGATCGCCCCGCCGGCGAGCGCCACCTGGCTGTTGTCGTCGGCCGAGACGACATGCACCGGGATGTGCCGCGTGCGCGGATCGCGCTTGATCCGGTCGAGCACCGACAGGCCGGTATGGTCGGGCAGCCCGATGTCGAGGATCACCGCGTTGGGCAGATATTGCCGCGCCATCAGCGCGCCTTCGTCGGCGGTGCCCGCGATCAGGCAGTCGAAGCCCAGTTCGTGCGCCAGGTCATAGAGAATGCGCGCGAAGGCGGGATCGTCCTCGACGACGAGCAGCACCCGGCTGTCGCCGCTGAGCCGCTCGCGATCGTCGGCGACTTCGGCGGCGCGCGGAGCGCGCCTGGGCGCGGCGGGTGTGGGCACGGCGGCGATCAGCGGTGCCTCCGCCATGGGCGCGGCCTCGATCAGCCCCGGATCATAGGTCTCGGGCAGCAGCAGGGTGAAGACGCTGCCCTCGCCGGCGCTGCTCTCCAGCCGGATCTCGCCGCCCAGCAGCCGGGCCAGCTCGCGCGAGATCGACAGGCCCAGGCCCGTCCCGCCATATCTGCGGCTGATCGTGCCGTCCGCCTGGCGGAACGCCTCGAAGACGATCTTCTGCTGCTCGGGCGCGATCCCCACGCCGGTGTCGCGCACCGCGAAGCTCAGCCGCCCGTCGGCGGCCCGCCCGGCGCTCAGCGTCACTTCGCCCCGGCCGGTGAACTTCACGGCATTGGAGAGGAAGTTGCGCAGCACCTGTTCCAGCCGCTGCGGATCGGTCTCGAGGTCGTCGGGCGTGCCCGGCAGCGCCTCGCAGCGCAGCGCCAGCCCCTTGGCCTCGGCCGCCGCCGCAAAGCCCTGGCGGAGCTTCTCCAGCATCGGCGAGATCCGGATGCGGCGCGGCTGCAGTTCCAGCTTGCCGGCCTCGATCTTCGAGATGTCGAGCACGTCGTTGATCAGCGCGAGCAGGTCGTTGCCCGACGTCTCGATCGTCTCCGCATGCCGCACCTGCTCGGCACTCATATTGCCCGCGCGGTTCTCGGCGAGCAGCCGGGCCATGATCAGCAGCGAATTGAGCGGCGTGCGCAGCTCGTGGCTCATATTGGCGAGGAATTCGGACTTGTAGCGGCTCGCCTGTTCCAGCGCGCGCGCCTGGCCGGCGAGCGAAGCCTGCGCATGCGCCAGATCGTCGCGCTGCGCCTCCAGCGTCTGGGTCTGCTCCTCGAGCTGGGCGTTGCTTTCCTCCAGTTCGGCCTGCTGCACTTCCAGCCGCGCCTGCGATTCCTGCAGCGCGCGGGCCTGCGCCTCCAGCTCCTCGTTGCTCGATCGCAGTTCCTCGCCCTGCGCCTGCAGTTCCTCCGCCTGTGCCTGGGTCTCCTCGAGCAGTTCCTGGAGCTGGGTGCGATATTTGGCCGAGCGCACCGCGATGCCGAGCTGCTCGGCGATCCGCTCGAGCAGGTCCTCGGCCGCCGCCGGCATCGCGGCGCCGGCGAAGCCGAGCTCCACCACCGTGTTGACCTGGCCGTCGATCCGGGCGGGCGCGATCAGCAGCTGCCCGGGCCTGGCCTGGCCGAGCGCCGAGCCGAAATAGAGATAGCCGTCCGGCACCGGCGCCAGCACGAAGCCCCGCCCGTCGGCGATCGCCTGGCCGAGCAGCCCGTCGCCCGGCGTCACCCGCTCGGGCACCGCGGCGCCGGCCGGCACGCCATAGCTGGCCCGGCGCAGGAAGCCGTCGCCGTTGCGGATGAAGATCGCCCCCGCCGTTGCGCCCAGATATTCGGCGAGGAAGCGCAGCGCGCTCGCGCCGAGCCGGTCGATCGCCAGGTCTCCGGCGAGCGCCTGTCCCAGCCCGACCTGCCCCGCCTGCAGCCATTCCTCGCGGCGAACGGCCAGCCGGTTGCGGACGAACAGCACGCCGACGATGCCCAGCGTCCAGGCGGTGAGCACGCCCAGGGTGCGGTTGACCCGCGCGATGCTGGGGTCGACGCCGCTGCGCGCCAGCATGAAGCCGGTGATGGTCAGCACCGTCGCGACCAGGGCGACCGCGGCGGGCACCACCGGGCGCGGCGCCAGATAGGCGAAGACGATCGGCAGCAGGTAGATCACCCATACCGAAGTGCCGAGCGGCAGCTGAAGGTCGGCGAGGAACGGCACCACGAGGAGAACCGCGAGCGCGCCATAGAGCAGCATTTCGTATTTCGCGCCGGACCGGTGGATCATCAAACCCCGTTCTCTAAGGCAAGCCCGAGAAATTGCCGCCTTATTCCAACAGCATCCGGGGATCGCAACCAAGATCGGCGCCGAACGACGCCGCCCGGCGCAACGTTCTGCACGCGAATTCGGTTCCGGGAAATGCGCAAATTACGGACAACGGTCCGAATCGGGACGGCAATGGCCCGGCGCGCGCAAGCCCGCTACCTGGCGGGATGCCAGGCCGGCCATGCTCCAACATGCGGGAACCAGGGGCGGCTGGTGGAGCTGAGGGGAATCGAACCCCTGACCTCTGCAGTGCGATTGCAGCGCTCTCCCATCTGAGCTACAGCCCCGCCGCCTGTCCCGGGTGGCCCCGGGAGGCGCTCCATTAGCGGCGCTTTTTCCCCAATGCAACCGGCTTGAAACAAGCGCGGCAAAACGCTTCGCCGGCGCGGCGAACTGCACTGAAAAGCGGGGCTTTTTCCGGAACCATTGCCGGCTCTCGCCCGCTGAATCCACGCCGGCCAAGTCCCCCAAGGACCGGCAGTGGAGAAGATTCCCATGAGCGACCGTTACTCCGATCCCCGCTATTTCGGCCCCGAAGACCAGTATCAGGTGAGCGGCGCCCGCCGCGCCGGCGGCGAACATTATTCGAGCGCCCGCGAATATGCCGCGGCCGGCGAGCTCGGCCGAACGCGCGGCAATCGCGGCTATGGCCCTGGCGGATATGGCAGCGAATATCGCGGCGGCTGGGACCGCGGCGCCCGCGAGCAGCGCGGCTGGGACGAGCCCCGCACCCCGTATCGCAGCCAGGATCCGGACCGCGGCTTCTTCGATCGCGCCGGCGACGAGGTCCGCTCCTGGTTCGGCGACCAGGAAGCGGAGCGCCGCCGCGAAGCCGATACGCGCTACGACGCACGATGGCCCCATGGCCCCGACGATCACTATTCCGGCTGGCGCCGCCAGCGCATCGCCGAGCTCGACAGCGACTATGACGAGTATCGCCGCGAGAACGCCCAGCGCTTCGAGAACGAGTTCAACAGCTGGCGCACCGATCGCCAGGGCCAGCGCGACGGCCTGCGCCGGGTGGCCGAGCACATGGAAGTGGTTGGCTCGGACGGCAGCCATGTCGGCAAGGTCGACAAGGTGCGCGGCGATCGCATCGTCCTCACCAGGAACGACAGCGAGGCCGGCGGCCATCACCATTCGATCCCGTCGCGCTGGATCCAGTCGGTCGACGACAAGGTGACACTGCGCAAGACCGCGGACGAAGCGCATGCGGCGTGGAAGGACGAGGAGCGCGCGGGCGCGCTGTTCGGAGGGCACGACGACCAGGACTGGAATCGCGACCGGAATCTCAACCGGAGCTTTTCCGGGACCTATTGATCCCCAGATGACGGATGTGAGCAGAACTGGGCCCGGGAACACGTCCCGGGCCCTTCCTTGTCTGCCGCCGGCTCAGCCCGCCAGGAACGCAGTCAGCGCCGCGCGGAACGCCTCGGGCTGGTCGAGCATGATGAAATGCCCGCTATCGGCCACGCCCTTCAGGTTCACCCTGGGCGCGCCGGCATATTCGCGCTTGTAGAGGTCGAGCGTCGGCGCCTCGCCGCCCCGCGCCGCCAGCCAGGGCACCAGCACGGTGATCGGCGCGGCGATGGCCTTCAGGTCGGGGCGCAGATCGGTCTGGAGATCCTCGAACATGGTCTGGGCGGAGACCCGCATGTCCGCCTTGGTCATCCAGGCCGCGACCTGCGCCTGCGATTCGGGCTTGGCCGCATTCTGCCGCGCGATGGCCTGGCCCACCGCTTCGGGAAGCGGCTTGCCGTAGAGGCCGGCCATCTGCGCGCGCATCGCCTCGGCCTGGGGCTTGACCGATTCGACCGTCGAGCCGGGGAAGAAGGCCGAGCCGACGAACGGCATCGCGTCGACGATCAGCGCCTTGCCGACATCGCCGGGATGCGCCTTGGCCAGCATCAGCGTCAGCAGCCCGCCCATCGAATGGCCGACCACGGCGGCACCCGCCAGCTTGCGCTCGGCGACCAGCTTGTGCAGTTCGGCGACCATGGCGGGGAGTAGCCCCTCGCCCAGATTGGCGCCCGGCGCGTCGCCGCCAAAGCCGTTGACCTGGACGAGATACACGGTGTGCGTCTTCGCCAGCTCGGGCGCCACGCCGTCCCACACCGCGCGCGGGCTCGACAGGCCGGGGATCAGGATCACCGGACTGCCCTTGCCGATCACCTGCACCGAGAGATGATCCATCTGGATCATCTCGGCCGGCGCCGGCGCGGTCGCGGCATGCGCCGCAGGGGCATGGAGGATGGCGGGGATGCTGGCGGTGGCGAGCAGGGCGAAGGCAATGCGCTTGATCATGACGGTCAGTCCTTACGGTTGGGATTGGTGAAGATTTCTTCGATGGTGAGGCCGAACAGGTCGGCGATCCTGAAGGCGAGCGGGAGCGAGGGGTCGTAGCGGCCGGTCTCGATCGCGTTGACGCTCTGGCGGGAGACATCGAGCCGCTCGGCCAGGTCCTGCTGGCTCCAGGCCCGCTCGGCACGCAGCACGCGGAGGCGATTGATCATTCGCCGCCTCCGCGCATCGCCGCGAGCTTGTTGAAGCAGCGGCCCACGCCCAGGCCCGCGAACCACAGGATCGCGGCGTAATAGGCATAGACGTGCGGCACGAGGCCGAAATTCTCGAGAAAGCCCCATGCCGTCGCGATGCTCAGCGCGAAGCCGGTGGCGACGAGCGCCTGGCGGGTCACCTGCACGCGCAGATACTCGTCCTGCTCCTCGACGAGATAGCGGCCGAGGACGAAGAACACGCCGATCACCGGCAGCGCCGGCAGCACGCCGGCGACATAGCCCAGCGGCCCATGCAGCGGACTGTTCCGCGCATGCATGACCACGCCGATCAGGATCAGCACATAGCTCGCCATCAGCAGGATCACCGATTTCGTGTAACGCTTCTGTGCCCGATTGCCGGCCATGATTGGCTTCCTTTGCAGTTTGTAAAGGGAGCTTTACCCGAGTCGGCGCGGAATGTCAACCAAGCTTTCCATATGGGAAAGCCTGCCAGACTAGATGCTAATGCTACTTTCCAGCCGGTGTTTCGGGATCAAGGCGCCAGCCATGGAAGGTGCGGACCATCGGTTTGCCGCATCCCTCGCACCAGGATCGGAAAGCCGAGCCGTCATTCCAGGCTCGGCCACGACTGCGGTGATGTTTGCCGACAAGACAATAGACTGGCTGCAGCAAGCGCATGTGCCGCCTCCCCGGAATCTCACGGGAATGGTGGCATTTTCCACCGAAAAGTCCATATTTTTGCGCAGATGCGTGAAAAGATTACCAGTTTTTAATCCGCTAGCCGTGCCAGCATCTCCGCGGCGAGGTGGCTGAGCGTGTCGTCGCGCGCGCCCATCACCACGATGCGATCGCCCGGGCGCGCATTGGCGACGAGATGCGCCGCCGCTGCCGCGCGATCGGGAATGTAGAACGCATTGCGCCCGGTCGCGGCGATATCGGCCACGATGTCCGCACTGGTCACCTCGCGGCTGGTGGTGCCGCCCTGATAGACGGGATCGGGCAGCACCAGCACATCCTCGCCGCCCAGCTTCTCGGCGAACATCGCGACGAGTTCGGCACGCATCACCTTGAGCGGGCCATAGCCGTGCGGCTGGAACAACAGGAGCAGCCTGCCCTCGAAGGCATGCAGCGTGTCCAGTGTCGCGGCGATCTTGTCCGGATTGTGCCCGAAATCGTCGATCACGGCGATCCCGCCCGCTTCGCCGACCAGCTCGAAGCGGCGCTTCAGGCCCTGGAAGCCCTGGATCGCCTGGGCGGCCTCCTCCACGGCGATCCCCGCCGCCGCCGCCGCGCCGATCGCCGCCAGCGCATTGGAGACATTGTGCAGGCCCGGCACCTGCAGCGTCACCGGGATCGACGCCTCGCCCTCGCGCGCCAGCTCGAAGGCGATGCCGTAGCGCTGCTCGCGCAGGTTGATCGCAGTCAGATCCGCCGGCGCGCCGATCGCGAAGGTGCGCAGCCGCTCGCGCGGCATCGTCGCCGCCAGCAGGGCGCCCTCGCCATTGTCGAGGTTGATCACTGCCCTGCCCGCCCGCGCGATGAATGCGCCGAACAATTCGATCAGCTTGTCCATCGGCAGGTGATCGAGGCTGACATTGTTGAGCACCGCCACGCCCGGGCGATAGAGCGCGATCGAGCCGTCGCTTTCGTCGACTTCGCTCACATAGGCCTGGCCGGCTCCCACCAGCGCGCTAGCAAAGGGGGCATCGGGCGTGACGAAGTTCTTCATCACCGCGCCGTTCATCACCGTGGGATCGCGGCCCAGCGCGTGGAGGATCCAGCCGATCATGCCGGTGACGGTGGACTTGCCGCTGGTCCCCGCCACGCCGATCGAGAGCGGTGCGGCATTGAACAGCCGGGCGTTCAGTTCCGCCCGCGTCATCCGCGCATTGCCCAGCTCGGCGGCGCGGCGCGCATCGGGCACGGTCTCCTCGATCGCGGCCGAAGCGACGACGATCTGCTCGGCCGAGCCGATCCCGCTGCCGTCCTGCGGGAAGAGCCCGATGCCGCTGCGCGCCAGGAAATCGAATTTCGCCGGCAGCCGCGCCTGGTCGAGGCTGCGGTCCGATCCGGCCACCCTGGCGCCCTGTCCGGCCAGGATCATCGCCAGCGGCATCATGCCCGACCCGCCAATGCCCACGAAGAAGTAAGGTTTGCGATGCTCCATGGCCTCGCGCTATCGGCAATTCGAAGCGAAGGGGCAAGGCATGCGCATCGGAGTCGTCGCACCAGCAAGACCGGTCAGCCGCGAGGGATCGCTGCGCATGGCCGCGTTCATGGCGCTGACCTATCCCGGGCACGAGATCGTGTTCCATCCGCAATGCTATCTGCAGGCCGGCCATTTCGCCGGCACCGACGCGGAGCGCGCGGCGGCATTCCTCGAATTCGCGAATGATCCGGCGTTCGACGCGATCTGGTTCGCGCGCGGCGGCTATGGTTCGAACCGCATCCTGGAAGCCGTGATGCCGAAGCTCGGGCCGGCGGCGAACCACAAGACCTATGTCGGTTTCTCCGACATGGGCTTCCTGCTCGGCGCGCTCTATGCCCGGCGGATCGGCCGGGTGGCGCATGGCGCGATGGCCTCCAGCCTGGGCATGAACGACACCGGCGAGGGCGCCGGCTGGGTGCTCGGCTGGCTGATCGACGGCGACAGGCGCGGCTTCGAGCCGGGCCTTGCCGACGGGCGCCCCGCCGCCGCGTTCAACCTCGCCATCCTGGCCGCGCTGATCGGCACCAAATATCTGCCCGACCTCACCGATCACGTGCTCTATATCGAGGAAGTCGACGAGCCGCTCTACCGGATCGACCGGATGCTGTTCCAGATGGCGCATGCCACGCAGCTCAAGGGCATTGCCGGCGTGCGGCTGGGCGCGGTCACCGCGGTCAAGGACAATGGCGAGACGGACGGCAACTACAGCTTCGGCGAGACGATCGACCAGATGATCGTGCGCTGGTGCGGGGAAATGGGCGTCCCCTATCTCGGCCGCGCCGAGATCGGCCATGTCGAGCTGAACCGCGTGGTGCCGTTCGGGTTGGTATAGTCCTCCGCCAAGAAGCACGGGCATGCCCGGCTTCGATGCGAGCCTAGTCCCGTTTGCGGCACCAGAGATGGAACATGCCGGCGAACAGCTGCGGATGCGCGGCCTCGACCTGGTCCCATAGCACAAGGTCGCGCCGGTCGGCTGCGGCGCCGTGGGCCTGCGCGAACCGGGCCTGCGCCTCGGGCGGCGCATCGAGCATCAGCAGCTCGAGCCCGGCCGCCGCCAGCATCTCGCCGATCGCGGGAAGGCGATACCAATGCTCGCGGACATGGAAGCACAAGTCGCGGCATCCGCTCAGCGTGTAGAAATCATCGCTTTCCCGAAGCCGCGCGAGCGGCTGGCCGGCCGGCAGTGCGAGGACCTGGGCGCGGAAGGCGCGGATGCCCGCCGGGCTCGCGTCCCAGCCATGCCCGGCGATCGCGCGATGCGCCTCGACGACCCAGGCGCGGGCCCGCTCGCTATAGAGCGCGACCCGCAGCACGCCGCCACGCGCAAGCGCCTCCGCCAGCGCCGCCAGCCCGTCCGCGGGCCGCTCCATGTGGTGCAGCACCCCGGTGCTGCTCACCAGCCCGAAACGGCCGCCGAGCTTCGCGGCATCGAGTATGTCGCCCTGGACGAAGCGGATGGCTCCCATGCCCAGCGCGCCGGCCATGCGCTGGCCATAGGCCAGGCTGGCGGCGCTCAGATCGAGCGCGGTGATGGCAAGCGACGCGTCCATCCGCGCCAGGTCGATCGGCTCGAACCCGGTGCCGCACCCGGCGACCAGCACCGCCAGCGGCTCGGCCTGCGGCGCCCCCAGCGCGGCGAGATGCGCCGCCACCGAGACGGGCTGCCGGCCCGCCGGCGCGTGCCAGCGGGGATAGGGGTTCGCTTCATACTGGATGCGCACCGCCCGCGAGATTTGGTCGGAGGAGTCGCCGAGCGAAGGCATTGCCGCTGCCAGCCGCCGCTCTTCCGCGATCTCGGTCGCGGCGACGGGCGGCACCCCCAGCCCCTCTCCGCCCCACACATATTCGCTCGCGAACGCCTGGGCCGCCAGCGCTTCGCGCAACCCCGCCGGCAGCGCCTGCCCGGCCAGCCATGCCAGCCGCGCCTCCATCGCCGGATCGACATTGATGCAGCGCGTGAGGAACGCCGCCCACAACGGATCCTCCGCCACCACCGGCTCGGGATATTTCGCCAGCAGCATGCGCGCCGCCGCGCGCGCCAGCGACTGGGGATCGACCGATCCGGCGTGCAGGCAGGTCGCCAGATCCGCTTCGAGCTGCGGCGGCCAGCCGGTGAGCCGCAGCCCCGCCAGCAGTTCGGCATAGGCCGGCGCCGTCCCTTCGAGGTCGAGCGCCAGCGCATGGCTCAGCATCGGCAGCGCCTGGCCGAAGCGGCCCTGGTGCGCCGCCTCGCCCGCCATGGCCAGCAGCTGCGCGGCTTCAGGATGCAATGCGGCCGATCCGCACCAGCGTCCCGTCCGGATCGCTCACCGCGAACTCGTAACAGCCCCAGGGCTTCAGGCTCGGCCCTTCCTTCTCGATGATCAGTTCGCGCACCCGATCCGCCACGCCGTCGACATCGTCGGTATAGAGATAGATGCCGAACGGATTGTGCCCCGGCACCAGCCAGCCGAGCACCGCCTTGTTGAGGTGCAGGTGCCAGCCCTTGCCGTCGTCCAGGATCTTGTAGTCGCCATAGTCGCTGACCAGCCGGAAGCCCAGCCGCACATAGAAAGCGAGGCTGGCGTTCAGGTCGTTGCAAGGCAGGATCGTCGTCGCGCGGTGCTCTTCCATCTGGGCCTCTCCGTCTGTCCGTCCGCTCTATGCCATCGAAACGGGCTTCCAATGCAGGATTTTGCCTGTCGCCCCCGGCCCCATGCGCAACCAGGCCGCAGGATCGATCGCCGGGGGAACGATCGGGTTGCCGGGCCAAGGCGGGACAATGGGACGCCACTCCCTTCGCTTTGCCGCCCTTCCGGCGCGCAATTTCACCAGCGCTTGCTTATATCGCACCCGCGAAGGCATAAGCCGCGCTCCGATCACCCCTTCACGAAAGTCATCCCCGTGTCCGAGATGTTCCGCATAACGCTGCCCGACGGTTCCGTCCGCGAGGTAGCCCCGGGGACTACCCCGGCGGACATCGCCGCCGCGATCGGCCCGGGCCTGGCCAAGGCAGCGCTCGCCGCGCGCGTCGATGGCGAGCTGCGCGACATCGGCCGCCCGTTCGAAGGCGACGCGCAGCTGGCGCTCGTTACCGCCAAGGACGAGAAGGACGCGCTCGAGCTCGCGCGCCACGATTATGCGCACATCCTGGCCGAAGCGGTGCAGAATCTCTTCCCCGGCACGCAGATCACGTTCGGCCCGGCGACCGACGACGGCTTCTATTACGACTTCGCGCCCAAGGACCGCCCCTTCACCGAGGAGGACCTGCCGGCGATCGAGGCCGAGATGCGCAAGATCATCGCCGCCGACGCGCCGCTGATCCGCGAAGTCTGGTCGCGCGCCGACCTGATCGAGCGCTGGACCAGGCAGGGCGAGCGCTTCAAGGCCGAATGGGCGCAGGAGCTGCCCGAGGGCGAGGAGCTGACGGTATACCGCGCCGGCAAGGGCGAGGACGCGTGGCTCGACATGTGCCGCGGGCCCCATCTCGCCTCCACCGGCAAGGTCGATCCCAATGCCTTCAAGCTGACGCGCGTCTCGGGCGCCTATTGGCGAGGCGACCAGAAGAACGCGATGCTCTCGCGCATCTACGGCACGGGCTGGCTCAACAGGAAGCAGCTCGACGAGCATCTGACCCGCCTCGAGGAGGCCGCCAAGCGCGACCACCGCAAGCTGGGCCAGGAGATGGACCTGTTCCACCTCCAGCAGGAAGCGCATGGCAGCGTGTTCTGGCACCCGCACGGCTTCACCATCTGGCGCCAGCTCGAAGCCTATATGCGCCGCGCGATCGACGCCGCCGGCTATAGCGAAGTGAAGACGCCGCAGGTGATGGACGCCCGCCAATGGGAGCAGTCCGGCCATTGGGGCAAGTATCGCGAGAACATGTTCGTCATTCCCGACGAGGTGCCGAACATCGACGACGAGGGCCCGATCGTCTCGGACGCCGCCGACTGGATGGCGCTCAAGCCGATGAACTGCCCGGCGCACGTGCTGATCTTCCGCCAGGGCATCAAATCCTATCGCGAGCTGCCGATCCGGCTCTACGAGAATGGCTGCTGCCACCGCAACGAGCCGCACGGCGCGCTGCACGGGCTGATGCGCGTCCGCCAGTTCACCCAGGACGATGCGCACATCTTCTGCCGCGAGGACCAGATCGTCGAGGAAGTGCAGGCCTTTTGCCGCCTGGCCGACCGCATCTATCGCGACTTCGGCTTCAAATATTCGATCAAGCTGGCGCTGCGCCCCGACAAGCGCTTCGGCACCGAGGAGATGTGGGACAAGGCCGAGGCGGAGTTGCGCGACGCCGTGGTCCGCGCCGGCCTGGCGACCGAGGAATATGGCTGGGAAGAGCTGCCCGGCGAAGGCGCCTTCTATGCGCCCAAGCTCGAATGGCACCTGACCGACGCGATCGGCCGCACCTGGCAGGTCGGCACGATCCAGTCGGACCGGGTGCTGCCCGAGCGCCTCGATGCCAGCTATGTCGGCGAGGACGGCGAGCGCCATCGTCCGGTGATGCTCCACCGCGCGATCTTCGGCTCGTACGAGCGCTTCATCGGCATCCTGATCGAGCATTTCGCCGGCAAGCTGCCGGTGTGGCTGGCGCCCATCCAGGCCGTGGTCGCGACCATTGTCTCGGATGCCGACGACTATGCGAAGGAAGTCGCGCAGAAGCTCCAGGCCGCCGGCATCCGCGTCGACACCGATCTTCGCAACGAGAAGATCAACTACAAGGTGCGCGAGCATTCGGTGGCCAAGGTCCCCAACCTGCTGGTGGTGGGCAAGCGCGAGGCCGAGGAAGGCACCGTGGCGCTGCGCGTGCTCGGCTCGCAGGGCCAGCAGATGCTGAGCCTCGACGAAGCGGTGGCGAAGCTGGTGGCCGAGGCGACTCCGCCCGACCTCGCATGAACCCGCCCGGCGCCCGGCGGGCCCATTGGGGCATGTTCGCAACGGCAGTCATCGGCGCCCTGGGTGCCGGTTTCGTGTTGTTCGGCTTGCTGGCGCTCGGCGAATGCCTGCCGCGCGACGGCAGTGCCGCGATGCAGGCATGCGACATGGAGAAGCAGCGAGAGTTCTGGCTCTATCCCGCGCTCATGATCCTGTCGCTCGGCGCCGGGGCGAGGCTTCATGCCGCCCGGCCCATCCCGGGTCTGGCGCTGGCCATTGCCAGTCCGCTCCTGAGCCTGGTCCTGCTTTTGACGATAGAGAGGCTCGTCGGCCGATGAACCCCGCCACGCTCGCGATCTACGCGGCCGCCGCACTGGCGGAGATTGCGGGCTGCTTCACCTTCTGGGGCGTGCTGCGGCTGGGCAAGCCGGTCTGGTGGCTGGTGCCCGGCGGCGCGGCGCTGGCCCTGTTCGCCTGGCTGCTCACGCTCAGCAGCGCGGATGCCGCCGGTCGCGCCTATGCCGCCTATGGCGGGATCTACATCCTCGCCTCGCTCGGCTGGCTGGTGCTGGTCGAGCGCGTGCCCGCCACGCGCTGGGACCTGGCCGGCGCGGCGCTGGCGGTGCTCGGCTGCATCGTCATCCTGTGGGGGCGTCGCTGATGGCGCATATCCGCCCGGGCACCGACGCGGACGTCCCGCGCGCGCTGGCGATCTGGCGCGCCGCGGTCGATGCGACGCATGGCTTCCTCTCGCCCGAGCATCGCGCCGAGATCGACGCGATCGTCGCCGAACAGTTCCTGCCCCAGGCGCCGCTCTGGCTGGTCGAGGACGATGCCGGCACGGTGCAGGGTTTCCTCGCCATGGACGGCGCGATGATCGATGCGCTGTTCGTCGATCCCGCCGCGCATGGCCGCGGCTTCGGCACCGCGCTGGTCGGTCACGCGCTGGCGCTTTCGCCGGACGCGCTCGTCGATGCCAACGAACAGGCGGACAACGCCCTGCCCTTCTATCTCGCCCGCGGCTTCGAAGTGATCGGCCGTTCGGAGACCGATCCGCACGGCCGGCCCTATCCGATCATCCACCTGCGCCGTGCGGGAGCGCCGGCCTGACCAGGCACAGGCGCACGGGCACAGGCGCACCGAGCAACAGGCCATGCCCGCGCAGCCAGGCAAGCGGCGCCGGTTCGTTCCGCTCGAAGCGCGCCTCGCGCAGCACCTGTCCGCCCGCGCACGGCACCTTGCCGAGCGTGAGCAAGTCGCGGCGCGGCGCGTCCCCGCCCAGCGGCAGCGCAGCGGCGCCGGGAACGAGGGCGAAAGTCCGCCGCGTCCATTCGTCGGTCGCGAGGCTTCCCGGCGGCGCCGCGGCGATCCAGCCCGCGGCGGCGGCCCGCGCCGATGCAAGGTCGGGCTGGTCATAGGCCATCAGCAGCGCGCGGCCGGCGAGCAGCGCGAAGAGCGCCGCGACGATCAGCCGGCCGCCGTCGCGCCAGGCCCGCGCCCCGAGCACGCCCAGCGTCGCCGCCGCCGCCGCATAGGCGAGGGGAAACATGCGCGGCTTGGGATCCACCGCCAGCACATAGGTGAGCAGCACGAAATGGAGCAGCGCCGCGATCGCGACCAGGCGCAGCCACCGATCGCGCCGCCAGGCGCCCGCCCGCGCCACCGCGAGCGCCAGCGCGCCGCACAGCGTCAGCCCGCACAACGGATCGGCCAGAAGGTTGAGCAGCGGGTCCACCGTCCAATGGACATGGATGCCCATGCTGCGCCGCCAGTTGCGGATGAAGTCCAGGTTGAGCAGCGGGCTGCGGCCGGTGTCCACGCCCGCCGCCAGTTCGGTGGTGGGAATGCGGCCATGATGGAGCGAGAGCTTCCAGCCATGGAGCGGGTCGCCGGTCGCCATCGCATAGGCAAGCGCCTCGATGCCGAGCAGCGCCACGGCCGCGGCGGCGAAGGGCAGCGCGAGCCGCCGCCGGTCCGGCGCCAGCATCAGCCAGCCCAGGCCGAGCAACGGCAGCAGCGCCAGGCTGCTCATCCGGGTCATCACGGCCAGCGCCAGCATCGCGCCCGCCACCGCCGCCCAGCGCGCATCGTTCCGCTCCAGCGCGATCTGGATCGCGAGCAGACCGGCCATGGTCCAGGCGAATTCGGGCTGGTCGACCAGCGGCTGGAGCGCGTTGAGCGGGAACAGCGGCGTCAGCGCCAGCGCCGATCCCGCCAGCATCGCCGCCGCGGCACCGAAGCGACGCTCGACATTGCCGACGAACAGCAGCAGCCCCGCCACGGTATAGAGCAGCGGCACCAGCCCCACCGTCCAGGGCCGCTCGCCGAGCAGCGCCAGCACCGCGCCCATCGGCGCCACCAGCGGAAACCGCGCCGCCCAATGCGTGTCGGGAAGGCAGAGGCCATGCCGGGCCGCGCACCGCGCCGCTTCGAGATAATGCCAGTCGTCGCCGCCGCCGCCGACATAGGGACGCGGGAACAGCAGGACGAGCCCGAGCAGCAGCGCGAGCGGCACCGCCCAGGCGGGCATGCGCCACCCGGTCTCGCTCGATTCGATCGCGGCGATGCGCGCCATGCCCTGCCCTTTCGGCCGCCTTCATGGCCCGGCCGGTCCTAAGCCATCGCTAAAACCGGGCTTGCAGGCCGCGCCTTTACACCCGATATCTGCGGTTGCCGTGCCACAGTGCGCGGAATTTCGGCGGAAATGCAGGCGTCGGACTACCCGAGTGCCGCATCCTGCGTTATTGAGCCGCCCAAACCCTGAGTCCGCAACAACAGGAGCAAGTCGTATACGTCCGCCCATGAATCGCCGCTCGATGGTGGCACCGCCGATGAACGGTCCGCGGTTTAACGAATTCATTCAGTCGCCCAAGGTCCGCGTGATCGACCATGAGGGTGAGAATCTCGGCGTGATGTACACGCGCGAGGCGATGGAACAGGCGCAGGAGCTTGGACTCGACCTGGTCGAGGTTTCCCCCAATGCGGACCCGCCCGTCGCCAAGTTCCTCGATGTCGGCAAGTTCAAGTACGAGGCGCAGAAAAAGGCGAACCTCGCCCGGAAGAGCCAGAAGACGCAGGAGATCAAGGAGATCAAGATGCGTCCGAACATCGACGATCACGATTACGACGTGAAGATGAAGGCGATCCACAAGTTCATCGGCGAAGGCGACAAGGTGAAGGTCACCCTGCGCTTCCGCGGCCGCGAGCTTTCGCATGGCCAGCTCGGCATGGCGCTGCTCCAGCGCGTCCAGCAGGACTGTGCCGAGGATGCCAAGGTCGAATCCTATCCGCGCATGGAAGGCCGCCAGATGCTGATGGTGCTGGCGCCCAAGTGATGCGATGCGGCGCCCTGGCGGCGGCACTGCTGCTGCCGGGCGCCGCCTCCGCCCAGACGATCCAGGCCCCGCTCTCCACTGCCCATGCCGACGAGCCGGTGGCGGTGCCGGCGGGCTATGCGCTCGTCTGGTCCGACGAGTTCGACGGCAAGCGCCTCGACCCCCGCAAATGGGCCTATGACACCAGCCGCAACAAGGAAGGCTGGTGGAACAACGAGCTGCAATATTATGCCGCGAACCGCCGCGAGAATGTCCGCCTCGAGCGCGGCCGGCTCGTCATCGAGGCGCGCAGGGAGCGGCTGAGCGGCCGCGCCGATCATGGCGGCCAGGACTATAGCTCGGGCAAGATCCAGACCCGCGGCCTCGCCGACTGGACGGGCGGCTTCGTCGAGGTCCGGGCGAAGCTCGCCTGCGGCAAGGGGCTGTGGCCGGCGATCTGGATGCTCGGCAGCGACGAGAAGGCCGGCTGGCCGGGCCTGGGCGAGATCGACATCATGGAGCATGTCGGCTGGGATCCCGGCCGCATCCATGGCTCGATCCATACCAAGGCCTATAACCACGTCATCAAGACGCAGAAGACCGCCCAGGCAATGGTGCCGGATGCCTGCACCGCGTTCCACGATTATCAGCTGGACTGGAACCAGGATCGCATGCTGATCGGCGTGGACGGCCGCGCCTTTCTGCGCTTCGACAACGACCACAAGGGCAATCCCGACACCTGGCCCTTTGCCGGCCCGCAATATCTGATCCTCAACGTCGCGGTCGGCGGCTGGGGCGGCGACAAGGGAATCGACGCCGATGCATTCCCGTCGCGCATGGAAGTCGATTACGTGCGGGTGTGGCAGAAGAAGCCGGGCTAGCGAGCGGCGGCAGGCGGCGACGCCCTGTCCTTCCCCATCTCTCTGCGAAGCCGGGATCCCAGGCGAAGGCGCATGGCCTCCCCACCGTCATGCTGAACTTGCCTGGCGATTATTCCCTGGAGACAAGCCCCTGAAATACAGGGAGAGGCCGGCCGTCAGGCCGCGGGCGGCTCCCACAGCTCGATCGGGTTGCCTTCGGGATCGTGGATGCGGGCGAAACGGCCGGTCTCCGGCGTGTCCCACTCGTCCTTGGTGGTGATCTCCACTCCGCGCGCGTTGAGCTGCTCAAGCAGGCTGTCCAGGTCGCGCACCCGGAAGTTGAGCATGCAGCTCTTGTCCGACGCGAAATAGTCGGTCGTCGCCTTGAACGGCTCGAACACCACCGGGCCGGGTTCCGGATGCCAGAACCACGGGCTGGTCTGGCCGCTCTCATCGGCCCCGAAGCCGCCGCCCACGCCGAGCACCTCGCCATACCAGGCCTTGAGCCCCTCGGGGTCCTGCGCCCGGAAGAAGAAGCCCCCCAGTCCGATCACCGGCATTCTCGATCTCCTTCCGTCAGGCGGCCTCGGCCACCGTTCCATCGCCCGTCGCGGCCTCGAGCAGGCGGCGCTCGATCGTCTTCAATCGGCCGCCGCTCTCGATCTTATCGCCGATCAGATCGGTCAGATAGAAGGTATCGACCGCGCGCTCGCCATAGGTGGCGACATGCGCGGAATGGATCGTCACCTTCGACTGGAACAGCGCATAGGCGAGGTGGAAGAGCAAGGCCGGCCGGTCGCGCGCGTTGATCTCCACCACGGTGAAGCGGTTCGAGGCATTGTTGTCGATCAGCACGTTCGGCTCGATCGCAAAGGCTTCCGCGCGGGCCCGGACCAGCGGCTTGGCCTTGAGCCGGTCCTGGAGCTTGGCACGGTTGGCCAGCGCATCGGCGATCGTCGCCTTGATCCGGTTGAGCCGCGCCTCCTCGTCGAACGGCCGCCCCAGCGGGTCCTGGATCAGGAAATTGTCGAGCGCCATGCCGTCGCGGGTAGTGTGGATGCGCGCGTCGATGATGTTGCCGCCGGCGACATGGATCGCCCCGGCGATGCGATAGAACAGGCCAGGATGATCGGCGGCATAGACCGTCACCAGCGTCGCGCCGCGCTCGGGATAGACCTGCGCCTCGACCGAGAGCTGGGCATCGCCCGCCGCGTCGATCTGGCGGGCATTGCGCTCGAGCACGTCGGCCGGCTCGGCGATCCAGTAGCTCTCGGTCATCCGCTTCCTGAACGCGGCCATCCGCGCCTCGTCCCAGCGGAGCAGCTGGGCGAGCTCCTCCTGCTTGGCGGCGATCCGCTCGGTCCGCCCGCGCTGCTTGTGGCCCAGGCGGAGCACTTCCTCGGTAGCGTCGTACAGGTCGGCGAGCAGCTGGCGTTTCCAGCCGTTCCACACGCCCGGCCCCACTGCGCGGATGTCGACGATGGTGAGCAGCAACAGCATGCGCAGCCGCTCGGGGCTCTGCACCTGGCCGGCGAAATCGAGGATCGTCTTGAAGTCGCTGAGGTCGCGCTTGAAGGCGGTGGCCGACATGATCAGGTGCCAGCGCACCAGCCAGGCCACCGTCTCGGTCTCGGCCGGGCTCATCCCCAGCCGCGGGCAGAGCCGCCCGGCCACTTCGGCGCCCAGGATCGAATGGTCGCCGCCGCGCCCCTTGGCGATGTCGTGCAGCAGCACCGCGACATAGAGCGCGCGGCGCTGGGCGATCTGCTTGAAGATGCTGGTGCCGAGCGGGTGGTCGTCCTTGAGCGCGCCCTTCTCGATCTGGTTGAGCAGCCCGATCGCCCGGATCGAATGCTCGTCCACCGTATAATGATGGTACATGTCGAACTGCATCTGCGCGACGACCCGGCCGAAATCGGGCACGAAGCGGCCGAACACGCCCGCCTCGTTCATCCAGCGCAGCACCGTCTCCGGATTGCGCGGCGACGTCAGCACGTCGAGGAAGAGCGCATTGGCGCGGGGATCGTCGCGCACCTCGTCGACCAGCTTGGCGTCGCGCGCGGCGGCGCGCATCGCCAGCGGGTGAACCTCGAGATTGTGCAGGTCGGCCAGCTGGAACAGCTCGATCAGCCGCACCGGATCTTCCCGGAAGAAGTCGTCGCGCGGCAAGGCGAGGCGGCCGCGATCGAGCGTGAAGCCCTTGAGCTTGCGGGGGCGGCGCCACAATGTCGGGAAGCCGAAGCGGCTGCCGCGGGCCGCGAACTTCTCGTCCAGATGGGCGAGGAACACGCCGGTCAGGTCGCCCACCACTTTCGCCTGGAGGAAGTAGAAGCGCATGAACCGCTCGACTTTCGACATGCCGGGCCGGTCCGCATAGCGCATCCGCTCGGCGATCTCGCGCTGGACGTCGAAGGTGAGCCGGTCCTCGGCCCGGCCGGTGATCAGGTGGAGATGGCAGCGCACCGCCCAGAGGAAATTCTCGGCCCGGCGGAACTGGCGGAACTCCAGCTTGGTGAGCAGCCCCTTCTCGACCAGCTCCGCCGGCTCGCGGACGTTATAGGCGTATTTCCCGATCCAGAAGAGCGTGTGCAGGTCGCGCAGGCCGCCCTTGCCTTCCTTGACGTTGGGCTCGACGACATAGCGGCTGTCGCCCATCCGCTTGTGCCGAGCCTCGCGCTCGGCAAGCTTCTCGGCGATGAAGGTGCGCGCGGTATCGGCCTGGACCTCCGCCTTGAAGCGCGCCGCAGCCTCGTCGTAGAGCGCGGTGTCGCCCCAGACATAGCGCGCCTCGAGCAGGGCGGTGCGCACCGTCACATCGGCCTTGGACTGGCGCACCATCTCGTCGAGCGATCGCGACGAATGGCCGACCTTCAGCTGCATGTCCCACAGCGAATAGAGCATCGATTCGATCACCTGCTCGCACCAGCCGGTAACCTTCCAGGGGGCGAGGAAGCCGATATCGATGTCCGAATGCGGCGCCATCTCGCCGCGGCCATAGCCGCCCACCGCGATCAGCACCATGCGCTCGGCTGCGCTGGGATTGGGGTTGGGGTGCAGGCGCTCCGTGGTGAAATCCCAGAGCAGGCGCAGGAGCTGGTCGATCAGAAAGGCCCCCGCCGCCGCGATCTCGTGCCCGCGGGAGGGATGCTCGGCGAGGCGGGCGGCGATCTCGGCGCGTCCGGCATCGAGCGCCGCCTTGAGTTCCTTCGTCCCGGCCGCGCGCAGCCTGGCGCTGTCCTTGGCCTGCAGCGCATGAAGCCGCTCGCCCACGCCCCGCCGGTCGATCAGCGCGCGGCGATTGGGGACGGAATCGAAGCGATTGGCCATATGACGGAGATAGGGAATCGCGGCGAGCGCGTCATCCACTCAGTTCTTCCCCCGGGGCAAGTCCGGGGGACGGAACTGCGCGATCAGCCGACGAAGGCGCGCTCCAGCACGAAGCTGCCGGGGTTCGCGTTCGAGCCTTCGGTGAAGCCGTGGCCTTCCAGCATGTGCGCGAAATCCTTGATCATCGCGTTCGAGCCGCAAAGCATGATGCGGTCGGTCTCGGGATTGAGCGCGCGGTCGCCCAGCACCGGCGGCTGGAACAGCCAGCCATTCTCGATCAGCTGGCCGATCCGCCCCGTGGTGCGGAAGGGCTCGCGAGTGACGGTGGCGATATAGTGGAACTGGAGCAGCGCCTGATCCGCCACCAGCGGATCCCCCGCCAGCTGCGCGGTCAGCTCGTCATGATAGGCAAGGTCGCTCACCCGGCGAGTCGAATGGACGATCACCACCTGGCTGAACCGGTCATAGATGTCGGGATCGCGCGCCAGGCTCAGGAACGGCGCCAGGCCGGTGCCGGTGGCGAGCATGAAGAGCCGCTTGCCGGGCAGCAGCGCGTCGGCGACGAGGGTGCCGGTCGGCTTCTTGCCGAGATACACTTGGTCGCCCGGGCGGACGAGCTGCAGGCGCGACGTGAGCGGCCCATCCTCTACCTTGATCGACAGGAACTCGATCTCGTCCGACCAGGTCGGGCTGGCGATCGAATAGGCGCGCATCAGCGCCTTGCCATCCACTTCGAGCCCGATCATCACGAACTCGCCCGCGCGGAAGCGGAAGCTCGCCGGGCGCTCGATCGCGAAGCTGAACAGATGCTCGTTCCAATGCCTCACCCAGCGGACGGCGCACGTCTGGAACGCAGCGTGCTCGGGAAGGACGATCGGCGGGCGGGCATGCATGTTCACGGGATCAGGTCTCTCTAATTTCACTTCAACGCCCGATTGCGGCGGCAATCCGCGCCACCGCTACGGATAGGGGAAGGCGCGCTTCGGGCTTCACGATCTGCTCGATGATGGCATCGACGCGCGGCTGCGCGCCGGCGCGTGCTAGCGCATGCAGCGAAAGGAGCAAGGCCTCGTCGTCGCCTATTTCCGCCGCGAAAGGCGGTTTGAAGCGAAGTTGGGACAGTGACTCGCGCTCGAGCAGCAGCATTGCCATGTTGAGATCGGGAAGCAGGTTCGCAAGTCCCTGCCTCTGCAACGCGGGGCCCAGCGTCGAGCATGGGCAGCGGCCGGCACGCACGCTCGCCACCCATTGCCGCATCGAGGAGAGCAGCAATTGGTCGATCGGCACGACCTCGGCGACGGAGCGATCCAGGAACTGGTACAAAGGCGATCCCCATGCGCCGGGGGGAATCCGGGCACGCGAATCGCCTTAGCGTTTGTTGCGAATGATTAGCAATAGCGTAGTTTTTATTCGACGCGCGAAAGCCTGGCTATCTCCGCGGTCAGCGCGTCGATCTTCTCGTGCAGGCTGTCGATCTGCACCTCCGTGCGCAGATTGGTCTCATAGTCGAGCCGCGCCTCCAGCCGGTCCTTCGCCGCCTGGCGATTCTGGCTCATCATGATGATCGGGGCCTGCAGCGCGGCCAGCATCGACAGCATCAGGTTGAGGAAGATGAAGGGGAACGGATCGAAGGCATGCGCGCCGAGCAGAATCGTGTTCAGCAGCGCCCAGGCGCCGAGGAACAGGCCGAAGCCGATGATGAAGCTCCAGGAGCCGCCCACCGCGGCGACTCGATCGGCCAGCTTCTCGCCGAAGGTCAGCCGCGCGTCGAACAGCGCGTTCGGATCGCGCCCGATGCCCAGGCGGCGGAGATCCGACAGGAAACGGATGGCTGCGTTCATATTGCACCTCACTGCCGACCGGCCGCCCGGGCCGGTGCGCGAGGTGAGCGGATCAGCTCAGCACGGCGGCCCTGGGCGGCACGGTCGATCGACTATGATCGTTGCTGGACATGACCCCATTCTCGGAGTTGTGGCGGTTGCGGGCGCACGATTGTGCGTCCACGGCCGAGATGGCGGCGGCGGCCCCGGATTTCAAATGAAAAAGCCGTCATGTCCGCATGGGCCGCGCAGGGGCCGAATCCGCTCCGCGTCCCTTCCGGATGCTTAAGCAGTTGATGGGCACCCCGTCCGGGTGCGATGACGGATATGTCTGAGCAACAGGGATTGGATAGTCGCGATGCTTCGGGGATGGGGCGACCTCTTGCCGCCGGATGAAAGGCTCCGGGCCTTCGGGCCGGAATCCCGGCGCGCGATCGCCGCCGTCGCGATCGCCGCATGAACGAGCTGCCGGCCGGACTCACCGCCGAGCAGGTCGAGGTGCTGCGCCTCGTCCAGCAGAACCTTTCGTCGAAGGAGATCGCCCGCCTGCTCGGGATCTCGAAATCGGCCATCGACCAGCGGCTCGACCGTGCCCGCCAGGTGCTCGGAGCGTCCTCGCGGCGCGAGGCCGCCCGCATCTACGCCGGGCTTGAGCCGGGATATGACCGAATCACACGTGACCCGGCGGCGCTTGTCTATCCGGCCCCGGCCACTGCATTTCCGTCGGCGGCGGACAGGAACGACATGCCCGTCCAGCGGGTTCAGGCGACGCGGAGCGCGTTCGACATGGATCCGGGGGTTGGACATGTCAGCCTGCGCCAGCTGTTGAAGGGGGTACGGCCACATGATCTCAGTACCGCACAGCGGTTCATCCTCACGCTGCTGGTCGCCATCGGTGTGCCGATGCTGCTCGGCGGATTGAGCATGCTGCTCTACGGCGTCGTCGCCATAGGCCGCCTCTTCCTCCGCTAGCCCTCGCCAAAACCCAATGTCGCAACAACCTGCGCCGGCCCTGCCGCGCGGGGAAAGGAAAACGCATGTCCAACCTCCCGCATATCGACGCCATCACCATCGTGGCCAAGGCCACCATCGCCGGCGAGCAGGCTTCGGACGCCGCATTGCGCAACCTGGCGGACCTGGTGAGCGCGACCACGACGCAGGCCGAGGCGATCCAGCTTCCGCCCCATGCCACCCAATCCACGCTCGACCATCTCCGCACCGCGATGATCGCCGCCTTCGACAGCCGTCGCGCCGTGGTGATGGCCCATCAGGAACTCGGCGCGCTCGCGCAGCGGCTCGGCGCCTCGCCGGAGTCGTTCGGCGACCTCTGGCCGTGCCCGCGCTTCCCGACCGGCGCCACCGAGCAGGCGCCGCGTCTGCGCGCCGCCGCCTAACGGCTTGACCGCGCCCCATGGGACGGGCAGCCGTCCGTCCCATGTGGCACGTCGCAGTCTTTCTGATCCTGCTCGTCGCGAGCGTCGGCTATGCATTCTGGCGTGGCGGCACCCCCGAGAGGATCGGAGCGGCAGTCGTGCTGGGAGGCACGCTCGGGTCGTTCTTCGCCGTGTCCGGCGCGCATGCGCGCTGGCTCAATCTGGAAACGGGCCTGCTGATCGTCGACGCGACGATGCTGGCCGCGATTCTGATCCTCGTCGTCCGGGCTAACCGATTATGGCCGATTCCCATGGCCGCGTTGCTGATCGTTCAGGTCGCGGGGCATTTTCTCAAGACCCTCGATCCGCAAATCTATCCGTTCCTCTACTGGCTCACGAGCAGCCTGTGGAGCTATCTCGTCACGGCGATCCTGATCGTCGCGACGCACAACCATCGCAGGCGCCTGAAGAAGCAGGGGCAGGACGCCTCGTGGAACGCCTCATCGCGCCGTTCCTTGGCGAGCGATCCGGCGATCTCGCGCGAACCCTGATCGCGGCGCACGGCTCGCTCGCCGCGGTGCTGAACGCGGACGAGACGCTGCTTGGCGAGGAGCTGGACGGCGACGATCGTGCCGCCGCGCTGCTCGCCCTGGCGCGCGAGATTCACCTGTTCCTGCTGCGCGAACCCATCCGGGACCGCGAGATCGTCGGCAACTATGCCGACCTCGTCGCCTATCTGCGCGCAGACCTGACGTACAAGCGCACCGAGCAGGTCCGCATACTCTTCCTCAGCTCGGCCAACCGCCTCCTCCGCGACGAGATCGTCAGCGAAGGCTGTCTCGACGAAGCGCCGCTCTATGTCCGGGACATCCTGCGCCGCGCCCTTCAGGTGGGCGCGGGCGCGATCATCGTCGTCCACAATCATCCGTCAGGGGACGCGACCCCCAGCAAGGCCGATATCGACATCACCCGGCAATTGATCGAGGCAGGCAGGACGCTGGGCGTCGTCGTCCACGATCACCTAGTCGTTGCCGGCAGCGGAATCGTCAGCATGCGGAATCTGGGGCTCATCTGAGCCCCAGATCCAGCGATCCTGCCGGACCCGCCCCGGCGTCTGGGCAATCAGATCATGCCCGTGCTGGAGATAGGTCGCGGCAATGTCGAGCCCCGCTTCATCGCAGATCTCGATGGCCTCGGCGGCCAGGCGCAGGGCGCGGGCGCGCGCATCTTCGTTGGACATGCGGGGAAAATATAGTCGCGCCGACGCAGGGTAAAGGACGCGCCCCCACAATCGCTACCGTTACGGATGCATCCCCGCTCAGTCCGCCTTCTTGGCCACGCCCACCAGCGCCGGGCGGAGCAGCCGGTCGCGGATCATGTAGCCCGACTGGATCTCCTGCACGATCGTACCCGGCTCGGCATCGGCGCTCGGCACTTCCATCATCGCCTGATGGCGATTGGGATCGAGCGCCTCGCCCAGCGCGACGATCTTCGAGATGCCGTGGCGCGCAAAGACCGAATCAAGCTCGCGGCCGGTCGCCTCCAGGCCGGTCACCAGGCCCTTGAACTTCTCGTCGTCCTTCAGTTCGGCCGGGATCGCGGCAAGCGCGCGCGAAAGATTGTCGGCCACCGACAGCACGTCGCGCGCGAAACCGGTCGCGGCATAGGTCTTGGCGTCCTGCGCTTCCTTCTCGGCGCGGCGGCGGACATTCTGCGTCTCGGCCTGGGCATACATCACCGCCGACTTCGCCTCGGCGAGCTGCGCCTCGAGCTCCGCCACGCGGTCCTGCTCGGCCACTTCAGGCGCAGCCTCCGCGGTTTCCGCGCGCAGCGTCGTGTCGTCCGTGTCCGTCACCTTCGATTCTTCCGTCATATTTCCCTGTTCAGGTCAGCAATCGGGCCAATGTGGCCGCCGTGAAATCCACCATGGGGACGACTCGCGCATAGTTCAACCGCGTCGGCCCGATCACGCCCACCACGCCGACCACGCGCCCGTCCAGCGCACGCACCGGCTTGGCGATCACCGACGAGCCGGACAGGGCGAACAGCTTGTTCTCCGATCCGATGAAGATGCGCGTCGCTTCGCCTTCTCGGGCCGAATCGAGCAGCCGGGCGATCTCCTCCTGCCCTTCGAGCTCATCGAGCAGCCGACTGACCTTGTCGAGGTCCTCCGTCGCCGCGGTATCGATCAGCCGCGCCTGGCCGCGCACGATCAGCACCGGCCGGCGGCCGCCATCTTCGCTCCACACCGCCAGCCCGCGCGCGACCAGCGCCGCTGCCGCACTGTCGAGCGCCGCGCGCTGCTGGCCGAGCTCGCGCTCCACCCTGGCCCGCGCCTGGCTGAGCGTGAACCCGCCAAAGGTGCCGGTGAGGTAGTTTGCCGCGCGCTGCAGTGCCGCCGGGTCCATCCCGGGCAGCTCGACCACCCGGTTCTCGACCGAACCATCCTCGCCCACCAGCACCGCCAGCGCCCGATCGCGGCTGAGGGGCACGAAGCCGAACTGGCGGAGCACCGGTTCGGCCTTGGGCACCAGCACCAGTCCCGCACAGGCCGACAGGCCGGAGAGTGCGGCGGTGGTGTTGGCCAGCGCCGCTTCCACCGGGCCGTGTTCGGCGGCGTTGCGCTCGATCGCCGCGCGCTCCTCGACCGAAGGCTCGCTCGCCTGCATCATGCCGTCGACGAACAGGCGCAGGCCCGTCTCGGTCGGCATGCGGCCGGCGCTGGTGTGCGGCGCGGCCAGCAGCCCCAGCTCCTCCAGATCCTGCATCACGTTGCGGATCGAGGCAGGCGAGAGGTTGAGCCCGGAGATCTGCGCGATCGTCCGCGACCCCACCGGCGCGCCGGTATCGATATACGACTCGACCACCATGCGGAACACGTCGCGGGCGCGGTCGGTCAGTTCGCGGATCGGCGGGGTGGTCATGGAGCCTATGTAGCGCGGACAGCCGGCGCGCCAACCTCTGCCGTCACCCCGGCCCTGCGCCGGGGCGACGAAGGATGGATCTCAGGGCCGCTCGCCGATCAGCGCCTGGATCGGCAATGCCTCCACGGCGTCGCCCAGCGCCTGGCCAAGCGCGCGGTTCTTCTCCGCGCGGCAGCCATAATAGAAATAGAGCCCCTGGCTGTCGCCGATCGCGCGGGTCCAGGTGATGTCGACGCTGGGCATGTCGGTTGCCGCCGGCTCGCAATTCTTCTCGCCCGGCGCGTAGCGGACCTGGCCGCTCGCCGGCCGGTACGGCGCGAGCTTGGCGGCAAAGGCGTCATATTGCGCGCGGCTGAGCCTGAATGCCTTCTCGCCGGTCACCGCCGTGAAACGCTTGCCCTCGAACATGCCGGTGCCATCGGGGCGCACGGTGACGGCGTAGATCGGGCAGCGGCCGAAACAGGCGCCAGTCTCGTAGCGGATCGAATCGCCTTCGATCGGCACCGGCCCGCCCGGCCCGCCGCTCGGCTTGACGCAGCCCGCCAGCGCCAGCGTGCCGAGTCCCATGATCAAGAGCCTGCGCATTCCCCTGTTCCTCCACGGATCACCCGCCAAGACTGGCGCGTTCCCACCGTTCCGTCTACGTGCCGCTGCGAACCTTGCAGGAGACTGAAGCAGATGCGCCCTTCCGGCCGCGCCCCCGACGAGATGCGTACGATCACGATCGAGCCCCATTTCACGCGCCATGCCGAGGGTTCGGTGCTGATCAGCTTCGGCGACACGCGCGTGCTCGTCACCGCCAGCGTCGAGGAACGGCTGCCGCCCTGGCTCAAGGGCAAGGGCGAGGGCTGGGTCACCGCCGAGTATGGCATGCTCCCCCGCGCCACCCATACGCGCGGCCAGCGCGAGGCGGCGAAGGGCAAGCAGTCCGGCCGCACCCAGGAGATCCAGCGCCTGATCGGCCGCAGCCTGCGCGCCGTGACGGACCTCAGACTGCTCGGCGAACGCCAGATCACGCTCGACTGCGACGTGATCCAGGCGGACGGCGGCACCCGCACCGCGGCGATCTCGGGCGCCTTCGTCGCGCTGCGCATCGCCGTGAACAAGCTGATGGCTGCCGGGCTGATCAAGGAAGACCCGATCACCGCCCAGGTCGCCGCGGTCTCCTGCGGCATCTACAAGGGCAGTCCGGTGCTCGACCTCGATTATGACGAGGACAGCGCCGCCGACGCCGACGCCAATTTCGTCCTGCTCTCCAACGGCAACATCGCCGAGGCGCAGGCGACTGCCGAAGGCGCGACCTATGACGAGGAAGGGCTGCTCCGCCTGCTCCGCCTCGCGCGGATCGGCTGCAACCGGATCTTCGACGCACAGCTGAAGGCAATCGGATGACCCGCGAAGGCGAAGTTTCCAAGGACATCGGCCCCCAGGCGATCCGCAAGCTGAAGCCGGGCCGGCTGGTGATCGCCAGCCATAATGCCGGCAAGGTGCGCGAGATTCGCGAGCTGCTCGGCCCCTATGGGATCGAGCCGGTCTCCGCGGCCGAGCTGGACCTGCCCGAGCCCGAGGAGACGGGCACGACCTTCGTCGCCAATGCCGAGTTGAAGGCGCTGCAGGCGGCGGACCTTTCCGGTCTGCCCGCGCTCGCCGACGATTCGGGGCTGTGCGTCGAGGCGCTGAACAACGAGCCCGGCATCTTCTCCGCGCGCTGGGCGGGAGAGGGCAAGGACTTCGGCTTCGCGATGCAGCGCGTGGAAGAGCGGCTCGCGGCGCTGCCGCCCGAGACCAGCCGCGACGCGCATTTCGTCTGCGCCCTCGCCCTTGCCTGGCCCGACGGGCATGTCGAATGGTTCGAAGGCCGGGTCGACGGCACGCTTGTCTGGCCGCCGCGCGGCGGCCAGGGCTTCGGCTATGATCCGATGTTCGTGCCTGCCGGCCATGCGCAGAGCTTCGGCGAGATGGAGCCCGCGACCAAGCATGTGATGAGCCACCGCGCCGATGCCTTCCGCCAGCTCGTTGCCGCGGTGCTCGACCAGGAAAGGTGATTCGCGCCGCGTTAAGGATTTATTTCCCGCAACCCCGAACCCAAAGTTAAGTTATGACCCTTGCAATCAGAGCCAAGCGAGGGGTCGCAGAAATGGGTTCGTTCCGCCAGCTGGCGACGATGATACGACACGTCCACGAGACGCACATCCACGGTACCGCCGAAGAGGATGCGGAGGGGATCACGCTCGAGCAAGGCGAGGCCGGCACCGACCGACCCGGATTTGCCGACGATGCGCAGGTTGCCGAAACGGAGAATGTGCAAGCCTGACTGCCCCGGGGGCCTGGCCTCCCGGGCCATTTTCCTGTGCTACGGAGCGCCCCGGGGCCGAGCCTCGCCGGGGGGAAGTGGTGGACAGGGCTGGATTCGAACCAGCGTACGGAAAACCGGGCAGATTTACAGTCTGCTGCCTTTAACCACTCGGCCACCTGTCCATGGCGCCGTTCGGCGAGAGGGGGCCCATTGCCGAAGCCCCGCGTCCCTGTCAACGCCTTGCGCACAACCTTTGTGCGGCATAGCGTCCGCCGTTTCCATGCAGAGACTTGATTGGGGGGCACCCATGCGCCGACTTTCCTTCGCCATCGCCACGCTGCTCGCGGCCACCGCCACGGTGCCGCTCGCCATCGCCAAGGGCCCGGACGGCCCCAGCGCGCCGGTCGACCAGATCGTGGACCAGGGCACCCGCCATGGCGAAGTGATGCGCATCGCCCAGTATCTCACCGACGTGATCGGCGCGCGCCTCACCAATTCGCCCGGCATGCGCCAGGCCGAGGACTGGACTCAGGCCAAGTTCCGCGAATGGGGCCTGACCAACGTCCACAAGGAAGGCTTCGAGTTCGGCCGCGGCTGGTCCGCCAGGAACGCCAGCGTGAAGATGGTCGCGCCGCGCCCGCTTACCCTGATCGCCGCGCCGCTCGCCTGGACGCCGGGCACCAACGGCCCGATCACCGGCCAGGTGGTGCTCGCCCCGATGGCCGACGAAGCCGCGCTCGACCAGTACAAGGGCAAGCTCAAGGGCAAGATCGTGCTGATCACGGAGCCGGCGGACATTGCCGATGCGACCAGCCCCGCCTTCCGCCGCTATGGCGACGCCGATCTCGACAAGGCCGACACGTTCGAGCTGCCGGGCGGTCCTTCCGCCGCCACACGCCCGCAGCGCGGCCCCGCGCGCCAGATCTTCCTCGCCAAGCGCGACGCCTTCCTGAAGGCCGAAGGCGCGATTGCGTACGCGACGATGTCGTCGCGCAACGGCAAGCTGATCCATGGCCAGAACAGCCAGTTCAGGGTCGGCGCCACGCCGCCGCTTCCGGGCTTCGAAATCGCCGCCGAGGATTATCGCCGCCTCGCCCGCCTGGCCAAGATGGGCGCGACCCCCAGCCTCGAGCTGAGCAGCGACGTCACCTATGACGACAGCGACACCAAGGCCTACAACGTCATCGCCGACATTCCCGGCACCGATGCCAAGGCAGGCTATGTGATGGCCGGCGCGCATATGGACAGCTGGGCGATGGGCGACGGCGCGGCGGACAATGCCGCAGGCGTATCGATGGTGATGGAAGCCGCACGCATCATCAAAGCCTTGAATATCAAGACGAAGCGCGCGATCCGCTTCGTGCTGTGGTCGGGCGAGGAGCAGGGCCTGCTCGGCTCGATGGCCTATATCGAGAACCACATCGCCACCCGCACGATCGACCCGACGCTGACCGACCCCGCGCGCTATGCGGCCTGGGGCAAGTCCTTCCCGATCAAGCCGGGCCCCGACCATGCCAGGCTCGCCGCCTATTTCAACCTCGACAACGGCTCGGGCAGGATCCGCGGCATCTATACCCAGGGCAACACCGCCGTGGTGCCGATCTTCCGCGACTGGCTCGCGCCGTTCAGCTCGTTCGGGGCCACCAAGGTGGCGACCGCCCTCACCGACAGCACGGATCATGTGTTCTTCGACGTGGTGGGCATCCCGGCCTTCCAGTTCATCCAGGATCCGCTCGACTATGCCTCGACGGTGCACCACACCGATGTCGACACGTTCGATCACCTGAAACCCGAGGACATGCGCCAGGGCGCGATCATCCTCGCCGCCTTCCTGATCAACGCGGCCAACACATCCGACCCGCTGCCGCGCGTGCCGCTGGCGACCCAGCCCAAGACCTTGAGCGAATTCTACCCGGCACCGGGAGCGAAGTGATGGCCAAGCGCGGACACAGGCCGAGCCAGGCATCGTCGAACCGCCCCCGTTTCTACGGGCGGCACGCGGTGCTGGCGGCGCTCGACAATCCCGAGCGCAACGTGCGCAAGATCTGGGGCACGCACGAGGCGCTGGCCGGGCTCGACATTCCCTCGACGATTCCGATCACCTTCGCCAATGCCGCCGATCTCGGCCGGCTGGTGCCCGGCGACGCGCCGCATCAGGGGCTGGTCGCCGAAGTCGATCCGCTAGAGGAGATGTGGCTGGGCGACCTGCTCGCCCAGGGCGCGGACGACAACCGCCCGCTGCTCGTCCTCGACCAGGTGACCGACCCGCACAATGTCGGCGCGATTCTGCGCTCTGCAGCGGCATTCGATGCGCTCGGCATCGTCACCCAGGACCGGCATGCCCCGTCCGAGACGGGTACGCTCGCCCGCTCGGCGGCGGGCACGCTGGAAGTGGTGCCCTGGTGCCGCGTGGTGAACCTCGCCCGCGCGCTCGAGGAGATCGCCGAGGCGGGCTATTGGCGGATCGGGCTGACCGGACACGCCAACGGCACGCTCGCGCAGGTGATGGGCGGCCAGCAGAAGATCGCGCTGGTGCTCGGCGCCGAGGGCGAAGGCATGCGCCAGAACACGGAGGCACATTGCGACGAGCTCGCGAAGCTGCCGATCTCGGACAAGGTCGAGAGCCTGAACGTGTCGAACGCGGCGGCGATCGCGCTCTATGCGGTGACGGTGCGGTAGATATCTCCCTCTCCCCATCGGGGAGAAGGGAAAGCCTCAATCCTCCTCGGCGATCCGCACGCGCAGCCCGTCGAGCTCGGGTCCGAACGGGATCTGGCACGACAGTCGCGAAGTCGCGTCGCGGTCGCCGGCGCTGTCGAGCAGATCGTCCTCGTCCATGCTCATCTTCGGCAGTTTGGCCGCAAATTCCGGATCGACATGGACGTGGCAGGTCGCGCAGGAGCAGCAACCGCCGCACAAAGCGAGCAGCTCGTCGAAGCCGTTCTCGCGGATCACTTCCATCACGCTCAGGCCCGCTTCACCCATGACCTCGCGCTCTTCACCACTCCTGGTCACGACGATAAGCTTGGGCATGAGATTCTCCTGTTCCGGCCCCGTCCATGCCGCCGAAAACGGCGCTTCGCAAGGCGGGCGCGCATGGGCCTGACCGCCGATCAGCTCAAGGCGTCGCTCGATGCGCTGGCGGAGCGCGAGCCGCTGATCGCTGCCGCGATCGGGCGCGTGGGCTATCCCCCGCCCCGCATCCGCGACCGCGGCTACGAGACGCTGCTGCGCACGATCATCGGCCAGCAGGTGAGCGTCGCCGCGGCGCAATCGATCTGGAACAAGATGGCCGCGCAGCTGGGGGTGCTGGCCGATCCCGGCAATATCGCCCGTGCCAGCGACGAGGATCTGCGCGCCGCCGGCCTGTCGCGGCAGAAAACGGCCTATGCGCGCAGCCTGGCCGAGGAAGTGACCAGCGGCCGGCTCGATTTCGCCCGCCTGCCGGAGGAGGACGAGGAAGCGATCGCCCAGCTGATCCGGATCAAGGGCATCGGCCGCTGGTCCGCCGAGATCTACCTGCTCTTCGCCGAGGGACGCCCCGATATCTGGCCCGCCGGCGACCTGGCCGTGCAGATCGAGGTCGGCCGGATCATGGGCCATGCCGAGCGGCCGAGCGAGAAGCTGACGCGGGAAATCGCCGAAGCCTGGCGCCCCCATCGCGGGGCCGCGGCGGTGCTGGCCTGGCACCATTATAATTCCGCGATGGAAGTGATCTGAGGCGCGATCGCGCCGCTTGGTCCCGCAGGCGCGACTATGTCCCCAGGCCCACCGCGATCGCGCCTAGCGGCCCCGCCATCGTTCCCAGCCCCGGCGTCCCCAGCCGGGCCTCGATATCCTCCGCCCACTCGGCAAGCGCGCCATAGCCGCCCAGGCTCTCGACCAGCCGCGCGCGCAGTTTCGGGAACAGATAGGGCCGCGCGGCCGTCACCCCGCCGCCGATCGCGATCCGCTCGGGCGCGGCGGTGACGACGAGATTGTGGAGCATGCCGGCCAGATCGTGCACGAACAGGTCCCATCCGGGCGCATCGTCGGGCAGCTGATCGCCCGGCATGCCGAAGCGCTCGGCAAGCGCCGGGCCGGCGATCAGCCCTTCCAGGCAATCGCCATGGAAGCGGCACCAGCCCGGATAGGTATCGCCCGGCGCACGCGGCAGGCGCATATGGCCCGCCTCGCCATGCGCCCAGCCCATCACCGGCCTGCCGCCGCTCACCAGACCCACGCCAACGCCGGTGCCGATGGTGATATAGGCGTGCGCGGCCATGCCCTGGGCGGCGCCCCAGCGGCCCTCGGCGAGCGCGGCGCCTTCCACATCGGTCTGGAAGCCGATCGGCTTGCCGTAGCGCGCGTTCAGGCGACCGATCAGGTCGGTGCCGCTCCATCCGGGCTTGGTCGTCGCGGTGATCGTGCCGTAATCGGCACGCGCCGGATCGAGCCCCAGGGGCCCGAAGCTCGCCACGCCCATCGCGTCGAAAGTCCAGCGATCGAGCACCGCTTCGATCGCCGCCAGCGTCGCCCGCGGATCGGTGGTGGGCACGGTCGCCCGGTCGCGCACATCGTCCGGCCCGGTTGCCAGCAGCGCCACGCATTTTGTGCCGCCAAGCTCGATGCCCGCGATCAGTTTCGCCTCAGTCATGGGGCCCGTTAACCCGGTTCGGCGTGACAAAAAAGAGGCCGCCCGCAGGCAGCCACAGCCCCCGGTAACAGGGTTGGCAGCGGCGGCCGGGAAAGCCCGGCCGCCACTCCCCCTTTTGCCGAGAGGCCCCTAGAACCGGCCCCGCAGCCCGACCATGACCTGGCGGCCCGGATCGTAGAGCGTGAAGGCGGCATTGTTGAACTGGAAGTAGCTGCGCTGCTTCGACCTGGTGAGGTTGATCACGTCGAGCGTGAGCTCCGGCCCCCATTTCAGGTCGAGCACCTTGGCGAAGTCGACGCTCGCCGACATATCGAACTGCTGATAGTCGTTCGAATAGAGCCGGGCGAGCGCAATGCCGTTCTGGTTCGCATCGGACGAGACCGAGCCGCGCTGGAAGGTGGTCGAAAGGCGGATGTTGATGCCGCCCTGCTCGTAATAGCCGGTGATGTTGTAGGTCACCGGCGACACGCCCACCGCAACTGCCGGGGCGGCACCCGAGCCGGTCTGGTCGATCAGCGTCAGGTTCGCGTTGAACCCGAAGCCGTTCAGCCCGATCCTGCCGAGCAGGAAGTCGAGCGGCTGCACCCAGTTCACTTCAAGGCCGTTGACCTTGAGCGTGCCGGTCGCGTTGACTTGCTGGTTCAGCACCACGGTGGCGCTGTTCGGGCCGCCGCGCGAATTGATCGCGATCTGCTGGGTGGGCGTCAGCGTGTCATAGGTCACGCCATAGGTGGCCAGCGCCGTGAAGGGCACCGTCACCGTGCCGGTGGTGGTGAAGCCGGTCACTGCCTTGCGGAAGGCCGTGAAGCCGACATAGCCTTCCTTGCCGGTATAATATTCGAAGCCCAGGTCGATATTGGTCGAGAGATAGGGCTGGAGCGACGGATTGCCGACCGAGCCGACATCGGCGGAGGGCGTCGAGAAGTTGAGGCCCGGCAGCATCGTGTTCGGATTGGGCCGGGTCATCGTCCGCGACACTGCGGCGCGCACTACGGCAGCGTCGCCGATATGGAAGGCACCGCTCACCGAGGGGAGCCAGTTCGTGTAGCTCGTATCGGTGTAGACGAAATTGGTGATGTTCGGATAGCAGCTGCCGTCGCGCGGATTGCCGGTGCCCGGGCACGCCGCGGGCAGCGGGCCGGGGCCGTCCGGGTCCTGCGAGTTGCGCGGATCCGAAATCGAGACACGGCCGCCGATCGTCTGATCGGTGTGCACATAGCGGACGCCGGCATTGTAGTTGAGGTGGTTGTCGCCCAGCTGCAGGTCGCCATTCACCTCGGCATAGGCGCCGACCACCTTCTCGCGGACATAGCCGCCGCTGGCGCCCGTGTTCGACGAGCCGGCCTCGGGCGCCGCATTGTGGAAGGCGTCATAGTTGGACGCGGCCTTGAACCTGTTCCAGTCCACGGTGACGAAGCCCGCCGATGTCGGGCGCAGCAGCCCGGCAAGCTGCGCGTTCGAGATCAGCGAGCCGCCATAGGTCACCCCGCCGCTCGCGCCGGAGGAATAGCCGGTGCCATAGGCCGGATAGGTGGGATAGCCGGCCGGCGCCGCGCCAGGCTGGACCAGGCCGTTGCACGGTGGCTGGGTGTTGGGCGAGGGCAGGAACACGCTCGGGCGATTGCCGCACACCGCATTCTGCCAGGCCTGGCTGTTGTCGAAGGCGCTGATGCGCCGCGACGTGTCGTCATAGGCTGCGCCGACCTTGAGGTTGAACGCGTTGTCGCCCCAGGTCAGGTTGCCGCGAACGCCCTTGGTCTCGGTCTGGCGCCTTTCGTCCTGGATATTCACGCGCCCGCCCGGCCAGGCGAAATTGGCGGGATTGTTCAGGTCGATGTTCGTCGTGATCGACGGCACGTCGCCGCTGCTGTTGTCGTAATTCACCACAACGCCCGAATTGGGCGCGGTGAGCACCACGACGCTCGGGGATTCGCGGTGGAAGCTCGACCAGGTGTAATTGCCCTGCAGGTCGACCTTCAGCTTGTCGGCGATCTCCCATTCGAGCCCGGGATTGACGCCCCAGAACTTGGTCTTCTCGATGAAGGGGCGATATTCGAGGAACCACTGGGCATTGGCATAGGTGCCCTTGGTGACCACGCAGCCCTGGGTACAGTCCGAACGGTCATATTGGGTGTTGATCGGGATCGCCGCGCCGTTGCGGCCCACCCAGTTCATGTCGACGCGCTCGAGCTGATTGTCCTTCCAGCCGAACATGCCGTCGACATAGGCGTGGAGCCGGTCGCCCTTATATTCCAGGCTGGCGATCGCGTTGATCCGGTCCTTGGTGCCTTCCTCGAACATCGGGCGGCCGAGGCGCGGGATGATCCCGTTGTCGATCTGCGAGATCGTCGCGCCCGGATTGCGCGCGAGCAGGAACGCCTGGTCGATCGTGGTGCCGGTGACCAGGCCCGCACCCGAATTGGCAGGCACCGTCCCCGGGATCGTCCAGTTGCCGCCGCCGGTGGGATTGCAGCCGCTGGTCGCGCCGCACTGGGCGGCGGAGAGATTCGGATTGGTCCAGCCGATCGTCTCGAAGCCGGTGGTGCGCACCTTGTTGTGCACGCCGGCAACGCCGAGCAGCACACCGAAATCGCCCATCGTCGTGCTGGCGAGCAGCGAGCCGCGATAGCCCCAGTCCTTGGCATTGGTGTTCTTGGTCAGTTGCGCGCCATAAGTGACGCGCGTGCCCGAGCGGTCGAACGGCCGGGCGCTGCGCATGTTGACCGTGCCGGCCGCGCCACCCTCGACCTGATCGGCGATGCCGCTCTTGTTCACCGTCAGCGACGTGAACAGCTCGGTCGGGAACATGTCGAGATCGACTTCGCGATTGGTGTTCTGCGAATCGGTGCGGCCCGTCGAGGCGACCGCCACCGGCGCACCGTTCAGCAGCACGCGCGTGAAGTTGGTGCCCAGGCCGCGGATCGTGACGTTGAGGCCTTCGCCCGTCACTTCGCGCGCGATGGTCACGCCGGGGATGCGGTTGAAGCTCTCGGCGATGTTGGTGTCCGGGAACTTGCCGATATCTTCGGCGAAGATCGAATCGGTGAAGCCCACCGAATTCTTCTTCGCATTGGTCGAGCTCTGCAGCGACGCACGATATCCGGTGACGACGATCGACTGCTCCGCTTCCGGGACGCCCTGGTCCTGGGCGGCAGCGGGCGCGTCGCCGGGCTGGGTCTGGGCAAGCGCAGGCCAGGCCGTGCCGGCGAGCAGCGCGGCGCCGATCATTCCCAGACGGCGCGCAGTGAAACGAGGCGCAACTCGAGCGTGCATATTCCCCTCCTGTGAAGGCCTCTTCCCGGGCCATTGAGCCAATCGCGCGGATCGCGATGTTAGCGGTCACATTTGGCTATGCCGCGCCTGCGATGCTGTCAACTCATACATTTGCATCGGGTTAGTTTGACGCGGGAACAATCACTTATCGGCGCGCGACGGGAGAATTGCCGCATCGCACCATATTGTATGAGTTTAGTGACACCGTTGCCAGCACCCGACTCAGGCCGATTTTCGTCGCACCGGGCCATTGCAGAGGCGCCGCCCGGACCACATTTGCGGGGGCGTCTCCCTCTCGCTTCCAGAGGTATCGCATGCGCTACAACCAGCTCGGCCGTTCGGGCCTGATCGTCTCGGAGCTCTGCCTCGGCACCATGACCTTCGGCGGCGAGGAAGGCATCTGGGGCCGGATCGGCCAGCTTCAGCAGGAAGCGGCCGACGGGCTGGTCAAGGCGGCGCTGGATGCCGGCATCAATTTCTTCGACACTGCGAACATCTATGCCGAGGGCCGCTCGGAACGGATCCTGGGCCAGGCGCTCAGGAACCTGGGCGTCGCGCGTGACGAGGTGGTGGTCGCCACCAAGGTGCTCGGCCGCATGCACGACGGGCCCAATGGCGCCGGCGCGTCGCGCGGCCACATCCTGGCCCAGGTCGAGAAGAGCCTGGAGCGGCTCGGCACCGGCCATATCGACCTCTACCAGATCCATGGCTTCGACACGGCGACGCCGATCGAGGAGACGCTCTACGCGCTCGACGGCCTCGTGCGGCGCGGAACGGTGCGGTACATCGGCCTTTCCAACTGGGCGGCGTGGCAAGTGATGAAGGCGGTCGGCATCGCGGCGGCCCGCAACTATGCCCCGATCGCCTCGCTCCAGGCCTATTACACGATCGCCGGGCGCGACCTCGAGCGCGAGGTGATTCCGATGCTCGAATCCGAAGGCGTGGGCCTGATGGTGTGGAGCCCGCTCGCCGGCGGCTTCCTTTCGGGCAAATATACGCGCGAGGGCGACGGCGAAGGCCGCCGCGCCGGCTTCGACTTCCCACCGGTGGACAAGGCGCGCGGCCATGACGTGGTCGACGTGCTGCGCGAACTCGCCGAGGGCAAGGGCCGTTCGGTCGCCCAGCTGGCGCTGGCCTGGCTACTGCATCAACATGCGGTCTCCAGCGTGATCGTCGGCGCCAAGCGGCCCGAGCAACTTGCCGACAATCTCGCCGCGGTGGACGTCGCATTCACTGCCGAGGAGCTCGCCCGGCTCGATGCGGTGAGCAAGCTGCTGGCGGAATATCCCGGCTGGATGCTCGAGCGCCAGCGCGGCTATCGCGGCGGCCCGTCGCCGCGGCGCTGACCCTCAGTCGAACACCAGGGTCAGCGCTTCGGCGAACGGCCCATTCTTGGCGAGGCGCCCGGCCTTGCCCGGCGCTCTCCGGAGATTCGGACGCTTCAACAACGGCTTGAGCATAAGGTGCAGCGTCGCGCGGTTGATGTGGCGGCCGAAGCACTGATGCAGGCCATAGCCGAAATGGATATAGTCGCTCGCCGGGCGATGGGGGTCGAAGCGCGCGGGATCGGTAAGCCGGCGCGGGTCCATCATCGCCGAGGCGAAAGCGGCGAGCACCGTGTCGCCCGCCTTCACCGCAGTCGCATGCGCAGTGCCGCGCGCGATCACGCCATCGGCCAGCACGATGCGCGGCAGCCCCGGCGCGAGCGGATCGAAGCGCATCGCTTCCTGGACATAGCCCCAGAGCAGATCGTCGTCCCCGGCCCGCGCCGCCGCCTGCGCCCCGGCCAGCGCGGCGGGCCGGCGCAGCAGCTGCTCCATCGCCTGGGGCACGACCATCGGCGGCTGGGGCGGCCCGCCGACGATGAAGCCCATCAGGTTGGTGCGGATCTCCACATCGGAAAAGCCCGGCACGCCCCGCTTCTGCTGGGCCAGGCAGCGCGACAGCACATCGTCCTTGCCGGGCGCCGCCTTCCGCCTGGCGATCTCCCTGTCGATGTGCGCGCGCAGTGCCGGGGCGATCTGGTCGACGTCCGCACGCAGCGCCGGATCGCCCTTGGGATCGGCGAACTGGAACTCGAACAGCCGGGTACCCCATACCCGCAGATCGCCCCCCGCCGGATCGGGCACGCCGAAATAATCGCCGAGCAGGCTGAAGGTCACGCGCCGGACCAGCGTGTCGACCATTTCGATCCGCCCCGGCGCCGCCGCCACGATCGCCTCGGCCATCGCCTCCGCCTTCTGCGCCAGTTCGGGCAGGTCGCCGGGGCGGACCACGGTGCGCATCGCATCGGTGTCGCGGTGATAGAGCGGCGTGTCGGCCATGCCGAGGAAGAAGGGCTCGCCGCCCATGATCACGTCGAGCTTGGGCTTGTACGGCGCGCCGAACACCGGATCGGTGCCGAACACCTCGCGCACATCGTCATGGCGCGACGTCAGCACCATGCCGCCGAACTTCGCCACCGGCTTCCAGCGCCGCAGAAAGGCGAAGGCATAGGGCATGAGCGCGAACACCCGCCCCTCGATCCAGCGCGCCAGCCCCTTCTTGCCGGGGCGCAGCACCTCGCGCGAAGCCAGCGCGTTCACAGCGCCCCCAGATAGTCGAGCGCCGGCATGCTCGGCAGAAAGAAATATTCGCCGCCCGCCATCTGCACGAAGGTCTCGACGTCGATGATCCGCCGCAGCGGATCCTCGGGAATCGTCATCGTGCCCTTGGGGCCGATCAGCGGATCGGTCTCGTCATAGAGCGTCGCGAAGTTCGGGTTGAGCACCCAGGTCTGCTGGACGAACTCGAACTGGCGGGTGATGTCGGTGTTGAGGCAGATGAACAACAGCCCGCGATCGACATCGTCGGGTGTCGGCGGCACGCTGATCGTCCTGCCATATTTGCGGCCGCGGCGAAGGATGCGGTGGTTGTTCGCCGCATCGAGCAGCGTCTGCCTGTCCGCCTCGACCGGGGCCAGCCCGTCGCGCGGATTGGCACGGCGGACATGGCTGCCCAGCGGGCAGCCCATGCCGTGGCGATCCCGGTCCCAGAAGCCGAAATCATTGTCCGCCACCGGGATCGTCCCGCCCATCGGGCACAGCAGATTGCCATGGGTGTCGCGCCCCACCACGCGCTCGGCGAGCCAGGTGGTGGTGACATGCGCCGAGCCCTCGGGATCGCGCTCGCGAATGTGCCGGGCGGCGGCGCGCATCGATTCCCAGAACGCATAGACGTCCTGCTTGAGCTCGCGCACCACCATGTAGCTGCCGTTCCGCCCCAGGTCGCGGAAGCCCACGCCCTTGGGATGCGGCGGCAGCCCGGCGGTGTCGCCGATCCCGTCCGCGACCACCGGCCCCTGCGCGATCTCGTTATGCCCGTTGCGATGGCCCATCAGCACCTCGCCCAGCGGCACGCCGTTCCAATAGTCCTTGGGCACGTCGCCGCCGTCGCGATAGACGACGGTGCCCGGCTCGAACGGGATCGGCTGCGAGATGCCGTCGGCGAAACCGAAATGCTCGCGCGCGATGCCCTGCGGATCGAGCCGCAGGTCGAGCGGCAGATGATGGACCACCCGCACCTCGAACGGCGCCAGCGCGGCGCTCACCTGCTCGCACCAGGCCTCGGCCGCTTCGTCATGCTCGCAATAGAGCAGCAGCAGCGCATGGACGGTCAGCGGCGTCCTCACCCGCTGCTCGGGATCCTCCTGCCGATCGTCGAAGGCGCGCGCCTCGTCGTCCGTCGCGGCGGCGTCGAGCGGGGTGTTGCCGCTCCATTTCGGCCCGCCGGGGATCACCGTGCCCTGCCAATCATCGCCGCGCCGATCGCCCAGCCTGCGCAGGCGATCCTCCTGGAACATGCCCTCCTTGAACGGGCGATCGAACGACGCGAGCGCATTCGGGTTGAGCCCCATCTTCTGGAGCCCCGACCAGGTGAAGCCCATCGCCGCCGCGCGCGGATCGGGCTTCTCGGCATCGCTTACCCGCGCCACCTTGCGCAGCGCTTCCAGCCAGGCGCCGCCGCCCTTCTTCTTCACGCCCTTCCAGCCGAGCTCGAGGAACAGCGCGCGGCCGGTGGGCAGCGCGGCGAAACCGCTCACCACCAGGCCCTGGGTCTGCGCATTGTCCGGCGCGGCGAGATGCCAGCTCGGCGTGCGGCCGCCCTCGCTCACAGGTCGTTGATCCACGCCGCGGCCTCCTTCTCGCTGAGCTGCTTCTTCCTCAGGCCGCAGGCGATGCGGTAGTTCCGCTCCACCTGCTCCGCGGTGAGATCCTTGTAGGCCGAATACCAGAAGCGGCTGACCGCCATCGAATGGCGCGCCCATTCCTTGAACTGGCGGCCATGGCTGGCGCCGTCCTTCACCAGGAAGCGCGTCGGCGGGAAACCCACCCCGCAGCTCCAGGCCAGGGTGAGGCCGGCATGCGCCTTCTCGATGAAATCGTCGAGATAGCTTTCCCAGGTCTGGTCGAAGTTCGAGAAGAACATCAGCCGGCTGTTGTTGTTCACCCGCGCCCAATGCGCGAAATGGATCGTCCGCATCGAGCCGAGATAGCCCTGGCGCGTCCTGGGCAGCACGCGCAGCAGCAGGTGCAGGCCGAGATGCCCCGCGCGGATGATCGCGGTACGCAGCACGCCCGGCTTGATCAGCACCACCGAGCCCATGTGGTTCTGCGGGATCCAGTCCTCGCGCCGCGCCATCTCGCGCAGCATCCGGGGATCGACCGGCGGCGCGTCCTGCGACGCGTCGCGCCGTTCGAGCCAGCGCAACCAGACGAGCAGGCCCGCCACCACCACCGCGACGCTGCCCGCGCTCCAGCCGGCCCAGATCGCCATGTCCCGCCACGCCGCCCAGAAGGGCCGGTGCGCGATCGCCGACCAGAAAGGCGCGGCGAGGAAGGCGGCGACCACGACATAGGCCGCCGCCGCGAGCGCCACCGGCACCAGCAGCCGCTTCAGGAAGAAGCCGAGAAAGCTGAACCGCGTCGGCGTCGCCGTGCCGGGCAGTGCCTTGCCCATGCGGTAGAGCATGCCGGTGAACAGCGCGAACAGCGCCAGGCAGAGCAGCACATAATGCGGCCAGGCGAGCTGGCTCTTCAGGATCAGCCCGGGAATCGACAGCGCGAATACCAGCGCCAGCGCGAACAGGGCGAGCCGGGCATAGTCGCCGAGGCTCTGCGCCAGCGGGATGCGCGGCGGCGCCTTCCGGTCCAGCCAGCCGAATTGCGGGAGCAGCGCGGCGCGCAGCCGGGCATGGATCTCCACCGGCGTGAGCTTGCGATAGGGGCTGGGCCCGCCATCATTGCTGTACGCCAGCTCGGCACGGGTGGCGAGGAACAGCTTGCCCTCGTCCAGGATGCGGTCGCGCGTCATCCCGCGATTGCCGTGGTGGAACACGGTGGGCGTGAGCGTCCGCGCCTCCAGATAGGGGGCGATCGGCGCCCGGCTGTCCGCCGCGGTCACGGCGTCGAACAATGGGCCGGTATGATCGAGCGGGCACTTGCAGCAGCGCAGGAAGCTCCGGAGATCGGGCCCGATCGCGGCTTCCAGCTGCGCCCAGAACGGGCCGGGCGCGCCGTCGAAATTGGCCTCGATCACGAAGAGCGGATCATAGTCGAAGCCCGGGAACACGCTGAGCGACAGGAAGTGCACCGCCGGCACCGTCGTCAGGAAATCGGCGAAGGGTCCCTTGCCCCCCGACGGATCCTGGCTGCGCCGGTCGCGCAGCGCGTCGAGCAGGCCCGACAGATGGTCGAAGCTCTCGGGCTTCACTTCAAGTGCCACCGATAGCGTGGTCTGCCGCATCCGCGTCCGCCCCCTCAAACGTGCGACGTTTGTAGGCACGGCATTTCCAACAATAATAGGAAATATTCGACTTCACGCCGAAGTGGACGAAACGGACACCAAAGGCAGCTGTTTCAGCATCGTCGAGGCCCCTTCCCCCCGGATGACATCGGTGTCATAAGTTTCGGCAAAGGGAGAGGAACTGCATGGACATCAGTCGGCGCGCGGCATTTGGGGCGGCTCTGGCGGGCGGCGCGGCGGCGCTGCTGCGGCCCGGCGAGGCGGGGGCCGCTCCCGACCGGACGCTTCCGGCCGCTCCGCCCCCCGATTGGAAGCGCGGCTTCGACGATCAGCGCATCTGCGACCTGGGCGACGGGCGCTTCCTGAACCCGCTGCTCGCCGGCGACCATCCCGATCCCGCCATCCTGAAGGACGGCGCGGACTATTACATGACCTTCTCCAGCTTCGATTCCTATCCCGGCCTCACCATCTGGCACAGCCGCGACCTGGTGAACTGGCAGCCGCGCAAGGCGGCGCTCACGAAGAACATCGGCGCGGTCTGGGCGGTGAGCCTGGAGAAGCATGCAGGGCGCTATTTCCTCTACATCCCGGTGAAGGCCAGCCCCAATTCGATCTTCGTGATCTGGGCCGATCACATCGACGGGCCGTGGAGCGACCCGATCGACCTGGGCCTGCACGACCATATCGACCCCTGCCACGCCGTGGGCGAGGACGGCTCGCGCTGGCTGTTCCTCTCCGGCGGCGACCGGGTGCGCCTTTCCGAGGACGGACTGTCCACGATCGGCAAGGTCGAGCATGTCTACGACCCCTGGCACTATCCCGAGACATGGGACGTCGAAAGCTTCTCGCCCGAGGGGCCGAAGATCCACCGCCACAAGGGCTGGTTCTACATGATCACCGCGGTGGGCGGCACGGCGGGCCCGCCGACCGGGCACATGGTGATCGCGGCGCGCGCGCGCTCGATCCACGGGCCCTGGGAGCAATGCCCCGCAAACCCGCTCGTCCGGACCGTCCGCAACGACGAGGCCTGGTGGTCGCGCGGCCACGCTTCGCTGGTCGAGGCGCCGGACGGGAGCTGGTGGTCGGTCTATCACGGCTTCGAGAACGGCTATTGGACGCTGGGGCGCCAGGCGCTGCTCGATCCGATCGAATGGACGGCGGACGGCTGGTTCCGGATGACCGGCGGCGACCTGTCCCGGCCGATCCGCAAGCCCGGGGGCGGCGCGCCGGTGCCGCACGGCCAGGCGCTGTCGGACGACTTTTCGGGCCCGCTCGCGCTCGGGCGGAAATGGAATTTCTTCAAGCCTGCGCCGGGCGAATCGGACAGAGTGTCCGTCGAAGCCGGCACGCTGGTGTTGAAGGCATCGGGCAAGGCGCCGGCGGACTCCTCCCCGCTGCTGCTGATCGCCGGGGATACCGGCTATGCATTCGAATGCGACATCGAGATCGCGCCGGGCGGCACGGCGGGGCTGGTGCTCTTCTATGACGAGAAGCTCTATTGCGGGCTCGGCTTCGACGAGAAGCGCTTCGTGACCCACCAATATGGCATGGAGCGCGGGCGCCCGGCCAACCCCTATGGCCGGCGGCTGCGGATGCGAGTGACCAACCGGCAACACATCGTCGCCTTCCACCTCTCCGGCGATGGCGGGAAGACCTGGAAGCGCTTCGACCGGGGGATGGAAGTGTCCGGCTATCACCACAATGTGCGCGGCGGCTTCCTGATGCTGCGGCCGGGGCTCTACTCGGCCGGCGCGGGCGCGGCGAAGTTCCGGGATTTCCGGTTCCGGGCGTTGTAGCGGCCCGCCCTTGCTCCCCTCCCTTCCAGGGCGGGGGACGGTTTTCGTTCGCCCGTGGCAAAGCCCCGCGCTAAGCTCCTTCCCGCATGGGCAAGAGGCGTATCCTGATCGTCGGCGGGGGCACCGCGGGGTGGCTCGCGGCCGCCTATCTCGCGCGCTTCCTCGACCTGGCGGACCAGGCCCAGATCGAGATCACCCTGCTCGAATCCCCCGAGCTCGGCATCATCGGCGTGGGCGAAGGCACCTTCCCCACCATCCGCTCGACGCTGAAGTTCCTCGGCATCGACGAGACCCAGTTCATCCGCGCCACCTCGGCCACGTTCAAGCAGGGCATCCGCTTCAACGACTGGCTGCACGCGCCGTTGCCCGACGGCACGCGCCACCATTATCTCCATCCGTTCGAAGCGCCCTTCTACACCGAGGGCACCAGCCTGGTGCCCTATTGGCTGCTCCAGGACGCGGCGACGCGCCCGCCCTTCGCCGAGGCGGTGACGATCCAGAACCGCGTCGCCGAGAGCCGCCGCGCGCCCAAGAAACAGGGCGAGGGCGAATTCTCCGGCCCGCTCAACTATGCCTATCATTTCGACGCCGCGCGGCTCGCCCGCATCCTGCGCGAACGCGCCGAGGAACTGGGCGTGCGCCACGTCGCCGGACTGCTCACCGATGTCGAGCTGGGCGAGGACGGCGCGATCGCCCGCATCGTCACCCGCGAGCAGGGCGCGCTGGAGGCGGACCTCTATATCGACTGTTCCGGCTTCCGCGCCGAGCTGATCGGCAAGGCACTGGGCGCGCGCTTCAAATCGGTGCGCGACATATTGTTCACCGACCGGGCGCTCGCCTGCAAGATCCCCTATGCCGAGCCCGACGCGCCGATCGAGAGCTTCACCATCGCCGCCGCGCACCAGGCGGGCTGGACCTGGGACATCGGGCTGGAAGGCGCGCGCGGCATCGGCACCGTCTATTCCTCCACCCACATGTCCGACGACGAAGCGGCGCAGGTGCTGCGCGCCTATATCGGGCATGACGACTACAAGGCGCGCATCATCCCGTTCGAGCCCGGCTATCGCGAGGCGCAATGGGTGAAGAACTGCGTCGCGGTCGGGCTGTCGGGCGGCTTTCTCGAGCCGTTGGAATCGACCGGCGTGGTGCTGATCGAGGCGGCGGTGGGGATGATCGCCGAACTGTTCCCGCACAACGGCCCCGTGGATGCGCCGGCCCGGCGCTTCAACGCGCTGATCGTCGGACGCTACGAGCGGATCATCGCCTTCCTCAAGCTGCATTATTGCCTGAGCCGGCGCGACGAGCCCTTCTGGCGCGACAATGCCGATCCGGCTTCGATCCCGGAGGAACTGCAGGAGCTGCTGCGCCAGTGGCGCCATCGCCCGCCAGGGCGTTTCGACTTCCTGCTCGACCTCGAGAGCTTCGCCTTCTTCAACTATCAGTACATCCTCTACGGGATGGACTATCGCACCGACCTGTCGGGCGGCCGCGGCGACTTCCCCAATGTCGAGGCGGCGGAGAAGCTCTTCGCGCGCATCCGCACCTTCTCCGAACGCGCGACCGAGGATCTGCCGACCCACCGGGCGCTGATCCGGGCGATCAACGGGTGAGCCGGGCTCCCTCCCTTCCAGGGGGGAATTGCACGTGACGAACGTCTACAGGCTCCAGTCCAGCTGCAGCCAGAACTTGTCGGTATCCGTCGCGAACCTGTCCGCCCGGTAGCGCGCATAGCGGGCCGAGAGCGCATAATGGCCGCGCTTCACCCCGGCGATCAGGTCGAGCTCGTCGCCATAATGCTGGTCCAGCCGATCGCTCCCGAAACGGTGCCAGGTGGCACCCAGGGTGATCGCGTCGAGCGGCCCCACTTTCTTCCAGCCATAGCCCAGCGTCGCATAGAGATCGCGCAGGCCACCCGGCGGCGTGGTGCCGAACTTGCCGGCCCAGCCGTTGAACTTGAAATAGGATGCCAGCGGCGTCTGCACGCTGGTCAGCGCCGCGCCCGTGCCGGCGCCCAGCACCTCATAGCCCGTGGTCAGGCTCAGCGCCTTCGCGGCAAGGTTCAGCTCGCCCAGCCAATAGTCGGCGGCATAGCGATTGGGGTTGCGATGCCAGTCGCTCTGCCGCGCCCAGCTGGCGACATAGCCGAGCGACACGTCCTTCGCGAGCGCCTGCCTGCCGGCGAAGCGCAGGCCGTAGGTCTGGCTCGACAGGCGGAAGCCCTGCAATGCCGCCAGGTCCTGGTCGACCAGATAGGCGAAGCCGCTCAGCGTGCCGGCCCTGGTGCCATAGCCGAGCACGGCGAAGACATTGTCGCCGCCGATCGATACCGGCCGCGCACCGGCGCCGTTGCGGCCGTTTATCGTGCGCACGTCCCAGCTATAGGCAAGGTCGAGATTGAGCCCGAGCGGCTTGCCGTACTGGACGCGCACCGCGTCGAAGGTCTGCTCGCTCTGGCGCCAGGGCGCGTTGCCGACGAAGCGATCGTCCGCGAAGTTCAGCCGCTGCCGCCCGGCGGTGACGGCCAGCCCGTCCTTGCCGGCGTAGCGGAGCTGCGCGCGGTTGAGCTCGATATTCTCGGGGTCGACGACCAGCGGATAGCGGATCTTGCCGTTGGTGCCGTCATTATAGCCGTTCGCGAGCGCGACCACGCCTTCGCCTTCCACCAGCGCCGACCAGCCCTTCCAGCTGGCGGCCAGGCCGGGGCGGACGCGCAGGGTCACGGCGTCGGCGTCCCTGGGCAGCCCGTCCTGGTCGACATGCTCGTAGCGCAGCCGCACGTCGGCGCTGGGCGTCAGCTTCACTTCCTGGGCATGCGCGGCGCCGGCGGCGAGCAGCCCCGTGGCGCACAGAAGCGCTCGTCTCATCATGCTTCCTTCGGAAAGCCCCGTCCCGCAGGGGTGTTGCGGGACGGGGAGGAGGACCTCAGGCGGCAGCCGCCAGCTTCGGGTCGAGCGCTTCCAGCTCGCCGCTCTCGCGGGCCTTGCGGCCATAGACCAGCTCGAACAGCGGGGTGGCCATCACGGTGGTGACGATCGCCATCAGCACCAGCATCGAGAAGAGCGTGGGGCCGATGATGCCCTTTTGCAGGCCGATGTTGATGATGATCAGTTCCATCAGCCCGCGCGAGTTCATCAGCGCGCCGATGCCGAGCGCGGTGCGGTTGTCCTCGCCGGCGAGCCGGGCCGCGGCCCAGCAGGCGCCGAACTTGGCGAGGACCGACACCGCCAGCACACCCAGCGCGATCAGCAGCAGCTCGACCGAGTTGACCATGTCCATCCGGGTATTGAGGCCCGAATAGGTGAAGAACATCGGCAGCAGCAGGACGACGGCGAGCGGCTCGACCTTCTTCTTCAGCTCCTCGACGAACAGGCCGCGCGGCATGCACACGCCCATCAGGAAGCCGCCGAAGATCGCGTGGATGCCGATCGCGTCCATCACGAAGGCGGAGGCGCAGAAGAGCATCATCGTGACGGCGAGCATCGCGGTGCTCATCTCGCCCTTCGCCTCGACGATGCGGCCGAGCGGGGCGAGCAGCTTGCGCCCGAACAGGAGCATGAAGCCGGTGTAGAGCACGGCGCCGCCGATCGCGAGCACCGCCACGCCCGGCCCGGCGCCGAAAGTGGCGAGCACCAGGGCGAGGACGCACCATGACGCGGCGTCGTCGAACGCGCCGGCGGTGAGCGAGAGCGTGCCGAGCGAACTGTTGGCCAGGCCGCGCTCGTTGATGATGCGCGCAAGCATCGGGAAAGCGGTGAGCGCGATGCAGGCGCCCATGAACAGCGTGGCGTTCGCCTGGCTGATGCCGGGGGTGAACAGGCCGGGCACGGTGAGCAGGAAGGGCGTGATCAGCGCGGCGAGCAGGAACGGCGCGACGATGCCCGCGGCCGAGACGCCGGCGGCGCTCTTCGCCTTGGACTGGAAATGGTCGAGCCGCAGCGTCAGGCCGACCATGAACATGTAGAGGCCGACGCCCAGCTGCGCGCCGGTGTAGAGCACGTTGCGCGTCTCCTTGGGGAAGATCGCGAGCTGGAGATCGGGGAAGAACAGGCCGAACAGCGACGGGCCGAGGACCACGCCGGCGATCATCTCGCCCACCACCTGGGGCTGCTTCAGCAGCTTCTGGCCGAGCCAGCCGACCACGCGGCAGGCGAGGATGATGATCGCCAGCTGCAGGAAGAAATGGATGCTGTAGTCGCCGGGCGCATAGCTCTTCGCGGCGTTCACCGCGGGCCCGTGCGGGCCGAGTACATCGGTCAATGCGTGCCAGGCACTGTTCAGCAGATCGAGCATGGTTACCTCCCCCCAATTCCCCGCGCGGTGCGTTTCCCGCCCGTCGCGAGGCTTCAGGGAGCGCGCGGCGCCGGCCGTGCGCAACTGCAAATCGCCCTACCCCCCTTATTTTCCCGGCCCGGCCGCGCTTTGTGTTGCACGGAGCGCACATAGTAGTAACGTACCTACATGACAACGCAGACAATCTAGGTATGTAGGTACGAAATGAAGGTGATCACCAGCCGCGAATTCAACCAGGACGTCAGTGCGGCGAAGCGATTCGCCCGGGCGGAGCCGGTGTTCGTCACCGATCGCGGGCGCCCCACCCATGTGCTGATGAGCATCGACATGTTCCGCCGGCTGAACGGCGAGCGCGAGAGCATCGTCGACTTGCTCGCCCTGCCCGCCGGCGCGCCCGACACGGCGCTGACGCCGCCGGAGCGCTGGTGATGTTCCTGCTCGATACGCCGATCGTCTTCGAGTTGCGCAAGGCGCGCGCGGGCGGCGCCGAGGCGGGACTCACCGCATGGGCATCGGGCGTGGCGCGCGAGCGGCTGTTCCTCTCGGCGATCTCGCTGGTGGAGCTGGAGGCCGGCGTTGCCGAAGCGACGCGGCGCGACAAGGCGGCGGGTGCGGCGTTGCGGAGCTGGATCGACGCGCAGCTCGTCCCCGCCTTTGAAGGGCATGTCCTGCCGCTCGACGCCGCCGTCGCCCGTCGCCGTGGCCAGCTCGCGCTTGCCGAGACCCGCGACGCGCTGTTCGCCGCCACCGCGCTGGAGCATGGCCTGACGCTGGTGACGCGCAACACCGCCGCCTATCGCGGCGCGCGCGTGAAGCTGTTCGACCCGCGGGGCTATACCGCCGATGCGGCCGAGGACGAAGGCGACTGGCGCGATGCCGCCCGCACCGGGCCGCTCTGGCTCAAGAACCTGTTCGTGCGCGCCTGAAACCCATCTTCTCGGCCATCCCGAGAATTGGAGTCCCAACCTAGGGTCACGACTCATGCAACGAACCCCGTCATCCCCGCCTCCGCGGGGATGACGAAAGAAATCAAGGTCTTGATCGAGATCTAACCCTAGGCGCGCACGTCGCCGTGCAGCATGGCCTGCACGCGCCGCGCCAGCAGCTCGGGCGTGAACGGCTTCACCAGATGGTCGCTGGCGCCTGCGTCCATTGCCTCGGCTCCCGCGCCGCTCCGTGCCGCCAGCATCAGGATCGGCGTGCGGCCCAGCGCCGGCAGCCGCCGCAGCGCCCGCAATATGTCGAGCCCCTGCGCGCCAGGCAGCGAGTGATCGAGGATCACCAGGTCCGGCTTTCTGAAGGCGATCGTGTCGAAGGCGAGTATGCCGTGATCGATCACCTCCACCATGTGCCCCGCCTCGCCCAGCACCCGCCGCACCATGGCCCCGACCCGCTCGTCGGCCTCGACATGGATTATCCGGGCCATCGCACCTCGCATTGCCGGGCGGATCGACGCCGCCCGAGTTGGATTATCACGCGCGGATGACAATTGGTTGCGCATCCGTGTCGCCCTTGTGGCGATTGCGTCTTTCCATCATTTTGCAGAAATCCGCCCAATCGGGCGTTAAGGCTCTTTCCGCGAAATCTCCGCGGAATCACGGCGATGGCCGGCATATTTGCGAAGCCGGCCCAGGGGCCCGTCGATCGCGCTGCGCTACGCCCGCATATCGCGCTACGCTCCGGCGATACCGCCGATTCGAAAAAAGAACGAACGGAAGCAGGAGCAGGAACATGGGAGCAGCCACCGCCTATATCGTCGATGCCGTGCGAACCGCCGGGGGGCGGCGCGGCGGCAGGCTCGCCGGGTGGCACCCCGTGGACATGGCGGCGGCGACCCTCGACGCGATCGTCGCGCGCAGCGGCATCGATCCCGCCGCGATCGACGACGTGATCATGGGCTGTGTCGGCCAGGGCGGCGAACAGGGCTTCCAGGTGGGCCGGGGCGCCGTGCTCGCCTCGAGCCTGCCCGAAAGCGTGCCGGCGGTGACGATCGACCGCCAGTGCGGCAGCTCGCAACAGGCGATCCAGTTCGCGGCCCAGGCCGTGCTCTCCGGCACCCAGGACGTGGTGATCGCCGCGGGCGTGGAGAGCATGACGCGCGTGCCGATGGGATCGACCGTCGCACTCTTCGCCCAGGCCGGGCTGGGCGGGCCCAAGTCGCCGCGCCAGGAGGCCCGCTATCCGGGCGTGCAGTTCAGCCAGTTCCTGGGCGCCGAGCTGGTGGCGCGCAAGCACGGCCTCGGCCGCGCCGCGCTCGACGCCTATGCGCTGGAAAGCCATCGCCGCGCCGCCGCCGCAACCGAGCGCGGCGATTTCGACGCCGAGATCGTGCCGCTGACGATCGACACGCCGGAAGGGCCGGCGATCCATGTCCGCGACGAGGGCATCCGCTTCGATGCTACCGCCGAGAGCATCGGATCGGTCAAGCTCCTCGCCGAGGACGGCGTGATCAGCGCGGCCAATGCCAGCCAGATCTGCGACGGGGCCAGCGCGGCGCTGATCGTCTCGGAAGCCGCGCTGAAGGCGCACGGCCTGACTCCGCTCGCGCGCATCCACCACCTCACCGTCACTGCGGGCGACCCGGTGATCATGCTCGAGGAGCCGCTGTTCGCCACCGACCGGGCGCTGCGCCGCGCGGGCATGACCATCGACGAGATCGACCTGTTCGAAGTGAACGAGGCCTTCGCCTCGGTGCCGCTCGCCTGGCTGCGGCACACCGGCGCCGATCCCGCGCGGCTCAACGTCAATGGCGGTGCGATCGCGCTGGGCCATCCGCTCGGCGCCTCGGGCACCAAGCTGATGGCGACGCTGGTCCATGCGCTCCGCAAACGGGGCAAGCGCTACGGCCTGCAGACGATGTGCGAGGGCGGCGGCATCGCCAACGTCACCATCGTCGAGCGGCTCTGAGCAAGGAGGAGGGAAGGATGAAGCTCGACGACAGCATCGCGGCCGTGGTCACCGGCGGCGCCTCGGGCCTTGGCGCGGCCACCGCGCGGGCACTCGCGGCGCGGGGCGTGAAGGTGGCGATCTTCGACCTGCAGAAGGAGAAGGGCGAAGCGGTCGCGGCCGAGATCGGCGGCCTGTTCTGCGAAGTGAACGTGACGTCGGACGAAAGCGTCGACGCCGGCTTCGCCCGGGCGCGCGCCGCGCACGGCCAGGAGCGGATCCTGGTCAATTGCGCCGGCACCGGCAACGCCGTGAAGACCGCGAGCCGATCGAAGGAGGACGGCACGATCCGCCACTTCCCGCTCGAGGCGTTCAACTGGGTGATCCAGATCAACCTGGTCGGCACCTTCCGCTGCATCGCCAAATCGGCGGCGGGGATGCTGACGCTCGATCCGCTGGAGGATGGCGAGCGCGGCGCGATCGTCAACACCGCCAGCGTCGCGGCCGAGGACGGGCAGATCGGCCAGGCGGCCTATTCCGCGTCGAAGGGCGGCGTGGTCGGCATGACGCTGCCGATCGCGCGCGACCTGATGGGCGAGGGCATCCGGGTGAACACGATCCTGCCCGGCATCTTCGACACGCCGCTGCTCGCCGCCGCGCCGCCGAACGTGAAGGAAGCGCTGGCCGCCTCGGTCCCCTTCCCCAAGCGGCTCGGCCGGCCGGAGGAATATGCCCGGCTCGCGCTCTGCATGATCGAGACCGGCTATTTCAACGGCGAGGACGTCCGCCTCGACGGCGGCATCCGCATGGCGCCGCGCTGAGCGGGGCCGCCATCCCCCTCCCCGGAAAGGAGGGGAGCAAAGGAAACGGAATGCAGCCGCTCACCGGCATCCGGATCGTCGAGCTCGCCGCGATCGGCCCCACGCCCTTTTGCGGGATGATGCTGGCCGATCACGGCGCCGAAGTGCTGTACGTCCATCGGCCGGGCGCCGCGCCCGATCCGCGCGACCCGCTGCTGCGCGGGCGGGTGCCGGTGGAGGCCGATCTCAAGTCATCGGGCGGCGTCGCCCATGTCCGCGCGCTGGCGGCGGCCGCGGACGGGCTGATCGAGGGCTTCCGCCCCGGCGTGATGGAGCGGCTCCGGCTCGGGCCGGCCGAGCTCCACGCCCTCAATCCGCGCCTCGTCTATGGCCGGATGACCGGCTGGGGGCAGACCGGCCCGCTCGCCGGGGCCGCCGGACACGACATCAACTATATCGCGCTCGCCGGCGCGCTCCACGCCTTTGGCCGCGCGGGCGACAAGCCGACGCCGCCGGTGAACGCGGTCGGCGATTTCGGCGGCGGCGGCATGCTGCTCGCCTTCGCCGTGGCGGCGGGGCTGCTCCAGGCCAGGACCGGCGGACGCGGCACGGTGATCGACTGCGCAATGAGCGAAGGCGCGGCGCTGCTGATGTCCATGGTCTGGGGCTTTCGCGAGACGTTCGGCTGGCGCGACGCGCGCGGCGTCAACATCCTCGACGGCGGCGCGCATTTCTACGACAGCTACGAGACGGCCGACGGCAAATATGTCGCGATCGGCGCGATCGAGCCGCAATTCTATGCCCGGCTGCGCGCCGCGACGGGCCTGGCCGACGATCCCGACTTCGACGCGCAGATGAACCCCGCCGCGTGGCCGATGCTGAAGGACAAGCTCGCCGCGATCTTCCGCACCCGGACGCGCGACGCATGGTGTGCGCTGCTCGAAGGCACCGATGCCTGCTTCGCCCCGGTGCTCTCGATGGCGGAAGCGCCCGGCCATCCGCACAATGTCGCGCGCGGCGCCTTTATCGAGCGCGCGGGCGTGGTCCAGCCGGCCCCTGCCCCGCGCTTCTCGGCGCCTCAGGATTCGACCAGCGCGACCACTTCGAAGTCATAGCGTTCCCAGCCGCGCTGCTTCGCCGCCTCGGCGAGCGCGGCCCGCTTGCCCGTCGCTTCCTTGAGCGACTTGGCGTGCCCCCAGAACACTTCGGTCCGGCCGCCGCCGAGATGCGCGACGATCCGCCAATAATGGGTGAAGGGCACCGCGGTCGGCCCGATCGTCTTCACATAGCCATCGGCCATGGTCGCGGTGAGGATACGCTTCTTCTTTGCCATGCCGATCCCCACATATCGCGGCGAATGGAGATTTGCATGACCGACTATCGCAAGACCGACGAAGCCGTCGCCGCACTCTCGCCCGAGCAATATCGCGTGACCCAGCAGAACGGCACCGAACGCCCCGGCACCGGCGCCCTGCTGCACAACAAGGCGCCCGGCATCTATGTCGACATCGTCTCGGGCGAGCCGCTGTTCGCCTCGAGCGACAAATATGAATCCGGTTGCGGCTGGCCGAGCTTCACCCGGCCGATCGCGAACGTGGCCGAGCGGCGCGACACCAGCCATGGCATGATCCGCACCGAAGTGCGCTCCGCCCAGGGCGACAGCCATCTCGGCCATGTGTTCGACGACGGCCCGCGCGATCGCGGCGGCCTGCGCTATTGCATCAACTCGGCCTCGCTGCGCTTCGTGCCGCGCGCGGAGATGGAAGCCCAGGGCTATGGCGCCTGGCTCGACGAGGTCCAGGACCCCGCCTGATCCCGGCGGCAAGCTGCAGGGGCCCGCGCCCCGCCGTCGCCCCGGCCCCGAGCCGGGGTGGCGGTCGGATTGCAGCCGGCTCGATTCGCATTTGCACCGATCCGGATTGAAAACCCCAATAACCCGCAACTTGCCGGCTGCCGCGACCCAGTGCCGCGCCACATTCTGTCGCAGTAATGCAACAGTTTGCATCAATCCGTAATTGGAAGCGGTTCCAATCATTTCGGCATGATTGACAGACAGCCTCTCGATGATAGCGATAACATCAGGGAGGCATTTCGCTCGCCCTAAATAAATAGAAAGTCGCGTCCGGCACAGGGCGCGCTGAAGGAGGGGTTATGACTAGTCAAAGGCGCATGCCTATACTTGCGCATTCCGTTTCCATATTCGCCGTCGCCGCCGGACTTGCCATGCCCGGCCTTGCCCGTGCGCAAGCCGACAACGCTGTCAATTCACAGGCGACGGAGCGCGGCCAGGGAGACGGCCAGGAAATCGTTGTTACCGGTATCCGTGCCAGCCTTGAGCGCGCGATCGCGATCAAGCGCGAGGCGCCGGGCATCGTCGACGCGATCTCGGCAGAGGACATCGGCAAGTTTCCCGACACCAACCTGGCGGAATCGCTGCAGCGCATCCCGGGCGTGTCGATCAACCGCACCAACGGCGAAGGCTCGCAGGTCACCGTGCGCGGCTTCGGCCCGACCTACAACATGGTCACGCTGAACGGCCGCCAGCTCGCCACTTCGACCGTATCGGTGGTCGGCGGCGACCAGAATGCCGATGGCGCGCAGGGCACCAGCCGCTCGTTCGACTTCTCCAACCTCGCCACCGAAGGCGTGCGCACGCTGGAAGTCTACAAGACAGGTCGCGCGGCCGTCCCCTCGGGCGGCATCGGCGCCACGATCAACATCGTCTCGCGCCGCCCGCTCGACGAGCGCAAGAGCGGGCTGGACGGCAGCATCGGCGCCAAGGCGGTCTACGACACCAGCGTCAACGACTGCCTCGATTGCGGATCGAAGGTGACGCCCGAATTCTCCGGCGTGCTCAGCTGGAGCGACCCCGACCAGCGCTTCGGCGTCATGCTGTTCGGCAGCTACCAGAAGCGCAACTACACTTCGATCGCCGCGACGTCGAACGACTGGAACATCGTCACCTACGACACCTTCCTGACCGGCGGGTTCGCCCGTTCGGGCGGCGCCTGCCCCACTTCGACGCCGGGGCCGAACTGCACCGTGGTCAACAACGCGCCGTCGAACCCGAACCAGCTGGTCGCGATCCCGAACGACAGCCGCTACCATTATGCCGAGGGCACGCGCGAGCGCATCAACGGCCAGGCGGTGGTGCAGTTCAGACCCACCGACGCGCTGACGATCACCGCCGACGCGCTCTATGCGCAGAACAAGCAGCGCGAGACGCGTTCGGACCTGTCCAACTGGTTCAGCCGCCCGTTCGACGTGGTGACCTTCGACGGCAATCCCACGGTCGCCACCGCCACCTATCTGCACGAGACGATCAACGGCCAGAAGGACGAGGGTTTCGAGGCCCAGTCGCGCGCGCAGAAGGGCAAGCTGGAGGATTACGGCCTCAACCTCGAATGGGAGCTGGCGAGCAACTTCTCGCTGAAGCTCGACGGCCATATCTCGACTTCGTCGAGCACGCCGGACAATGCCAATGGCAACTCGTCGACGCTGGTCGGCATGGGCGCCAATGTCGTCGCCGCCCATTCGGTCGACTATTCGGGCGGCATTCCGCGCCAGGACATCACGCTGGGCGCCAGCGGCCCGCTCGACGTCAACGACGTAGGCTCGCAGGTCGGCCGCACCTTCCGCTCGACCCAGCGCCAGCGGGTGAAGGAATTGCGCGCGGACCTTGGCTGGGACCTGGGCGGCGAGAGCCGCTTCGACTTCGGCGGCAATTATCGCACCACCGACATGCGCCAGACCTTCGTCTCCACCCAGCAGACGCTGGGCGACTGGGGCATCACCAATCCGGGCGACGTGCAGGCGCTGGCCCCGGGCGCGCTCCGGGCCTTCTGCCTCGAGTGCAAGTTCCACAAGTTCGATCCCGGCGGCGATCCGGAATCGCAGCTCGCCTTTCGCGGCGTCGCCTCGGATCTCTATGCGATCCTCTCGCCCTATTATGCCAATCGCGGCAATGCGGTGGGCGTCACCGGCAGGCAGGACAACCAGATCAAGGAAGATATCTGGGCGGTCTATGGCCAGCTGACCTGGAAGGGCGAGCTGGGCGGCGCGCCGGCACGGCTGGTCGCCGGCATCCGCTACGAACACACCAAGTCGCACACCACGTCGCTCGAAGCGATTCCGGCCGGGATCGCCTGGGTGTCGGACAACGACTTCACCGTGTCGATCTCGAACCAGACGCAGTTCGTCAGCGACGGCGGCAGCTACAGCAACCTGCTGCCCCAGGTCGATTTCCAGGTGGAGTTCGCCAAGAACCTGATCGGCCGCCTGTCGTACAGCAAGACGATCGCCCGGCCGAACTACAACAACCTCTACACCTCGACCACCGTCGGCGGCCCGCCGCGGCCGACCTTCAACGGCGGCATCCCCGGCGCGACCACCGGCAACGCCCGGCTGCGCGCGCTCGAATCGGACAATTTCGACGCGTCGCTGGAATGGTATTTCAAGCCGGACAGCTATGTGTCGGTCGCGTTCTTCGACAAGCGCGTGCGCAACTTCATCGGCAACGGCCAGTTCAACTCGACGCTGTTCGGCCTGCGCGACCCCAGCTCGGGCGCGGCGGGCAGCCGTTCGGGCGCGGCGCGGACCGCGCTGGGCGGCCTGGGCGCCGATACCAGCGACGGCAACCTGTTCGTGATGTCGGCGCTGATCCAGGCCACCGGCTCGGTCGCCGCCGCCACCGCGCAGTTCGCGGCGCACTACAACGCCACGACGCGCCAGCTCGACGACGACTATCTCAAGCTGATCAACAACACCTATGACCTGAACGGCATCGCCAGCGATCCGCTCTACCAGTTCCAGGTGACGCAGCCGATCAACAACAAGGATGCCGAGATCTACGGCGTCGAGCTTGCCGGCCAGTATTTCTTCGGTCGGACCGGCATCGGCATCGCAGCGGCCTATACGCTGGTGCGCGGCGATGTCGGGTTCAACCTGGGGGCCAGTCCCGCGGAGGACCAGTTCGCGCTGCTCGGCCTTTCGGACACGATCAGCGGCACGCTGATCTACGAGAAGCACGGCATCTCGGCCCGCCTGGCCTATAACTGGCGCGACCGGTTCCTTTCGGGGATCAACCGCCAGGGCTCGCGCAATCCCGAGTTCACCGCGCCCTTCGGCCAGCTCGACGCATCGATCAGCTACGAGATCACGCCGCAGATCGCGATCACGCTGGAGGGCATCAACCTCACCGAGACGGCGGTGCGGACCTATGCCCGCGACAAGAAGGAGCTCTGGTACGCGCAGGAGCTCGACCGGCGCTTCCTGCTCGGCGCGCGCTTCAAGTTCTGACCCGGCTTCTCTCCCTCTCCTCTTCGGAGGAGAGGGTCAGGGAGGGGGGCATGGCGGAAGCGTGCCGCACATGCCCCTCTCCCGCCCCGATTGAGGCCCGGCGGGCTTTGCGCCATGCTCGGCCTTCCACAGACTGGACCCCGCTCGAATGACCCGACCGGTCGCGCTCGACAATGTCGCCCATGCGGATCTCCGCGTCGCGTTCCGCCACGGTGCCGCCTATGGCCATGCCGTCAACCAGGCGCTCGTCCTTCCCACCGAATTCGCCGAGGCCCAGCGCGACTTCCCCATCCTCTTCCGCCGGGACTCCGATGCGGGCCTCCAGGCCGTCGCCCTGCTCGGGCTCGACCGCGACGAGAACCTGTTCCTCGAGGGCGATCGCTGGATCAGCGGCCATATTCCGCTGAGCCTCCAGCGCGGCCCCTTCCTGATCGGGCTGACCGCGGACGGCGCCGCGCCGGTGATCCAGATCGATCTCGACGATCCGCGCGTCGGCGCCGCGGACGGCGAGCCGCTCTTCCTGCCCCATGGCGGCCAGACGCCCATGCTCGATCATGTCGGCCGCCTGCTCGCGGCGATCCATGTCGGCATGGCCGATGCCGGGCCGACATATGCCGCGTTCGACGCGCTCGGGCTGATCCAGCCGGCCACGCTCGAGCTGATGCTCGACGACGAGCGCCGCTATGCGATCGGCGATCACGAGGTCCTGGCCGCCGAACGCCTGGAAGCGCTCGGCCCGGCCGAGCTCGGCGAACTCCACCAGGCGGGCCATCTCGCCGCCGCGTTCCTGCTCGCCGCCTCGCTCGGCAACATGCCGCGGCTGATCGCGCGCAAGAATGCGCGGGACGCCGCATGAACGTCGCGGCGGCCGGCGCCCCGCGGGTCCGCGCGCTGGACGGCGTGGCGCCGGGCGCCATTCCCCATGCCGAGCTGCTGGCGGGCCAGGCCCCGGTGATCCTGCGCGGAGTCGCGCGCGATTGGCCGCTGATCGCCGCCGCCCGCGAGTCCGACCGGGCAGCGATCGCCTATCTGGCAAGCTTCGATTCCGGCCAGCCGGTGGTGGGCTTCACCGGCCCGCCCGATATCCAGGGCCGCTTCCATTATGACCCCGGGCTGACCGGCTTCAATTTCGAGGGCGCCCGCGTCGGCCTGAGCGATTTCCTCACGCGGATCCGGACGAGCCTCGACGCTCCCGCCACCGAGAGCCTCTATATCGGCTCGGCCGATCTCGACCGCCATCTCCCCGGCTTCCGCGCCGCGAACGACTTGCCGCTCGACGACCCGATGTTCGCGCACGGCGTGCTCGCCAGCATCTGGATCGGCAACCGCACCACGGCGCATACGCATCACGACATGTCGCACAACCTGGCGGTCTGCGCGGCCGGGCGCCGGCGCTTCACCCTGTTTCCGCCCGATCAGGTCGCCAATCTCTATCCCGGCCCGCTGGAGCCGACCCCCGGCGGCCAGGTAATCTCGATGGTCGACTTCGCCGATCCGGATTTCGCGCGCCATCCCCGCTTCCGCGAAGCCATGGCCGCCGCGCAGGTGGCGGAGCTGGAGCCCGGCGACCTGCTCTTCTATCCCGCGCTCTGGTGGCACCATGTCGAGGCGCTGGAGCGCTTCAACGTCCTGGTGAACTATTGGTGGAACGACGCCCCCGCCTTTCTCGACACGCCCCAGACCACCCTGCTCCACGCCATGCTGAGCCTGCGCGACCGTTCGGATGCCGAGAAGGCCGGCTGGAAGGCGATGTTCGACTATTATGTCTTCGGCCCCGCCGGCCAGGCCGCGGCGCACCTGCCCGCGCATATCCAGGGCCCGCTCGCGCCGATCGACGCGACGCTGGCGCGGCGGCTGCGGGCGCAGCTGATCAACAAGCTCAATCGCTAGGGGGACGAGGATGGACCAGGCACCGATCCGGCGGGTCGTGATCGCGGGCGGCGGCACCGCGGGCTGGATCGCGGCGGCCGCGCTCGCCAAGCTGATCGGGCCGCTGCTCGAGATCACCCTGATCGAGAGCGACGAGATCGGCACGATCGGCGTGGGCGAGAGCACCATCCCCACCGCCCGAACCTTCCATCAGCTGCTGGGGATCGACGAGCGCGCCTTCCTGCGCGACACGCGCTCCACCTTCAAGCTCGGCATCGCATTCGAGGATTGGGCGCGGGAGGGCGACCGCTATTTCCACAGCTTCGGCCAGATCGGCAAATCGACCTGGATGGGCGATTTCCACCATTTCTGGCTGGAGGCGCGCGCGGAAGGCTGGGGCGGCGAACTGGACGACTATTGCTTCGAGCTGCAGGCGGCACGGGCGGGCCGCTTCGCCATCCCCGAACAGGGGCACATCAACTATGCCTATCACCTCGACGCCGGGCTCTACGCGCGTTTCCTGCGCGATTTCGCCGAGCCGCTGGGCGTGAACCGTATCGAGGGCAGGATCGAGCGCGTCGAACAGCACCCCGAGACCGGTTTCGTCACGGCGCTTCGCCTCGCCTCCGGGCAGCGGATCGAGGGCGATCTGTTCCTCGACTGCACCGGCTTTCGCGGCCTGCTGATCGAGCAGGCGCTGCGGGCGGGCTATGAGGAATGGAGCCATTGGCTCCCTACCGACAGCGCGATCGCGGTACAGACGGAATCCGTCGGCCCGGCAATGCCCTATACCCGCGCCGCCGCCCACCGGGCCGGCTGGCAATGGCGCATCCCGCTCCAGCACCGCGTGGGCAACGGGCTGGTCTATGCCCGCGATTTCCTCGACGACGACAGCGCCCGCGCGCTGCTCGACGACCGGATCGAAGGCGAGAAGCTGATCGAGCCGCGCATCATCCGCTTCAAGGCGGGGCGCCGGCGCACGCTATGGGATCGGAACGTGATCGCGCTCGGCCTGGCGAGCGGCTTCGTCGAGCCGCTCGAATCGACGAGCATCCACCTCATCATGATCGCGGTCACCCGTCTCGTGCAGCTCTTCCCCTTTGGCGGGATCGGCGAGGGCGTGGCGGCGCGCTTCAATGCGCTGGGCCGCACCGAGATCGAGCGGATCCGCGATTTCATCATCCTCCATTATCACCTGAACCAGCGCGCGGACGGCGGCTTCTGGGACCGGTGCCGGACGATGGCGATCCCCGACAGCCTGGCCGAGCGGATCGCGGCGTTCCGCGACGGCGCCGTCGCCTGGCAGGCCCCGGACGATCTGTTCCGGGTGGACAGCTGGGTGCAGGTGATGCTGGGCCAGCGGCTGGAGCCGCGGAGCCATCACCATATGGGCCGGATGATCGTCGACGGCGAGTTGCGGACCGCGCTCGGCGCGCTCAGGTCCGGCATTGCCCGCACGGTGGCGCAGATGCCGGCGCACCAGCAATTCCTGGAGCGCTACACCGCCGCCTGACGCGATGCCGAAACGCATCGGCCATTGCCCCTCGGGCACGAGGGCCTCGCTGATCCGGCAGCTCGCGAGCATGGGATCAGGCGACAGCGGATATGCACCCCGGACCTCGCGCCGCGCTTCGTCGTAGGCGAAGGACATTCCACCGCGATCCTCCCGGATCACGCGCCCCACCGCGCGATTGGAGAGCGGCGCGAAGCGTTCCTTGCCCATGCCGGCCGCCCCTTGGCCTTGCGATCGCGCCGATATCGACGATCTCCACCGCACCCGAGGCCGGGCTGGACGCATCGTCGCGATCGACGGCCAGGCTGAAGCCCAGGGCTTCCATTCGATCACACAGCGTCAAGTGTTACCACTCGCGGCAGCCACAAAATGAGCCTTTCTTTGTTGCTCTTTTGCTGGAATCGGCTGGATCAACCCGGGTGCCTGCCGGCGATCGTCTGTGAAATCTTGCTTTGAAACCAGCCGCTTGCTGGAGGCCTCCGGACGAAACGGGAGACGGAAAATGGTGCCCAGAAGAGAACCCGATAAATAAGTCCATCGATTTGAGATCACTTTCTCAAATAAAGATCGATATAATTTTGAACCATCAAAATGTCCATATCGATCTACAGGTAAATCTGGTTCGAGTACCTCAGCATTGTTCGAACGATATCATCTCCGACAGAACGTATATACTGGTGCGGAACGGCGGTGTCCACGTGAATTTGCTTGTACGGAACGGAATCCATTAAGAAGATTGCGAGTGTAACCTCAAAGTGCCCCGAACTGCCACGCCGGGTCGCAGCCGGCATCCGGGGTCTGGCCCAGCAGGGTGCCTGGGGCGCTCCCTGTCTCCGGTCATGGACGGCGTGCCCCAGGCGGCATCGATGTTCCCCGATCGTCAATCTGCCCGTAGTCGGCCGCTGCCATGCGTCGTTCGCTCCGGATGGCGAGCGATACCGCTTTGCCGATGATCCAGCCCGGAGCAGCCAGCCCATGTCGAACCCGAAAGATCATTTCATCCGGATCAAGGAAGCGCAGCAGCGCAGCGGCCTCTCAAGGTCTTCGATCTATAAAAAGATTGGAGAAGGGACTTTCCCGCCGGGCCACCGCCTCGGTCCGAGGTGCAGAGGCTGGTTGAACAGCGAGATCCAGGCCTGGATCGACGCTCAGATTGGCGCTGCGCCGGATGTCGAGCCCTGGACGCCCCCTCCGCCACCCGCCCGACGCGTTGAAGAGAAAAAGCTTCCACCCCTGGTGCCGAACGAAAAGGGCGCCGAAGCTGCCGCGAAGGTCGCTGGTGTCGTGGGACTGGCAGTCACGGACGGGGAAGCGCCTCCGGATCGGGAAATCGCGCTGCGCTTTCCGGACTGGCCGGAGATGATGCGGCAACGGACTGCCGCCGCCTATCTCGACCTGTCGGAGTCGGCATTCATACGCGAAGTCTATCGTGGAACGCTGCCCGACCCCGTTGTGCTCGGAGGCCGGCAATCGTGGAGCCGCGAGGAGATTGATGCGGCGCTTGCCCGCCTGCTCAAGCGCGAGGGGCGGGGACGTTAGAGGTCCAGGTGAGCCACGCGATCAGTCCTTGCTTGAGGCGGCGCGACACTGACAGGCGCCGAGGCAGCGCCACCGGATTTTTTTGCAGCCCTCCCCGTAGTTCGGCGCCCGCCGCGTCAATCCACCCAACGCCGGGGCCACCGGCGGTGGGAGGGAAAAGAATGACGATCTCGAAAAGAGCACTGTGCGCCGCGTTGCTCGCGGCAACGACATCTTATGCCGGTCTGTCTGCCGTGCCGGCCCATGCTCAGGCAGCATCGAATAATTTTGACCTGCCTGCACAGGATCTCGCAACGACGCTGCGCGCGATTGCGCGACAGGCAGGCAGGGAGATCCTGTTCGCGGACGCAGACGTCCGCGGCAGGCAGTCCGCGGCGATCCGAGGCAACTATACAGCCGAGCAGGCGGTGCGGCTCGCCATCGGCGACAGGCTGTTGGTCGCAGAGGAAGCCGGAGCGCTGGTTGTACGGGTGCGGCCTCAACAGGAACAGGGCGAGCTTGCGCAGGCGGAGATCACGGTAACCGGCACCCGCATCCGCGGAACGACGGGGCCCTCGCCGGTCACGGTGATAACCCGTCGGAGGCTGGAGGAGCAGGGCGTACCCGACCTCGCTTCTCTTTCGCGGATTATCCCTCAGAATTTCACCGGCGGGCAGAACCCCGGGGTCGTGGGGGGCGGTGACCAGGGCGGTCAGAACAACATCAACAACTCGACAACGCTCAACCTCAGGGGGTTGGGGCCGGATGCGACACTGACGCTCATCAATGGTCACCGCCTTCCTTATGACGCGCTCAACCAGGGCGTCGACATCTCGACCATTCCGCTTGCGGCGCTCGATCGGATCGAGATCATCGCCGATGGCGCATCCGCACTCTACGGGTCGGATGCGGTCGGCGGAGTCGCGAACATCCTGCTGCGGCGCGACTTCGACGGCCTGCAGACCAGCGCACGCATCGGCGGATCGACCGAGGGCGGCAACGCCCAGCAGGAAGTCGACGCAACAGGTGGCGCGCACTGGTCCAGTGGTGGCTTCATGGCCGCGCTCGATTACAGCAAGGCGACGCCGATCTACGCTGGCGACCGATCCTACACGCGTGCGCTCGACCGTTCGCAGATGCTTTCAACCTGGAGCCGGCAGGTGAGCGGCGTGCTCGCCGGCCATCAGGCGCTCCTGCCCGGCATCACGTTCGAACTCGATGCCCAGTTGGCCGATCGCCGCTCGCGCAAGGCCAACGCCTTCTTCGTGACCTCGAGCGTCGATGCGAACGGCATGATCAACAGCCCGGTAGTGCGCTCCTACGCCGTCACTCCGTCGGTTCATTTCGCTTTGGGCAGTGCGTGGGAGGCGACGCTCGAGGCGACTGACGGCGAGAGCCGCACCGAGATCCGCTCGCGGCGCATCCTCAACAGCATCGTTACGCCCGGCCGGCTGATCTACGACAACCGGCTGACCAACTTCGAAGGATCTGCAGAGGGTCCGCTGGCGCGGCTTCCCGGCGGCGACGCGCGGCTGGCGATCGGCGGCGGCTACCGGCGCTTCTCGCTCGACATCAATACCTCCACCACGGTCGCAGGTGTGACCCGGGTGACGCGCGACGCGACCGAAAATCGCGAAAGCGTGTTCGGCTATGGCGAGCTGTCGCTGCCACTCGTCGGGGCGGCAAACCGGATGCCGTTGATCGATGCGCTGCGACTCAGCGCAGCCGTTCGCTACGAGCGCTATGAGGGCATCGACGAGGTGGCGACGCCGAAGCTCGGGCTCGTCTATTCGCCCGCTCGGGACATCACGTTCAAATACAGCTGGGGCCGCTCGTTCAAGATTCCGACGCTGAACCAGGTGAACCAGGTGCGCGAAGGCGTGCTGTTCAGCGCCAGCCTCTTCTCGCCACAGCCGACACCGCCCCTGCCAGCTGGCGCGACGGTGCTCCTGCTCGCGGGCGGCAATCCCGATCTTGGTGCGGAGCGGGCAACTGCCTCGACTCTCACCGTCGAGTTCAAGCCGCGCTTCCTCGACGGCCTTCGCGTAGAGGCAAGCTGGTTCGACATCGATTATCGCGACCGGATCGCGTCGCCGGTCTCGAGTGTGCTCTCGGCGCTGGCCAATCCACTCGTTGCCGACTTCGTGCTGCGCGCGCCAACACCGACGCAGGTCGAGGCACTCGTCGCGGGCCTGCCGCTCGGCCTCTCCAACCAGAGCGGGCAGACGTACGATCCGTCACAGGTCGCTGCGATCGTGGACTCAAGCCTGCGCAACACGGCACGCGAACACGCCCGAGGGGTCGATGTTGCACTCGATTATCTCGCTGCGCTGGGGGATGGCAGCACGCTCCAGCTCGCCGCCTCGGCCAGTTATCTGGACGCCGACCGCAGGATCGTTGCGACCCAGCCGGCGGAGGAGCGGGCGGGGCTCATCTTCACGCCTCCGCATTTCCGCGCGCACGGCTCGGCGAGCTGGAGCACGCCGGAAGTGCAGCTGTCGGCGTCGCTCAGCTATGCCGGCGGCACGCTCGACAAGCGCTTCCTCACCCTGGACAGGATCGGGTCCTTTACAACGATCGACCTGAGCGGCGCGTTTCGCCCGCTTCGCGGCCTCGAATTGCGACTGACGGTTCAGAACCTGCTCGACGAAGCGCCGGACCCGATCCGCACTTCCGATCCCGCAGCGATCCCGTTCGATTCGACCAATCAGTCGCCGATCGGCCGCTTCCTCAGCTTCTCGGTGACCAGGCAATGGTAAGCGCGATCCGCACACTGCTCGTCGTCATGGGAGTCTGGGGCTGTGTGGCGAACGCGGGCACTGCGCGCGCCGAGCCTGACTGTGCTCAGCTGATGCCCGAAGCGACGGCAAGCGCTCCCATTCGCCCGCTGACTCCGGAGGACCTCGTTCGCCTGCGCGATATCGGCCCGGTGGACCCGACACAGCAATATGCAGGCCTGTTCACCGTTTCGCCGGACGGAACGCACGCAGCCTTTCAGCTGCGGCAAGCCGATCCGCAGGCGAACGGCTATTGCCTCGCGATGCTGGTCGTCGATCTGGCCAAGCCGGGCCGTGCGATCGTCGTCGACCGCGGCGGCGACTTTATCCGTGCCCGCTACGATTTTCGCGGCAAGGCCGGATTTCCCACGGGCCTTGGCGATCCGATCACCCCCCGCTGGTCGCCCGATGGCAAATTCATCGTCTTTCGCCGTCGCGACCGAGGCGCCGTGCAGCTCTGGAGGGCCGAGACAGACGGCAGCGGCAGCCGGGCGATCACGGCCAGCGCCGACGACATCGAAGAATTCCGCATCACTGCCGATGGGCGAAGCGTCATCTATGCGACGCGTCCGGGACTTCGCAAAGCGCGCGCTGAAATAGAGCGCGAAGGCCTGTCGGGCTTTCACTATGATGATCGCTTCGCTCCGGCTGCAAGCGATCGGCCGTTCCCGCCTGCACCGATCGCAAGAAGCTTCACCGTGTTCGACTTTGCCAGCGGCACAACCCGGGCGGCCAGCAAGTCGGAGGCGGCGCTGCTCGACGGGAGCGCGATGCGGGAAGGGAGCTGGATCGAGGCGGTCGACGCCGGGGGTCGGCGCGCCGCGATCGCGGTACCGCCGGGCTCGATCTATGCCAGCCGCGGCCGGCTGAGCGCCACCTCCGACGGTCGCGCCCGGGTCTGCCCTGCGGCGGAATGCGCGGATGCGAGCTACCAGTGGTGGGTGGCGGGCAAGGTGCGTTTCCTGCGGCGCGAGGGCTGGGCCAACAGCGAAACCGCCATCTACGAGTGGAATCCGGGAACCGCGCGGGTCCGGAGACTCTATCGCACCGAGGATCTGCTGCTCGGCTGCGTTCCTGATGGCGGGTCACTTGTCTGTCTGCGCGAGAGCTCGCTCCAGCCGCGCCGGCTCGAGCGCCTCGACCCGGCGAGCGGGCGGCGCGACATCCTGTTCGATCCCAATCCGGAATTTGCGCGGCTCACCCTTGGCCGCGTGGAGCGACTGCTGACCCGCAACCGGTTCGGACTCGAATCCTTTGCCGACCTCGTGCTGCCGGTCGGCTATCGTCCGGGCCAGCGTTACCCTCTGGTCGTGGTGCAATATTCGTCACGCGGCTTCCTGCGCGGGGGTACCGGTGACGATTATCCGATCCAGGGGTTCGCGAACCGCGGCTTTGCCGTGCTGAGCATCGACAAGCCGAGCGCAATCGGGTTGCGGTACTCGAACGACTATGCCGAAATCGATCGGATCAACCTCAAGGACTTCGCGGAGCGGCGCAGTATCCTCGACTCGGTGGAGATCGCGGTGCGGAGTGCGATCGCTCGCGGCATCGCGGACCCCGCCCGGATCGGCATCACCGGACTGAGCGACGGGGCATCGACCGCCGGTTTCGCGCTGCTCCACAGCGACCTCTTCTCGGCCTTTGCGCTGAGCAGCTGCTGCACCGACACAACGCTTCCGATGCGGGTCGGACCGGGCTCCGCGCCCGCATTCTACCAGGTCGGTTACCCCAGGCTCAGCGACGACAGCGCCGCTGCGCGAGCCTTCTGGCGCGAGATTGCCTATTCGCCCAACGCGGCGCGAATCCGCGCGCCCATCCTCGCGCAGGTGCCCGACGACGAATATCTGAACGCGTTGCAAAGCTACACCGTGCTGCGCGAACTCGACCGGCCAATCGACCTCTTCGTCTTCCCGGGCGAGCACCACGTCAAATGGCAGCCGGCGCATCGCCTCGCCGTCTATACCCGTGTGATCGACTGGTTCGACTTCTGGCTGAACGGCGCCTCGCCTCGGGGACGTCCGGCCGAGCTGGCGCATTGGCAGGCACTGCGTGCGGCGCTTGCGCGGGACGCGAGTTCGCCGCCGCAGTAGAACCGGCGGGGACGTGTCTGTCAGGCGCACCGCACTGGAGCCTCATTCAAGCGCGCCGTCCAGCTCTCCAGCCACGCCTCGACATTGATCAGCTCAAGCAGGCGCACATTCTCGAGACCGGTCGTCTGCCGCCCGGGCAGGAGCGTGCGCTCGATCGCAGGGGCATCGAGCAGGCCGTGGCCCGCAAGCCAACCATCGCGCAGTCGAGCGAGGATCGAGGCGCGCAGATGCTCCACGATCTGTGCGCCGAACGGATCGGGTGTCCCCTTCGCACGCCGCGCGACGATCGCCGGCGGCAGGTCGGCCGCGAAGGCGGCGCGGGCAACCGCGCGATCGCGCCCGCCCTCGCGCCATTGCCAGCTGGGGATCGACAGAGAGAGCTCGACGATGGGCTGCGAGAGCAGCGGATTGATCACCGGCAGCACGCGGCTGCGGTCGGGCTCGAGGTTCAGCTGGACGCGGACCAGTCCAGCGATATGCGCCGCCTTGCCGGGCAACGCGCCCTCGGGTGCATCGAGCCAGGGGTGTTCCCTTGCCAGGCCTTCGAGCGATGCGACCAGGTCCGGGTGCAGGAACAGCGGATCCGGCTTCCAGCGATAGCCGGGCGGCTGCCGCATGAGCCTCAGCGCTGCGCGCGTGATGCGCAGCGGCCCGGCGCCGGTCTGGCGCCCGATGTCGCGCAGCGTCGCGAAGGCACCGGCTCCCGGGCCCGCGGCGAGCGCCCGGTCCGCCAGCGCCGCGGCCGACTGCGAATAGCCGAAGACATTGTCGCCGCCATTGCCGGTGAAGAAGGCGTCGGCGCCCTGTGCTGCGGCCGCTGCGCGATGCGCCGCTTCATAGGCCTGGGCCTGGACGCGCCCGAGCGGGCGCGGCAGGTGCGCGCCGAGCGCGCGGTCGATGTCGATCATGTCCAGTCGGTAGCGGCTCTCGGTGAGGGGTATGCGAAGTGCCTCGGCGAGTTGCTGCGCAAAGTCGCGCTCGTCGCCAGCGGGGTCGTCGGTGAACATGGTGATCGCACTGGGCGTGGCGGCGGAGCGGGCTAGACAGGCGGCGACGATCGACGAGTCGAGCCCACCGGACAGGCTGACCAGCGGCCGGCGCGTCCGCGACGCCCAGCTGGCGACGGAATGGCCGACCACCCGGCGCAACGTCTCGGCGGCCGCGCCGAACTCGCGGCTCACGGGCGGTTCGACGAACTCCCACGGGGACCAGCGCACGAGATGGCGCTCGCCCTCCGGGGTGAGCACCCATGCCATACCGGGAAGCAGCGCGGTCACGCCGTCGACAGCGGTCTCGCGGGTCGGAAGGCCGCTCGAATAGAGGATTCGCCCGAGGGCGCTCCAGTCGATCCCGCCGATCTGCGCCCCGGCGGCGAGGAGCAGATCGACGTCGGAGGCGAGCACCACCGTACCCGCCCGCGTCTCCCCCCTGTAGCAGGCGAGCGCACCCGAGGGGTCACGCATCACTTCGAGCGTATCCTCTCGCTCGAGCAGCGCCACATAGCCGCCCCACAGCGAGTGGAGCAACGCACTGGCGCCCTCCCGCGCGACTGCGACGACTTCGCTGTCGGTGAGACGGTCGAGCGCCCTGGCCGGACCGTGGCGCGGGAAGACGGTTCCGATCAGCACGCCGCTCCCGTCGATCTCGATGAAGGGGCAGTGCGCATTGACCAGCAGCGCAGCGCGCGGCGTCGACCACGCGAGGCGAAGATCCCCGGTCTGTGCAAGCGCCTCGGCCTCCTGCCGCGCTGTGCCGCTGCGCACGACCATGATCAGGTAGCGCGGCGTCACGGGACGACCAGGATCGGCGTGTAGAGCCGGACCTGCTCGAGGTCGCCGACTACCACGGCGTCGCCGGCCTGAACCCAGGCATGCGCGGCAAAGGGGGTGAGTCGGACGCCAAGGACGAGCGCCGCACCAAGACCATGTCGGTTGCACATCCGGCGCGCGGCGAGCGCCCGGGGCAGGCACTGGTCGGCAGCCTCGACCCAGCCCGAACTTGCACGGAAAGCAGCGGCAATGCGTTCGAGCCCCGACCGGCCGGGTGGCGCTTCGGTGTCGCATGATTTCAGTGCGGGCCTGGTAAGCAGCGCGGCAATCGGCTTTCGCCTTAGCGCACGGCGCGCCCTCAGCTGTGCAAGCGCGGCACCACAGGTGTCGCGAAATTGCGCGCGGATCTTGCTCTCGGCGAGATCGCGGGTCGCGGGCTGCAGGATCGTCTGCGCTCGCAGGCCCGATCCGAATTGAATTACGTCGGCGAGCTGCGCTGCCACCTCGGGTGACCCGCTCCCGTCGCCCCGGGCCCAGTCCTGGAACAGCGTGTCGCGCTCTTCGGGCAGGCAGAAATAGCGATCATGCGGAAGATCGAGGAAGACTGCCCGCCGGTTGCAAAGGCACCAGCTCAGCCCCGGACGGAGGTGCAGTTCCATTGTCGGTCTCGCAGGCGGCGGAAGGACGCGTGCCCGACGGGCACGCGCCAGTTGCCGTCAGTCGTCGCTGAGGCCCATCTTGATCTGCAGGCCGCCTTCCTCGTCGAAGGTTCCGGCGAGCACGCCCTTGGTGTCCGTGCTGACGCTGCCGAGTTCGATGGTGTCTTCCAGTTCGCGGTTCATGGCTTTCCTCCTTGTCTGAGAAACGTCATGGCCATGACCAGCGTGAATCTAGCCAACTGCTCAGTTATGAGAACATTATAATGCAGTTATAATTCGATTGTTTGGGAGCGGGTCTCCCAAAACATGCTTGGACAACATAGTTGTTCAACAACGCGGACGGCCGGGTGGCCGCCACTATGTCCAGGCCTTTGGCTAAAAGTGGTGGCACACGCTCCAAGGCGTGCTTTTTCCCCCCCGGCTCCGTCACCGGCTGTTCGACAGGACCATCGCCGCGACTGCGGAGCACTGGCACATCTGCATCTCGCCCTGCTGGCCGGGTCTGTCAGTCGCCATTCTTGCGCGAGGGCGATCCCGGATGAGCCGCGGAAGGCACGGCATCCGCCATACCGGCGCTCAGGATGATTGTCTGCTGCCCGTCGATGTCGACACTCCATCCGAACAGGGCGGCAAGCCGGCGCGCGAGCAAGCCGGTATCGTCGATTCGAAACCGGCCCGAGACACGCTGCGCGCCAAGCGCAGCATCAGCCAGCACGATCCGGCGCACCGCGCCGCGGTTGGCGAGCGCGATCAATCCGGCCACCGGCGTCGCCTCGAAATCACGGGCGGTCGCCGTGGATCCTGGTGCAGGGGCTCCGAGAGGGGCAGCGGGGAGCGGTTCCGGATTGCGGGCGCTGTCGAAGGAAAGGCTCTCGCCGGCAATCAGCTTCCGGACTGCAGGCTGCGAGGATGGCATCCGGCGCGGCAGCGCGACGTCGATCGCCCCCTGCACCAGCCGCACATCGACCTTGCCCGAACGCATCAGCGCGACCTCGAAGATCGTGCCGCGCGCCGTGACACTGCCGCCACCGGCCATCACGACAAATGGACGCTGCTCATGCGCGACCTCGAACCGCGCGGCACCGCGCAGCAGCTTCAGGTCCCTGCGCGCGCTGCCGAAATCGACGGCGAGCATGGTGTTGCTACCGAGGCGCACCGTCGAACCGTCGGCGAGACGCACCACGCGCGTCTCGCCCGCGGCGGTCGCGATCGAGCGAGCGCCCACGCTCGGGGCGGTGACGGTCTTCTGCAGGTCCTGCGACATTTCCGCGGGATGCCAGAGCGCCCATCCCCCCACAGCGAGAACGGCGGCGGCGGTCATCGTCAGCAGCGGTGCAACAATTCTCCGGTGCGGCGCCGCCTGCGAATGCGCGTCGGGTTCGGCGAGCAGCTTGCCCATCGCGAAGATTTCGGCGGCACGGTTATAGGCGGCGCGATGTTCGGAACCCTGCGCCAGCCATGCGTCGAACGCATCGCGACTGGCTTCCGCGTCGGGTCCCCGCATGCGCGCGAACCAGTGCGCAGCCTGGCTGTCGAGTGCGCGGTCCTCCCGATCGGATTGCTGATCGGTGATGCTCATTGCTCCAGGTCCCTGCCGATCCGCAGCAGCGCTTCTCCGACATGCCATTCGACGGTGCGGATGCTGATGCCGAGTCGCGTCGCAATTTCCTTGTACCCCAGACCCTCCACGCGGTGCAGCACGAAGACCTCGCGCATCCTCGGCGGCAGGGCCTCCACAGCCGCACGGTAACGCCTGCGCAACTGCTCGAGTTCGAGTTCGTCCTCCTGCGTCGCCCGCGCGACCGGCGCATTGGCTTCGTCGATCGGCACATGCGGCGTGCGATTGGACAGGCGGCGTGAGCGGTCGATCAGCAGGTTGCGCACGATCCGGTTGAGGAATGCCTCGGGACGGCGCAGGCCATCGCGACTTCCCGACCCCAGAAAGCGCGCGAACGCATCCTGCACCAGATCATTGGCATCCTCGCTCGAACGCAGCCGGGCATCGAGCCATCGACGCAGCCGCGGGGCCTGCTCCCGGTACAGCTCGTCGAAGCGCAGCTGCCCGTTGTCGCCACCTTCCAGCGGCTGACCAAATTCGTCGTCGGGCCGGCGCACCTGGCGCTACCCCGGGGAACTGCAGCCGCGCATGGCGCGGGCAAGGGAATATGATCGCACGAGAGCCAGTCTCGTGCCGGGCGATGCCTCGGAATGGCGCCCGGCCGGAAAGGGCGGGCGTGCTTGATGCCTGGCGGTCAACTCCGCAGCGGGCTGCCGGCATTGCCCCGCTGCACGAGCGAGTCTGCGTCACCTGGGCACGGCTTGCAACATCTGGCTGGACCCCGGCGGATCGCTCCGGCCGGCCAGGGACCGGGCGACGCTTTGTCGGGTGCGCCGCGATGGCCCGCAACCCGGGGCTGTGCCCCGGGTGCTCCGCTGGCGCTTCGCCCTGCGGTGCGTGCCACCGCCTGAGGCGCGCCCGCGCCTGCGCCGCTGCCGGCCCCTCCTGGCCGGCAGGAAGGAGCGACCATGTCCGACGTCCCCGAAACCCAAGCCACACGCCTGCGCGAGGCGCTCGCTGCCTTACCGACTGACGAACGGCGCGTGTTCCTGCTCCATGCTGCCGAGAGCATGGACTATCCCGCGATCGCCAGGCGGCTCTCGATCACCGTGTTCGAGGTCGAACGCCTGCTCGCCGCGGCTCTGGTCCTGCTCGACCGTCACCTCTCGGCCAGAGGGGCTGATTCCGCCCCGCCGGGAAATGGCGCTTGAAGATGTGCCACCCTGTTGCATCGCCGCCAGCGACGTCTAGGATTCCTTTTGATGCGCACCGATCTCGATCATCTGCCAGCCGCCAAGCAGCGCGAGCTCGAGCGCGTGGTGCAGATCCTGTTCGAGGAATTCCGCGATGCGACGGCGCTCGCCACGTCGGAGTGGAAGCGTCAGGCGCGCATCCTCAAGGTCATCCTCTATGGCAGCTATGCGCGCGGCGGCTGGGTCGACGAGCCGCATACCGCCAAGGGCTATCAGTCCGACTTCGACCTGCTGATCATCGTCAACAACGAGAAGCTGACCGACCGGGCGCAGTTCTGGACGAGTGCAGAGGAGCGGCTGAACCGCGAGCTGGCGGTCACTAAAACGCTGCGGACTCCGGTGAACTTCATCGTGCACACGCTGCGCGAGGTGAACGACGGGCTCGCCCATGGGCGCTACTTCTTCATGGACGTCGCCCGAGACGGCATCGCGCTTTACGAGAGCGACAGTACCGAGCTCCACGAACCGAAGCCGAAGACACCGCAACAGGCGCTGGCGATGGCAACGGAGTATTTCAGCGAGTGGTTTCCGGCTGCGACGCGCCGATATGAGTTCGTCAAATTCGGTATGGGCCAAGGCCATCTCAAGGAGACGGCTTTCGAGCTGCATCAAACCACTGAGAGCCTGTATCACTGCGTCCTGCTAGTCTGCACCTTCTACACACCGCACGTCCACAATCTCGGCTTCCTTCGCACCCAAGCGGAGCGGATTGATCCGCGCCTAGTTGAAGCATGGCCGCGCGATAGTCGCTTGGAGAGAGCCCGCTTCGAGAAGCTTAAAGAGGCGTATGTGAAGGCGCGCTATTCGAAGCATTACCGCATCAGCGCCGAAGAGCTTGCGTGGCTCGGCGAGCGAGTTGAGGCGCTTGGTCGGATCGTGCAACTAATATGTGAGGAGCACATCTCGGCACTGGAACGATGCGCTGCGGCATAGGAAACAAACGGCGGCTTTGCGCCTCGGTCGCTGCCGTTCAGGTCGGCGATCAATGATTTGGCAAGCTGCCGTTAGCTTCGTTAAGCCCGGTACGGCCGCTCAGGGGCGCTCTTGGAGAAACCAAGTAGGTTACTCCATCGAACGCCTTTGATGTGGCTCTCACCCCGCCTCGCCATGTGCAGTCTGCCATTTCCTCTTTTGTTCAATCTCGATAGGGTCATGCCGCGCTGCCAAACACCGTGGACTGCACACAACTTCTGAACAAGTGATTGATTCTAAATGAAAAACGATAGCGTCGTCCAAAAAATATGGGCTTTGTGCCACATCCTGCGGGGGGATGGGATCAGCTATCACCAATATGTATCCGAACTGACCTATCTTTTGTTCCTGAAGATCGCCGAGGAAAACGGCGTTGAGCGGCTGCTCCCGTTGAATTATCGCTGGACGGACCTCGCCCGGCACCCGAAGGAAGGATTACTCGGCTTCTACCAGGAAATGCTCACCCATCTCGGCACTACTGCCGAAAGCGAGGTGATCCGAGCGATTTACGCTTTTCCGACGACCGTCTTCTCGCATTCCGAGAACCTTCACGCCGTTATCGACGGAATTGCAAGGATCGCTTGGCACGACGTCAGCGGCGACCGGTTCGGCGAAATCTACGAGGGGCTGATTGAAAAGAGCTCTCAGGATGTCCGATCGGGGGCAGGACAATATTTTACGCCGCGTGCATTGGTTAATTCAATGGTGCGCGTCTGCCAACCGGCTCTTGGCGAGCTGATCCAAGATCCTGCGGTCGGCAGCGGCGGCTTCCTTATCGCGGCCGACCGATATCTCCGCTCCAGCCATTCAGATGCCGCGTATCGCGGCAATCCGCCAAGATATCAGGGTGTCGAAATCGAGAAAAACACCCGCAGAATCTGCCTGATGAACACGTTCTTGAATGGGCTCGATGCCGAAATTTTCCACGGCGACGCGCTGACCGACGATGGCCGTAAACTGGAAAAAGCGAGTCTCGTGCTAGCGAACCCGCCTTTCGGCAGCAAGGCGGGGAGTCGTCGGGCACTCCGCACGGACATCTCGCATCGTAACACCAACAAGCAGCTCGCGTTTCTGCAGCATATTTACCTTACGCTGAGTGAGAACGGGCGCGCCGCGGTCGTGCTTCCCGACAACGTCCTGTTCGAGGACGGTGTCGGCCGCGCCGTTCGGCAAGAGCTGATGGCGACCTGCCGCCTGCACACGATCCTGCGCCTCCCAAAAGGCATCTTCCCCGGTGCTGGGGTGAAGACCAATGTGCTTTTCTTCGCCAAGGAAGCGGGGCATGTGACGGACGATGTTTGGTTCTACGATCTGCGCAGCAATATGCCCCAGTTCGGCAAGAGCAATGTGCTGCTCGATAGGCACTTCAAAGATTTCGAACGCGTTTACGGCCCCGATGCCGCGGGGACATCGTCGCGACAGGAGGCGGGCGAGCATGGCCGTTGGCGCAAGCTGTCTCGTGCGCAGATCGCCGAACGCAGCGACAATTTGAATTGGTTATGGCTGCGCGACGAGAGCGGAGATGCGGACAATGCTACGCAGGATCCGGCCGAGATCCTCGTCGCGATCATCGGCCATCTGCGCTCGGCCCTTGGCGAGCTGAATGCGCTTAATGCCGAGGTAGAAGGCGAAGAATTTCAAGTAAAACCAACCCAATGAGCGTGCTCGATCTACTCAGTCACGATAACTTTGAATGGAGCCGGCTCGGCCGACGGGACCGAGCGCGCACCCCCCTGCGCGGCCTACCTGGTGCAGCATCACGATGATGAGTACGCTTCCGCCTGGCTGGGCGCGCGCGAAGCTCGGCGACGTTGGCATTCTTTATGCCGGCCAGTCTCCAAGCGCGCACACTGTCAACGAGGAGGGGCGCGGCACGCCCTATGTCACTGGACCTGAGCAGTGGGATGGCCGGGCATTCCATAAGCAGAAGTGGACGACGGACCCGCGCAGGATCGTGCCCGAGGGGTGCATCTTTATCACCGTTAAGGGCGCAGGAGTCGGCAAGACCTTCCCTGGCGTTGCCGCGGCGATCGGGCGCGACATCCAAGCCTATCAACCCAGCGCAGAACTCGATTTCCATTTCATGCTTCGCACTATTGCCTATCGCGCGAGCGAGATCATCGAGCATGCCCGTGGTGATATTCCAGGGCTCTCGAAACACCATATTGAGGATTATGCGGCAGCAATCCCGCCCGTCGCCGAGCAGCGCAGGATCGTCGCCCGGCTCGAGGACCTGAGCGCTCAAATCGACTTCTCGCGCAGCGAGTTGCACAAAGTCGCGCCATTGGTCGAGCGGTATAAACTCGCTCTTTTGCGCTCCGCCTTCCGCGGGGAGCTCACCGCCGATTTCCGCGCGGAGCATACGCTTGAGCCAGTAGCGGACCTGTTGGCGCGTATCGAGGCCCCCGAACAGACCCGTGGCGGGCGAGCGCCAACGAACGAGATTATTGCCGGGAGGGGTGGAATCTCAGTCAACAGTCCCGGCGCTCCGCTCGTAGCAGGCTGGGCGTGGGTGCCGCTTTTGCGGGTGGCACGTCAGGAAACCGGGCACACGCCGAGCCGGTCGCACCCGGAATGGTGGAACGGTGACGTACCGTGGGTCGGGATTCCCGACGCCAACCGGCACCACGGCGGAGTGATCAATGACACACTGCAGACGATCAACGCGGCAGGCCTAGCAAATTCCGCCGCACGGCTGCTTCCGGCGGGAACGGTCGTGCTCTCGCGCACTGCGTCGGTTGGCTACGTCGCGATCATGGGCCGCGAGATGGCGACTAGCCAAGATTTCGTTACGTGGTCGTGCACGGAGGCGCTTGATCCGCGATACCTCATGTATGCCCTGCTGTCGGAAGGCGACGATATTCGGGAGTTTGGACGGGGCACGACCCATACTACGATCTATTTCCCCGAGATCAGGGCGTTCACCATCAAGCTCGCACCGCTCAAGGAACAGCGGGAGATCGTCCGGCGAATAGAGGAGGCGCTGACTAAGATCGATCGACTTGCCGCTGATGTCCAACGTTCGTTGCAGTTGATGGATCGAGCTGAGCAGCGCATCTTGGCGAAGGCGTTTTCGGGACAATTGGTTGAACAGGATCCCGCTGATGAGGGCGCGGAGCATCTGCTTGACCGTATACAAAAGATGCGAACGGTCGCTCTCGTGGCGGCTCCCATACCTCCAGAAGTCAAGACAGTGAAAACAGATCCAACCCAGGCTTTGTTAGCCGACAGCGCCGAGTGGCCCGAGAATGGCTTACCATTTGAGGCGATCGCAAAACGGGTGGTGCTGCCATACGACGCCGTACGCGATGCTCTCTTCGAGCTGCTCGACAGTGCATCTCCCACTTTGGTTCAGGTATTCGATGAGGAGGAGGGCCGCATGCTTCTTAAGAGGGCCGCCCCGTGAGGCTGCGGCTACTCAAAATCGAACGATCAGGCACCGGTGGCGGCCTTTATGACGGCACCCAGATTTGGTTCGGCCGCGATGCCGACGGCAGGGCAGCCGAAGCCCTCGCACCTCTGTGCATGATCGGCCCAAATGGTTCGGGCAAGTCGCAGTTCCTTCAATTGATTGCCGAAATTTTCCAAGCGGCGTGGCACGCGCATGCCCCAGATGAAGAGCGGCGCAGTGCTAACGACGCTGTATTATTCGAGTTAGAATACCTAGTGCGGCCTAACGGCGCCGACAGCTACGAGACTGTGCGGCTCGTCCGCGAGGCTAAGGGTAAGAAGGCCGGGCCAATCGCGCTCATTCGGGCCAATGGCCAAAGCATCAACCCCGGCGACCCAAACTTTGGACAGTTTTTGCCGACATTGATCGTCGGTTACACCTCGGGCGACAATGAGACGCTGAGTCTGCCTTTTCTTGCCAGCCGAAGCGGTTACGCAAGCGACGTCGCCAAAGCGGCGCGCGCGGTAGAAACCAAGAAGGTGGCCGACAACCGGCTTATGCTGATCGATTATGGCACCAATCTGGAGGTGCTTTTTTCCAATCTCATGCTCGGCTCTGACTTCGTCCAGACAGAACTGCTGCGGCACGCTAATCTGGGCGATCTCGCATCCTGCCGCTGCATTGTGCGGCTTGCGCACTCCGCTGTTCCTAAAATCCCAAAGAAGAAACGCATATCTTCGCGCAAGGGCATCCAGCTCACCGACGAACTCGAGACTGTCATCGACAATCTGCAGCGCACTGCAACTTGCTGGCATGTCGACGAGAAGACCGAGACCTACACTTTCGATTTTCTAATCACCGGCGCGACCCGTGAAGCATTCGGATACTTCTGGTCCGACGCCTTCTCTCTCTACCGGTCTCTGCACAAGCTAGCGCTGCTCAATGACCTTGCTATCCCCCGTCCCGCGCGCAAACGATTTGACAAGGCTGTTAAGGAGAGGCGCTTCGCCTCAAGGCTGCCCGAGCCGCAGCAGGAGGACATGGTCTTCAGCTTTGAGGAAGTCCGCTTCTGGCCCAAGGACAAGGCATCGGACCCAGTCGACTACGTCTCGTTATCGGATGGTGAGCATCAGCAGGCACTAATCCTCGGCATCTATGCGATGATCGCCGATACCAACGCTATGTTCCTGTTGGATGAGCCTGAATCGCATTTCAACCCGAAGTGGCGCGTCGAGTTCGTCCAGCAGCTAATGAAGATGGTGGGCGACCGCGGCAATCAAGAATTCCTGCTAACGACGCACGCGCCATTCGTGCCGTCGGACATGCCGAGAGATCAGGTGATGATCTTCTCCAGGGACGCGGAAACAGGCAAGTTCACCGTCGAGGAGCCCAAGATCGAAACTTTTGGCACCACTTTCGACCGAATCCTCGAAAGCTGCTTCGGCATTCGCCCACCCAACTCGCACATTGCCGAAAAGGAAATCGAAAAGCTCCTCAAGTCCCACGACTTGGCGAGAGTTGAGGAGGGCTTCAAAGATCTCGGCCCATCGATCGGGAAAGCTCTTCTGGCCGACCACCTTCGAAAGCTGAAAAATCGGGATTAGGAATGCTATTCTCCTATCCGATTGAAGCCATCGGTCAAAACTGGCTAAATGCGCTTGCCGTCGACCTGATGCTCGCCGGCATGGACGCGATCGACGCCGGGCGCCGGCCCACGGCTTGGCCCGCCTGCTTGCCGCAAGCTCGGCGTGCACTTCTCGAGGAGCGCACTGGTCTCAAGTCGAAACTGTCCGCTCTGCTGCGCGAGTATCGCCGACTTCCCGCGGCCCAGCGGCTCGACGTGCGAACCGCCGTCCTCAGACAAACCGAGTTGCCCAACGTCTTCAGCGATGCCGCGCCCTGCCCGACCCTCGAGTCGCTGCCTGCTTCGATCCGCGCGCCGGCGCGAGCGCTCGCGCACTATCTCTTTGGGCAGCTGTCTAGCCTTAAGGAGGGCGATGGCTTCCTCCGCGACAATCAATATAGCGTTATCTACGAGAGCGAGATCAGACATTGCCCATTCTGTGGCCTCAATTATTTTCGCGCACCCGGTGCACCCCGGCACGCGCTTGACCATCTGTTGCCGATCTCGATTTACCCGTTCGCTGCCGCCGATCTGCGAAATCTTCCGCCGGCTTGTGACGAGTGCAATTCGACCTACAAACGCGGCATCGATATCTTGATCGGCTTGGGGGGAATGCGGCGCCGCTGCTCGGATCCCTATGCCGGCCCGAACTATCGGATCAGCTTGGATGGTAGTGAATTTTTTGAGGGCAATACAGTCGGAGGCTATGTACTTCCGCGGTGGAACATCGAAATGGTCGGCGACGAACTCGATCAGGCCGAGACATGGAACACAGTCTATCAGATTAAGGTGCGCTATGCGCGTGATGTCCTTGATGCCGACTTTCTCAGCTGGATCAAACATTACAGTGGCTGGTTTCTGGCCGAGCTTGGCCGAGGTAATGACCCCGACGCAGTAGCCGCTGAGCTTCCCCGCTATATCAACAATGTGATCCAGGAAGGCTTTGCGGATCGCGCCTTTCTAAAGGCCGAAGCGTTCAGACTCCTTGACCGGGCGTGTCAGGACCCCAAGATCGGGGATGACGTCCGACACTGGCTATGGGCATTCGTCGAGTACGCGCAATAATGATGCGCACGGTCTGCGATCACAGCGGCCCACGCTGTGCGTCAGGCCCGGTTCGAGACCGGCAAAGGCGGCGTTTGCCGTGGGAGCCGCCCACATATCCTCTTGCGCTGCAGGAAAGCGAACTGCCAAGCTGGGCGAGGCCCGCTGCGGGGCAGCCATTTCGAAGGGCGTCCATGTCACGGCAACACGCTGCTCCGCTGATAATCTCGGCCGACGGCCACTCGATTTCGACGGTTAGGCGGCTGGGCCTGGGTGCTGGCGGCCATGATCTCGACGAGGCCTCGATCCAGGAGATCGTCCATCGTCATCCTGCATGCCTCCCGATCGCCGAGATCGATCCGCTGTTCGTCGATCCGGTTCCGATCTGCCGTGAGCTGGTCACCCCGGCGGGAGCCATTGATAATCTGCTCCTCACGGCATCGGGCCTCCCTGTCCTTGTGGAATGCAAGCTGTGGCGGAACCCGGAAGGGCGCCGGGAGGTGGTGGGGCAGATCCTTGATTACTCGAAAGAACTCACCCGCTGGTCGGCCTCGGACCTGCAGCGCGAGGTCAGCCGGAGGCTGAAGCGCTCCGGGAATGTCATGCTGGAGCTTCTGCGCGAGGCCGGGCACGAGGTTGACGAGATCAGCTTCAATGACGCCCTCACCCACAACCTGCGGCGTGGCCGCTTCCTGCTACTGATCGTCGGGGACGGCATCAGGGAAGGCGTCGAGGCGATCAGCGAATACCTTCAGGTGCATGCCGGCCTTCACTTCACTCTCGGTCTCGTCGAGTTGCCCATCTATGCCGCTCCCGACGGGTCCCGGATCATTGCACCGAGAGTGCTGGCCCGCACGCAGACAATTGTGCGGACTGTCGTCGCCGTGCCCGAGAGAATGTCCGTCGCAGAAGACGAAGAGGACGACGCGGACTCCGGAGCACTGCCGGAGACGCCTGAGCGGCGAGCAGGACGCGAGAGGCGCAATGCGCTCCGGAAGGCCTTCTGGTCGGACTTTCTCGAGGGACTCAGGCTCGACGATCCCGATCAGATGAAGCCTCCTCCTTCACTTGGGGGCCATGTGGTCTTAAAGCTCGGCGCACCCGGCGGTTCGAGCTGGATTACGGTGTTCCGCGACGCCCGCGGCAATTCGGTCGGTCTCGCCCTTTCCGGCAACGCCGGCTCCGTCGGAGAGCGGGCGGCGCAGGCACTTGCTGATCAGGCTTCGGAAATAAGGGCAGAGCTCGGGCCGGGCGCGACGATCGATTTCTCAGGCGAGAAGCCCGTCGTGTCCGAACGGTTCGAGGTTCCTGATATCGAAAGCGATGACGGACGGGCGAAAGCACTCGCCTGGCTCCAGGATCGGACGAACGCCTTCGTGAACACCTTGCGCCCGCGCATCAGGTCGGCGTTGCGTGAGCTTGCCGAGACCTCATCCCAGATCTGACGCACTTGCCGAGCGGCTGCCTGCGATATCTGCCTGGGAGGCGGCCAGGGCTGATGTGCGGATCGGGCAGTGCGAGCCCGGAGCGGGCGCCCCCTTGGTGGGTCTGATCGGACAAGAACCGACGGGCAGATGCACCCTTGTGTAGTGTTGCCATCCGCCTAGTCTCGCCGGGGCAGCATCTCTTGCTGCGCGCTGAGGAACAGGGGCACACGGATTGAGCGACACTCACCACCTGTTCGTCGATCTTTACGCCTATCGCCAGCGCGAGAAAAGGAATCCGCTCGAGGACTGGCTGACCGAATGCCTTGCTGCCACAATCCGCGCCCTTCCCGGCAAACAGAAGGGCGCGTTGCTGACCCGGCTTTCGGGAACCAGGATCGATGATCCGCAGAGGTTCTCTGCCGCACACCGGATTGAGGTCATCACCCAGTATCCCGCAGGCGAAGCCGGGCGGCCGGACATGCTCATTCTTCTCGACGGCCAGCCATGGATCCTGTTCGAGAACAAGGTCAGCCACGGCGTATCGGTACATACTGACGAAGACGGAACGCAGAGCCACCAGTTGCGGAGGTATGCCGGCTGGCTGAGCGACCGGGGGAAGCACTGTGCCCTTGCGCCGGCGATCGTCTTTGTCACGCACATCACGCCTCCACCCGAGGATTTCCGGAAACGGGACGCCACAGGTCTGTATCGCGGCCTGTTCCCCACGCACACTTCATGGGGTGCGCTTGGCCGCGAGATATCGAAGCTGGTCGCTGATCTTCCTCAGGATCATCACGCAAGCGTACTCGCCAGCGCCTTCCTGACCTTTCTGGAGGAGAACAACATGAGCAATGAATTTCCGCCCTCCTCTGCTTTTGCCGCAGCCGAGCTGTACGTTACTCAGGCGGAGACGCTCGAGAATCTGGTCGATCGGATGTGGCATCAGGTCAGGAGCATTGCCAGCTTCGGCAAGACGGCTGACTACCAGCTGAAAGCATTGACTGACGAAGGCTCCGTCAGCGCATGGCGCTATGTTGCACCTGGTCCCGCGAGCCCAGACCGATCCTCCTATCTCCAGACGGGCATCTGGTATCCTGAAGCTGGGCTGTGGTTCGATGCAGAGGATATCGGCCGGGATCTGCGTGGCGCTCACGCATATCTGTTCTTCGGCAACAATTCGGACGGCATGTTCAGTGCGGTCACGGAGGAGCTAGCGGGGTTCGTACGGCCCACGAGTGATTTCCTGGCAATGAAGGCAATCGCAGACTTCTCGAGCGACCCGCAATCGCGCGGCGAGGAGATCATCAGCTGGATTGCTGATCGCAGCCGCGTGCTGAAAACCTGTCTCACCGCCCATCAGCTGATCGCCTGAGTTTCGGGCAGCTGGCATCTCCGACCCGGAAAATCACAAGAGGCACCGAGAGAATGAAAGCAGGACTGCTTTCCCAGTATTTCGCCGGCGTGGGCGTGAAGAGCCTTACCGGCACCGAGGTTGATCCGGCAGTATCGCGCGGGCACGAGTTTCAGGGTGTCGACAGCTTCAGGGCATTTCTCGGAACGCCGGCGGACAAGATCCGGGTGCCGGTAAAATATGTGTGGCTGTCCGACGAGGAGCCGCCGCTTGTACTGCCATTGTCCGGCACCTGGTACGACAGCCGGCGCGGCAAGGGGCACCGTGGCCCGGAGTACCGCCTCTACTATCCGGCGGCCGCCGAGGAGGTCGTCTACCGTGCCAGGCAGGGCGACACGCTCTTCCTCTGCATGGGCAAGGACGAGTCGCTGCTCGCCCTGCTCTGCGCAAGCGACAGCTCGATCGAGCAGCAGCTTCTCTGGCTCTTCGGGCTCGACCTCGCCGGCAAGGACCTTGTCCAGCGCGACCTGCGGCAGGAAGACGGGCGCGTTCTCGACCTGGCCGCCCGCTACGTGCTCGAGCTGGCCGACGTCGAGGTCGTCGCAGACGCGGACGAGTGGCTGGAGCGGTTGCTGAAAGCGTTCCCCGGGGGGTTGCCGCCCACGCGGAGATTTTCCGCCTTCGCGCGCGACCTCGCAGCCGAAGTCGATCCGCTGGCCAATCCCGATCAGGCACTGCTGACGTGGATGGACATCGAGGAGCGGCTGTTCATGACCTATGAGCGCCACATCGTCGGCGAGCGCCTGCGGCAGGGCTTTGTTGCCGACGGCATTGCCGATGTGGACGGGTTCGTCCGCTACTCGCTCGAGGTCCAGAACCGGCGCAAGTCGAGGGCGGGCTATGCGCTGGGTCACCATGTGGAGGCGCTGCTCGAGGCGCATGCGATCCCGCACAAGCGCGAGGCAACGACCGAGAAGCGCAACGGGCCTGACTTCCTGTTCCCGAGCGAAGCGCGCTATCACGATATGCACTGGCCCGAGGACCGGCTGCTGATGCTGGGCGTGAAAACCAGCTGCAAGGATCGCTGGCGTCAGGTGCTGGCGGAAGCCGACCGCATCGAGCGCAAGCACCTGCTGACGCTCGAGCCCGGCATATCGCAGACCCAGACCGACGAGATGCGCAAGGAGAAGCTGCAGCTGGTCCTGCCGCGCCCGCTCCACGGCTCGTACCGGCCGGCACAACAGGCCGAGCTCGCCGGGGTGGGCGACTTCCTCGAACTTGCCAGAGCAGTCGGAGCGGAGGCGCAAGGTCCGCTCACGCTATTGTGACGGGTTGTCCTCCGCGTCCGGCGGCAATGCAGCCGCCACCCGCCGGTGAACGCCGATGCTGCAATAGCGCTCCTCACCCCTGAGAAAGCTGTCGCACGCCGCGAGCACCTCCTCGAGCGGCCGGCGCTCGCGTCCTTTCAGCGTGCATTCCCATACCTCCGCTACGCGCCAGCCCTCTGCGCGGAGCTGTTCCAGAACCCTGGCATCGCGCCGGATGTTCGCGCCGATCTTCTCGCGCCAGAATTCCGCGCGCGTTTTCGGCCATTTGAACAGATGGCAGTCATGACCGTGCCAGAAGCAGCCATTGGCGAAGATCAGCGCCTTGCGGCCCGGGAAGACCAGATCGGGCTTTCCGGCAATGGTGCGCCCGTGAAGGCGGTAGCGCCATCCCAGCCCATGCAGTCCCTTCCTGAGCAGCATCTCGGGGCGTGTGTCCCTGCCCCGGATGCCGGCCATCATCCGGCTGCGGACTTCCGGCGCGACGACATCAGGCAACCTTGCGCTGCCGCACCGGATCGTTCTGGAGCTCGAGCGCCTTTCTGAGCCACGGCTCCATATAGCGCGCGATCGCTTCGACCTTGGGCACGGCGACCGCATTGCCGAACTGGCGGTAGGCCTGGGTGTCGGAAACCTTCTCGGGAATGAACCACTTCCGTGACCCGTGCTCGAAGCCCATCAGGCGCGCGCACTCGGTCGGGGTCAGCCGGCGCGGCCGCGTTCCCTTCTGCTCGATCAGGATCTCGGAACCGTCCTTGTGGTAGCGCGCCGACAGCGTCCGGGTGACGTCGTCAGGCCCGAACATGCTGTACCCGAAGCCGTTCCCCTTGCCTTCGTGCTTGCGGCGATAGTCCTGCAGATACTGCCAGAGCCGCGGCGTCAGCGTGTACTTCGAGTCGATCTCGTTATGTGACTGCAGGATCGATCCGAGCGTCGGCCACTCGGCCTCGGGTGGCAGCGCCCGATCGAACTCGTCAAAGCTGAAGCCGACGTCCTCGCGGAAGCCGACGATGAAGATGCGCTCGCGCTTCTGCGGGACCCAGGGCGCCGAGCTGATGATCCTGAAGTCGATCGTGTAGCCGAGCTCTTTCTCCAGCGTCCGCCGGATAACCGCGAAGGTGCGGCCGCCGTCGTGCCGCTGGAGGTGCTTCACATTCTCGAGCAGGAAGGCGGCCGGGCGATGGTAGCGCAGGATGCTCTCGATCTCGAAGAAGAGGTTGCCCTGCTTCTCGTCGTCGAAGCCGTGCTTGCGCCCCAGCGAGTTCTTCTTGGAGACGCCGGCGAGCGAGAAGGGCTGGCACGGAAAGCCGGCGAGCAGCACATCGAAGTCGGGAATGAGCGACGGCTTTGCGCCATAGGGGCGGATGTCACCGGCCATGACATGGTCGTCGCCGTCCGGGAAATTGCGCCGGTACGTCTCCTGCGACCACTTGTCCCATTCGCTTGTGAAGACGCACTTCCCGCCTAATGCCTCGAAACCGAGGCGAAGCCCGCCGATGCCGGCGAACAGATCGATGAAGCGGAAGGCGGGTGTCGCGGCGCGTTGCGTCATCCTCGCCGACGCCAGCTGCCGCACCCGATCCTCGACCAACTTGGGCACCTTGCACTCGCCGGAAAGATAGCGCCGGATCTGACGCTCGGTCAGCCCGAGTTCGTCCTCGGCCTCCGGCATCGACAGTCCCGAGCGCCTGAAATCTCCCGCAAAACCGCAGCCTGCATCGCTCATCCATATACTCCTGTCGAAATGCCCGGCCCGCCTCTGGGTCGATTTCGGACAGGATGGCAGCCGGATTCCCGAGAGGCAAGTCTGTTCTACAGATGTTCGCATTTTTCTGCGCCACTCAGCGGCCGCTTATCCGCCGGCTCCGACCGGGCTCCCCGACGCTCGGCGCATGACAGGCTGAAGGGGGTGCGCGGCGCCTCGACATAAGAATTACCCCCAATCGCGGAGTTTTGCCTGGCTCAAACAGTTTTCGCTGTGCGGTTGCAGGAATTCGACTTGAGCGAAGATGGGATTGGTAACGGTTTTTCTTCACAGCTTTTTTTCCTGTTGTGTTCTCCTGTCGGGAACGACAGTTTCGGTCGGGGGGAAGGATGCCGGGGGAAGTCGCCACACCGAGGATGGGCAAGCTGCGGCGCGCGCTCACGCTCGTGCACCTGCTGGCGGAGTCAGGCGAGGGCCTGACTCTGGACGAGATCGCGCAGGCGCTCGACGTCAACCGGCGCACCGCCGAGCGCCTGCGCGACGCATTGCGCGATGAATTCGATATCGAGGAGCGCGTCGATGACCGGACCAAGCGCTTCTTTATCCGTGACCGTCTCGGCAGGGCCTATACGCGGCCAAACGCCGAGGAGGTCGCCGCTCTCGAGATCGAGGTCGCCGCCAGGCGAGCGGAAGGTGCCGGGCACGCGGAGGCGTTGGAGCGGCTGCTCCACAAGGTGAAGTCGGCACTCGACGACCGGGAGAAGCGACGGCTGGCGCCGGACCTCGATGCACTGGTTCGTTTGCAGCGGAGCCGGATCGTGGCCGGACCGCTGCTTGATGCCTCTCCCGAAACGTTGGGCATCATCCAGGGCGCCATTCTTGCCGGTCAATGCGTCGAGTTCGACTATACGACCGAGGGCGCACCCGCCCCGGCCTGGCGCAGGGTCGTACCGCACGGACTGTTGCACGGACCCACAACCTATCTGATCGGCAAGATGCCGGACCGGGAGCAGGAGCCGGTCTTCTTCCGCGTCGACCGGATGAGCGCTGTCCGGATTTCGGAGCGTGCCGGCTGTGCGCCGGACGACTGGAATCTCGATGCGTGGCTCGCCCGCAGCTTCGGCATCTGGCGTGAGGAGCATCACGACATCCTGCTGCGTGTGGCGCCCGCGGCTGTCGCGCGCGCGCGTGCATGGCGCTTCCATCCCGGCCAGAGTTTCGAGGAAGATGGAGACGAGCTGCTGGTGCGCTTCCGCGCCGGAGGCCTGCGGGAGGTTGCCGAGCATCTATTCACATGGGGTGGCGACATCCGGATCGAGGCGCCCGAGGCGCTGCGGGCGGTGATGCGCGAGCGGGTGCTGCTCGCGCTGGGCTCGATCTGATGCATACGACCGGATCTGTCGCATCGATGGCCCAAAGCGAGCATGCTCCACCCGAATCGGAGCTGGCCACCGGCACGGGCGTGCGGCCGGACACAGGTGTGAGGGAAGAAGCGGTGCCGGACGACAGGATTTCCCGCATGAAGACAGCCGATGCGACGCCGCATGCCGCATCCCTGATCCAGAGCCTGCGGGATATCGGCTATTCGTGCGAGACGGCGCTCGCGGACATCCTCGACAACTCGATCACCGCCGGCGCGAAGCGGATCGAGATCCTTACCGATCTGTCCGCGGCCGATGCCGCGATTGGTATCCTCGACAATGGCAGCGGCATGACGCCGGAGCAGCTCGTCGAGGCGATGCGTCCCGGATCGCGCAATCCTCTGGAGGACCGGGACACCGACGACCTCGGACGCTTCGGCCTCGGGCTCAAGAGCGCCAGCTTCTCCCAGTGCAGGCGCCTGACGGTGCTCACGCGCAAGGCAGGCGTAGCGGCAGGTGCAACCTGGGATCTCGAACTGGTCGCCCGGACCAATCGCTGGGAGATCGAGCTTCACGACACGCTGGACGGCCAGCCCTGGGCAGACCGTCTCGAGGCGGACGGGACGCTTGTGATCTGGCGTGATCTCGACCGCCTCGGCGGCGGAATCGAGGGCAACGATGCCGGCCGGGCTGCCCATATCAACCGCGCGATCGCGCAGGCCGAGCGGCACCTCCGGCTCGTCTTCCACCGGTTCATGTCGGAAGACCGGCCTCCGCTCGAGCTGTGGCTCAACGGCCGCCGCCTCGAGCCGGTCGATCCGTTCGGCAGAAGCTTCGCGGGCCATCAGGCGGACCGTGTCGACCGCCTCGACATGGCCTGCGGCTCTGTCGAGTTCCAGTGCTTCACGCTGCCCCATCACAAGTCCGTCACGCGGGCCGAATGGGAGGACCTCGGCGGACCTGAGGGGCACCTCCGCTCGCAGGGCTTCTACGTCTATCGCGGCCGGCGCCTCATCATCACCGGCAGCTGGCTCGGTCTCGCGCGTCAGACCGAGCTGACCAAGCTGTGCCGGATCCGCGTCGACATCCCGAATACGATGGATGCTGAGTGGAAGATCGACGTCAAGAAGGCCTCGGCACAGCTTCCCCCCGCAGTCAGGGAGCGGATGCGCAATCTGGTCGAGCGGCTGTCGCTTACCTCGAAACGTACCTACCAGCGGCGCGGCCAGAAGCTCGTCGATCATGAATACATGCCGCTGTGGCACCGCATCCAGCGCGACGGCGCGATCATCTACCGTCCGGATGCCAGCCATCCCGTCCTTGCCGATTTCAGCGCCCGCCTGCCGGCCGACCTGCAGAATGAGTTCGCCAACATCGTGGGAGTGCTCGGCTCGACCGTGCCTATCGCGTCGCTCCACGCGGATTTCGCCGGCTCGGCGGAGGAGGTGCAGGCCGACGATCCCGATGATGCGGTGCTGCGCCAGCTCGCGGGAGCGATGGTCCGGATGCTGAAGGAGCAGGGGCAGACGACCGACGAGATCCTCGACCGGCTTCATCCGATCGAGCTGTTCAGGACCAACTGGGACGCGGCCAGCGCCGTGATCCGCGAGATTGCAGAGCAGGGAGAAGGTGAATGAGTGAGGCCCTCGAGCTCCTCGAGGAGACGGTGTCGCCGATGGTACTTCGCGAGAAGGACCGAACGGCCGCCAGCATTCGCGCGATGATCGACCAGATGCGCGCCCTTCCGATGTTCGGCGAGGTCTCGGACGAGCAGGCCGAGCGGCTCGCCCGCCTGCTGGAGGAGCGTAACGGCATTCACATGGGCGTCGGTGCGATTGTCGATACGCCCGAGTTCCGCCCATGGCTGCACGACGCGCGTGCGCGGATCGATCCGCATTACTGGAGCCGGTACAAGAAGCTCCTCCAGTCGAAGAAGCTGCCCGCCGACGTGATCACCTCCACCGACACGATCACCGACAGCATCCTCGATCGCATGGGCAATCCCGAGGAGCCCGGGCCATGGGACCGCAAGGGCATGGTCGTCGGCCATGTCCAGAGCGGCAAGACCCAGAACTATACGGGTCTGATCTGCAAGGCTGCCGACGCGGGCTACCGGCTCATCGTCGTCATCGCGGGCATCCACAACAACCTGCGCAACCAGACCCAGATGCGGATCGACGAGGGGTTCGTCGGGCGCGATACCGGCCGTCTCGAGAAGAAGGATACCAGGGACAGGCCGCGCGTCATCGGCGTCGGAAAGTTCGATGGCCGCAAGGCGCCGGTCAGTCTCACCACCACACTGAAGGACTTCAACCGGGCGACCGCGACGACCAACACCAGCCAGATCGCGTCCTATGCCGTGCCGGTCGTACTCGTGATCAAGAAGAACTCGGCGACCCTCGCCAATCTGGTCGACTGGCTCAAGGAGCACAGCACGACGCACGGCACCGACATGGTCGACCAGCCGATGCTGCTGATCGACGACGAGGCCGACAATGCCTCGATCGACATCAAGTACGGCAAGGGCGAGACGTCGCGGATCAACGGCCAGATCCGCGAGCTCCTCGCGCTGTTCCGGCGCAGCTGCTATGTCGGCTACACAGCCACCCCGTTCGCCAATATCTTCATCGATCCCGATACCGATGATGAGGTCAGGGGGCAGGATCTGTTCCCGCGCCACTTCATCTTCGGCCTTGACGCCCCGACCAACTATTTCGGCGCACGCAAGGTGTTCATCGACGGAATTCCCGACGAGGAGGACCAGCGGCCCGATCACATCCGCTACATCACCGACAATGGCGACGTGCTCCCTGTGAAGCACAGGATCGATCATGCGCTGACCGCGCTGCCGGAAAGCATGCTCGACGCCCTGCGCTCCTTCCTTGTCGCACGGGTCATCCGCAACCTGCGGGGGCAGATCGCGCAGCATGCCTCTATGCTGGTCAACGCCTCACGCTTTACCGGCATCCAGGGCCTCATCCGCAACCGGCTTCACCAGAAGCTCAAGGAGATCGAGGATGCCGTCCGCGTCGATGGCGGCCGGCCGGAGGCGGCGGAATACAATGACGAGATCGGCGCGATCCATCGCTGCTGGGAAGAGGAATATGCCGACGCGGGCCCTGCCTGGGACGAGGTTCGCAAGGGCCTGCTTCCGGTTATCGCCTCGACGCAGGTCGTCGCCGTCAACGCGGCGTCTCCGGGGGGGCTCGACTATGAGGGTGGCGGCGCCGGGCAGACGGTGGTCGCGGTAGGCGGCTTCTCGCTGTCGCGCGGCCTCACGCTCGAAGGACTGACCATCTCCTACTTCCTGCGCAGCTCGGTGATGTACGACACGCTGATGCAGATGGGGCGCTGGTTCGGCTACCGGCCGGGTTACGAGGACCTCTGCCGCATCTGGATGCCGGTAGAGGCTGCATCCTGGTATGCCCATATCGGCGAGGCGACCGAGGAGCTTCAGCTCGAGCTCAAGCGCATGCAGCAGGCGAATGCCACCCCCGAGCAGTTTGGCCTGGCGGTCCGCAGCCACCCCAGCGCGCTGATGGTTACCGCACGCAACAAGATGGGCGCGGGACAGAAGCAGGTCATGGTAGGGCTGTCGAACAGCTTCATCGAGACGGTGAAGCTGTCGGCGGCGGCACGGGCGCTGCAGCTCAACCGGTCTGCCCGGGATCAGCTGCTCGAGGATATCGCTACCGAGGGGCACGGACCCGACAGCGCCGGGAAAGTCACCGGCGGGTACCTGCTTCGCGACGTGCCGTGGCAGCATGTCGACGCGTTCCTGCGCTCGTTCGAGAACGAGCGGGAATCGGTTCTCACCGACCCGCGCCCCGTCCGCCAGTACATCGCCGAACGCGCGCACGACGAGCTCGGCAAGTTTGACGTCCTCATCGCGAGCCTGCAACCGGGGCCCGACCGGACGCCTGTCAACATTGGCGGCTGGCCGGTCATCCCGCCGCAGCGCAGCCTCGGTGAGCAGGAGCTGAGACGCGGCGTTCTCGCGATCAGCGGCAAGAAGGCCCGGCTTTCATCCCGCGGCATCGAGAAGGTCGGGCTTGCGCCCGAGGTCGCCCGGCAGACCGAGGAAGCCTATGAGCGCGAGGAGCTCGCGACGAAGCAGGATGGCTCCGGCCGCGAGCGTCCGAACTATCCCGACCGAATCTATCGCGCGAAGCGGACACGCCCGTTGCTGGTGCTCTACAATATCGCCCTCAAAACCGAGGGCCTGCCCGAGGCACTTGTCGGCTCGGTGCCGCCCGAGCCCGTCGTCGCATGGGCATTGAGCTTTCCGGTCTCGGCGCGCCCCGACAGGAAGGTCGAGTATATCCTCAACCCAGTCGCCCTGCGCGAGCTGTTCGGCGACGAGGACAGCGACGAGGACAGTCTCGATGACTGAGCGCGACCCCTGGGCAGCGCTCTCGGCCGGCGCCGTGGATGCGCGACGCGTCGATCCCGACGGCAGACATGATTTCTTCTGGATTGTCTCCGGCAAGGCCGAGCCGGGGCTGTTGTTGCAGATCGCGCCCGGCGTCGCCGAGCCGAAGCCGTTACCGAAGCTTCGCAACCTCGAGATCAGATTCCAGGACGTAGCAGGGGGTCGGGCGCTCGTCCTGTTCCTGAAGGACGCCGATCAGCGGGAGCTGTTCCAGAGCCTGTGTCTCGATATCGTCCGCGCCGCCGAGCCGGGTACAGACAGCGCGGATGCGCTGATCAGGGCAGTGCGCCGGGCCATGCGCTGGCACCACCTTCTCCGCGGGGGGCGCAACGACCTGCTGAGCATCGAGGAGCAGCGCGGCCTGCTCGGCGAGCTGCAGTTCCTGCGACGTCTGATGGATCTGGTGGGGGCGCATTCCGCTGTCGATGCGTGGAAGGGACCTTCCGGCAGCTCGAAGGACTTCGAGCTCGATCGCTGTCTTGTCGAGGTGAAGGCACGCCGCGGCGCTGCGAAGCCCTTCGTCCAGATCTCCTCGGAGGACCAGCTCTCCGATGTCGACGGCTGCAGCCTGTATCTGGTGGTCTCCGCGGTCGACGCTGCGGTCAAGCCGGACGGCAGGACGCTCACCGACTACGTCCTCGAGCTTGAGAAACTGTACGCGGCGGCCGAACCCGAGGCGTACCGGCTCTGGGAGCAGGCGCTGATCGATGCCGGCTTCGATTTCGATGACGACTATTCGGACCGGCGCTGGACGCTGGGAAAGACTGCCGAATTCGAGGTTGCCGGAGACTTTCCGCGGATAACGCCACCGCTGAAGACCGGCGTCTCCGGCGTCCGGTACAGCATCGCGCTGGACGCATGTGCACCATTCCAGGTCGAGCCGGGCGTGCTCGAGGGGCTGATCATACGGGGACTGGGAAATGGAACAGCTGAATGAATTCCATCGCGAGTTTCTCGCGGAGGTTCAGGGCGAGGCCGACGCGCAGGGACTGATCACGACCGAGGCCTTCCTCGAGAAGATGGGCGAGATCCTCGACGAGGCCGGCGAGCTTTCCTCCTTCGCACAATGCTATCACGAGGGTGTTTTCAAACAGAAGCCGGTTCAGGTCGATGGGTTCGGGTGGGATGCGGACGATGAGGAAGGTGTCCTCAGTCTCGTAATCTCGGATTTTCATCGTCATGCCGAGCCGGGCTCTATCATGAAGGCGGAAGCAAACAGGCTTCTCGCACGGGTCGTGCAGTTTGTGATGGCCTCGCTGGACGCAGGCTATCGGGAAGGCCTCGAGGAGAGCAGTCAGGCATTTGCGCTGGCGGATCTGATCCGGCGATGCTGGAAGAAGATTACCAAGATCAAGCTGATCCTCGTCACCAACCGGATCTACAAATCGCGGACCGACGCCCAGTCGGTCGGCAGGATTGGCGAGATCCCCGTCACGTCGAATGTCTGGGACCTCGGGCGAATCCAGCGTTTCATCGAGGCCGGTCAGACGCGCGAGGACCTCGTGATCGACTTCGCCGAAGATTTCGGCGAGGCGATCCCGGTGCTGCGGGCCTCGTTCGATGGTGCACCCCTCGAAAGCTATATCGCAGTGATTCCGGGTACGCAGCTCGCGGCGATCTATGACCGCTGGGGTGCGCGCCTGCTCGAGGCGAACGTTCGCAGCTTTCTGCAGGCCCGAGGCAAGGTGAACGGGGGCATCCGGGATACGATCCGCAAGGATCCCGCGATGTTCTTCTCGTATAACAACGGCCTGACCACCACCGCCGAGAGCGTCGAGGTCGCCAGCATCGGGGAAGGCCTGTTCCTGATGTCGGCCTCGAACTTCCAGATCGTCAATGGTGGTCAGACGACCGCATCGATCCACGCCGCCCGCAAGCTTGCCGCCGAACAGCTTAAGGACGTCTACGTCCAGATGAAGTTGACGGTGGTGCCGCCGGAGCACTCCGAGACGGTCGTTCCGAACATCTCTCAATTCGCCAACAGCCAGAACAAGGTCAATGCGGCCGACTTCTTTGCCAACCATCCGTTTCATATCCGGATGGAGGAATATTCTCGCCGCATGCTCGCTCCCGCCGGGGAGAACGGCTATCGCGAGCACAAATGGTTTTATGAGCGCGCCAGGGGGCAATTCGCCGACGAAAGGGGGCGCCGGACGCCGGCGGAACGGAAAAGCTTTGATGCGATATTCCCGAAGAGTCAGTTCTTCACAAAGACAGATCTGGCAAAATTCGAGAATTCGTATCGCTGCAAACCGCATATCGTCAGCTACGGCGCGCAGAAGAACTTTGCCGAGCTCGCGAGGGCGATCGGTGAGGAGTGGGGCAAGAACGACGGAGCAGCGTTCGACGAGGCGTGGTTCCAGCGGCTGATCGCCAAGGCGATCATCTTCCGACACCTCGAGCGGATCATTCCCGCCCAGACCTGGTACACCGGCGGATACCGCGCGAACATCGTGACCTATGCGATCGCCAAGGTCGTGCACGATGCCGATGCGCGCGGACGCGTTCCTGACCTGGACGCGGTCTGGCGCCTGCAGCGCGTCCCGGCCGCGCTCGAGCAAGCCCTTCTCGCGGCAGCCGAGGCGGCGAACGAGGTGATCACCAACCCGCCGCCGGGCGTCCGGAACATGAGCGAGTGGGCAAAGAAGCAGGCGTGCTGGGCTAGACTAGCCAGTTGCAGTGTTGCCTATGACGCCAGTTTCGAAACCGTCACTATCGAGCGCGACGCATTGCGCGCCGTCGATCGCGACACCCGGGTCGCGAAGCGCCAGCTCAACGGAATCGAGGCGCAGCGCGAAGTGGTGAACCAGGGAGGCGAATACTGGTCGCAGCTTCTCGCTTTCGGCAAGTCGATCGGGAAGCTGGCGCCGAAGGAGGCCGGCATCCTCCAGGCGTGCACCTTGCTTCCGCGCCGCGTTCCGACCGAAAAGCAGTGCCTCGCGGCAGTGGCAATCGCGGACAGGCTCGAGCAGTATTACGACGCCGTCGCCTGACGTCGATCAGCTCGCCCATCCCGCTGTGGGCCCTTCCGCACATCTCCGGGGAGACCATCGCTTACGGTTCGCGATCTGTCCCCCGTCGTCTGCGCCGCCGCTGACCGGCGGTCGAGTCGTCCTGCACTGACGATTATCGCCGATCGCTGTAAACCGCAGCGAGTATGTCCGACACGGCCCGCAGCCGCCGGCGATGATATCGCTCAAGCAGCGAGGTCAGACTGCGACCGTCGCCATCCAGCAATCGGTCGCGTATTCCCTCGTGCTCCTCGACCAGGTTGTCGAATATCCGGAACTCCGCTCTGCGCAGCGGAGCGAGGCGGCCATTCAACTGCGCAATCGCCGCGACATGCTCGGCACTGCCGCTGGCACCGGCGATCTCGAGAAACAGCCGGTCCATCGCCTCGCCCGGGTCCATCTGGTCCACTGACAGGCGCTCCCGGGTTGCGGCAGGTCCGGCACGAAGGTTCCTCGTTGCGAGCGCCAGCAGCCTCGCACGCCAGCTATAGAGGTCGCGCAGGCCCGCTTCGGTCGGGAGGGGCACGCGAAAGCCATTGTGATTTGGTGCTTCCACGAGACGCTCGCCGGTGAGGCGATGCAGCGCGTCGCGCACCGGTGTGATGCTCGAGGCGATCTGTCTCCCGATGGCCGCAGGTTCGATCGGGCTCCCGGGTGGGAGCTCTCCCTCTGTGAGCATTCGCCTGAGCTCGGTGTAGACACGTTCGAAGGTCGCGCCGGGACTCATCGCCTACGCTCCGGCGCGCTGCCCGGCGACATGCGCCTCGATCAGCGCCTGCTGGTCGGGCCGAAGCGCATCGATCGCGCCGATAGTGCCGGCCGGTTTGTCCTGAAGCAGAACCGACGGGCATTGCCCCTCGTAATTGCCGAGATTGGGGCGGTGCTGGCGATAGCCGACCAGCTGGGCCAGCTCCTTCGGAAAGTGACGCGCCATCTCAGGCGGATAGGCGAGCCACTGGTTCTCATAGGGCTTGAGCCAGCCGAGACAGTAGCTGACGATCGCCCCGCGACGGACCGTAAAGCTGCGGTTGCCGCCGGCGCCATGCAGCGTCGAACCAAGAAAGAGCAGCGCGTCGCCCGGGTCGAGCTCGACCGCCACCGGCTGCGCGTCAGGGTCCGGCTCGAGCGCCTTGCACCCATGACTGTCCGGCCAGATCAGCGTGGTACCGTTGAGCTCCCGGTACGGCGTGAACGGCCACATCACGTTGAGCAGATACTCGGTCTCGCCGATCGCGCCCCGCCACATGTCCTGGTCCCGGTGGGGAAGCTGCGGCAGCGCGCCGGGGTGGAGCGCGATCGCTTGCGTCAGGTTGAGCTGCAGGCAGTCGCACCAAGGGCCGAGGACTTCGTTCGCGATCGCGAGGATGTCGGCATGCATGACCAGCTTTGCAGCGTGCGGGCTGCGCGCGAGCAGCCGGCCGAAGCGCCTGGTCCGCTCGCCATAGAAGCCGCCCTGGCAGAATGGTGTGTGCAAAAAGGCGTCGGCGAGGTCTGTGTCGAGATTCGCGATGGTGCTTCGGGGAAGCGCGTCCTTTATGATGGCATAGCCATGTTCGCGGAGCTGCCCGACGATGGTGCTCGCCGCATCTGCTTGTGCGGGATGCAGGGGGTGCGTCGCCATCATGCGGCCTCCGCTTCGAGGAAATGGCCCGGCGGCAGGATGCCGCTGGCGGCGAGCAGCGCGGGCGTTTCCGCAGTGATTTCAATTTTGAGGGCGCCGAGCGTCATCCCGTCGATGGTTTCGGGTTGACCGAGCGGCCTCGCGTCCCAGCCGAATTCGAGAATCTGGTCGAGCCAGCCCTGTTCGGCGACGCCGGTATAGGCCGTGATGCCGTGCTCGAGCGCATAGTGCGCAAGTCCGGTGACCAGCGCGTCACGCCACCGCCGCCGTTCGGCCGCGCGAAGGCTGCGATCGAGGCAGAAGCGCGTGATCTCGTAGGTGTGGGGGCCCGTTGGCGGAGCCTCTTCGCACAGATCGGCGAACAGCGTGTCGAGGATGTGCGGCCGGGTCGTCGGAAGCAGCCGTGCCGAGGCGAGATGGTTCTGCGCGCTGTCGGCGAGGATCAGATAGCGAGCGTGCGTGTCATCGAACTGGTCGATCTCATATTTGCCCGCGAGCACCGGCACGTCCCAGCCGAGCAGGTCGACGAACACGCGCTTCCTCGCTTCGAACATCGCGCGCATCACCGCATCGCTGGCGGTGCTGCGCTCGTCCTGTGTGAACAACATGGCTGGACTCCCCTGGTGGAGCCCGGATGCTCGGCGCGTCGCCCGGCAGTGACCACTCCCCAGAAATGGGGAGTTTACCGCTTCAGCGCATCGGTGAAGGTGAGTGCCCCGTCATAGAGGGCGTGGATCGCGAGTTGGGTCCGGTTGGTGACTCCGTAGCGGCTGCGGGCCTCCTTCATGTGCTGGATCGCCGTGTCATGCCCGATGCCGAGGATCTGCGAGGTCTCCCAGTCCGACTTGCCGCGCGCCGCCCAGTAGATGCAGTCGCGCTGACGGTCGCTGAGCCGCGGCCGGTCCTGGTCGGTACGCCTGACCCCCGAAAGGCGCCGGGCGCCCTCGAAGGCGGTGGCGCCGACGAACTGCGCGAGTGGCATCCATTCGGTGCGGAAGGTCCGCCCGTGCGCTGTGGCGAACGAGCAGGACCCCGCCGACTCGCCGGGTACGTGCGCGGGCACGGTGAACCCGTCCGCGAGGCCGACGCGCCGGGAGTGTGCAAGAATCTCCTCGTCACGCTTTGTAATGACGATGAGCTGCGGGAGCCTCGACCAGGGGAAGCCGACGCTGGTCAGATGGCTCGCGCGGTGCACAGGGTCCGACGGCCCGAGCCGCTCGGCGTCGAACCAGGCCTCCCATTCACCAGGGTAATTGTGGACCCGGATCGCGGGCTGCGGCGCCCGCGGAACGTCGACATGATGGGCCAGCGCATAATGCTGAAAGCCCATCTCGTGCGCGATCGCTTCGAGCAGTGTAGCGAGTTCGTCGATTGTCGCCGCGGTCTCGACCGCGAATGCAAATGCCTGAGCCGTCTTGAGGACCATGTGCCGCGCCATACCGTTGCGGGACGCGCCCCAAGCCGCAGCGTCCGAGCCTCAGCCGTGCCGGCTCCGCACGCGCCGCTTTCCCATCGGCGCAACGGACGGATCGATAAGGGTTTTCTGGTAATAGGTTCGCTGCGAAGGAGCAAATGCGTCTGTTATTTCTTGAGGCCAGGGTGCTGTTCAGCCTTGTTATCGTCTCTGGCTTCAGCCGGACGCGGCGATGGGGCCCGCGCCTGAAAGCCGTCCCGACTGGCGGGACAGCGCGCCCTATCGCGCGCTGATCGGCATCGATCGCGCCGGGCTCGCCTGGGAATGGCTTCGCCGCGACCCGGCCTACGCGGCGATGAGCGCCAGGCTGCGCGGTGGAGACGTCAGCGGCGACGCGCAACTCCAGATGGAGGCGGGCGCCCGGGCTTTCGGGCTGTGCTTTCGCCGAGGATGCTGCGCGGCCTGCGCCAGCGGCACGCCTCTTGTGGCATGCAGACCTCGATCCGTTCGTACTGCAGGTGCGGGCGATCCCGGCGGAAGGGTCGGATCCGGAGGCGATCGACCTTGCTCGCCTGGCGCGCTGGATGACGATCGTGCGCGGCGGAGAGCGTGAGCATGTCGCCTTGTCGGATGGCTGGCATCGCATCCGCATCGACGTGGTCGAAGGGACACTGGTTGAAGAAGGGCCCGCCCGGCTCGACTATCTTCTGTCGGGGCTGACCCGGGTCGATGCCCATGTCCTGACGCTCAGGCGCATGCTCGGGCTCTGGCACAGCGGCCGCTTCACCCGGACCCTGTATCCGGCCGAGCCGGGTCTGCCCCGACGCCTCGAGACGCTTCGTGTTGGCGATGCCCTTTCTGACGGCGCATCCTATCGTGAAATGGCGGTAGCCCTGTACGGCGAGGAGCGGGTTCGTGCCGAGTGGAAGGGGCGCTCGGATTTTCTCATGTCGCGCGTGAGGCGACGGACGGCCGAGGCTCGGGCGATGCAATCCGGGGGCTGGCGTGCGCTTCTGAAAGCGTGACGATCGGTACCGCATCCCACGAGTATCACCAGCCTCGCGCGCTCGCTATGAGGCCGGACAGGAACAGCGCACCGGAGACCCATCCAAGCATGGGCGCAAGCCACGCACAGCGATACCTGCGTCTTCTCGATGCCCTGAATTTCGCCTCAGCCCAACGCAGGCGCCGGCCTGTAATCGCGACCCGGCTCCAGTACGCATCCTGGTGACGCAGCAGTTCGGCGAGCCTTCCGTACATCTCCTGTACGACCATCGCGCCGAACATCGCGAAAATCACGCCAGCGCCGAACAGGATGACCGGCAGGATATGTCCTTTTGCTGCTTCCCGCGCGTTCAGGAATGCCGCGGCGCCGCCTCCGTTAAGAGCGAATAACGATGCGGTAAGCCATCGAGAAATGGTGCCATATTCCGTCGAGACAAACGCAGCCTGTTTGTCGATGCGTTCGGTAGCTCGCCTCGCTCGAAGAATGATGGGATTGTCCGACACTCCGCTCGAGGTGCCACTGGCACCATTGCTGCACAAGGGGCGGGTGGAAGCGCATCGCCGATATCTGGCCCGGATCTGCACAAAGAATTCAGACCTGCGGAACTAGAGTTGGATATGCTTTACGTCGCAGGGGCCAACGCCGAAGATGAAGGTTATGCGACTGTCACGCGTTGATCTCGGCTTGAGGCGTTTTGGTCTCCGCTCATAAGCGTAAGGCTCTGGATTGGGGGTGAGGGAATGAATACGAGCACGCCTCCAACAGCGCAGCCTGCCCGGAATCCGTCCGAAACCTGGCGACGAATCGTCGGGATCGGGGGGCTGGAGCCACGAGGACGTGATAGCGACTTTGTCGATCTGGTCCGAACGGCGCTTGATCCTGACGCGAGCACGATAGTCGAGGCGCTCGCGACATGTCCGAACAATGAGACGCTGGTGCGGGCCGTGTTCGGCGTCGTGGCGCCGTTCAGTGCGATGTCGCAGGACATTGTCGACTTCATGCGCAGGGCCGACGCGCGGCGAGGGAAGGCTTCGATACAGATCGCGATCGAAAACTCGATCGTCGGGCTCGAGCATCTCGAGGAATTTGCGAAGACTCTTCGGCAAGCCCCGGGTGTGACCGAGATTTGGGACGCGACGATCCAGGACGCGTTCGATCTGGCGAATGCAGCCGGAAGAAGCGTGCAAGGCCGGACATTGCCGTTGGATGTGAAAAGCTGGCTGGCTGCGTTCGCACGAGGCGAGTTTCGCGAACTCCCGCCCAGTCTTCACCCTGAACGCGTCGCCGCTGAACTGGGCGATCTGGCTTCGATCGCCGCTACCGCTCTCGCTACGCTGCGCTCCGTTATCCGCTTCAGGGAAGAGAAAAGCACGTTGCTCGCGAAGTACCGGCATCCTGATTTCGGTGGAGGCAGAGTTCGGGATCCGATTGCTGTTGCGATGGCCGAACATGATCTGGTCGGCCCTTTGATCGGCCTCCTCGGTCAGGCGGCGATGGAGGAGGATCATTCCGCCCTGGTAGCCGCCATTCGTCCTGTGTTCGCACGAATTCCGCGCCTGCCCGTGTCGACGACGGGCGAGTTGGCGACGCTCGAGAAGGTGCTGTCTCTGCCGGCCTGGAAGAAGCGCTTCGAATTGTACGCGGTCTGGATCGCCACACGCATCGCTGGCGCGGTCGAGCCGGAGCGCGTGGCAGTCCACACCGATGCGCAAGGTGCGCTTCCCTTCGCTTTCAAGGCGACCCATCTCGCGACAATCGAGAGCGCCGATGGCGAGAAGCGTCTGTGGGCAGAGCGTCGGGAGCGATGTGTCGACCCGATCGGCAAGAACCGCACCGGCCACGTTCAGCCTGACTATGGCTTGTGGTTTGGTCCGGAAGGAGCCGATCGCTGCGATCTGATCGTCGAGGTCAAACACTATAAGACGCCCGCGCTGACCACGTTCGGCGCTGCGCTGGTGGATTATGCCAAGGCTCACCCGCACGCGACGACGGTGCTGGTGAATTATGGGCCCGAGGCAGGCGTCGCAGACCATGAACGATGGTCGCATCACGGCGTTCTGCGTCGTTGTCACGAGATCGGCGATTTGACACCGTATAATCGCGTCGCGTGCGACGCGTTTCGGGAGTTGGTACGAGAAGCCGCCGGACCTGAACCGCACCCTCGGCTGCTCTTGCTTGATGTTTCGGGCTCGACTAGCGATGGAGACGGCGGGTTGCGGACAAGGAGCGTTGCGAGAAGCTGGCTCAGCGCTCCCGAGCAAGCCCACCTCAAGCGGGTAGTAGCAGCCTCGGAGGCGATCCAATGGGACCTGCCGCTGGTCGAGGCAGTGGCGAGGCTGGACAAACCCGTCGACGCAGCGGGCGGCGATCCTCTCGCCGTGGCGCAGGAGTTGTTGCACGGCGCAAAGCGCATTTGGATCGCGACTGATTCCTCAGGGGTGTCCGCATTCAAGACCGCCGGCTTTCGCCACTTTCGCCACCTTCGCCACATGACCGGCATCGATCTCGTCGAAGTCGGCAGCAGCTAACCTGAGTCGGGTGAGGCAGTACGAGGCAACTATCCGCGCGTGAGCCACAGGTGGCTTTGACCGGCGACCTCCGCTTGGGCCGCATTGGCCTCTCGGCCTTCGGAGCAGTCAGAATTGTGCGGACCTGCCAGGTTGGAACCCGCACCATGTCGAAAACGCGAGCCTTCTGCACGGCTCGTTGCGGAGCAAGGCGCAACCACCTCAGCCTGGGAGGCAAGACCAGTCGTCGAGCGACTTTGCGGCTGCCGCGGAGGTGAAGCCGCTGAGTCCCGGGTGCTTGAGGTTGGTCTTGGTGAGCCGCAGCGCTTCTGTCTGTGACATGATGTAGAAACGGTCGGCCGTCCGGTCGATGCCGGTCGGGCTCATGCCGAGGCGCACCAGCATATAGAATAGCCCGGGTGTGGGCTGCTTCGGCTTCACCATCCACGACCCCGGTTTGCACTTGCCCTTTACGTCCACAATGAAACTCGCGCCGCTGGGAGCCCGCACGACGAGGTCGGCGAGGGGCGCGTTCGGCCCCAGGGTCAGGCTGACAGAATAGCCGCGCCGGGTCAGCTCGCCCGCTGCCAGAAAGACCGCGGCCCATTCGGCCTCGTTCCGGGTCATGGTCATCTGTCCAGGCTAAAGGGCACCCGTTTAGGTTGCGTGAACCGTGGCCAGTGCCTCTCGACGCGGCAGGCGGGCGCCTCGCCGGCGATGCAGGACCGAGCGCAGGATCTGCGGTGCGCACACTGCGGCTGCAGGCAGCCACAGGGTTCGCGCGTCTTTATTCACCCGCGCAGCACACTTGCCTTGGACCTGGGGCACGGCGGCGGCTGGCCCCCTTGGCCCGCGTGCACGCCGCCGCGCCGGCGGTGTCGGCAAGAGTGCGTTCTTTGCTTTGCATCGCGTTGCCGCGACCGCGCTCTACGGCGCTTCGCGCCGCCGGGCCGCGGTGCGTCCCGGCCTGGCGGTGACGATCGCTGGCGCTTGTGCTGCGGTCGGTGCGCTTCGCGCTCCGGCTCTTTTGGTGGCCGATCCCGGATGCGCGGGATGGCCGGCGCGCCCTTCTGGGCCTGCTCGGGCGCGGCGCAACCCGTGGCTTCGCCTCGGGTCCTCCACTCTCGTTCCGGCCTGCGGTGCGCCCCGCCCTCAAGTCGCGGGCCCGTCCGGGCTTCCTCGCCGCCCACCCCGCTTTCCGGGGTCGGGTGCGGATTTTGGGATGAGGAGGCCGGGTCATGGGCAGGAGTGGCGGATGTCGGGTGCGTGGAAAGGCGGGCGGGCGCGAGCCGCGCGCGTCACTCTATGACGAGGTGACGGGGCGGATCGTCGCCGAGCTGGAGGCCGGACGCTTCCCATGGGTGCAGCCTTGGGAAGCCGCCGCCGCGGTGCCGGGACTGCCGCGCAATGCTGGATCGGGCCGCGCCTATTCGGGGATCAACGTGCTGATCCTTTGGGGTGAGGTCATCATGCGCGGCTATGCCTCGCAGGGCTGGCTCACCTTCCGGCAGGCGCTGGAAGCGGGCGGATGCGTCCGCAAGGGCGAGCATGGCGTCGGCGTGGTCTATGCCGATCGGTTCGTCCCCAGGGAGGCGGACAAAGGGACGCTCCGGGGGAGCGCCACCCCGCCGAACGGGGATGAACCGCCCGAGAGAGCCATCCATTTCCTCAAGCGCTTCACCGTGTTCAACGTCGCGCAGTGCGACGGCCTGCCCGAGCGGATGCTTAGCCGCGCCGCGCCGCTGCCGCCGCGCGAGATCGTGCCCGTCGCCGAGGCGCTGATCGCGGCGACGGGCGCGGACTTTCGGATCGGCGGAGCCGAGGCCTATTATGCGCCGGGCGAGGACTATGTCCGCGTGCCGCCGCAGCCCGCGTTCCGGCACCAGATCGATTATTACCGCACCGCGCTCCACGAGCTTGGCCACTGGACCGGACACGCCTCGCGATTGGGCCGCGACCTGTCCAACCCGTTCGGCAGCGCGGGCTATGCGCGCGAGGAACTGGTTGCCGAACTGGCCTCGGCCTTCCTCTGCGCCGCGCTCGGGATTCAGCCGACCGCCCGCCATGCCGACTATCTGGGATCGTGGCTGGCGGTGCTGCGCGCCGACAATCGCGCGATCTTCCGCGCCGCGAGCCTTGCCAGCAAGGCCGCCGACTATCTGCTCGCCTTTCAGTCCGAGGCTCCGGCGATGGAGGTGGCGGCATGATGCTCCTCACCCCCGAGCTTCGCGCCGCGCTCCACGCGCAGTGTGACAGCGAGGCCACGGACAAGCGCCCGCTGGTGAAGCTGTTCAATCCGCTCTCCGCCGCGACATGGCTGGCGAGCGAGCTGGCCGAGGACGGCGACACGCTGTTCGGGCTCGCCGATCTCGGCTTCGGCTGTCCGGAACTCGGCACTTTCTCGCTTCGGGAAATCGAGTCGCTGCGCCTTCCCTTCGGGCTGCGCATCGAGCGCGACCTGCTTTTCGCGACCGATCTGCCCCTGTCGGTCTGGGCGGATCGGGCGCGCAAGGCGAGGTCGATCCTCCAGGCCGAGACGCTGTTGCGCCGGGCGCGGGACACCGCAACCAGAATTGCCGACCGGTTTCCGCCGTCCGGGTGACGGCGGGAAAGGCGCGCGGCGCGCCTTTCGCCGCAATCCCGAAAGCCGGTCCCGCCCCACTTCTCAAGATGAAACGGGCCCGGCGCTCACAAGGAGCAGAGACATGAAACTCCAATTCATCGAACTCGACAAGCTCTATGTCGACAAGGCGAACATGCGCTTCGCCAAACGCCCGCCGGACGTCTCCGACATCCTGCCGAGCGTGCGCAAGCGCGGCATCCTCCAGACCCTGATCGTGCGGCCGGGCGACGAGGACCGCTTCGGCATTCTCGCCGGTTCCCGCCGCTTTCGCGCCGGGCAACTGATCGCGGAGGAGCGCGCCGGGACCGGCGAGGCCGGGGCCGAGCCGTTTCAGTTTCCCTGCGCGATCCTCGAGGCGGGCGACGATGCCACCGCCGTCGAGGCGTCGCTGATCGAGAATATGGCGCGGCTCGACCCCGACGAGGTGACGCGCTGGGAAACCTTCGTGCGGCTCGTCAAGGAAGGCCAGTCGCCGGAGGAGATCGCCGACACCTTCGCGCTGCCGGTGCTCGCGGTGCGGCGCACGCTTGCGCTCGGCAACCTGCTGCCGCGCATCCGCGACCTGTATCGCCGCGACAAGATCGATGCTGCGACGGTCCGCCAACTGACCCTTGCCAGCAAGGCGCGGCAGAAGGACTGGCTGGGGCTGTGGGACGCGCCCGACACGCATTGCCCCACGGGCTGGCAATTGCGCGGCTGGCTGTTCGGCGGGCAGGCGATCTGCGCGCGCTATGCGCTGTTCGATGTGGATAAGAGCGGCGTGGCGCTGGTCGCCGACCTGTTCAACGAGGAACGCTATGTCGCCGATGCCGATGCGTTCTGGACCGCGCAGCGTGCGGCGATCGAAGCGCGGCGCGCCGCCTATCTCGAAGCGGGCTGGACCGGCGTCGAGGTGAGCCCAGCCAGCGAGCATTTCCAGCATTGGGAATATGAGAAGGCGCCCAAGCGCAAGGGCGGACGCGTCTATATCGACGTGCGCGCCAGCGGCGAGGTCGTGTTCCACGAGGGCTATCTCAGCCGCAAGGAAGCGAGGCGCATCGCGCGTGGCGAGGAACCGGCAAGCGAACAGCCCAAGGCCGTGCGGCCTGAAATCACCGGCCCAATGCAGACCTATATCGACCTGCATCGCCACGCCGCAGTTCGCGCCGCCTTGCTGTCGCGCCCCAAGGTCGCGCTGCGGTTGATGGTCGCCCATGCCATCGCCGGCTCGCATCTCTGGCGGGTGGAGGCCGAGCCCCAACAGGCGCGCAGCGACGCGATTGCCGAGTCGGTTGAGACCTGTCGCGGCGAGACGGTCTTCGACGCGAAACGCCGTGCGGTGCTTGGCACGCTTGGCTTCGATCCCGAGACGCCGAGTGTGTGCGGCGGCCGCGTCGAGGGCCCGGACGGGGATCGGCTGACCGCGATCTTTTTCCGCCTGCTCGACCTGAGCGATGCGAAAGTCATGGACGTGATCGCGGTGCTGATCGGCGAAACGCTGGCGGCCGGGAGCCCGGCGGTCGAGGCGGTCGGGCTGGAGCTGGGGCTCGACATGGCGCGCTGGTGGCAGGCCGACGAGGCGCTGTTCGAACTCATCCGCGACAAGGAAGTCCTGCAGCTGATCGTCGCCGAGGTGGCAGGCAATACGGTCGCCAACGCCAATGCCGGCGAGAAGGGTGCGACGCTCAGGAAGATCGTCGCCGACCATCTTGCCGGGGCGGGTGGCCGGATTAAAGTCGAAAACTGGGTACCGCGCTGGATGACCTTCGCGCCCGCCGCCTACACGACCCGCGGCGGCGTCGGCACCGTGCGTGCCCATGCCAAAGCCGAGGCTGCGCGGCCAGTGCCAGAGCAAAATCCCGCTCCCGAAGTCACCTCCGAACCGCAGGCGCTCGCCGCCTGACATGTGTCCGGGGCGGCGCTGCCGCCCCGGACTTCCTCATCTTCTGCACCAATTTGGCTTGGGCTTGCCGCGCGGCCACCAGTTCGCGGCGCCCTGCTGGACAAGCGTCGTCGCGACGTCGCGCCCGTCCAGCCGGACGCGCGCGACGGTCCGGTTGTAGCTGCGTCCGACGCGCTCGATTTCCACCGTTCGCCCCTTGAGCAGTGCGATCGCCGCCCCCGTCGCGTCCTTGCCGCGCGCGAGTTCGGCGCGGCATTTGGCGTTGCCCGGTTGCGTCTCGGGCGCATCGATCCCGGCGATGCGGATGCGCTCGCCGCTATCCAGCCGGAAGGTGTCGCCATCGGTGACCCACGCAACCACACCCGATTGCGGCGCTTGCGCGGCGCCGGCGAGAATCAGCAGCAGCGGGGCCAGCAGCTCAGTGCGCGGCACGCCGGATCACCTTTTTGGTCCCACCGCAGAGCGAGCAGGCATCGACCCCGCGCTCGAATCCGCCCTGGCCGGCGAGCTCGCGTGTTTTGTGGTTGGCGTGTTGCCGGACGCTGAGGCCCAGCCGCTCGGTGATGCAGTCGTCGCACACCGGCTCGGGCGACAGCCGCTCGATCAGTGCCCGCACTCGGTCCAATACCGTCATGTCATTCCCCCTGAGGCGGCTCTTGTAGCGCGCCCGTTCGCGTAAGGCAGCACGGGTGCGGCGAGCCGGGAATGTCGTAGTGAGCCGTGCCGATAGGCGAATCCCGGCATCTCCTCGTCTTCGAGCAGCCGCTTGCGGCCTCTTTCAGGATGGCCGTCTGGCACCGCGCGGCCTGAGGCCAGCAACGGCGTCGCCGGCTTTCTTCCCCGGCCTGGGCGCTACGCACCCCGCGCCTTCCTCGCGAGGCAAGAAAGCCGGCTTTGGCCGCCCTTCGCTTCGCTGCGGCCCGGCCCTGCGGGCTCGGGTGCATGCCGGCCGCTGGCGGTGCCGGATCGACGCCATCGAGGCCGCACTGGCGCGGCTTCGAGACACAAGGAGACGTATCATGGCCACCATCGGCAGCTTCACCCGCGATGACAACGGCGTGTTCACCGGCACCATCCGGACCCTGACGCTCAATGCAAAGGCGAGCATCAAGCCCTCGAGCAAGGATCACGACAAGGCGCCCGATTACCGCGTCACCACCTCGGCGGGCGTCGAGTTCGGCGCCGGCTGGACGAAGACCTCGCGCGAGGACCGGCCCTATGTCTCGGTCAAGCTCGACGATCCCTCGCTGCCCGCGCCTATCTACGCGACCCTGGTCGAGGGCGAGGGCGGCACGCACAACCTGATCTGGTCGCGCTGAGCGGCAAGCGCCCCGCGCCTCACCGGCGTGGGGCGCACCCGGGGGTGTCGAAATCGACTATCCCGGTTTTCGACACTCCCCGGCCAGTGCCCCGCCGGTCATTTCCGGTGCCGACACGAGGCAGGAGATGCGAGGCTGTGGACAGCGACGATATCGACCGGGCAAGCAGCGCCAGGCGCGGCTCGCCCTTCCTCAATACCGAGCAGGCGGCGGCATGGCTGGGCCTCTCCGCTCGGACCCTGAAGCGGTTGCGCGTCGCCCGGCAGGGCCCGGTGTTCCGCCGACATTGCCGCTTCGTCCAATATCATGTCGATGACCTCGCGGCGTGGAGCCGCGAGCAGAGCGCGCGCGGAATCCGGTCGTGAGGCGCCCCCGCCCGCGCGCCGACACGCCGCTTCTCGCCTGGGGCGAGGCGCGCCACGCGCGCCATCAGCGCCGGCTGCACCGTCTGCGCCTTGCAATCCTGGGCGGCGCCGGACTGGTGCTGTTGGTGGTGCCGCCCGTTTATTCACCCGCGCCCCGGTTGGTGTGGAACGCGTCGGCCAGCGCGCCGATCGGCCTCTATTGGGTATGGCCGGGCGATGCGCCCGCACGCGGTGAGATGGCCGTCGCCTGGGCGCCACCGCGCTGGCGCAGGCTTGCCGCCGAGCGCCACTATCTCCCCGCCAACGTGCCGCTGGTAAAGCGCGTCGCCGCCGTGCCGGGCGATAGGGTCTGCGGCGCGGGAGCGTGGGTCTCGGTGGACGGCGTGGCCGTCGCGAGCCGTCTCGCGCGTGATCCCAGCGGGCGCGCCTTGCCATGGTGGCAGGGCTGCCACCGTCTCGCGCAAGGAGAATATCTACTGCTGATGGACGCTTTGGACTCGTTCGACGGGCGCTATTTCGGCATCAGCTCGGGCCATGATCTCGTCGGGCGGGCGAGGCTGATATGGCGGCGCTGAGCCTGATCGCACTAGCTCTGACAACGGCACCCCCCGCCGACGGCGTGGGGCGCTGGTCCGCCGAGATCGACGCCGCCGCGGCCCGCTGCGGCGTACCGGCCGAATGGATCGCGCGCGTGATGCGGGCGGAAAGCGGTGGACGGACCCTGCTCGCGGGGCGCCCGATCCGCAGCCGAAAAGGGGCGATCGGGCTGATGCAGCTGATGCCGGGGACCTGGGCCGAGCTTCGCCGCGACCTCGGCCTCGACGACGATCCCGACCTGCCGGCCGACAATATCGTCGCCGGCGCCTGCTATCTGCGGCGCATGTACGATCGCTTCGGCTATCCCGGGCTGTTCGGCGCGTACAATGCGGGACCCGCGCGCTATGCGGCCTGGCTCGCGGGCGAGACGAGCCTGCCGGGCGAGACCGCGGCCTATCTGCGCGCGGTCGGCGCGCTGGCGCCCGCCGCGCCGGTAGCGCCAACCGCACCGCGCGATCCGCTTTTCGTCGTACGGCGCGACACGCCCGCCGCCGCTCCGGAGGCGCGACCGCCGGCGACCGCGACAAGCCTTTTTGTGCTCCGTCGGCCGGTTCCGTGACATGGCGAGGGAGGAAGGGCTCGTCGTGAAATCCCAGCATGACGGACGGCAAAGCGGCCCTCAAGGCCCATGGGCCCCCCCGATTTGCTGCGCAAATCGGCCCCCCCCATGTCCGCTTCGCGGCGCCTCCGCTTGCGCTGCGGCGGCCCTGACCGCCGCTCCGCCGACCGTCCCCAGGAGGGCGTCCTCGATGTTGAGGACCGCAAGCGGAGACAGGTCATGGCACAGGTTCCAACCCTCTCGGACGCGGCAAATCGCGTGATGGCATCCCTCATCTCGGGGCTCGAGATCGAGTTCGGAAGGCAGGCGGGCGCGGCACTGGCGGCGCGCTTTCTGGAGGCAGAGGAAGTCGATTTCCACTGGGATGCGCGGCTTCAGGAGCGCTGGCTCGGCAGCTATCCTGGGGGCGACGAAGCCGATTTCGAGCTCGATCGGGTGCGGGTTCTCGGTCGGATCAACGGGCGCTGGTTCGTCGCGGTGATGATCGTCGATGGCGATGGTCGGGCGCACGGCATGCTCGGCAAGCGCAGCTTCGGGAGCGCGAAACGAGCTCGCGCGGCGTTCGCGGATGCGTGAAGGTCGCGCCTGTCGAAGCCGGGATGCGCTGTCGGATCGGCAGCGTGTCCCGGCTTTCTTTTTGCTCCGGGACAGAAGCCAGAAGGGGGATAAGGGAAAACAAGATAAAGGCAGTGTCTCGCGACCCTGCATAAATATCTGTCTGCACATCCTTTTTCGGCGAGACTCCTGGTCGGGCGCGCGAGACAGGCTGCGCGGGAATGGCGGAAATCCGTGCTTTCCTGCGCTTTTCCGCGAGATTCCGTGAGGCCGGCGGTGAGCGAGGACGAGTTCACGCCGAAGCTTGGCAAGCCCGGCGCCAGGGACGGCAAGCGCCTCGCCAGCTACGGCGGCCGCGTGCTTGCCGCGGCGCGCTTGGCGGGCAACAAGACAGGGGTGCGGGCGCGGCGGTTCGATGGCAGCCGGATCGGCCGCGGCGCGAGCATCGGCCGGCTGCTGTCGAGCCGCGACCGGTTCGCCGACACGCGGGCGCGGCGCGCGATGGTCAAGGTGCGGCTGGTGCGGATGGCCGGCAGCGGCTTCGCGGCGGCACGCGCCCACCTGCGCTACATCCAGCGCGACGGGGTGACGCGCGACGGCAATCCCGGCGAGCTCTACGGGCGCGACGTCGACACCGCCGACGGCAAGGCGTTCCTCGATCGCTGTGCCGGCGACCGCCACCAGTTCCGCTTCATCGTCTCGGCCGAGGACGGCGCCGAATATCCCGACCTCAAGCCCTATGTCCGCCGGCTGATGGCGCAGGCCGAGCACGACTTGGGCACCCGGCTCGACTGGGTCGCGGTCGATCATTTCAACACCGACCAGCCGCACACCCACATCATGCTGCGCGGCGTCGACGACCAGGGGCAGAACCTCGTCATCGCCCGCGAATATATCGCGCATGGCCTGCGCGAACGCGCCGCCGAGCTCGCCACGCTCGATCTTGGGCCCCGCACCGATCGCGAGATCCAGGATCGGCTGCGCCGCGATGTCGACCAGGAGCGGCTGACCGCGATCGATCGCCGGCTGCTTCGCAGGATGGACGCCGACCGGATCGCCGGCCCGGCGCACAACGATCCGTTCCAGCAGGCCGTCGCCACGGGGCGTCTGCGCAAGCTTTCCGCGATGGGCCTGGCCGAGGACCTGGGGCAAGGGCGCTGGCGGCTCGCCGACGGTCTGGAAGAGACGCTCCGCCGCATGGGCGAGCGCGGCGACATCATCCGGCTGATGCAGCGCGAGCTGACCGCATGCCGGCTCGAGCGGGCACAGGCCGACCGCGTCATCGAAGGCGACCTGCACGAGCCTGTGATCGGGCGCGTCATCAAGCGTGGCTTCTCCGACGAGCACCGCGACCGCCACTATCTGATCGTCGACGGAGTCGACGGCCGGGTGCATTATCTCGACGTCGGCGGCGCCGCCGCTGCCGAGCCCACGCCCGAGGGCGCCATTGTCCGCGTGTCGCCGCGAACGGCAGCGGTCCACGAGGTCGATCGCACCATCGCCGCGGTGGCCGCATCGCATGGCGGACGATATTCGGTGGAGCTTCATCTCGAGCACGACCCGAAAGCCAGCCGGGCGTTTGCCGAGGCGCATGTTCGCCGCCTCGAAGCCATGCGGCGTACCGGCGGGGTCGAGCGGCTGACGGATGGCAGCTGGGCCATTCCGGACGACCATCTCGCGCGGGCGGCCGCCTATGAGGCGCGCCAGCTTCGCGACCGGCCCGTCGCGATCGAGACGCTGTCCGCGGTGCCGCTCGACCAGCTGCCCGTCGCCGAGGCCGCCACCTGGCTTGACCGGGCGCTCGCCGGCGACGAGCCGATGGTTGCGCGCGACGCCGGGTTCGGGCGTGAGGTCCGGGGCGCGCTCGCCGCGCGGCGGCAGTGGCTGGTTGAGCAGGGGCTCGCCGAGGTCGACACCGACGGCGCGATCAGGTTGAAACGGGGAATGCTCACGATACTCCGGCGGCGCGAGCTGCTCCGCGTCGCGAGCGGATTGCGCGAGGAGCTCGGCAAGGCGTTCGTCGAGCCCGGCCAGGGTACGAGGATCGAGGGGCGGTTGACCCGGAAGGTCGAGCTTGCGGGCGGGCGCTACGGCCTGATCGAGCGCAGTCGCGAGTTCAGCCTGGTGCCGTGGCGGCCGGTCCTGGAACGGCAATTGGGCAAGCCGGTGGCGGGCGTGATGCGGCCCGACGGGATCAGCTGGCAGATCGGGCGCGCTCGTGCCGGCCCCCAGATATCGTGAGCCGCCGGACTGCGTTCGGCCGCTTGCATCGGACAAACGATCAGTACCCGAGGCCCGGCGCACGAACCTCAGGAAGCCGTCGGCAGCCTGGTGCCGGCGATCCGCTCGACCACGCGTCGCACCACGTCCGAAGGCACGGCGAGGCCGATGCCGACATTGCCGCCGCCCGGCGCGATGATCGCGCTGTTCACGCCGATCGCCTCGCCGCGCATGTTGATCAGCGGCCCGCCCGAGTTGCCGGGGTTGATCGGCGCGTCCGTCTGGACGTAGCGCGGGCCGCCGTCGGAGGGACCGCGCAGCGCGCTGACGATGCCGGCGGTGACGGTCTGGCCCACTTCGAACGGATTGCCGATCGCGACGACATAGTCGCCGACGCGGGCCTTCGCGGAATCGCCGAGCGGCAGCGCCTTCAGGCCCCGCGCCGGGATGCGGAGCACGGCGATGTCGGTGCGCGGATCGCTGCCGAGCAGCTCGGCCTCGACCTGGCGCTCGCCGATGCCGACCGCGATCGCGCGTGCGTCGGCGACGACATGATGGTTGGTGACGACCAGTCCCCGGGCGGCGTCGACGACGAAGCCGGAACCCGCCGAGATGCGCGGCGCGAGCGCCTCGTCGGGCACGCCCAGGAAGTAGCGGTAATAGGGATCGCGCAGCAGCGGGTTCTGCGCATAGGGCGAGGGCTGGAGCACGGCGATGTTGACCACCGCCGGCGCGACCCGCTCGACTAGCGGGGCGAGGGTAAGCCGGTTGAGCGGTACCGCGTCGGCCGCAACCGGCTGAGCGCTCTCGGCGCGCGCCGGCTCGACGCTCGACAGCCAGTTCGCAGTCGCGCCGCCCGCGACGCCGCCGGCGAGCGTGAGGGCGATGGCCAATGCCGGGCGCAGCAACGGTTTCACAGAGGGCATCGACACGGTTCCTCCGATGCGGACCGCCAGCGGCAGCTTCGGCCGCTGGCGACCCATTTGTTCGCAAGTGATCAAGGGCGCGCCCCGTCAGGTGGCGCGCCCAGCGGTGGCTAGTGGCGCGTGCCGCGGGTCCCGATCGGGATCTTGCGGCCGCGGCTCGCTTCCTGCGACTTCGGCATGCGGACGGTCAGCACGCCGTCGCGGAAGTCGGCTTCGCACTTCGACTCGTCGGCGCCGTCGGGGAGCGCGATCGAGCGTTCGAAGCGGCCGTAATAGCGCTCCGACCAGCCGCGGTCCTTGTCCTGGTGCTCGCTCTTCTTCTCGCCGCGCAGCGTCAGCACGCCGTCATGGACCGTCAGCTCGACGTCCTTCTCGTTGAGGCCGGGCAGCTCGGCGGTGATGGTCACCTGGTCATCGGCTTCCTTCACCTCCAAGCTCGGCCAACCGAGACTGGCGTTGCCGAACGCGCCGCCGCTGAACAGGGGCGCGCGAAAGAAGTCGTCGAACAGCCGGTCCATCTCGCGGCGGAACTGTACGAAGGGGCTGCGCTCCTCGTTCTGGAAGAGCGCGGGCGCCGTGTTCTCCTGCCGGCGCCACGGGATCAGATCACGCATTGCCATGATTCACCTCCTTGGTTGCTGGCAAAGCGGGCCCGCCGCCCTGAGCGGCGCGGCGGACCCGGTGGACATCAGGCAGCCTCGAGCTGCTTGCTGCCTTCCTTGTCGGAGGCATCCTCGATGCGGCGGGCATTGTCGCCGCCCGAGCCGATCGCGATCTTGCGAGGCTTCATCGCCTCGGGAATCTCGCGCACCAGCTCGATCGAGAGCATGCCGTCGGCAAGCTCGGCGTTCTTCACCTGGACATAATCCGCCAGGCCGAAGCGGCGCTCGAAGTCGCGCGCGGCGATGCCGCGATGGATGTAGCGGCCTTCGTCGCTGTCCTGCTTGCGGCCGCTAACGACGAGCATGTTCTGCTGCGCGGTCACGTCGATCTCGTCGGGACGGAAGCCGGCCACCGCCATGTTGATGCGGTAGCGATCCTCACCGTCGCGGACGAGGTCGAACGGCGGATAGCCGTCGGTGATCTGGGTGGTGAGACCGTTCTCGAGCAGATCGAACAGCCGGTCGAAGCCGACGGTCGAGCGCCGGAACGGCGTGAAGTCGTAGTTGGTCCTCATATCCAAGTCCTCCTATGAGCAACGAGTCTATGAAGATGCGTCCGAGAGAGCGGACGCTCTCCATGCCGGATCCATGCCGGCATCCGGCGATAGCCTATCTGGTTCACGGCTTCGGGTTTTCAAGGGCCGTCGGTCGATGAGAAAACACGGCCGAGGAACGCCATGACCCTGCACCGTCCGACCGCCCGTTTTCTCCGGGATCACGCTCAGTCCCTCGGCACGCGACCCCGATGCGACGCGACGTCCAGCGCGGCCAGCACGCGGTCCAGCATTGCCGCGTTGCTCGCTGCCTTCGGCAGCTCCCGACGCGCGAAGCGCTGGAGCCGTTCGACGTCGCGCTGCGGGATCGCCAGCTCGACGGGAAGGCGGGGAAGCAGGTCGGGAGCCGTACCCTGGGCCACCTTTCCGGCGGCGAGGAAGTGGTCGAGCAGGCGCTTGCGGTCGGCGAAGGTCCAGCCGAGCGCCTCAAGCTCGGCGGGGCGCACCGAGAGCAGCGCAAGCGCGAACTCCATGATATCGTCGAACGGCAGGACGAGGCGCACCGTCCTGCCGCCGCGCTCGCGCCAGCGCCGGATCGGACCGCGGCTCACCGGATCGACAGGACGCCGTCGACCGCCCGCCACTCCGCCGGCCGGATCAATCGCTCGTGCGCGATCCGGACCGAATGCAGCGCAGCCTCGATCTCGCGGCGCCAATGGTCGAGGAAGCCGAGCAGCACCGGAAAGTCCGGCGCGAGGTCATATTCCTGCCAGACGAACAGCTGGAGCAGCGACGGCGCATCGGGCCGATAATAGTGGATCTCGGCGAAGGTCAGCCCATAACCGTCCAGCTGCGCGAGCAGGGCGCGGTCGGTCATTGCCGCGTCGCCGCGTTCGTTCCCTGCGCCTCGTCGAGGGAGCGCAGGGCGGCTAGGACATGATCGACCGGCACGGCGCGACGCGCGCCCGGCGGCTTGCGCAAAGCCGGCTTGCCTGCGACTGCCGAGCGGTCGGATGCCCAGCGGGCGAGAATGGCGCGCTTGACCTCGGGCTCGAGGCTGGGATGGCGCGCGATGTCGAACGGATGGAGAAAGCGGGAGACTGGCTGCGACACGGCTGTCCTCCTTTCCTGGATGTCGCTCCTCTCGTGGGGCCGACTGGCCCTGCACAAGATTTGGTCGGAGGAGCCGCGTGGTCAAGGCCGCTGCACCTCCTTCCCAAACCCCGGATCAGGGGCCTTTGGCACTTTGTGCCAACGAGCGCCAAAAATTCTCGTTCCGGCGCTTGAACCAAAAAGCCGCGCTTCCCAATTTGCCGACGCCTGTCGCTCAGCAGAGGGCAGGGACATCACAGCTATGTTTTGCAACCGGAGGTTATGCATGCATTTCCGCCCCTTGCACGACCGTGTGGTCGTCCGCCGCATCGAAGCCGAGGAGAAGACCTCGGGCGGCATCATCATCCCCGACACCGCCAAGGAAAAGCCGCAGGAAGGCGAAGTCGTTGCCGTCGGCCCGGGCGCCCGTGACGACAGCGGCAAGCTGGTCGAGCTGACCGTCAAGGCCGGCGACCGCGTGCTGTTCGGCAAATGGTCGGGAACCGAGGTCAGGATCGACGGCGAGGAACTGCTCATCATGAAGGAGAGCGACATCCTCGGCGTGATCGAGCAGGCCGTGCCGCTGAAGCAGGCGGCCTGAGCCCTCCACCCATAATTCAGGAAGGAAATGAAAGGAGTTAAGCCACGATGGCTGCCAAGGAAGTGAAATTTGCGTCGGACGCGCGTGACCGGATGCTGCGCGGCGTGGATACGCTTGCGAACGCAGTGAAGGTGACGCTGGGCCCCAAGGGCCGCAATGTCGTCATCGAGAAGAGCTTCGGCGCGCCGCGCATCACCAAGGACGGCGTGACGGTCGCCAAGGAGATCGAGCTCGCCGACAAGTTCGAGAACATGGGCGCGCAGATGCTGCGCGAGGTCGCCAACAAGCAGAACGACAAGGCCGGCGACGGCACCACCACCGCCACCGTCCTCGCCCAGTCGATCGTCCGCGAAGGCTCCAAGGCCGTCGCCGCGGGCATGAACCCGATGGACGTCAAGCGCGGCATCGACCTGGCGGTGAACGCGGTGGTCAAGGACCTCGAGGCGCATGCCAAGAAGGTCAGCGCCAACAGCGAGATCGCGCAGGTGGCGACCATCTCCGCCAATGGCGACGCCGAGATCGGCCGCATCTTGGCGGAGGCGATGGACAAGGTCGGCAACGAGGGCGTGATCACTGTCGAGGAGGCCAAGAGCCTCGAGACCGAGCTCGAGACGGTCGAGGGTATGCAGTTCGACCGGGGCTATCTCTCGCCCTACTTCATCACCAACACCGAGAAGCTCCGCGTCGAGCTGGATGATCCCTACATCCTCATCCACGAGAAGAAGCTCTCGAACCTGCAGGCGCTTGTTCCCCTGCTCGAAAAGGTCGTGCAGTCGGGCCGTCCGTTGCTCATCATCGCCGAGGACGTCGAGGGCGAGGCGCTGGCGACGCTGGTGGTCAACAAGCTGCGCGGCGGCCTCAAGGTCGCGGCGGTCAAGGCGCCTGGCTTCGGCGATCGCCGCAAGGCGATGCTCGAGGACATCGCCATCCTCACCGGCGGGAATGTCGTGAGCGAGGAGCTTGGCACCAAGCTCGAGAACGTCACCGTCGGCATGCTCGGTCGCGCCAAGAAGGTGGTGATCGACAAGGACAACACGACGGTCATCGACGGCGTCGGCGCCAAGGCCGACATCGACGGCCGCGTCGCGCAGATCCGCCAGCAGATCGAGACGACGACCAGCGACTATGACCGCGAGAAGCTCCAGGAGCGGCTCGCCAAGCTAGCGGGCGGCGTCGCGGTGATCCGCGTCGGCGGCTCGACCGAAGTCGAGGTCAAGGAAAAGAAGGATCGCGTCGACGACGCGCTCCACGCTACGCGCGCCGCAGTGGAGGAAGGCATCCTGCCGGGCGGCGGCATTGCGCTACTGCGCGCGCTGAAGGCGCTCGACGGGCTGAGGGCGGCGAATGACGACCAGCAGTCGGGCATCGACATCGTCCGCCGCGCGCTGCGCGCGCCGGCGCGCCAGATCGCCGAGAATGCCGGCGAGGACGGCGCCTGGATCGTCGGCAAGCTGCTCGAGAACCCGGACTATAACTGGGGCTTCAATGCAGCGACCGGCGAATATGAGGACCTCGTCAAGGCCGGGGTCATCGATCCCGCCAAGGTGGTGCGCACTGCATTGCAGGACGCGGCCTCGGTCGCTTCGCTGCTGATCACCACCGAGGCGCTCGTTGCCGAGCTTCCCAAGGAGGAGAAGCCCGCGCCGATGCCGGCGATGGATTACTGATCAAAAGGACGGGCTCGCCATCTGGCGAGCCCGTTCCATCTCATCCTTCACGCAAATCCCAGGCGGCCCAGGTTCAGCACAGTTGTCCGGCGCTCGCGCGGTGGAAATGTCCACGGCAGGCGGCTGCCGACATTCAGAGCAGTAAGACGGTCTTCGCTCGGGTGTGGCCGGATCGCTGACGCGCCCAAGCATCAGGGAAGCCCGCGAGCGGCACTTTACAATCGATCACCACGCGAACTCCGTTGTTCACGACGGCGTTGACCAATTGCGCAAGCCGATCTCCGGACAGGTCTAGCGCGAACATGGACGCAGACACGCCCTTTGCCTTGGCTTTCTCCGCATCAGGCGGTGAGACCGTCGAAACCAGCCGGCCGCCCGGCCGCAGCAAGCCAAAGGAGCGTGCCTGGGTGTCACCGCCAATCAAGTCGAGGACGACGTCGACCGGTTCGCCCAGGGCGGCGAAATCCTCTGAACGATAGTCGATGACGCGATCGGCGCCCAGTTCGCGCGCAAATGCCACCCCGTCGCCAGACGCCGTCGCGAGAACGCGAGCGCCAGCGGCTTTTGCGAACTGGACCCCGAAGGTCCCGACTCCGCCCGCGCCTGCGTGGATCAGCACGGTCTCGCCTGTTTTCAGCTTGGCTGATTCCAGAAGAGCGAACCACGCGGTCCCGCCCGCGGTCGGGATGCAGGCTCCCTCATCCGGAGTGAGCGGCGTCGGTAATGGGACGCACGCCGAGGCGGGCACGCTGGCATACTCGGCAAATCCGCCGCCACGTACCGGATCCGGACGAGCGATAATCGCGTCGCCCTCACGGAACGCCGTCACGCGATTTCCGATGCGTTTCACCACGCCGGCAAAGTCGGTTCCTAGCGTGAAGGGAAATGCCAGTGGAAACCAGTCGGCCAAGTAGCCGGCCTGCAACTGGACATCGAGCGGATTGAGCGCCGCCGCCTGGACCTGCATCAACACCTCGCCTTCGCCGGGTTCAGGCATAGCGATGTCCTGGACGGCGGGCTCGTCGCCATAGCTTTGGATGCGGACGGCCTTCATTGATGGCTCCCAACTCTGGCTCGCGTGAATGCGAGCCATCCTGTATGTCGTACGATAACTCTTACTCGATTACTCTCGCGAGAGCAATATGTCATCCATCCGCCTGTTTATCCTGTCCTCCTTTGCTGAGCTTGGCCCGATGCATGGCCACCGGCTGCGGTTGGAGGCTGAGCGCAAGCATATGCCGCTGTGGACCGATATTCCCGTTGGCGCGGTCTATGGTGCGATGAAGCGGCTTGCTGCCGAGAATTTGTTGCGCGAAGTCGCACGCGAACAACAAGGCAATCGGCCAACCCGGCAGGTCTACGAGATCACCGACGCCGGGCGCGACGCTTTGGCACAGTTGCGTCGTACGGGTCTGGAAGAGATATGGTTTCGCTACGATCCGTTCGACCTGGCGCTCACTCGGTGCGATCCAGCTACGCTCGATATGCTGCCGCAAACGCTACGGGTGCGATTGGAACGCGTGCAGTCGATGTTGACGGCCAGCAGCAATACCCTTGTCACGGCGACGCCGCATATCAGCCTTGCCGAAGAATGGGCATTGCGCCATTCCGAGCACCGCCTGAAAGCCGAGGTCGAGTTCCTCAGGGCGCTGGTCGATGCCGCTCCCAACATCGTCGCTGACGAACGCCGACCGCGCCCGAAGAAACGCAAGAACGAACCACGAGCTTCGGTAAACCGAAATCCTGCCCAGCCCGACGAGACCGGTTCCTAGGTTGCCAATTCGCGAAGCGATTGGGGCGCCGAGACCGGCCCTTCGTCCGCGAGATTTAGTACCACGGTATCATTTGGCGTGCCCTTCAAGAAAAGCTGCTACGGGTTTCCAGATCGCGTTCGACTCCGCGCTGCCGGGAGGCGCCAGGAACGCTGAGTGGCCATAATCGGTCTCGACCCGCACCTCCTGCACACTTGGAAGTTTCTCCAGCAATTCCTCGGTCAGGTACGAGGGGACTGTTCGGTCGCTGCTAATGTCCACCACCAGCGTAAGCACGTTGACCCGTGCCAGCGCCGCCTGCACGTTATTGCCGAACGGAATGCCGACATCATGGCCGGCGCTGGCTCGATAGCGATAGAGCAGGCTGATCGGATCCCAATCGCTGGCCCAGTTTCGCGCCAGCGCCTCTAGCTCGGCGCGATTGGACGCTTCGCCCTGCCGCACCAGATAGGTATCGCTGCGCAGCCACGGCATGAACAGCGCCGCCGCCGCGCGCAAGCGGGCGGCAGCGCTCCAATGCAGGTCCTCGCTCCCGAGGACAGCCTCCATGCCGTCCGCAATGGCCCTAAAATGAGCATCGCTGCGGGCAGCGGGTGCGACAAGGACCAATCGGTCAATCGGAATGGGCTGGTGAACCGCCCACTCCAGCGCCTGGAACGAGCCCATCGACGCTCCCGCTACCGCGTAAAGATGTTCGATTTTAAGCACGTCGCGGATGAGACGCGCCTCGGCTGTAACCATGTCGCGGATCGTGTACCGCGGAAAATGTGCGCCTAACCCATCGGCCGGCTTGGACGACGCCCCGCCGCCGATCGGGTCGACGGTAATGATGAGGAAGCGGTCGGTGTCGAAGGGCTTTCCCGGCCCGATCAATGCGTCGTAGCTGTGGCGGCCGCCGCTGGTGGGCGGTAGCAGCAGGACCGCATTGTCGTGCGCGGGATCGAGGTGGCCGTGCAAGCTGTAGCCAACCCGCATCGCGGCGATCTGGTGCCCCTCCTCGAACCGGAAGGCGCCGATCGAGGCCACCGCGTCGCCCTCCGCAGCAGCAGCCTGGGTCGCCCCGAGCGCCAGAACGGTCGCAGCGACGACTGGGCCCAGCTTCCTCATTGTCCCACGTCCCGCACGACGGAGGAGTAGGGGATCGGCGCCCACGCATAGCCCGCGCCCGAGCGAGCGATGTGACCGAGCCCCGGAAAGGAAATATGTGGTGCCGCCACCAGCGTGTGCGTGCGGGCGAGCTCCGCGAGCGCTGCCTTACGCGTGCGCGCCGCGAGCGCCTCGTCGGCATCGAAATCGATAGTGGTGTCGGGCCGTTGCAACTGGATTTCCGCAGCATGGATGATGTCGCCGACCACGAGCATTCGATCCCCGCGGCTCTCGATCTCGTAGAACGTATGGCCAGGCGTGTGGCCAGGCGCAGCAAGGGCGCGGATGCCGGGAAAGAGCGCGGCGGGCGCATCGAAGGTGCGGATGCGGCCCGCAGTCTGATAGGGCGCCAACGCAGCGCGACCTTGCACGAACATCTGCTGGTGGCTCGCCTTGGCGCGCGCCTTGGCGGCGTCGCTCAGCCAATAGTCGAGTTCCCGCTTCGACAAATAGATTGTGGCGTTCGGGAATACGCGCCGGCCGTCCAGCGTCAGTCCGCCTGAGTGGTCCCCATGGACATGTGTCAGCAGGATCACGTCGATGGCTTCGGGCGCGTAGCCGGCCGCTTTCAACATTGCCGGCAACCGCCCGCAGCAGTCCCCGAACAAGCGGCCCGCGCCGGCATCGATCAGGATGCGGTGCTCGCCGGTGTCGATCAGGAAGCTGTTGATCGAAGTCTCGCGATCCAACGGCTCTCCTGCATCACGGAAGATCGCGGCAAGACCTTCCCGATTGGCACCGTGCAGCAGGCTTCCGAACGGTATGGGCGTTGTGCCGTCGGTGAGAACCGTAACTTTGAAGTCACCCAACGTTACCCGATAATAGCCGGGTGCCTGCGCCTCAGATTGTTGAACGGGGGCGGCTTCACGCTCTACCGCCCAGGCTGTCCAGGGCAAGAGGGCGACTGCCATGACAGCTACTGCAACAGATCGCATATTCGTCTTGTCTCCTCGCAACTCTTCAGGTGCCTCAGTTCAGCGGCACCGCATCTTGCGCGCGAAGAGATGTGCCCATAGCTCCGAATCCGGAAGTACGTACCCAGAGGTAAGTATGAAAAAGAGTTTGGCTTCGTTCCGCGACCTCCAATGCGACGTGTTCCTGGCGGACTGTCCGGCGCGCAAGGTGCTCAGCCTGTTGGCGGAGAAATGGACGCTGCTTATCGTCCACGCGCTCAGCGAGCGCACCTACCGCACTGCGGAGCTGCGCAGGCGGATCGGCGGCGTTTCAGAGAAGATGCTCGTCCAGGCGCTACGCCGGCTGCAGCAGCACGGTCTCGTTACGCGCACCAGTTATCCTGAGGTACCCCCGCGCGTAGAATATGCTCTCACGCCGCTAGGTTTATCGCTCAGCAGCGTCGTACGCGAGCTCGACCGATGGGTCGAGGCTCACGCCATCGAGATCGAGGCATGGGTCGAGGCTTCTGTATCGCATGACTGATCCCCTGAGATTTTGTGGCAAGGTGTGCCAAAACGCCAGCCCCCGCCACGCATCATCAAGACCAACGCGAAAGATCGTCACGGCATCTTCAACAGCCCTCGAGCCGAACTTGCGGGGCGGACGTCGTGAAGCATTGGGCGGACCGCGTTCCCGGCATCCTCCTGAGCGAGGGTGTGCCAGCCCTTTGTGGTCTGCACCCGCTCGCTGGCGGTAAGGGAAGGCGCCCGGCAACCGTGAACCCGCGTAGTCAACGTCGATGAAGGCCTATCGATCAGCAGGGAAGTGACAGACCGGAGTTATGGGACGCCGCTGCTCTCTCATAGGCTTATCCGGGCTTGGGGCACGATCAACCGGATCTGTAGTCCATCGGCTCCCCAACGTCGCTCCATCTTTGCTCCGAGCTCGGTTTCGACCACGCGCTCCGATAGCGCCGTGCCGAAACCGCGGCGTTCCGGCGCTCCGTCGATTTGCGGCCCACCCACCTCCTCCCACAAAATCTCGTAGTTTTCCTCGGAGCGCGCGCAGATGATCGCGACCCTCCCCCCACTCTGCGACAGCGCTCCATATTTGACGGCATTGGTGGCGAGTTCGTGGAAGATGAGCGCCAGCCCTGTGGCAGCGCGGGAGCCGATCGGCACGTCGTCGCCGCTGATCGCCACGACCGCGGCATCATCCACGTTGTACGGCGCGCTCAGCATGCCGAGCAGCCCGTGCACGGTAGCCGGTGCCTGCGGCGGGTTCGAGCGGGCGCTTTGGGGGCGGACATATTCATGCGCGACGGCGAGCGCATCGATCCTTGCCTGCACGCCACGCGCAAAGGCCTGGAACTCCGGTCGGCCGCGCGTTGGAAGCATGACGAGGCTGGAAACCACCGCGAAGATGTTCTTGATGCGATGCGACAGCTCGCGGGCGATCAACTCGCACGATTGCTCCGCCATCTTGAGATCATGGATGTCGGTGCAGGTGCCGTACCAGCGGGCGATCGCGCCGTCCTCGCCTCGCACGCACTGCGCGCGTCCGATTACCCAGCGATATTCACCCGAGCGGTGGCGCAAACGGTATTCGATATGGTAGGGCTCGCCGGTCTCGAGACTGCGCCGCCAGACTTCCCACGCGCGTGCCCGGTCTTCGGGGTGAAACATGCCGTTCCACGCCTCGCCATCGGTTGAGCCAGACGGTACGCCGGTATATTCGTACCACCGGCGATTGTAGTAATCATGGAATCCGTCCGGACGCGTCGACCAGATCATCTGGTCGATCGAGTTGGTGATCGCCTCGTACTTGGCCTCGCTGGCGCGCAATGCCGACTCAGCTTGGCGCTGGTCGGTAATGTCGGTCGCGGTACCGAGGAGACGCTCGTCCCGGTCGAGCCCGGACGAGGCGCCGCGAAGAAGGATTCGCCGCTCTCCTTCTTGAGAAGAAGCGAGCTGATACTCTCTCCGGAAAGGCCGGCGAGCCTGAATGGCGTGGTGAAGCTCTTCCCCCAGCGCGTCGCGTTGGCTAGCGATGACTAAAGCCAGAAACTCGCCAAGGCGCGCCCCATCCCCGGCGTCAGCCGCCAGTTTTCCACCACCGTGCAAGGCCCAGAACGCCTCGTCTGCCCGGAACTTGTCGGTACGTGGATCCCAGCTCCACGTCCCGATACCCCCCGCCGCATCCAGCGCACGACGCAGAAAGTCTCCGTCAGCCACGCACCTGTCCACCGGACTCACTGGCGAATTCATAATCACGTCCTAAATGGTGTTGTGTCAACTAGTAGACACAAGTCTCGTCGTCATGTCTGCCCACTAGTGGACACATTGCCCGGTTTTTTGCGTGACGACCGGCGCGAGCCCTGGAAACAAGGCTTGAGACGAGCGTTCGTCACAGCTTTCGAAAATCGCGAGGTTGGAGATGCGTGCGGCCCAGGAACCGGATCTCACTGTGCCCCCCGGCGGAAACAACTTGCTCCGGGCGGTTAGGTCCGACGACTTCGAGCTGATCCGCCCGTTGCTCCATCCCTATCCGGCGGACGTCGGTGCCGTGCTCTACGAACCTGGCGATCATGTCCGCTATGTCTATTTTCCCTGTGGCCCCAGCCTGGTTTCCTTCATGGTCATGGTAGACGATGGCACCGGTGTGGAGACCGCGCTCATCGGCCGGGAGGGAGCGATCGGAGGCATTGTCAGCCAGGGGCGGTTGCCAGCGTATGCGCGCGCGGTTGTCCAGTTTCCCGGCTTGTTTCTGCGCATGGAAGCTTCGGATCTCGAGGAAGCAAAACTTCAGTCGATCACGTTGCGCCACCTGTTTGCCCGCTACGCCGATTGCGTCATGGCACAGGTATTCCAGTCAGTCGCATGCAACGCCGCGCACACGATCGAGCAGCGCACTGCGAAGTGGCTTCTGGCGGCAATGGACCGCACCGGGGATCATGACGTTCCGCTGACCCAGGAGCAGCTCGCCTCGATGCTGGGTGTTGGAAGAAGCTACATCAGCCGCGTCATCCAGTCGCTCAAGGGTCGAGCGGTCCTGGAGACCAGGCGCGGCAGTGTTCGCGTTCGGCGCCTCGACGAACTTGAGAGCCTTGCCTGCGGCTGTAACATCTCGGTTCGTCGCCATTTCGAAGATGTGCTGAGAGGGGTGTATCCCACGGAGAGCGAAAGCTCCGAGCAGAAGATCGAAGCGGGGGAAAGCCGGCCCGCATCCCGGATGCCCGGTTAGCCGGGATGGAGCCGCGCCGCCCCCACAATGAGACCGAGGCAGAGCAACTTCGCTGGCCCCGATGGCCAGCGGGCTTCCACGGGACGGACGCCTCGACCAGATCAATTCGGACGGCAGCATTTGTGCGTGCAGACCAATCGGATATCGAGCATCCGTCACGAGCGCCCAGGTTGTGTGCGACTACAGCCAATACCGTTCGCACCACGCTCGCATCATTTCGCCCGATTAATGCGAGGCCGCTGTTATATCAGCACCCTGGCAACGACCTGGTTGAAGCCGAGCACGAGAACGATCTCGCTCGCTTCGCTGGTAACTTCGATCCTGCCCCGCAGGTCCAATACGCCGTGTTGCACGTCATCGCAGATTAGCGAACGAGCCTGTTCGATCGCGCACTTTCGAAGGCCAGACGGATCAACCTCCATTCCCTCGAAGTCATGCAGCCAGCCTCGCCGGTCGTACACGTTGAAAAAAAATCGGGGCATGATTGCTCGTATGACGAAAAGCCGGCGCAATCGCTAACCTGGGTGAGCCGCGTTGTGCTTCAGCCGTCGGCGGAGTGCAGCCATCAGGCGATTGAGAACAATCGATCCGCTAGGAACAGAACTTCCCGCCTGAGTACGACGGCTATGTGATTATCCGGATTGGAAAGTTTTAGCGCCCTGGGCATGGATGCCGCATCGCAGGAGGAGCGGCGCCATGGAGCTGTCCGATCGGTTGTCAGAGCATTATTCGCGACGCGCAGCAGAAGAGCGCGAAAAAGCAGACCGGACCGCCAGCGAGCAACGACGGCGCCTCCATCTGGAGCTCGCCGCCATCTACGATGTGCGGGCGAGGGAGCGCCCCGCGACGACGCGATCCTGAACGGCTTCTTTTCGACCCAATGCGCCCGATCGCGCTGCCGACGATAGCCTGCGGCCCTGACTTTTCATAAATCATTGTATGATTGCCGCGTCCGCCGCGCAGCATCGGCCTGACGAACCTTGACAAGTGGAAGGTTCCGGCCATCATCCCACACCTGCTCATTCTCGCGAAAATCGCAGGCTGAGCACGAGCGGCACCGCCAACGCGTTGACGGCCATTGCTGACAGCCAGACGGCACCGGGCCATCGTGCGCGAACGATGAAGTAGAAGCTCGAAAAGACCAGCGGACCGACGATCGACGCCATGCTCATGGCGGACGCCAGCACGCCCTGGAACTGGCCCTGGCGGCTCTCGTCGACAAGGCGCGTGGCGAGCGACTGCAGCGCCGGCGTTCCTATTCCGGAGAGCGCAACGATCGGCATCATCGCGAATACCATCCAGCCCTGTGTAACGAACGCCATCGCGACGAGCGCGACGCAGGCCCCGGCGATACCCGTCAGCACGGCTCCGCGCTCGCCGAGCAGCCTCACGGCTGGTCCGGGCAGGAAGGCCTGCGCGAGCGACTGGCACACGCCGAATACCCCCAGCGACAGGCCGATCCACAGGCCGTTCCAGCCGAACATGTCGTTGCCCCACAGCGCCCAGCAGGTGCCGTAGACCTCGCCCGTGGCGCTCAATGTGAAGAAGATCGCAACGACGGGCACCAGGGTGCGCATCGACACCGCCCAGCGCAGTGGCCGTAGCGGGTTGAGTGCCGCGAGATCGATCTTCTCCCGGCTCGACACACGGGACTCGGGAAGGACGAACAGCGCCAGAAGTAGGTTGGCGGCGTTCAGCCCTGCCGCCGCGATGAACGGCAGCCGCAGCCAATAGTCGCCGAGCACGCCGCCCACGACCGGGCCGAGGATGAAGCCGATCCCGAACATGGCGTTGAACAGGCCGAAGCGCTTGGCTCGCGCCTCTTCGGGCGAGATGTCGGTGATATAGGCCGTCGCGACGGAGATGTTGGCGCTGGTCAGCCCGGCGATGCCGCGCCCGAGGATCAGCAACCAGAGCGACGGCGCCAGCGCCATCAGCACATAATTGACGGCCGCGCCGCCGAGCGAGAGCAGCAGGACGGGCCGGCGGCCGAGGCGATCGCTCAAGGCACCGAGCACCGGCGCGAAGACGAACTGCATCGCCGCGTAGAGTGCAGTGAGGATGCCGATATAGGCCGCGACATTGCGGGCGTGAGTCACATCCTCGACCAGGCGCGGCAGGATCGGGAAGATCAGCCCGATGCCCACGGCGTCGAGCGCGATCGCGGCGAAGATGACGATAAGGGGCCGGTTCATCGCGCGACGACCGGCTGACCGTCGTGGAAGAACCCGCCCGTCGGCCCGTCGGGACCAAGCGTCGCCGCCCAGACCACGCCTTCCGCTGCTTCGGCCGGGGACCGGTCGCCTTCGTCGTCGCCGCGCTCGGGGTGGGTGGCGACCGACCCGGGATCGACGGCGTTCACCAGGATCGGCGTGTCGGCCAGCGACGCCGCCAGCATCGCCGTCAGCCCATTGAGCGCATATTTGGCGAGCGAATAGGCTGGCGAGAATATCGGACCGCGCGGGGCGCCCGCGATCTGCATCGCAGCCGCGCTCGAGACGTTGACGATGCGCGCTGCGGGCGCCTGCCGAAGGAGAGGGATCAGCGCCTGAGTCAGCTCCCAGGTGCCGAATACGCTGACCGCGAAGATCGATTGCAGCGCATCCATATCGGCGTCGAGCGGCGATCGGACCTGGAAGTCCGGCATGGCGCTCGCATTGTTCACGAGCACATCGAGCCGATCGAAATCCCGGCTCAGTCGTTCGACCAACGCCCGGATACTCGCTCGGTCAGCAAGGTCGAGGACGACCGCATCCGCAGCGAGGTTCTGGTCGCGGATGTCGGCGGCTAGCTCTTCCGCCTGGCCCTCGTCCCTCGCGGTCAGGAGGACGTGGTATCCTCGTTCGGCGAGCTGGCGCGCTACGGCATAGCCGAGACCGAGGCGTCGGCTCGCGCCGGTGACGAGGGCGATAGGGGACGGAGAGAAAGGTTGCTGCACGGGTTGGCTCCTTGTCGACGTTCGACCGGAGCGTTTCCCAGGCTAAAGCCCCGCTTCGACGAACGCACAGCCACCGGGATGATGGCTGATGTTCGTCGCGGGGATCTCGAGCGCGAGGCCAAAGACCAGAGCTTTCGTTACCGAAAGGCCTTGGGCTTACCAAACCAAGGCTGCCTTTTCCGACGCGCTGGGGATAGCGGAAAAGGCTGCGAACCGCAATGGTCCGCCGGCACCCGCGCACTCACGCCAGTGCTTTCAGGGTCCGTGTTGGGTCGTGCCTCCCGGCAGGAAAGCGCCTAAATATCAGCTGTTTAAACCGATCCCGGAGTGAGTCCGCAACCTGCTGTTCCATTATCTCGCTCGGGTGACATTGGGACTTTGCTCCCCAGCAGCTATCGGGCACATCGAGGTCAATAGCTGCCGCTCTCGAAACTCAGCTTCGGTTAGAATCCGCGAGTCAGCCGACCCGCGACTTGCGGGGACAAGGTGGTCCGACGCCGCTTCCCCCCGTATCGTGACAAAATGTATATTGGCCAACTCGACGCCGCTATCCGGGGAGGGGCTGTAAGCACGATCCTCCTGCTGGCGTGGCGTATGCTCGGCCAACGTCGGAAGATCGGCTTGCCCGCCGCTTTGTTCGCACCCCTAGCGCTGTGTCTCGTGGGCTTCGTCATCGGCAACACGCCGATGACGTCACTAGTCCCGACTGGGCTCGTCGGCACCGTAGCCCACACAGTCAGCGGCTTCGCCGTCGTCTTCCTGTGGTGGTTCTGCCTGTCATGCTTCGACAGCCGGTTCCGGTTGAAGGGCGGCGTGCTGGGCGTCGGCCTTTTCTGGGCCGCGATTGCCGCGCTCGATCGCGGGCTGCTCGGCGATGCCTTCGCGGACAAGGGGCTATCGCGCCTGCTCGTGCCGTTGGGCTTCGCGATCGTCGGCCATCTGGTCTGGCGCCTCTTGGAAGGACGCGAGGGAGATCTGATCCAGCAACGCCACGATGCGCGTATCATGGTGGCGGTCCTGCTCGGGGGCATGCTGCTCATCGACCTGGCGGCTGACGCGCTGTTCGGCTTCGCATGGCGCCCGATTGCCTTCGCCATGACCCAGAACGCGATGATCCTCGCATTCGGCCTGTGGCTGGCGCGAAGGATATTGATGGTCGATCCCGCCATGCTCACCTTCGGCGTTGCGCAAGCAGCCCCAATGCCGGCCGGGGCGGCACCAAAGCCCGGTCATCGACCGAACACGGAGTTGCACGGCCGACTGTCAGTCCTGATGGAAACGGAGCGGGTGTTCCTCGACCCCGAGCTGACCTTCGCGGGATTCGTCGCGCGCATGGGAGCCCCGGAACGTGCCGTGCGGACGCTGGTCAATCACGAGCTGGGGCACGATCATTTCCGGACCTTCCTGAACCATTACAGGGTCGCGGAGGCGCGTCGCCTGCTGGGGGAGCGGGATCGAGCCGACAAGCTCATCGCCGTGGCACTTGACAGCGGTTTCGCTTCGCTTGCCAGCTTCAACCGGGCTTTTCGTGCGATCGAGGGATGCACGCCCAGCGAGTATCGAGCCGCCGTCCGACAGGGGCAGATGAATCCGCCCTCACAGGATAAGCAGAGTTTTGAGGAGCGAAAAACCGGCTTCTGAGGAGCCGCAGGGCACTTCCGAAGGTAGCGCAGTCGCCTTTGGGCAGGAAGAAGGCGGGCGCGTGAACGGACTGATCGGATTGGGCGGAACACTGGCGCTCCTCCTCGCCCTCGGGGTGGTGGCGGGATTCGCCGATCGGAAACGCTTCTCGCTGCGGTCGTTGTTGATCGCCACGCTGTTGGTCGCGATCAACGATGCTCTTCTGACTGGGCTTTACGGATGGATGCCCGACCCGATCGGAGGAGCGTGGAACTGGCAAGGCAAGCTCCTGGGGCTGGCAGGCACGCTGGCCATCGCCGCGTCGCCAGCATTCGGCTTTTGCCGCGCCGGGCTCACGATCGCGCAGGCGCCAGGCAGCCTGAAAGCCGCATTGCCGGTTGCGGCGCTCTACTGTGCCTTCTTCGCCGTCATCGCCATCATGTTTCCCGCAGGCCGATCCAGCGGCGAAGAGATCGCCTTCCAATTGACTATGCCGGGCTTGGAGGAAGAGCCCTTCTATCGAGGCATCCTGCTGTTCGCGCTCGATCAGGCGTTCACCGGCAGGAAGCGGCTCCTCGGGGTTGATTGGGGATGGGGTGCCGTTCTGTCATGCTTCCTCTTCGGGATGGCACATGCCTTCGGCTTTTCGCACGGTAGCTTCTCCTTCGACGCTATAACCATGGCGTTGACCGGACTCCCTGCGTTCATTGCCGTCTGGCTGCGTCTGCGCACAGGAAGCCTGCTCCTGCCGGTCCTGCTCCACAATTTCGGCAACTCGTTCTCGTTGTTCGTGTAGCGGTGGTTCCGAATGGGAAGGTACAGCGGGATAGCCCCGGCCGGGTCAATCTCCTCGATTCCTCTATGGGCCGCTTGCCAGGAATCCATTCCCGATTGCTCTTCTCCGAACTTGGCTCCTGGAGACGGCTATGCGCTTGAATTGTCGCCGTTCGCCATACTGGCTTGCGATCCTGAAGCTGTCGGTCGCTCATTTCGTTCGGGACGGCAGCCGGAACGACCGACATTGGTGACCAAGCTGCCTTTCCAGCAAGCGTTACGGACGGCGGCTCTCATCCGCAGGGGACATCGCTCAATGGGCAGGAAGTAGATTTACACAGGTGCTGGTTTGGCCGTCGCGCGTGCCCGCTGCGACAGAGTAGCGGACCAGTCAGGATGTCCTATCCACGACCTGGTTGTGCGTTTCTGCAGTCGCTCGCGCCAGCGTGCCAGATCACCCTCGCGCGCATCGATCCTGATCCCAGGGCCGCCTCAAAGGCCGCGCCGAAGGAAGCATCAGCGTCGTAAAGCAAGTTCGGCCGGCGGGCAGTCGCGGAGGTCATCTCGATCGTCACGTCTCCGCGCTCGTCTGGCCGCACCCCGACGCGATGGCTTGCCGGCCTGCATCTCAAACGACTGTCAGTACGATCTTGCCCTGGAGGTGCCCTGCCGCGGCATGCTCGTGCGCCTTGTTTGCATCGGCGAGCGGAAAAATGCTGTCGATGACGACGCGGATCGTGCCGTCGTCCAGCAGGGGCGCGATCTCAGCCAGTTGCGGGCCGTTCGAATTGACCTGGGTCGTCGACACGGTAACGCCGCGCCGGGCGGCCTCGCCCTTGTCGTCGAAGCCCAACCCGAACACCGGAAAGAGCGCGCCGCCCCGCTTCAATGTCTTCAGGAACCGGTCGCCCTTCGGACCCCCGACCGCGTCCACTACGAGGTCGAGGTCGGTGAGCACGTCTTCCACGTTGGTCTTGCCATAATCGTAGAATGCATCGGCGCCGAGATCGCGCAGCATCGCCTCGTGGCTGCCGGAGGCGACGGCGATTACCTGCGCGCCCTTCCACTTGGCCAACTGCACCAGGAAATGACCGACCCCGCCGGCGGCGCCGTTCACGAGAACCTTCCTCCCCTCGAGCGGTACAGGAACATGCTGGGCCGGCTGGAGCGGGTTCGGCGCGTCATGCCCCTGCTCGATCAGGAACTGCCAGGCCGTCAGCAGCGACATGGGTGCGGCCGCAGCGTGCACATGGTCGATACCACTCGGTTTGAGCGCGAGATCGGACACCGGCACGGCGACATATTGGGCGTAGGCCCGACTTTCCCCGGCAATGCCGCCCGGGAACCGGACCATGGCATAGACTTCGTCGCCGACGGAAAAGTCCGTCACGTCATCGGCCACCGCCTCAATGACCCCGGAGATATCGGTGCCGGGAATGATCGGAAACGTCATCTCGGGCTGCCACTCCGGCGGCAGCATTTTGTAGCCCTCGCGCAGATACCAGTCGGGCGGGTTGACCCCGACGGCATGGACGCGGACCAGCGCCTCGCCCGGTTTCACCTGCGGCTTCGGAGCATCTTCGTAGACCAGGACCTCCGGTCCGCCGAATGCATGCAGACGGACTGCTTTCATGACCTCGCTCATCCGAACCTCCTCGAAGGGTATTCGACCCGAGCGGCCATTTAGGGTTTGATTCTTGGTTGATAATGTTGCTCATGTTCGCTTCAGTATTGCCATGAAGGAACAACTGGCTTTAGAGCGTCTGACCGGCCTGATCGCCTTCGCGCGAGCGGGGTCGATCGGCAGCTACACGGCCGCAGCGCGATCGCTTGGCATTTCCCCGTCCGCTGTCAGCAAGAGCGTGCAGCGCCTTGAGCAGCGTCTCGGCGTCTCGTTATTCACGCGAACGACCCGTTCTCTGACGCTGACGCCGGAAGGCCGCGACCTGCATGGACGCGCACTGAAACTGCTTCAGGATGCCGAGGAGATCGAGCAGATCGCGAGCGCAGTTCGTGCCGGGCCGTCAGGCATGTTGCGCATTGCCGCATCACTGCCGATCGGGCTGCATCTGATCGCGCCTTCGCTGCCACATTTCCGTGCCCTTCACCCCAAGGTGACGATCGATCTGCGGCTCGACGATCATGTGATCGACATTGTCGACCACGGGATCGACATCGCCATCCGCATCGGAGACCTGGCCGATTCCCGACTCCTCTCACGACGGCTGGCGCCGTTCCGCCTGTGCGCTTTCGCCTCTCCTGCCTACCTGGCGGCGAAGGGCACGCCGGCGCACCCGGGCGATCTGGAAGGCCATGAGACCGTCAATCTACGCTATCAGAGCACCGGCCAGCTCTTTCGCTGGCCCTTTCGGGTCGGCGAGCGCGAAATCGAAATCGTGCCGTCCTCCGCGGTGATCGTGGACGCGAGCGAAGCCGTCGTCGCGACGGTGGTGGCGGGTGGCGGAATCGGCATCAGCGCCGCGTTCATAGCGGCGCCCTATGTCGCGCGCGGCGAACTCGTCCCTGTGCTGGCTGATCATGCCATCGAGCGGCACAACATCACGGCTCTTTGGCCCGAGAGCCGGCGCATGAACCCTGCCGTGCGCGCTTTTCTGGATCATCTCCAGGGCGTTGCAAGCCGGAGCGCCGCGCAGAAATGACGGGTTCCAGGCAATGCGACCGGCGTGGTGCCCAGGGCTGATGCATGTGGCGTGGACACCGGGCCAGAAGATCCAGATCGCGATGGGATCGGCCTTCGTGGCGCGCACCTATACGCCGACCATATGGAATGCCGCTGAGGGGCGTACCTGCATCCTCGGCTACGCGCACGGCATGGGGCCAGACAGCGATTGCCTGCGTGCCGCCACGCCGGGCTCCAGTTGCGATATCTTCGGTCCGCGCGTGTCGCTGGACATCCGCCATCCCAGCGGGCCGCTGGCGATCTTCGGGGACGAGATATCGCTCGGGCTCGCCCATGCCCTTGCGCAAAGCGGGGGCATAGAGGCGGTGACCGGCTTTTTTGAGATCGGAGATGTCGAGGCCAGCAGCTCGGTGGCGACGCAACTCGACCTCCAAAACTATGCGCTCGTCGGCCGCAAGGCGGAAGATGCGCATCTGTCCGAGTTCGAGTCCAGACTATCCGCGCTCGCGGACGCAGGAGCGACACTCGTGCTGACCGGCAAAGCCGGATGCATTCAGCGCATACGCCGAACTCTAAAGGCGCTCGATGTGCCGTCGCAGCGGATTCGAACCAAAGCCTATTGGACACCGGGCAAGACCGGTCTCGGCCGAGCTTCTCGTCCGACACGCACTGCTCGGCTTCCGGTCCCACAGATTCGATTTGTATCTGCGTCCGGGTTATTTCCGCTTCCACCGGCCGTGGTCCTCGAAGCGGACCGCCCGTTACGGCCCAAATTCCGCCGTTCCGCCAAGCGGTCCCCAAGTATGTATTCTGTGTCACCAGCGAGCGCCTGACGCACCGACCGAAATCCGGCGACCCTTGAGGCTGAGCCCGGGACGCTGAGTCGCGCGGGCGGAGGCCCGCATGACACCGACGAAGCTTCTCCTTGGTCAGATGCTGGTTGTCGCCGCGATCGTCGTTGCCGGCATCTGGTTCGCGACCCAATGGGCAGCGGCATCCCTCGCGTACCAGCCCGAGCTTGGCACGCCGTGGTTCAGGCTCGGCGACACGCCTGTCTACACGCCCTGGTCGCTCTTCCCCTGGTGGTTCCATTTCGACGCTTATGCCCCGGTCGTATTCGACGAGGCGGGCGCGATCGCCGCCGCTGGCGGGCTGCTGGGCTGCGCGGCGGCGGTTGCCGGCTCGGTCTGGCGAGCTCGGCAGCGGCGCAACGTTACGACCTATGGGTCCGCACGCTGGGCGAACTCTCGCGACATCCGCGCTGCGGGCCTCGCGGCTGAGGCCGGCGTGTTTCTCGGCCGGGCCGCTAGGCGCTATCTGCGCCATGACGGGCCGGAGCATGTCATGGCGTTCGCGCCGACGCGCTCGGGCAAGGGCATCGGCCTCGTCGTGCCGACCCTGCTCGGCTGGACCGGCTCGACGGTCGTCCACGACATCAAGGGCGAGAACTGGCAGCTGACCGCGGGCTGGCGGTCGCGCTTCTCCCACTGCCTGCTCTTCAACCCGACCGATGTGCGCTCAGCGCGGTACAACCCGCTGCTCGAGGTACGCCGGGGCGCCGACGAGGTTCGCGACGTCCAGAATATCGCCGACATTCTGGTCGATCCCGAAGGCGCGCTCGAGCGGCGCAATCATTGGGAGAAGACCAGCCATTCGCTGCTGGTCGGCGCGATCCTCCACGTCCTCTACGCCGAGGAGGAGAAGACGCTCGCCCGGGTTGCCGCTTTCCTGTCCGATCCCGAGCGCCCGTTCGTCGCCACGCTGCGCGCGATGATGACGACCAATCATCTCGGCACCGAGGAGATGCCGCTGGTGCATCCGGTCGTCGCCTCTGCGGCGCGCGAGGTGCTCAACAAGTCCGACAACGAGCGTTCGGGCGTGCTGTCGACCGCCATGTCGTTCCTCAGCCTCTACCGCGATCCCACCGTCGCAGCGGTCACGGCCGCGTCCGACTGGCGGGTCGAGGATCTGGTCGCCGCACGGCATCCGGTGTCGCTCTACCTGGTCGTACCGCCCTCGGACATCAGCCGCACCAAACCGCTGATCCGGCTCGTGCTCAATCAGATCGGCCGGCGCCTGACAGAGCAGCTGCATGCCGCAGGCGTGCCCGGGCGCCACAAGCTGCTGATGATGCTCGACGAGTTCCCGGCGCTCGGCCGCCTCGACTTCTTCGAGACCAGCCTCGCCTTCCTCGCCGGCTATGGTGTCCGCGCCTTCCTGATCGCGCAGAGCCTGAACCAGATCGAGAAGGCCTATGGCGAGCACAACGCCATCCTCGACAACTGCCATGTCCGGGTCGCGTTCGCGACCAACGACGAGCGGACCGCCAAGCGCATCTCCGACGCGCTCGGCACCGCGACCGAGCAGCGCGCCATGCGTAACTATGCCGGCCACCGCCTCGCGCCATGGCTCGCGCACGTCATGGTCAGCCGCCAGGAGACCGCGCGGGCACTGCTGACGCCCGGCGAGGTCATGCAGCTGCCGCCGACCGACGAGCTGGTGCTGGTCGCGGGTTATCCGCCGGTCCGCGCGCGGAAGCTTCGCTACTTCGAAGACGCCGCGTTCAAGGCGCGCTTACTGCCGCCTCCGTCGCTCGGATGCGGCGGGGCACCCGACCTGCCGCCCCAGCGCGCCAATGACTGGCAGGACCGTGTCCGCCCGGTCGATGCGCGGCTCGCCGAGGCCGCTCCCGAAGACGGGGAGGATGCCGGCGGCCTCGAGCAGGCGCGTCATCCCGCCCAGGAAATCGTGGCCGCGACACCTGTCGATCTGGCGCCCGCCGACCCGCTCGGGCTGGGCGATGACGAAGGCGACCCTGCCGCCGACAAGCGAGCCATGGATCAGGCCACTGCCGGCACCGCGCGGCGCGCCTATGCCCTCGACATGGCCGACAGGCGGCCCGGTAATCTTGAGCTGGACCTTTGAGATGGCCGACCGCGTCCGCCACCAGCTCTTCCTGCCGAAGCCGGTCAGCGATCGTCTGGAGGCGCTCGCCGCCGCACCCGGCGCGACCAAGTCCGCGATCCTCACCGACGCCGTGACCGCCTGGCTAAACCGCCGCGGCGCTTCCGAGCTCGAGGATCGCTTCGCGCTGCGCCTCGATCGGATCTCCAATGCGCTCGGCCGCATCGAGCGCGACGACCATGTCGTGCTCGAGACGCTCGCGCTCTTCATCCGCTTCGAGCTCGCGATCCAGGCACCTCTCGCCGAGAACGACGCGGCGGGCCGCGCGCTCGCGCGCGAGCGCTTCGAGGCGTTCGTCACCCAGGTCGGACGCGCCGTCGCGACCGGCAGGCGCACGCTCCTTTCCGCGGAGGAGGAGCGATGAGCGAGATCCTTTCTGCCGATCGCCGGCGCGCGATGCTGCGCACCGCGATGGGTCCCGACATCGCCTCGGCGCTTGCCGACAGCCAGGTGATCGAGGTCATGGTCAATCCCGACGGCTCGCTGCGCCTCGACCGGCTCGGCGAAGGCCGGATCGACACGGGCGTCGTCCTCGAAGCGCCGCAGGTCGAACGGATCGTCCGGCTGGTCGCGAGCCATGCCCGCGCCGAGGTCCATGGCGGGCAGCCGATCATCTCGGCGGAGCTTCCTGCGCATCTCGACGGCCGGGCCGGCGAGCGCTTCGAAGGCGTGCTGCCGCCGGTCTCGATCGGCCCCTGCTTCTCGATCCGCAAGCCCGCCCAGCGCCTCTACACGCTCGACGACTATGTCGCCGACGGGATCATGTCCGCGGCGATGGCGGATATGCTGCGGGCGGCGGTCACCCAGCGGTTCAACATCCTCATCGCCGGTGGGACGAGCTCGGGCAAGACGACGCTCGCCAACGCGCTCCTTGCCGAGATGCGCTGGGTGGATGCCCGCGTCATCCTGATCGAGGATACGCGCGAGCTGCAGAGCCCGGCGCCGGACACGGTGGCGCTACGCACCCGCCCAGGGATCGTGTCGATGACCGACCTGGTGCGCTCGACGCTCCGCCTCCGCCCGGACCGGATCATCGTCGGCGAGGTCCGCGGGCCCGAGGCGCTCGATATGCTCAAGGCCTGGAACACCGGGCATCCCGGCGGGATCGCCACCGTCCACGCCAACTCGGCCGAGGCCGCGCTCTACCGCATCGAGCAGCTCGTCCAGGAAGCGGTCGTCACCGTGCCCCGCCGCCTCGTCGCCGAGGCGATCGACCTCGTCGTCTTCATCGCCGGGCGCGGTGCCCAGCGCTCGGTCGACGCGATCGCGCGCGTCGTCGGCGTCGATCCCGACACCGGCGCCTACGCGCTCGCCCCCTTCCACCTCCCCGTCAATCAAGGAGCCTGACCATGAAGACCATTGCCTTGCCTGCTAGGCCGCGCCTGCTGGCCGGCGCCGCCCTTGCCGTCCTGGCCGCCGGCCAGGCCTGGGCCTCCGGAACCGGCATGCCGTGGGAGGAGCCGCTCCAGCAGGTACTGGAGTCGGTCCAGGGTCCGGTCGCCAAGATCGTCGCGGTGATCATCATCATTGTGACCGGCCTGACATTGGCCTTCGGTGAGACGGCCGGCGGCTTCCGCCGGCTCATCCAGATCATCTTCGGGCTGAGCATCGCCTTTGCGGCGTCGAGCTTCTTCCTGTCCTTCTTCTCGTTCGGCGGCGGGGCGCTGCTGGCATGATCGGAGACGGCCAGCATCTCGACGGATTCGAGGCGCCGCTCCACCGGTCGCTCACCGAGCCGATCCTGCTCGGCGGCGCGCCGCGCGCCATCGCGATCGTCAACGGCACCGTCGCCGCCGCGCTGGGCCTCGGGCTCCAGCAATGGATCGCGGGCGTGCTGGTCTGGGCCGTCGGGCACACCATCGCGGTGTTCGCGGCGAAGCGCGACCCGGACTTCGCTCCGGTGCTCGCGCGCCACCTGCGGCAGCGGGGATATCTCGCATGCTGAACCTGCGCGAATATCGCAGCCGCGCCGATCGGCTGGCCGATCATCTGCCCTGGGCCGCGCTGGTCGCGCCCGGCGTGGTGCTCAACAAGGACGGCAGCTTCCAGCGCACGTTGCGCTTCCGCGGCCCCGACCTCGAATCCGCGACCGAGGCCGAGCTGGTCTCCGCCTGCGCGCGCGCCAACAATGTGCTCAAGCGCTTCGGCTCGGGCTGGGCGCTGCACATCGAGGCCGAGCGCAGCGAGGCACCAGGCTATCCGGCGAGCAGCTTCCCGGACGCGGCGTCCTGGCTGGTCGACGAGGAACGGCGCGCGTCGTTCGAGGCGGCAGGCACCCATTTCGAGAGCCGCTACCATCTCACCCTGACATTTCTGCCGCCGCCCGACCAGGCGGACCGTGCCGGCCGCGCGCTGGTCGAGCGCGCCGACGCTTCGCAGGGCCGCGACTGGCGCCAGGCGCTGGCCGGGTTCGTCGCGGAGACCGATCGCGCGCTCGACCTCTTCTCGGGCTTCATGCCCGAGATTGCCGCGCTCGACGACGCGGAGACGCTCACTTTCCTCCACGGCACGATATCGACGCGACGCCACGGCGTGGGCGTGCCCGAGACGCCGATGTATCTCGACTGGCTGCTCGCCGATACGCCGCTCGCCGGCGGGCTCGAGCCGATGCTCGGGAGCCTGCACCTGCGCACGCTGACCATCCTCGGCTTCCCCGGCCTCAGCCGGCCCGGGATCCTCGACGCGCTCAACCACCAGGACTTCGCCTATCGCTGGGTTACGCGGTTCATCGCGCTCGACAAGACCGAGGCGACGAGGGCGCTGACGCGGCTGCGCCGCCAATGGTTCAACAAGCGCAAGTCGGTCACCGCGATGCTGCGCGAGGTGATCTACAACCAGCCGGTCCAACTGCTCGATAGCGACGCCGACAACAAGACCGCCGACGCTGATCTCGCGCTCCAGGCGCTAGGCGGCGCCCATGTCGCCTTCGGATACCTCACCACGACCATCACCGTCGTCGACGAGGACCGCGCCCGTGTCGAGGACAAGGTCCGCGCGGTCGAGCGGGTCGTCAACGGGCTCGGCTTCACCTGCATCCGCGAAGGGCTGAATGCGGTCGAGGCCTGGCTCTCGAGCCTGCCGGGACAGGTCTATGCCAATGTCCGGCAGCCGCTCGTCCACACGCTCAACCTGGCGCACCTGATGCCGCTGTCGAGCGTCTGGGCGGGGCCGGAGCGCAACCAGCATCTGGACGGGCCGCCGCTCCTATATGCCGAGACCAGCGGATCGACTCCGTTCCGGCTGTCGACCCATGTCGGCGACGTCGGGCACATGATGATCGTCGGGCCTACCGGTGCCGGCAAGTCGGTCCTGCTCGCGCTGATCGCGCTCCAGTTCCGCCGCTATCCGGGCAGCCGGCTCTACCTCTTCGACATGGGCCGCTCGGCGCGCGCGGCCACGCTCGCGATGGGCGGCGCGCATCACGGCCTCGGCCTCGGCGGCGATGCCGGCGAGACGATCGCGTTCCAGCCGCTCGCCGGGATCGGTGACGCCGGGGAGCGTGCCTGGGCGGCCGAATGGATCGCCGCGCTGCTCGCGCACGAGAAGGTCGTGGTCACGCCGGAGGTGAAGGAGGCCGTCTGGTCGGCGCTGACCAGCCTGGCGAGTGCGCCGATCGAGGAGCGGACGCTCACCGGCCTGTCGCTGCTGCTCCAGTCGATGGCGCTCCGCTCGGCGCTCGCGCCCTATACGCTCGAGGGTCCGTTCGGCCGGCTGCTCGACGCGGCCGAGGACGACCTGCGCATGGCGGACGTCCAGTGTTTCGAGACCGAGGCGCTGATGGGCGCCGGCAGCGTGGTCGCGCCGGTCCTGACCTATCTCTTCCACCGGCTCGAGGCGCGGTTCACCGGACGCCCGACACTGCTGATCCTCGACGAGGCCTGGAAGTTCCTCGACCACCCATTGTTCGCAGCGCGCATCCGTGAGTGGCTGAAGACGCTGCGCAAGAAGAACGTCGCGGTGATCTTCGCGAGCCAGAGCCTCGCCGACATCGCCGACAGCGGCATCGCGCCCGCCATCATCGAGAGCTGCCCGCAGCGCATCCTGCTTCCCAATGCCGCGGCGATCGAGCCGCAGGGGCGCGCGGCCTATCAGCGGTTCGGGCTCAACGACCGGCAGATCGAGCTCGTCAGCCGCGCGACGCCCAAGCGGCATTACTACCTCCAGTCCGCCGCCGGCAACCGCCTCTTCGAGCTGGGCCTCGGGCCCGTCGCGCTCGCCCTGTGCGGCGCCTCCGATCCCGCGACGCAGGCGCGCATCGACGCGCTGCTCGCCGCGCACGGCCCGTCAGATTTCGCCGTGCGCTTCCTCGAGGAGGCCGGGCTCGACTGGGCCGCGGCACTGCTCGCCCAATTCCCCGATCCCCAAGCGAAGGAGTAGAAGTGATGCCTATCCTCACCCGCAAGAACCTGATCGCGACGGCGCTGGGCCTCGGTGCCCTGGGCTCGCTCACGATGGGCTTCGTGAACAGCGCACACGCGCAGATCACGGTGTTCGATCCCAGCAACTATAGTCAGACCGTCCTGACCGCGGCACGCACGCTCCAGCAGGTCAACAACCAGATCCAGTCGCTCCAGAACGAGGCGCAGATGCTGCTCCGGCTGGACCGGAACCTGAAGCGCATCGCCTTTCCGCAGCTCCAGGCGCTGCTCGACAGGCTCGACGGCATCGACCGGCTGATGAAGCAGGCGCAGAGCGTCGACTTCGAGGTGGACCAGCTCGAGGCCAGGCTGAAAGAGCTTTATCCGCGCAGCTTCGACCCCGGCTCGACGCGCGACCAGCGGCTGCAGGCGGCCCGGGCGCGCTACGATGCGAGCACCGATGCGCTCCGCCGGACGATGACCATCCAGAGCGGCATCGTGCAGCAGGCACGCGAGGACGCCGAGGCGCTGGCCGAGATCGCGGCACGCAGCCAGGGCGCGGAAGGCGCGCTCGCCATCGGCCAAGCGACCAACCAGCTGCTCGCGCTCACCGCCAAGCAGGGCATGGCGCTCCAGCAGATGATGGCCGCGCAGTTCCGCGCCGACGCGCTCGAGAAGCAGCGCCAGCTGACCGAGTCCGAGGCGTCGCGTGCCGCGACGCGCAGGTTCCTCGGCACCGGCACCGCCTACACCCCCCGGCAATAGCGAGACCGGCCGCGGCGGATAAAGCCCCCTGCCGCCGCGGTCGCAGCCCGCGGGGTCCGGCCACCCGCTCCCCCTGGCCGGGCCCCGCGGCACCCAAGGTCCGAAGGACAGATCTGTGAACGACCTCAACGTGATCGACCGGTTCATGGCCGACTTCATCCGCTACATCGATAGCGGGTTCGGCCTGCTCGGGCCCGATGTCGGCTTCCTGACATCGGTGCTCATCGGCATCGACATCACGCTTGCCGGCCTGTTCTGGGCGATGGGAGGCGAGGACGACATCATCGGCCGCTTCCTCAAGAAGATCCTCTACATCGGCGTGTTCGCGCTGATTCTGAATCGCTTCCAGACGCTCGCCGACATCATCTTCCGCTCCTTCGCCCAAGCGGGCCTGACCGCCGGCGGGGGAACGCTTTCCGCCGACGACCTGCTCCGCCCGGGCCGGCTCGCGGGCACCGGATTCCAGGCCGCGTGGCCGCTGCTCGACCAGGCGAGCGACCTGCTCGGCTTCACGACCTTCTTCGAGAACTTCATGACGATCATGGTGCTCCTGATCGCCTGGGTGATCGTGATCGTCGCCTTCTTCATCCTCGCGGTGCAGATGTTCGTCTGCATCCTCGAGTTCAAGCTGACGACGCTCGCCGGCTTCATCCTCGTGCCGTTCGCGCTGTGGAACCGGACCAGCTTCCTCGCCGAGCGGGTGCTGGGCAACGTCATTTCGTCTGGCATCAAGGTGATGGTGCTGGCGGTGATCGTCGGCATCGGTTCCGGCTTCTTCACCGAATTCGCCTCCGCACTGCAGGGCAAGGAGCCCGATATCGGCCAGGCGATGAGCCTGGTGCTCGCCAGCCTCGCGCTGTTCGGACTCGGCATCTTCGGGCCCGGCATCGCTTCCGGGCTCGTCTCCGGCGCGCCGCAGCTCGGCGCCGGCTCCGCGGTTGCCACCACGGCGCTCGCGGCCGGCGGTTTCGCGGTCGCCGGCGGCGCGGGCATGGCCGCGGCAAAGGGCCTTGCCGGTGCCGGGTTCGGCGCGATCCGCGCGGGCACCTCGATGGGATCGGCCGCGTCGACCGCGTACAAGCTCGGCCAGGAGACCTCGGGCTCGAAATCGGTCGCGGCCGGCATGGGCGGCATCGCGACCGCCGCTCGCGGCGCGCTCGCGCAGCGCATGAGCGACGGCCTCGGGTTTCGCGCGGCGGCCGGCGAAGGCCAGCGCGCTGCCTGGAATGCCGGCACGGCGAGCGCGCAAGCGCGCCCCGGGGATCGGTCGGCTCCTGCGTCTGACGCCATGCCGGGTTGGGCGCGCGATCTCCAGAACACGCAATCCCGCCGTCACCACCGCCAGATGGCGATCCACGCACTCCAGGGCGCGGATCGCGGCGGCGGCGGCGCGACCCCCGACATCAAGGAGAAGGACTGATGCGCTTCAAACGTGCCGTCCAGCGCTACGGGCGCACGGACGAACCCGAGACACCGTACCAGCGTGCCGGCCAGCTCTGGGACGAGCGGATCGGCTCCGCCCGGGCCCAGGCGAGCAACTGGCGGCTGATGGCGTTCGGCGGGCTGGCACTCACCACGGGCCTGTCGGGTGCGCTTGTCTGGCAGTCGATGCAGAGCCGGGTCGTTCCCTATGTCGTCGCGGTCGACAGCGTCGGCCAGGCACAGGCCGTGGCGCCTGCCGCCGCCGAATACCGGCCGACCGATCCCCAGATCGCCTGGTTCCTGGCGCGCTTCATCACCGATATCCGCTCGCGCTCGCTCGACCCGGTGCTGATGCGGGAGAACTGGCTCCAGGCCTATGACTTCGCCTCGAAGCGCGGCGCCATCTTTCTCGGCGAATATGCCCGCTCGGCGAACCCGTTCGCGGATGTCGGCGACAAGACCGTTTCGGTTCAGGTGACCAGCGTGGTCCGTGCGTCCGCATCGAGCTTCCAGGTGAAATGGCTCGAGCGCGCCTATGAACGCGGGAGTCTCACGGGCACGTCGCGCTGGACCGCGATCGTCACCGTCCTGCTCAAGCCGCCGCGCGACGCCGACACGCTGCGCAAGAACCCGCTCGGCCTCTATGTCGATGCGATCGACTGGAGCCGCGAGCTCGAGACCCCGACTGACCATCCGTCGAGCGCGCCGTCGACGCCCGTCCCGAATTCCAGCGTGCCCGGCGGATCACCGCTCGACCCCGGCCTCGGCCAGCCCTCCCAAGCCCAACCGGAGACCCGTCCATGAAGCGCATTCTGCTTGCGGCGAGCACGCTCGCCGCGGTGCCCGCCTTTGCGCAAACTTCGCCGGCCGAGCCGCCTCACGCCGCGACGGCAAGTCCCATCCCGCCACCGCCAGTCGCGACCAACCTCGCTCCGCCCCCGCCGGTAGTGCGCCCCACGGCGCCCCGCCGTCACAAGCCGTCGCCGCCCGAGCTTCGGGTTCGCACGGCGAATGCGAAGGCGACCCAGGAGCCTGTCGCCCCGGCCTTCGTCAATGCCGTTCAGGTCTACCCCTATGGCGAGGGCGTCCTGTACCGCCTGTTCGCCGCGCCTGAGCGCGTGACCGACATCGCGCTGCAACCCGGCGAGGCGATCGTCTCGGTCGCGGCGGGCGACACCGCGCGCTGGACGGTCGGCGACACGACCAGCGGCACCGGCGAGAGCAAGCGCGTTCATATCCTGGTGAAGCCGTTCGCCGCGGGGCTCTCGACCAACCTCGTCATCACCACCGATCGGCGCGCCTATCATCTCCAGCTCGAAAGCACGCCGGCCACCGCGATGGCTGCGCTGTCCTGGACTTATCCTCAGGACGAGCTGATCGCGATCCGCCGCCAGCAGGCGGCGGCGGAAGCGGCAAGACCGGTCGCGGCGGGGCTCGCCGTCGAGCAGCTCAACTTCGGTTATGCGGTGACCGGCGACAGGCCGGCCTGGCGGCCGTTGCGCGCTTTCGACGACGGGCGACAGACGTTCATCGAGTTCCCGGCGAGCGTCGGCGTCGGCGAGGCGCCGCCGCTGTTCGTGATCGGCGATCGCGGCGATGCCCAGCTCGTCAACTACCGCATGGTCGGCCGCTTCTATGTGGTCGACCGGTTGTTCGATGCCGCCGAGCTGCGGCTGGGCGCGAAGAAGCAGGCGGTGGTGCGCATCAGCCGCGCCGGCGCCGAGCGGAGCCGGCGGCAGCGGAGGACGTCATGAGCGAGACGGTCCCCGCTGCGGCGACCTCGCCCAAGCTCGACCCCGAGACGCTGGTGCTGCGCGGCCGCCCGAGCCGGATCATCCGCTTTCGCCGCGGCGCGATCATCGCGATCGCAGCGCTCGGATCGACCGTGATCGTCGGGGTCACCTGGGTCGCGCTCAAGCCCGCGACCTTCCGGATCGTCGCCGGCGCCGAGGACCAGAAGGACATCGCCAACCACGCGCCCGACGATGCCCTCGCCGGTGCGCCGAAAAGCTATGGCGACGTGCCCAGGCTCGGCCCGCCGCTCCCCGGCGATCTCGGGCGTCCGATCCTGCGCCGGCAGGAGGCGCTCGGCGGATTGCCGCCTCCCGGCTCTTCGGATCAGGCCGCACAGGCCGCCGAGGCCGAGCGACAGCGACTTCTCGCCGAGCGCAAGTCGGCCCGCGAGTCCGGCATCATGATGCAGCTCGGCACTGCCGGGCACGCAACCGGCGCTGGTCCTGCCACCGCTGCGCCGGCCGCGACTCCGGCGCAGGAAGCGCAGCCGGCGACGATCGCCGTCGATCCCGCGCGCGATCCGGGCAACCAGCAGCGGAAGGCCGACTTTCTCGCCAGCAAGGACCCGACGGCCGACATCAATCCGCACAGGCTGGTGACCCCTGTCTCACCTTATACGCTGACCGCCGGCAGCATCATCGCCGCGAGCCTGATCACGGGGCTCAACTCCGACCTGCCGGGGCTCGTCACCGCGCAGGTTACCGAGAACGCCTATGACAGCGTCACCGGCCGCACTCTCCTGGTGCCGCAAGGGTCTCGCCTGATCGGCAGCTACGACAGCGTAGTGGCGTTCGGGCAAAAGCGCGCGCTGGTCGTATGGCAGCGCATCGTCCTGCCCGACGGCAGCTCGGTCCGTATCGACAATGTGCCGGCAACCGACATGGCCGGTTATGCCGGGCTCTCCGACAAGGTCGATCGTCACACCTGGCAGCTGCTCAAGGGCGTGGCGCTGTCGACGCTGCTCGGGGTCGGCACCGAGCTGAGCCTGGGCGACAGCGAAAGCGACCTCGTCCGCGCCATCCGGGAGTCGGCGCAGCAGGGAACGTCGCGTGCCGGCGACCAGGTCGTCACCAGGAACCTCAACGTCCAGCCGACCCTCGAGGTGCGGCCGGGCTGGCCGCTGCGCGTGGTCGTCCACAAGGACATCGTCCTCGCGCCGTGGCCCGGACAGGAGCGATAGCATGCCGGACCTCAAGCTCGCACAACTGCCGGACCGCACCCCGGTCAAACTCGGCATCTCGGTGACGCCGGACCTCCACCAGGCGCTCAACGATTATGCGGCGCTCTATGCGCAGGCCTATGGCCGGGAGGAGCCGGTCGCTGACCTGATCCCGGCAATGCTCTCCGCCTTTCTCGATAGCGACAAGGCGTTCGCCCGCTCACGGCGCCCACCCACCGGAACCGCCGGAGGCGGCCGATGATGCTCGCCTATGCATCACGCACCGGCACACGTCGCAATCTCGACGCACTGCGCGCCGCCGGATGGCGACTGATGGTCTCCGCCCGCGGCGTGCTGCGCACCGAAGGCTTCCGGTACGCGCTCGACAACGGAGCATGGACGTCATTCCAGCGGAACGAGCCCTTCGACGAGGTGGCTTTCGAGGGGGCGGTCGCCCTGCTCGGACCCGGTGCCGACTGGATCGTCCTTCCGGACATCGTCATGGGCGGCCTCGCATCCCTACGCTTCTCGCAGAAATGGCTCGAGCGGCTCCGGCACCGAAGGGCACTGGCCGGCCAGACCTTCATGATCGCCGTGCAGAACGGGATGAACCCCGACGCGGTGCGTCCCCTGCTGGGTCCCCGGGTCGGCGTCTTCGTGGGTGGCGACACCTCGTGGAAGCTGGCGACCATGGGTCGCTGGGCGCGCCTTGCGCATGCGCGCGGTTCGATCTGCCATGTTGGGCGCGTCAACAGCGCCCGACGCGTCCGCCTCTGCATGGCCACCGGCGCCGATAGCTTCGACGGCTCCGGCGTCTCCCGCTTCGCAGCTGCCTTGCCGTCGGTCGATCGCGCCCGCCGGCAAACCGACATCGAAAACTGGCTCGCACGGAGGATAGCGTGATGGAGAACGACATGAACGGGAATGAAGGCGGTTGGGAGGGACAGGGGCCACCTGTCGCTCATACCCTGGAGCCGATCAGCGTGCGGATTGCCACCGCGGTCAAGCTGACCGGGATCTGCCGCTCGACGATCTACGAGCTGATCGGCGACGGGACGATCGAGACGGTGAAGATCGGGCGATCGACCTTCATCCTCTATCCCAGCCTGAAACGGCTGTTCGAACGAAGCTAGGCGGCCGCTTTGGCAAGGTCCGCGTGCTCGAACGCGCTCGCCATGCGTTCGATCTGAGCGCTGGAGAGGCCGTTGTCGCTGGCGACTTCCCGCCAGGCGAGCACGGCCGCGGCGACTTCGGCTGCTATGGTGTGCGCTGCAGCCGGCTTGAGACCGAATTGCCCGGCGACTGCCATTGCCGTGTCGATCGAGCTCGCGTCGTCCGCTTCATCAAGCGTCAGCGCATGGTGGCGGGGTTTGACGTCGATCGGCATCGGATTGAGGTCATAGGCGGGAGCCAGGAGCCAGCCGCCTGTGTCCCGAAGGTAGCCATGATTGCGCAGATGGTCGTCGGTGTTGGAGATCAGCACGTTGAAGACCATGCGGCGCCAGAGCTGTGCCGCGTCCCGCTCCGGCGCGGCGCCATCGGTGCGCAGGACATCAAGCAACTCGAGATAGCTTCGCGTGTCGCCATCGGACGCAGCGAGGGCGGTCAGTGCCGAGATGAAGGGAATGCGCCGGCCGCCTTCGTCGCGGTCGAATCTCCGCATGACGAAGACAGGGCGCTTCTGAATCACAAGGAGCGCGAAGTCGGGCACATCGATGCCCGCGGCCCGTGCCAGGGTCATGGCCGTAGCTTCCCAGCGCGGAACGGGCCAGTCGTCGTTGGGGCTCGGGAATTTCGCAATCGTGAGATGCCCTTCGGCGTCGATCACCGCAGCCTTGGGACGCGCGCCGCCGAGGGATGCGCCGGGCGCGAGGACGAGACGCAGATCATCGTCGCTTTCCTTGTCATTCAGAATGCGGGTGGTGGCTGAAAGCAGCTTGGCGAGCTTGATGATCGGCGGGATGGCCTGATCGGTATGGGCCAGGAAGGTCGCCTCGCCCGCCTCCGCGAAGCGGAGGGCACCCAATCGATTCTCGTCCTCGACCAATGTGAGGAAGTCGATGTCCAGAAGTGTGCGGGCCGGTCGCCCCTCCGCCTTGGCCCGCTTGCGCTCGCGACGCAGCAGGAGGTTGCGGCCCCAGCGGTCGGGCGCCGGGTCGGTGAATGCGTTGAACAGCCCTTCCGTATGGAATGTGCCGGCCGTCAGCGGCAGCAGCGGATCGAGCGCGAAGGCATATGGATGCCGCCGCCAGCGGTCCGTATATTCGAAGCTCGAGGTTTCCTTGTTGCCCTTGGAGCGTGCCCAGAGGCGGCCGACCTGCAGGGTTTCGCCCCGCCAGTCGATGTGAACGTCAAGCGTACGCTCCATAGCCGCCTCCGATCACTGCGCGCTGCGCGCGCGCTGAGGAAGGCGTTCGCTCTCGAGAGACAGGCCGACGCTGTCGGTGAGCGGGTCGGCAAGATCGCCGAGGCGCTCGGAAAGTCCCAGCACGAACAGGACCGTCGCATAGACTCCCAGCGAAACCGCGGGATCTCCCCGTTCGACCCGCGTCAGGGTGTTGCGGCTGATGAAGGCGCGCTCGGCGACGATCGTCATGGTCAGGCGGCGGCGCTTGCGTGCGATCTGGATGTCGCCACCGAGCTTGCGCAGCGCCTTTCGCACCGCAAGCGGCAAGGCGGCCTTCGAGGGGGAGCTTCTCATAGTTGCACCATAAACCGTGCATTATCATTCTTAGCGCTCAAATTACAGTGCGAATCGTTGGGGAGGGGTGGCGATGCACATTTCCTGCACCTTAAGTCGTGCGCAAAGTATCATAACGCACAATTTATGATGCAAATATGGTAGGGCGTACCGGTATGGCAGGGGGCTCGATTCCGTGCTTAGGAATGCTCCCGTCACCGCGACCGGGCGCCGCGCCGGACGTGCTTCGAAGATACGCCTATAGCCGAAAGATCCGAAGGTTCTGATGTCGCCCAGGGAAGCGGACGCGAAGTAAATTGGCTTCGGGGGTTTCGGGAAGGCCCCGTCATCCCTATATCTCCTGCATCGTGGGCAAGCGGATTCGTAGGCGCTCGCGGCTGAGAGACAGACGCGCTCCCGCTTACAATTGGCCGGAGCTGTCCCATGGATCTCAATTATCTTCTCGCGCGCCACCAAGTCTCGCTGATGCGCGCCGACACCGCCGCATGCAGCGGGGCGCGACATTCGCATCAGGGGCTGGCGCGCGGCTATGCCGGGCGGATTCGTCAGCTGCGCGAGCGGCTTGGTACCGGCGCCTCGCTGCTCGTGCCGGCCTGACGGCTTGGTCAAGGAAGATCTGCTCACGCTCGACGGGCTGATCGAAGAGATCCTTCCCGACGGACGTTTCCGCGTCGCGCTTGAGAACGGCCACCGCATCATCGTCTATACCGCGGGGAAGATGCGCAAATATCGGATCCGCACGCTGGTCGGAGATCGGGTGCAGGTCGAGATGTCTCCTTACGACATGGAAAAGGGGCGGCTCGTGTATCGCGAGCGCATCGCGAGCACCGGCTTCACCCCGCGCAGAGGAAATCGACGATGAGCGACGAACCGGCTGGCGAAGCCCCCGCCGCAGCTGCGGCCCCGAAACGCGGGATGTTCCGCAAGGCGGCGGCGCGGCTGTCGCCGGACGGGGTCGAGCGCCAGAGCCGCGTCACGCTGCTTGCCTGGAACCTGCTCGGCGCCGATGCCGCGATCGCGTTCCTCAACAGCTACAACGATGCGCTCGAGGGCCGGCCGCTCGATCTGGCAGTGGCCAGCGCCGACGGCTGCGAAGCGGTCGAGCGCGCGATCACCGCACGCGCCACCGGCGAATAGGCGGGCACCGGATGCTGCTTACCATCTGCCATCGCACCGTCTACCGCTATGCGCGGCCGGTCGCGCTGCTGCCGCATCGGATGATGCTGTGCCCGCGTGGCCAGCACGATCTGCGTTTGCTCACGACCCTGCTGAGCTGCACACCGCCGGCGCATATCGAATGGACCCAGGACGTGTTCGGCAATCTGATCGCCACCGCCACCTTTTCCGGCGCGGTGGAGACGCTGACGATCGACAGCCGGATGGTGGTCGACCAGTCGGCCACGGCATGGCCGGTGTTCAGCATTGCGCCCTCGGCGCATGATTTTCCGTTCGCCTATTCGGCGGAGGAGGTGGCGGATCTCGGCGCGCTGCGTGAGCCGCAATATCCCGACGCGGCCCATAGCGTGCGCGACTGGGTGGAGAGCTTCCGCGGGTCGGAGCCGACCGACACGCTGACGCTGCTCAAGCAGATCAACGCCGGCATCCTGGCCGAGTGCGCCTATCGCGCGCGCGACGCGGAAGGGACGCAATCCCCGGACGAGACCATCCATATGGGAAGCGGCTCCTGCCGCGATTTCGCGACGCTGTTCCTTGAAGCGGTGCGCCACCTCGGTTTCGGCGCGCGGGCGGTATCGGGATATCTCCAGGTAGCCGAGCCGGAGGATGGCACCGCCGGACAGCACTGCGCCACCCATGCCTGGGCGGAAGTCTATCTTCCCTGCGCCGGCTGGATCGCTTTCGACCCGACCCATGCCCGGATGGGCGGCGCCGGCCTGATCCCGGTCGCCGTTGCGCGAAGCATCGAGCAGATCCATCCGGTGCAGGGACTTTATACCGGCGCTCCCGAGGATTTCATCGAGATGCGTGTCGAAGTGAGCGTCACCACCGGCACGGTGCTCGCGAGCGCGTTCGACCAGCCGCAACCGCTTCCGTCCTGAAAGGAAAAGCGCCGCACATCCGGCCGTAAGCCTGGCCGCGGCCGTGCCGATAAGGATATCACCGCGTCGGGTCAGAAGTCTCCGGCGCGGCCTTGTGCGGGAGAGGGCGGCGAGCCCGGCGTGAAATCGACGATCGCCGCTTCGGTGGCGAGGAGCAGCCCCGCGATGGATGCGGCGTCCTGGAGCGCCGAGCGCACGACTAGGGTCGGATCGATGACGCCTGCCTCGACCAGATTCTCATAATGCCCGGTCTGGGCATTGAAGCCCATGTCCTGATCGTTGCGGTCGGTCAGCCGCGCCGCGACGACGCCACCGTCCTGTCCGGCATTCTCCGCGATCTGCCGCAGCGGCGCGGACAGGGCTCTTCGCAGGATGTCGATGCCGCGCGTCTGGTCGTCATTGGCACCCTTCATGTCGAGCGCGCGGGAAGCGTAGAGCAGCGCGGTGCCGCCGCCCGGCACGACGCCTTCCTCGACCGCGGCGCGCGTGGCGTGCAGCGCGTCGTCCAGGCGATCCTTGCGCTCGCGCATCTCGACTTCGGTCGACGCGCCCACGCGGATGATCGCGATGCCGCTGGTGAGCCTGGCGAGCCGCTCCTGGAGCCTTTCCTGGTCATGGTCGCTTGCGCTGGCGGCGATCTGCTGCCGGAGCAGCGCGGCCCTGCGGGCGACCGTCTCGCTGCTTGCCGCGCCGCCGATGATCGTCGTGTCGTCGCGCCCGATCGTCACGCGGCGGGCGCCCCCGAGCATGTCGAGCGTGACGCGATCGAGCGACAGACCGAGATCGGGCGAGATCAGCACGCTGTCGGTGAGGATCGCGATGTCCTCCAGCATGACCCGGCGGCCATCGCCATAGCCCGGCGCCTTGACCGCCGCGACCTTCAGACTGCCGCGCAGCTTGTTGACGACAAGCGCCGTCAGCGCTTCGCTTTCGATGTCCTCGGCAATGATCAGCAAGGGCCGGCTCGACTGGGCCACGGCCTCCAGGACGGGGAGCAGCCGGTGCATGTCCGACAGCTTCTTCTCGTGGATCAGGACATGCGGATCCTGGAGCTCGACGATCATCTTCCCGGCGTCGGTGATGAAATGGGGGCTGAGATAACCGCGGTCGAACTGCATGCCCTCGACGATTTCCAGTTCGAACGCCATGCCGCGCGCATCCTCGATCGAGATCACGCCATCGTTGCCGACCTTGTCCATCGCGGCGGCGATCATTCGGCCGATCTCTTCGTCGCCATTGGCGGAGACGATCCCCACCTGCGCGATCGCAGTGTTGTCCGACACCGGCCGCGAGCGCGCGGACAGCTCCGCGACGACGCGCGTCACAGCGAGGTCGATGCCGCGCTTGAGATCGATCGGGCTGGCGCCCGCCGATACCGACTTCATGCCCTCGCGGACGATCGCCTGCGCGAGCACGGTCGCGGTCGTGGTGCCATCGCCGGCATGGTCCTGGGTCCGCGAGGCGACGGCCCGGACGATCTGCGCGCCGAGATTCTCGAAGCGGTCGGCGAACGCGATGTCCCTGGCGACCGTCACACCGTCCTTGGTGATGTGCGGCGCGCCATAGCCCTTGTCGAGCAGCACGTTGCGGCCCCTGGGGCCGAGCGTGACGCGCACCGCGTCGGCGAGCTTGTCGACTCCGCGCACGATGCTCTCGCGCGCATCGTGCGAGAATCGGATGTCCTTGATAGCCATGGATCGGAACGTTCCGGTTGCTGGACCGCGACGAAGGTGTCGCTTTCACAACCGGAGGCCAGCGCCACCATATGCGAATTGGCAAGGCCGGAGCCGGCCCATGCCGATGGTAGGCATGTGGGCTTCCGGAGTGGCGCTGGCAAGTGCCTCGCCGTGGGGAGCGCCGGACTTAGGAGGCTTCGGGGTGCGGCGCGCGCTGCGCGTCGGCTGCGATAGCCGCCGCCAGTTCCGCGGGATCCACGGTGCAGACGCGTGTTCCGGACGCCGTCGGCACATAGAGCAGCGTGGCGACGCGCCGATAGACGATATGCCCATTGCCTTCGATCGCCTCCTCGTCGGTCTCGACTTCGTAGCTGCCCGGCGGGAGGATTTCACCGGTGGCTTTCAGCCGGAACGGCGAGGCGAAGGTCACGGTCGAGCGGGTGGAACGGATCGACATGGGCTTCTCCAACGGCCGATGCCGACCGCTGCCCGATGCCTAGCACGGTGGTCAAGCGCCGCGAATGGGCGTATAGAAACGGGATCGTCGACTCACCCGCTTCGCAAGCGCGCGACGCCAGAGAGAAATTGATTTGCTCCCGCTTGCCGACGGGAGAATCACATGTCGAGCAGTTCAGCATTTCGCGAATTCGAGCCGCCGTGCCGGGTCTCGGCGAGCCTTCCCTTGGCAGATATTCCCGTCGACGTGTCAGACGTGCTGTTTCGCCTTACGGCATCGAACGACACCAAGCTTCCCAGCGCCGACCCAACCGGCGCCAGGGCGAATCCGGCGCCGGAGGACCAATTCTGTTTTGAAATCTATCGCGCCGAGGAGGTGCGGCTCACGTCGATCCTGTTTTCCGGCGGAGACTGGCGGTGGCGCTTCTGCTCGGCTTCCGATGTGACGCTGGCAACGAGCGCGGGATATGCGAGCGAGCGGGATTGCGCAGCCGCGGTGGCGGCGCTTCGCAGCAGTGCCGGATGCGCAAGGGTTCGAACCGCAGGCTGTTGATCGCGATCGGCGCTGGCGTCCCAGGACGGCAGCCTCTAGACGGAATCGCTGCTCCAACCTGGGTCAGAGCGTTGGCCATCCGGCACGAACGCGAAGGAAGGAGCGATCAATGGCCAAGAGTCAGCGCAGGGGCAACAAGGAGGTCCGCAAGCCCAAGAAAGCCGGACCGCCGAAACAGAACGCCTCAGCTCCCTCTCTGAAGGGGAAGGTAGGGCTCGATCCGGCAAAACGACCGGTCTGATCCTCCCGATCTCTGCGTCAAGGCGCGGTTGATGGTCGAGCCGCTGGCGGAAGCCGGACGGAAATCGAGCGGTGGCACCCAAAGGCAGGGGCGGTCCCGTCGACGGTGACCGCAGTGGCCGGGCACGCGCGGCTCCGTCTCTAACCTCGACCCATGAACGCGGATCCGCGGTTCGATGATCGATCGGGTTGCCACGCGGTATTCGGTCGGGGAGGATGGGCTTCGCTCTCCGCCCGAGGAAACCGTGGAAACCATCACGATCGTCCTTGCCCTGATGTTTGCCGTTGTGGTGAGCGGCGTTGCGTCGCGTCTGTTGCCGCTGCCGATCCCCCGCCCGCTGGTGCAGATCGTCCTGGGGGCTTTCATCGGCCTGGTGGCGGACTGGCGGGTGACGCTCGATCCCGAAATCTTCTTCCTGCTCTTCCTGCCGCCGCTGCTGTTCCTCGACGGGTGGCGGATTCCACGCGAGGAGCTGTTCCGTGACGGCAAGACGGTCATCGAGCTCGCGCTCGGCCTTGTCGTCTTCACCGTTCTGGGGATGGGGCTGTTCATCCACTGGATGATTCCGGCAATGCCGCTGGCGGTGGCCTTCGCGCTCGCCGCCGTCCTCTCCCCGACCGATCCGATCGCCGTGTCGGCGATTGCCCAGCGGGTGCCGATCCCGAGCCGGATGATGCACATCCTCGAAGGCGAATCGCTGCTCAACGATGCGTCCGGCCTGGTGTGCCTGCGCTTCGCCATTGCGGCGGCGCTGACCGGCACCTTCTCGCCGCGGGATGCGGTGCTGGACTTCCTGTGGGTGGCGCTGGGCGGCATCGCGGTGGGCACCGGGCTCACCTGGGGCGTGGGCAAGGTCAAGAACTGGATCAGCCGGCGGCTTGGCGAGGACAGCGGATCGCAGATCCTGATCAGCCTGCTGATCCCGTTCGGCGCCTATCTGGTCGCCGAGCGCCTGCATTGCTCCGGCATCCTGGCGGCGGTCGCCGCCGGCCTGACCATGGGCTTCGTCGAAGGCGCCGGGCAGGCGCAGGCGCTCACGCGCATCCGCCGCGCTACCTTCTGGGACGTCATCCAGTTCGCCGCCAACGGCATCATCTTCGTCCTTCTCGGCGAACAATTGCCGCTCATCCTGGCGCGAGCTTCCGAGACGGTACAGCTGACCGGACACCATGCCCCCTGGTGGCTCGCCGTCTATGTCGTGGCGATCAATCTCGGCCTTGCCGCGATACGATTCCTCTGGGTGTGGCTGTCGTTGAGGCTGACCCGGTTCATGTCCCGGGATCAGCGCGCGAGCCCTGGCTGGCGCATCACCGCCGCCATGTCCTTCGCAGGCGTGCGCGGAGCGATCACGCTGGCCGGCGTGTTCACGCTCCCGCTGGCTATGCCGGACGGCGCCGCCTTCCCGGCACGCGATCTCGCGGTCTTCCTCGCCATGGGCGTCATCATCACGTCGCTCCTTGCTGCGAGCATCGGGCTGCCCTGGCTGCTCAACGGTCTGACGATGCCGGCGGAGCCCTCCCACCAGGCCGAGGAAGATGCCGCACGGGTCGTCGCGGCGCAGGCTGCCATCGCCGCGGTGGAGCGCGTCCAGCACGATCTGGCGGAGGGACGCAGCGACGTCGACCTCTATTTCGCCGCCGCCGCGCGGATCATGGACGGCTATCGCCAGCGCATCGAAACCCGGCAGGGCAACATCGAAGCCAATGCCGCCGAGCGCCGGTCGGAGCGGATCGAGCGCGATCTCCGCCTCGCCGCGCTGAAGGCGGAGCGTACCGCCATCTTCAGGATGGTCCGCAAGCGCAAGCTCGGCAGCGAACTCGCGCGCAAGCTGATCCGCGAACTCGACCTGCTGGAGGCGCGATATGCCGGATGACGGCGATCGGCTGCCGATGGTCACGCGCCCGGAACCGACGCCGGTCCACCCCGTTCAGCGCGACGCCCGTGCCGGATGCCGATACTGCGACGCGCCACTGGAAACCCGGGTTGCCGAATCCTATATCAGCAGTATCGCGCCACTCCGCCCATGAGCAAGGACGCGACTGAGAGATGATTCGTGCTCCCGCTCTGCCGTGGAGCACAATATGTCCCCCGCTTCCCCACCTCCTCCTGCGCGGCGTTTTGCGTCGGCTTTCCGGCCTCATGCTTCTGCGACCGCGGCGCTACCCCTGCTCGAGGCGCGGATTCCGCGCGAAGTCCTTTCGCTGTTCGGCGCGCCTCGCCGGGCGTTTGCGACTTCGTCGCTGCGGGAAGGTTGATGTCGCGGGCCGTCAACATCGACGCGACCGTCGAGCAGGTCGTGGCCATGTCCGCCAAGCACGATGCCGCGATCAGCACGATCGAGGCGCTCGTCCCCTTGGGAACGCGCGTCGTCTTCGTGCGCGCCGAGGACGCGCGGGCGATCGAGCGGATCTATGGCACGCGCCTGCTCAAGGGGGCGGTGACCCGCACCCCCGTACGCCCCCGTCGCGCGAACTGATCCGTCACGTCCGGGTCTCCGGCTCGGGCAAGAAAGGAGACCGCATGCAACCGCGAATCGTGGAGAGTATCGTGTCCCCGCGGGACGACGAGGCAGCCATGGCTGCCTTTGGCATCCAACGCGTTCCAGTCGATTACTTCCATTGGAACGGCTATCGCTACAGCACGCTGAAGGATGCGCTCGCCGCCGCGCGGCGTGCCGAATCGCGGAGCGCGCAGCATGCATAAGCTGCTCCATCGGCTTTCGTCCCGATCCCCCGTCCGCAATAAGGATTCTACCATGCAACCCTCAGCCTGCACCTGCCGCGCCCAGGAAGCGCACCAGCGCGTCGTTTCGCTGAACGCGCCGCTCGCGAACGTCCGATCGATCGCAGCACTCGCCGCCGCCGCCTGGGCCAAGGAGGCGCTGGCCGCCGAACGACGCGAGGCGAGGGTGGCGCATGCCAGGCAGGAGCGGGAAGCGGCGAAGGTCCTGCACCTTTGCCTGTGGCCGGACGAGCGCACATGGAGTGAGAATCCCGATCGGGGCTTCGCGGACGCCTGACGGCGCGGGACAGGCCTGCCATTTTCGCTTCGAATACGAGGCGAGCCGAATCATCACGGCTATGGCGCTCGGTGGGTCGACGGTGCTGCCGCCTCGGCGATCCAGATCGGGCGGCACGTCCCATCCCTTGCGTAACGGATGTGCGTTCCCCATATATGATGGGCTACAGTCGCAAATCGGCGGTTCTTGGAGCTTTGCGGCCTCTTTTTCCTTCAGTCTGCACCGCGGCACCGGGCGTTCCGGTCGTCGGCCGCCCCCCAAGGAAAAGGAATTCCCAATGAGCGTCATCGGAACCGTCAAGTTTTTCAACGAGCAGAAAGGCTATGGCTTCATCGCCCCGGACAACGGCGGCGGCGATGCCTTCGTCCACATCAGCGCGGTCGAGCGTGCCAGCATGGCCACGCTGCAGCAGAACCAGCGCCTCTCCTACGACCTCGAGCAGGACAAGCGCGGCAAGTCCTCGGCGGTCAATCTCGTGGCCGCCGACTGATCAGCCCAACCCGGTATGGCGGCGTTCTTCCGGACGCCGCCATACCGGGTTGGGCTGATCAG